>Ga0316620_10000005_pt1 | contig 128923 bp, 98 predicted proteins | sample OWC_Aug_M1_C1_D5_FD_207651 | JGI IMG/M metagenome (GOLD analysis project Ga0316620, IMG submission 207651) | Wetland soil microbial communities from Old Woman Creek delta, Ohio, United States - OWC_Aug_M1_C1_D5_B | ecosystem: Environmental > Terrestrial > Soil > Wetlands | place: USA: Ohio...
GAGCTATTGCTATATAGGAAGGGCCGTCGGCAGGGTTCACTACTCCAGAATTTCCAGTACGAAACGTTTGCGGAGCTTCATGCCGGCCGCACCCAGCAGGGTCCGGATGCAGCGGGCTGTGCGCCCTTGCTTGCCGATAACCTTGCCAAGGTCCGATGGGGCTACGCGGAGCTCCAATACCGTGGTCTGTTCCCCCTCAACCTCTGTCACCACTACCTGTTCTGGATTGTCCACGAGCGCCTTCGCGATCATTTCTACCAGTTCCTTCATAGCCGCCTCCAGGACGAATTCGCATTCACCACGTCAATGATGTGATCGTGAGCCATCCGGGGTACTGGCAGCAGGGCGACGGGCAGCCTCAGCTTGCGGGCACTTGGGGGGGAGCCTTCCTGATCAAAGAGCGAACAGTATCCGAAGGCTGAGCACCGCATTGAATCCAGTGTCGCACCCGGTCCATCTTCAACTCGACGGACGGCGGATTCGACGCAGGATTGTAATGTCCCACAATTTCGATGAAACTTCCGTCGCGTGCCTGGCGTCGCTCAGTAACCACGACACGGTAATACGGCTTTTTCTTCGCTCCCATCCGGGTTAATCGTATCCTTAGCAAAACTCCTCCCTGTAGTATGTTCTATAAACACCATCAATTCTGGCATATCGCCCGGCGGGATGCAATGGCCTCCCGAGCCGCAGGCGCGCTGTCATCCGGGAAAACGCATCCCCTTAAACATGCGGGGGAGAATTCCACGGTTGAGGCTCTTCATCATCTTGCGAGCCTCCAGGTACTGCTTCAACAGCTGGTTGATCTCCTGCACGGGGCGGCCGCTGCCTCGGGCAATGCGCTTCTTGCGGTTTCCATTCAGGATGTGGTGGGCCCGGCGCTCTTGGGGAGTCATGGAGTTGATGATGGCCTCGATGTGGATCAACTCCTTCTCGTCCATCTTCATCTGGTTCAGGCCGCGCATCGGGCCCAGGTTCGGCAGCATCCCCATGATCTGCTCCAGGGAACCGAGCTTGCGGACCTGGCGGAGCTGATCACGGAAGTCCTCCAGGGAAAACTCGTCCTTGCGCAGCTTCTCCGCCATTTCGACGGCTTCCTGCTGGTCCACCACCTGTTCCGCTTTCTCGATGAGCGACAGCACATCCCCCATACCCAAAATGCGTCCGGCGAGACGGTCAGGATGAAAGGGCTCCAGGGCATCGACTTTTTCCCCCGTGCCGACGAACTTGATCGCCTGGCCGGTGACCGTCTTGATCGAAAGAGCGGCACCGCCGCGGGCGTCACCGTCCATCTTCGTCAGCAACACGCCCGTCAGGCCCAGGCGGTCGTGAAACTCCTTCGCACTCCGCACCGCGTCCTGACCCGTCATGGCGTCGGCCACGAGCAGGATCTCGCCCGGCTGCACCGACTTCTTGATGCGCTCGAGCTCAACCATCATCTCGTCGTCAATGTGGAGCCGGCCTGCCGTATCGATCAGGACCACGTCATAGCCGGCGTTGCGGGCATGCCGTAACCCCTGTTCCGCCCGCGCCACGGGTTCCGCGTTGCCGGGATCATCGAAGTAGCCGATGTGGTTATCGCTGCAGAGAACGCGCAGTTGCTCGACGGCCGCGGGCCTATACACGTCTACCGACAGCAACAGCGGCGTGTGATTGTTCCTGGACAGCCACAGTCCCAGTTTCGCCGCCGTGGTGGTCTTCCCCGATCCCTGCAGGCCGACCAGCAGGTGCACGGTGGGCGGCTGCTTGGAAAACTGGAGCTCAGCCTGGCAGCCACCGAGCAGCTCGATCAGTTCATCCCTCACCACCTTGACGACCTGCTGGCCCGGCGTCAGCGACTCCATCACTTCCTGGCCCAGAGCACGCTCCTTCACACGCTGGACAAATTCTTTGGCGATCTTGAAGTGCACATCGGCGTCCAGGAGCGCATTCCTGATCTCCCGTGTCGTGGCGTCGATGTGGCGCTCCGAGACACGCCCCTGGCCGCTGAGATCCCTGAGGATTTTCTGCAGCTTGTTGGCGAGATTGTCCAGCATGGCGCCACCTGGGCAGTCAGCAGGGTTTTACTGGTTAACCGGGGCTCGGTGCACTAATATGAACGGTGCAGGACAGGCGAGAGCACCCGCCGACAGTACGGCAAATATATAAGGCTACTTAGCCCCCGATTTTCAGTCAAGATATTTCGGGTTTTCGGACCGGCACGCCCTTATGCGCCACCTGATACTCGGAACCGCAGGGCACATCGATCACGGCAAAAGCGCACTCGTCAAAGCACTCACCGGCGTTGACCCGGACCGGCTGAAAGAAGAACAGCTGCGCGGCATCACGATAGATCTGGGGTTCGCGCATCTGGATCTCGGGGACGTACAGATCGCGTTCGTCGACGTTCCCGGCCACGAGAGATTTGTCAAAAACATGCTGGCCGGCGCCGGAGGGATCGACAGTGTCCTGCTGGTTGTGGCAGCCGACGAATCGATCATGCCCCAGACCCGGGAGCATTTTGACATCTGCCGGCTGCTCGGCGTTTCCTCAGGAATCGTGGCGATCACCAAGACCGACCTGGCGGAGCCGGACCTGGTGGAGCTCGTGCGTGAAGAGATCCGCCAGGCCGTGCGCGGATCCTTTCTCGAGCGGGCGGATGTGATATCGGTCAGTTCCAGGACGGGCGCTGGGCTGGAGGATCTGAGGGCGTCATTGCGCACACTGGCTCTGGCGGCGCCGCAGCGCCCCACCGACCGGCCGTTCCGGTTGCCGGTGGACCGCGCGTTCACCATGCGCGGCTTCGGCACGGTGGTGACCGGAACCATGGTGGCGGGTCAGCTTACCAGAGAGGAAGAGGTCGAGCTGATCCCCGGCGGGCTCGTCGCCAAGATCAGGGGCATTCAGGTCCACGGCAGGCCTGCGGATCTGGCTGTGGCCGGGCAGCGCACCGCCGTAAACCTCCAGGGAGTGGATTTGTCGGAAGTTGAACGCGGCATGACCCTCACCGTGCCCCGCACATTCCAGGCCTCTCAGGTGCTGGACGTCCGCATCGACCTGCTGCCGGCAGCGCGGGTCTTGAAAAACTTTGCCAAGGTCCGCTTCCATCACGGAACCGCCGAGGTTCTGGCCCGTGTGGCGCTTCTCGGCCCGCCCGAGCTCGAGCCCGGCAAGACCGCGTTGGCGCAGCTCCGCCTGGACCGGCCGGTCTTCTGCCTGCACGGAGACGCTTTCATTATCCGGCAGTTCTCACCGGCAACGACCATCGGCGGCGGCCGGATCCTGAACCCCCTTGCCGGCAAACACAAAGTCACGGATCGCAGAGCCTTGTCCCTGCTCCAGACTCTCGAGCAGGCAGACATGCCCGTGAGGCTGTCGGCCCTGATTGCGCTGCATCCCGGACCCATGACCGGCATGCGCGAGCTGAACGCGGCGCTGGGGCTTGCCCCGGCCGATCTGCAGAGCCATTGCGCGCGGGCAGCTGCGGCCGGCGCCGTGCGCATCATCCCGGCTCCCCAGCCCATCCTGGCGATTCCCGAAGTCATTGATTCCCTGAAACAGGAGACCGTGTCGCTGGTGGAACGGTTTCATCGCGACAACCCGCTGCTCCGAGGGATCTCGCGGGAGGAGTTGCGCAAGAGGGCCTATGACCGCCTGCCTCCGGAAGTATTCCGATATTGCCTCGATCAGCTGGCCGAAGAACACCGGATATCTCTTCAGGGAGACATGGTCGCCGCGCACGGCCGGAACGTGCAGATGGCGCCGGAGGAGCTGCGGATCAAGGAGATGATTCAGGAACTGCTGCAGGAGGCGCACTGGCAGCCGCCTTCCCTGGTGGAAATCCCCGCCCTGGTGTCGGCAGATCCGGCGGAGGTGCGCAGGATCTGCTCCTGGATGCTGAAGGAGAAGATCCTGGTGCGAGTCGCAGAGGACATGGTCTACTGCCGGACCACCATCGAGGAGATGAAGGACCACATCCGCAACCGCTACCGGCCGGGGGCGAAATTCGGCGTCGCCGAGTTCAAGGAGCTGTTTGACCTTACCCGCAAGCATGCAATCCCCTTGCTGGAACAACTCGACCGCGAGCGGTTCACACGGCGGCAGGGGAGCGAGCGCATCCTCCTCTGATTTTGAACGCAGGCCGATTGACTTGACCCCACGGCTCAAGTACTCTTGACGGTATCAGATCGGAGGAATGTATGCCGAATTTCGGAATGGGCGAGCTGCTGGTAATCCTTGTGATCGTGGTTTTGATCTTCGGGGTGAACAAGATACCTCAGCTGGGCAAAGGACTTGGTGAAGGTATCCGTAATTTCAAGTCGGCCATCAAGTCCGGTGAGGCAGAACCCGACAAGACCGAAAAGAAATAGATCGAGCCGTCACGGAAGTTCTCCACACCTGTAGTTGCTTCGTCGCAGGATCTTCACACCGCAACGCCAGTCTTCGTTGATACCGATTTTCGCTACCTCCAGGGCCGGGTTCAGGTAGTGTTGTATCCGCTCGAGTGAATCGTGAAAGGAGAAGAGCGGGGAGATCAGGTAGATTTTGGGGCGTTCCCGGCTCAGGCGCAGCCCGGCGAAATAACCGCGTCTTTCGAAATCGCCGCCAAGATTGTGCGCGATCACCCGCCCCCAATAATCCAGCGACTGCAGCGGCATGTCCGGATCCTCGGCCACCTTGAGTTCCATCACCACCAGCCTGCCGTCGCGGTCCGCTCCCAGAATGTCGACTCTGCCGGGCACCTTCCCCAGGTACACGGGGATCTGCGGGTACACCGATCCCGGGACAAGTTCCGGAAACAGGCGCGCCACGTCGGAGAGCAGGAGGCACTCCAGCCAGCGTTCCGACTGCATCCGGTAGTAGGGATGGTCGGGAGCCGGGCTGTCGGCCCGGCGGAAGTACAGGATCTCCTCGACCAGGGCCTGCAATTCTGCGAAATTGTCATCGGTAAGCTCCGTCTGCCGGCCCACTCCGAAACTCACCTGGTCGCGGTCCGGGCCGGCCACCCTGGCGAACTCCAATCCCCACAGGCGCAGAGAATCGTAGTCCTGAAATCTCGGGTAGCGTTGTATGGCATCAGGAGCCAATCCCACGACACGTTCAAGCATCCGGCTCCAGCGAAAGGGCCCCAGAACCGGCCACCTGAAATCCCGGTCCTCAACCGGGGCGGGCTGCCGTTCGGGTCTCCGGGTCTCCCAGTGTTGCGGCGCGCTCTCTTCGTATTCCCACACCTCCAGGCGCACCTTCTTGCGGCTGACAAACCGCACCCGATGGCATAGCACGGCGGCGTGGCAAGACGGGACCAGCAGATGCACGGTCGCCACGCCTCTGATGACACCCTGATCGTGCAGGCAGGCCAGCCACAACAAAGCCTGTGTCAACAGCGCCTGAGCCTTTTCCTCCACCTCTCTGTCCACGCAGGCGAGCACAAGGTGGTCTGCCTCGCCATGGCGGAGTCTGATCCGCAGGTAACCGCCGGAGAGAGTGTGTGCACGGTCCGGAATCCGGCTTGCCGACAGGAGGTGACACCCCGGCAGCCTGCGCAGCGCCCAGGCGCGCGCGGCCCGCAGTGTGCTGCGGCCGCTCAACCGCATGGATTCGGGCATGTCCCGCCAGATCACGTGCACCTCTGCGGGAGGCCGGCCGCCGTTCAGGATTTTGAGGTTCGCCCCCCACGGAGCCGGCTGGACGGACGAAATGCAGAACGCCAGACTGCCGGCGTGAGGATGCAGCTGCAGATGTATCCTGTTTCCCTGGCGCCGCCACCGGGGTGCGAGTCCCGCCCAGGAGCCCAACGCCACTGAATCCAAGGCTACCTGCGCATCAGGGCGCGCGCAGTGTATCCACTCCAGCAGGGCAAGGCTCCTGCGCAGATATGCGGGCATATCGGACATCAACCACCAGGACTTCGGATCCCCGGCCTCCGGCCTGAGATCCAGAGGCGGACATCGTAAGACGGCCATCGGCCGTCGAAGGCGGTCGCCGGCACCACCCGCAGGAACCCGTGTCGCGCGGGCGTGGGCCCTGCTCACCGCCGACGCCGCTGAAGTAGTTTGTCCCGGGCGCTGGATATTTCACAAAATGTGTTAAAGTATCAGACTCATGAGTGCCTCCGAACTTGCTTCTCTGACCACGAAAGGCGAGCTGATCCGGCTCACGCTCCGTAATGCACCGTTGAACTTTCTCCACCGGGCCATGCTGGAGCGAATCCAGGAACTGCTGGAGTCGCTCGGCGATTCCCCCGCAGGCCGCTTCCTGGTGGTCGACTCCGATTGCGCAGCTTTCAGCGCCGGCCTGGAGATGAGCGAGCAGATGAAGGAGGCCGTTTTTCTGCTCCTCGATCAGTATCACACGGTGGCGCACATGCTCAGCACCTTTCCCAGGCCGACAATCGCCATCGTCAGGGGCATGGCCCTCGGCGCCGGCAATGAGCTGGCGGCCTGCTGCGATTTCGTGCTGGCGTCTTTGCAGTCTACCTTTGGACAACCCGAGATCAAGGTGGGGACGATGCCTTCACTGGCCTCGCTGCTGTTGCCGCAGCGCATCGGCATGCAGCGGACACTCCAGATGATCCTGACCGGAAGTCCGGTGGAAGCGCGGGAGGCAGAACGCATGGGATTGATCTACCGCGCGGTGCCCGAGGATGCCCTGGATGCGGCCTTGGAGGAACTGCTGGACAGTTTCCGCGGATCATCCGCCGCTGTGATGGAGTTGGCCCTGCGATCAGCGCGTCGCGCACGCACCTACGTGCTGGAGCACCACCTGCGCGAGGCCCAGTCGCTCTTCCTGAATGAACTCATGGATCTCGAGGACCCGGGCGAGGGCATCCAGGCTTTCCTGGAAAAACGTCCTCCCCGGTGGAAGCACCGCTGAATCCGGAACCACGAAATACACGAAACGTGCAATTCGATGCCTGAAGGGAATCGGCACCTGATTACGCCCGAAAAGCGCAATCAGGTATGACTCCCATTTTCGTGTATTTCGTAGTTACGGTTTTGCAGCTGAAACAGGGATCGCCGGACCGGAAGCGGCGCTTCATTCACTGGCGGCGCGCTTCACCTGCGTTGCCAGCCAGTTCAGGTAATCCGGATCTCCCGCGGCGATCGGCACGGCGATCACTTCCGGGACCTGGTAGGAGTGGAGTTGCCGGATACGGGATCGCACCGCCTCCCAGTTGGCGGCGTCGGTCTTGATCATCAACAGGTACTCCTCCTCGTTACAGAGCTCCCCTTCCCAGCGGAAGACGGACCGCACGCCGGGCACGATGTTGACACAAGCCGCCTCGCCGGCCTCGACGAGGGCGGACGCTATGCTGCGCGCCAGATCCTCGCTGTCGGTTGTAGTCACAATCAGGAGTGCATCCATGGTTTCGCTCTCCGGCAGAATTGAATTGAACGGCCGGCCGGCACTCAGTATCATACTCCCGTCAAAGCGAAGTCAACCAACTCGTGCCTGCGGCAACCTATGGCCCCGAACGGAAAACGGGTAACTCACGCGCGGGAACTCTTCTACATCTGCTTTCTGCTGATGCTTCTGCTCATCGGGCTGCTCAGCATATTCGGCCCCTGGGGATACGTCGAAATGCGCAAGGCCAAAGCGGAGCTGGCGGCCCAGACCGCCCGTGTTGATGCGCTCCGGAAATTTACTGAGCAGCAGATGAAGGAAGTAGACGCTTTGCGCAACGACAAACAGGCCCTCGAGGCCTACCTGCGCAAAAAAGGGTATGCGAAAAAAGGGGACATCATCCAGGAAGTTGAGCAGGATGCTCCTGTGACCCCTCCCAAACCGGAATCCCACCCGGCGGCCCCCGGATCCCGTCCCAATACCGATGGAAAATGAGGGTCCGCGAGCCTCATCCCGCCAGCACACTCCCTCAGCGTTGCCAGACCACCTCGCCCCGCACCAGCGTCGCTACCGGGCCGCCCTGCAGTTGCCAGCCCTCATAGGGAGTGTTGCGGCCCCGGGATAGAAATTCCGAACTGCGGACCTCCCAGCGCAATTCCGGATCAAGAATCGTGATGTGCGCGGGCTCTCCCCTGGCCAGCGTGCCGTGCTTCAATTTCAGGATGCGGGAGGGGTTGACGGAAAAGACCTCGACCAGCCGCGCGGGGCTGAGCATCCCGGTGCGGACAAACCGGTCCCAGATCAGGCTCACGGCGGTTTCGAGCCCGACGATCCCGAAGGGGGCGCGGTCAAACTCGAGCCGCTTGTCACCCTCCGTGTGCGGAGCGTGATCCGTAGCAATCACGTCGATGTCCCCCGACGCCAGCGCTTTTCCCAGCGCATCCGCATCCTGTCGCGTGCGCAGCGGCGGGTTCATTTTGGCGTTGGTGCCGAGGGATGGCACAAGGTCTTCGGTAAGCAACAGATGATGGGGAGTGACCTCGCACGTAATCGCCACGCCCTCTTGCCGGGCCCGTTTGACCGCCGCCAGCGCGTGCTGTGTGGAAAGGTGGGCAATGTGCACGTGGGCTCCGGTGCGGCGCGCGAGAACGGCATCGCGCACCACCTGGATTTCCTCCGCATCCGGATTGATGCCCGGCCGTCCCAGCCGCGCAGCGCACGGTCCTTCATTCATGCAGCCGCCGGCGGCAAGATCCCTGTCCTCGCAGTGGTCGATGATCGGAAGATCGCACAGCCGCGCGGCCTCCATCGCCCGCCTCATGACCTGATTGTTCTGAACTCCGCGCCCGTCGTCACTGATGGCGACAACGCCCGCACGGGCCATTTCGTTCACATCCACCTGGGTCTGCCCCTGGCTCCCCAGGGTGATGGCGCCGATGGGATAGACCGGGATCCGGGAAACCGCCCGCGCCCTTTCCAGAATAAAGGCGGTCACCCTCGCAGAATCGTTGACCGGCTGTGTGTTGGGCATGCAGGCGACAGCCGTGAAACCGCCGCGGGCTGCTGCCCGGGTGCCGCTTTCGATGGTCTCGGCATCCTCCCGCCCGGGCTCGCGGAGGTGGACGTGCATATCCACGAATCCCGGCGCCACGATAAGCCCGGCGGCGTGGATTTCTTTCCCCTCCCGTGCGCGGATGTGCGCCGCAATCTCAGCCACGCACCCCCCCTCGACGGCCAGATCGGCAATTTGATCCAGCATCTGCGATGGATCTACGATTCTGCCCTGACGAATGATAAGATTCATGCGGTGTGATCCAGATTCGTAAAAACTCCGGTTGCAATGCGGGCTGGCGCGGGATCGATTCCGGTGTCGTCCATAAAGCGTATCCCTATGCCCTGGCTCGTTTTCGTCGCAGAAGCCGTCGGTTAAGGTCGCCATCGGCAGGCGGTCGGATCTTATCACAGGGAAACGGCAGTCGCAAAGGCACCGGACACCGGGCCGGCCGCAGCGCGGTTCGCAAGGGCGGATGCTTCTGTATCCCGCTGCCGATTGTCGTTTTCCGGACGGCAAGGAACGGCCTGGGAGCTGCAGGATGCGCCTCCAGAGGAGAGGCCCGAGCTGCGAGGCTGTCATTGAGGCAAGCTGAATGCTGGATAGAAGAGTTGAAGTGACGGCGGTTCGCAACCTGGGCGCCGAGAACTACCTCCTGACGTTGAGGGCGCCCGAGCAGGCGCGTTTGGTGCGCCCGGGGCAGTTTCTCATGGTGAAATGCTGCGAAGACGTGGATGAGAATCCGCTTCTCCGCCGCCCGTTCAGCATTTTCGCCCTTTGCCGGGAGGCGCGCTCGAAGAGTCCCGCAGGCCTGGAGATTCTGGTCAAAGACGTCGGGGTCGGCACTCACAAACTGGTGCAGGTCAGGCCCGGCCAGGAACTCTGCACCTTGGGACCCCAGGGACGCCCCTTTCAGCTTGCCGAAAACATGGCCGATCAGACCCGTTTCGCCTGCCTGGTGGCGGGCGGGGTCGGCATTGCCGCCCTCTACCTGCTGGCCGGCGCACTGCCCGGGATCGGTGTGGCGCCGGTGCTTTTCTACGGGGCGCGCACGGCCGAAGAACTGGTTCTGCGCGATTATTTTGAGCGCCTGGGGCTCCGCACTTATTACACCACCGAGGACGGCTCCCTCGGGGAGCACGGATTGGTGACCGCGCCCCTGCTTCGCTTCCTCAGGAGACACTCCCGCGACGGGCTGAAGATATATGCCTGCGGCCCCTGGGCGATGATGAAAGCGGTCCATGGCCTTGCGGAAAGGCATCGCGTAGCCTGCGACGTCAGCCTCGAGGCGCGCATGGGCTGCTCCCTGGGCGCCTGCATGGGATGTGTCGTCCGGGTTCGCGGTGACGGGGATGCGCCCCGTTACCTGCGGGTGTGTATGGAAGGCCCGGTGATCAGCAGCAGGATGGTTGACTGGAACTCGCCCCCGCTCTGAGGATTCATGAAAAAACAGGACGCTTTCCGGCAAAAGCCGGCGAAATCGACCAGGCTGGCGGTAGAACTGGGAGGGGTCACATTCAAGAACCCCGTGCTCACGGCCAGCGGAACCTTTGCCTATGGAGTTGAATTCGCCCACCTGATGGATCTCAGTTCGATCGGCGGGATTGTGGTAAAGGGCATCTCGATGAAGCCGATCGAGGGCAACCCGCCGCCGCGCATCTATGAGACCGCATCCGGGATGCTGAACGCCATCGGCTGGCAAAATATCGGCGCGAAGGAATTCGTTGCCAAGAAACTGCCGGCCCTGCGCAAGCACCGGACGAACATCGTTGTGAATGTGGTCGGCTTCAGCCTGGAGGAATATCTGGAGGTAATCCGATTCCTCAATGATTTCGAGGGAATCGCCGCCCTGGAACTCAACATCTCATGCCCGAACGTCAGGCAAGGCGGTTTTCACTTCAACAAGGATCCGCGCGACACGTACAGGATCACCGCGGCCGCCAAGAAGGCGTCTCCCGGGATTCCACTGTGGGTCAAGCTCTCGCCGAATGTCACCGACATCAGAGTCTTCGCCTGCGCCTGTGAGGACGCGGGCGCCGATGCGGTCTCGGCGATAAATACGCTCGTGGGCATGGCGGTCGACGTCGGCAGCCGGCGGCCGCGCCTGCGCTTCGTCACCGGAGGCCTGTCGGGCCCGGCCATCAAGCCCGTAGCGCTGCGCATGGTCTGGGAAGCATCCCGGGCCGTTAAGATCCCCGTGATCGGCGTGGGCGGCATCGCCAGCAGTGAAGACGCCCTCGAGTTCCTCCTGGCGGGAGCAAGGGCGGTCCAGGTGGGAACGGCCAACTTCTATCATCCCGACGCATCGCAAAAGATCGCGCGCGGCCTGGGAGAATACTGCCGGAAGCACGACATCCGGGACATCAATGAACTTGTGGGGAGTCTGCAGGTATGAGGGAAGCACGCTCGCGCCTGATAGTGGCTGTGGATGTTCCCAACCGCGCGGCTGCCATGGCGGCGGTCGACCGGCTTGCCGGGCACGTCGGATACTTCAAGCTGGGCCTCGAGATCTTCGTGAGCGAGGGACCCGCACTCGTGCGGGAGATTGTCGGGCGTGGAGAGAAGGTCTTCCTCGACCTGAAGTTGCACGACATACCGAATACCGTCGCGGGTGCAGTCCGGGCAGCCTGCCGGCTTGGAATATCGATGTTGACGCTGCACGCCGGAGGGGGCAGAAGAATGCTGGAAGCAGCCCGCGAAGCGGCCGAGTCTGTGCCGTCACCGCCGCTGTTGCTCGCCGTAACCGCACTGACCAGTCTCTCGCTTGACGACGCCCGAAGTATCGGCGTCCAGGACGAACTGGCCGGCTGGGCGGAAAGGCTCGCGGGGCTGGCGCGCGAGGCAAGGATCCCCGGCCTGGTGGCATCCGCCCATGAACTCCCCCATTTGCGACGCAAGTTCGGTGATACAATTGTGTTTGTCATTCCCGGCATTCGGCCGGGAGGTGCGCCGACTCAGGATCAGGCACGGACGGCGACGCCTGCGGAAGCCATCAGCGGCGGCGCCGGTTACCTAGTAGTGGGCCGGCCCATACTCCAGGATCCGGATCCGGCATGTGCGGCAGATCGTATTGTCGAGGAAATCGCCGCGCAACTGCCGAAGAGCCAGAAACTATGAAATATCGCCCGCCCGCAGGCGTATAATTCAGTACGTCACTCATACAGGGGTGGGTATGGGAGTACGCCTATGAGCGGCACGGCACCTGAGTGCAGGACATTAAGTCCAGTTTCACCTGATAGATGCGTTCGATCAGGCCTTTCAGTCTCTCAACGTTTACCAAAGGAGATAACATGAAGAAAGCGCTTTTGTTGTTGGCCATCGTGCTGGGTCTGGCTGCCATCGTTATGGCGGGCGTTGATTTCAGCGGCACGTGGGCAGTGAATGCGGAAAAGAGCGATCCCGCCCGCGGCGGTGGGGGCGGCGGTGGTGGTCGCGGTGGTGGCATGGGTGGCGGCACGGAGCTGACGATCAAGCAGACGGGCAATGAAATGGTGATCTCCCAGACCTTTGGCGAGAATACCATGGAAACCAAGTACATCATGGATGGCGCCGAGCACACAAATACCAGCCAGATGGGCGACACCAAGTACAAGGCCGTGCTGAGCGGCAGCACCGTGTCCGTTACCGGGACCCGGACAACCCAGAGAGGCGACATGCCCCTGAAGGTATCGTACACTCTCTCCGATGACGGCAAAACCCTGACCGTGGCAACGGCTCGGGTCGGCCAGGATGGCACCGAGACGGTTCGGAAGCAGGTTTACGACAAGAAGTAGTCGGAATGCCGGCAACAGCCGGCTGATCGATTTTGCAGCAAACTGCGGCCGTGGCGGCTCATACCAATCGGCGGGCTGCTGCGGCCGTTCTAAAACCAATAATTGCGGTTTTTTGTGCGCCGCAGGATGCGGCGCACATAATCGCGGGTCGCAGGAAAATCCACGAACGACAGGTAGTGCTGTTCGGGCGCTACCCCCGGGGGTATGGGTTTCTCCCGGGCCAGCCGCAGCCACTGATCCGCTCTGACTTCCCCTGCATTGTAGCGAAGCAGCGCAAACAGTGTCGGCGACGGCGAATTCCTGTAGCGTTCCAGAGACTGTTTCAGGTACCAGCAGCCGATCTCGACATTCTGGTGCGGTTCCAGCAGCGCGGCTTCGTTCACCGCGGGGACGCCCTTGTAGGAAGAGAAGTCCGCGGCGGCTCCGCGAGTCACCTGCATCAATCCGAGCTCGCCCGCGGCGCCGCGACTGTCTGCGCGAAACCAGCTCTCCTCATAGATCAGCGCTTTGACCAGGTAGAAATCCACATCATATCTGGCGGCTGCCCGGGCAATGATCTCGTCATACTTCGAGGTCAGGGCGTTGATCCACAGGGCACCTGCGGCGGTCAGCAGGATCAACAGCCCGATGCAGATCCAAATTCCGGCACGCATGACGGGATGCCGGCTACTTCCGCCCCTTGGCTTTGCGCCACTTGTCCCAGTATGCCTTCATCCGCGCCGAACGCCGCTCGCGCTCTTCCTTGCTGAAACGCGACCGCTTCCGTCTGCGGATCGCTTTTCTGGCGACCGGCGCCGCTCCGCCAGCCGACAGCGTGCTCGAAGTCCCGCCCCGCCTCGATTCACGGGTCAGTTCAGCAATCTCGTCATCGATCTGCTTCTTCTTGTTGTGCAGAGACTCCAGTGCCAGTTCCAGTATCCTCTGTCGTTCGCTGGGCATGAATAGCATCCTTTCATGGAATAAGATCTAGCGCTTATTGATTGATTGTAAGTACTACACACCTCAATATATGTCAATATAGATCAACGGGTGAATAATCTCCTGATAAAAAGAGTGTAATGATTCACCGGCCCGCGTCGATATAGAACTCTGTACAAGAAACTCTCAAGTGCAGATGCTGTGGGGATGTATCCTCTCCATCTGCTTATGTGCGGGACGCTGGGTTTCAGGCGGAGAAGCGCTCGGTTTTCTGTGAAACACGGGTGAGGGGACCGCATGCCGCGCAGCGTCTCGCACACCACTCCCAACGCCTGGGCTCCCCGCCGGCGAAATCCGCAGCAGAGACATCACTTCAAGCGGCGCGATGATCGGTTAAAGATATACTTGCGCAGGCGAAGCCACAGGTAGGTTGTAGTGGCCGCGGCGACAAACATGACAATCACGTTGTTTTCCAGGCTGACGGCAAGCAGGATGCAACGCTGGTAGGAAGACACCGCCCCCATCAGGAAACTCAGGGCCGCCAGGAAGGCCGACATCGTCCGGCTGGGCGCCGTGGCTTTCCGAAAACGCTCCCAGCCCAGACAAACCAGGTAGGAAGACGATGCTGCGCCGATCGCCGGCAAAAGCCAGGTGTCCAATGAAAGGATCATCTGCCGTCCCCTGCGGATGAGCCGGGGAGCGTCGGCTTCCGCGCATCAACGTGTCCCACGAAGCATACCATGCCGCGAGCACGGGACAAACCCGCCCGGCCGGAACAACAGATGCCCTTCCGGCAATGCAACCGGTGCTATAATGTCGGCACTGATTCGCACGGCATTCTTGTGTGAGGTATTTTCTGCGGTTTACCAGCAGCGAGGTCCAAAACCTATGGAACATTTTGAGCAGAGCATGCTTGAGTTGATCACCCAGACTTCTACCAACCTTCCCCCGGATGTGCGTGCGCGCATGTCGGCAGCGATGGCTGCGGAAAGGCCGGGGAGCCAGGCCGCATCCGCCCTCGACGTGATGGCCATCAACGTGGATATGTCGCTCGCGGATGCCGGGCCGATATGTCAGGACACCGGCCTGCCCACGTTCGAGATCCGCACGCCCATGGGCACGAACCAGCTCCTCATGAAGCAGAAGATCCTGTCGGCGCTGGCGGAGGCCACGCGCCAGGGCAAACTGCGTCCCAATTCCGTCGATTCCATCACCGGCAAGAACAGCGGCAACAACCTGGGGCCGGGGGCGCCGGTGCTTCACTGGAACCAGTGGGAGCACGATGACGAGATCGAGGTCAGGCTTCTGCTGAAGGGCGGTGGCTGCGAGAACAAGAACATTCAGTACTCCGTCCCCTGCGACTTGCCGCACCTCGGGCGGGCGGATCGGACGCTGGATGGCGTGCGCAAGTGCATCCTGCACGCGGTCTGGCAGGCACAAGGCCACGGTTGCTCTCCGGGCGCCGTCGGCGTCGGCATTGGCGGTGACCGCACTACGGGGTACCAGCATGCCAAAGAGCAGCTCTTCCGCCTGATCGACGACGTGAATCCCGATCCCAAACTCGCGGCGCTCGAGGATTACGTCATGTCCGCAGCCAATACCCTGGGCATCGGCGCCATGGGCTTCGGCGGCGCGGTCACGCTGATCGGCTGCAAGATCGGCGCGCTGAACCGGCTGCCTGCCTGCTTCTTCGTCTCGGTCGCCTACGATTGCTGGGCCTTCCGCCGTCTGGGAGTGATCCTGGACGCGCGCTCCGGCGCCGTCAAGCGCTGGCTCTATCGCGATGCCAATGCCCCGGTACAGCCGATGGCTGCCGGCAAGGGTTTCTCGCGGACCGGAAAGGAAACCGTGCTCCAGTCGCCGGTCTCCGAAGCGGTCATCCGCAGTCTGAAGGTCGGCGACATCGTGCTGCTGCGCGGCGACATGTTCACCGGCCGCGATGCGGTCCATGCCCACCTCATGAAGAATCCGGCGCCCATTGACCTGTCGGGCGGGCTCCTCTACCACTGCGGTCCGGTGGTGCTGAAGCAGAACGGCGGCTGGAAAATGACGGCGGCCGGACCGACCACTTCGATCCGCGAAGAACCTTATGAGGCGGAGGTGATCAAGCGATTCGGTGTGCGCGCAGTCATCGGCAAGGGCGGCATGGGTCCCAAAACCCTGGCTGCTCTCAAGGACTTCGGCGCGGTCTATCTCAACGCCATCGGAGGCGCCGCCCAGTATTATGGCCGGTGCATCAAGCGCGTGAAGGACGTCTACCTGCTGGAATTTGGCATCCCCGAGGCCATGTGGCACCTCGAGGTGGAGGATTTCCCGGCCATCGTTACCATGGACGCAAACGGCAACTCGCTGCACGCGGACGTCGAAAAAGCATCCGCCGTCATCCTGGCGAAGTTGGTTGATCCGGTATTCTGAGGGAATATGTCATGAACGCGTCCGGCCGCGGGAGCCTGAGTCCCCATTCGACCCCAAAGCTCTCCCGGCCGGACCTTAGCCCGTTCACTGAAAATGCAAAGACCGAGGTTTCTTCCACTTTTGTTCGCATTGGCAGCATGCTTACAGGGATGCTTCTCGCACATGCCTCCTAGCCGCAGCGAAGAGCCGCACGATGCCATCCCCGCAACCGCCGGGCAGGAGTTTTCCCAGTTGCGGGAAAGGATGGTGCGCGAGCAGCTTCAGAACCGGGACGTGAAAGACCGGGCCGTGCTGGACGCCATGCGCAGGGTCCCTCGCCACAAGTTCGTGCCCGCCAACCTGATGGACGCCGCGTATGAAGACAGCCCCCTCCCCCTCATGCTCGGCCAGACGATATCGCAGCCGTACATTGTGGGCTACATGACGCAGGCGCTCCAGCTTCAGGGAACCGAGCGCGTCCTGGAAATCGGCACCGGATCGGGATATCAGGCCGCAGTTCTCGCGGAACTCGTTCCCGAGGTCTTCACCATCGAAATCCTGCCCGAGCTCGCGGCCCAGGCCCGCACGACCCTGGATGCCCTGGGCTACAAAAACATCCGGATCCGCAGCGGCGACGGCTACCTGGGCTGGCCCGAGTACGCGCCTTTCGACCGGATCATCGTGACCGCCGCGCCAGACCACGTCCCCCAGCCGCTCATCGACCAGCTCAAGCCGGGCGGCAAGATGATCATCCCGGTGGGCCGCATGGAGCAGGATCTGGTGCTTATCGAGAAAAGCGAACAGGGGGTTACCCGCCGGTCCACCATTCCGGTGCGCTTCGTCCCGATGACCGGCCGCGCCCAAAGCATCGGCAAGGACTGACCGGGAAGCGGACACTCTTCTTTTCCCGCCCGCTCCAATCCGGAGGGACACCCGGAACCGGATAGCGGAAAGCCCCCTTCTCCCCTACAGGATCTCCTTGTCGAACAGCTGTTCCTTCTGGCGCCAGAGCGCATGGGTGAGCCCGACCTTGTACTCGTGAGGCATGTGCAGGCGGCGATAGCTGTCGTGGAGGTGCGCCAGCTGATCGATGCGGCGGGAGCGGATGTCGTGCAAGGAAGGGAAATCGTACACCAGATCCCCGCCGCTGATGACCGGGCAGAGTAGTTCCTGCCGCAGACGCGAATTCAGTTTCTTGCGGCGCAGCGGGTTGTTCGGATCGATAATCATGATCTCCGGATCTTGGAGCTCCTCGCTGCGGTGCGCCAATACGTCTGCTTCCATCAAACCGTCGCCGTTATAAAAGCGGACGACTTTCTTGAAACCCGGGTTGGTCATCTTTTCGGGGTTGCTGCTGAGCTTGATCTTGGGCTGGCCGTTGTGTTCCACCATCTTGTAGATGCCGCCCAGCGCGCTGCCCTCGGGGCCGGCGGCGGTCACCAGTTTGGTGCCGACCCCCCAGATATCGATCTTGCCGCCCTGGGCGAGGATTTCCGCAATCACGAATTCATCCAGCTCATTGGAGGCCACGATTCGCACGTAGTGGAGCCCTGCCTGGTCGAGCATTTCACGGGCGCGTTTGCTCAGAAACGCTAGGTCGCCGCTGTCCAGGCGGATGCCCCGCAGGCGGCATCCGCGTTCCTGCAGTTCCCTTGCGACCATGATGGCGTTCGGGATGCCGCTTTCCAGGACGTCGTAGGTATCCACGAGCAGCACAGAATCGTTGGGAAACAGGCGTACATAGGCGCGGAAGGCTTCCAGTTCGCTCGAGAAAGACTGCACCCAGCTGTGGGCGTGGGTTCCGGTTGCCGGCATGCCGAGCACGGCCGCACTTTTCACGTTGGAGGTGGCATCGGCTCCCCCGATGAAAGCTGCTCTGGATGCGCTCATGGCCCCGTTCGGCCCGTGAGCCCGCCGCAGCCCGAACTCGACAATGGTTCCGTGGCCGGCGGCTTCCCACATCCGGGCGGCCTTGGTCGCCACCAGCGTCTGAAAATTGAGGTGGCAGAGGAGGATGGTCTCGATGAGCTGACACTCGATCAGGCCGCCCTGGACCTGCAGCAGCGGCTCGTTGGGAAAAACCACCGTGCCCTCGGGAACAGCCCACAGATTGCCTTGAAAACGGTAGCCGGCCAGGTATTCCAGGAAGCTGTCCGAGAGCAGCTGTTCTCCGGCGGCCGCCGGCAGCGAGCGCAGGAAACGAATGTCCTCCGGGCAGAATTTCATGGCGGTAACGGCACGTACCGCATCCTCAAGTCCGGCGGCGACGGCATAACCGCCGCGAAACGGATTGTGCCGGAAATACAGGTCGAAGACCGCGGTATCCCCGGTCTTGCCCTGAGCGAAATAGCCGGCCGCCATGGTGAATTCATACAGATCCGTCAGCAACGCGTCCGTCACCAAGTCTTGCCTCCTCGATTCTCAATAGCGGAGCCTCATCGCGATCGGCATCCGCCGGCCGCTGCCGAAAGCCCGTGAAGAAACCTTCAGGCCGGGAGCGGCCTGCTGGCGCTTGTATTCGACGCGATACACCATGCGGGCCACTGCCTCCACGGTGGAGCGCGCGAACCCCTGCGCGGCTGCTTCGTCGACGCTCATCTGCTCCTCGATGATCAGGTGCAGGATGGCGTCCAGGACCTCATAAGGGGGCAGCGAGTCCTGGTCCGTCTGGTTGGGGCGCAGCTCCGCGGTCGGCGCCCGGCGCAGGGTGCTTGCGGGAATGACCTCTCCGTTGCGGTTGAGGTAGGCAGCCAGCCGGTAGATCTCAGTCTTGGGAACGTCGGAGATCACCGCCAATCCACCGGCCATGTCGCCGTAGAGAGTGCAATACCCCACCGCCAGCTCCGACTTGTTCCCTGTGCTCAGCACCAGGTGCCCGAATTTGTTCGACAGCGCCATCAGCAGATTGCCGCGAATGCGTGCCTGGATGTTCTCCTCGGTGGCATCTTCCGGAAGTCCCTCAAAAACACGGGAAAGCACGGAACGGTACTCCTGGAACAATGGCTGGATGGGGATGACTGCAAAGTGGATTCCCAGATTGCGCGCCAGGGCGCGGGCGTCATCGTGACTGGCTTGAGCGGAGTATATGGAAGGCATCGCTATGCCCGTCACATTCTGCGCGCCGAGCGCGGCAGCGGCAATGCACGCGGTGACTGCAGAGTCGATGCCGCCGCTCAGGCCGAGCACGGCCGACCGGAAGCCGCATTTGCGGGCGTAGTCGCGGGCCCCCATCGCCAGGACCTCGAACAGATTCCGCATCGCCTCGCCTTCGCGATACTCCTGGGCCTCGCCGGAGTCTGGATCGACGCAGAGCATGTCCTCGACGAAGCTTTTCGCCTGGGCAATGAGGTTTCCTTCCCTGCCGATCGCGAGGCTGTTGCCGTCGAACAGCAGGTCATCATTGCCGCCCACCAGGTTGACATACAGTAGCGGCACACGGTACTTGACAACATGGCTGAGCAGCATGCGATAGCGGACAAGCGGCTTGTACATCTCGAAGGGTGAAGAGGAGAGATTGATGAGCAGGTCGGCACCCATCCTGGCCTGATTGCCGACCGGATCGGTGTGATACCGGCGTTTGGACCAGAAGTCCTGATCGTTCCAGGCATCCTCGCAGATCGAGATGCCGAGCTTGCGCCCCTGAAACGGCACCAGCTGCGTTTCGCGCGACTTCTCGAAATATCGGTCCTCATCGAAAACATCATAGGTGGGCAGCAGTGTCTTGTGGACCGCAGCCTGCAGCTTGCCCTCACAGAGGAAAGCCGCCGCATTGTACAGCTCCTTGCCTTCCGGCGCGGGATTGCGGTCGACAAAACCGACGACGGCGGCCATGCGGCCGGTGTGAGCGGCGATTTCGTGCACGGCCCGCAAATTGGCCGCCACAAAGCTGGGGATGCCGAGCAGGTCGCGTGGCGGGTAGCCGGTCAGGCAGAGCTCCGGGAACACGGCTATGTCGGCCCCCATGTCTTGTGCGACCCGCATCGCCTGCAGGATGTCGTCGCGGTTGCCGTCAATATCGCCGACGGTGGCATTCATCTGGACGAGCGCGATCTTCATGAGGTCACCCGCGACAAGGATAGCGCAGCACCCGCGGCAGCGACAACCACTCGAAAACGCAGGGTCCGGAGGATCATGGCTTCCCTGTCCCGGATGCACGCCCGGCCGCTCGCCGGGATGGCTGTCCGGGCTGCACCGGATCGGGAGGGAATACCTTATGCCAGGGGGTCAGTTGCTCATAGGCGTAGGCGGCACGCAGCACCGTGTTTTCGTCCATGCTGCGGCCGATCAACTGCAATCCTACCGGAAGACGGCCGGAGGTAAACCCGCATGGCACCGTGACCGCCGGCAGCCGGCTGAGGTTCGCAGGCCGTGTCAGCCGCAACAGCGCCAGACGGACGTTTTCCTTGCGCCTGCCGACATCGGTCTCATTCTCGGTGATCAGGGGCGCGGTGATCGGCAAGGTGGGAGTTGCCAGGACATCGACCGACTGCAGCGCCGTTTCGAACTCCCGCGTGTAGGCACGCCGCGATTCCTGGGCCAGCAGGTAGGTCAGCGCCGACAGGTCCATGCCTTCCTTGAGGCGGAGGCGCACGTCGCTGCCGTAGCTGTTACCCCACCGGCGCAGCCACTTCCAATGGTATATAAGCGCTTCGGCCACTGTGAGGTCACTTGCCAGCCGGGTGGTCTCTCCCAGCTGTTTCAGGCTCACCTCCTGAATCTCAGCGCCGCCCTGCTCCAGCACATCTAAGGCGGCTGTGACCTGGCGCCGAACTTCCGGCTGCAGGTGATCGAAAAAATACTGCTTCGGCACGCCGACTCGCAGGCCCCTCAGCCCTCTTCGCAGGTTCAGCGCGGATTTCAAGGCGTGCGGCACGGATCCTTGCGGGTCGAAGGGACCTTGGCCTGCGATGACGTCGAGGACCAGCGCGGCGTCCTCCACGCAGCGGCACATCGGACCGACGTGATCCAGGCTGGGAGCCAACGGGATCACGCCATCGACCGGAACGCGCCCGTGTGTCGGCTTGAGTCCGACGCAGCCGCAGGCTGCCGCTGGGATGCGGATGGATCCCCCGGTATCGGTGCCGAGCGCGGCAACGGCCAGGCCGGCCGCCACGGCAGCTGCGCTGCCGCCGCTTGACCCGCCTGAGATGCGCGCCACTCCCCATGGATTGCACACCGGGCCGAAGTGAGGATTGATGTTGGTCGCGCCGTAGGCGAATTCGTGCAGGTTGGTCTTGCCTAGAAGGATCGCGCCGCCTGCAAACAGGCGCTCGACAGCCACGGCATTTTCCGTCGGCACAAAGTTTCGCAGAATCCTGGAACCCGCTGTGGTCCTCACGCCGCGCGTGTAAAAGAGATCCTTCAGGCAGATCGGGATGCCGTGCAGGGCGCCCCGATACACGCCTCTGCCGATCTCCCGCTCAGCCCTCCGGGCTTGCTCCATCGCCAGATCAGCGGTCACGGTGATAAAGGCGTTCAGGCGCGGCCCGATGCGCTCGATCCGCTCAAGCAGCGCACGTGTCAGTTCGATCGGAGACAGAGCCCGGCGGCGGATCTGGCGTGCCAGCGAGACAATGGTCAGGTCGCCGTCATTGTCAATATCCATGATCCCTCCCCTGGTAAGCCCTGTCGGTCATTATCGGGCAGGAGCGACTTCCTTCACAACAACTCTCTTGCCGCAGGACAACCGAGGATGTCCGCGGCCCACCCGGCGACGCTTGAAAATGTCCGGGGTCGGTATCCGGATCGGAATCGGGATCGTGAGGATGTGCGCTTCGATACCGATTCCGATACCGACCCCGACATTCCCGGTTGTCGTTTTATTTTCGGAGCAGCTTCTCATGGGCCTGTGGCGCACCCGGTGACGTATGAAAATGGCCGCTCGGGATGGGCGCCGGCTGCCAGACGGCGCTGGGATTCTGCCTATGGGCATCTCAGCAGCCCCTCCCGGCGGCCGAGGCCTGTTTGACGGGACGCGCCCCGTGCCGACTGCAGGTCTGAGGTCGGAGGTCGGATGTCTGAGGTCGTTATTTTCGAAACAGCGACAATGCCGGCAGCCGCGCGGGGATAATTCCGCAATCCTGGAACTGTATCGGCTATGATACGTTTTGAGGCATCGTATGGACAGCGCGGCAAGCTTTTATCGGCTGCAGAAACGCATCATTCGCTGCCGCAAGTGCCCCCGTCTGGTGGCGTGGCGCGAGCGCGTGGCGGCGGAAAAAGTGCGCAGGTACCAGGCCGAGGAATATTGGGGCCGGCCGGTCCCTGCCCTTGGGGAGCCGGGGGCTTCCCTGGTTGTCGTCGGGCTGGCCCCTGCCGCTCACGGCGCCAACCGCACAGGGCGGTTGTTCACCGGGGACCGCAGCGGACAGTGGCTTTTCGAGGCTCTTCACCGGTTCGGATTTGCCAGCCAGCCGACGTCGGTGCGGCGCGAAGACGGGTTGCGCCTCAAGGGCTGTGTTATTTCGGCTGCCTTGCGCTGTGCGCCGCCCGGGAACAAGCCGCTCCCGGAAGAGCTCGACCGCTGCCGCCCCTATCTGCGACGGGAACTGGCGTTGCTTCAGAGGAAGCTCGTCATTGTCGCGCTCGGCAGGATCGCCTTCCTCGAGGTTTTGAAGGCCTGGCGGGAGAACGGAGGCGGGCTCCCCGGCGGCCGCACACCCGCATTCAGTCATGCCGGTGAGTGGCAACTTCCCGGAGGTGTGGGGCTGATTGCCTCCTATCATCCCAGCCAGCAAAACACTCAAACCGGCAGGTTGACGCGCCCGATGTTCCACGCCGTGTTCCTGCGCGCGCGCCGTCTGTTATCGCCTGAACCGGGGGCGGCGGACACTAAGAGCCCGCGGGCGGATTATTTTTGATTTTGGCCTCAGAAGCCTGCATCATGATGGGTCTCAACGGTGAGCTATGAGAGTCGCAGTGGATGAGGCTATCCCCTATGCGCAGGCGGCTTTCGCTGCGGCCGGAGAAATCCGGCTGTTTTCCGGCAGATCCATCCGTCCCGAGGACCTGTCCGACGTGGATGCTCTCGTTGTGCGCTCGGTGACCCGGGTCGATGCCCGCCTTCTGGCACGAAGTGCCGTGCGCTTCGTCGGCACGGCCACCATCGGCATGGACCACCTCGATCTCGACTACCTGGGCGCGCGCGGCATCCGCTATGCCAACGCGGCGGGCGGCAATGCCAATTCGGTGGCGGAATACGTGATCTCCGCGCTGCTGGCAACCGCTGCGCGCAGAGGCTGGCGGCTGGCGGCAAAATCCCTCGCCGTCATCGGTGCGGGCCGCATCGGGACGCTGGTGGCCGGAAAAGCAGCCGCGCTGGGCATGAGCGTGCTCCTGTGCGATCCCCCGCTCCGGGAGAGTACCGGAGACAGGCGCTACGGCCTTCTCGACGATGTCCTCGGTGCGGATGTTCTTACCCTGCACGTGCCTTTGACCGCCGAGGGGCCCTATCCGACCCGGCACATGGTGGACCGACAGCTGCTGCGCCGCCTGTCGGGCCGCCAGTTCCTCATCAATTCCGCGCGCGGCGCCGTGGTCTGCGGGCCGGATCTGAAGGTTGCGCTGCGCGAGCGCTGGATCGAGGGGGCGATCCTGGATGTATGGGAAGGGGAACCCGGGATTGACCAAGACCTTCTGCAGCTGGTGGATCTCGGCACGCCCCACATAGCCGGGTACAGCCAGGACGGCAAAGCGCAGGGGACAGCCATGATCCTGGATGAACTGTGCCGGTTCTTCGGCATCACTGCTGCCTGGGATGGCAGGTGCATTTATGCCCCGGCGCAGCACGTGTCCCCTGAACCGGGAATGGCGGGCGAGGGCGCCGTGCGATCGGTGGTGCTGCAGACTTATGACATCCGGCGCGACGATGCCGGTCTGAGAGCCGTGACGGGCATGCCGGCATCGGCCGCGGGAGAGCACTTCGACCGCCTCCGCGACCGCTACCCGCTGCGGCCCGAGTTTCGCCACTTCGTGGTCGAGGCGCCGGCCGGCAGCGGCCTAGCACCGGTTTACCAGGCACTGGGATTCCAAGTTGCAGATCCGGCACAGACGGCCGCCGGGCTTCGGGAGGCCTGACAAGGCCGGCAGGCCGGGATGCGGGCGGCACCGGTAATTCGGGAGACGGGAACCTATGATCCGAGTCCTTATTGCAATGACACTCGCGGCGGCCTCGGCGGCCGTGGGACAGATCCTCGTGAGACGGGGCATGCAGCAGTTGGGTTCTCTCGAGAACTATGCCCCGATGGCTTTGGTAGCCTACTTTTATCACGCGGCGCTCAACGGTTATGTCATCATGGGAACCGCGCTCAATACGGTCTTTTATCTCCTCTTTTTGGCAGCGCTTTCGTGGACCGATGTAACAGTGGCGCTGCCGATGACTGCCATCGAGTACGGCATCGCGGCTTTCCTGGCAGTGATCATCCTAAAGGAGCAGGTGTCCCCGCTCCGTTGGGTGGGGATAGCATTGGTCATCATCGGCGTGATTTGTATCGCCCGCAGCGGCGGGGAGACCTAGAACCGTTTCGATCCTGTGCAGCGGCGTTCCTCCTCAGACGCGGAGTCGGCGCCACGCCGTCGCAGACAGGCACAATTGCGGGTTGAGCTTTTCGCAGAAAGGACGCAGCAATGCCCGAGTCGCACAAAAATGTACCGGCCGCCAAAATCCAGTTTTTGCCGGCCGACCGCGCCTGGATTGCGGAGCGGATCCAGGAGGTGCTCGCCAGCGGCCAGCTCACACTGGGCCGTTACGGAGCCGAGTTCGAGCAGAAGTGGGCTGCATTCTGCGGCGTGCCGCATGCCGTGGCGGTCAGCAGCGGCACCAGCTCGCTGGAGATCATCCTCAGGTACCTCGGCATTGCGGGCAAGGACGTCCTCGTGCCTACCAATACCTTTTTTGCCACGGCCGCAGCCGTGGTGCACGCCGGAGGCAGGCCGGTACTGGTCGACATGGATCCCGAGTCGTTCGCCATGCGCCCGGAAGACATGGAAAAGAAACTGACACCCGCAACCGTGGCCGTCGTCCTGGTCCACGTGGGGGGACTGGTTTCCGGCCGCATGCCGGAAGTGGTCGACTTCGCCACCCGCAAGGGGCTTAGGCTCGTCGAGGATGCCGCACACGCTCACGGGTCCACGCTGGGCGGCAAAAGCGCGGGCGCCTTCGGTTTCGCCGGCTCCTTCAGCTTCTACCCGACGAAAGTCATGACCTGCGCCGAAGGCGGTATGATCGTGACCCATGATCGACAGCTGGCAGAGGAGGCACGCATCTACCGCGACCAGGGGAAGGCCAGCTTCACACAAAACGCGCATGTGCGCATGGGATACAACTGGCGCATGTCGGAACCGCACGCCATCATCGGCATCCGGCATCTCGAGCGCCTGCCGGAGATGATCGCGGACCGGCAGAAAACCGCGCGCATGTATAACGAGGCCCTGTCCGGCATGCGCAACCTGACCTCCCTGACCGTGCCTGCGGGCGGCAGCTGGAATTACTACAAGTACATTGCGGTGCTTCGCCGGCCGTGCGATCGCCAGGCGCTGAGGACGCAGCTGCGCGAGCGCTTCGGAGTTTCGCTGGCCGGAGAAGTCTATGAGAGCCCGCTGCACTGCCAGCCCGTGTTCGAACCATATGCCGGCGGCCGGCTGCCGGTTGCTGAGGATCTGTGCTCCAGGCATGTTTGCCTGCCCATCTTTTCCGGCATGACGGAGGATGAGGCCCGCCAGGTGATTCATGCTCTGGCACAGACTGTCAGCTGAGTCCGCTGCCCGCTCCGAAAATAACTGACTCCAAACTCACCGCCGGGACGCTGAGATCGCAAAGCACGCAGAGAGAAGTGTTTTCACCTCGGTGTTCCCGGCATCCTCTGCGGCTCTGTGGTAAGATATCCGTGACATGCGTTTTCATGCGCCACCGAGTCCGCCGCGGACGCATGAGGGCTGCTTGATGGTCGCGGATCCGAGGACCGTTTCAGCACTCAGGTTGCCCCGCCTTCCCACTGAGTGCCGGCCTGAAATCCAAAATCCTTGCAGCAGAACCGCTCCTGCACGATAATTTGCGGGCACGGTGGCCGGACCGGCCGCTCGGCGAACCGCCGGCGGTGCGCCCGGGAGAGATCGTCGCTTTCAAGAACGGGAATCCGCATGAGAATGGTAGTCACAGGGGGCTCCGGATTTATAGGCTTGCATGTCGTGGAGGCATTGGCAGCCCAGGGTCATGAGGTGTGCATCTATGATCTGGAAGCGCCGCGGCATGCCACGGACTGCGAATATATCCGCGGGGACGTCAGGGACGTGGACTGGCTGGTAAAGAACATCAAGCCCGGCGACCACCTGTTTCATCTTGCCGCCGAGGCCAACGTGAATCGGTTTTTTGAAAGCCCGCTCTTCTCCAACGAAAACACCTCACAGTCCGCTCTGTGCGCTCTGGAAGCGGCGCGCCGCGCCGGAGCGTCCCGCCTGCTGCTGGCCTCGACCGAGTGGGTGTATGGATCGGCGAACGCCGAGAGTGACCGCGAAATCACCGAAGATTGCCCCTATGCGGCACATCCCGATCATCTGTACACCAGCGCCAAGATCGCTGCTGAACTGTTTTGCATCGGATATTGGAATCTGTATGGCGTCCGGTACACCATCATGAGATACGGTATACCTTTCGGGGAGCGCGGCCGCCCGGAAACGGTTACGCCCACTTTTATCCGAAGAATTCTGGCGGGTGAACCCATACGCATTCATGGCGACGGCAGCCAGCACCGCCAGTTCATCTATGTCAAGGACCTCGCCGAAGGGAACGTCGCCTGCCTCAGGGAAAGCGCCTGCAATGAGGTTTTCAACCTGAACGGAGCGGAGAAAATCACCGTGCTGCAGGTGGTCAGCACCCTTGAGCGCATCCTCGGCAAAAAAGCGAAGGTGGAGTTCGTCGAGGATCGGAAGGGCAATTTCAAGGGTCGCTTCATCTCCTCGGAAAAGGCCAGGCGGCTCCTGGGCTGGCAACCCCGGCACCGCTACGAAGAGGCCCTGGCTCTCTACGTGAAGCACCTGCTGGCATCGGCATAGGAAGCCCCGGCAAGCGAAAGGTGTGTCCGCAACGTTCTCGGTTGGCAGGTCTGCTCCGAAAATGCCGACCTCAGACCTCCGACATCCGACCTCAGACCTGCATTCGGCGCTGGGCGCGCTTTGGCATGCAGGTCCAAGATCAGTGTTCCATGTACTTCCTCGTGCTCCCGTGTCCGAACAGCATTTTGCCTCATTGCGCCTGTTGAGCTCTCCACTCACACCCCTCATGTTGCCGGTAACGTCAGCGGCCCAAATTGCCGAAATGATTTGGGTTGAGGCGAGGTTACTGAAATGGAGCCGAATACCCCCTTTGAGATGAAGCCCCTGGGTGAGGCTGCCGTTGAGGCATTGTGGCGGAGCGAACGGCGGTACCGAACCCTGTTTGAAAACTCGCCCGTCGCAATCTGGCAGGAGGACTTTTCAGCCGTTAAATCCTACCTCGATGCCCTGCGCGCCGGCGGTGTCGCAGACCTCGATTCCCATTTCGCGGAACACCCGGAAGCCATTGCCGAGTGCGCCGGCCTGGTAAAGATCATCGACGTCAACTGGTCGGCACTCAGGCTCTTCGAGGCCGCAAACAAGGATGCACTGTTGACCGGGTTGCCCATAGTATTTGATGAGGCAAGCCTCCCGAAGTTCAAGATGCAGCTGCTGGCCATCGGCAAGGGAGAGAGGTTTCTGGAAACGGTGGTCACCAACCGGACTCTGACCGGACGGCAGATTCATGCTATTTTGCGCTGGTCCGTCGAGCCCGGTTCGGAGGACAGCTACTCAAAGGTCATCGTCTCCCTGCTGGACATATCGGAACAGATACGGAAAGAACGCGAGTTGCGCCTCCTGGCGCACACCGTGCGGAGCGTCAGCGAGTGCGTGAGCATCACCGACATGTCCGACAACATCTGTTTTGTCAACGAAGCGTTCCTCAGAACCTATGGATTCGAGGAACACGAACTGATCGGCAAAAACATCGCCCTGGTCCGCGCCCAACACAATCCGCCGGAGATCGTTAAGGATATTCTCCCCGCCACGCTGCGGGGCGGCTGGCGCGGCGAGATTTTGAACTGCCGTAAGGACGGCAGGGAATTTCCGGTCTATCTGTCCACCTCCATCGTCCGCAATGAAGACCGCCAGCCCATCTACCTGGTCGGCATTGCACGCGACATCTCCGCAGAGAAAAAAGTGCAGGAAGAGATCCACCGGTCCCGGCAGATGTTACAGCTGATCCTGGACAACATTCCCCAGCGCGTCTTCTGGAAAAGCCGCGATCTCCGGTATCTCGGGTGCAACAAATCCTTTGCCGCTGACGCCGGCCTCGACCATCCGCGCGCCATCATCGGCCTGAACGATTTCGAGCTGCCATGGCACCAGACCGCCTCGAAGTACCGTGAGGATGACCGGCAGGTCATGGATGTGGACAAGCCCAAGATCAGGTACGAAGAGCCGCAACGCAAGTCCGACGGCAGCGACAGCTGGGTCATCACCAGCAAGATCCCGCTCCACGACAAGGAAGGAAACGTCATCGGAGTGATCGGCACTTACGAGGACATTACGGAACAGAAACAGGCAGAGGCCGCCCTGCGCGACTCCGAGGAGAAGTACCGGAGGTTTTTTGACGAGGACTTGAGCGGTGCCTTTGTTGCCACCCCGGAAGGAAGGCTCCAGGCCTGCAACCCGACCTTCCTGCGCATATTCGGATTTGCCACGATGGAGGAGGCCATAGGCACGAACCTGGGACTCCTCTACCCGAATCCCGGCGACCGGGAAGCAACCCTGCAACGCCTCTGCGGGAGCAGGAAGCTCGAGCACGAGGAAATCGAGCTGCGACGGAGAGACGGCAAGCCCATCTATGTCGTGAGGAGCATTTACGGCACGTTCGACGATCAGGGAACCCTGCTGGAGATCAAGGGCTACATTTTTGACGACACCAGCCGCAAGAAGCTGGAACAGCAGTTGCGGCAATCCCAGAAGATAGAGGCCATGGGAAGGCTCGCCGGGGGGATCGCCCACGATTTCAACAACCTGCTCACCTGCATCAACGGCTACACGGAGTTGCTGATGGGCCAGATGTCCGCATCGGATCCGCAGCGCCGTTTTGTTGAAGAGATTCACGCAGCGGGGGACAGGGCCGCCCAGTTGACCCGGCAACTCCTGGCGTTCAGCCGGCGTCAGGTGCTGCTGCCCGAAGTCCTGGACCTCAACTATGTCGTCCGCGACATGGAGAGGATGCTGCAGCGTTTGATCGGCGAGGATATCCATCTCAGCATCGACCTGCATCCTCAGCTAGGCCGTGTGAAAGCGGATCCCGGCCAGATGGAACAGGTCATCATGAACCTGGTGGTGAACGCGCGCGATGCCATGCCCAACGGCGGCCATCTGTCCATCCAAACGGCAAACGTCGTGCTGGGCGAAGATTATGTCCGGGAGCATGAGGGATCCAGGCCGGGTCAATATGTGCTCTTGACCGTGAGCGACAACGGGTGCGGGATCAGTGCGGAGGCGCGATCCCATCTTTTCGAGCCTTTCTTCACCACCAAGGACATCGGCAAGGGCACCGGTCTCGGGCTCTCCACGGTGTATGGCATCGTAAAACAAAGCGAGGGTCATATCAGCGTCGAGAGTCAGGTCGGACTCGGCAGCACGTTCGCTGTCTACCTGCCCCAGGTCGAGGGAACACCCTGCCCCGCCGACAGGGTCTATGCCGCCGTCCGGCAGCACCACGGTTCGGAAACCATCCTGCTGGTCGAGGATGAAGAGTCGGTGCTGGAGCTCGCGCGACGCCTTCTGCTCTTGCACGGATATCGGGTCCTGACGGCCCGGGATGGAGCTTCCGCACTGCAAATCTGCCGGCAGCATGACGCTGCCATTCACCTTCTGATCACGGACGTCGTCATGCCGGTGATCGGCGGCCGGGACCTGGCCCGGCAGGTTGCGGCCATGCGCCCCGAGATCAAAGTGCTGTTCATGTCCGGATATTCCGAGGAGGCGATCCTGCACGAAGGTTTCCTCGATCCCAACACGGCTTTTCTGATCAAACCCTTTTCCACCTCCTCGCTGACCGAAAAGGTGCGCGAAATGCTCGGCACCTCGGTGTTTTGATCCCTGCGTGTCTCGCGGTCAGGCTTCGGCGTCATAAGCCAGGTTAGGTGCCAGCCAGCGCTCCATGGTCTGCAGATCCACCTGTTTCCGCATTCCATAGTCGATGAGCTGGTCGCGGCCGATTTTGCCCACGGAAAAATAGGCCGCCTCCGGGTGAGCGAAGTAGTAGCCGCAGATGGAGCTGGCGGGAAACATGGCGAGGCCTGCGGTGAGCAGCACGCCGATGCGCTCTCTGACGCCGAGCAGATCAAATAGCGCGCGTTTCTCCGTGTGGTCGGGGCACGCAGGGTAGCCCGGTGCAGGGCGGATTCCGCGGTAACGCTCGCGCAGAAGATCTTCGAGCGAGAGGCTTTCCTGCAGCCCGTATCCCCATTCGGCGCGCACCTGCTGGTGAAGGCATTCGGCAAATGCCTCGGCCAGACGATCGGCAAGTGCCTTGGCTAAAATCGACCGGTAATCATCATGCTCTCTCTCAAACCGCTGGCACAGCGCGTCAACGCCGAATCCCGCGGACAGCGCGAAGAACCCCAGATAGTCCGCCCGGCCGCTGTCCCGGGGAGCGACAAAATCCGCGAGCGCGCGCTGCGGCTGGCCCCCGGTCTTCTCGGTCTGCTGGCGCAGCGTGTGGACCACGATCTGCTGGTGCCGGCGCGATTCGTCTTTGTACACTTCGATATCGTCGCCGACGCTGTTGGCAGGGAAAAAACCGTAGACCGCGCGGGCCGTGATCAGGCGCGAGCCGACCACCTCATCCAGAAGACTGCACGCATCACGCCAGAGCTCCCTCGCTCTCTCTCCCACACGGTCGTCCTGCAGAATATCAGGGTAGCGGCCGCGCAGTTCCCAGGCGTGGAAAAAGGGCGACCAGTCGATAAAAGGTACGATCCGGCTCAACGGAAAATCATCCAGGACGCGGATCCCGACGAGTGACGGGACATCGATCCTGGCGCTGTCCCAGGAAATGCGCGGCTTGCGCCGGCGAGCCTCCTCCAGTGTCAGCAGGGTTCTCTGCGGCCTGCGCTCCCGATACTGCGCGCGCACCCGCGCCAGCTCCTGCTTTGCCTCCGCCATGAAGCTTTCTTTCGTGCCGGGGCGCGTCAGGCTGCCCGCCACACGGGCGGCCTGCGAGGCGTCGGGGACATGGATCACCGCCCCGGAATACTCCGGGGCGATGTGCACGGCCGTGTGGACGCGGCTCGTCGTGGCGCCGCCGATCAGCAACGGTATGCCGAATCCCTCGCGCTCCATCTCCCGGGCGACGTGCACCATCTCGTCCAGGGAAGGAGTGATCAGGCCGCTCAAGCCGATCATGTCGGCATGGAACTCCCGCGCCGTCTGGAGAATTTTCTCGCGCGGCACCATAACCCCGAGATCGACCACCTCATAGTTGTTGCAGCCCAGGACCACGCCGACGATATTCTTGCCAATGTCATGGACGTCGCCCTTGACGGTAGCCATCACGATCCTGCCCCGCGGCGTACTCCCGCCCGTCGCCAGCTTGCCGGCCTCCAGGTACGGCAGAAGGCCTGCCACCGCCTTTTTCATGACCCGCGCGCTCTTGACGACCTGCGGGAGAAACATCTTCCCTGATCCGAAAAGCTCACCGACCTGGTTCATGCCGGTCATCAGCGGCCCTTCAATGACCAACAGCGGTTCTCCATAAAGCACTCTGGCCTCCGCCACGTCCTGCTCGAGGTAGTCCGTGATACCTTTGACCAAGGCATGCGTCAGGCGCTCCTCGACACTGCCTGCACGCCAGGCCGCCTCCTCTCCTCTGGCCTTCCCCTGCTGCCTGACGGACTCCGCATATCCCGTCAGCCGGTCTGTAGCGTCCGGCCGGCGATCCAGCAGCACATCTTCCACCAGCACCAGCAGATCCGCAGGAATCTCTTCGTAGACCGCCAGCTGTCCTGCGTTGACAATGCCCATGTCCAGGCCTGCACGGATCGCGTGGTAAAGAAAGGCGGCGTGCATGGCCTCCCGGACTGTGTTGTTGCCCCGGAAGGCGAAGGAAACATTGCTCACGCCGCCGCTCACCTTGCAGAGCGGAAAGGCCTGCTTCAGTCGGGACGTCGCCTCCAGGAAGGTGACGGCATAGCGGTTGTGCTCCTCGATCCCGGTGCCCACTGCCAGGACATTCGGATCGAAAATGATGTTCTCGGGCGGGATGCCGACTTCTTCCGTGAGAATGCGGCAGGCGCGCGAACATATCGACACCCTGCGTTCCGTGGTCACGGCCTGGCCTTCTTCGTCAAAGGCCATGACGATGACCACAGCGCCATACCGCCTGAGCAGCTGGGCGCGCCGGCGGAATTCCTCCGCGCCCTCCTTCAGGCTGATCGAATTGACGACGCCTTTGCCTTGGAGGCATTTCAGTCCGGCCTCGATCACCGACCACTTCGAGCTGTCAATCATGATGGGCACACGGGCAATGTCGGGTTCGGAGGCAACAAGATTCAGGAACCTCGTCATCGCCGCCTCGCCGTCGAGCATGGCATCGTCCATGTTGACATCCAGCAGCTGGGCTCCTCCTTCGACCTGCTGCCGCGCCACGGCGAGCGCCTCTTCAAAATTGCCGTCGAGAATCAGCCGGGCAAACTTCGGCGAGCCGGCGACGTTGGTCCGCTCGCCGACGTTAACGAAGCGGGTGTCCGGCCGGATTGTCAGAGCCTCCATCCCGCTCAGGCGCGTGTATGGTGGAGGTGAAGCCGGCGTGCGGGGAGGACAACCGGCTACAGCCTGCGCAACGGCACGGATATGCTCCGGAGTCGTCCCGCAGCACCCGCCCGCAATATTGATCCATCCATTGGCCGCATACCCGCCCAGAATGCGGGCCATCTCCTCCGGGGCCAGATCATAGCCGCCAAATGCATTGGGCAAGCCTGCGTTGGGGTGGCAACTGAGATAGCAGGGGACCAGTTCGGAGAGGTCCTCGAGATGCGAGCGCATTTCGGCAGGCCCCAAAGCACAGTTGAGCCCGATGCTCAGGGGTGATGCATGGGACACCGAGATCCAAAACGCTTCGGGCGTCTGCCCCGACAGCGTGCGCCCGCTGGCATCGGTAATGGTCATGGACACCATCACCGGGATCCGCTGCCGGCGCTCCCCGCAACAGCCGTCAATGGCGAAAAGGGCCGCCTTGGCGTTCAGGGTGTCAAACGCCGTTTCCACGAGAAGGATATCCACGCCTCCATCGAGCAGGCCGCGCACCTGCTCGCCGTAGGCAGCAGCCAGCTGATCGAAGGTGACCGAGCGGAAGCCGGGATTATTGACATCCGGCGACAGGGAAGCTGTTCTGTTGGTCGGCCCGATCGAGCCGGCAACAAATCTCGGCCGCCCGGGCTCGGCCGCCTCAACCTCGAGCACCGTAGCCCTGGCCAGCCGCGCGGCTGCCAGATTGATGTCGTAGGCAAGGTGCGACAGTCCATAGTCTGCCAGAGATACGGCATTGGCATTGAAGGTGTTGGTCTCGATGATATCGGCGCCGGCGGCCAGGTACTGGCGGTGAATCGTCCGGATCCTATGCGGTTGTGTGAGGCTCAGGAGGTCGTGATTGCCGCGCAGTTCCTTGGGATGGCCGGCGAATTGCGTCCCGCGATAGGCGGCCTCATCCAGCCGGAGTTGCTGGATCATGGTTCCCATGGCGCCGTCCAGGATGAGAATCCGCTCCCGCAGCAACCGCTCCAGCACCTCAACCTTGCCGATATCCTCACTCACAGTGACCAACCTCCGGAATAGGAAGCACCCCGGATCAGGCAGGATGCCTGTCGGGGCAATCGGGGGACTGCGTGCCGGAGCGCCCGTGTTCCGGCCGCCGCGGGCTCAGGCTTCAAAGGATCCTGATGCCGCCGTTTTCGGCGGCGGTTCCTCAAGCCCTTCCGGCCGGCACTCCCTGCACGGACAGATCCTGCGAAGAAAATCAAAGGTATAAATGCCGGTGCTGTGATCGTCGCTCCAGACGAATCTGAGGGCGTAGTTCCCGACTGGCGCTACATCCACTCTCTCAAGGTCACCCGGAATGCTCCCTTGAAGGATCAGGCGCCTGCCGGTGAACTCTTCGACGCATGAGGCACAGGGACAGTTCTCCCGCAAGTACCAGGACGGATAGGAGCTGAAGTGGCCGTCGTTCCAGGTGATATCGGTTTGCCAGGGACTGACTCGCTTGACACGCGCAGGCATCAGGTATGGCAAGCTCCGGCCTCCTTTCCCTCAAGCTAAACTCTACCACAGCGGATGCGGTGATTCTCCGGTCGCGGCGCTGAACCCCGACCGGATCCGGCAATGCGCCGGCCAGGCGTGTGCCTGCCTGTGCCCCGGCGTCAGCCGGAAGCGGTCGCGCTGCCGCTCCGACACAGGGGTCCTCGAAAAGCATATCAAAGCAAGGATGCGGTGTGCGAAAATAGATCGGATCGGCAAAGCATGGTGATCCGGGGTGCATTCCATTCATGTACCGGCCAGGAGCTGTATGAAAACTGCAAGCTGTTTGCCCGCCGCAACCGCTATTCATTTTCTTGCGATACTCTCGGTGGTCTGGGCGCCCGCCCCTTCGCTCGGCCACCAGGCGCCGGCACAGGTCAACGCGGGCAGCCTGCCGCAACCGGTAAACTGGACTACGGCCGAGGACCACAAAAATATGATGGAACAGCTCGGCATCAAGGTGCTGCGCCCTGGGCCCAGCGGCAATGAGAGCGCCCCAAATCATGCCAACTACGACGAGTCAACGGCCAATCCCTATCCGGTTCTTCCCGATGCGCTGACGCTCAAGAACGGCAGCAAAGTCACCACGTCCGCGACGTGGTGGAATCAGCGCCGTGCTGAAATTGTCGAGGATTTCGAGCGCGAGGTGGTCGGCCGGGTCCCAAGGAATGTCCCTCGAGTGACGTGGAAGGTCGCCGCCACGGCCGTGACAACCGTTGGCACACACCGGGTCGCTGCAAAACAGCTGGTGGGGCATGTCGACAACTCATCGTATCCGCTGATCGAGGTCGAGATTCAGATGACGCTGGTCACACCGGCCGATGTTGCCGGACCAGCGCCGGTGATGATGATGTTCGGCCGCGGCGGTCTTCCCCAAACTGCGAGCGCGCTGCCCGCGGGCAGGGGGGCGCCGGCGGGCTTCGCTTCCGCTGATCCGCCCGCGACCCAGCAACTGATTGCCGACGGCTGGGGCTATGCATACCTCAATCCCGGCAGCGTTCAGGCCGACAACGGCGCCGGATTGACCAAGGGCATCATCGGGCTGGTCAACCGGGGCCAGCCCCGCAAACCGGAGGACTGGGGTGCGTTGCGGGCCTGGGCATGGGGCGCCTCCCGCGGCCTGGATTACCTGGAGACCGACAGGACGGTCGATGCCCGGAAAGTCGGGATCGAGGGAGTATCCCGCTATGGGAAGGCTGCCCTTGTTGCCATGGCCTTTGACACCCGTTTCGCTCTTGTTCTGGTCGGCTCATCCGGTGAAGGCGGTGCCAAGTTGCATCGCCGCAACTGGGGAGAAGCCGTGGAAAACCTGACGGGGTCGGGAGAATACCATTGGATGGCCGGCAATTTCCTGAAATATGGAACCGCGGAAGCCTCCTGGGGCAGCAAAAACGCCGGTGATTTGCCCGTAGACGCTCACGAGCTGATCGCTCTGTGCGCGCCGCGCCCGACCTTTATCAGCTACGGCGTGCCTGAAAAAGGGGATGCAAAGTGGCTGGACCATCAGGGGAGCTACATGGCGACCGTTGCCGCCGGGCCTGTGTTCAGGCTCCTGGGTGCAAAAGACCTGGGAACCTCGGATGACTATCGCAACGAAAAAATGCCGCCGGTCAATGTGGGCCTGCTTGACGGCCAACTCGCCTGGCGCCAGCACGACGGCGGACACACGGACGGCCCGAATTGGAAATACTTTATCCCGTGGGCTGACAAGTTCCTCAAGCACGCGGCGCCGGCCGTGCAGACACCCGCGTCCCCGGATCAGACTGAGGTTCCGGCTTACCGGCCGGTTCCCAGGTCCGACGAAAACTCACAGACCGCCCACGCGCAGTTGCTGGACAAGGCCAAGCGGTGCTGCATCGACATCTATTTCGAGGGCGATTCCATCACGCGCCGCTGGGGAGCCACCGACTATCCCGATCTGTTGGCCAACTGGCGCCAGAACTTCTTCGGCTGGAATGCGGCCAATTTCGGATGGGGAGGTGACACGACTCAGAACATTCTCTGGCGGCTGGAAAACGGGGAGATCGATGGCGTCAATCCGAAGATCATCGTTCTGCTGGCAGGCACTAACAACCTGGGCAAGATCGAATCCCCCGGCGACGATGCAGCCGCTGTAACGGACATCACCCTGGGGCTGCAGGCAATCCTGCATGCCATGAAGGCCAAGGCGGCCGACGCGACGATCATCGTCACAGGCATTTTCCCTCGCAACGACAACCGGGCTGCTTTGCCAAGGATCGCCAGAATCAACAGCAATCTATCCAAGCTTGCCGACGGCAAAAGGATCCGCTATGTCGATATCAATGACCGGCTGGCAGATCCGGACGGCAACCTGTTTGATGGCATGGCGAACGACGGCCTGCATCCCACCATCAAGGGGTATCAGATCTGGGCGGACGCATTGAAGCCCATCTTCACGGAGTTGCTCGGCCCGCCGAAAAGCGAAGATCACGCGCCGCCGCCGACCGGCGATCCGAGAGTTCGAAAGACGGAGAGTCCGGTGTTTTCGGAGCAGCTTCTCATGGGCCTGTGGCGCACCCGGTGACGCATGAAAACGTTCGGGGTCGGGATCGGGATCGTCGTGATGTGCGCTTCGATCCCGATCCCGACCCCGACGTTCCCGGTTGTTGTTCTATTTTCGGAACAGACGGCGAAAATTTTCAGGCCCGACACCGTCGGGTCGTGTTACCTTGGGCGCCTCCCCGGATGAGAAAGGCGGGCAGGTGGCGCAGGCAGACGGCGCAGATTTGATCTCGGTCGTGATTCCGTTTTTCAACGCATCTGCTTACCTCGAGCGTTGTCTCGAGGCCCTGCGTGCCAGCGACGACCGGGGCTATGAACTGATCCTGGTAGATGATGGCTCTACCGACGCTTCGCCCGGGATCGCGCGGCGGTATAGCGAACGCGTGTTGAGGTCTGCGACAGCCGCCGGTCCCGCATCCGCGCGCAACCGTGGCGCACGGGAAGCCAGGGGAGGGGTCCTCTTTTTCCTCGACGCCGACGTTCTCTGCCTGCCCGACACTCTGACCGTGGTCCGCGAGGCATTCGTTGCGGACCCCGCTGTCGCCGCAGTGATCGGCTCCTATGATGACGATCCTCCGGAGCCCGGTTTCCTCTCGCGCTATAAAAACCTGACCCACCACCACGTACACCAAAACGCCGCTCCGAAAGCCTCGACTTTCTGGACGGGATGCGGCGCCGTCCGGCGCGACATTTTTCTCGAACTCCGTGGTTTCGACGAGTCCTTCCGTACCCCCAGCATCGAAGACATCGAACTGGGATACCGGATGCGCGCCCGAGGCTATCGCATAGCTCTCTGCAAGCGCCTGCTGGTCAAGCACGCCAAGCGCTGGACCATGGCCGGGCTGCTGCGCAGCGACATCTGCGGCCGGGCCATCCCCTGGACTGTACTGCAGCTCAGTTACGGGAGGATCCTCGACGACCTGAATGTGAGCCGCTCGCAGCGCGCTTCCTCGGCCTGCGTCTGGCTGGCGGCACTCCTGGGCGTGCTTGGTCTCTGGAGTGGTTGGTTCCTCGTCGGGATTCCCGCCGTCCTGTTGCCGGTAATCATCTGGAACCGGCGGCTCTATCGCCTGTATTATGAACGCGGCGGCAGGTGGTTCTGCGTGCGCGCCATGGTGATGCACTGGCTCTACTATTTATACAGCACCATTGGCTTCGGCGTTGGTTGCCTGAAATATCTCGCCCGGCTTGTGTCCGCGAAAGGGACCGCCGGACGGCGGGCAGATCAGGATGCGGGCGATCCCTAGAGGGTTGCGCTCCCCCCTGCCGTCGGCAGAAATGAATTCGCCCGGCTGGCCGGCTAGCGGAGACCAGTCGGCCCGCATCGAGGGGCCCTATGGGCAAGGACAAGAAGAAAGCAACAAAGGCCACAAAAGAGAAGCCCCAAAAACGGCTGCTGCCTCGCTTCTCGCTGGCGAGCAGCGACGAGCGGCGCAGTTTCCACCGGCTGCTTCTCCTGATCGCGGTGATCTACTGCCTGACCTTCAGTACGGTCCCGATGGGGGACACCGACGACCAGCTGATGCTGACCAGCGCCTTCACCTTCACGGAAATGGGCAAGTTCCTCGCCCCTTCCCGTTTCGCCACCAAGGAATTCCACGGATTTTTCTTTGGGGCGGCAACCGCGGCCGGAGAGGTGTATTCGAAGTACCCGCCCGGCTATTCCATCGTGCTGCTCGTTTTTCTGCCGCTGGCCGGAGCGGCCGCCAGGCTGTTCGGGAGTGTCGGTGCCGAAGTGGTTCTCTCACTTCCTTCCGTGGTGGCTCTTCTCGGCGCTGCGGCTCTTATCTGGCGCGCCTCGCTCCGCCTGGGGTACGGCGCGGCGACCTCCAAGCTCCTGGCGCTGGCCTTCGCATTGGGCTCGTATGCATGGGGCTACACGGGCGCCAACTACAACGAGCCGTACCAGGCCCTGTGCGCGGTGGCAGCTTTCTACGGCCTGTTGGCGGCATTGCAGGAGCCGCTCTACTGGAGCCGATCTGCCCTGATCGGCGGCTTTGCACTCGGCTACGGCATATTGCTGCGCCCTTATTTTGCCGTCCTGGCTCCCGTGCTCGTCCTCGGCGCCTTCGCCGGCTGGCTCCGGGAATTCCCCTGGCGAAAAGCACTCATCAGGACAATCCTCTATGCCGTCCCGGCGGTTCTTGCCTCAGGCTACCTGCTGGCCGTGAACCTCGTGCTCTTCGGAACCGCAGCCGATTTTGGCTACAAAAACGAGACTTTTTCCACGCCGCTGCTCACGGGACTGAGCGGCCTGCTGGTGAATCCCCGGAAGGGGTTGATCTGGTTCTTTCCGCTCGCACTGCTGGTTCCCTGGAGCGCGTGGCGGCTGGCGCGGAACGGGAAATCATGGGCCGTAGCGGTGCTTTCTGCAGCGTGTGCCGCGCAGATCCTGCTGATCTCCAAGTGGTGGGGATTCGAAAGCGGGCGCGCCTGGGGCGACCGCCTGATCCTGGCGATCGTCCCCTTTGTGGCCCTGCTTGCCGGCGGAATCGCCCATGCCGCCAAAGCAAGAAAGGCGGCGGTGATTCTTGTAGGCTTGGGCATTGCCCTCAATTTGCCCGGCGTGCTCATCAACCGCCTCGCTTATGAGAAAATCCTGGCCGGCGCCCATCTTCCGCCGAACCGGCATTTGATGACGACCGGCCAGTTGCCGGGACATCTGTGGCTGCTGGGCGTCGTGGTTACCGGCCCGGTGCTCGGCACGGAAGAGGCCAATCCACTCTGGAACAGACCGCCATGGATCGGCAGCTGCCCGGATTGCGTGCCGGAACCGCACCGCGACGCCATGAATCCGATTGTCAATCCCTGGCCGCTCCGCCTTGCCCTGCCCGCATCGAAATGGCGGCGCACAGAATACGGTTACATGCGCAGCCTGTTGGAAATCGCCATCATGCGCTACGAACAGAAGAATCCGCAGCGTGCGCTCCAGCTTCTGGATCGCGGGCTGGCGCTGCAGGGCGCCAGTGCGGATTTTCTTGCAGCGAAAGGCATGGTCATCCTCACGACCGGGGATCCGGGACGGGCACTCGGCTATTTTGACCGTTCCATCCAGGCGGATCCCAATTACGATCTCGGTCTCTACGGGCGCGGAGTGTCCTTGGAAGCCCTGGGCAACTACGGCGCGGCGCGCGAGGCTTACCAGCGACTGCTCGCCGCGCCGCCGGGCACGCTCGACCGGAAAGAAGTGCAGGCACGCCTCGACAAATTGCCTAAATAGTTTTTGGTAGCTTATGATCTCCCGAGAGCCTGAGAGAGTGCTGATCGCGGGCGGCGGCCCGGCAGGATTGACTGCGGCGTATGAGTTGTGCCGGCATGCCGCGCACCCCGTTGTCTTCGAGCGCACCGGTACCGTCGGAGGAAACGCGCGCACCGAGGAGTTCCACGGCTATCGGTTCGACATCGGCGGCCACAGGTTTTTCACGAAAATCCCCGAGGTGCAACGCATCTGGGAGGAAGTGCTGCAGGAGAAATTCCTGCACGTGCGCAGGCTGTCCCGCATTTATTACAACGGCAGGTTCTTCCACTACCCGCTCAAAATCGGCAATGTGGTCCGCGGTCTCGGCCTCTGGAACAGTTTCCTCATTGTCACCAGCTTCCTGCATTCCTTCCTTTTCCCCTACCCCGAGGAGGACAACCTCGAGAGATGGGTGAGCAACAGGTTCGGCAAACGCCTCTACAGGACTTTCTTCAAGACGTACACGGAGAAGGTCTGGGGAATGCCCTGCACGAGCATCCGGGCCGAATGGGCGGCTCAACGAATCCAGGGATTGTCCTTGCGCACGGCAGTGCAGAAGGCGGTATTGGGAGATCGGGGAAGAAGCATCAAGTCGCTGATTGAGGAATTCCGCTACCCCGAGCGCGGCCCCGGAATGATGTGGGAGCATGTCCGGCAGTACGTGGAGCAGCACGGCGGCGCGGTGCAGCTGAACCGCAGCGTGGTGAGAATCCTGCATGCCGGGGGCCGCGTGACCGCCTTCGTGGTGGAAGGCCCCGACGGCCGGCAGGAGACCGCCGCCGGCGCGCACTTCCTCTCCAGTGTGCCGGTCTCGGAGGTGATCGCGAAGCTCGAGCCGGCGCCGCCCGAGGAGGTCCTCCGGGCCGCGGCAGGCCTCCGGTATCGGGATTTCCTCACCGTGTGCCTCGTCATCGACCACCCGGATCTCTTCCCGGACAACTGGATCTATATCCACAGCCCGGAAGTGAGAATGGGGCGGCTGCAGAACTTCAAAAACTGGAGCAGACACATGGTCCCCGATGGCGCCAAAACCAGCCTCGGGGTTGAATATTTCGTCAACGAAAACGACGATCTCTGGTGCATGCCGGACGATCAGTTGGTCAATTTCGCGGCCAGGGAGCTGGCCATGATCGGGCTGACGCGCGGCGCTCGTATCGAGGCCGGCGTCGTGTTCCGGCAGAAGAAAGCGTACCCGGTCTATGACGAGACGTACGGCGAGCGGCTCGGCCTGATCCGTGGATTCCTCGGTACCCTGGAAAACCTTCAGATGATCGGAAGAAACGGGCTTCACAAGTACAATAACCAGGACCATTCCATGATGACCGGCATCTTCGCAGTGCAAAACATCTACGGCGGCCGTCACGATATCTGGAGCTTCAACAGCGATCAGGCCTATCAGGAAGAATCCGTCGAAAACAGGTGATATGGGACAGCCTGCGCGCAGGTTTCTGGCCAACTACACGATCCTGGTAGCCGGGGATCTCGGGGCCAAATTTCTGGTCTTCTGGGCTACGGCGCGGATGGCACACGTGCTGGGCACCGACCTGTTCGGGGACCTGGCTTTTGCCATGGCATTTACGGCCTATTTTTCCCTTCTGGTCAGCCAGGGGTTGGGCACGTACGGCACCCAGGAAGTGGCCCGGCAGCCTGGGCGTGTTCGGGAATATGTCGACAGCATCCTGGCCCTGCGTTGCTGCGCGAGTCTCGCCGCCGCAATCATCCTGGCCGTCACCATCCGGCTGCTCGACAGATCCTCCGTCATAACGACCCTGACCCTCCTGTACGGTCTGACCTTCTTTTCCTCCGCCGTGAGCCTGAACTGGGTCTTTCAGGCAATGGAACAGATGAAGCTGGTCGCCGCAGGCGCTGTTGTCACACAACTGGCCTTCGCCGTGTGCATCCTGCTCTTCCTGCACCGCCCGGAACAGATCAGCTGGATTCCGGTTTTTCAGTTCGGCGGCGAACTGGTTGCCGTGCTGATGCTGCTCGGCTGCTATCTCCGGCAATTCGGTGGCATCCGGCTCAGGTTCGATTTCCGGATCTGGTCAAGGCTGTGGATGGAGTCCCTGCCCATAGGACTTGCGGCAGCGCTGGGCATGGTGCTGTACAACTTCGACGTCGTGCTCCTCGGCTTCATGAAATCGCGTGCCGACGTCGGGCAATACAGCGCGGCGTATAGGTTCATCAATTTCTTTTCAGCATTCATCACGCTTTATTTTTCAAACCTGTTGCCGTCTGTTTCCCGATGCCGGAACAACCCGTTGCTTCTGCGCCGCATTTCCGATCGGTCGCTGAAGTACAGCATGTTGCTGGCCGTTCCCTTGGCTGTGGGCGGCATGTTCCTGGCGCGCCCCTTGATGGTATGGTTCTTTGGGGCCCAGTTTTCCGACGGCGCCCGCGCACTGCGGATGCTCTTCTGGATCATCCCGATTGCCGCCAGCAGGGTGGTCCACCGCGCCACCCTGCTGTCCCACGGGCTGCAGCGGAGTTACCTGTGGATCATCTTGATCGCCGCCAGCATAAATACGGGTCTCAACCTCTTGCTGATCCCCGGCTTGAGCTTTATCGGCGCAGCGATAGCCTCTCTGGTCGGGGAAATCGCACTCCTGTTCGCCGTCGGCCGGATGGTCTCACGCCAGGTCATCCGGTTGCCGCTCGGCGCCCATGTGTGGCGTCCGGCGGTTGCCTGCCTGCCGATGTCCGCATTCCTGATCTGGTCCGACGGGATCGGCCTCTTCTATAGGATTGGCGGCGGCTTTCTGATCTACGTGATCGCTGCCTGGCTGATGGGTGCAATCGACGTAAAGGAAATCTCGAGGGATTTCCGCACAGCCGAAATGGCACCTCCCGCAGAAAAAGGCAGCGCCTAGCCGGCGTTATTTGTGGGTGTGGAATGCAAAGCAATGCAAACCAGCGCGTGATGAGGATGATCAACCAGGAGAGGAAGCCTTCAGGACACGGAAGAACACGCGCAAGGCTATTGCCACCCTGCAGGGCCGGCAATAGCCCTGCACGCGGATCCGGTCCGTGTTCATCCGTGTTTTTCCGTGTCCTGAGACGATTTGTGATTCCGCCGCTATTGATAATCCAGGCCAGGCATCTTTGCAGGCCTCACGGAAAGCGGCATCACCGCGCCAGCCTGTTGTAGATGAGGCCGAGGGCCGCGCCGGTCAGGAAACCGATCACAAAGGCATAGCAGAATCCGACCAGACTCCCGGCCCAGGAAACCGTGTAGCCGGGGAAATACTGGCTGAGCAGGATCAGGTGGGCGCCCGGATGCGGACCGCCCTTGATGACCAGCCAGATGGTCGCGAGGAACAGTGCGGCGCCTGCCAGCAGTCCCAATACCATGCCGGTAAGAGCGGCGTTCATGCGCACCACAACGCGTTCAATCGCTTCCTCTTCACTTTTCACGGCTTTGGCTGCCACAGGACTATCCCTCCAGGCAAACTCCTCGCCCCTAGATCACGCGGTCCAGCAGATCGGTCAGGGCCTCCCTCTCCGCCCGGCGTCGAACATACAGCAGATAGGTGTGGAGCATGAAGTTGCGCAACCGGGCGAATCCATAGCCCGCAAGGAACGCCATCAGAAAACCATATGCGAACGCGGCCGCAGAACCGGCCGGGGTAACCCGGAAACCGGGGAAATACTGGGACAGCAGCAGGAGATTCTGTCCGGCATTGGGCCCCCCCCGAACGACCAGGACAATGGTGGCCAGGCAGAGCCAGAATCCGCACACCAAGCCCAACGCTGTTCCCAACGCCAGGGGATCGAGTCGCGCCAGGACCAGCACCACCCGCGGCGGCAAGCCGGACTCCCGGGCAGCTCTTTCCATTGCGTCCGTTGAACCTGCGTAGGTCATGCCGCCATTATAAATCCGATTGGTGCAGGCCGGTCTTTTTCTTTCACGAAACCGCCGGTTGCCGAAGTTGCTGAAAGCGATGATATACTTATGGAATATGAAACACATGTGGATTCCGGCCGTCATATTTGCCGTTGCTTTTCCGGGGATTGCAGCCCATCAGGCGAAGGAGGAATCGCCTGTGCATTGGTCCGCCAAACCGCCGGGCGGGCCTATTCGGGCGGGGATCCCGTTCGACGTGAAGGTCGAAGCCACAATTGACGGCGATTGGCATCTGTACTCAACGACCACGCCGCCGGGCGGGCCTATTCCTACAGGTTTCTCGGTCCTGCCGGGCGCGCCCTTCGGCATCGCCGGAGTGATCCGGCAATCTCAGCCGAAGGAAGAATTTGACCCGAACTTCGGGATTCAGACTGAGATCTATGCCGGTAAAGCCGAGTTCTGGATTCCCCTTAGAGCGGACGCTTCCGCGAAGCCGGGCGAGTACGAAGTGCTCCTCCAGGCTTACTATCAGGTCTGCAACGACACCATGTGCCTGCCGCCTCTGGGCGTCCCGATCCCATTCAGGATCCAGCTCGCCGCCGGTACCGCCTTGTCCGCCGAAACGGCCGGCGGGAGCCCGGGACCGGCGGCATCCCAGTCCGATGCAGAGGGGGCATCGGGTGCGGGCGGAAGCGGTTCCCCCTCGGGAACCGCGGCAGAAGTTCAGGCAGCGCGGTCCAGGGGATTTCTGCCGTTCCTCTGGCTGGCGATGACTATGGGAGCTCTGTCGCTGGCGACGCCGTGCGTCTTCCCCATGATACCCATCACGGTGTCGTATTTCACCAAGAGCGCCGAGACCCACCGGGCCCCCGCGCTCCGTCTGGCCCTGGTGTACTGCTTCGGGATCATCTTCACTTTCACGGGACTGGGCCTTGGCCTCGCGGCCTTCCTGGGCGCCACGGGGATCAACCAGTTTGCCGCCAATCCGTGGATCAACCTCATGATCACGGCGGTATTCGTCGGGTTCGCACTCAACCTCTTCGGGCTTTACCAGATCGGCGTTCCTTCCGGCGTATTGACCAGGCTGTCCAGGGCGGGATCGGGCAGCGGTTATGCATCTGCCCTGCTCATGGGGCTGACCTTCACGCTGACCAGCTTCACCTGCACGGTGCCTTTTGTCGGAACAGTGCTGGTGGCAACCTCGCAAGGCGACTGGCTCTGGCCTGCCATGGGCATGTTGGGATTTGCGGTGGTCTTCGCGGCCCCGTTCTTCGTGCTCGCGCTGGCACCGCGCCTGATGGTGTCGCTTCCCAGGAGCGGCGGTTGGCTGAACGCCGTAAAGGTGACGATGGGTTTCCTGGAAGTGGCCGCGGCCATGAAGTTCATCTCCAACGTCGACCTTGTCTGGCATTGGGGCATCTTCACGCGCGAAGTCGTGCTCTGCGTCTGGCTTGCTACAGCCGTCCTGGCCGCCGTGTACCTGTTGGGCAAATTCCGTCTGCCCCACGACAGCCCGATCGAAAGCCTCGGCGTGCTGCGGATGAGCTCGGCACTGCTCTTCCTGGCAATCGGATTCTATCTGTTCACCGGACTGATGGGAGCAAGTCTCGGAGAATTGGACGCTTTCCTGCCGCCGCGCACCGCCGGGGCCTTCACGCTCACGGGCGGATCCCGCGGCCAGGAACTCACCTGGCACACGCGGCTTGACACGGCGCTGGCAGAAGCGCGTCTGGAGCGGAAGCTCGTGTTCATCGATTTTACCGGCTACACCTGCACCAATTGCCGGTGGATGGAAGCGAACATCTTCACCTTGCCGGCAGTCCATGCCGGGCTGCAAAAATTCGCCCGCCTGCAGCTCTTCACGGACGGCGCCGGCAAGGAGTATCAGGATAACCAGGCCTACCAGAAGGAAAAGTTCGGCACCGTCGCCCTGCCGCTGTACGCCATCCTGGACTCACAGGGAAACAAGCTCGCCACCTTTCCGGGAATGACACGCAAGCCGGAGGAATTCCTCCGTTTTCTCTCGACAGCGGCGTCCTCCGCGGGTTCGCCGTCTACTGGAGTAGAAAAAGCAGCAGAATGATGCCGATGGCGGCTGCGAGCGTGGCCCGCGCCAGCTTGGGACGGTTGCGTTTCAGTCCATGCCATAGGCCGGCCAACGCAAGCATGAGAACGATGATCGCCACGCTCAGCAGCACGCATGCCGCGTACCCTGCCTCGAGGCCGAACACGGCGGCCATGCCCTTGCCCCGCAAGACGCCAAAAATCAGCATCAGATGCAGAGTGTAGACCAGCAGCGATTCCTGGCCTGCCAGCCGGATAGCGCCCGGCACCCAGCCGAAACGTTTTTCCATGGCGTAAAGCCCCGCGCACAGAACTACGACACAGCCGAGGCGCACCAGTACATACAGCGGGCTCGTCAGGAAATACCGGGAGTTCCAGGCGTGGAACAGCGGCACGGCACGCGCCAGCCAGCCGAAGGCGATGGCGGCTGCCCCGAAATAAAACGCGCTCCGCATGAAGCCGGCATCCGCGCGCTTCTCTATGGAGTTCAAAAACAGGTGGCCCACGCAGCTGCCGGCCAGCACGAAACTGATCCAGGGAAAGAGCGGAAAAAGCGACGCGCCATGCGGATTCAAATACATCGCCAGGGAAAGGGGCAGGCGCGCGGTGAAGTCCTGAGCCCAGATCCATGGCGTGGCAACCGCCGCCGTCACGCCCGTCGAGGCGGCCACCCAGAAGAAGGCCCCGCGCCGGCGCGTCAGGAGAATCAGGAGATCAATCAAGAGCAGCGAAACGACAATGCATTGGAGTACGTCGACCTGGAACGCCTTCTTCCAGAACGCCTGATCGTGCGGAACCAGAAATTTGCGCAGACCGAAATCGGGAAGATGAATGAAATAGGCGACAAGCAGAATGAATCCCATGCGCCGCATCTGCTTCCGGAAAGCCGGGCCGAGCCGCAGCCAGTCCTCCCATTTGCGACGCGCCTGGAGCACAAGAGAAAATCCCGAAGCGAAAAGAAAGGCGGGAGCCACCAGCCCGTTCACAAAGGAGAGCCAGAAGTAGAACTCACCCCGGCGCAACGCCGCCGGCAGGTAAGCGTTCACCACGTGCGTCTCGATCATCACCACCAGGGCAAAGCCCCGCAGGAGATCGACAAACCCGTAGCGCGGGGCGCCGCCTTTGCCGCCATCCGCGGCCAAGGCCTCGCGCGGCACCCTCAAATCATCGGATACTTTCGCTGCGGCCGAGCCGGTTGCCATGCCGTTGCCCCGCTGCCTTTCGTGTATTTCGCGTATTTCGTGGTTTAAGCTATGATTACATCCGCCCTGCAAACAAAGGACGCCGAAACCATGATCGTAAAAATCGGTTTGATCCAGATGACATGCGGCACGGATCCCCTGGCAAACCTGCAGAAGGCCATAGAACAGATCCACCAGGCCGCTTCCCGGGGCGCGCAGATCATCTGCCTGCCCGAGCTGTTCAAAAGCCGGTACTTCTGCCAGACCGAGGATCACGTCCATTTCGGCCTGGCCGAGCAGGTGCCAGGTCCGACCACCGAACGCTTGGGTTTTCTGGCCCGCGAGCTCGAAGCCGTGCTGATCGTGCCGCTGTTCGAGCGGCGCGCGCCCGGAGTGTACCACAACACGGCGGCCGTCATCGATGCCGACGGCACCTGCCTCGGCAAGTACCGCAAGATGCACATTCCTGACGATCCGCTCTACTATGAAAAGTTCTACTTCACTCCCGGGGATTTGGGCTTCCTGGCATGGGACACCCGCTACGGCAGGATCGGCATCCTTATCTGCTGGGACCAATGGTATCCCGAAGCGGCGCGCCTGACGGCGCTTCACGGCGCGCGCATCCTGTTTTACCCGACTGCCGTCGGCTGGCATCCAGGCGAAAAGGCGGAGCTGGGCGAAAGTCAGCATGCGGCGTGGGAGACGATGCAGCGGAGCCATGCAATCGCCAACGGCGTATTTGTCGCGGCGATCAACCGGACGGGGCACGAAGGACCGTCGGCGGATGGCATCGAGTTCTGGGGCGCCAGCTTCGCCTGCGACCCGGCAGGAAGCATCCTGGGACGATGTTCCCATGACCGGGAAGAAACCCTGGTCCTGGACTGCGACCTGGACATGGTGGACGCCATGCGCACCCACTGGCCCTTTTTGCGGGACCGGCGGACGGATGCCTATCAGGACTTGATGCACAGATACCTGGATTGATCAAAAAAAGCGAACCACGAAATACACGAAACACACGAAAAGAACTCAGCGGTACGGGGAAATGACGCCGTCTCATCCTTTGCCGGATCTTCAAGAGAATGTGCCGCTGGCGCCTTTTACATCGCTGGGTGTCGGCGGGCCCGCACGGTTCCTGGCTGAAACCCGGTCTGAGGCCGAGGTGATCGATGCCCTCTCATACGCACAGGACCGCGGCCTGGAGGTCTTTGTTCTGGGGGGCGGGACCAATATTCTCGTCTCCGACGCCGGCTTCCCGGGTCTGGTCACCAGAATCGCTCTGCGCGGGATCGAAACGGCAGCAGGCGGCCTTGTTACCGCCGGCGCGGGAGAAGAGTGGGATTCGCTGGTCAGCCAATGCGTAGAACGGAATCTGGCCGGGGTCGAATGCTTGAGCGGGATTCCGGGCACGGTGGGCGGCACGCCGGTACAGAATGTCGGGGCTTACGGCCAGGAGGTGGGCGAGGTAATCGTTTCCGTCCGCGCCGTGGACCGCAAAACGCGGCAGGTCGTCGTGCTGAGCAATCAGGAATGCGGCTTTGCCTACAGGACCAGCCTGTTCAACACGGCAGAACGCGACCACTATATCGTCCTGTCCGTGACCTACTGTCTGCGGCCGGGCGGGGAGCCGCGGATCACATACCCGGACCTGCTCAGAAGCTTTGCGGATCGAACCGGGCAACCCAGCCTGGCGGAAGTGCGCGATGCTGTCCTGCGGATCCGCGAAAGCAAATCCATGGTCCTGCGCCCGGGCGATCCCGACAGCCGGAGCGCCGGCTCTTTCTTCAAGAACCCGATCGTGTCGCAGGACCGGATTCCGCCGATTGAAGATGCCGCAAGGCGCCTTGGGCGCCTGCCGGCAGGTGAGTCCATGCCGCGATATGCCATGCCCGGCGGCATGGTCAAGCTTTCGGCAGCCTGGCTCATCGAGCACGCCGGCTTCCCCAAGGGCTACACCCGCGGCCGTGCCGGTCTATCGAGCAAGCACGCCCTCGCCCTGATCAACCGCGGCAACGCCACCGCCCAGGAACTGCTGGATCTGATGCAGGAGATCAAGTTCGCCGTGCAACGTGACTTCGGGATCTACATGGCCCCTGAGCCAGTCTTAGTCGGGTTTTTGTGAGATCGACGAATTGATTTCGGTCACGAAATACCCGTGGCCAGGCCAATCCAAACATTTTCCTTGAGATATTTGCTGATCTCGTATATACATGAGCTGAGAAACATCTAAGTTTCTTGCCACTTCGATCCAGCATTTCACGGCCGGTCCCCCCCGACCGCAGGGATTGGATGGATGGCTCTCAGGCGTCGCAATCACACTCGCAGCAACAACATGTGGTCTGGCACCTGAGGTTGCGAAATTGGCTTCCTATTTCCGGGAAGTTTGCAGAGAACTGAAAGAGACTTTGGAGGAACCCATGAAGAAGTTCTTAGTTGTTCTGTTCATCCTCGCACTTGCCTGCACCGCCGTAGCTCAAAAGGGCAAGAACGCACCCTCATGCGATACTATTCAAAGCGGTGAGATATTGTATTCAGCCACCCACTATCTTGCGGGACAGCCACTGACGACAGGCTATGATCCCTTTGGGTATAATTACCAGGCCCATATGTTCAATGGATCATATTTCAATGCCTATGCCGGCGGTGCCGGCTTTCCACCCTACGAAGGCGACGACGTGGCCTACCTGGCTGCTAATCCAACAGCAGCGAATCACTGGGCCTGGCCCTACCGCAATGACGATGTCAGCATGAAATGGAATGATGCCTGGCTGAGCAACATGGATTGCGACGACGATGGCAAGCTAGATCGCCATCCCGGCTTTGCATCTTATATCGGATCTGGAGCCTGGGAAACGAATCATCAGTCCGGAACATATGTAGATGATAATGGCAAAGAGTGCCATTGGACATATTTCGTGAAGATAGTTGCAGTTCCCGCTGACGCAAGTTTAGTGAATGGTACTTGGTACAACGCCAACGGAACTGAGATCGGCCCCGACATTTGGGGTGAGTTTGCGATCATTCAGGAAGTATCGAATGACACCTGTGCCGGGATTCACGGTCTGCAATATCGGAGCCCCGCTGCTCCTGGCTTCGGGATATATAAAAAGTAAGTACTTGGATCACAAATCTTATTGCTGGGGATGCCGTGCACCCGTTTTGTGTCGCGGCGGAGGATGCGGTGTCCCCAGCGTTCCGCGGTGGTTCCATCCAGTATCAAATCGGAGCTGGACAGTCTCAGGCTCTATAAAACTGCTGGACATCGGCAATGTTACTTATCTGATGCCGCTCTCATCCTGCCCCATTCCTTACTTTCAGGGTTATCACTGTAAAATCGAGGCAAAAAGTAGAAGAAGCGCACAGCTCCAATGCAGATGACAGTTCATGCCTCGCAAGCTATCCTACAGACTCCTGGCGCAAATGCGCCTTGGGTTCTTGATTCGCCTGCGATGATTTTTTGCCTTCAAATTGCCAGAGCACCCTTTATGACACATGTTGGCTTCGGGCTTCGCCGTCAATATTTCACCTTTACACCTACGTTGTAGAGGAAGAAGGCGTAGATGTCGGCGGTGGTTTCGATGTTTTTGGTTACGTTGCTGGCGCCGTGGCCGGAGCGCGTCTCGATCCTGATTAGAACGGGATTGTCTCCCTTTTGTTTCTCCTGGAGGGCGGCGATGAACTTGAAGGAGTGGGCCGGGACGACACGGTCGTCGTGGTCGGCCGTGGTTACCAGCGTTGCGGGATAGGCAACGCCGTCCTTGATATTCTGCAGCGGCGAGTAGGCCAGCAGGTTGCGGAAGTCCTTCTCGTTATCGCTGGAACCGTACTCGACAACCCAGCCCCAGCCGACGGTGAACTTGTGGAAGCGCAGCATGTCCATGACGCCCACCGCCGGCAGGGCGACTTTGAACAGGTCGGGCCGCTGGGTCATCGCCGCCCCCACCAGCAGACCGCCATTGGACCCGCCGGCGATCGCCAGCTTGTCTTTCGATGTGTACCCGGCTGCGATCAGGTACTCCGCCGCCGCGATGAAGTCGTCAAAGACATTCTGCTTCTTTTCCAGCATGCCCGCCTTGTGCCAGGTTTCGCCGTACTCACTGCCGCCGCGCAGGTTGGGCTGGGCAAAAACCACTCCGTTCTCCAGGAGCGCGATCAATGACGGGTTAAATGCCGGTTGCATGCTGATGTTGAAACCGCCGTAGCCGGTCAGGTAGCAGGGATTGCCGCCGTTGCGCGCCAGCCCCTTCTTGTGAACGATGAACATCGGCACGCGGGTGCGGTCCTTGCTGCGGAAGAAGACCTGCTTGACCTCATAGTCGGCCGGCGTGAATCGGACCTCGGCGCGGCGGAACACGTCGCTCTTGCCGCCGGCGATGTCGTATTTGTAGATCGTCGGCGGGAAAGTGAAGGAGGTAAACGAGTAAAACAGCGTCGTGTCGTCCCGCCATCCGCCGATCGGATCCGTCGTGCCCAGGGCCGGCAGCTTGATTTCGCGGACACGTTTGCCGTCCAGGCCGTATTGATAGACTCTGGTGTTGGCATCCTTCAGGTAGCCGCAGAAAAGCTGTCCTCCGGCCGTGTTGGCCCAGCTCAACACCTCGGGTTTTTCCGGAATGACGGTCTGCCAGTTTTCCGGCTCCGGCTTCCGCGGATCAATCGAAACCACTTTGAAGTCGGGCGCACCGTGATTGGTGTAGACCAGGAACCGGCCGCCCACAGCTTCAACCACCGCACTGTCGTTTTCGAATCCCTTGATCAGCAGCGCGAAGCGCGAGTTCGGATCGCGCAGGTCTTTCCAGTGGATTTCACTTCCCGATGTGCCCTCGGAGATGTTGAGAAAAGCATAGATTTCATCTTCTGTAACGCTCACGCCGAAATAGCGCAACGGGTGCGATTTGTCCTCGTAAACGAGGCGGTCCGCTTCCTGCGGATCGCCGAGTTTGTGATAGAGGACTTTCTGAAACTCGTTTTTGGCAGTGAGTTCCCCGCCGGCGGCGGGCTTGTCGTAGCCGCTGTAGAAAAAACCGTCCCCCGCCCAGGCCGCCCCCGAGAACTTGACCCACCGGATGCGATCCGGGAGCTCCATTTTGGCGGCAATGTCCATGATCCGGATCTCAGACCAGTCCGAACCTGCTTCACCGCGGGAAATGGCGGCATATTTCTTGTTGCCCGAAAAACCGACGATGCCGATGCGAACCGTGCCGTCCGGGGAGAGCTCGTTGGGATCGATGAAAACCTCGGGCCGGCCGTCAAGGCCTTTCTGGAAATAGATGACGGACTGGTTCTGCAGGCCTTCGTTCTTCGAGAAAAAGTAGTACTCTCCCGCCCGCATCGGAGACGAATACCGGGGGTAGTTGTAGATCTCGGTCAGGCGTTTGCGCAGGGCTTCCCGGAAAGGGATCTTGCCCAGGTAGTTGAAGGTCACGGCGTTTTGCGCTTCCACCCATTTGGCTGTCTCCGCCGACCTGTCGTCCTCGAGCCATCGGTACGGATCGGCGACTTTGGTGCCGAAATAGTCGTCCACCTGATCGGCCTTCCTGGTAACGGGATAGCTTATCCTGCCCGCCATGGAAAACGCCGAAAGCACTGCCGCCGACACCATCACGAATATCACGAGCCAGCTCTTTTCCATTCATTCCCTCCCCGGCAATAATGGCCGGGATGTATCTATCACAACTGCCTCGAAAATAGAACGAAAGCCACAAATGTCGGGGTCGGGATCGGGATCGGAGGCACATCAGCACGATTCCGGTTCCGAACCCGACGCCGAACCTTTTCACGCGCGTGGGTGTGCCGCGACGCATGAGAGGCTGAGGATAAATAGCCATTTCATTGCAAAGGCGTCCGTGGGATGCTTAGGCTCGCACCGGTCAGGGGGAGGCATCATCGGGCATGCAGGAAGGGTGTGCTGTGAAAAAAATCCTGGAAGTCTGTGTTGAATCGGTGGAAGGGGCGGTCGCTGCACAGCAGGGCGGAGCGGACAGAGTGGAGCTATGCGCGAACCTGATGGAAGGGGGCACGACGCCGAGTGCGGGCTCCATGCAGGAGGCACGGCGCAACCTCAGCATCGCCCTGCAGGTCATGATCCGGCCCCGAGGCGGTGACTTCTGCTATTCGGCGATCGAGTTCGAAATCATGAAACGCGACATCGAAACCGCCCGGAGCGCGGGAGCGGACGGCGTCGTGATCGGCATCCTGCGGGAAGATGGTTCCATCGATGACATCCGGACGCGTGCGCTGACGGACCTGGCCCGGCCCATGAGCGTGACTTTCCATCGCGCCTTCGACATGTCGCGCGACCCATTCGAGGCGATGGAAACATTGATTAAGCTTGGAATCGACCGCATACTCACCTCGGGCCAGGAGAGCAGGGTGCTTGAAGGCCTGGAGCTGATCTCCCGGCTCGTGCGCGCTGCCGGCGACCGGATCATCATCATGCCCGGCGGGGGCATTACCGAGCGCAATTTCAGCAGGATCGTTTCGCAGAGCGGCGCCCACGAACTGCACGTCGCCGCGCTGGAAAGCGTCGAAGGCCGGATGAAGTACCGCAACCCTCGGTGCTTTATGGGCGGCGAGTTGCGCCCCCCGGAATTCAGCATTCTGGCGACCGACCCCGTGCGGGTGCGCACGTTCGTCCGTTCGCTTCAGGAAGCCGGCTGACGGCACTTCTCCGCATGGAAATGCAGAACCTGCTATGATAGGAATGTGGTTCCGGATACATTCAGGAGGGTAGCATGAAAAAAGGCTGCATTGTGGCTTTGATCATCATCGCGGTTTTGGTAGTCCTGGTGGTGATTCCCGGCTTCATGATACAAGGCGTCTACAATGACATCGTCGCCAAGGAGCAGGGGGTCAACCAGCAGTGGGCACAGGTCGAAAGCGTCTACCAGCGGCGGGCCGATCTAATTCCGAACCTGGTGGCCACAGTCAAGGGCTATGCGGCTCATGAGAAAGAAGTGCTGGAGACCGTGACCGCCTCGCGCGCCCAGGCAGGCTCGATGCGTCTCTCTCCGGAGATGCTCAATAATCCGGCCGAGATGCAGAAGTTTCAGCAGGTGCAGGACAGCCTGTCCAGCGCCCTCTCACGCCTGATGGTGGTCGTCGAAAAATACCCGGATCTGAAAGCCAATCAGAACTTTCTCGAACTCCAGAGTCAGCTCGAAGGAACCGAAAACCGTATCAACAACGAGCGGAGAAAATTCAACGAAAGCGCTCAGCTGTACAACACCCGGATCAAGCAGTTCCCCGCCACCCTGGTGGCCCGCTTCTTCGGGTTCAACGACAAGGCCTATTTTCAGAGCGCACCCGGAAGTGAAAAAGCTCCGACCGTCAATTTCGGCAAGTGACCGATGTCCAAAAACGCCTGGCCATTCATGATCGGAGTGAGCCTGCTGCTTCTCGCGTTTCAGGCTGGGGCGGCGGCCGGGATCGAGATCCCCAAACTGCAGGCGCGGGTAACCGACCTTGCAGGATTGCTCACTCGCGAGGAGATCGCGGGTCTCGAGGAAAAGCTCAAGGGGTTCGAGGTCTCGGATTCCACCCAAATCGCCATCCTGATCATCCCCAGCCTCGAGGGGGAGGTTCTCGAGGACTTCTCAGGGCGCGTGGCGGAAGCCTGGCGCTTGGGACAGAAAGGCCGGGACAACGGCGTCCTGCTGTTCACAGCCATGAGGGAACGGCAAGTGCGCATCGAGGTCGGCTATGGTCTCGAAGCCACTTTGACCGATGCCCGCAGCCGGCGAATCATCGAAAACGAGATCGTACCCAACTTCCGCAACCAACAGTACTACCAGGGCGTCGAAGCCGGCGTTGACGCAATCATCCAGACTGTCCGCGGAGTCTATCAGCCGGTCGAACGCCCGCAGGCAGAATCCGGACGCCGGCGCAATTCAGGCAGCTGGTTCAATTTGTTGATCTTCCTCCTCGCTCCTCTGTTCTGGATACTCGGATCAACCGGGAAATGGGGCGGAGGCGTTTTGGGCGGAGGAGCAGGCGCAATTCTGATGTACAGCTTCGTCGGCCCCGCCCTGCTGGCAATCCTGGCAGGCGGCCTGGGAGGCGCAGTCCTGGGCGCAATCCTGGGGGCACTGGTGCAGGCCGGCAACCGATCCACGGGCCACAAGCCCCGGGGAGGTTTCGGAGGACCGTTTTTCCCCGGTGGTTTCGGCGGCGGCGGTTTTGGCGGAGGTGGATCCGGGGGCGGATTCGGCGGTGGCGGCGGCTTCTCGGGAGGAGGCGGCGGATTCGGCGGCGGCGGAGCATCGGGCAGGTGGTGAGAGAGTAATGAGTGATGAGCAATGAGTGATGAGCAGGAATTGAATGGGTTTGGGGGTTATGTTGCTGAGTGAGGATGACAAAAAGGCGATTGCTGAGGCGGTCAAGAAAGCCGAGATGCTCACCTCGGGGGAAATAGTTTTTGCCCTCACGGATGCCTCAGACCGTTACCGTCATGCTGCCTGGCGGGGAGCGCTCGCAGGTTCCATTTTGGCGACTGCCGTTTACCTCCTCCTGCCTGTGCCGCAGACGATCGGCCTGCTGCTGTGGACCGAGATCACGGCATTCGCCGTCTTTTATGCGCTGGTTCCGCACCTGCCCTGCCGGCGCTGGTTCATTTCCTCGCGGGAGATGGACGAGCGGGTTCATGAAGCGGCATTCAGGGAATTCTACTCGAGCGGCCTGTACAAGACCCGGGAGGCCAATGGAATTGTCATCTATCTCTCCCGCCTCGAGCGCAGGGTGGTTGTGCTGGGAGACAAGGGGATCCACGAGAGGATGGGCGACCCTCACTGGCAGGAGGTGCGCGACCGGATCATTGGCGGAATCAAACAGGGCAAGGCGCGGGATGGGATATGTGCCGCAATTGAAAGCTGCGGCAAGGCGCTGGCCGTCCATTTTCCGCGCCGTCCGGACGACATCAATGAACTTCCCGATGACGTCATCGATCGCCATATCGAGACGCGCAAGCAGGATCCTCACAAGCTCTGAGAAGCACTGCTCCGGAAATAGCGACCTCAGACATCCGACCTCAGACCTGCGTGCCCCGGCCGCCGGACGGGGGCTGAGATGCCCTCAGGCAAAATCCCGGCGCCGTCTGGCAGCCGGCGCCCGCTTAGCACATTGATTCATAAATACGGTAACGTATCCCAGACACAAGGCAGGAGTGCAAAAAATTTGTCATTTCTCATTGGTGATTTGCCATTTATCATTGAATCCAACCTGTTTCAATGCCGCCAAATGGCGAATAACAATTGACAAATCGCAAATGACAAATTTTCAGGATCCGCGCCTCTGCAGCTTTGGCTGTAGTCCCATTCCGACGCGGAAATACGTTTCCGTATTTATGAAATCGACTACTTGGTGCGCAATTTCATGATTACCGAGACATATTTCCCTGGACACGGAAAAACTCGGATAACTCAGTCCGGATCCGTGTGCGGAAAAATACGTTGCCATATTTATCAACAACAGTATTTAGCACGCCGTTTTCATGCGTCAACGCGTGTGCACCAGGCTCATGAGACGCCGATTCAGGGATCGATGATGCTGGTGATCTCCCGGAAGCTCAGTTGCGCGGGCGGTATCTGGTTGACGGCCATGCGCACCGCCTCACGGCTGTATGTGATGCGGCAGTTTTGCTCCAGGGTGAGCTTTGCGGCGCCCCACCCCGTGCCTCCGCCGGCATCCGTCAAGCTCGCTGCATAAACGGCTCCTGTGATCCCGCTTTGCCCGCCGCAGGCAAATTCGCCTGTGCCGGCAACCAGGACAAGCCCGTAATAACGAAATCCGCCGGTCACGGTCAGTTTGCCGGTTATCACCAGAATGCCCGCCCCTGCCAGATTGCCGCCGGCTGTGAGGTCTCCCTTCACACAGGTCACCCGGGGGTCCTGGCCGGGTGAGGTCGCCGGCAGGTTTGGATCGTAGTTGCCCAGCGATTGCGGGGCGGAGTCGATCCATTGTTGGGTTTCATTGTATGTGGCGTCGGCAAACTGCGGCACAGACTGCGCGAAAAAGCGCCTCAGATAGGGCAGGTCAAGGAGCAATCGCTTGTCCGGGGTTCCGGCCGGCGTAGGAGTAATGTCCCGCACGGATGGCGCAGGGCTGGATCCCTGGATATTGATTCTCTGAGCCGGTGAAAGCCGGGCGACGATCTGCAGCACCGCCGCGGCGCCGCTCCCCGGCGTTGCATCGATTGCGCCGATGCCGGGATTGGCAACACCCCCCTGCACGAGAAACTGGTTTCCAAGAAACATGCTCGTGGAAGAGGCTTCCACGCTGCTCCCCTGCAGAACCAGAGCGGCTTCGAGATCGAATGTCGAGAATTGCCGGAATCTCGCTTCGAACAGAGCGGTCGAGTTTCTCCGGTATCCGGTTTCCGTATCTTCCCTCAGGGTTCTCGCAACCCCCATGGAGCGCACGATGATCTGGCCGTCTCCGTCGAGGTACGGATCGTCTGCGGGGTCCTGGGCAAGTTCGGCGGCTTCTCCGTTGTTGTCGGTTACCTTGACGAAATAGCGGCTGATGACGATCGAGCCCGAGGCGCCGGGGCCGTTCGCCGTCTGGGCCACTCCGGCAAGGGGGATCAGTTCCATGCCCTGACCGCCCGGATGCCGTCCGGAGTTCACAACCCCGTCATCCGACATCCCTGCGACGGCGTCTGCCGGATTCAGGATGTTCAGCATCCGGGCTGCAGGCCAGCCGAAGGGCGAGCGGAAGCTGCAACTCCGGGCAAGAGCCATGGCCGAAGGGGCCGTGTCATGGGTCCCGTCCGGTCCTTGCAGCAAATCGTTGTGGTCCAATCCCTTCAGCAGCGCACGCGCGTGATTCAGGCCCGCAAGGCTCGCGCTGCGCGCCCGGATGTGGCTTTCATAATTGTCGCTGACGCGGATCCCGGAAGTCGCCGCCAGCGACAGGAACAGACCGATCAGCGAAATCAGCGAAAGCGCAACCAGCGCCATCAGCAGGGCATAGCCTTCTTGACGGGACCGGCACCTGTCCGCGTGTTCCCGTCGGGAAGACGGGGGCGGGCGGAAGCCCATCGCGGCATGTGGATGGTACTGTGACGATTTCACGCCTTTCTCCTCCTCGTGGAAAAGAGCCGGAACCCGGTTCACGGTGCTTGTGCATCCGGACCAGGATTGACCTCCAAAAGCCCTTGAAACCCTGGCGCCAAAGGCGCGGATCCACTGTCCATGATCGCAACCAAACGGGAAATCTGTTTTCGCGGCCTCGGATTTCGAGCGACAAAGGCGCGGCTCCATATCCCTGGTCCGCGACAGATCAAGAATTCTGTTTTCGCAGTCTCAGATCTCAAGCGCCGCAGGCGCGGTCGCATATCAGCCTGGGGCGTTGCTCCAGGCTGATATGAGATCGCGCCTGTGGCGGTCCTCGCCCATGATTGCCGCATAATCCCGATCAGCATCGCCGCTGCGATTCCTCTCGTCTCCTGGGGCGTTGCTCCGGGCTCTTGCGAAGCGCGGCCGTGGTACTCCGCAGGCGTGAATGCCGATATAGTTTCACCAGGGCGCGATTTATTTCACAAATGGAGGCTCGAGGCTCTTTTTTTGTGTAACTCCAGTCAGGAAAAGATCAGATATCGCTGCATTCCGTGTCGCCCCTCAGGCCTGGGGCGCTCCGACCTTTGGCATTGGCGGGAAATCTTTTGGCGCCCGTTGGCCTTTGTGATAAAGCATACGTCGTGAAAAGCGTCGATGAACAGATCCGGGATTTCGCTGAGGAACTCCGCGGCGGGTTTTCCGGAGAAATCCATCTGGACCGTTTTACGCGAATTCTCTACAGCACGGACGCCAGCATCTATCAGATGGATCCCCTGGCGGTCCTGCTGCCTCGCGGACATGACGACGTGGCCGCTGCCGTCTCGCTCGCCGCGCGCCATGGGTTACCGCTGCTCCCCAGGGGAGGGGGAACCGGACTGGCAGGCCAGACCGTCGCCTCCGCGGTGGTGATCGATTTTTCCAAGTACATGAACCGGATCCTGGAGCTGAACTTCGAGGACCGGAGCGCGCGGGTTGAGCCGGGCGTGATTCTCGACCAGCTGAATGCGCAGGCAGGCGGGTCCGGCTGGCGGTTTCCGCCGGACGTGGCCACCAGCAATCGGGCCACGCTGGGCGGCATGATCGGCAACAACTCCTCGGGATCCCACTCGATTCTCTACGGCGTCACGATGGATCATGTCCGCCGGATGCGGGTGTTGCTGGCGACGGGTGAGGAAGCGGATTTCGCCGAACTGACGCCCGAAGGATGGGCAGGCAAAGCAGCACAGGACGGGGCCGAAGGGAGGATATACCGCACGGTCAGCCGCCTGGTCGAGGAAAACCGGGAGGAAATCAGAACCCGCTATCCGAAAATCATGCGACGGGTCGGCGGTTACGCCCTGGACGGCGTCATGAGGGAGGGCGGTGGCAACCTCTGCCGCCTGATGATCGGCAGCGAGGGCACATTGGCCACCTGCACGGAGGCCGTGTTGAATCTGGCTCGCGAGCCCCGTTTCAAGGGATTGGATCTTGTCCAGTTTCCCGACCTGATCGCGGCGCTGGAAGCGCTGCAGGAAATACTTCCGCTGCGGCCGGCCGCGGTCGAGCTCGTGGACAAGATGCTGCTTGATCTGACGCGTCTGCAGCCCGGCTATGCGCGGAAGATGGGTGCCATCACGGGGGACCCCGCGGCGATCCTGATTGTCGAGTTCTTCGGCGAAACCGAAGCGGAAGTCCGGAGCAAGTGCACGCAACTGGACCAGCACCTCCGGGCAAGGAAACTGGGCACCGCCTGCAATCACGTGTTGCGCCCGGCCGACCAGGCGGAAGTCTGGGCGATCCGCAAGGCCGGGGTGGGACTGCTCTCCAGCGTCCGCGGAGACCACAAACCGGTGGCCTTCGTCGAGGACACGGCCGTCGCCCCCGAACGCCTGAGCGAGTACGTGCGGCGCTTCCGCCAGATCCTGGCACGGCACAACGTGCGCGCCGGCTACTACGGTCATGCCTCGGTCGGGTGCCTGCACATACGGCCGCTGATCAACCTCAAGGAAGCCTCTGGCGTTCAGAAAATGGCGGACATCTCGGCGGCTGTAAAGGAACTGGTGATTGAGTTCAAGGGATCGATAAGCGGCGAGCACGGAGACGGATTGGTGCGCAGCCATTGGAACCGGCAGTTTTTCGGGGAGCGGCTTTACGCGGCATTCCGGGAGCTCAAGGCCGTCTTTGATCCGGCGGGCATCATGAATCCCGGCAAGATCACCGATTCCCCCCCGATGACGGAGCACCTGCGATACGGGCCGCAATACCGTCCGGTCCAGGTGGCCACCCGCCTCGATTTTGCGCGCGAAGGCGGGCTCATGCGCGCGATCGAGCAGTGCAACGGCATGGGAGTGTGCCGCAAGCTGGACTCGGCGACCATGTGCCCCTCCTTCATGGCCACGCGCGAGGAAGAGCACTCCACGCGCGGCCGCGCCAATGCGCTGCGTGCGGTCCTTTCCGGGGGCCTGCCCTTCGAGGAGTACGGGCGGGAACGGTTGTATCAGGCTCTGGACCTGTGCCTCGCCTGCAAGGCCTGCAAAACCGAGTGTCCGGCGAATGTGGACATGGCGAAACTCAAGTTTGAGTTTCTGGCCCATTATCACGAGATACACGGCATTCCCCTGCGCTCGCGTGTATTCGGGAATATCGCCGCCCTGAGCAGGCTGGGTTCCGCGGCCGCACCGTTCTCGAACTGGATCATGCGCACCCCCGTTGTGAAACGGATCACGCAGAACCTGCTGGGCATCCACGCCGCTCGTCCCTTGCCGCCCTTCGTGCGACGGTCCTTTCGACGCTGGCTGCACGATCACCCCCCCCGGACACTTCCCCAGGGCGCTCCCAAGGTTGTCCTTTTCAATGACACGTTCACCAACTACAATGAACCGTGGATCGGCATCGCGGCTCTGCGGATTCTCGAGAACAGCGGCGCACAGGTGCTGGTCCCGGACGTGGCCTGCTGCGGCAGGCCGATGATTTCCAAGGGGCTGCTGGACAAGGCGAAGGCGAATGCGCAAACGAACGTCGCCGTCCTGACCCCGCTGGTCGAGGCCGGAGCGTTCGTTGTGGGTTGCGAGCCGAGCTGTGTTCTGACGTTGCGCGACGATTATCCGGATCTCCTGGGCACCAAAGCGGCGCAGACGCTGGCCGAGAAGGTCCTTTCGCTCGAGGAATATCTGTGCCGCCGCCTGGATGCGGGGTCGTGGCGACCGCAGTTTGTGAACAAGCCGTGTGCCGTTCTGCTTCATGGCCATTGCCATCAGAAGAGTCTGGCCGGTTCCGAGCCCTCCATGAGGCTGCTGAGGATGCCGCCGGGCTTCGCGGCTGAAGAGGTCGATTCCGGATGCTGCGGCATGGCCGGGGCTTTCGGATACGAAAAGGAACATTACGAGATATCATTGCAGATCGGTGAGAGCCGGCTGTTCCCCGCAATCCGGAACTCGCCGGCAGACGCCCTGATCGTGGCATCCGGCACATCGTGCCGCCAGCAGATCCTCCATGCCACCGGACGCAAGGCCCTGCACATTGCCGAGGTGCTGGCCGGCGTTCTTGTACCGGAGGGAAACGGGAGTTAGCCGATGCGCCTTCCTATATCGTATGCCTGGAGATGACCGTAAAATGCACACATCCGCCGTGATCCCGCAGGGCGTGAACCGGCAATTCAAGCAGCCGCAGACACTATTCCGCATCCTGATCTTGCTGGCCCTCCCCGGCCTGATTCTCCAGTCCGGATGTTTCTGGAGGAAGCGGACGCCTGCAGCCGCGCCGGAGTTGCCGGCTCCCGTGCGCGTCCTGTTGTTGCCGGTAAACGCTCCGGAGGGGAAGCTTGAGCTGAGGTGGACCGCTATGGCCGCAACCGTTCAGATGGCGGAGATTGCCGTGGCGGCGCCCGACCTGGAACCGATGCCGCTCTGGGAATCGACCCCGGCGGTGCTTCAGACCCTGGGGAACTCGCGGACCATAACGGCGGAAATCGCGGAATTTACCGCCACCAGGCTGACCGCGCGCTGGGCAACCTTAGGAGAGCTCACGGACGCGGACAGCTCCCCTACGCTGCGGTTGGACTTCATCCCGTCCAAGGCATCCCTCGTTCCTTTTCGCTTTGAGCAAAAGGGCCCCGTTGATGCCCTGGAGCCTCGCTTCCAGGAAGCTTTTACTCAATTCCTGCGCTACCTGCTGCTCAGGCCCCTCGTGGAGGAAAGAGTACGCCGCATTAATCCCCTCAGGCTGAAAGAGATCGCCCAGGCCCTCGATGTGGAATACGGCTGGTTTGCACAAGCGAAGCCCGGGGCCGCCGGCAAGGTGGTGGAGGAGCTCGCGCGCTCGAATCGTGATCTCGCGCGGCTGCTGTTCAATCCCACGCTGTATCCCGTGCTCGGCAAGTGAGTGTTGAGTGATGAGCAAATAAGAAAACGAATGGGTACTCATTACTCATCACTCGTTCATCACATCTCAGCCCACTTCCCTTTCCCTTCCCAGACCCGGACCGTATAGGGGAATGACAGGCCGGCTGCCAGTTGACGATGGATCATCTCACAGATGTTCTCAACGGACGGGTACTCCAGAAAATCGTTCATCGATCTGTGATCGTACCGGGCAAGGCAGGCTCGGAGTATCCGTTTCAGATCCCCGAAGTCTATGATCATCCCAGTCTTGTTCTCCCCTTCGACCGTCACTTCGACCCGGTAGGTGTGGCCGTGCAGCGCACCGCATTTTGGGTGCCCGGGCAGGTAGTGGGCACAGTCCATGTATTCGATGACGCCGAGTTTCATGCCGTCCCTCCGTGAGCTGCTCCGAAAAATACCGACCTCAGACTTCCGACATCAGACGCCGACCTGTGGGCACCGCCGCCGGGGGACTGCTGAGATGCCTATGGGCAGATTCCCAGCGCTGTCCGGCACCCGGCTTGGCCGGCCGTTTTCATACGTGACCGGGTGCGCCACGGGCGCGTGCGAGATGTTCCAAAAATAGAACGGCGACCACCAATGTCGGGGTCGGAATCGGGATTGGAATCGGTATCGAAGGCCAGCCGCACGATCCCGATCCCGAGCCTTTCCATCCTTCACCGGGTACGCTGCAGGCGCATGAGAGGCTGCTTCATTCGGCAGCCCGGAGCCCGGCGGCATATTTCTGCCGGCGGCGCGCCTGCCGGAAATTGCGACCTGCATCTCAACCGGCTGCTGCATCCCGGATCTATTGTAAGCCCGGCCGCAGCGCTTGGCCAGGGTTCAGGGGGCGCCGGCGGCAGCGAAGGCGGCGTCGCGCTCACGGCACGATTCACAGGCGCCGCAGGGATGCTCGGCATCAAAATAGCAGCTCCAGGTCAACTCAAAAGGCACGCCGAGCTGCCGGCCAAGCCGGACTACCTCGACTTTATCCATGTCGATGAAAGGGAGCACGATCCTGGTCCCGATCTCGCGATGGCTCCAGATGGCGATCGTCAGGATGCGGTTGAGCTGATCCCAAAATCGCTTTCCCGCGTCAGGGAAGCGTTCGCAGTCCGCACGGTTATGGCCGCCGACGACGTAGCGGGCACCCAGGACCTCCGCGTGATAGCCGGAGAGGGCATAGAAGATCAGGTTGCGCAAAGGGATGTAACCCTGCGGCGCGCGGGCGAGGGCGGAATTCCTCAGTTCTTCCGCGGGGATGTCCGCGGTTTCACGGAGAAACGGTACGGGGACAATGATCTTGTCCGTGATCGTCAGGCGTTCGCAAAGCTCACGACAGGCCCGGCGCTCTTTTTCGGGGCGCTCGTGATATTCGAATTCAATGGGATGGCTCACCCACCCCTGGGCCCGGGCCCAGTAGAGCGCCACCGCGGAATCCAATCCCCCCGACAGCAGCACAATCGCCCGCACTTCCCGCCTCCTCTCAAGTTGACATTATCGCTTGTGTTTGCTAGATTTCGCAATTGGTCAACGTGCCGAAGCCCCAAATTCGTTTTGCTTGCGATACTTCCCGTCTCGCCCGGTCCCAGTTTTTCCACGGGATTTCCCGGAACAGAGATCCGAGGCCGGACTGCTGCGAAAGTGGCGGAATTGGCAGACGCGCTGGACTTAGGATCCAGTCCCGCAAGGGGTGGGGGTTCGACTCCCCCCTTTCGCACCATGTGCTCCCGGAGCCGTTTTGGAACTGCCGGACATGAAAGCTCAGAGCGGTTGCTAAACCGATGGCATAGAAAAGGAACCGATTGACGGTGAATCTGGAAATCGTAGATATCAGCAGCTGCAAGAAGAATCTGGTCGCCGAAGTGCCTGCTACCCAGCTCGAGGAGGAAATCAGCGGTCTGGCTCAGCAATACGCCAAGAGGGCCAAGGTCCCCGGATTCCGACCCGGCAAGGTGCCGCTGAGCATAATCCGCCAGCGGTTTGCCGCGGATTTGCAGAGTGAGGCGACGCAGGAGATCATCAGCCGCACCTGGAAGAAGGCGGTGGCAGAGCATGCTCTCGAACCATTGACGGAACCGGCGGTAGACAAGGTTGAGTCGGTCGCGGGGCAGCCGCTCAAGTTCGTGCTCTCCTTTGAGGTAATCCCTAAGATGGAAGTGACTGATTACAAGGGCGTTCCGGTTAAGGTACCGTCTGTCGCGGTCCAGGATGCGGATGTCGATGCGGCCCTGGAGGCCCTTCGGGAAGAGCACGCCCAGTTCGTGCCGGTCGAGGATGGCGAAGTCCATGACGGCACTTACGTCACCATAACGCTGGACGGCACCTTCGAAGGGGGCGGCAAGCCGATTCACGAGGAGGATGCCACACTGATTGCGGGAGCTCCCCAGACCAACCGGGAGTTTTCCGAAAACCTCATGGGTTGCCGCATAGATGAGGTGCGCACTTTTGATGTGCGGTATCCGGAGGATTACCGCCAGAAGAGATTGGCCGGCAGACTTGTCCACTATCAGGTTAAAGTCAAGGAAATCAAGGAGAAACATGTTGCCGAGGCCAACGATGATTTCGCGCGCGACGTCGGCGCGGCAAACCTGGAGGAACTGCGGAGCCGAATTCGGGATGAATTGGTAACGAAGGCCCGGCAAGGTGCCGAAGAGAAGGCGAGAGAAATGGCTCTGGACGGGATCGTCAGGCGCATGACTTTCGATGTGCCGGAAAGCCTGGTGCGGGACGAACTGGAGGATCATGCTCGAAGAATCGCAGCCAATCTAGCCCGCCAGGGCATCGATATGAGCAAAACCTCCATCGACTGGAAGAAGATTTTCGACGAACAGCGGCCGCAGGCCGAGACGTCTGTCCGTCACCGGCTGGTCCTGGAAGCGATCGCGCGCCAGGAAGCAATGGCGGTAACCGACCAGGAGCTCGACGCCGAGTTTCAGAAGATGGCCGACAGGGGAGGAAAGTCGGCCGCGGCGCTGCGGGCGCAGTTCGAAAAGGATCAACGTCTGCAGGCATTTAGGATGTTTTTGCTGCACAACAAGGCGCTTGATTTCATCTACCGCAATGCTACTATTAGCGAGGGGTGAGCATTGGCATTAATACCCATGGTCGTGGAGCAAACCAATCGTGGCGAGCGGGCCTACGATATTTACTCCCGCCTGCTGAAAGACAACATCATCTTTTTAGGAACACCGATTGACGACAACGTCGCCAATGTCGTGACCGCCCAGCTGCTGTTCCTGGAGGCCGAGGATCCTGCCAAGGACATTTCGCTTTACATCAACAGCCCGGGCGGCTCAATCTCCGCCGGTATGGCCATTTATGACACCATGCAGTTCATCCGTCCGGACGTGACAACCATTTGCATCGGCCAGGCGGCCAGCATGGCCGCGCTGCTCCTGGCTGCCGGAGCGCCGGGAAAACGCTTCGCCTTGCCCAATTCCAGGATCCTGATCCACCAGCCTTCGATGAGCGGCCTCTCGGGCCAGGCGACCGATATCGACATTCAAGCCCGGGAGATCCTGCGGTTGCGCGAGGAAATGAACAAGATCCTGGCCCGCCACACGGGGCAGACTGTCGAGAAGGTCCAGGTTGATGTGGATCGCGACTACATCATGACGGCGGCGCAGGCCAAGGATTATGGCATCGTGGACCAGGTAATTTCCAAGAAAGAGTAGCGGTGCGGCCAATCGGGCCGGAGGTTCTCCTTGAGAAAAGACGACGAGCGCGACGACATTTTGCGATGTTCCTTCTGCTCCAAGAGCCAGAACGACGTTAACAAGCTCATCGCAGGGCCGACCGTCTATATCTGCAATGAGTGCGTGGACGTCTGCAATGAAATCATCGCCGACGACATCGTTGCATCCCCGATCGGCGACAAGCTGCCGAAGCCGCTGGAGATAAAAGAGTTCCTCGATCTTTATGTCATCGGCCAGGAGATCACCAAGAAAAAACTCGCCGTGGCGGTCTACAACCACTACAAACGCCTGGAGATCTCCAAGAAGCGCGGCGACCTGGAACTGCAGAAGAGCAATGTGCTGCTGATCGGCCCGACGGGAACGGGCAAAACGCTGCTGGCGCAGACGCTGGCCAAGATGCTTTCGGTGCCATTCGCCATCGTCGATGCCACCACGCTGACGGAAGCCGGCTACGTGGGAGAGGACGTCGAGAACATCATTCTCAAGCTGCTTCAGAACGCCGGCGGCGACAAGGAAAAGTGCCAGCAAGGCATCGTGTATATCGACGAAATCGATAAGATCGCCCGCAAGGACGAGAATCCCTCCATCACACGCGATGTTTCGGGGGAAGGGGTGCAGCAGGCTCTCCTCAAGATCCTCGAAGGGACCGTGGCCAACGTCCCCCCGCAGGGAGGGCGCAAGCATCCTCACCAGGAATTCATCCAGATCGACACCACCAACATCCTGTTCATCTGCGGCGGCGCATTCGTGGGTCTGGAAAAGATCATTGAGCGGCGGGTGGGCAAGAAGAGTCTCGGCTTCCTGTCCGACAAGAGCACCAAGACGAAGACCCCCGCGCCCGCCAACATACTCGATCTCACGCAGCCTAGGGACTTGATCAAGTACGGGTTGATCCCCGAGTTCGTCGGGCGCCTGCCGGTGATCGGCTCGCTGTCGGAACTGGATCGCGCCGCGCTCGTCGAGATCCTGACCAAGCCGAAAAACGCCCTGGCGCGCCAGTATCAGAAGCTTTTCGAATTTGAAAACGTCAAGCTCAAGTTCACGGACGATGCCATCGCAGCAATCGCCGACCTGGCCCTCGAGCGCAAGATGGGGGCCCGCGGGTTGAAAATCATCCTTGAGGATCTTATGTTGGATGTGATGTACCAGTTGCCTTCCCAGAAGAAGGTGAAGGAGTTCCTGGTCACGCGCGAGATGGTGGAGAACAAGGACATCGTATTCACCCTGCTGGAGAAGGCCGGGTAATGGATCGCATGGCAAACGAAGAACCTCCCAAGAAGACCGAACGACTCCCCATGATCCCTATCCGGGACGTGGTCGTGTTCCCGCACATGATGATTCCGTTTGTGATCGGGCGGGCGTCGTCGATCCGCGCCCTGGAGTTCGCGCACGAAGGTTCCAAGCGGGTGTTTCTGGCCACCCAGATCGACGCCGCGGTGGACGAGCCGAAGGCGAAAGACATATACAGCATCGGTACCGTCGCCAACATCGTGCAGAGCGTGAAACTTTCCGACGGCAACATCAAGGTGCTGGTCGAAGGCGTGCAGCGGGTCAAGGCCCTGCGCCTGATCACCGAACCGGGCTTTTTTGTCGCCGACGTGGAGCTGCTCGAGGAGTCCTCGACCACCAGCGCGCGCACCAACCTGCTGGTGAAGCGTCTGCAGTCGGTTTTCGAGCAGTTTTCCAAGCTCAGCCACCACGTGAACTACGACGCGATTCTGAATGCGATGAAGAGCCTGGAACCTTCGAAGCTGGCCGACAACATCTGCGCCAACCTGCCGATCAGCATCGAGGAGAAGCAGCAGCTGCTCGAAACGGTGGACCTGGCGGAGCGCATCGAAAAGATCAACGAGATCATCGAGGTCGAGATCGAGAAAATCAAGGTGGACCGCAACATCCAGGGGCGGGTCAAGCGCCAGATGGAGCGGGCGCAAAAAGAGTACTATCTCAACGAGAAGATGAAGGCGATCCAGAAAGAGCTGGGCCGCAAGGACGAGAAGAGCGAGCTGGAGGATCTCAAGAAGCAGGTGGACGCGGCCAAGATGCCGAAGGATGCCCATGACAAGGCAGTGAAGGAGATCCAGCGGCTGGAGATGATGCCGCCGATGTCGGCCGAGTCGACCGTTTCCCGGACGTATCTGGACTGGCTGCTGGCCATGCCGTGGAATAAGAAATCCAAGGAAATCCGCGACATGCGCTGGTCCATCAAGGTCCTCGAAGAGGATCACCACGGGCTGGAGAAGATCAAGGACCGCATCACCGAGTTCCTGGCGGTGCGCAGCCTGCTGAAGAAACCCCAGGGGACCATCCTCTGTTTCGTCGGACCGCCGGGCGTCGGCAAGACCTCCCTGGGGAAGTCCATCGCCCGCGCCACCGGGCGCAAGTTTGTGCGCCTGTCCCTGGGCGGCGTCCGGGATGAGGCGGAAATCCGCGGCCACCGCCGCACTTACATCGGCGCGCTGCCGGGGCAGATCATCCAGTACATGAAAAAGGCAGGCACGCGCAACCCGGTTTTCATGCTCGACGAGGTCGACAAGATGAGCATGGATTTCCGCGGCGATCCGTCGGCAGCCCTGCTCGAGGTGCTGGATCCCGAGCAGAACCACATGTTCGTCGACCATTACCTCGACACCGAGTTCGATCTCTCCATGGTCATGTTCATCGCCACGGCAAATGTGCTGCACACCATCCCGCGGGCGCTGCAGGACCGCATGGAGGTGATCCAGCTTTCCGGCTACACCGAGCTGGAGAAGCTGCAAATCGCCAAGCGCTTTCTGGTCAAGAAGCAGATGGAAGCCAACGGGCTCAAGCCTGAGGAACTCGAGTTCACCGACGAGGGGCTGCTCGAGCTGATCCGGAAGTACACGCGCGAGTCCGGGGTCCGCAACCTGGAGCGCGAGATCGCCAATGTCTGCCGGAAGACCGCCAAGAAGATCGTCATTTCGGAAGAGAAACACAACCGCGTCACTCCGGAAGCGGTCGAGCAGCTGCTCGGCAAGCCCAAGTTCCGGGAGCAGGTAATCCGCGAAGGGAACCAGATCGGCCTGGCCTGCGGCCTGGCATGGACCGAGGTCGGCGGTGAAGTGCTGTTCACCGAGGCTTCCATGATGGACGGCAAAGGCCAGCTGACCATGACCGGCAAGCTGGGCGAGGTCATGCAGGAATCAGCCCGGGCGGCCATGTCGTTCGTGCGCACGCGCGCCGCCGCCTACGGCATCAGCAGAGACTTCTACCGCAAGATGGACCTGCACATCCACATCCCCGAGGGCGCCATCCCCAAGGACGGGCCGTCGGCGGGGATCACGATGGCAGCCACCATCGTGTCCGTGCTGACCCGGATCCCAGTCCGCAGCGATGTCGCCATGACCGGAGAAATCACGTTGCGCGGCAAGGTCCTGCCGATCGGCGGCGTGAAGGAAAAACTGCTGGCTGCCCATCGCGCCGGCATCAAAGAAGTCATATTACCAAAGGAGAACGAGAAAGATCTCCAGGACATACCGCAGGACATCCTGGAGTCGCTGAAAGTCAACCTCGTGGAAACCATGGACGAAGTTTTGCAGGTAGCCCTGGAAAGGCTGCCCGTGCCCCAGGGGCCGGTCTCTGAAATGTCCGTCCGTCCGAGCGAGAACATCGCACACTAGCCTCAAGTTCAGTAATGAGTGATGAGTAATGAGTGATGAGTAGCAAGTAATGTGGCATGGTAACTCTTCACTCATTACTCATCACCCATCACACATAAAGCCGTGAGTCAAGTTCAGGTTGAATTCATTGCATGCGCTTTTTCGCAGCGCGACCTGCCGGAGTCGAAAGCCCCGGAGGTTGCGCTCGCCGGCCGGTCTAATGTCGGGAAGTCCAGCCTGATTAACAGGCTGGTTGGGAAAAAAGGGATTGCCCGAACCAGTTCGGCGCCCGGCAAGACCAGAAGCATCAATTTTTATCGCTGCTGCAGCTCTTTCCTGCTCGTCGATTTGCCCGGTTTCGGTTATACCGGAGGAAAGGACGGCAGCCGCGCGTGGCAGAAGCTGGTTGAGCACTATTTTACCGGGCGCCCTGCCGTGGCCCTCGTAATCCACCTGGTGGATTCACGGATGCCGCCCACGGCGCTCGATATCCGGTTTGCCGAATGGCTGGACCAGTTCGAGATCCCTCGCCTGGTGGTCGCCACCAAGGCGGACAAGCTGTCCGGGAATCAGCGGGTTGTGCAACTGCGTGCCATCCGTGAGACTTTCCCCGAGGCGCCCGTGATTTTCGCTTCTGCGGTATCGGGTATGGGTTGTAAGGAAATCTGGAACCGGGTGGTGGAAGCCACCCAAAATCATTAATCCGCGAGAGTAATCCCCGAGAGTATGGCCTCGACCGTAACCTACTGGAACCTCTCCCGCCTGGAGGGTAGTTATGCCTGAAACGACGCAACGTCGCAACAGTACCAACAGCCGTGAAAACCGGCGTGAAAGCAATCGCGAAGGCCGTGAAAGCACCCGCGATCGGAGCGAGAGCGCCCGTGAAAGCCGTGAAAGCGCCCGCGAACCCCGCGAGGGCAGCCGCGATCGAAGCGAGAATACCCGCGAACCCCGCGAGGGCAGCCGCGATCGAAGCGAGAATACCCGCGAAAGCCGCGAGAGCAGCCCCGAGGTCAGCCGCGAGGGGGGGCGCGAGAACGGTCACCTGAACATTCGCGACCTGAAAGAGATGAACATCTCCGCTCTCACGCAGGTAGCCAAGGACCTCAATGTCCCCGGCTACACCGGCATGCGCAAGCAGGAACTGATTTTCCAGATCCTGAAAGCGCAGACCGAGCAGAGCGGCCTGATCTTCTCCGAAGGGGTCCTGGAGTGCCTGCCCGAAGGATTCGGTTTCCTGCGCGCACCCGATTACAACTATCTCCCCGGTCCCGACGACATCTATGTCTCCCCTTCGCAGATCCGCAAGTTCGACCTGAGGACGGGCGACACGATCTCCGGCCAGATACGCCCACCCAAGGACGGCGAGCGCTATTTCGCCCTGATCAAGGTCGAGGCGGTGAATTTCGAGCACCCGGATGCGGCCAAGGACAAGATCTTTTTCGACAACCTGACGCCTCTCTATCCGCACGAGGCTTTCAAGCTGGAAACGGTTTCGGACAATCTCTCAGGACGCGTCATGGACATGCTCGCGCCCGTCGGCAAAGGCCAGCGCGGACTCATCGTCTCGCCCCCGCGTACCGGCAAGACCATGCTGCTGCAATCGATCGCCAATTCGATTTCCCGAAACCATCCCGACGTGGTGCTCATCGTGTTGCTCATCGACGAGCGGCCCGAGGAAGTCACCGACATGCAGCGTTCCGTCAAAGGAGAGGTCATCAGCTCCACGTTCGATGAGCCCGCATCGCGCCACGTGCAGGTGGCCGAAATGGTTCTCGAAAAGGCGAAGCGCTTCGTGGAGCACAAGCGCGACGTCGTGATCCTGTTGGACAGCATCACGCGCCTCGCCCGCGCCTACAACACGATTGTCCCGCCCAGCGGCAAGGTGCTGTCGGGCGGCGTCGACAGCAACGCTCTGCAAAGGCCCAAACGATTCTTCGGAGCGGCGCGGAATATTGAAGAAGGCGGCAGCCTGACGATCATCGCCACTTCCCTGATCGACACCGGCAGCCGCATGGATGACGTCATTTTCGAGGAGTTCAAGGGCACGGGGAACATGGAACTGCACCTGGACCGGAAGCTCGTTGACCGGCGCGTTTTCCCCGCGATCGACATCAATAAGTCCGGCACCCGCAAGGAGGAGCTCCTCCTGCCTCAGACCGACCTGAACCGGATCTGGATCCTGCGCAAGGTCCTGAACCCGCTCTCCGTCACCGAAAGCATGGAACTCCTGCTGGAAAAACTCTCCAAAACCAAGTGCAACGCCGATTTCCTCGGCTCCCTGTCCGGAGGCTAAGCGACCGCAAAGGGGACCCACGAAACACACGAAACGACATTTTGCGTATATCGTGGCTCCTGAAACGGAAGCGCAGGTGCGGATGATGCAGAAACCATTGTAGCGATAATGGTCACCGCGCCCGCAGGACACTGCGTTAATCCGTGGGAGCCGGAAAATCCGCCGGGTTTTGCGCTGCGGCGCGGGAATGCCCCATCCTGAGGGCTTCTAGGTGGCGAACGCGCTGAGGTGCACAACACGATCGTCCGCCGCCAGGGCGGCGCCCGTAATGACCGGGCTGGTCAGCCGGAAGTCCTGTCCCTGGCCGACAGCCGGAAATGCCACAGCCTCGGCCGCCATCACTTCCTTGAGGAACTTGTCCACATCCGCCTCGGCAGGCAGCGGTCTGGCCTCGGCAGCGGCCGATGCCGCCCGGTCAAGCGCATCCAGCCCATAGCTGCGCAGCAGTTTCGGCATGAGCTTCCGGAACGTTTCCGGACAGTCGAAGAGATCCAGGCCCACGATTTTGCCGCTGATGACGAACACCGCCCCGACCTGACCTGCGGCCGGCGCAAAGGAGCCGACATACTCCTCCAAACGTCCGGCTTGCTGCTCATAGATGTCACTCATGGCCGACGTCGGCGAGGAGGACCTGAACCGGTGGAACTTCTCGTTGATGTTGTGCCACACTTCGCCCTGGTTTGATTCCCGCCGTCCCGAGGACTTCATGGACGCGCTGACCTGGGCCATTTTCCTCGCCCTCCCTTCGGCATAGTGCGTCCGGGGTGCGGAAGAGAACTCCCGGCTGGAATGACGCCAGCGGCCGGCTTCCACACATGAGACCGGAATCACGACGGTCGTGCCGGCCGGAACCAGAATGCTCAGGTTGAGGACCCTGTTCTGCTTCGCCCCTACCAGCTCCTCCCCATCGAGCAGAAAAACCCGTTGGCCGCCCGAGTTGACGAACTTGAGCTCGGGCACGCTGCCGCCCTCGCTCACTTCGGTGATCGCGGCGCATTTCTGGGCAAGCGCTTCATCGAGCGTGAGATAGTCCGCGGCGGTGCCGTTGCCGGCCAGCAGCGGAAAAACCGTCAGGTTCCTGAATGTGATGGGTGTCCCGATCTGTACCTTGGATGCCGTGTCGACGATAACCTGCATAACGCCTCCTTTGCCTGAGGGGCAAATACTGGCAGGCGAGTGTGACATCCGGGGTCATTTGCCGCTCATCAGGCGCAGGCAACTGAGCAGCCCGACCCGCGCGCACCAGCCCATGTTGGACGGTTCGGTGTCGGTGGTATTGGCCGGTGTGTCTCCGACCGAATGGTAAAAGGCGTCACCGTCCACAGTCACCATCCCCGGCTTCTCGCCGGCATACCAGTTGAGGGGTGGGAAGCCCTCTGTGACCGGCTGCGTCCGTTCCCGGTCCCACGCGGACGTGTAGAGCGTCACCGCGGGATAGAGTGCGGCGCCCGGCGTCCTGGTGTTCTGGAAGACGTAGGAGTCGGTTCCTCCCTGGGTTTTGACGCTGGCAGCATGTGCGGGGAAGCCGCGGGTGCCGATGTGATCCTTTATAACCGCACGGACCATGGTAATAAGCGGCCTGTTCACCGGCACGTCGTCCGGCTCGACGTATAAGGCGTCCATCGTCGAACCGAAGCCGGACTGGTCGTAGTTGATCACCGCCTGCAGGCTGCTGGCGTCTTTGTCCATGGCGGCCGCGTACTCGCGAGTCGAGGCGATTTCTCCTCCCCAGGAGGCGAAACGAAGGTCCCAGGGCAGCTGCGGGATCGTGCCCGACTTGACCGCCGCCGCCGCGGCCCGGGCGATCTCCAGCACGATGGCCACGCCGGAGGCATTGTCGTTGGCCCCCGGCCCGCCCGAATCCGAGTCGCCGTGAGCGCAGAAAAGCACGTATTTCGACCGGTCCCTCCCCGGCAGTGTCGCAACAACGGTATGGGCGGCGCCGTTGCCGGTCCTGGCTTCGAGCGCAAATGAGATACGAACCTTCTCGCCGGCTGCCAGCCGCTCACGCAACGGATTGGCCTCTTTGGGGGAGAGCACAAAGACGGGGATGGTCCATGTGCCGCGCAATCGCGGCACACCCGGCCAGCCAGATGCCGTCGACCGTCCGTCAAACAGCACCGCCGCGCAGCCGGCCGTGGTGTCTGGCGTCAAGCTTCCGGATATCAGGCAGACGGCTCCCGCAGCTTTTTCCAGAGATAACTCCCCTTCACCCTTCGCCGAAGGTGAGCCCGTGCCCGGCCAGCTGGTTTTCAGCGCCATATCCCCGGATCCATTCGGCTTCCCAAGCGCTCGCACCTGCCAAGATACCGGCTGGTACCAGTCGCGCGGGGTGTCCTGCCGCAAGGCCACTTCCAGACCCGCCTCGCGGAATGCCCCGGCGAGCCAGTCGGCGGCCTCATAGTTCGAGGGAGTTCCGTACATGCGGGGTCCAAAGCCGACCAGCCGGCGCACCGTTTCCACCATTCGGGTCTCGGAGACCGTCGCGGCGAGGGTCCGCTCAGTCACAAGACCTCGCTCTTCCTGCCCGCCGGGGACTTCTGTCCTAGATATGCCCGGGCCAGCCAAAAGGCAGGCCAGGAGCAGAGCCGCTCCTGTTTTATGATTCAGACCAAATAAACACTTCAGGAACATCAACTACCTCCTTGATTCGACGAGACGGGCCGCAGGTGACAGTATACTCCGATCGCCCGGCCGGTTGAAACGTCGTCGGTCGGACGTGCTATTCAGTGCCGCGGGATTTAGACTTTTGTACTGCAATCCCACGCACATAAGCTTCGCTTTTGAGATGGGCGTCTGACTGTAACGACGACACCCTGATAGAACCAGATATCCTTAAATTCCGAAGGATCAGAATCGAATCGAGCGCGTCCTCATCTGGCCTGCTGATCGATGGCCATCAACGGTCGATCGGATTCACCAGGCTCTCGAATCCGTAGCGCTCAAAATGCGAGGTGTTGCGGGTTGCAAATTCCTTGATCCCGTGATGCAAAAGGGTCAGGGCCAGACGTGCATCAAAGATCTCGCGATAACCGAAGTGCGGTTCAACGGATAGGGCCCAGATGCGATCCATAAGGCCCCCGGGGTAATCGATAATCCCCCATGCCGGATTCGCCCGAAATGCCTGGCAGATCCGGGCTGCGTCGGATGCACTCATCGGGCGGTCCACAACCTTTGGATTACGAAGCAGGGCATACAGCTCCGCCAGAACCAGCTCGCAAATCAGAAAGTCGCCGTCATGAGCGATCTTCCGGAAATATTCACGCGCCGCGAGATGTTCTGCGCAGCCGGTATGACATGCATAAAACAAGATGTTCGTGTCGCAGGACCGCATTCGGCTACCCCCGGTCGGATTCCATAACCGCGCGATCACTGGCGAGCTCGCGCCAGTCCTGATAGGGGACCTTGATGCTGCCAAGGTCGCTGCCGGCGGGAAGCTCCCATCCCTCCCGATCCTGTCCCCTGCCAGGGTAACAACGCACGACATACTCCGCTCCGCGCCGGAGAACCTCAGCCAGAGACCAGTCCTGCTCACCCGCTATGCGCTTGAGTTCCCTGTAAAGCGGATCCGGCAATTGAATCTGCGTCTTTGTCATGAAACAATCATACATCTCCATCAAATTGATGTCAAAAGATAAATGGCTCTGACACGCATAATGGGCAATCCCCGGAGTTGAGCCAGATCTTCTTCAGGATCTGCAAATTCCGACGCGTGCCGCCCGCATGTCTGATTCCATTACCTCCCGGACCCGGAATCCAACGCTCGACTGAGAGGAAGCCGATACCGAGGTTATGCTACTCCTGCCGGAGGGCGATGATGGGGTCGACCCGGGTGGCGCGCCAGGCCGGGAGCGTTGTTGCCGCCAGGGCGACGGCAATCAATGCCAGGCTCACCAGTGACATGACCACCGGGTCCAGCGGCCGGACGCCGTAGAGAATGCTCTCCATAAACCGGCCCAGCAGCCAGGAGCACAGCACGCCCAGCACGAATCCTGTCGCGATGATGGCAGCGCCTTCCCGGAAAACCAGCCCGAAGATTCCCTGCGCATCGCTGCCGAGCGCCATGCGGATGCCGATCTCTTTGGTACGTTGCGCGACCAGGTAGGCCAGCACGCCATAGATCCCCACACCCGCCAGAAAGAGAGCGACCGCGCCGAAACAGAGAGACAAAAGCATAGGGGAACGTCGGTTGGTGAGTGAGTCGTCGATCCGCTCCTGCATGGTCAAAGCATCGAAAAACGGCAGCTCGGGATCGACCTCGGTGACCACTCTGCGCATCCCGGCCTTGAGGGCAACCGGATCCCCTGCCGACCTGACCGCGAAAGAGATTCCTGAATCCGGATTCTGGGAGAACGGAAAATAGTAGCTGCCGATCCGCTCCTCTGCATCCACCAGGGCGCGCAACTTGACGCTCCCCACCACGCCGACAATCGTATAGTATTCCGCTCCCTTTTGCGGGTCCTGAAGGGCTTCCACGTTGGTGGGGCGCCACATCCGTTTGCCCACGGCGTTCATGCCCGGGAAGAACTTGCGCGCCAGCCGCTCGTCCACAACAATCACGCGCGCGGAATCGGGAGTGTCGCGCCCGTCGAAGAAGCGCCCTTCCATCAGCGGAACCTTCATGGCCTCAAAATATCCGGGCGTAACCGACATGTTGTCGCCGGTAATGAGGGATTCTCCCGGTTTCATGACGTAGCCTTCGGCGAGGATCACGCTGTCGCCGAAGTCGCTGCCGAAAGGTATCGTATCGGTGATGCCCGCCTCGAGCACTCCGGGGAGCGCACGGATCTTTTCCAGAGACCTCTGCGCGAACGAGCGCATGGCCGCATCATCCTGATAGCGTACCGACGGCAGGGCTACCGAGCCGGTTACGACCTGCTCAGGAACGAAGCCGGGATGAATCGCCAGCACCTGGCGGAAGCTGGCTATCAGGAGGCCGGCCCCCATGAGCAAAACCAGGGCGAAGGCGACCTGCGCCGCCACAAGGCTGTTGCGCAGCACCCGGGCGCCGCGCCCGGCCGTGCCCGTGCGCACGTCCTCATGGAACACGGACACGAGGTTTACGCGGAGCCCCTGGATCAGGGGGATCGTGCCGATGGCGACCGCGGCCAGCAGGGATAATCCCAGGATATAAGACACCGTCGTCCCATCCAGGCTGATCTCGCTTCCCCTGGGTATGCGCTCGATATGCAGCGCGCGCAACGATCCGACGCCCCAGTACCCGAGCAACAGGCCGACGGCGGCGCCGCAGGCTGTCACCAGAATGCTCTCGGTCAACAGCTGGCGCGTGATCCGCCACCGCCCGGCGCCAAGGGCGAAGCGTGTCGCAAGTTCTCTCAGCCGTACGCTCCCGCGGGCCACAGCCAGATTGGCGACGTTGATAATCCCGATCAGAAGAACGAACGCGGCGCCGCCCCAGAGCAGGTACAGGGTCTTCCGGATGGGTTTCACCACGTCATCCTGCAGGGGTACCACGCGGGTGGTAAAACGGGCGTTAGCCAGGATCTCCCTGAAATGAGGCAGCCTCTCCATGTTGGCGGCGTTGATGGCATCCAGCTGAGCCTGAACCTGCCCCAGCGTGGTCCCCGGTTTCAGCCGGCCGATCATCTCCCAGTTGTTGCTGTGGCGGCTTTGATCGGATTTCTGCTCCGCGGTGAAAGCCAGCGGCCGGTAGAGGCGCACGCGGGGATCGAGAAAAACGAAGTCCTCAGGCAACACTCCGACAATGACATAGGGATTGCCGTAGATCCTGATGTCCCTGCCGATGACCGACTGGTCGCCGCCGTAGAGTTCCATCCAAAGCGCATGGCTCAGGATGGCTTTGCGCTGCTTGCCGACTTCGCCCTCCTCTTCGGTGAAGATCCTGCCCAGCCGCGGTTTGGTCCTCAGCAGCCGGAAGAACGATGGGGTTACGTTCATGCCGCGGACCTGCTGGACCGATCCTGCGGAACCGATCGTGAGGTTCGGCGTGTTGTAGAGCGCCTGCTCTTCAAAAGCGGGAACTCCCCGGAGGCGGTCGTAATAGTCCGGGACGCCGTTCGAAGCCCGTTCCACACCTGCGCCGGGGTAGCTGTTGTGCACGAGCAGGACCCGATCCGATTCAGGAAACTGCAGAGGCCGCAGCACCACGGAATGCACCACGCTGAAGATGGCAGCGTTGACCGCAATGCATATCGCCAGCGTCGCGATGGCGGTTGCCGCAAAACCTTTGTTCTTCCAAAGCAGCCGCGCCCCGAATTTAAGATCGTTCATCAGCAGGTCCATAGGGTACGCCCTCATTTTCAGGATCTATGTACGATTCATTACGAAAACAGAAACCGCAAAGTTCTGACAGGAGAAGAAACATGCCTGATGGTTTTGCATAAGCTTCGACTGCCGCCGATGGACTCGCCAGGCCGCACGGCTTAGGAAGGAGGCTCGATCCTGGACGGCATGTGATGTCGCGCCAGGAGAACCCCTGTTCCGGAATGTCCCCTTCTTGCCAGGACTATGCCTGCAGCAGCCAGCGGCAGAACTCGCCCGCCCGCGACACCAGATCCGGCGCTCCCCCGTGTTCTTCGATGTGTGCGACGAGCGCGCTGCCGACTACGGCGCCGTCCGCGATCTCCCACACGGCACGCACCTGTTCCGGCCGCGAAATCCCGAAACCTACGGCAATCGGGATCTGCGTGCATTCCCTCACCCTGCGCACCGTCGGCAGCACCGTGTCAGAAAGCGCATCCTGGGCGCCGGTCACGCCCGTGCGCGACACCACATAGATAAAGCCTCGGCAGCACTCCGCAATCCGGCGAACGCGCTCGGAGGTGGTTGTGGGCGCCACCAGAAAGATGGCATCCAGGCCGTGATGCTCGAGGCAGGCGCAGTACTCACTCCCCTCCTCCGGCGTCAGGTCGGTCACCAGCACCGCATCCGCGCCCGCTGCGCGCGCATCGCGCGCCAGGTTTTCAACACCGTACTGCAGAATCGGATTGAAGTAGCTGAAGAGGACCAGCGGTATGGCCGTCCGCCGCCGGATTGATTCGATCGCCCTCAGATAGTCGGCCATCCGGTAGCCATGACGCAGGGCGCGTTCGGAAGATATTTGGATCGTGGGTCCATCGGCGACCGGATCGGAAAAGGGAATGCCCAGCTCCACAATATTTGCGCCGGACCGTTCGAGTTCCGAAACCAGGCGGATCGTGGTCTCGAGGTCGGGATCCCCCGCAGTGAGGAACGGGATGAAAGCTTTACCGTTGCGCTGCTTCAGCCGGTCAAAAGTCCTGGCGATTGCACTGCACATCGTTTTCTCCATGCCGGGCGCCGGTCTTCATCGCCGGCCGGCAGCAGGATAAGAAAGCACGAAATACACGAAAAATGGCGCATGACCCTTGAGAAATCATCGAATGACTATCCTCCATTCAGGTCCTCAGCCAGACGGATATTTCGTGTGTTTCGTGTGTTTCGCGGTTCATAGGCGCTGGCTGTTTTTCCCATCCGCCGGGGATGCGCCGAGAATGTCGGCAACCTGGTTCACGTCCTTGTCGCCGCGTCCGGAGAGGTTGACGGCGACCAGCGAATCGTGATCCAGTTCGGGCCCCATTCGGATCAGCCCTGCCACGGCATGGGCGCTTTCCAGCGCCGGGATGATGCCCTCGAGCCGGCTGAGCAGCTGGAAAGCCTCCAGCGCCTCCCGGTCGGAAACCGCAGTATATTCGACGCGGCCCTGTTCGCGGAGAAACGCATGTTCGGGGCCGATAGCCGGATAATCCAGCCCTGCTGAGACCGAATGCGTGCCTGCGATCTGGCCGTCATCATCCTGCAGGACATAACTCAGGCTGCCCTGCAGCACCCCTCGCCGGCCGCCGGCGAATCGGGCGGCATGCTCTCCCAGGGCTGCGCCGCGCCCTCCCGCCTCCACCCCGATCATGCGGACTGCCCGGTCCGCCAGAAAGTCGTGGAAGAACCCTATGGCGTTGCTGCCGCCGCCGACGCAGGCAATCAGCAGATCCGGGAGCCGACGCTCGCAGTCGAGGATCTGGGCGCGCGTCTCTCGGCCGATCACCGACTGAAACTCGCGTACGATCCAGGGGTAGGGGTGCGCTCCCAGGGCCGAACCAAGCAGATAGTGTGTGCTTTCGACATTGGTCACCCAGTCGCGCATCGCCTCGTTGATGGCATCCTTCAGCGTCCGGCTGCCGGCATCGACGGGAGTGACCTTGGCGCCGAGGAGTCGCATGCGGAAGACATTCAGCGCTTGCCGGCGCATGTCCTCGGTCCCCATGTATATCTCACAATCCATGCCGAAGAGGGCGGCCGCGGTCGCGGTCGCCACCCCGTGTTGCCCTGCACCCGTTTCGGCGATGATGCGCCGTTTGCCCATGCGCCGCGCCAGCAGGATTTGCCCGAGCGCATTGTTGATCTTGTGGGCGCCGGTGTGGTTCAGGTCTTCGCGCTTGAGATAGATCCGGCACCGGCCAAGATGACCTTCCAGGCGGCGGGCGCGGCTCAACGCCGTCGGCCGGCCCGAGTAGTTGTGCAGCAGGTCGGCCAGCTCGGACTGGAAGGTTGGATCCAGACGCGCCCCCCGATATGCGGCCTCCAGTTCCAGCAGCGGCCCCATCAGGGTCTCTGGGACGAATCTGCCGCCATACGGCCCGAAGTGGCCGCTGCCATCGGGCAAGGATGTTGCTTCGATACTGCCATTACCTGCTTGCATGCAAAACCTCGTTCATGAAGGCAGCCACCTTCGCGGCGTCCTTCTTCCCCGGACGGCTCTCGACGCCGCTGCAGACGTCCACGCCGTACGGTTGCACGGTGCGGATGGCTTCGGCCACATTGGCCGGATTCAGCCCGCCTGCGAGAATGATCTGCCATCCCCGGCGTAATCCGCGCATCAGCGACCAATCGAAGGTCATGCCGGTCCCGCCGAATTCCCGGTCGTTCCCCGTATCAAACAAAAACGCCTGCACGGCATAGTCGGCCAAATCTTCCCCGGTCCAGTCTTTGTCGACTCGCACCGCCTTGATCAAAGGCCACGCGCCGAGCCGGCGGCAATAGTCCGGCGACTCATTGCCGTGCAGCTGCAATACCTGTACACCTGCGGCACGTGCACCCGCATCGACTTCGTCCGGATCTGCCAGGTTGACGAACACGCCGACGAGCGTGGCCAGGGGCGGCAGGCGGCGGGTAATGTCCCGAGCCGCGTCAACTCCGAGGAAACGCCGGCTGCCCGGATAGAAATTGAATCCGAGGGCGTCCGCGCCCATGTCCAGCGCCAGCATGGCATCCTCGTAACTCGTAATCCCGCAAATCTTGACCCTGCATCTCATGAGGCTGCTCCGAAAACCCGACCTCTGACCTCCGACATCCGACTTCCTTTCAGGCCGCCTTTTCGAGTGCTGCGGTCAGCCCGGCGAGGGCGGCTCCAGGCGACGGCGAGCGCATGAGGGCCGTCCCGACCAAAAAACCCCGATAGCCTGCGCGGACCAGCCGCCGGACATCGTCTGCCGAGCTTATGCCGCTTTCCGCGATTGCCAGAACGTGTTTCGGCAAACCTGCGGCCAGGCGCAGGCTGGCCTCCAGGGAAACTTCAAAAGTCCTCAAATCCCGGCTGTTTACGCCGATCACGGAAGCGCCGGCCGCCAGAGCACTCTGCAACTCATCTTCCGAGCGTACCTCCACAATGGCGTCCATGCCCAGTTCCTCGGCCGAGCGGCGCAACTCCTCGAGTGCCGGCCCGCTCAGCAGCGCCGTGATCAGGAGCACCGCATCGGCGCCGGCATGCCGCGCCTCCAGTAGCTGATACGAATCAACGATAAAGTCCTTGCGCAGCAGAGGCAGATCCGTCTGCCAGCGCAGTCCGGCAAGAGTCTCCAGTCCGCCCCCGAAGAAATTCGTTTCGGTAACAACGGAAATAGCCGTCGCCCCGCTCTTCCGATACTCGCCGGCAATGGCAGCCGGATCGAAGCTTGCCCGGAGAATCCCTGCCGTGGGAGATGCACGCTTGATTTCCGCGATTATACCGTGCCTTCTCGTCAGATGCGCCTTTATGGAACGTATCCGCGGCGCGCGGTCCATCACCATCCGAAGCGACTCCGCCGGCAGCTTTCGTTTCGCTTCCTCCACTTCGGGGAGCCGGGCGGCAACGATCCGATCCAGGATCGTACCCCTGAGCCCGGCCGGCAGCACGTAATTCGCAGCAGTCGTCATCATGGCTTTTCACCCGAGGTTGGCGTTGCTCTCCGGCGAGGCTCCCCCGCCGTGCCCGTGTTTCCCAGGGACAGGAAATTCCGCAACAGCTTCAAACCCTCCTCCGTGAGGATCGACTCGGGATGAAACTGGACACCTTCGACGGGCAACGAACGATGCCGCAATCCCATGACGGTCCCGTCTGCGGCGCGCGCGGAGATTTCCAGACAGTCGGGCAGGCCCGCTGCAGACACCACGAGGGAGTGATACCGCGTTGCAGCAAACGGATTTTTGAGGCCGGCAAAAATCGTCCGGCTGTCGTGGAAGATTTCGCTGGTCTTACCGTGCATGATCGTGGGCGCAGGAACCACCTGCCCGCCGAAAGCAGCGCCCACCGCCTGATGCCCGAGACAAACTCCAAGGATCGGCACGCGCCGGGAAAATGTGCGGATGGCATCCACGATGATCCCGGCGTTCTCCGGGCGTCCCGGTCCCGGTGAAACCACCAGGGCCGACGGGTCAAGCCTCGCGATCTCGGCGATGGTGATGGCATCGTTGCGCACTACCGACAACTCCTGGCCCAACTCACCCAGGTATTGGACAAGATTGAAGGTGAAGGAGTCGTAGTTGTCGATGACCAGGATCATGACATCGCCTTTCGCCGGGCGCGGCGCCGTTGCCTCAGCGCAATCCCCGGTGGGCAAAGTCCAGGGCTCGCAGCAGCGCGCGCGCCTTGTTCATGGATTCCTCCCGTTCGCGCTCAGGAACCGAATCGGCCACAATGCCTCCGCCTGCCTGGACGTAGGCGATCCCGTCCTTGACCACGAGGGTCCGCAGTGCGATGCAGGTGTCCAGGTTGCCGGAGAAGTCCACATAACCAATTGCGCCGCCATATATGCCTCTGCGGCATGGCTCCAGTTCCTCGATGATCTCCATGGCGCGCACCTTGGGAGCACCTGAGACCGTGCCTGCGGGCAGGCAGGACGCAAGCGCGTGGAAGCAGTCCATGTCGTCGCGCAGTTGCCCTTCCACGCTGCTGACCAGGTGCATCACATGGCTGTACTTCTCGATCCGCATCAGGTCGGTGACTCTGACGCTGCCGTACTGGCACACACGGCCGAGATCGTTGCGCCCCAGATCGACGAGCATCACATGCTCGGCGCGTTCTTTGGCATCGGCCCGCAGCTCGGCGGCGAGCGCCTCGTCCTCTTCGGGCGTGGCGCCTCTGGCGCGAGTGCCGGCAATGGGTCCGTATTCCACCCGCCGGCCGCGCACCTTCACCAGCATTTCAGGCGATGCGCCGATCAGGCTCAATCCGTCCATACGCAGGAAAAACATGTAGGGAGACGGATTTATCGAGCGCAACGCACGATAAATGTCGAAGGGATCGCACGCGATCTTCACGGCAAACCGTTGAGATAGAACCACTTGGAAGATATCACCGGCAGTAATATAGGCCTTGGCTTTGTCAACGTTGGCGTAATAGCGGGCTTCGGTGAGGTTCGAGGAGGGCTCGGAGCTTGCTGCGCTGGCCGCGGGCGCGGGAAGAGAGATTGGCGCCATCAGCCGATTCTCGGCCTGCTCAATGCGCCGGAGGGCATCGCTATACCTGGTCTGCAGGTCCCGGGAGCCTCCCGGCATCAGGATGTTGGCGACAATGTGTATCCGGTGGCGGAGGTGGTCAAACGCGAGCAGAGTCGAGAAATACATGATGTGGAAATCGTCCAGCCCCAGGTCGTCTTCGGCCAGGGACGGCAGTTTCTCAATCTGACGAACGAGGTCATAGCTGAAAAAGCCCACGCCGCCCGCCAGGAACGGCGGCATGCCCGGTATGGGCACTGACCGGTACATCCCCGAAATCGCACGCATCTTGTCGAATGGCCTGGCGTGCTCGACGGAAACCTCCCCGATTTCCTCGCTCGTCAGCTCGCCGCCCTTGCCGCGGATGACGAGGAATGGATCCCAGCCGATGAATGAATACCTGGCCAGCCGCTCGCCTCCTTCGACACTTTCCAGAAGGAAGACCCGGTTTCTTCCATGAGCAAGACGCAGGAAGGCGGCAGCAGGAGTCAACAGATCACCCAGGATGTCCTTGTGCACTGGAATCACGCTCCCGTACGCCGAGAGTCTTTGGATTTCCGCCAGCGTCGGTTCTACCATGCGGCTCCTCCCGACCTTCCGCCTGCCGGAGGGAACAGGCGGCGCAGCACTTGTCTGCAAAACAAAAATGCCGTGAACATCCTGGGCTTGTTCACGGCGTCCTCTCGCTCGATCCTGTTACAACCCGGTCTCAGGAGACTGGCAGCGAACATCCCCGGCGGCCCTTGTCCGCCAGTCGCCACAACCAGCCAAGACTTTCCTGAAACGTGGTCTTCATCTGCTTGAACCTTCTCCTGCCAGTATTATTATCATAGGCAATCCGCTTCCGCAACGGCTACACCGGCCAGTCCTCAGCCGGGCGCCGATTCCGGACAGCCTTTCAGGCACCGGAATGCACCCGGCATCGCATGAAAATGTTCGGGGTCGGGATCGGGATCGGGATCGTTTAGATAGGCTTTCGATCCCGATCCCTACATCCTGGGCTTTCGGTCTATTTTCGGAGCAGCTGTTCAGATTTCCCTCCGGGCACCAGGTTGTGTCATATATGCAACACTTGAGTAGCCCATTTGAGCGGGAAAAAGACGACGAAATGGCACAACTACAAATAGTACAACAAATTATGATCTATTTGTGGAGGATGTACAGCGCGGCATGAAACTTGCTTAGAGTAGTTTTCCCTGGCAACGTTCTGTTGAAATTGGCATCAATGAACCACGGCGAATACGATGGAAGGGCATCAGGCTCATGTTCAAACACCAGCGAACTGTAGCTGACCGGCTGCGCTTTGACGGCATCGGCCTCCACACCGGATATTCCGTGCATCTGGAACTCGTTCCGGCGCCTGCGAACACCGGGATTGTATTCCGGCGCACGGACCTGAAGAATTTCGAGATCGAGGCGACCCGAGCCCATGTGGCAAGAGTAAGTTACGCCACGACGTTGATGAAGAAGGGCGTCATGATTTCCACGGTCGAGCACCTGTTGTCGACTCTGTATGGCCTCGGCATCGACAATGTCTTCATCGACCTCAACTCGATGGAAGTCCCGATCATGGACGGGAGCGGTGAAATCTTCATGCAGGAGCTCCGGAAGACGGGCATTCGGGAGCAGGGCGAATTGCGGGAATACCTGGTCATTCAGGAGCCCGTCGAAGTACGCCACGAGGACAAGGTGGCCGGCGTGTATCCGGCCTCAGGCCAGAAGGCCACCTACATCATCGACTTCGAGCACAGCGCGATCGGGCGCCAGCAGATTGACCTGGAGCTGACTCCCGAATCCTATTTTTTAGAGATCGGGGCGGCGCGCACCTTCGGCTTCATCTCCGACGTAGAATACCTGCGCCGCTGCGGATTGATCCGGGGCGGCTCGCTGGAGAACGCCGTGGTGCTGGATCATTCGGGCATCGTGAATTGCGAGCTTCGCTTCCCGGACGAGTTTGTGCGGCACAAGATGCTGGACCTGCTGGGAGACATCTCGCTGATCGGCCGCCCGATTGTCGGACATCTCTATGCGGAAAAGGCCGGTCATGCGATCCATGCCGCGCTTGCGGACCGTATTGCGCGGGATCTAAAGCGGCACCGGATCTGCACTCTCCCCGAACTTGAGGCGATGATCGAGGTCCCAAAGGCCGGTCTCATTCCGGGCGGCGCAGCACGGCGCGCACCGGAGATCCATCCAGGCCGGCAAACTTAAGCGGGAGGCAGATCAGCTCGTAATCTCCCGGCAGCACTCCGGCCAGACGCAATCCCTCCAGAATGACAACTCCCCGCGCCGCGAGGATCTTGTGGCAGGAAAGGGTTTTGCTGGCAAAATCCTCGATCGATGGCGCATCCGTGCCGATCAGCAGGAGGGATCGGCCGGCAAGAAATTCCGCTCCTTCAGGAGTCAGGTGAACAAAATCACGGCAGAACCGGTCCGTCGGCAGATCGCTGGCGCTCGTGCGAAACAAAGCCCGCTCCACGCCGTGCCAGTCGAGGCGTTCGAGAAAGGCGGCGGAGATGCCCGGCTGTGCCGGCGGCACCTCAAACACCCGGGCCGGCCCGAGGCCGTGATGCAGGGGCAGGCTGCCGGCATCCGGCCCCTCTTCGTCGAAGTGATACGGGGCATCGAGGTGCGTCCCGGTATGCACGCTCATGGCGACCGCGGAGACATTGCATGCGCTCCCGTCTCTGATCCTCATGGTCCAGCGGCTCCGGAACTTCTGATCGCCCGGCCACACCGCCATGCCGCCGGCTATCGTCTGTGAGATATCGAAGATCTGCATGCTCTTGCGCTTCTCCGCCTCATTTCGGGGGGACCGGCTTGGAAAAGAAACTGTCCTGGAGATTGTTGTTGTAGGTGATTTTGAGAATAAACTGCTGGGAAGCCGGGCGGCCGTTCAGCGAGGTGTCGATGCGCAGCGGCGTGTTGACGCCCTGGATCATGTGCCATTGACTGAATTCCACGATCTCCCGCAGGCGATTCCCGCGCTTGTCGATCCTCAGATATTCAAGCTTGGCCGGCAGCTTGCTCATGCGGTCGAAGTATATGGTGACCTCATCGTTTTCCGGATCGATGAGCTTGACCATTTCCAGTTGCACGTCGGCGTCGGAGGGCCCCAGATAAAAACACTTGTTCTCCGGATTCTGATAACGATAGCGGAATATCATCTCGATGCTGTGCTTCACACTCTTCTTGAAATCGGCCATCTCCTCAGGCGTCGCATCGCGCGTCGGTTTCTGCCCTTCGAGAATCCAGCCTTCGTTTTTCGCCAGGTTGAAAACGGTGACATCGCGCTCGATCTTACGATTGCCCAGCTCGAAGCGGCTCTTGTCGGGGAGCTTGGTGTAGTCATTGAACTTCTCGAGCCCGAGAGTGTTCCGGTCGCGATCAAACTGGAAGAAATTGCCCTCCGAAACCATGTCAGTCGTCTTGAGGTAGGTTTCTCCGCCCAGGGCCTGAATGGCATCCTGAAACAGTTTCTTGATCCTTTCTTCTTCCTGTCCCTGCAGGGACAGGCCGGTTCCCAGGATCAGGGTCAACACCAACAGCAGCACGCTTCGCTTCATGGCTGTTTTCCTTTGTGAAACACCCGGCCGCAGGCGTCAGTTGCCGATGAACTTCGCATACACGCGCTTCGCCTCCTCGACATCTTCGGTGCCGCGCACAATCGCGCGGCCGTCGCGGAACAGGGCGATTTCAAACCGGTCCAGGTTGGCGCGCAGCAGGAATTCGTTGCAGATCACCTTCCCGAGCGGCGACAGCCGCTCGGCGATTGCAGACAGGTCCACGGGATTCGGCGTGCCGCGTGAGACCTGGACGGCATCGCGCCCGCACAGCGACTGCGCGCGTCCCTCGTGTTTTCCTGCCAAAAACTCAAAATCTCTCCGGCCGCAGGCCGGACAGGCCGGATCCCGCGGCATCTTTGCGAGGTCCAGGCCCCAGACCTGGTTTTGCCAGAGATCGACGCTCATGAGCCTGGAGTTGAGCCGTTCGTGCCGGCCCGTCAGGATTTTGAGCGCCTCCGCCGCCTGGAGCGCCGCCACAAGATGCACGACGGGTGCGATCACACCCGCTGTGTCGCAAGTGGGGGAACTGCCGGGAGCCGGCAGCTGTTCCAGCACGCAACGCAGGCAGGGAGTGCGGCCCGGGACGAAAGCCAGACACATCCCATACGCACCCACGCATGCTCCGTACACCCAGGGGATCTGCCACTTCAAGCTGGCATCATTCAGCAGGAACCGGGTCTCAAAGTTATCCGTGCCGTCCATGATCAGGTCGTGCCCCGGCACGAGTGTGGCGATCGTGCCGGCATCGACATCCAGAATCTCAGGAACCAGCTCGACCCGGCTGTTGATCGCGGACAGGTGACTTACCGCAGCCGCCGCCTTTGGCAGGCCGGCGCGGCAGTCGGCTTCCGTGTAGAGGGACTGGCGCTGCAGGTTCGAATCTTCGATGAAGTCGCGATCCGCTATGGTGAGCCGGCCCACTCCTGCCCGCGTCAGGATCTCCGCCGTCACACTCCCAAGGCCGCCGCAGCCGATCTGAAGGACACGGCTGCGCTCGAGCATCTCCTGACCTTCAGCACCGATGCCGGCGAAAAGCACTTGCCTGGAGTAGCGCGTATCCGTGGTCAAATCCTCACCTCTGCCTGATGCCGCATCGATCCCGGCACTTCTTTTAAGACTACAGGCAACAACCGGCAAAATCCAGCAAATCGCTGCCGCGCCGGCAGCATGTGCTTCTTCCGCCTGGACACCTCTCTGTTATAATGCATCCGTTCATTGAGAGCGGACGCTTCAATCCCATGGGCAAGCCAAAAACCCGCAAAACCGGCGGCAACTCTTTCTGGAGGGCGTTGAGGATAATTGCAGCTCTGGCCGCCATTCCTGTCATCGTTGGCACCGGCGCGCTGGCATACTATTATTTTGCCTTCAACAGGTTGATTGACGAAAAATTCGGCAAGCGCACCGAGAGCGTCGAGACCGAGATATATTCGGCACCTAGAATCATTTACCCGGGAAAGACTGTCCCGCTTCCGGAATTCCTGACCCTTTTGCGGCGCCTCGGGTACGTGGAACGTCAGACGGTGGGCACCGCCAGACTCCCCGCGTTCCAGGTGGGAAGTGCCAAGAATCAGGTCATCGTCCAAAATGACCTTTCACAGCCGGAGGATGCCGGCCGTCTGGTACGAATCGAATGGGCCGGCAATCGGATCCGCAGCATCGATGAGATTTCCTCGGGCCAAAGCCTGGAGCGGTTCGCGCTCAGGCCGGCGCTCATCAGCTACACGATCAACAAGAACCGCGAAAAGCGCCGCAACGTCTCCTACAGCGATCTCCCGAAAGTCCTGATCGACGCCGTCCTGGCTTCGGAAGACCGCCGGTTTTTCAGCCACAGCGGCGTCGACCCCATCCGCATCCTGGGAGCGCTTATCACCGACATCCGCGCCGGCGATAAGGTGCAGGGGGCCAGCACAATCACCCAGCAGTTTGTCAAAAATTACTTCCTGACCCAGGAGCGCACCTGGCGACGCAAGGTGACGGACGCCTTCATGTCGATCCTGCTCGAGCAGCGTTTGTCCAAGCAGGAGGTCTTCGAGCTCTACGCCAATGAGGTATATCTGGGGCAGCGGGGCTCTTTCAGTATTGTCGGATTCGGCGAAGCGGCGGAAGCTTTCTTCGATAAGGGCGTTGCCAATGTCAGCCTGCCGGAAGCCGCCACTCTTGCGGGAATCATCACCGCGCCCAACCGCCTGACGCCGCTGCGTTACCCGGAGCGGGCCAGGCAACGCCGCGACCTCGTGCTCGACCTCATGACAGAGTACGCAATGATCTCTCCGCAGCAGCGCGATGAGGCCAAGGCGCAGCCCCTGGGCGTCAAGCCGGCCAATATCATGAATTACTCGGCCGCCCCCTATTTCGTCGACTACCTCCAGGACATTCTGGTCGAACGGTCCGCCGACCTGGCTCTCGGACGAACCAGGTACAAGGTATACACGCCCCTCGATATGGACTTGCAGCAGGCCGCTTTCGAATCCGTGCGCGACGAGATGGTGAAACTTGACGAGCATTTCGCCAAAGGCAAGCGGGCCATTCCCCCGGGCACGCTGCAGGCAAGCTTGATCGCGGTCGATCCGAGAAACGGAGAAGTGCTCGCCATGGTGGGCGGCAGGAATTACGGCGCCAGCCAGTACAACCGCATCACACAGTCCAAAAGGCAGCCCGGAAGCATTTTTAAGCCCTTCGTTTATGCCGCTGCCCTGGAGACAGCCGAGAGCAGCGCCACCCCGTTGACTGCGGCATCGCTGGCCCTGGACGAGCCCACCCGCTTCGAGTTTCAGGACCTCCTCTATGAACCGAGAAACTTCAAGGATGAATACTTCGGCCAAGTAACCATGCGGCTCGCCATTACCAAGTCGTTGAATGTCCCAACCATCAAGTTCGCCGAAATGGTGGGCTACACCAAGATCGCGGACCTCGCTCACCGGCTCGGGCTTAACGAGGCGATCAAGCCCTACCCGGCAATGGCGATCGGCGCCTTCGAGGTAACCCCGCTCGAGATGGTACGCGCGTACACCGCCTTCGCGAACGGCGGTATGATCTCAGAGTTGATGCCGATACGCACCGTCCTCGATGAGGCAGGCAACCCGGTCTTCTCAGCAGAAAACAAGCCGCGGCGCGTCCTGTCGCCGCAAGTTACCTTCGTGCTCACTTCCCTGCTGCAGTCCGTGATGAACGAAGGCACGGGCGCGGGCGTGCGGTCCGCGGGTTTCAACCTGCCGGCAGCGGGGAAAACCGGCACTTCGCGCGACGGATGGTTTGCAGGATACACTCCTGACCTGCTGTGCATCGTCTGGGTCGGTTTCGATGACAATCGCGAGCTGAATCTCTCCGGCTCCCAATCCGCCCTGCCCATCTGGGCCTCCTTCATGAGGCGGGCGGCAAAGCTGAGACCCCTGGCCGGAGAGGAATTCCCGGTCCCGGAGGGCATTACCCAGGTCGAAATTGATCCCACAACCGGCCTGTTGGCAACAGACCGTTGCCTGACACGGGAACTGGAGTATTTCATCAAGGGATCTGAGCCTGTAATTCATTGTTACGGGAATAATTATGAGCAGATGACCGGCGGCGCCATGCGCAGCATTTATTCCTCTCCGACGCCGCCTCCCGGGAAGCAGCCGGACAAGGAACCTCCTTCGGAGCCCGCCAGGAACATCCCGCCGGCCGTCAAGAAATCACCCATAACGGGGCCGCTGCCCTATTGAGAATCGCCCCCCAAAAAAATCAGCTGGCCCCGTCCACCGAGGCTGCTGAGATACCCTTTGGCAAAATCCCGGCGCCCACCCTGGGCGGCGATCTTTATGCATGACCTGCGCCACCGCGCATAAGACCGCTCAGAGAGGAAAACAACAACCGGGAATGTCGGTATCGGAATCGGTATCGAAGGCACATCAGCACGATTCCGATACCGACCCCGAACGTCTTCATGCGTCGTCGGTGCGCCACGGCAAACGAGGGGCTATCCCTAAAGAACCGCCGCATATGGACGATAACACTTGTATCCCCCCAACCTATGAGCGTAAAGGGCGCGGCGTTGTGTCAAACGGGTGGTGACCATGCAGGGTGATCCCAAGCAAGCTGAATCCCGTATTCGCGGGCCCGCGGAGGAGCGGTTGGCCTTGCGCTGGGCCGCATGCCTGTGCGGCCGGGAAAGCACTGCCGGCCTGAGCCTGCCTGCCGCCAAAAACCAGATACTGGCATGGGCGGCGGCCGACTTGGATATCCAGACGGACGTCTTTGCCGTCATGCGGCAGCCATTGCCCGAACATTTTGTTACCACGCGGTTTCTGCATGCCGCCAGGTCGCTCGAAGTCAACCTGGAGAACGTCAGAAAGGTCATGCTGGACCTCAACCGGGCGGAGGTCGATTTCGTCGGCGCCATGACGCGCATTGCACAACACTTCCAGTCCGATGAAGTCCGCCTGCTCGAATGGAAAGAACGGATTCGGGACGCCCCCCAGTTCCGGGACTGGCTGCCGGGGTTCCGGCGTGCTGCCGCATATCTGGGCGATTCACTGCCGACCCCGTCCGAGCGCCTTGAGACAATCCGGCGTGAACTGGACAAGCTGTGCGCCGAACCGCACCGGTTTCTGGAAGCGCGCGAACGACAGCGCTTCGACAGCGGCTTCGAAGACTTCAAGAAGGGCTACATCGACTACTACTATGCGGCCCATGAAGATACCGTGCACATCGTCGGCAACCAGGAGAAGATGGAATCCAAGCTGGATTCCGTCGCGCTGCGCAATCTGGAACTCCTATCCGACATAAACCATGCGGACAGGAGCTATCTGAATCGTGTCCGCGCCCTCGGCAAATGGGTGCAGGCACACCAATGCAGCCTGCCCGTCCGCGAAATCCTCGCTCTTCATCCGCGCTGCTACTGCAACTTCAACCCGATGGGCAGCGGCCACCTTGCCGAATCGGTGAATCAGATGAACGACGCCATACGTCAGGGCATCGATCACTTCCGCTCGATCCTGCGGCGGTCCAGAATGATCATCATCCAGGAACTCAAGGATATGCGGATCGATGACCATCACGCCAAGCAGATCGCCGCCCTGTTGAGCCGCGGCCCGATGATGCCGCTCAGGCAGCATTCCATAGACATTTTGAACGCCGTGATCCGGAGGCACACCGACTCCTTCCTTACCGCCGACCACAGGCTCGCCGGCGCATCCTCCGAACTCCCCGCCGGCTGGTAAAAAACGTCAAGTTCAATTCCAACTCCCCTGCAGCCACTCCGAAAATACCGACCTCAGACCTCCGACATCAGACCCCAAACCTGTTCCGAAAACACCGACCTCCGACCCCAGACCTCCGACCTCCGACCTGGAATGTCGGGGTCGGGATCGGGATCGAAGCTCACATCAGCTCGATCCCGATTCCGACCCCGAATGGCACTAAGTTAAGGGAATATCTATGCAAATCTTCGACTTGGACCTGTACGTAGACCTGGACGTGAACTGGGATGATCTTGTTCGAGACGGGGCTGATATCCAGAAATCAATGTTCAATCCTTGTCCGGGTCCAGGTCCACGTCCACGTTCTGCAGGAAATATTGCTTAACTTAGTGCCATTCGATTCCGACCGCGATACCGACCCCCGGACGTTTTCATGCGTCACCTGGTGCGTCGCGGCGCGGGCGATTGCCGCGATAGGAGATAGCGGGTATAGTGTATCCGGAATATGCAGGGGAGGTCCGGTCTTGCATTCTGGTGACAATGCCCGCAGTGGACAGAGGTTGGCGCTGATCACAGGGGCTTCCAGCGGCATCGGCGCTGCGTTTGCCCGCGCCCTCGCCACCCGGGGATACAGTCTCGTGCTGGTGGCGCGCAGGCGCGACCGGATGGAGCAGCTGGCGGTCGAACTGGGACGCTTAGGCGGGGCCGTGGCGGAGGTCATGGTTGCCGACCTCGCACGCGACGAGGACCTGGAGGCGGTGGCCCGCAGGATTACTGCGGAAGAGCGATTGGAGTTGCTGGTAAACAACGCCGGCTTCGGCGCTTTGGGAGACCACCACCAGGCCGACATCCGCCGGCAAATGGAGATGCACCGGGTGCATATCCTGGCAACCGTGCGGCTCACGCACGCAGCCCTGGGCGGGCTCGTGGCGCGCGGCCGGGGGGGTGTGATCAATGTCTCGAGCGTGGCCGCATTCGCGCGCATGCCGGGCCATGCCAGCTACAATGCCACCAAAACCTGGATGAACGCTTTCACCGAATGCCTGCACCTCGAGCTCAAGACGGCCGGCTCGCCCGTGCGCATCCAGGCGTTGTGCCCGGGATACACCTATACCGGATTCCACGATGCTCTGGGTCTGGAACGCAGCCAGGTGATGCCGCTGCGCGGCTTCTGGATGAGCGCGGAGTTCGTGGTCGCAGAATCGTTGAAGGCTTTCGACCGCGGTGCCTGGCTGGTAGTTCCCGGCTGGCGCTACCGCTGGGTTGTAGGCGTCCTCAAACACACACCCGGATTCCTGCTGCGCCCGCTTCTGATGCAGTTCGCGCGCCGGCGGCCAGACTCCCGGAAGTCCGAGCCCTGAAATTCTGAACTCAGAATTGAGATTCGGGATGTCGATTCCGAATTCCGGGTTTCGAGTCGTTCAGGCGTAGAAGTCCGCGATGGAGCGCACCACGTACTGTTTCTGCTCGGCGGTGAGCTCCGGATAGATGGGAATTGCCAGGCTTTCGCGGGCCGCTTCGCTGGATCTGGGGAAATCCGCGGTGTTGTAACCCAGGGCCTGAAAGCACTCCTGCTGATGGAGCGACAGCGGGTAGTAAATCTCGGTTCCGATGCCGCGGCCCTGCAGGGCGGCACGGAGCTCATCGCGCCGCTGACTGCGGATGACGTACTGGTTGAAAATGTGCTCCCGGCCATCGAGGGTTTGCGGTGTACGTATGCGCCCGAGGAGGCCGGCCGCTCGAAAAGCGGCGTCATAATCCGCCGCGTTGCGCCTGCGCGCCTCGCTCCAGCCCTCGAGGTGCGCCAGTTTCACACGCAGGACCGCCGCCTGCAGCTCATCCAGCCGGCTGTTGAAGCCGACCATGGCGTGGAAGTACTTGGGCTGCATGCCGTGATTGCGCAGCTGCCGCACACGCTCGGCAAGGCCCCGGTCACGGCTCACGACCATGCCGCCGTCCCCCGCCCCGCCGAGGTTTTTGGACGGGAAAAAGCTGAAACAGCCGAGGTCGCCCATGGCGCCGGCGCGCATCCCCCGATAGCCGGCGCCGATCGCCTGGCAGGCGTCTTCGACGACCGGAAGCTCATAGCGCCGCGCGACAGCCAGGATCGTATCCATGTCGGCGCACTGGCCGTACAGATGAACCGGGACGACCGCCTTGACCACCGCCCCGGTGGCGCTGTGCACGAGCCTGCGCGTGCTCAGGTTAAAGGAGCAATCGCGTTCCAGAAGCGCCGCCAGGCGCTCCGGGTGCATGTTGAAGCCTTCTGCTTCAATGTCCACGAACAAGGGTCGCGCGCCGAGATTGACAATAACCCCCGCGGTCGCAAAAAACGTGTAGGGCACCGTGACTACGGCATCGCCGTGGCCGACGCCGATCGCCCGCAGCGACAGCAGCAGCGCGTCGGTGCCGGAGGCCAGGCCGACGGCATAAGGAACGCCGCACAGGCCCGCCACTCCCTCCTCAAGCGCGGCCACTTGCGGGCCCAGTATGAAGCGCTGGCTCTCGAACACCTCGTCGACGGCAGCCTTAACCAGTTCACGGATCGTCGCGTATTGGGCCTTCAAGTCGAGTAAAGGAACTTCCATCCGGTCACCTGATCACAATCAGCGTTTGCCTTTGGCCAGCGCCTTGTAGTACTCCTCGACCAGCTTCTTGTATGCGCTGGGCACCTCGGCATCCTCGGCGTAAAAATACCTGTCCTGCTGGGCCACACGCGCGAGATCACCGCTCAGGTATAGTTCGATCTGATGCAGCATGTCGATGGCCTGCTTCAGGCGCCTGATCGCTTCCGGATCATCGTAACGGCCCGCGGTGCTCAGATCCTGGAGTTCCTCGATCACCTGTTCAAGATCCCTGGCTTGGGCGGAATTCCGCTCCATCAACCGCCTCAGTTCCTGGGCATCCAGGGCTCTCTGCCGCAACTCGCGCTGCTGTTGCCGCAACTCCTCCGCCGTAAAGCGCCCTCCCCTCGGGGGGCCCTGGCTGTTGGACGTCATGCCCAGGACATCCCCTGAAGGATTGCCGCCGCGGGCGCCCGGATCCCGGGTCGCGCCTTGGGCCTGCTGCCCTCGCTGTCCCTGGCCCCCTTGACCCTGCTGCTGACCCTGTTGACCTTGCTGGCCTTGCTGACCCTGTTGACCTTGCTGGCCCTGCTGGCCCTGTTGACCTTGCTGGCCTTGCTGGCCTTGCTGGCCCTGCTGACCCTGTTGACCTTGCTGGCCTTGTTGGCCCTGCTGACCCTGTTGACCTTGCTGACCTTGTTGACCCTGTTGACCTTGCTGCTGCCCTTGTTGGCCCTGGCGTGGGCCGAGCAATCGCTGCTGCATTGACTCCAGGCCCTCCGCCAGCTGCCGGGTTCGATTCAACGCATCCTCAAGCCGGCTTGCCTGGGACTGTCCCATTCCGCTTCTTGCGGCCTCCAGCTGCTTGTTCACTTCCTCCAGGCCGGCCTGGATGTAATCTTCGCGCGGCAGAACATAGTCATAGTATCCGCCTTCCATGAGCCGGTTGCCGCCGCGGATGCGCTCGGGCAATTGGCGGTCGCGGATGGTGCCGGCAGCCTGGTTGAGTTTGCTGTTGGTTTCCGGCTGGGTTTTACGCGCCTGCCGCGCCAAGTCTTCAATCTTGCCCTGCAGGTTCTGCACGCGGTCGGCGAGCGTTGTCTTCCGCCCGGACAGGTCCGCGCGCTGCTGCTGCGCCTCCTGCGAGTTGATATTCTCCCGGTCCTGCAGAAGCTTCTCAATTCCGGAGCGCAGGCGATTCTGCTCGCTCAGCACGGCACGCGATTCCTGGGCTGCTTGTTCCAGCCCCTGGGCCAGGCTGTTCTCCTGGCTGCGCGACAGCGAGCGCATCGCGTCCTGCAGCTGCTGCAATGCCCGTGTTCCCTGAGCGCCCGCAGCCTGCGAGTTGCGCTGCTGATTCTGCAAGGCCTGTTTCATGTCCTGGATGGCCTGCTGCAGCCGGTCGCTGGCACCGCCCAGTTCGGGAGAACTGCGCTCCCTCGAGAGCCGTTGCAGCTGCCGCTGCAGCTGTTCGGCCTCGTCCAGCAGTTGCTGCTGGCTTTGCGCCGAACCGCCGCCCGAGGCAGTCGAGCCCCCCTGCTGGCCTTGCTGACCCTGTTGTTGGCCCTGCTGGCCTTGCGCCTGATTTCCGGAAGCCACGGAACTGCCCGGCGGACGGCCCATCTGGCGATTGCGCTCGTTCAGCTGCTGCTGGCGCTGGGCCAACTCTTTCAGGCGCTGCATCAGCTCGTCGACCTTCTGGTCGCGCGCCTGCTGTTCGCCCCGCTGGACGGTTTCATACTGGTTCTTGAGCTTGTTCATTTCCAGCTCGAACAGATCCGCCAGGTCCCTGGCGCTGGCGCCTGACTGGGCGCCGCCTGCGCCGCCGGCCTGGTTCTCAAAGGAAATCTGGATCTCGCGGATCAGGCTTTCGGCGCGCATCAACTGCTGCAGCGCGCGCTGCTCGTCAGGGAGCGCTTCGGCGGGCTTCGCCGCGCCGAGATTGACAGCGGCTTTACCCATTTCTTCGGCAGCCTTTTTCATGTAATCGCCCACCTGGGCGAATTCCTTGCTCACATCGAGGGCGCCCCTGCGGACGAGGCGATCGACCAGGGTTTGCGTCTGGCTCTGCAGCTTGCTCTGGATCAGGGCCAGCGCGTTCAGGCTGTCCTGATATTCTTTGGGATCGAGGATGGCCTTGTCCCGCACGAGCTTGAAGGTGGCGCTGATAATGTCCTTCTGCTGCTGAACGAGATCCTGAGGCCCGCTTTGTTGCTCGCCGCCGCCGGCAGCAGCCCCCGCGCCGCCTGCCTGCTGGCTCTGGGTGACTTTCAGGTCGAACGGCCGCACCTGGATGAAATAGATGTCCGAAGCGGATGTGCCCGGCCCCGTCGCGTTGTTGTTGTCGGTGGCCTTGCCGTAATACGCGATCACATCCCCGGGCTGCAGGCCGAACTCCTCCAGGAAGAATGTGTGCGTGCCGATGACCGAACGGCCGCGCGCATTGGCGCCCAAAAGATCAACGGCCTTTTCCGGACCGCCGTTGACCGAATAGCGAAGCTCGAGCTGGCTCACCCCGATGTCGTCTTCGGCTTTGATCTCCGAGAAGACCTCTTCGACATTGGTCGCGCGGACATCACGCATCGGCTTGAGAATCGTCACTTTCGGGAGCGCATCGGCGAGCGCCTCCATCGTGTATTCAGGAGATGCAGCGTAGGGCTTGCCGCGCGCATCGGTGAGCTGGATGACGTAGGAGCCTGAGCGCTGCAGCATGAGGGCACCCCGGAAGTTCAAGTCCCCGGACGGTTGCAGCGGCATTGTGGCCTGATCGTCAAAAAGCAGGCGCGCCGATCGTGCCGGCTGGCTCGTGTGGATGTCGAGTTCGACGCGAGTGCCCTTGAGAGCCGAAATGTCGCCCTCGCCCTTGACAGTCTGCTCCGTCATCCCGGAATATGCGGGAAACCTGTAGGTCAGGCTGATGTCGTCGACCCTGGGAGCGTCGATGACCGTAACGGTATAGGTTTTGGACCTGATGTCCCTGGCTTCGACGTAGTAGCGCAGGGACGACTGCAGGTCGACAAGCAGGTAGAGATAGCTGCTGCCGAAAGGCTCCGGTTCCATGGCTGCCGGAGTCCAGGCGGCGGCCGCCACCGGCTGCATATAGATCTTTGCATCCGGCGCGTCGAAGCCGAGCAATTGAGCCTTGATCTGCTGATCGCTTCCTTTGATGATCTCCACGTCTCCCGGGTGCACCTCGATCACCAGGGCGGAGCGGGGCGAGGCCTCGGTCCAGCGGACCATGAGGCGGTCGAAGCCGTAGTAGAAAAACGGCGGCCCCCATTGCAGCAAGGCGAGCAGGATCAGGAAGGCGCCGATGCCGACGATCCCGTAGGCCGCCAGGCGCTTGCGATTCAGGAAGACGGCAAAATCAACCCGGCTGGTCTTGGCGATCGCGTCCTTGATCAGCAGGTCCAGCATGCCACGGGAGATCTTCTTGTTTTCACCGAATTCCACCGCGGTGACCAGGCGGTCCTCCAGTTGCGGGTAGCGTTCCTCGACGTACTGCGCGATCTGCACGTCCGAGATGCGGCGCCGCAGGGGCACAATGAAAAACCGGAATGCAATGAAGATCGCAATAATGCCTATGCCCGCGCGCGCGGCCCAGACCGCGGCATCCGTGAAGCCGAACAGGTCGGCGCCCCAAATGCCGAGAATGAGCAGGGCTATGACCGAGGCCAGGAAAAAGGCCAGACCCTTTGCCACCCTCTGCATGCGCCAGCGGCGGCGCACCACCCGGATCCGTGACAGCAAGTCCTGCAATGCACTCATGGATGCCTCCCGCCGCTTCGCGGCGCTTTCCCTTGGAATATTCTAGTCCTACTCCGGCTTCAAAATGAAACGATTCGCGAGCAACCCCTCCAGGATCAGCACGGCAAGGACCGCCAGGAGCACATACCGCCAGATGCGTTCCCTCCTGTCCTGCTCTTCCGGGGTCGGGCGCTCATCCTCGGGCAGAAAGGCGGGAGCGTTTGCCTCTGTGGCGGCCCAGCCCGCCGCCATCTCCTCCGAGTTGCCGTGAGCGAGATCAGACTCGCGCGGCAGCGGATTGACCGCGACGTCGGCATTCAACTTCGCAGTGCGGATGTCGTAAAATCCCGCCATATCGACGGCCACTGCGTCCGAACCGGGGGCCAGCGCGACCCTGCGTTTCGCGGGGTCCATCACGACAATCGCCTGATTCAGATCCACATTGCCAAATCCCTGGCGGACGGCGGCTGCCACCAGCAGCTTGCGGGGCGCAATCGTGTCGCCCACGTCCATCCACTGCCGCTCCTGGCGGAAGCCTTCCAGATAACGGAGGATCTGATGCCAGAACGGCGCAAAGACGGCTTTGACCGGCAGATCGTTGGTCGCATCGTCCGCGGACGAGGAGAGCACCAGAACCCGCCCTTTCTCCATATCGGCGGCTACCAGGGCGGGATCGCCGTTGTCGAAACGGGCAAGCGCGGCGGCACCACCCGAGACCCGGAGGCGCGCGTGTCTGAAAAACCTGGCATTGGAAAAAGTCCCGGAATGGGGGGCGCTGAACGGCTTGAAAATCGGGTGGTCCAGGTCCAGATCCGTCATCAGGGCATAATTCTCCGCATATCCGGTACCGGCGCGTCGTTCCCCGGTATCCGCGGGATCGACCTTGAGCGGCAGCCAAAGGCCGAAGGAGCGGTTGAAGTCACCTGCCAGGGCTCCGTCCGGCAGCACGATGATCAGGCCGCCGCCCGCTTTCACGAATTCCTGCAATCTCTTCTGCAGGGCGGCGCTGCCGCCCGAGGCATTATTCCAGATCAGCAGGCCGCCGGTAACCGCCCCCAGCGATTCGAACTGTGAGGGAGTGACGGCGGACAGGCGGTAGCGGGAGAGGGCGGGGAGGTTCAAGGCGTTGGCAAGAAAGAAGCTCGGCGGCCGCCCGTTACGCCCCGCACCCGGATTTTCCACCGAAACGACGGGTATCCTGCCGCGCGCCTCCAGGGTCAGCACAAACCGGTTGTCCCTCGCCAGCCGGCCGTCCTCCACCTCGAGCACGACATCGTGCATTCCCGCCATCAGGGTGGGCAACTGGAATTCGACGCCCGACATGGTTCCCTTGGCAGCATCCACGCGCTGCTCGCCGACAATCCGTCCATCCACCGCCAGCGTCAGACGCGAGCCATTCCGGTCTTCGTTTCCGAAATTGATCACTGAAAGCCGGATTTTGAGCTCGTTTCCTTTTTCCGTGTCGCTGTCGAGCACCTGGACGTCGCCGAGCGCCAGGTTGCTGAACGAGTCTGAACCCACATCCGTGCATTGGAGCTCGATCCCGGAGCCGAATCGGAAGTCATGTTCGTCCGTAGCCCACCCGCTTTTCTGGAAATCAGAGATCAGGTGAACCACGCGCCGACCGGCACCGGCATCGAGGGCTGACTTTTCCGCAATCTTGAGCGCCTGCCCGTATCGCGTGGTGCGATCCGTGAGCGAAGTATTGCTGCGCAACAGATCCTGTACGGCGGCGAAATCGGTGGCCGGCAGAGCCAGAACGTCGGTGCGGTCGGAAAACTCGAGCAGGGCCACCTTGTCGCCGGGCTGGGCCGTGCCGATGATCTCCGCGGCTGCGTTTTTAGCCCGATCCCAGCGGTCGCCGTAGGCCATGCTCATCGAGTTGTCGAGCAGGATGACATGCGCCGTGGTCACCCGGCCGGTAGCGGCCGCCGCCTGCGGCCGATCCCAGAAGGGGCGCATGAACGCGAGCGCCAGCAGCAGCAGCAGCAAAACGCGCAACAGCAACAGCAGCAGATGCCGCAGCTTCTGATAGCGGATCGTCCGCTTGCTTATCTTGCGCAGGAACATCAGTGTGGGAAACTCGATCTTCTGGGCGCTCTCCCGCTTGATCAAATGAAGCAGGATAGGCACCGCCGTCGCCAGCGTCCCCAGCAAAAACCATGGAGTGACGAAGTTCATGATGCTGACCTCGGAAGCATTGCTGCCGCAACGCCAGGAGTCAGGAGACAGGAGTCAGGAGTCAGAATAAAAACGCTTCGTGCCAAGGATGCCCCATGAACCGCTGCCGATTCTGACTTCTGTCTCCTGACTCCTGTCTTCATTTGGCTGATAACTCCAGCAAAATGAGCTGCCTCGACATGGCGATGCAGCGCTATCTTTCCCCTTTAGTACAATTGCGCCCGGCGTGCCAGATAGGCGAACAGCGCCTGATCCAGCGGTTGCGACGTGTCGATCAGCGCATAATCCATCCGGTCTTTCTGGCATTCCATCTCGAACGCCGCTACCTGGGAGCGGATGAGCTTCAGGTACTCCTGGCGCAGGAAATCGGGAATCACGTGCATTTCCTCGCGGGTCTCCAGATCGACGAACTGGGCACTCTTGTCGAAATCGAAGTGCAGTTCGGCGGGGTCGAGCAGGTGGAACACGATGACATCGTTGCCGCGGAATGCGAGATTCCGCAGCCCGGTCATCACCTGCTCGAAATCATCGTACAGATCCGAAACCACGGCGATGATCCCGCGGCGGCGCACACGTTCGGCGACCTCCACCAGGGGTTTGCGAAAGCTGCTCCGCTCCTGCGCCCGCAGGCGCTCGATGGCATGCAGCACCGTGTTCAAATGGCCGATGCTGCTCCGGGCGGGCACCTGGTCCCGGACGCGATCGTCATAGGCGGCGAATCCGACGCTGTCCCGCTGGTTGAATGCGAAGTAGGCGAGGCAGGCCGTCAGATACTGGCCGTACTCGAGCTTGGTGATGCCCCGGCTGCCGTAGTCCATGGAGCGGCTGCAATCCAGGATCAGGTTCACGGCGGTGTTGGTTTCGCCCTCGAATTCCTTGACGTAAAAACGGTCCGTGCGGCCGAAAACTTTCCAGTCGACCTTGCGGATGTCGTCGCCGGGCCGGTAATGCCGGTATTCGGCGAAGTTCACGCTGAAGCCGAGGTGCGGAGACCGGTGCAGCCCGGAAACGAAACCCTCGACAACCGTGCGCGCCACAAGTTCGAGGCTCGAGATCCGCGTCAGCGTGACCGGATCGATAAAGCGCGTCGGCTGCGGGGCTGGCGAATGAATGTGTGTCATCTCGTCTTTTCCGGCGTGCGGCCGCAGGGCGGCCGGCGCGCCTCTACAGTCCCGATTTCGGCGTCGGCACTACGTCGAGCAGCCGGCGGATGATCTCGTCGGTTGAAATCTTCTGCGACTCGGCGTGGAAATTGATCAGGATCCGGTGGCGCATGACCGGGTACGCCAGAGCCTGGATATCCTCGATGGCCACATTGAACCTGCCGCGCAGCAGCGCCCGTGCCTTGCCGCCCAGGACCAGGTACTGGCAGGCACGCAGGCTCGCTCCCCAGTTCACATATTCCTTAATGAAATCCAGGCCGCCGTCCGCCGGACGGCTGGCGCGCACGATCGCGACCGCATAGCGGGCAACCGATTCGGGCACCGGCACACGGCGCACCAGCCTCTGGAACTCCAGGACATCCGGCCCGGTCAGCGTGCGTTGGATCTCCGTTTGCCGGAGAGTGGTGGTTTCATGGACCACCTTCAGCTCATCGTCCGCATTGAGATATTCAATGATGATGTTGAACATGAACCGGTCGAGTTGCGCCTCGGGGAGCGGATAGGTCCCTTCCAGTTCGATCGGATTCTGGGTGGCGAGCACGAAAAACGGCCGTTCCATCGTATAGGTGGTGCCCTGCACGGTCACCTGCAGTTCTTCCATCGCCTCCAGCAGGGCGGCCTGGGTCTTCGGAGGCGTGCGGTTGATCTCGTCGGCGAGCAGAATATTGGTGAAGATCGGGCCTTTGACGAATGCCAGTTGGCGCTTGCCGGTCCCCATGTCCTCCTGGATGATGTCTGTGCCGGTTATGTCGGCAGGCATCAGGTCGGGGGTGAACTGTATCCGTTTGAAGCCCAGGTCCAGGATGCTGGCCATGGTCTTGATCAACAACGTCTTGGCCAGCCCGGGGACCCCGGTAATCATGGAATGCGCCCCCACGAGCAGCGAGATCATGACCTGCTCGACGACAGCGTCCTGGGCCACAATCACCTTGCGCAACTCGGACAGGATCTGCCGATACCCGTGATTCAACTTCTCCACTGATGCCGCATCTTCGTTTACAACCTGCTGGACTGGTTCCATCGGTACCTTTCCTTCCTAGTGCGTTAAGGCATACATGACATAGTTGACGCCGTACTTGAAGGCTTCATTTGTGCTCACAATAGGCTGCAGCGGATCCGCCGACCACTCCCAGTAGTCGCTGATGTCGTTGTTGTAGTCCACAACCATCATCAGGCGCCCGTCGTCATCCTTCATGCCCAGGTACACCGGCGTGAGATATTGCGCGTACGGGGGGGGCAGATCCAGCTTGGATATATCGTAAAAGCAGGTGAAGATGGGATGCGAACGCGGCAGTTCTTCCAGGGAACGGTCCGGGAAGACCATCTTCATCTGAAAGATGAAATTGTTGAGTTCCCGCTCCTGGCGGAAGTCGTCGACAATCAGAAAGCCTCCCCTGAGAAGGTATTCCCTCATGTTCTGCACTTCCTTCGGAGAGAGCTGCATGAAGCCCACCTCGCAGAGGTAGGCGATCGGGTACTTGAAAACTTCCTCGTTCTCGAAGCTGATGATGTGCCCGCCGGGATTGACGTCGATCTTGGTCACCTCGGCCAGGATCTTCATGAGGTTTTCCTCGGAGGCCGGGAAGTCGTGGCCCCAGGGCTGATAACCGCCGCCACGCCCGCGCCGGCCGAAACCGCCGAAGTCCGTGAACGAGCTGAAGCGGATGCGGGCAAAGGTGAACCGGCTTTCAATCCGCGGCAGTTCCCGCTGCGCAAGCGCCCACCAGGCGCCTGCCGAAACCATCGCCGCACCGGACAACAGCCACAAGACTTTGAACCGGAGCTTTGCCACCCATCGCATGGAAACTCTCACCAGGCACCTCCACCAGCTGATCCCAGCCGCCGAGGCTGTCTCAAAGGCCGGCTATGGGGCGGGCCTTCAGCCCTTTTGTTCCTATCAACATCATATTCCTGGGGCGTTGCCCCAGGATGCTGTTTCAACAGGCAAAAGGGCTGAAAGCCCGTTCCAAACCCGGTGATACCGGAGTCAACAACAGGGCGCCGTGCGGCGCCCGGCGCCCACGTCAGATCCTCGTCCTGCGGCGCTTCCTCTTTTCGTTCGTTGAGCTTCAGCAGCAGTTGCTGGGCTTTTTCAAATGTGGGGGCGATTTCGAGCGCCAGCAGCGTCTCCCGCTTCGCTTCCGCCATTCTGCCGGCGCCGAACAGGGCGCGCGCGAGGCCATAATGTGCGCCCGATGGGTCCGGAGGATTCAATCCCAGGAGCACACGATAGGCCGCAATGGCGGCCGGCCAGTTTTCCCCTTGCAGTGCGGCATCGCCAAGCTCGGCGTGAACGTTGGTATCGTAGGGATCGATGTACACCGACAAATCCAGGATCCTGGCCTCTTCAGCCTGATTCTTCCTTCTGGCCAGAATCGCGGCAGCGCCCTTGAGCGGCGCGAGGGCCGTCTCATCGTAGCGCGCCCAGCCGAGGAACTGCGCGAGGGCATCCTCCTCACGCCCAGTCTCCATATACATCTCGCTCAGAATCTGATAGGGGTTTCCCGGCTCCACGAAATCGGGAAAGAGGCTTTCCGCCTTCTTGAGGTAGCCTTCGGCGGCGGTGCTGGCTTTCTCCCGCCGCAAAAGGGCGCCCAGCTGCAGATTGGCAAAGAAGTCGTCGGCGTGATCCTTGAGGATCGTCTCGAGCGACGCCTTGTCGGGAGGCTGCCCGGCGGCGGCCTGGCGCGCGAGCTGCTGAAAGTCGAGCCGTGCGGCAAGCGGTTTCAGCTGCGTGTCAAGGTAGGCGGCATATTGCGTGTCCACAGCCGCCGCATCCCAGCCGAGCGTCCGGCGGAACACCTCCTCCACGGGCAGGTTCTCCGCAAACAGCGTCAGCGATTCTCTGATCTTCTGAAACCCGAATTTCTCCTCGATCATCCTGCAGAAGAGCCCGGCCTGATAGTAGGAAAGTTCGATCTGCCCCGGGGATTTCGGCCGCATCAGGCCGGCATTCAGCTCGCTCACCTTCAGCAGCTTGCCTTCCTTGTACGCCTTCACAAACGCCGCCGTCAGATCGTCGCCCCATCCCGGCTTCGCCTTTTGCTCCTCGTATACGGAGAGCCCTTCGGAAAACCAGCGCGGGATGTTGTGCCGGGTTATTTGCAGCGTCATGACATGGACGAACTCGTGCCAGAGCGTGGAACCCCAATTGAACTCCCCGGCCTTGCGGGCGCGCGGCGAGTCGATGGCCACGACCGAGCCGAAGCAGACTCCCAGTGCGCCGAGACCCGGCAGGCCCAGGGTGCGGACGGCAAATCCGCCGTGATCGGGGAATACTTCGATCTGGACAGGCCCCTCGGGACGGAAACCGTAGCGCGCGGTCAGCCGGGCGTACGCATCCTCGGCAAGCTTGGTCGCATACGGGGGCAGGATGGCGGCATCCTCCTTCGCCATCCGGAACACAAAGTGCTCGCTGCGCAGCGTGGCAAAGGTCTCCATCTGGTCCAGGAGGTCCAGGGTGTTGAAAGCCCAGACGTTGAAGGGATCGCCGGCGAACGCCCGCTCCACCATAGCCCGGCCTTCCTTGAGATCGCCGATACGCATGAGATTCATCCCCAGGCTGGCATATGCCGTATAGAGCCTGGGGCTGAGTTCGAGCGCTTTGCGATCGAAGTCCACGGCTTCCCGGTACTTCCTGCGCATCACGAGGTTTTCCGCCAGCGTGTGGTACAGGCGCCCGTAGGACCGGTGAATCCCCAGGACCTTCTGCTCAACCTGGGCAAAGCCGGCTGTATCGCCCCGGATCTGATGGTACACCGCCTCCAGGCTCAGCGATTCAAGATCCCGCGGATTGACCGCCAGCGCCATGCGGATCAGCTTGAGGGCATCGTCATAGCGTTCCTCCTGAAGCCGCAGCTCCGCGAGCAGATTCAGCGCCGGCACATAGTTGGGATTGAATTCCAGAGCGGCGCGCGCGTAATTCTCGGTCTCGCTGCTGCTCTCGTACTGTTTGCCCAGGGCCAGGCCGACAAGCGCAGGGGCATAGGACTTGTTGATCTTCAGGCAATCGCGGAACACGCTTATGGCATCCGTCGCGTCGTACTTGTCCAGAAAGAGATAGCCGAAATTGGCCAGTGTTTCCAGCGGGGTTTCCACTCCCGGCTGGGCTCCGGTCGCATCGATGAAAATGTCCTTGGCATCCTGGATGTAGCCTCGCCGCCAGCCAGCCAAAGCGATGATGCCCAGATCCTGGTTGCCGGTTACCCGGCCCTGGCGATACTCGTCCAGCAGCGGGTCCCAGAGCGCGTTCGCTTCCGCCTCGCGCCCGACCGATTCCAGCAGGTCCGCCAGCTCCGCCGTGACTGCCAGGCGCGCTCCTCCTGGGCCGAGCGCCTTGCGCAGATGCGCCTCGGCAACGCCGTACTCCCCGACCGCCCGCGCAGCCCGGGCCCGCTCGAGATACAATCCGGCCGATCCTTTTCCCGCCAGCAGGAACTCGTCTCCGCGTTTGGCCGCCTCCTGATAGGCTCCTGTTTCATTCAGCGTCTGCAACAGGCCGATGCGGCTTTCTGCCTGGTCCGGGCGCACCCGCAAGGCGGCTTCAAAACCCTGGCGCGCCCGCGCGTATTCACCGGACCGCAGGGCGGCCCTGGCCTCCTCAAGGCTCTGTGCGCGCACGGTCGGGTTCGTCAGCAAAAGCAAAATGAACCACGAAATACACGGAATGTGTTTTCGTGTGTTTCGTGTGTTTCGTGGTTTAAAAATCTTTGGATTTCCCATTACTTCTTCCGTAACCGGGCCTGCACGTCAGCCAGCTTCAGCAGGAGTTCCTCGAGCCGCTTCATATACTCTTCCTCGGACAGCTCGTCCTTGGCCGACTTGAGCACCTCAATCTGTTTCTCCAGCAACTGGGCCTCTTTTGCCAAAGCCTGGGATTCCGGGCTCGACCCGCCGGCCAGCAGGGGAGATCCGCGATCCAGGTAGGATGTGCGCGCCAGCAGGTTGCTGCGCCCTTCCGCATCGGCCAGGGAAAGCGCCTGCTCGTCGCCATTGTCGTTCAGGACAGGATGCTCGGTCGGCAGGCTTCCTTCCTTGGTGTAATATGCCTCCACCTTGTGCGCGGCATAGTCGAACGCTTCAAAGATGGATACCCGGCCGTTTTTGTCGACATCGGCGTTGTTGCCGGCAAAGGCCTCGATAAAATACCCGGCCAGCCGGGTGACGAGCTTCTCATTGCCGCTCCTGGTGGCCGCCACCACGACCTTGCCCTTTCCCGAGAAGGCTGCCACACTTGCCCCGCTGCAGCTTGTGTTGTTGACCACAAGAAACCGCCGGGCGGGGACAGAGTACAACATGGCCGCCAGCTCTTCCGCCGCCGGATCGAGGCCCACCAGGTTGAGCTTGTAGGTCTTGCCGTCGAAGCTGCCATGCCCATCGAAGAAAACGAAGACCGTGTCATCGGCACCGGACCGGGCAGCGATTTCCCTGCACACCTTGGCGAGATTTTCTTTAGTGCTCTGGTACTGGATTTGTGCCGGACTCGCCTTTGGATCGTCGAACAATGCATAAACCTGGCCGTGCGGCAGGCCCAGGGTGCCTTCGAGCAGCGCCCGCAGATCGGACAACTCCTTGAGGTACCTTTGCTGCAATTCCGGATCGCCGCTGCTGCCGAACACGAGAATGGCCCAGCGGGGATCGGCGGAAGCCTCCTGCCCGCCTCCCCCCCATGCCCGAAGGCTTGTCGATATGCAGAGCAGGCAGACAAGAAAACACATGGCATTGCCTGGAATTGGCCAAACGTGAAGTCCACCGTGTTTCATGCCAGACCTTTGCGTTTTCTCAATATCCATTCAGCGGAAACCGCCCCGGCCAGGAGCAGGAAGAAGATCGGCATGTCCCAGAGTTCCTTCTCCTCGAGCTGGGAGGCTCCGGTATCCGAGTAGGAGATGTCTTCGGGCAGGGTACGGACTGTGGCGGCAGTGTAATAGCGCCCGCCCGTATCGGCGGCGAGTTTGCCGAGCAGGCCGGCGTTCAGGCCGGCGTTGTGATACTCCTCGGGAGACTCGGCAATGCGAAAGTGGGTGCTGGCCGTTCCAAGGCTGCGGGTTCCCTGAAAGGCCTCCGCCGTCACCTCGTAGATCCCCTCTTCAAGCGGCTTAAAAGCGCCGGAGTACTGCCCTTCCTTGCTCAGATCCCAGACCATCGGCACCGAGGCCGTCGCGCCCGAGGGCGATTTAACCCTGGCCGAGATCCTGGAATTGTTGAGCCGCAAGAAAGTCTCGTCGTTGACCTCGGCGCGCAGGGCGACCGTCTCCTCCTGAGAATAGGAGTGTTTTTCTGTCGCGAGGCTGACCTGATCCGGCACATCGCTCACGAGCCAGCGCAGCAGTTGTTTCCAGAAGAGCTCATGAAAATTGTCTCGGGCTTCCAGTCCCATGCGCCAGCGCCAGGTGGAGTCTGTGGTCAGCGCCAGTGACTTTCCCCTGCCAAAGCGCTGCAGAGCCATGAGCACCGGGCTCTGGCCTGCGGCATCGCGGATCGAGGTTTGGGCCAGGACGGTCGCCCCCGGCTTGGGCCCGGCCGTCGGATTGTAGCCGAGCAGCGCCGGCACCGCCTCCCAGCGTTTCCGGTTTTCCAGCTCTTCGGTTGCAAGACGGATGGCGGGATGCAGCAGTCCGGCTCCCGTCAATACGGTCCTGAACTCCGATTCCTGGTAGCGGTTCGCGCTGGCATTGCCCCGGCCGGCGTCCAAAAGTAAGGGAAGGGCGTCCGCCAGTGGCGTGTTCGCATACCCGCCAGCCGCAAAGGCGTTCTTCCCGCCCAGCACCAGGAGCCCTCCCCCCCGCTGGCTCACAAAATCCGAGATCTGGCGCAGCTGATCGAAAGTGAAGAAACTCGCTTCCACGCTGCCGATAATCAGGCCCTTGTACTTGAACAGCTCGGCCTTGTCGGCCGGAAAGCCCTTTTCCAGCACGGCGGGTGAATCGATCCCCTGGCGGAACAGTTTGCCGTCCGCCTGCCGCAGGAGCGTTACCAGGTGAAGGCTCTTATCGGACTGCATCGCCCGCCACAGGAAGGCATACACCCATCGCGGATTGCCTTCCGTGTAGAGCACCTGGGGCCGTGCGTCCTCGACCTGCACGAGCGCGGTCTGGTCATTGTTCTCCGACACGACCTCGTCGGCAAAGGGCTCGACGCGGAACGAATACAGCATCGGACCTGCGGCTCCGCTGCTGAAACTCACCTTAAAGGTCTTGACTTCGTCATCGCCGCCGAGCGTGATCTCCTGGCTGTGGATGAGGCGATCGCGCTCTTTCACCTGGAGGCGCGTCTTGCGCCCGGCATATCCCAGGGAACGCACGGCGATGTCGGCTTCAATCATCGAGTCTTTCAAAACGGTCCGCGGAGCGGTGACGCGCAGAACCTCGGTGTCGCGGGCAAAGAGGGGGGAACCAATCCCTACGGGATACACGGGGATGTTATGTGCGCGCAGTTGCGCCGCGGTCGCGTTCAGGTCGGCGGAATGATTGTCGGCGCCGTCGGTGATCAGCACGATCCCGGATATGGGAGCGTTTCCCAACTCTCCTGCCACCTGCTCCAGGGTCCGGGCCAGGTCGGTAAGATTCCCGTGCCGCGGCTGGTCCTGAAACCGCTCCACCCGGTCAGCCACCCCTGAAAAGCGGAAATAACGCACTTTGAACTTGCGGGACAATTCATCCAGCAGTGGGTTCCCCTCGGGACGCAGCAAGCTGCCGACCTCATCGAGACGCGACTGACCTCCGGAGCTGTCGCGGATTTCCATGCTCTTGCTCATGTCGTAGGCGACCGCCACGAAGCTTTTCTGCGGAATGACCGAGTGCAGGATCAAAACCGGCTGCAGGAAGATGGCAACCAGCACCAGCAGGGGCACGGCGCGCAGGCCGGCAAGGACAAACTGCCAGGTGCGCGGCAGAGTCCGGGCGCCGCGGCGATACAGGTAGTAAGACGCCGCCAGAGCAAGGACCACAAGGACTACGGTCAGCGCCATGGGCCAGGGAGGCCTGAGGCTTAGGGTGCCTCGTTCAAACAGGAAAGGCCGGTACTTGAACAGAAACGAGAAGATGGATGTCATGAAACTGTCCGCCGCAAAATTTCCTCCCGTCTGCGGGCCTTTCTATCTATTCCCCCAATCCCACGCGTGGCGCCGGGAAACGCGGGATTCTGCCATGCAAATTCTGCAGATGTCTCCCTTTCGAGCTGGTCATAGCAGAGCCACCCGAGCACCTGGTTCGATCATTATGCCAGATGAAAGCATGCAATCGAATAGCGAACGCACCCTGGAGGTCTGCGCGATTCAGACACCTATTTAATACGTCGGGATGCCCGGTGTGTTCTTGTTCATCTTGGATGATCCGGCAGATTTTTCACAAAACCACGAAATACACGAAAAAAATAAATCGGTGAACGCCTTGGATTTCGTGTATTTCGTGGTTCAGAGTCCGGGGGTCAGCGCCGGGGGGATTGGACCGTGCCCAGGGTATCCAGTTGCTGTTTGAGGACCGCGGCCGGCCCACGCACAATGAGGAACAGGCTTCCCGGGAAAAGCCAGCGTTTTGCCGCTTCCTTGATTTGATCGGGGGTGCTTCGGCGCACGAAATCCGGGAAGGTGCGCATGTAATTTGTGCCCAGGCGGTACAGTTCCGAATCGAGCAAGACACCGCAGATCCCGTCCGGGGTGCGAATCGATTTGCCGAATTCCTCAATCCATTGTGCCTGGGCTTTCGCCGCTTCCTCAGCACTGACTCCGGATTCCTTGAGCGCCTCCACGGCCTCGATGATCTTGACGGTTTCGGCCACCGCCTGATCGGCCGCCGCCTGGCCCTGAATATAAAAGGGCCCCTGCAGCCTTCTTCCTTCCGCGGCCACGGTCAGCAGCGAGGTAGGGAGGATCCGGGTGAGGCGATCCTGCAGAATGCGCACAGCCAGCATACCGGCCGGGTACAGGGGTTCGTCGCGGCGAGGCCAGAGATTCCCGAGCACAAATTGCGCCGCCGGCGACAACGGGTCGTCATCGAGAAAGATGTTGCGGGCCCCGGGTTCTTTGGGCGGGAGGAACGTAAAGGGGACCTCGTCGGCCTTGACCCAGACACCCCAGATGCGCCTCGCCTTCTGTATGACCGCCTGTGAATCGGCGGAGCTGACCACCACCAGTGCAGCCTGGTCCGGAGAAAAAAAGCGGCGATAAAAATAGCGGACGTCGCCGACGGTAATGTTCTGTACGGTAGCCGGCGAACCGCGCAAGGACCTGCCGTAGGTCGTCCCGCGGAACATTTCTGTTTCCAGCAGGTTGCGCGTCCTCAGGCGAGGATCCAGCGGCTCCTGTAACTGCCGGAAAAGGGCGTTCCTGGCCGAGGCAAATTCATCTTCGTCGAATCTCGCTTCACCGATGATCTGGTACAGCAGCAGGAGGGAGCGTTCGTACAGGGCGCTCTGTCCCCGCATCAGAAAACGGATGCCGTCCCAGGTGCAGCGCACCTCCAGGCTGGCATTGAGATAGTTCAGTTCATCCTGGACGTCTTTCGCGGTCTTGTCCAGCGTAGCCTTCCCGATCAGCTGCGATGTCAGGTAGGCAACACCACTCTTGTTCGCAGGATCGAAGGTCGAACCGTAGCGCAGATCCAGTCCGATCGTCATCCCATCGCCGAGGTAGGGGGACGAGGCCGCGTATACCTGCAGATCGTTCAGCAGCCGGGCAGGCAGTATGTTGGGATACACCAGCTGGTCCTGAGCCATGCCCGCGGACGCGCATGACGTCACAAAGGGCAGGAGCAGGAGAATGCAAAGCGCACAAGATTTCGTCATCGTGAATTCATCCTGAAACCATTAACGCTATCATACTCATCGAGCAGCCGACAAGGCAATGCCCGGGAAATGCCGCGGATCTGATATAATTAGGTCTTTGGACAGGCATGGCACGCAGCTCAACTTTCGGGCACAGACAGACTGGCCGCCGGGCATTCGCCCTGTCAAAAGCCGGATCTCTGAAGGAACATATTTATGGGTGAGCAAAGGAAAGCGATGAAGATATCCTATATTTGCATGGCTGCTGCGCTGACTTTTTTCGCGGCCGCCGGCCAGCCGCAGACCAAGAGCGGTGCGGCAACATCGAAAGCCAAGGCGGCCGCAAAGACTCCCGCAGCGACACTCGCCGAACTGGTGACGCAGGGTAAGATCGCCGAGGCGGTGAAGGTGGCAGTCAAGTCTCCGGACGCAGCCGGAACCGCGGTGCGCAGCCTGATGTCCGCCGCCGACGCCCAGGTCACCATGCGCAAGACCGCCGACGCCCAGGCAATCCTCGATTCGGCACAGAAGTTCGTCGACGCATGCGAAAAGACGGGCAAAGTAAAGGAAATGCCGCGCGATGCCCTCAAGGGGCGGCAGATCCGCGTGCAGGCGATTCAATTCAGCGACGAGGGGGACTACGCCAAATCCGAGGCTTTCCTGCGGCAGGCGCTGCAGATCAGCAAGACCGCCAAGGATGCCGTGCTCGAGGCTGCAGTGCACAACAACCTGGGATATGCGCTGCAGAGCATGGACCTTCTCGAAGAGGCGGTCAAGGAGTATGACACCGCCCGCCAGATGGCGGATGAGCAGCGGGACCCCTCGCGCTCCGCAACCGCGAATTTCAACATGGGGGAGACGCTGTACAAGCTGAAACGGTTCGAGCCGGCACTGGCCGCCTACAAACGTGCGGCCGAAAAAAGCCGGGAGGCATCGCGGCCGGAAATCGAGGCGCTCGCCATCCGGAAGCAGGCGATTGTGATGGGCGCACAGGACCAGCGCAGTGCGGAAGCTATCCGCGTTTTCCAGCAGGCGGCGAACATGTTTGAAAAGCTCGGCGACAATCAGAACGCCGGCTGGACCTACTACCTGATGGGCGATTCTGTCGCATACAACATGAGTTTCCGTCAGGCTGCCGATTACGGCGAGAAAGCCCTGGCGCTGCTTACCAAGGCAGAGAACAAGGCCAATCTCCAGCGCTGCCTTGAGTTTCTGGGCGACATGTACGGGCGCCTGGGCGATATCCCCAGGGCGGAGACGTACAGGAAACGGGCCAAGGAACTCGAGGACAAGAAACAGGCGCAAGAACCCGAGATCAAGAAATAAGGCCGCAAGCTCACCTGCTCAGGCCTGCCACCGAATGACGAACGGCACTACCGGCTCCAAGAACATATTCACCGACCGATTCGGCCTTGCCGCCGCCGATCTCGACAGGCTGCTGTCGACCGCTCTTTCCAGAGGCGGAGACTACGCGGATCTGTACCTCGAATACCGGACCAAGGAGTTGCTGGCACTGGAAGAGGGGGTGCTGAAAAGCGCGACGAAGAGCATCCTGCAGGGCATCGGAATCCGGGTCATCGCCGGCGAGAAGACCGGGTACGCCTATGCCGACAGCCTGGCAATGGAAGAGGCGCTGCGGGCGGCCGCGATGGCAGGGCTCATCGCGCTCGATTCCGGGTCCCGGTTCGTTCCGCCTCGATGCGCCGGACATGCGCCGGCGCTCGACCTGTACCCGGTGAGCCATCCCCTCGCAGCCCTCGAACTGGCTCCTAAACTTGCCCTGCTCGAGGAGGCGGACAGGGCTGCCCGCACCCACGACCCGCGCATCGTGGAAGTCCGCGTCGTGCTCGCGAGTGAAATCAAGCACATCCTGGTCTGCAACTCCCTTGGCATCGCCATCAGCGACGTGCAGCCGCTCACGGTCTTCCAGGTATCCTGCATTGCCGGCAGGGACGGGGAGCGCCAGATCGGCGCCAAAGGGGGAGGCGGCCGCGTCGGCCTGGATTTTTTCGAGTCCAGGCCGCCAGCCTGGTTTGCCCGCCGCGCAGCCCGGCAGGCGGTTCTGCTGCTCGGCGCGGCGGAGGCTCCTGCAGGACCCATGCCGGTGGTTCTCGGGCCGGGATGGCCTGGAATCCTGTTGCATGAAGCCGTCGGACACGGGCTGGAAGCCGATTTCAACCGCAAACAGCTTTCAGCTTTTTCCGGCCGCATCGGCCAGCGGGTTGCTGCCGAGCTGTGCTCTGTCGTCGATGATGGAACTCTTCCCGGGCAAAGGGGGTCATTGAATGTGGATGACGAGGGGAATCCGACCGGCAGGACCCTGCTGATCGAGAAGGGCATTCTGCGCGGATACATGCAGGATGCCCTCAGCGCGCGGCTCGCGGGCGTGCAGCCGACCGGCAACGGCAGGCGCGAAAGCTACGCGTTCATCCCGATGCCGCGCATGACCAACACCTTTATGCTCGCGGGCGACAGCAGCACGGAGGAAATCCTGCGGTCCGTGGACAAGGGGCTTTTCGCCGTCGATTTCGGCGGCGGCCAGGTGGATATCACCAACGGCCGGTTTGTCTTCTCTGCCTCGGAGGCTTATTTGATAGAAGGGGGCCGGATCACGGCGCCGGTCAAAGGAGCGACACTGATCGGCAACGGGCCGGAGGTTTTGACGCGCGTAACGATGGTCGGCAACGACTTGGCCATGGATGAGGGCCGCGGCACCTGCGGCAAGGAGGGACAGAGCGTCCCGGTCGGAGTAGGCATGCCCACCCTGAAAGTATCCGAGATGACCGTGGGAGGAACTCGACGGTGAGACCGCGCTCCGGTGAGAACACCGGTATCCCGCCGGTTCCGTTTCCGAAGGATCGCAGCGGACTGGCGCGCCGGCTGGTCGGGCAGGCCCTGCGGGCCGGTGCAGTTGCGGCAGAGGTCATGATCCAGGAAGGGCCGGATTTTTCCGCGGTCGTTCGCCTTGGCGTCGTGGAGAAACTCCTGCAGGCAAGCTCCCGCAAGATCGGCATGCGGATGTTCTGCGGCACCCGCAGTGCCATTTCGTCCAGTTCCGATTTTTCTCAGGCCGGCCTCGACCGGATGGTCTGCGATACGTGGGACATGGCCCGTGCCGCAGGGGAGGATCCGTTTGCGGGCCTGCCCTCGGAAGATCACTACACAACCGCCCCTCCGGACACGCAGTTCTGTTTCCCGGCGGCAGGCCGGCTTCCCGCGGAAGAGAAGATCGCGCAGGCGCGGGCATGCGAGGAGGCGGCGCTGGCTGTCGATGCGCGCATCACCAATTCCGAAGGGGCGGGTTTTGCCGATTCCATGACGGCGGTCACCTATGCAAATTCGGCCGGCGTGTGCCTGAGCTATCAGAAAAGCGCCTGCTCTCTCTACGCCGCTCCCCTTGCCGAAGCCGACGGTCAGAAGCAGCGCGATTACTGGCTGGTCAGGCATCCGGACATGGGCAGCCTGCCGCCGCCCCGGGAGGTGGGCGAGGAAGCGGGGCGCCGGGCGCTGCGCCGCCTGGGTGCGCGCCGGGTTGCCACCTGCACGGTGCCCGTGGTCTTCGATCCGCGTACCGCGGGCACGCTTCTCAAGCATCTTGCGGACGCTGTCTCCGGCACAGCCCTTGTGCGCAAGTCATCCTTTCTGGTGGACCGGCTCGGGGCGCGCGTTGCCTCCCCTCTGGTCACGGTCTGCGACGACCCCCTGTTCCCCGGCGGCCTGGCATCACGCCCCTTCGATGCCGAGGGCATCGCTTCCAGAACGACTACGGTGATTCGCGACGGCGTGCTGGAAAGCTACCTGCTGGACACCTGCTCGGCGCGCAAGCTGGGGCTACGGTCGACGGCGAGCTCGATCAGGCCGCTGGACGGGCCGCCTGCCGCCGGGCCGTCCAACTTCTATCTGAAGCCCGGAACCGCCACCCCTGAGGAGATCGTCGCCTCGGTGCGCCATGGGCTCTATGTCACGGAGTTGATCGGATTCGGCGTCAACGTCGTTTCGGGAAATTTCAGCCAGGGAGCTGTCGGCCTGTGGATCGACGGCGGCCGGTTGGCATTTCCGGTCGAGGAAATTACGATTGCCGGCAACTTGAAAGACATGTTGACAAGCGTGGAAGCGGTCGGCAATGATCTTTTGGCCCTGGGCGAGACCTTCGCCCCGACCCTGCTGATCGGCCGCATGGTGGTCAGCGGGAGTTGATCCTGCCGTCGCGAGCCCTGGTGCGGAAAGATCCGGGCCGCGCGCCGGCGAGCAGGGAGTCTGGCTATGGCGGAGTTTACTTCCGGGATCAAACGCCCCGGGCGTCCCCTCACGCTTTACCTTACCCTGGCGGTGGCCGCCGTGGCGGTGATTGCGATCGTTCTCATCGCGCGCTACCAGAGCAACAACCCGACCAAGGTGGCCGGCATTCCGGCCATCGTCCCGGGCATAATGCGGGCCGGAAGCAACGATTTCGAGGCCTATAAGGACAAAGTGCGCATCGAAGGGGTCAAGGCCTACATCAACATAAGCTTTGCCGGCACACGGTCGGCTACGATTGAAGGCATCATCTCCAACGAGGGGAGCCGCAAGCTCGAGGCAGTCGAAATGCACATTACCCTGTACGATGTGTACGGCAAGCTGTCCAAGGAGAAGACGGCCATTCCTTTGCGTCCCGGCGTCGGGCTCAACAAGGGGCCCATGGAGCCCCTGGAAAAGCGGACCTTTGTGATCGCGGTCGATTCTGTCGAACAGCTCTGGAATCCGAAGAAGGTGGAAATCGAGATCACCGGCCTTAAATACAGATAGGTTCATGAAAAGACCGGCAGCGCTCCTGCTCATTGTCCTTCTGGGTGTCGCCGTCGCCGCATGCGGGCGCCGTCCGCTGCGGCCTGATGAGCTGGAGCGGAACCGCTTGTTCGCCGAAATCATCCGGCGCGAGGATCGCCGCAGCCTCGGCGGCGATGATTTCTTCCCCAGCCATCTGCGCGATGCCGCACAACCTTCGGTTCAGGTATGGTGCGCACTCGCCCTGGGCCGCATCGGCAATCCGCGGGCGCTGACCTGGCTCTACGAAGCCCTTCGCTCACCCTCCGCAGCAGTCCGCGCGGCCGCCGCTTTTGCCGTGGGAGAAATCGAGGACCGTGAGTTGTTGCGCGCTGAGGGACGCCGTGTGGACGATCGCGCCCCATTCGAATTGAGAAGATTGCTGGACGATACGGCGCTCTCTGCAGGCATGCGCGCCGTCGAAGCGCTCGGCAAAGCCGGCGGCGACGCCGATGCGCTCGAGATCGTCCGGCGCCTGGAGCATTTCCAATACGACGGATCCCCGGAGCAGCGGGCCTATCTGGGCCACGCGCTCACCGCCCTGATGCGGCTGAAGAATCCGGCCGCCCGGCCGGTATTCGCGCGCCTGGCAGGCACCGGCGACCCGGAAATCCAGTGGCGCGTCGCCAACGCCATCTACCGGATGCGCGACCGGGAATCGAGGCCGGTTCTGGAGCGCCTGATCGAGAGCCCACACCTGGACGTGCGTGCGCACGCAGCCCGGGCTCTCGGCGTGTGTGCTGATCCAGCCCTGGCAACCGTCCTCACGCCGCTGCTGTCTCCAGTGGATCGGCCCGGCGGGCCTGTTGTGCCGCTGTCGGTACGTGTCAGCGCGCTGCAGGCGCTCGCGAGTCTGAAAAGCGTCCAGGCCGTGCCGGCGATCGAGGCGGCGATATGGAATCCGGCAATCCGCTCCGGCAGCCCCGATTGGGTGAATTTCGCCATAGCAGCCGCGGCCGCGCTCGGCAATATCGGCGCGGTTGACAGCGCAGGCACCCTGCAGCGACTGGTCCACATGTCCGGACCGGTGGCCAACAGCGCCGTCGTTGCCCTAGCCAGGCTCCTGCGGGATGATCCGGAACGGTTTTTCAGCCTCGTCGGTGACGCCCGGTTCGACACGCCGCCGGCAAAACGCGCCTGGGCTGCCGCGTTGGCAGAACTGGCAGGCGAACGGGCGACGGCGGAGCTGAAAACGATGCTGCTGCGCGCTTCGGGAAGTGGGGCCGGGGACGCGGAGCACCTTGCGATACCGGCGGTGCTGCAGGCGTTGGCACGCAGGCAGGCCCCGGACGCGCAGGAAATCCTGAATGCCTATCTCGTCTCGCATGACGAGGTCGCTGTGCGCACCGCGGCAGCGGCTTTTCAGCCGGCGGCGGGCGCCGCTCCCTGGAAACCGTTCCTGCAGGCATATGCCGGGATCGACGCCGGAGCGGGCCCGGAAACCAGGACGGCGATTCTCGACCGTCTCGAGCCTTGGGCCGCCACTTCGGAAGTCCAGGCATTCCTCCGTTCCGTCCTCCGCGATCCGGCGCGCAATGCGCGCATCGCAGCCGCGCGACTGCTGAGAATGGGAGCAGTGACGGATGTCCCGGAAGATCCCGGTGAATCCGAAACCCGCATGACTGACATCAACTACGCCCGCGTTGCTTCATCGCGTTCGGACCGTACGGTTGCCATCATGGAGACCGTGCGCGGCACGATTGAGATTGAATTATTCCGTGCGGACGCACCGTTGACGGTCGCCAACTTCGTGTCGCTGGCTCAGGGCAAGTTCTTCGACGGCCTGACTTTCATGCGGGTGGTACCCTATTTTGTGATCCAGGGGGGCGACCCGCGCAATGACCAGGAAGGCGGCCCGGGGTATACGATCCGATGTGAAATCAACATGCGCCCCTTCGAGCGCGGATCGGTGGGCATGGCGTTGGCGGGAAAGGACACCGGCGGCAGCCAGTTTTTCATCACGCTTTCGCCGCAGCCTCACCTTGACAGCGGCTACACCTGTTTCGCCCGCGTCATCAGCGGCATGCCTGCCGTTGAGCAGATGGTCCCCGGCGACCGCATCCTCAGCGTCCGCATCAAGGAAGACATCACCCTGCTCGACTACCGTAGATACTGACGATTCGGCGGCTCCAATGTGATTGTTGTGCCATTGGAGTATCAAACGGACGGTGGCCAATGGATGATGTTTGCTGATAAAGAACATCGAGGAGGCTACTGGCCTTGTGGCAAGGGCTAGGGCGAGAAGGCGATAGGATGCCGAATCCGGCGCGTAACAGGGAGTCTGGCGAAATTTGAGGTTGCCAGGCCTTGTCGTTTTGCTCTACCAGGTCGAGGGTTAATTGATTCCGGCTTTGGAAACGGCGGCGTTAGGTGTACTTAGCTGAGGATCTCCGGACAGATGGCCTGCAAGCCCATCCGGCGCAGCAGACGTGCCACCCGCTTGTGGTTGACCTGGTGCCCAGCGGCTCGCGGCCATGCCGTCATGAGGAGGCGGAACGGCAAAGCCAGATTCGCTGCCTGCCGCTGAGACAGGTGTAGTGAAAACTGCAGGGGAATTATTGGGGAATTCCGGGGAAAGTCGGGGATCAACCGAAGCAGACCAAAGTCTTTGTTTGCGAGGTTGTTGCTGCATTTTCAATGATTTACGGGCTCGTCCCGGGTAGGGTTCTCAGCCATCAAACCAGGGTTCGAATCCCTATGGCGCTACCAGGCTCCAATCGTGACCGCCGGCAGTATTTTAACCATCCCAAGTCATGAACTTTTGATGAATTGTCCAGAAAAGGTGATAATGCATTCGACTTCTTCTCAAGGAGAACCCCCGTGAAAAAGCCTCTCAAGATTTCACTGATCGTAACGGGAATCGTGGTTGTGGTCCTCGGCGGATTCATAGGTTGGGTTCTGTACCAATTCCGTGATATGCAGGTGGGAGCAACAGCGCGGGTCACGGACTCGCTGTATGTCATCAATTGTGGCATGGTAAATGCCTACGTCCTGACCGCAGGAAATCAAACCGTGGTTTTCGATGCCGGCACAAATCCCGAATCAATGGCAAAGGGCTTTTCTGCACTCGGTCTGAACCCAGCCGTGGTGAGTGCGGTGTTTCTCACACACTCTGATGACGACCATGCAGGCGGCCTGCCCCTGTTTACGAAAGCAAAGGTCTACCTCAGCCGCGAAGAGGTGGCGTACCTGGATGGCCGCGCGCTGAGACATTTCCTGTTTTTCTCGCGCAAAAACACGCTGCGGGTCCCGGAATACCTCACTCTGACGGACGGTGACTCCGTAATGGTCGGTGACATGGCCGTGCGCGCGATCATGACCCCAGGTCACACATTGGGATCGATGAGCTTTCTTGCCGGCGATATGCTGTTCACGGGAGATTTGTGCATGGTGAAGGATGGCATGGTGGAACCTATGATGGCATTCGTTACCGAAAACATGACGGGCGACATCGAGTCAATTCGCACCATCGCCAGACTGCCAAATGTCAAATACCTGTGCACCGCGCATACCGGTGTGTGCGCCGAGGCAAATGCAGCCCTCGCGAAGTGGCGCTAGCACCGCCGGTGCCAATCCATTTTGCTACTAAGTTACATTCGCCAACCTTTGTTCGTGCACGCAAATCCCCAGCGGCGAGTTGCTCCGCATATTTCTGGACTCGCTCGTCAGGATCGCTCAGGAATGTCTCGAACGCCTTGGTCATCGGGGACGGACCTCGCCAAATTATTTCTCACTTTTTCCTGCTTCTAAGCCGGCACTATTGCTGCGGCCATTCGAGCAATAGTTCTTAGGATAAGAAAAACCACCCGAAAAATTGCTGCGACCGGTCTTCAGGAAGCGCGACGAGGCCTAAATCCATTAATCAGAATAATGGTCGTGGTCCGTCCCCTGTGACAAAAAATGTGGCAAGCGGGGGCTGCATACCTGTATTTTGTTGCTCATGCACGAAGAAAATGAGGATCAAGAAGAGTACGACGAGACGGAAGATGGCGAGGAAGGCGACGACAGTGCGCCTCCTTCCGAAACCAAGCCTGTAATCGCGGCAGCCGATTTTTTCCCGGACGGGAAATCCCTGCTTACGGCCGGATGGGACGGCGTCCTGGCTGAATGGGAGGCGGACACCGGGCAGCGCCTGCGCACGCTGCTGGATCCGAAGGCGGCCGAGGACACCAATCCCAAGGTCACAGTCACAGAAGACGGCCGGGAGGTCGAACCGCCGTTCCATCTCCTCCGGCTCAGCGAATACCAGCGGGGTTCATCTTTGCCTTCCGTCCGGTTTTCGCCGGACGGCAAGTTGTTCGCGGTAGGTGCGATGAACGGGTATGTCGTGATTTGGAATGCGTGGAGCCGCGGCGAGATCGGCTATTTCCAGCCTCATTACGGGGGCATCGCCGCATTGGCCTTCTCACGCGGCAACCGCCGCCTCGCCACCGGCAGCCGGGAATGGGGAGGAACCACGTTGCGGGTCTGGCGGATGCCCAGACGTCCGGAGGAAGAGTTCAGAGAGGTGTTTTCGGACAGGAAACATGCCGCCGGCGTCCGGCACCTGCAGTTCTCGCCCAACGGCAGGTTCCTGGCCGCAAGTGGCGTCCCCTTATCCAGCTATACCGTGCCGTTGGTGTTTGCAGTCCGAACGGGGCGCCAGAAGGCCCAGCTGGAGTGGGACATGAGCTGGGCGGTCGAGTTTTCCCCGAGCGGGCGCCTGCTGGCGACAGGGAGCGACCTCGGCAGCGTTAAAATCTGGAAGTGGAATCGGGAACAGCTGATCCGCGAGATCCGGGCTCACAAGAACATGGTGCGAACGCTGGTTTTCTCCTCCGACGGCAGAATCCTTGTCTCAGGGGGCACGGACGGAGCCGTCCGCGCCTGGGAAGTCCGCACGGGCTCTCTCATCAGGGAATTCGCCATCCCGGGGCGGGTTCTCGCCTGCCGGTTTTTCGAGAATGGCCGTGTCCTGCGGGCCGTAGCGGCCAGCGAGGAATCCGATCATCCCGAGGTCCGGCGGCTGCTTTGAGAATAGAGACTGGCACAAGGCATCGTGGTCGTGATCGTGATCGGCTTTTGATTGCTTCAAGCTAGCGATTACGATCACGAGCTACTCGTTGGGATCGGCATGGTCCGGCTGATATTTTTATGCATCACTGGGTGCGCCGCGGCGCATGACAGGCTGCTCAGAAAATGGCACGATAGCCGCGATCATCGGGGTCGGAATCGGGATCGGAATCCGACTTACTTTTGGGCTTGGCAGAATGGCGACAGTCGGGCTATAAGGGCGGCAGCGCGGCGCCCGGCTGAAATTGTTCGCGCGAGGTTGGCTCATGAACAAGGCACGGCTCGCTCGGATTCTCGCCATTATCATCCTGCTTATAGCCGCCGCATGGTTTGTGAGATCCTATCTGAACCCGCCGGCAAATCACATCGAGGCTTCCGGCACCATCGAAACCACGGAGGTCGACGTCTCGTTTCAGGCGGCGGGCAGGGTGCAGGAATTGCTGGTCCAGGAAGGGGATCACGTCACCCAGGGCCAGGTGATCGCACGGCTGGATGCGCAGCCGCTGCGCGAGTCGCTCGAAAGAAGCCGGGCGCAGCTCGATTCCGCCAAGGTCCTGCTCGCACAGCAGCGCGATGCGCTGGTGATCGCCGAAAGAACTCTCGGGGATCAGGAACGCGCTGCTCGCGCTTCGCTGGAAGCGGCCCGGGCATTGCGCGATCAGGCGAGGACCGGGCCCCGCGTACAGGAAGTGGGCGAAGCCGAGGCGGCGCTGTCGGCGGCGGTCGCCACCCTCGCCAAAGCGCAGCTGGACCTCGAGCGCGCGCGCGAACTGGTAAAAAGAGGTGTCTATTCGAGAGCAGCCCTGGATGCGGCGGAAGCCGCATACCGCAGCACCGAAAGCCAGCGGGACTCTGCGCAGCAGAGGCTGGACATGCTCAAGGAAGGCACGCGCAAGGAGCAGATCGACAGCGCGGAAGCCCAGTTCCGGCAGGCTCAGGCGGCGCACGATCTGGCCGGCGCCAACCTGCTGCAGATCCGGTTAAGGGAGAAGGACGTGCAGGTGGCGGAGATGAAGCTCCAGGACGCCCAGGCCGCCTGCAACATCGCCCAGATCAATTTCGACTACGCGCAGCTGAAGGCCCCGGTTTCGGGCTGGGTCCTGCTGAAAAACATCGAGGCCGGCGAGGTCGTGAACGTGGGCACGCCGGTGTTCACCCTCGGAGACATTGCCGATCTCTGGATGAACGTTTACATCGGTGAAAAAGAAGTCGGCCGCCTGCGGTTGGGGGATCCGGTGACGATCCAGGTCGACGCGTATCCCAACGAGACCTTCGAGGGCAAGGTCATCTTCATATCGCAGGAAGCGGAGTTCACGCCCAAGAACATCCAGACCAAAGACGAGCGCACCAAGCTTGTCTATCGCGTGAAAGTTACGATCCGGAACCAGGATCAGAAGCTGAAACCCGGCATGCCCGCAGATGCCGAGTTCGTCCCCTCGATATCTCGGCCCGAAGCTGCGGCGCAGCTGCCGGGGCGGCTCGTCCGATGAAGGCGGTCTCCGTTCAAGGCCTGCGCAAGGAATTCCACGGCACCGTCGCCGTCGAGCAGCTCGATCTGGAAGTGGGCCGCGGCGAATTGTTCGGCCTGGTCGGACCGGACGGCGCCGGGAAAACCACGACGCTCCGCCTGCTGGCAACCATCATGCAGCCGACCCGCGGCTCGGGCATGGTCGCCGGACTGGACCTTGTCAGGGAGGCCGAGCCGATCAAGCGGCGGATCGGTTATGTGCCGCAGCGTTTCAGCCTCTATCCGGAGTTGACGGTCCGCGAAAATCTCACTTTCTTCGCCGACATCTTCAAGGTGTTCGGCGCCGGGCGAGAGGAGCGCTTCCGCCAGGTGCTCGACTTCAGCCGGCTCGGGCCCTTTCAGGACCGGCTGGCGCGCGACCTGTCAGGCGGCATGCGCCAGAAGCTGGCGCTCTCGTGCGCCCTGGTACACACGCCGGAAATCCTTTTTCTTGATGAACCGACTACGGGGGTGGATCCCATTTCGCGCCGGGAGCTCTGGAAGCTGCTGCTGCAGCTCTGGCGCGGCGGGACAACCATCCTGGTCACCACCCCGTACATGGACGAAGCGGAGCGTTGCGAGCGCATCGGGTTCATGCAGGCGGGCCGCCTGCTCAAGGTGGCATCGCCCGCCGATTTCAAGGCGGAGTATCCCCACCAGGTCGTCGAACTGGCCTGCGAAGACCGGCACCGTGCCCGCGAGCAGGTCATGAAGGAACCAGGCGTTTTCGGGGTCGACATCTTCGGCGACAAGATCCACGTGAAGGTGGATGCCGCGGAACCATGGATCCCCCGCCTCCGGGACCTGCTCGCGGCGCAGGGGATTGAAGTGCCGTCGGCAAGGAGGGTGCCGCCGTCGGTCGAAGATGTTTTTCTGCGGCTCGCCAGGGGGGATCGTGGTGCATAGCAACGGCATCAGCGTTCAGGCCGAAGGGCTGACGCGCACCTTCGGTCCATTCGTGGCCGTCGATCACATCGACCTGAGCGTTCGGCCGGGGGAGGTTTTCGGTTTCCTCGGGCCCAACGGCGCGGGCAAATCGACCACCATCAAGATGTTCTGCGGCATCCTGCCGCCCAGCTCGGGGCATGCCACAGTCGGCGGCTTCGACATTGAACGCCAGCCGAAGCGCATCCGGGAAATCATCGGCTACATGTCGCAGAAATTTTCCCTTTACGAGGACCTCACGGTTGAGGAAAACCTCGATTTTTTCGGCGGGATCCAGGTCCCGAACAGCTCCCGAATGCGCGAGCGGAAAGCGTGGGCGCTCGAGATGGCGAGTCTCACGGCGCACCGCAAAGGGCTCGCCGGCGATCTCCCGGGCGGCATCCGCCAGCGCCTTGCACTGGCCTGCGCAACCATGCACGAGCCGCGCATCCTGTTCCTGGATGAGCCGACGGCCGGCGTCGATCCGACGGCGCGCCGGGATTTCTGGGAACTCATCTACCGGCTGTCGGGCGAGGGGGTCACGGTCTTTGTCAGCACGCACTACATGGATGAGGCGGAACATTGCGACCGCCTCGGGTTGATTCACCGCGGCCGGCTCGTCGCCACCGGGTCGCCGCGCGAACTGAAGACCGCCCGGATGCCGCATGCCATCCTGGAAGTGGAAGCCGCCGACCTGGTGCACGCCATGGAGCTCATGGCCCAAATGGGTTCGGTGCTGGAAGTGACGCTCTCCGGCAACCGGCTGCACGCAGTGGTCCGGGACATCGAAGCGGCCCGGGCGGAAATCGGCGACCGGGCCCGGCAGCAGGGTGTTCCGATCCGTTCTGTGGCGACGGTCACCCCCACGCTTGAAGACGTGTTCGTGTCACTGCTGGAGGACTAAGTGGCATCGCAGCACCGGTCTGCAATCTATGCGATCGCGTGGAAAGAGACGCTGAAGATCCGTCGCAACCGCCAGATGCTCGCCTCGATCATCGCCTTCCCGATCATGATGCTGATCCTGTACGGCTTCGGGATGCGCTTCGATGTGAACGGCGTCCCGCTGGCGGTGCTGGACTATGACGGGTCCCAGGACAGTCGTGCCTTCACGCGCCGGTTTTTCGCAGCCAACTACTTTGTGCGGGCTGCGGATGTGAGCTCCTATGAGGAGATGCAGAAGCTGCTCGACTCGTCCGCAGCCCGGATCGGCTTGATCATCCCGCCGGATTTCGGCCGGAAGATCCGCTTGCGCCAGAAGGTGGCGGTCCAGACGCTGGTGGACGGGACCGACAGCAACACGGCGCAGATTGCCCTCGGCTATTTCACGGGGATCGTGCAGTCCTACTCGGTGGAGATTCTCACGGAGCAGCTGCGTCAGATAGCCAACCCGCCGCCCTTCGCGATCCCGGCTCTGCAGGCGACCTCGAGGATCTGGTACAACCCGGACCTGCTGAGTTCGCATTTCGTCGTTCCCGGGATCATCGCCATCATCATGATGATGGTCGGCGCCATCCTCACGGCGATCACGATTGTCCAGGAGAAGGAGCTCGGCTCCATCGAACAGCTGATCGCCAGCCCGTTGCGGCCGGTCGAACTCGTGGCCGGCAAGCTGATTCCCTACCTCGTGCTCGCCATGCTCGACATGATGCTGATCATCGCCGCGGCCTACATCGTTTTCCAGGTCCCGATCAAAGGAAGTTTCGTGCTTCTGTGCTGCATGGGGCTGCTCTATATGGCGGTCGTGCTCGGCATCGGCGTCGTGGTCTCGACCATGGCGAAGACGGTGCAGTCCGCCATGATGGGCGCTTTTCTCATGTCGATGCTGCCGGCAATTCTCCTTTCCGGCTTCGTGTTTCCGATCGAGAACATGCCGGCGGTGCTGCAGGGGCTTTCGTACCTGGTGCCGGCGCGTTACTTCCTGGAGATTATCAGGGGAATCTACCTCAAGGGGACCGGCCTGTCGACGTTCTGGCCGCAGGTCCTGGTCCTTGCCGCTTTTGCGGTCCTGATGCTGACCATAAGCACGCTGCGTTTCAAGAAGCGCCTGGAGTGATGCCATGTTCCGCCGCCTCAAACACATCGTGCGCAAGGAAATGACGCAGATGTTCCGGGACCGGGCCAGCCTGCGGATCATGATCATCACGCCCGTCATGCAGCTCCTGGTCTATGGCTATGTCGCGACCATGGACATCAAGCAGATTCCTTTTGTGGTCTGCGACCAGAACCGGACCCAGGAGAGCCGTCAACTGGTCGAGAGCTTTACAACCAGCGGGTATTTTCAGGTCATCGACCAGGTCGACGCCGTGACGCGGCTCGACTGGTACCTCGACCACGGCAAGGCGCGCGCCGCGCTGGTCATCCCGCACGACTACGCCCAGAGTCTCAAGACCGGGCAGGCGACAACCTCGGTGCAGCTGCTGCTCGACGGCACCAACTCGAACACGGCCACGATCGCCCAGAGCTACGCGGCAAACATCATTGCCGAGTCGGGATTCAGGATCGTGCTGGAACGGTTCCGGCGGATGGGCAGCAGGGTCGAGCGGGTTCTCCTGGAGAACGAGCCGCGCATCTGGTACAACCCGGACCTGAAGAGCCTCAACTACATGGTCCCGGGAACCATCTGCATCCTGCTGCTGCAGATGCTCGTGCCGTTGACATCGCTTGGCATCGTCCGCGAAAAGGAACGGGGCACCATCGACCAGCTGCGCGTGACCGCCATACGCCCCATCGAGATGATCCTGGGAAAGACCTTGCCCGGCGTCTTCATGGGTTACTTCAACGTGATGGTGATCATCGCGGTGGGGTGGTTGTGGTTCGGCGTGCCCGTAAAGGGGAGCCTCCTGACTTTGCTCCTGATGTCGGGACTGTTCATCATTTCGGCGCTGGCGCTGGGGATTTTTATCAGCACCATCACGGAATCGCAGCAGCAGGCGATGTTCACCGGCCAGTTCTTCATGGTGCCCAACATGCTGCTCTCCGGATTCCTGTTTCCCATCAGCTCCATGCCGGCGGCCATGCAGTACATCACGTACCTGATCCCCCTGCGCTATTTCCTCCGTGTGGTTCGCGGCATTTTCCTGAAAGGAGTCGGCATTGCGGCGCTCTGGCCCGACGCCATGGCCCTGGCGGTTTTCGGCGTGCTCATGCTGTCCCTGAGCATTCTCCGCTTCGGCAGAATGAGCGGCAAATAGGTCCGGTCCACCAAAACCACCGCAGGTTTTGATGAGTTTCAAAAGACAGGAGTGATTCATGACTGCCAATGACAATCCGCCATCGCGGCCTGACTCAAGGAATGATCTTGCACCATGGCCCATAGTGTCCCCGGACGAGATCGTCATTGCCGAATGGGATTGGGACATGGCCTACATGGGAGTTTACCTGAAGCTCGAGATCTGCAACCGCTCACCCTACCTTGTCCGCGAGGCGGAGCTGCGCATCGATGGGCGGGCACAGGGCGTTCCGGGAATAGCAACATCCAGAGAGATCCGTACGGGTCCGCTGTTTCCCGGGGTGTTTGTCCACGAGGAGATCGGCATCGGGGCGCGCGGCGGCATCGGCGGCGTGAGCTTCAACTTCGTGTCGGCGCACGCGGTCAGGCTGACCCAGCCGGACGAAATGGTGCCCGCCGCAGAATATCCTGCGCTGGCTGCTGAAATCCTCGACGTGACGATTGACAAGGAGACGCCCGATCCTCGGAGCTCTGAGGGCGAGTTCCTGACGGCAGATCGAACGGCGATCCATGTTCGTATCCGCAACGGCGGCACGGCAGTTGTCGAGCGAGCCCGGCTGATGTTGCTGTATTTCGAGGCCGGGCGCGACGAGACTGGCAAACAGCCGTCGCTTGTGGCCAACTGGATTTTCGACGCTCCGCGCAGGGAATGGGATCCCTACCGGCTTCCGGCCGCGCCCGAGGCGGTTTGCGATCCCGCGCCCCCCCTGCCGCCGGGACAATCCTACGATTTCACGCTGGTGCATTACGGCGGCGGACCGCATGGCTGGGCCGGCTGCCGCGAAGCCACCTCGGTAGAGGTGTGCGAGCTGAAACTTCGATCGGCAGCTCGCACTGCCACCGGTCGGATCCAATGAGCCGGTTAGATCACTTTCGAGTTCACCGCCGTGGGCTGCGGCGGGGAGGTAAGGCGAGGCCCAAAAGCGGCGCATGAACGCCGCACTCCAAGGGCGGCTTCGCCGCCGCTTTCATGGGGACTACGCCGGTGGATGCCGGGAGTGACCTAAAGGCCGGTGAGTGAACAGCACTTCCCGCCAGGACGTGGGCGCCGGAGGCGCTTTGGAGTGCGGCGATTATTCGCCGCTTTGGGCTGCGGCGGGGAGGTAAGGCGAGGCCCAAAAGCGCTGTATAAACAGCGCACTCCAAGGGCGGCTTCGCCGCCGCTTTCATGGGGACTACGCCGGTGGATGCCGGGAGTGACCTAAAGGCCGGTGTGTGAACAGCACTTCCCGCCAGGACGTGGGCGCCGGAGGCGCTTTGGAGTGCGGCGATTATTCGCCGCTTTGGGCTGCGGCGGGGAGGTAAGGCGAGGCCCGAAAGCGCCG
>Ga0316620_10000006_pt1 | contig 126465 bp, 101 predicted proteins | sample OWC_Aug_M1_C1_D5_FD_207651 | JGI IMG/M metagenome (GOLD analysis project Ga0316620, IMG submission 207651) | Wetland soil microbial communities from Old Woman Creek delta, Ohio, United States - OWC_Aug_M1_C1_D5_B | ecosystem: Environmental > Terrestrial > Soil > Wetlands | place: USA: Ohio...
CAGGTCAAGCAACTCCTGAAGGGAGCGCGATGAGGGAAACCCGATCTGGGATGAAGCGGCCTCTTAGAAGGAACTGCAAATGGAGGCAAAACGAGTCCAGTTCAAAATCTATGGGATGGATTGCGCCGAGGAGGTGACAGTTCTAAAGAACGAGGTTGGCTCCCTGGTCGGTCATCCGGCTAATCTCGCCTTCGACTTGCTCAAGGGCAAAATGACCGTTTCACTGCCTCCCGGAACTGTCTCTTCCGACGAGATCGTCAAGGCAGTCGCGCGATCCGGGATGCGAGCCGAGGTCTGGAGCGACGATCGCGACGGGGCTACCGACCATGCATTCTGGCAACGTCAACGGCGGACCATCCTGACTGTAAGCAGCGGTTTTTTCACTCTGGCTGGTCTTTTGTATTGCTGGGCTTCGATTGGGCTGTGGGCTGCCATCGGTTCCGAAGGGGCGGGCATCACTCACAAACTCCCCCTGGCAGCCCGGCTGCTCTATGGATCCGGCGTGCTGGCTGGCGGGTGGTACGTCTTTCCAAAAGCGCGGCTGGCTCTCAGACGCCTCCGTCCAGACATGAACCTACTGATGACGATTGCAGTCGTTGGCGCGGTAATCATTGGCGAGTGGTTTGAGGCCTCGACGGTTTCCTTCCTGTTTGGGTTGTCACTAGCACTTGAGTCGTGGAGCGTCGGGAGGGCTCGGAGGGCAGTAGAGGCCCTGATCGATCTAACGCCCACAACAGTCCGGCTTCTGAACGTTAATGGAAGTGAAGTTGTGGTTACCCCTATCGAGGTTCCCATCGATTCCCACTTCCTGGTGAAGCCTGGGGAGAGAATTCCCCTGGATGGAAAGGTGGTGAGGGGGACGAGCGATGTGAACCAGGCACCGATCACCGGCGAAAGTGTTCCCGTTGCAAAGGAGGCCGGCACACAGGTCTTTGCCGGATCCATTAATGGAGATGGCGCTTTGGAGGTATGCTCATCCAGGACAGCCGGGGACACCACTCTGGCCCAGATTGTCCGCATGGTCGGAGAGGCACAGAGCCGTCGAGCGCCTTCGGAGCAGTGGGTTGAGAGTTTCGCGCGTGTCTATACCCCGATTGTGCTGGCGGCGGCCCTGTCGGTAGCGATTCTTCCGCCCGTATTTGCTGGCAGTTGGAGCGAGTGGTTTTATCGCGCGCTTGTGCTGCTCGTGATCGGCTGCCCGTGTGCCCTGGTGATCTCGACGCCGGTCAGCATTGTCGCGAGTCTTGCCGCGTCCGCCAGAAACGGAGTTCTTGTGAAGGGCGGGATTCACATGGAGGCGCCTGCGCGGCTAAAGGCCATCGCGCTGGACAAGACCGGAACCCTCACCCTTGGGCAGCCTCAGGTTGTAGAGGTGATGCCGATTAACGGCCACACACAGGAGGAGTTGCTCGCGTGCGCGGCCGCCCTGGAATCTCGATGCGACCACCCCCTAGCGCGAGCGATCGTTGCTCACGCCCGGGATAAAGGGATTGCTTTCAGTGCGCCTGATGAATTTCAGATCATACAAGGGAAAGGCGCAACGGGTCGATTCGACGGTAAGACCTACTGGCTGGGGTCTCATCGGTATTTAGAAGAGCGCGGTCAGGAGACGCCGGAGGTTCATCACGGGCTGACGGAGATGTGCGGCGCCGGACGCACCGCCGTGGTGATCGGGACCAGCGACCACGTATGCGGGTTTGTCGGACTTGCGGACGCCGTCCGGCCGGAGGCTGGAAAATCAGTTCAGGAATTGAGAAATGCGGGTATTCGCCACATCGTGATGCTCACTGGCGACAACCGGGGCACTGCAGAACAGATCGCTGCAGAAACGGGAATTGATGAAACTCGCGCCGAACTGCTGCCGGCGGATAAAGTAGCCGCGGTTGAGGAACTGGTTCACCGATATGGCGCGGTGGCCATGGTGGGAGATGGCGTAAACGATGCGCCGGCGATGGGCCGTGCAACTCTCGGCATCGCGATGGGCGCCGCGGGGAGTGATGCGGCAATAGAGGCTGCGGACGTCGCGCTCATGTCCGACGATCTCCACAAGCTGCCATGGCTCGTTCGGCATTCGACCAAGACGCTCCGAATTGTGCGGCAGAACATCGCGCTTTCGCTCTCGGTAAAGGGTATCTTCGTAGTGCTCACCTTCGCCGGCGCGGCTTCCCTGTGGGCGGCCATTGCGGCGGATATGGGAGTATCGCTGTTGGTGGTTTCGAATGCGCTCCGATTGATCAGACCGCATGCTTAGAGAGTCTGACTACCTTCTATCGACAGGTAACGAGGCTCCCATCGCGCGGCAGGCAATTCCTGTTGAGAGATAGGGGTGCAGCCCGGGTATTCGCGGGTACGCTCAATCATCATGGAGCGCCAAGAGTCCTCTCGATGCGTGAGATGATGCAAACGGACTCACACAGGTCGGGCGAGCAGGTTGCCCGGAAGTAGTAATCCGTGTGAGTCTGTGTCCTTCCGTGTCCTGTAAGCCTTCTGTTATGACGCAATCCCGGTACCTGACACTTCTCCTCATTCGTTTGCGAACGATGTTCGTAATTAAAGCGGGCCAAAAGCCTGAACTGCAACCGGTTTTCGGCTACAATAATACGTATCTGCCAGAATTCATCGGGGCTGAGAAGGTAGGGGCTTCATGTTCAGACGTCAGAAAACAGGATCGGTGCTCTGCACTTCCTGCGGCCAGCTGGTCGGGGTCCGTGATCCTGTCTGCTTGAACTGCGGGCGGCGAAATCCCGGGCTCTGGGGTTTTGGGCCGGTCCTGCGGGCAATGGGCCGCGACATGGGGTTCACGACCCTGATTGTCGCCAGTTGTGCCATCATGTACGCTGCCACGCTGGTCAGAGACCCGCAGGGGATCAGGAGCAGCGGGCTTTTTTCCTTCCTCTCACCCAGCATGCGCAGCCTCTTTCAGTTCGGAGCTGCCGGCGCCGTGCCCATATTCGGCGAAGGCCGCTGGTGGACCGTGCTGAGCGCGTCGTGGCTGCACGGAAGCCTGCTGCACATCTTCTTCAACATGCTCTGGGTGCGCCAGCTTGCTCCGCAGGTGGTTGAGTTGTACGGGGCGCCGCGCGCCGTCATCCTGTACACTGCCGCCGGCGTCGGCGGCTTTTCCCTGAGCAGCGCCGCCGGCCTGTTCCTGGGCGGCATTCCATTCGTAGGCGGCGCCATGTTCACCATCGGCGCTTCCGCCTCCATTTTTGGGCTTTTGGGGGCGCTGGTCTACTATGGGCGACGGGGCGGCAGCAGCATGATCAGCGGTCAGGCCACTTCCCTGGCCGTTGTTCTGTTTGTTTTCGGCTTTATCATGCCGAACATCGACAACTACGCCCACCTCGGCGGCTTCCTGGGGGGCTATGGCATGGCGAGGTGGCTCGATCCGCTCCAGCCTGAACGCATCGATCACATGGTGTGGGCGCTCCTCTGCCTGGCAGCCACGGTGCTGTCCATCATCGCCTCGCTCCTGCTCTGAGAATACCGATCTCAGACTTCAGACCTCCGACCTCCGACCTGGAACGTCGGGGTCGGGATCGGTATCGAAGCGCACATCAGCTCGATCCCGACTCCGATACCGACCCCGAACGTTTTCATATGTTTCGGGGTGCGCCACGGCGCATGGGAGGCTTATCGGACAACGGGCTGGTCACTCCCGGCGAGGAATGGACTAGCCGCCGAGCTTGATCATTTCGATTTTGGTGCGGTCCCGGGCCTGGTAGCCTTCCTCGGAATTCATGGCTGCGTGGCGCACTTCGGAATGCCTGTCGTTCCGCAGGGCCCAGATTGAGCCGATCGCCGACAGCAATTCCTGGTCAGAGGCCCCTTGCCGCAGAAGGGTTTTCAGATCGTGCCCGCTTCCGGAAAACAGGCAGGTAACAAGTTTGCCGTCGGCCGTTAGCCGCGCCCGTGTGCAGGAGAAACAGAAGGGTTCGGTGACGGAGGCGATCACTCCGACGTCGCCGCCGCCATCGAGGTAACGGTACACGACCGCCGGCGAGTTCGTCTGATCCCTTCCTGCCTCGCCCAGCGGGTAGCGCGCATGGATCGTGTCCAGGATCTGCCGCTTCGGCACCAGCAGCTCCGAATGCCAGCCGTTGGCGTTGCCCGCATCCATGTACTCGATGAAGCGCAAGGCAAAACCGTGGAGGCGGCAGAACTCCACCAGGTCAAGGATCTGGGCGTCATTGACGCCGCGCACAACCACGGTGTTGACTTTGATCGGCGCGAGCCCGCACTGCCGCGCGACCGAGAGCCCCTCGAGGACGTGTTCCAGGCAATTGCGCCCCGTCATCCGCCGGTAGGTTTCCGGATGCAGCGAATCGATGCTGACGTTGATGCGTTTCAGGCCGGCAGAAGCCAAGGCCGGGGCCTGTTCCGCCAGGAGAGAGCCGTTGGTCGTCAGGCAGAGATCCTGCAGGCCGGGCATCGGCGCCAGGAGGGCGACGAGCTCATGAAGGTTTCGCCGCAGCAGCGCTTCGCCGCCGGTAAGCCGGATCTTGGTCGTGCCCAGCCGCAGGAACAGCCTTGCCAGCCGGGCGATCTCCTCAAAGGTCAGGATTTCCTTCCGCTCGATCCACTCGTAATGGTCCTGCGGCATGCAGTACAGGCAGCGGAAGTTGCACCGGTCGGTTACCGAGATCCGCAGATCCCGCAACCGGCGGCCTGAGGCATCCTGAAGCATCGGTTCCTCGCATTGCGGTTACAGCCGGGCAAGCCGATAGGTTCCGATCCGGCATCAGGCCTGCCCGGAGATTCATGATACCATTTCGCGTCCGCCGGCAGCGGCTATTTTCGCGGTTCCCGCAGCCGCACATCCCAGCCCCCCTCCAAGTCCCTGGTTATTCTGTTATCGGAAAGTGAATGGACAGGCCATGCGGGCGTGATGCGCGTATCAGGGAAGGTTTTCAGAAGCCATTGTGATAATATTTGTGGTTTATTTTCAGGCCGGCTGACACGCCTATAGACGGAGTTAATTATCATCCCCCGGCCGCTCGATAAGGAATGAGTCAGCCGGGAGCGCAGGTGACTACAGAGCGTCAAATGCTTGGTCTTGCTGGGGAAATGGAACAGCTGCCGGGAACGGCGGAGCCGGAATTTCTATCGGAACCGGTATCGAAGGCGCATCAGACCGATTCCGGGCACGAGCATTTTCATGCGCGGGGATGCGCTCCTGGCCCGTGGATTGTTGGTCCCCGTGCCATCGGGAACCGGAGCCGTCGCGAATCTAAGAGGATTTCATGATCCGTCCTATTGCCACATATGCCGTCGCGCCATCCCTGCCCAAGGAGATGGACTGCCTGAGAGAGATTTCCTACAACCTGCTGTGGGCCTGGGACCACGAACTGCTGGAGCTGTTCATGCGTCTGGACGCCGGCCTCTGGGAAGAGACCAACCACAATCCCATTCAGATGATCGGCAGGATTCGCCAGGAGGTGCTCAACGCCGCGCTGCGCGACGATGCGTTCATGGCGCAGCTGGAGCGGGCCAAGGAGCACTGCCGCGAGTACATGAACCAGCGCGCCACGTGGTTCCACAAGACCTATAACGGCACGGAGCGGCAGCCGATCGCGTATTTCTCCGCCGAGTTCGGTGTAACCGAGTGTCTGGCAACCTACTCTGGCGGCCTGGGCCTGTTGGCGGGCGACCACCTCCGATCCGCCAGCGATCTGGGAGTGCCGCTGGTGGGAGTGGGGTTGCTGTACCAGCAGGGCTATTTCCGCCAGTACCTCAACATGGACGGCTGGCAGCAGGAGCGTTATCCGGAGAACGATTTCTATACCCTGCCCTTGCGCCTGGAGCGCACTGCGGAGGGCAAGGCGGCGATGGTGGAGGTGGCCTATCCGGGCCGGACGGTTCATGCCCAGATCTGGCGCGCGCAGGTGGGCCGTGTCCCCCTGTATCTGCTCGACACCAACATCCCTTCGAACCTGCCGGAGGACCAGGATATCACCGACCAGCTGTACGGCGGCGACCGTGAAGTGCGCATCAAGCAGGAGATCTTGTTGGGCATCGGCGGCTATCGGGCATTGCTTCAGGTCGGGCTGGAGCCCGTCGTCTGCCACATGAACGAAGGGCACTCGGCATTCATGGCGCTGGAGCGCTGCCGCCGGCTGATGGTGGAACGCGAACTGGCCTTCGCCGAGGCTCGGGAAGCGGCCATGGCGGGCACCGTGTTCACCACGCACACGCCTGTGCCTTCGGGGAACGATTATTTCGCGCCGGGCCTCGTGGAGAAGTATTTCGCGGATTACGCCCGGCAGCTCGGCCTCCCGCTCCATGACTTCCTCGCCCTCGGGCGGCAGAATCCGCACGACGACCGGGAAGAGTTCTGCATGACGGTCCTGGCGCTGCGCATGGCCGGGCACAGCAACGGGGTGAGCAAGCTGCACGGCTTGATCTCGCGCAAGATGTGGCGCAATGTCTGGCCCGGTCTTGAAGTGGAGGAAGTGCCGATTTCGTCGATCACGAACGGAGTGCACGCGCCGTCGTGGGTGAGCCGCGACCTGACCGGACTTTTCACCCGTTACCTGGGGCCGCGCTGGAGGGAAGACCCGGGAGACTACTCTCTTTGGAGCCGGATTCACCACATTCCGGACGAAGAACTCTGGCGCACGCACGAGCGCCGGCGTGAACGCCTGGTCGCCTTCGCCCGTCAACGTCTGCGGGCGCAGCTGGAAGCCATCGGCGCGCCGCCGGCCGAGGCTGCAGAGGCCGACGAAATTCTGGATCCCGAAGCTTTGACCATCGGTTTCGCGCGCCGCTTCGCGACCTACAAACGGGCCACCCTGCTGCTGCGGAACCCGCAGCGCCTGGGCCGCATCCTTAGCAACAAGGAACGGCCGGTGCAGCTCATTTTCGCCGGGAAAGCACATCCGCATGACGGTGCCGGCAAGGAGCTTATCCGCCAGATCGTTCATTTCTCCAGGCATCCGGATGTCCGGCGGCGCATGGTCTTCATTGAGGATTACGACATCACGGTGGCGCGTTACCTGGTCCAGGGTGTGGATGTCTGGCTTAACACGCCGCGCCGCCCCATGGAGGCAAGCGGCACCAGCGGCATGAAGGCGGCACTGAACGGGGTGCTCAACCTCAGCGTGCTCGACGGCTGGTGGGACGAGGCTCACGGCCCGGACATGGGCTGGGCCATCGGCTCCGGCGAAGAATATGGCGACGAGAATTATCAGGACGAAGTCGAGTCCAATGCCCTGTACAACCTGCTGGAAAAGGAGATCGTGCCGCTGTTCTTCACTCGCGCAGGCAACGGGCTGCCGCGCGCCTGGATCGCGAAGATGAAAACCTCGATGCGCGCTCTGGGACCGCAGTTCAACGCCAAACGCATGGTCCGCGAGTATGTGGAGGAGTTCTACCTGCCGTCGCAGCAGCGGTACACAGCCCTGGCCGGCGAAGGCTACCAGCGGGCAAAGAATCTTGCCGCCTGGAAAAAGCGGCTGCGCAGCCGCTGGAGCGACATTAAAATCCTCGAAGTCAGGAGCCATCCGGCAGCCGACTTCAAGGTCGGCGACTCCTTGCCCGTGGTGGCGCATGTCAAGCTTCCGGATCTCGCTCCGGATGAGGTATCCGTGGAACTGTGCCATGGTCCCCTGGACGCCCGTGGCAACATCGTGCACCCGGCGATCATCCCGATGGAGCCCGGCGCCAGAGGGCCGGGAGACGTGTTTGAATTCAAAGGCACGATCGAACCCGGCACCAGCGGACGGCACGGCTACAACGTACGCGTGCTCCCCAAAAATCCCGACCTGGTAACCCCCCACAAGGAGGGTCTGGTCTTGTGGAGTGGAACTCCCGTCTGATACTGTACCGCGCATGAGTGTCGCGAAGATCGTGACCGCGGTGATCTATGACATGGACGGCTTGCTTCTCGACACGGAGCCGTTCTACACCAGGGTTTCCCAGAACATTGCCGCGCGTTACGGCAAGGTGTTCGACTGGTCGGTGAAGTCGCGCATGATGGGAAAGCTCGCCGCGGATTCCGCAAAGATCTTCACCGAATCCCTGGGTGTGCCGATGACGCCCGAAGAGTATCTTGCGGTCCGCACCCCGATGCTGGATGAGCTTTTCCCGCAGGCGGAACCGATGCCGGGCGCCGTCCGGCTCACACAGCACCTGCATCGCCATGGCGTGCCGCAAGCGGTTGCCACGAGTTCCTATCGCAGGCAATTCGAGCTCAAGGCCGGCCGCCACCGCTCATGGTTCAGCATCTTCGAATGCGTTGTCATCGGCGACGATCCGGCGATCCGCCACGGCAAGCCGGCCCCGGACATTTTCCTGCTGGCGGCAGAACGGATGGGGACGCATCCGGAGGCCTGCCTGGTTTTTGAGGACTCTCCGGTGGGAATTGCCGCAGCACGCGCCGCGGGCATGCCGGTCATCGCAGTCCCCGACCCGAATCTGGGCCCGGAAGATTTCGGCGCCGCAGACCAGGTGCTGCGCAGTCTTGACGAGTTTGATCCCGCCGCGTGGGGCCTGCCCCCCTTCCCGCCGCAGGAAGACCCGAACCATGCGGCAACAGGAGACCGCCAACCCTGAGGAGCTACCGCGGGCAGTGAATGCCTGCTATAGAGGGCCAATGGCGAGTGCGCACACTAGCAGGTTGCCCCTCTGTCTGGCCGCCGTTTCTTCGCCTGGAGGTAAGACCTAGGCAGATTATGCAGGACGAGATAGATACTTGTTCATCGGCTCAGGAGTTCATAAAGCCCAGCGCCAAGGGCGCGTTCCATACCAGCCTGGGGCAACGCCCCAGGAGAATGGTTCGCATAACATCATTGTGAAGGGCTGTAAGCCCGCTCCATATTCCATGGGCCGGGCTTTCAGCCCTCGGGCATTGGGCAATCTTTCACCTGGGGCGCTGCCCCAGGCTGGTATGAATCGGGCCTTCGGCCCTTCATGCCAGACCGAAACCGGCGACAGGGCGCAATATGATTCTCGTGTCACATGCGCAAAAACTTGCGTCATCCTGTATTGAGCGGTTTCAAATCGCGTCCGCAGTGTCGGCAGTCACTAGCACAGCTTGAATTTCCTCAGCGCAAAAAAAAACCTCTTCTTCTCGTTTGCGCCGGTCTGCTAATTTCCTCTTACTCGCCGATGATTTTGATCATAATTCTCTTCTTTCGCCTGCCGTCGAATTCCCCGTAGAAGATCTGCTCCCATGGTCCGAAGTCCAGCGAGCCATTCGTAACAGCAACGACAACCTCACGACCCATGATTTGTCGCTTGTGGTGTGCGTCCCCGTTATCTTCGCCGGTGCGGTTGTGGCGGTAACGCTCAGGACTGGGATCAAACGGCGCCAGTTGCTCCAACCATCGGGCATAGTCCTCATGAAGGCCCGGTTCATCATCATTAATGAAAACGCTCGCCGTAATGTGCATAGCATTTATGAGTGCCAGCCCTTCGCGGATGCCGCTTTCCTTCAGCGCTTTCTCAACCTCAGAAGTAATGTTGCGGAACGCCATGCGGGCCGGGATATTCACCTCAAGCACTTTACGATAGGATTTCATTGCTCTGACTCCAAGGTCGTGTAACGGCCATGCCTTGAGCTCTGGCGTGGCCTGTTCATTTGCTGACTTGAATCAATTGATTCCGGATCCAGCCCTCGTGTCCATCTATCACATGGACTTTTCGCAAACCGTTTGGTGCGGCATCAATGACTGTCACTCGACTGCCATTGGTGACAAGAAAAACGCTGCCGTCATCAATCAGGCACAAATAGGAAATCGTGTCCTTCTTGTTTACTGCATCATGCATCTGTTGCCAGTCCCTTTCAGTCCTTGCCATGGGTATCCGGCCAATATCGCCTGCAGAAAGAAATCCATGCGTTCCAATAGGGATAGCAGCATCTTCTTTCAGCGTTTGATTCTTCCCGGCAGTGACGCCGCTAATCACTTGGATCGCCCTGAGATCGGGAAGACTTTCGCTTTTTACTATCTTGAATAGCTGTTGCGTCACCTGGCCCGGCCCATAGCCCTCCACAATCAACAAGGCTGGTCCACTTTCGTCAATATTTAGATATTCCTCGGGATTTCCTTTGTAGGAAGCCGAACTGGGAACCAGTAAGCGTCCAATCTCAAGGCGGCATGCGTCAGAACCGGTTTTGAGAATGTCGTCACTGCCGCGGTAATCAATGCAGACAGCCGTGAGGCGCCTCACCATGTGCTTTCCGCCATGGATTCCGTTGTGAAGGATGATCCACTCGTGTGTCTTTTCTTTATAACCGACAACGCGATATCCTACCGGCTCCGGCGTCTTCACGCATCCGGGAGACAGCATCAAAATGACCAGAAGCACAGGGATTGATGTTTCCCTTCTCAGCATGTGACACCCCTATGCGGGTTTCGCCTGCTGACGGTAAAGCGGCTGAGCTTGTCTCGTCAACTGGCGCTACTGAGGCCGGAACGGAACTGGCCACATTGTAGCACCGTTTTATTTCGTCCGGGTGAGGCGGTAATATCGGGATTTATAGGTGTGGCGGTGATCGTCGGCACCAGAAATCTGGATTTCGGCCCTTGGGAACAGGTCTTCTGCGGCGAGGTCGACGGCAAGCGGTCCAAGCGGGTCTTGGTCAAGATCATTGGGGAGTGACTTTGAAAACCACGAAAGACACGAAACACACAGGTTTTCAGTTTCGTGTGTTTCGTGTATTTCGTGGTTTAAGCAGTCAGGCGGGATTCGAGCCAGCGTTGGGCGCGCAGTGCCGCCATGCAGCCGAAGCCGGCCGCGGTGATGGCCTGGCGATACTCGTAATCGTGAACATCCCCGGCCGCGAAAACCCCCTCCATGCTGGTTTCCACGCAGTTGCGCGTGACGATATAACCCCGGGGATCCAGTTCGAGGGCTCCGCCGAGGAACCCGGTGCTCGGGCTGTGGCCGATGCCCATGAACACGCCGTCGACGTGCTCAACCCGCTCCTTGCCGCTGACGACGTCCTTCAGGCGGACGGCTTCCAGCACTTCTCCACCCAGGTAGCCGGTCAGGGCGGTGTTCCACAGGAATTGGATCCTGGGATTGGCGCGGGCGCGCTCTTCCATGATCCTGCAAGCGCGCAGCTTGTCCCGGCGGTGTACAACGACGACCCTGGCGGCATGGTGCGCCAGCGTCAGGGCTTCTTCCATGGCGGTATCCCCGCCGCCCACCACCATCACTTCTTTGCCGCGGAAGAAAAGTCCGTCGCAGATGGCGCAGGCCGATATTCCGCGGTTGCGGAATTTCATCTCATCCGGCAGATGAAGCCAGTTGGCGCTGGCGCCGGTGGCGACGATGATGGCGCGTGCCGTATGCCACTCCGTGCCGGCCTTTACCCTGAATGGCCCGCCGGCTGTGAAATCCACCTCGTCGACATCGAGCTCGAGAATTTCAGTGCCGAACCGTTCCGCCTGCGTCCGTACCCGTTCCATCAGTTCCGGCCCGGAGACGGCGGAGGGAAAACCGGGGAAGTTTTCGATGTCGCTCGTGAACATGAGCTGACCGCCGGGCAGCTGCGATCCCTTCGGTTCCGAGGCGATGAGCAGCGGCGCCAGGCCGGCGCGCGCCCCATAGATGGCAGCCGTGAAGCCGGCGGGTCCCGAGCCTATGATGATCAGATCTTGCATATTTCCCCACGCGGCCCGGGCTGCCGGCGCGCGCCGGAAACCCGGGCCCACGGATCGGATTACTTGCCGGTTTGCACCACCAGGTAGTTCTGCAGCCCCAGCTGTTTGATGAGGCCGAGATGCTCCTCACGGCCGTCCACGTGGCCCTCCTCATCCTGGAGCAGATGTTTGAACAGCTCCGCGGTGCCGTTGTCCTTTTCCTCTCCGCAGAGGGCGATCAGCTTGTTGTACATGGCGACCGCCTGCAGCTCCAGGCCCAGGTCATTCTCCATCATGGCAGTCACGTCTTTGCCTATGCTCAGCTTCTTGTATTTGATCAGGTTCGGCATGCCGTCGAGGAAGAGAATGCGTTCGATGAGTTTCTCGGCGTGTTTCATTTCATCGATGGACTGCTTTTTGATGAAGGCGGCGAGCTTGTCGTGCCCCCAGTTCTCGCACATCTCGGCATGACACATGTACTGGTTGATGGCCGTCAACTCTTCACTCAGCGCCTCATTGAGGGCTTCCAGAACTTTTGCGCTTCCTTTCATATGCAACCTCCTGATGGATTCGATCCTGCGTTGATTACGATACCTGCCAGCCAACGGGGGCGCGGCGCTCCGTGCTCATCAGAACGTGACGGCTGCCGGCCGGCATGCAGAAACTACTGGTTCCTGATCATGATACGCTTCTTGTCCTTGCCGCCGTGCTTCGACGCGACGTTGAACTCCACCCAGCCTTCGCTGCCCGCCATTTTAATGAGGCAGCGGAAGCGTTGCTCGTCTTTGCCAAGCAGGCGGAATTCGCTTTCTTTCTTGCTCAGCGCGACGGCTGGGGCGGACACATTCAGGGAGTCAAGCCTGGGTTCTCCCGGCGGTATTTCCAGCAGAGACACATTGTCGGATGTCGAAATCGCCAGTTTGTCGTTGACGGCGATCCGCAACTGGCGCGAGCGGTCGGAAAAGGTCGGGTAGGTGCGTTCATTGCGCACGCTCACATCGATCCAGTAAAGATCCCCGGTGGCGGGCATCACCGACACCGGCCCGAATTCCACCTTGGGGAACTGACTGGCGCAATACAGGACAAATTGCGCATTGCGCAGAGCCTCGGTTTCCATGTAGCGGGCCGGCGGGGTGCGGGTCACGTGTTTCTTGGCGCTCCCGCCGATCCAGATGTCTCCGAGGCTGGGGTGTTTGAACGGATGCGGGGTAATCCATCCCTCCCCGGTCAGCTCGATGTCGATCCACTGCATCATTTCCTCGTCATCGACCCGGTTGTCGTTGTTCACGTCCGCCTCAAAGGCGGGGCTGCCCCAGAGTTCGATCAGGTAGCCGAACGCGCCCAGCATGTAGTACACGTTGGACTGGGCCTGCCCGGACAGGCCGCTGATCGTCGGATTGTAGTCCTTGAGGATGCGTGCGCCTTGCGTGACGATTGCGGCCTGGGTATCCATGTCGACCCGGTTTTCCGGCGCGACCGTCCGGTTGAAAAGCTGGGCGTACCTGTTGGTTTTCCTCATTTCCTGAAGCCGCTGGGCGATCTGGTCCATTGCCTGTTGGCGCTGTTCCGCGGTCATCGTGCCGCGGCTGTCCGGCGGCGCGGCAAACATGATGAGTCTGCCGGTGTTGTGGAATGAGAAACTGGCGAAGATGTTGTCGTGCTTGCGCTGGAATTCGTAGACGTTGCGCGTCTCCTGCTCCGACATGGGATAGGGCCAGCCGGAACCCAGATCCCACCCATAGGCAAAGTTCCGGTTGGGATCCGGCCCGCCGATGTCGTCCTCGTTGATGCGTCCGTCGCCGTCGTTGTCGTAGCCTTCCTCGCCGATGCGCCGGAAGCGCCTGGCAGTGTCGCCGGGCTCTTCAATGCGCACAAACCTTCTCTTGTCGGCCGACAGCTTGTAGTCGCCGGCGGGATCTTCCATCCACATGATCGAGATTTCGCCGTCGCCGTCGACATCTTCGGTCTGGTCTTCATCGTAGAGGCCGTCGCCGTCGTTGTCCTCCGGGCGGTAAGGTTCCCGCGGATTGTTGGCCGTGTTCGGGAATGATGCGTACGAGTCGTTGGCATCCACATTCAGTCCGGGCAGGATGTAAAACGTCCGGGTGTTCACAAGATCGAAGACATACGGGTCATAATCGTAGCGGGTCAGGAGATACCAGGCGGTGTACAGGGAGCAGGTGACGCCGTTGATCTCGTTGCCATGGATGGCGCCGTCAACCCACATGGCGGTCTTCTCTTCCGGCTTGCCGGTCGCTTTTGCCGTGATGGTCAGCAGGTATTGATCGCGCCCCATCCTGCTTTTGCCGATGCTGCCGATATCGGCCAGCTGCGGGTATTGTTTCTGCAGGTCGTGCATGATCTTCGTCCACTCGGCATACGAGTAGTAGTGCTTCCAGCTGATGGGGAAATCCTGCTCGCCGTGATAGCCGCCAGGGCTGGTTTGCAGCTTCTTCTGCGCGCCGGCCGGAGCCAGGCCGATTACGGCAAGCAGAACGGCCAGGATGAATGTCGGCACGATTCGCAAGCATCTGTTGGTCCGCATGATGGCCTCCGTATCAATTGACTTTAAGGTCCCTGACTGTGGTGCCGCCCTTTTGCGATGTCAGTACCAATTTGAGCGGAGTGTCACCCTCGACGGAAATCAGCCACGAGATCTCGCGCGTGTTACCGGTCCCTTTGACTTGCGGGGTTTCCGGAATCTGCCTTCGCGCCTGAGGCTGCCCGCCGGGCCCCGGAGGCGCGCCGCCGCGGCCGCGCCCACCGGCCGGAGTCTCGGACACGGCGGGAGGCGTATATCCCGGAATGGCGACGGCACCCTCGAGCACGCCCAGGCGCGCCCACGGGCTTCCCTGCAGGAAGCGGATCCTGTCCCGGTCGCCGATCAGCCAGATCACGTCCTCGCGGTTGCCGGCCAGCTGGGCGCCTCTGGAGACATGGGTTGCCAGGTCGCCGTTGTTCCTTACGGTCGCCGTCACCTGAATGATCCTGTACTTCCCTGCCGGTTTTCCCCTGCGGACGGTAAATGTGTCTCCCTGCTGTTCCACCCTGGCGCTGGCAGCGGCATCGGTGGTGTACAGCACGACCGCCCTGGCGTCGCTGATCTCGAGCCGGGGCAGTAGCTTCGCCCTGAAGAGCTCGAACTGATAGTGGGTGCTGCACAGGGCGGCAAGCGACTCCCCGGGAATGGCGTTGCCGGAGCCGTATTTGGCGATCCAGCCGCCGATCTCGCCATCGCCAATCCCCGGGTAGGCATAACTCTTCCACGGCAGGAAGGCTTTGCCGGCGAGTTGCGTTTCCTGATACTTGATATAGGCGCTCTCCCATAGCGGGCGGTCGTTCTCGCCCGCGAATCCCGGCAGTCCCTTGGAATCCTTCTGCCAGTTCCATAGCTCCGTGCTCAGGGCATAGGCTCCGAACTCGGCATAAGCCCAATCCAGGAAAATGCCATACCCGTATGGGGTGCGTTGCTCTTCGTTGTACGGATGACGCCACCCTTGGGGACCGCGGGCTGCCGGCGCGGCGGTTCGTGCTGCGGGCCGGGCCTGTGTTTCCTGAGTTCCGGCAGCGCCCCTGCCCCGCACGCCCTGCGCTGCGGCGCCCCTCGCCTGTGCGCCGGGAGCATCCGGAGATGCCTTGGCGGCGGGCGCCGGCGCCTTCCAGGCCTCCGGGATTTCCTCGCCGATCAGCTCCAGGTATTTCCTGCCCATGATCCGGTCAAAAACGCTCATGTCCTTCGGATCAAGCCGGCTGTCCGGCCAGCGGGCATAGGGGCGGTAGGTAAAGCCCCCGGAGGTGTGGAACGATTGCACCATCAGGATGTTCGTGTGATTAGTGAAGAACTCGAGAACGGCGCGCGCTTCGGGCGAAGAGGACGGGTAGCTGCCGCTGCCTCCCTGGAACCCATCATCCCTGAACCATCCCTCGGGAAAGTTGCGGTTTACGTCGATGCCGCGCGCCGCAGGCGCGCCCTGAGGAGCGGGAGCACCTGCCGGAGCCGGGGCAGCGCCCGGTCCGGCTTGTCCTTCCACAATCACCGAATAACGTTCTTTCGTCGTGGCCTCGTTCGCCGGAACGGCAACCATGACGCGCGGATCCGCTTCATATTGCACGTAGCGGCCCTTCGGATCCTTGTACCGGAATTGTGAAATCACGCCGTCGCCATTGACGTCCCTGGGAGTGCCCGCGGCCGCCTGAGGAGGCGGCGCCGCATCCGGAGCCGGCGAGTTCTGCCGCTGGGAAATGCCGGCTTCCACGCTGTTGTACACGCCGTCGGGGTTTACAACCGGGCATATATAGAAAACGTCGTCGTTGATCAGCCGGGTGATTTCCGGGTCCGTGCCGTAATTGGAGACCAGTTTGTCGATGGTGTACAGGCAGACTTCGGTCCCGGTAAACTCATTGCCATGGGTGCCTCCGTCTATCCAGATCCCGGGCTTCCCCTGATAGGTTTTCATCGGCTGCACATTCTGCGTGTTCGGCTCATTGCGCATGTTGCGCAGCGCAACATTCCTGTCTATCGTTGTTCCGGTCTTCATGTTGGATATCACCAGGACAAAGATGGGGCGCTCCCGGAACGACTTGCCGATCTCGATCACCTCGGTGATGTCGGGGTAGGCGGCGGCGACTTTTTTGATGTAGTCGACGCTGCCCGTGTAGCCGTGATAATCGTTGAAGGAGATGGGCACCTGTTGGACCGGAGATGCCGGTGCACCTCCGACGACGAGACAGACTCCCAGAAGGAGACCGATTCCACCCCACGTGACTGGTGATCTCTTCATTTTCGTCTTCCTCCCCACGAGCGGGCAATCGTTGCCGAAACAGGTGAATCCTATGGGCAAATCCTAGTGTGCGATAGCTCGGGGCGAATTCGCCAGCGAATTCTTTGCCATAGGCAAAGACCGGCCCATCCCTTACAATGAACCTGTCTTGAAAACAGAGCGACAGCCGGGAATGTCGGGGTCGGAATCGGTATCGGTATCGATGGCACGCCGGCACGGTCCCGGGCATTTTCATGCGTCACAGCGTGCGACACGGGCGCATGAAAAGCCACTCCTGCTCCCGATCGAGGATACGCGATGTCCGGATTGTATGCCGTGATCATGGCAGGCGGCCGGGGCGAACGATTTTGGCCTCTGAGCACGGATGCCGTCCCAAAGCCGTTCATACCGCTTCTTGGGCCGAAGACGCTGATCCAGCAGACTGTCGAGCGGCTGCTGCCGCTGCTGCCGCACGGCCGCATGTTCATCTCCATCGGGGAAGTTCACAGGGAGATCGCGGGCAGGCAGCTTCCGCAGATCCCGCCCGAGAATTTCATCGTCGAGCCGGTAGGGCGGGACACGGCCGCCTGCCTGGGCTTTGGCGCGCTCCACATCGAGGTGCGCGATCCGGACGGCAGCATGGTGGCCGTGCCTGCCGACCATTACGTCGCCGATCCGCAGGCCTACTGCGCGACGCTCCAAAAGGGCATCGATGCCCTTCCCCGGGCGGCGGGGGTGGTGTACGGCATCCGCCCGAGCAGGCCTGAAACGGGGTACGGCTACATCCAGGTGGGTCAGCCCGTGTCCGGCAGCGCGGATCTGGCAGTCCTGCGCTTTGTGGAAAAACCCGACGCCGCCCGTGCCCGGCAATATGTCTCGGCGGGCGATTACTATTGGAACAGCGGCATATTTTTGTGGCGCAATCGCACGCTGCTCGCCCTCCTGAAACAGCACATGCCGGAACTCCACAGCGGGCTGGATGCCTTGCGGCCCCTGATTCGCCGGCAGGATGCGGCAAAAGAGGTGCACCGGATTTTCGCGGCCCTGCCGCGCATCTCCATCGATTTTGGCGTCGCTGAAAAAGCATCCGGTCTGCGCCTGGTACCGGCGGAATTTGCCTGGGATGACATCGGCAACTGGGGCGCCCTGGAGCGCGCTCTGACCCACGATGACGCGGCAAATGTCGCCCTGGGCAGGCATGTCGCACTGGACGCACGGGGTTGCATCACCTATTCGGATGCCGGCACAATCGCTGCCTTCGGCGTCACGGATCTGATTGTGGTCCAGGCTCTCGGCAAGGTCCTAGTATGTCCCAAGGATCGGGCCGCCGACCTGAAGCGCCTGATCGCGGCCCTCGGCCCTGAAACGTAAGGATTAGCAGTCACTCATGGGGCTGGGGCGCACCCGATGACGCATGAAAAAGAAAAACAGCCACGGATTCCACGGACTACACAGATTTGATTGACGTCCCTATTCGCGAGAGACAGCAATCAGTGAAATGCGTGGAATCCGTGGCTGGCTTTTTAAAGCAAAACGTTGGTTTTCGAAGCAGGTCCGGTATGCAGCACCCGGTAACCGTAACTGCCGTTCCGTTCCACAGGCTACCCCACCAGTCCGGGCTGTTCCTGGAGTATGTCAGCGGTTCCGGAAACGCGCTCTCATACTACAGGCATCCACCGGCTATCGAGGCCATTGGCAAGGCCGCGGACGAAGCGCGGTCGCTTGCATTGCCACGGCTCGAGCTGGCTCGTATCCTGCGTATCCAGAACAAGTCATTCGGCGGCGACGACTCTGTCATGCACGCGATCGACGAACTGGCCGGGCCGGGCTGCTGTGCCGTGGCGACCGGCCAGCAGGTCGGCCTGTTCACCGGGCCGGGTCTCACAGTGTACAAGGCGCTTACCGCGATTCATCTGAGCCGGGAATTGTGCCGGCGGGGAATCCGCTGTGTACCGGTTTTCTGGATGGCTGCCGACGACCATGATCTGGCGGAGGTCACCCGCCTGGCAATGCCGGGCCCTGCCCCGTGTGTAATCGACGCCCGTTTGCGCCTGTGGGGCACGGCAGCCATGCCTCCCTGCCCGGTCGGGGATGTCCGCCTGCCTGAGGCCATCGAGCCGCTGCAGGCGGAGTACGCGGCTTCGTTTGCCGGATTTGAGTGGAGCGATGCCGTGAGCCTGCAGCTGGCATCGTCCTGCCGGCCGGATATGACCTTCACCGAAGCCTTCGGCAGGCTCATGGCGTGGCTTTTCCGCGGCAGGGGACTGATTCTCTTCGATCCGCGCGACACCGCCGCGAAACGGCTCGCCGCACCGGTGATTGACCGGGCGCTCCGGGAGGCGCCGGCGCTGCGCGCAAGGCTCGCCGAACAAGGCCGGACACTGCAGCACTCCGGGTTCAAACCCCAGGTCGCTGTGTTGCCGCACTCCACCCTGGTGTTCCTGGAACATGAAGGCGAGCGTCGGCTTCTGGTCGGGGGCGACGGCGCATTCAGTCTGAAAGATGCCGGCAGGCAATTCGCGGAGCAGCAGTTGCTCGAGCTGCTCGGAAGTCACCCTGAACGGTTCAGTCCAAGCGCGCTGCTGCGCCCGCTCGTGCAGGATCATCTCCTGCCCACGGCCGCCTATGTCGGCGGGCCGGCAGAGGTCTCCTACTTCGCCCAGCTGGGCCCCCTGTACGTCTCTCTCGGCCGCCCCATGCCGGTCGTCTGGCCGCGAAGCAGCTTTACGGTCCTCGACGCCGGGTCCCGTAGCCTCATGGAGCGTCTCGGCCTGCGGCTGGAGGATTGCCTGCAAGGGGAAGACGCAGCGATGCGCCGGATCCTTGAGGCGCGGCCTGCCCGTTTTGCGCTGCAGCTTGCCGAACTGCGGCACACGGTGGATCAGGCCATCGACGAGGTTAAGCCCGGCCTGGCGACAGAGCCCGGGCTGGAAGCCGCAGCTGAGACGGCAAGGCGCAAACTCCGTCATCGCATCGATTCGCTGCAAAGGCGGCTGATCAGCCACGAGGTGAAGCAGAATGGGGCGCTGCGGGATGATGTAGTGCAGCTGTTGGCATGCGCCGCCCCAAACGGCCACCTTCAGGAACGCGAACTCGGCATTCTGCCGCTATTCGCCCGTCTGGGTCCCGGGCTGCTGGACATGGTAGATGCTGCCATCGACCTGGGCGACTTCTCGCACCGGATTGTGTCCCGCTAGTTTTTCAGGTGGTCGTCAATGCGGATGCGCCGCAGCCCCGACGCGAAGACCGCCGCGCTCGTGATGGAGACGACGCCGAAGAACAGCACGGCGGCCGGAGCGCTGTAGCGCTGGGCCAGATATCCGGCGATCAGGCTGCCGAAGGGAGCCATGCCCAGGAACATCGAAGAATAGATGCCCATGACGCGCCCGCGCACGTCGTTGCTGACGATGGACTGGATCAGGGTGTTGGTCGCGGCAAGCTGCGCCATGACACAGAGGCCGGTGGGAACCAGGAGCGCCAGGGACAGCCAGAAAGTCCGGGAGAGGGCGAAGCTGATCAGACTGGCGCCGAATCCGGCGCACGCCAGAGCTACGATCCGGTCCAGGCCTTGAACCCGCCGGCGCCGCGCCAGCCAGAGGGCGGCGGCCAGTGCCCCCAGGCCGGTGCTCGTCATCAGCATCCCCATCCCGCGGGGACCACTGTGCAACACACGATCGGCGAAGATCGGCATGAGTACCGTATACGACATGCCGGTCAGGCTCATAGCACCGAGCAGCGTCAGCAGCGAGCGGATGGCCACGTTGCCGTGCACATAGCGGATCCCTTCCCGGAATTGATCGAGCTTGCCTGCTCCCCTCTGAGTCCGGCGGGCGGCAGGCACCTTCATCAGCAACAGGCCGCCGATCACTGCGGCAAAGCTCAAGCCGTTGATCAAAAAACAGGTGCCCTCTCCGACGGACGCAACCAGAATCCCCGCGATGGCCGGTCCGACGATGCGCGCGCTGTTGAAGACCGATGAATTCAGGGCAATCGCGTTCATCAGGTCATCGCCGCCGACCATTTCGACCAGGAAGGATTGCCGGGCGGGAATGTCGAAGGCGTTGCAGAGGCCGAGAACAAATGCCAGCACAAAGATCTCCCACACCTGAATCCATTGCGCGAGGGTCAATACCGCAAGCGTCAGGGCCTGGATCATCATGACTGTCTGGGTAGTGATCACCAGCCGGCGGCGGCTGTGCCGGTCCGCCACGATACCGGCCACCGGGCTGAGAAAGAGCACCGGGATCTGGGTCACGAAGCCGACCTCTCCCAGCAGCGCGGCGGATTGTGTCAGGCGATACACCAGCCAGCTTTGAGCCAGGGTCTGCATCCAGGAGCCGATCAGCGAGATCATTTGGCCCGCCATGAACAGCTGAAAGTTCCGGTGCCGCAGCGCGCGGAACATATCGGCGCGCCACTGGTGGGACGGCGGCTTTGAGGCGGAATCCAAACGATCGTGCACCAAGCTTCGAGTCCTTTCTTCGTGGGCCGTCGGCGCCGCGTTCAAGATATTGCGAAGCCGATTGTAGTACCGGCCACGGTGGTGTCAAGGAGGTCGGCTGTCCGAGGTCAGTATTTTGAGCAGCCTCTCATGCGCCAATGGCGCACCCGGTGACCATGAAAATGTTCTGAATCGGTATCGGGATCGAAAAGATGTGAGCTTCGATCCCGATCCCGATCTTCCGGGTCGGCGGTCGGAGGCCTGAGGTCGGCATTTTCGGAACAGCCTCTGGAATCCGGGAAAAGCATCCTGTGCTGGATTGCCGCTCCTCCGGCGTGTCCCTCTTTCCGCAAATGCTTGACACTGCCAGGAGGGTTGGCTAGCCTCGACGCATCAGGCCAAGGGAGGAAGCATGACGGCACAAGGGCTCATCCATTCGGTCAATCCGGCCACGGAGGAAGTGCTGGGAACCTTCGAGCCGTGCTCCGAACAGCAGATTGCGGAGGCGCTGGAGCGGGCCGGCGCTGCTTTCCGCTCCTGGCGCAGGACTTCGTTTGCTGAACGCGCGGTGCGGATGCATCGTGCGGCGGCCTATCTGCGGGGCTGTGCCGCGCGGATGGCGAGCCTGATCACCATCGAGATGGGCAAGCCCATCGTTGAAGCCGAGGCGGAAGTCGAAAAGTGTGCCTGGAATTGCGATTACTACGCGGAGAACGCTCAGCGCTTCCTGCAGGACGATGCGCGTGCTGCCAACGCCGCCGAGAGCTATATCCAGTACCCGCCGCTCGGGGTGATCCTGGCCGTCATGCCATGGAATTTCCCGTTCTGGCAGGTGTTTCGATTCGCGGCTCCTGCGCTGATGGCGGGCAACACCTGCATCCTGAAGCATGCGTCGAATGTGCCGCAGTGCGCCCTGGCCATAGAGGAAGTGTTTCGCGAGGCAGGTTTTCCCGAGCCGGCTTTCCGTTCGCTGCTGGTCCCGGGATCCGCCGTGGCGCCCTTGATCGAGAGCGCGCACGTCGCCGCCGTGACTCTCACGGGCAGTGAGGCTGCCGGGAGCATGGTGGCATCGCAGGCGGGGCGCGTGTTCAAGAAAACAGTGCTGGAGTTGGGCGGGTCGGACCCGTTCATCGTGCTCGAGGATGCGGACCTGGAGACGGCCGCGAGCGTCGGCGTCCGGGCGCGTTATCAGAATACCGGGCAGAGCTGCATCGCCGCCAAAAGGTTCATCATCGTGGATGCGCTGTACCGGCAGTTTGAGGAGCGATTCCTCGCGGAAACGAAGGCCATGAAGGTCGGAGACCCTCTGGACAGGGAGACGCGCATCGGTCCGTTGGCACGCCCGGATCTCCGTGATGACCTGGACCGGCAGGTGCGGGGTTCGGTGGCGCGGGGCGCCAGGCTCCTTGTCGGCGGCGATCGCCGCTCGGGACGCGGTTATTTCTACAATCCTACGGTCCTGTCCGAGGTGCCGCCGGATACTCCGGCCGCCTGCGAAGAGGTCTTTGGCCCTGTGGCCGCGCTGATGAGGGTGCGGGACGCGGACGAGGCGGTGCGCGTCGCCAACAGCTCTCCGTACGGCCTGGGTTCCAGCCTCTGGACTTCAGACCTCACGCGGGCGCGCCGTCTGGCGCGCGAGATTGAGGCGGGGCAGGTGTTTGTCAACGGCATGGTCGCCTCCGATCCCCGCCTCCCCTTCGGCGGCGTGAAGCAGTCCGGCTATGGCCGCGAACTCTCCGAATTCGGCATCCGCGAGTTCGTCAACATCCAGACCGTCTGGATTGGACCGGCGCGGCCTTGACTGCCGGGAGGTTCTTCGCCTGCTCCGAAAATACCGACATCCGACCTCAGACCTCCGACTTCCGACCTGGATGTCGGGGTCGGGGTCGGAATCGGGATCGGAGGGCGCATCAGCACGATCCCGATTGCGATACCGACCCCGAGCGTTTTCATGCGTCACCGGGTGCGCCATAGGGGTATAAGGAGCCGCTCCGAAAAAAGAACGACAACCGGAAATGTCGGAATCGGGATCGGGATCGAAGGGATAAGCACGATCCCGATTCCGGTCCCGAACGTTTTCATGCGTCACCGGGTGCGCCACTGCGAATGCGGAGTTGTTCCAGGACGGGGGCCGGAACCTGCGGGCCCATGGGGGCACGGTGCCCTGCCTCGAGTCCTCTGGCCTAAGCGCACGCCGCCGTATACCATGTAGGGGTACAGTCGGGTTGTATCGTTCGATTCCAAATCATCTGAGGGGCTACCATGAAATACGAACCTAGGAACTTCGAGCATCTGCTGGGCACCGAAGGTTTCAGCAACAACTTGCTGAACAACCACTTCACGCTTTACAAAGGCTACGTCACCAACACCAACAAGGTGGCTGAAATCCTGGACACGCTGCTGAAGGAAGGAAAGGTTGCAACCCCGGAATATGCGGAGCTGAGCCGCAGGTTCGGCTGGGAATTCAACGGCATGCGCCTGCACGAGTATTACTTTGAAAACATGGCGCAGGGCGGAACCAAGCTTGATCCGGGCTCGCCATTAGGCTCCTTGATTGCGAACGAATTCGGCAGCCGGGAGAACTGGGAGAAGGACTTCAAAGGCACCGGCACCATGCGGGGCATCGGCTGGACGCTCCTGTACTACGACAGGATCAGCAAGCACCTCTTCAACGTCTGGATCAATGAGCACGACGTAGGGCATCTGTCGGGTTGCACGCCGCTGCTGATCATGGACGTCTTCGAACACGCCTTCATCACCGACTACGGGCTGAAGCGCGCGGACTATATCGAGGCGTTTTTCAAGGCGATTCACTGGAAGGCGGTCAACGACCGGTTCATCGCCGCCGGCAAGTGATGCGCGGTACATCCGGAACACGCGCCCGCGCGCCCGCGTCGCGCGCGTGTTCCGGGTTCCCGGATGAAGTTTTTGCCAACGGCTGCTGATGGACCCTGTTTCTATACCTCAACTCAGGCGCGCTATCACCCTTCCACATGCTACAGCCATGGTGGCGGGGACGATTATCGGGGCTTCGATTTTCGTCCAACCGGCAGAGATCACCGGAAGAGTCCCTTCGGTTGCGGGCGTTTTCCTGGTCTGGATTGTCTCGGGGCTGCTCACACTCTGCGGGGCGCTGGTCTGCGCCGAGCTGTCCTCGATGTTCCAGCGCAGCGGCGGCGTGTACATATACCTCAGCGAGGCCTTCTCGCCTGCCGTCGGATTTCTCTGGGGCTGGGCCATGTTCTGGGTCATGCACTCCGGCATCATAGCGGCCATTTCGGTCGTCTTCGCGCGCTATGCGGCCTATTTTCACCCGATGACGGAAGGGGCGCTCAAGGGTGTGGCCATAGCCGCCATCCTTCTGCTGTCGGCCGTCAACTATGCCGGCGTGAAGCAGGGGAGCAGCCTGCAGATGTTTTTCACGGCGGGCAAGCTCGTCGCCATCGCCTTTATCATAGTATTCGGTTTTCTGCTCGGCGCGAAGGTGCCCGATCATTTTGCCGCGGGAGACCTCCGCGGCTTCGGCGAGGCTTCCGCGAACCGGTTTATGCTGGCGCTGATCGCCGGCCTCTTCGCTTTCGGCGGCTGGCACATGGTCACCTATAGCACGGAAGAGACTCGCGATCCCCACCGTGTGGTCCCGCGCGCTCTGTTTTTCGGCACCCTGATCGTAACCCTGTGCTACCTGGCCCTGAATGCCGTATACCTGTACATCCTGCCTCTCGCCACGGTGGCGGCTTCCAGCCGAATCGCGGCGGATGCCGCGGATGCGCTGGTCGGGTCCGGCGGCGGGGCGTTCATGTCGGTTCTGGTGGCTTTCTCCACCTTCGGCGCCCTCAGCGGCATCATCCTCTGCGGGCCGCGTGTGTATTACGCCATGGCCCAGGACCGGCTGCTGTTCCGCTCATTCGGCGCAGTTCATCCGCGATTCCGGACTCCCTATCGGGCCATCTGGCTGCAGGCGATCTGGTCCTCGATCCTGGTTGCCACCGGAACCTATCGAACCTTGTTCACCCGGGTGGTGTACACGGAATGGATCTTTTTCGGCCTGATGGCGATCGGCTTAATCCTCCTCCGGCGCAGGCAGGGCCTCCAGCGCGGCTATCGTATCTGGGGCTACCCCTTTACGCCGGCGCTCTTTGTCCTATCTTCGTTTGCCATCGTCGCCAACCAGATCGTGTCCGCCCCTGGCGAAAGTGCGTTCGGGTTGTCTCTGGTGCTGCTCGGGCTGCCCGCCTATTATTTTCTGGCTAGAACAAACAAGGAAAGAGGTCCTGCACATGCCGATCATTGACTTTCACAACCACTTCTATCCCCCGGAATATCTCGAAGCCATTCAGGCCGGTCCCAGCACCATCAAGGTGACGCACGACGCCGAAGGAAATCCTCTGGTCCACTATCCCGGGGATTACAACATCCTGGTGCCGGGGCACCGGGACATTGCCTTCCGGGCCGATGTCCTGGCCCGGGCAGGGGTGAGCAGACAGGTGCTGAGCCTGACGACGCCGGGAACCCACGTGGAATCGCCGGGGCGCGCCGTCGAGCTGGCCCGGCTGGTCAATGACGCCCTGGCCCGGATCATGCAGGACCGCAGCGAACGCTTCACTGCCCTGGCAACGCTGCCGCTGAACGCCCCGGCAGCCTCGGCCGCCGAACTGAAGCGCGTCATGGAAGAGCTCGGGTTCAAGGGGGCCATGCTGTTCAGCAATATCAACGGCATCGCGCTGAGCGACCCGTGTTTCAATTCCATGTACGAGTATGCCCATCAGAGGAATGCCGTGCTCTACATTCATCCCTCCTCGCCGGTAGGGGTCGAGGCGATGACTGACTACTGGCTGACTCCGCTGCTCGGCTTCACCTTCGACACCACCCTGGCGGCGGCGAAACTGGTGTTCAGCGGCGTGGTCGACCGGTTCCCCGGCATCCGCTGGGTGCTCTGCCATCTTGGCGGCGCCATCCCATACCTTGCCGAGCGGCTCGATCGCGGCTACGCCGCCTTCCGCGAATGCCGGAAGAATATCGGCAGGCGACCGAGTGAGTACCTGAGGGAGTTTTATTACGACACGGTCAACTTTGACGGCAACGCGTTGCGGCTGGCTTATGCTTTTGCGGGCGCGGACCATCTGCTGGCGGGGAGCGACTACCCGCACCAGATCGGCAGCCTCAGGCAGATGGTCACCAGCATCGAGAATCTGGACATCCCGGACCGGGAAAAGGAGAGCATCCGCTTCGGAAACGCCACCCGATTGCTGGGACTGTAGGCAGCCCTCAGTTACGGGGGCGGATCTGACGAACGCTGCCGCCCCCCCGGGAACCCCAAGAACCTCCGCAGCAAATCGGCTAGCCCGGACTATTCATGAATTTCGGCCGCAACCGGACAATCCGCAGAGGGCGATATTGGGATCCGTTCAGGATCAAAGCTTTTGGGACACGGAACAACACGGGCAGTGCTTTTGCCGCCGTTCTTTTCAGGAGCGGGCCGGCAATAGCACTGCACACGGATTTTTCGCATCCGGGTTTTTCCGTGTTCTTCCGCGTCCAGGTTCCGTTTCGCCCCAGACCTCATGATGAATACGGGCTAGTACTCCAGGACGCCGCCGTACATCATTTTATCAACCTTGAAACGCATGTTGAGCTCGAGCGGCCTGCCGTCGGTCATCTTGTTGGGGAACAAAGAATAAAAGCGGATTTCACCGGACTTGGCATCCAGGAGGGGCTTGCCGTTTTCCAGCCTGGGGAAGTTGAAGATGGCGCCGATGCCGCCCGCGGTTGGAGGCTGGTACTCCTGCAGGAAGATTCGCTTGCCGCCTTTCAGCTCGAGATAGGTGTTGTTGCGCAGCGTGTTGGTAATCGCGCTGTTAAAGGCCTGAAAGGCCGGGCCGTAGAATCGGCCGTCCTTGGTTGTGCAATCGACCGAAACGGAAACGATCTGCTCGAACCTGGCGTCGTCGACGAAATCCCGGGCAGCCTTGAGCTGTTGGGGTGTGTTCGCCGAATCGAGCTCAGCCAGCCGTGCATAGGCCTGGCGGATGGGTTTCGCAGAAACGAAGCGGATGAAGTAGCTCACGCTGGTGGCCTGGTTGAGCGCTCCCGGGCCCGTGATGGGCCTCGTGGCGGTGGACCAGGTCATTTCGGAAGTATCCGTCTCGATCTGCGTCTGTCCCCAGGCAGAATCATCAAGGATCTTTTGGGCATCCTTTTTGGTCCATTCCGTCCAGGGTTTTTCCTTTTGCGCGGCCGTCGCTCCCACGACCAGCACGAAGGCGAGAAGGCCAAGCAGGGCTTTCGGCACACTTTTCATGGAACCTACCTCCACAAGATTGCGGCTAGGGGAATACCCGTGATTCCAGTAAACCTTGGAATAGTATACGATGCAATAGACCTCAAAAGAACCGGAAAGGTTCACAAAAGGATGCCGCCGGGTTCAATCCTATCCTATAATCGATCGGGCCGGCGGCCGCTGCGAGACGGTGCGTGCGCCGGCGGGCCTGCGCCCCTGCCCAGGATGTGACGTGGCTTCCGGAGCATGTGCAGAAGCCGGACAATCGGTGTGATAAAACCACTCATCCTGGTCAATCGAGCCCGTCAATTTGCTGACTTTGCACTGGATACCCGGTGGCATGCCTATTGCGTCCAACCGGTTGGCATTTGTTGCATTATGCCGTGAGGGGATGTCTGTTCGCATCCCTTTAAAGATTACAGGCATCCAATATTCAATTTTATTAGGATGCCGAAAAGATGTATAACGGCCGTGAGGTTCCGCCTGCGGAGGGCGGGATCGTGCCGTTGATGAGAGGTGGTCGTGCGAAAAACAGGAGTTCTGGGGACGATAGTCACGCTGTCGCTGGCGGCTTTATTGACGTCGGCCGGCCCGGCAACGGCGCGGCAGCGTGACCAGCGCGGTCAGTGGGATCGAGGAGGCCGGGGCTGGTCGGAAGGCAGCAAGCAGCAAAGGCTTGATTTCCTGGCCAAAATGCTCTCATGGGCGACCGGTGCGCCCGAAGCTCCTCCGGAATGTGCGTTTCTCAACGCCCGCGCGGCGGAACTCCTGGAACGCGCCAGGCAGGCGAAGGGGAACGATTTTCAGTTTGACCGGCTCGCGTCAGCGACCGACAACCTGCTGCGGGCGGGCGATCGGATCTTTTCGGCGCGCAAGTTCGAGCGGGTCGACGAGAACGAAAGGCGTGACGCCGCGCTCTTGCTGCAGAAGTGTTACTTCCGGGTGGAGCAGGCCGAGTATTTCGCCGGCATCAGCGGTGAGAAGGAGTCAAAACAGTACGTGGCGTTGGCGCGCAGCCTTTACCAGCAGGCGCGCACGGCCTATGACAACCGCCAGTATGACCGGGCACGCATGCTGGGAGAAGCATCCTCGCTGGTTGTCATGGCCCTGGAAAATATTGCCCACGCGGCGCTCAAGATTCCCGATCCTCCCGTGATCAAGTAGGCAGAGATGTTGTGGCCTGCTCCTGCGAGCTTTCGCATCCAGGCAGCCATCATCGCGGCAGCTTCGCTGGCGGTGGTGGCTCTGGCGGTCTTCCTTGTGCGCAATGTCATCAGCACGACGGAAGGCACTCTGCAGGCCGAAGCCAGGCAGATCTGTCTCGCCGCCTGCCAGAAGCTGCAGATCGAGTACGAAGACCGCTTGAATCTCGGAGGCGATGCATTCTACAGCCTGCCTCTGGATGCCCAGGACCTTTCGCTCAAAGGCGTCTCGCTGACGGTTCTGCGCAATTTCACCAGCATTGAGGGCGGCATTTATCTGACGTCCCAGGACCGGGTCATGGGTTATGCCGATCCAAGCAACCCCGCGGCCGTGGCGCCGGAACCGCAGAGCCCCGAGATGGGATTCATCCGGTCGCTGGCGGGCCGGGCGATTGAAGCGGAGAGGATGATCAGCCGGACAGAGCCTTGGGGTGTGGGGGCAGCCGTGCCCGCCCAATCGGGCGGCGCGGTGATCTGGACGCTGAGACGCATCCCGGTGGGGCGGGACCCCCTGGCGGAGACGGGCCGGGGCTGGCTGGCGGCGCTGGTGCTCTCGACCCTGCTTGGCATGATCGGGATTGTCTCCATCTGGTACATGCTGAGCAGGGGGGTGGCGGATATCAGGCGCGGCCTGCACCGTCTGGAGGATGATTTCACCTACCGTTTCCCGATGATCCCGGGTGATTTCGGCCAGATTGCCATGGCAATCAACGGCATGGCGGAACGGCGCATGTCGCTTGAAGCGGAGCTGCGCCGCCAGGACCGGTTGGCTGCTCTCGGCAAGGTTGTCTCCGGCGTGGCCCATGAAATCCGCAATCCTCTGAACTCCATGAAGCTGACGCTGCAGCTGCTGGACAGGAGGCTGAAAAAGGGGATGCCCGTGGCGCACGAGATCCAGGAATCCCTGCATGAGATCGACCGGCTTGATATGATTCTGGGGCGCCTGCTTGCATTCGGCCGGCCCAGCATGATGAACCGCCAGGTGCAGAATCTTGCACCCATCATGGATCAGGCCATCCGGATGGTCCAGGACGCGGTCCGTCAGAAGGGGATCCGCCTGGTCGCCCTGGGGCTGAGGGACAATCCGACGGCAGACGTCGACGGCCCGCAGATCGTCCAGGTGCTCATCAATCTGCTGTTGAATGCCATTGATGCCTCCCCGGCCTCCGGCACGGTGCGCATCGAGGCGCAGCGGAGGGACGATACGATCCGCATCCTGATTTCCGACGAGGGGCCCGGCATCCCGGAGGAATCGAGGCCGCACGTTTTCGACGCGTACTTCACGACCAAGCCGAACGGTATGGGGCTGGGTCTGGCGGTTTCCCGGGAGATTGTTGCCAACCACGGTGGCACGCTGGACTTTGAAACCGGCCCTGCGGGCACGAGCTTCATCCTGCTGCTGCCGATCGACAGGAGCCGGCCGCTGTGAGACACGACATCCCGATCCTGATTGCCGAAGATGAGGTGCCGGCGCGTGAATCGCTGCGGGCGCTGCTCGAGGATGAAGGCTACAAGGTGCACTGTGCGGCGGACGGAGAGGAGGCCGCGCGCATGCTGGCCGCCATCCCGGTCGAGGCGGCGCTGGTGGACATCCGTATGCCCGGCAAGGACGGGCTGGCGCTGCTGCGCGAACTGCGCGACAACCCCGATGCCCCGGCCGTGCTCATCATGACCGCCTACGGCACCAGCGCGGTGGCCATCGAGGCAATGGCCCTCGGCGCTTTCGACTACCTCATCAAGCCGCTCAATTTCGACGAGCTGCGCATCCAGCTGCAGCGGGCCATCGAAAACCGCCGACGCATTCGCGAACTGGAAACCTATCGCACCGGTGAGGAGGGCAGCCTGCAGGAATCCGAAATGATCGGCAGCAGTCCGGCCATGCAGAAGCTGTACAAGCTGATCGGCCAGACCGCGCCGACGGATTCTACCGTGATGATCCGCGGCGAGTCGGGGACCGGCAAGGAGGTCGTGGCGCGCGCCATCCACCGGCACAGCCCTCGCGCCGCGCAGCGCATGGTCAAGGTGAACTGTGCGTCGATTCCGGAGACGCTGCTGGAGGCGGAACTGTTCGGCCATGAACGCGGCGCATTTACGGGCGCGGCGCACCGGCGCATCGGCAAATTCGAGTTCGCGGAAGGGGGCACGATCTTTCTGGACGAGATCGGCGATCTCAGCGCCTCGACCCAGGTCAAGATGCTCCGGGTGCTGCAGGACCACTGCGTCGAACGGCTCGGCTCCAATGCCACGATCCCGCTCGATGTTCGGGTGCTGGCAGCAACCAATCGGGACCTGGAGGTGGCTGTGCGCGACGGCCTTTTTCGCGAGGACCTCTATTACCGGCTCAATGTCGTCTCGATCGTCATCCCGCCGCTGCGTGAAAGGCGCGAGGACATCTACGAACTGTCGCAGTTCCTCCTGCGCCGCAGCGCGTCGCGCCTGCGCCTGCCCGCGCCCACGATCTCTGAGGAAGCCCGGACTGTGCTCATCCAGAACGACTGGCCCGGAAACGTACGGGAACTGGAACACTGCCTCGAGCGCGCGCTGATCCTCAGCCGCTCGGGTGTGATCCTGCCGGAACATGTCAAAGTCGCCGCGGGGCCGCCGCCGACGGATCCGCTCGAATCCCTGTCCCTGGAGGAGGGCCTCCACGCTGCGGTCCGGAAACTCGAGCGCCGCCTCATCGAACGCGCGCTGGCCGCTGCCGCGGGCAACCGCACGCGGGCCGCGCAGATCCTGAAGATCAACCGCCGCCTGCTGTACGACAAGCTCCGCGAACACGGACTGGAATAGCCGCCGGAAGGCCCATGGTCCACAGACGGACGCAGAACCGGCGCAGGGCCGGGGCCCGCCTGGTGTTACGGGATGTCGGGGCCCTTGAAGCCGGGGAGCAGCAATTCAATCTTGGCAGTTGCCTGCAGCGAGGAGACCAGTTTGGCCACCTCGGCGTTTTCCTTCTCGTTCCTCAGAAACTCGGTGAGCTGGTTGCGGACCTCTTCGAGGGTCGCCATGCCCGCCTTTTTCCGTTCGGTCAGCTTGATGATGTGAAAACCGTACCCGGTTCGAACGACCGGGCTGATCTCGCCCACCTTCAACTTGCCCGCCGCCGTCTCGTACTCTGGTTCGAGTTCACCGTTTTCCGTCAGGCCGATATCGCCGCCCTGCGATGCGGAGGGATCCATCGAGTATTCCTTGGCGAGCTTGGCAAAATCCTCCCCCTTTTTCGCGCGCTGCAGCAGCGACTCGGCGCGCTGGCGTGAGAGGTTCTCCTGTTCCGCGGTCGCGCCCTCAGCGACACTGATCAGGATGTGACTGGTGCGGATCATGTCCGGATGCTTGAACTGGTCCGGATTCTTGGCGTAGTAATCCGACAGCTCCGCGGGGGTTACGGTCAGCTTCTTGCGGATGTTTTCCGCGATGTACCTGTCGACCACCAGATTCCTGCCGATTTCGCGCATCAGCAGGCTGCGGTCCATGCCACGGTTTGCCAGCTCCGTGTTCAACGTGGCATCGTTCGGATAGGTTTTGGCAACCTTGTCGAACTCCGCCTGGATCTCCGCCTGAGGAGCCGCGCCGCCGCTGGCAAGGGCTTTTTGATAGAGTAGTTCATCGCCGATCAACTGGGCGAGGGCCTTGGACGTGAGCTCCTTCCGGTAGTCCTCCCGCAAATCTTTCCAGGCCGGGCTGCCAATGGTGGACAGTTCGGCCCGGATGCGCTGCTCAAGATCCTTGCCCAATACCGCCTTGGAATTGACGCGCGCCACCACCGCCGGGAAAAGCGCATTCGGCGCGGCAGGCGGGATCGCCTCCTCCGTTTCCGGAGTTTTGGCCGCGGGTTTGGCCTGTGGGGGCGGAGCGGCCGGTTTGGCTTGCGGCGGCTTGGCTTGTGCCTGGTCTGGCGCCTGTGCCAGTCCTGCCGTCCCGGCCATCAGGCAAGCTGCCGTCAGGATTGCGACAATGGTTATAATGCCTTTGATGTGCGTTTTCACGGGATCTGAACTGCTCCTTGCTGTGGTTTCGGTGCGCATGCGTCGTCGTTTTTTCCCGGTGCGCGTCAACCTGATCCGGGCACAAGGGCCGGGCGCACCCGGCCAAAATGATAACACACCGGTCCGCCCGGGAAACACATCACTTTTCCTCCTTTCGTCCGCGGCGTACCTGGCAGCCAGACGGCGCCGAAGGTTTTCGATCCTATGGGTTGAGATCGGTATCCGCGCTCTTGCGCGTTCCCATCATGGTTTGCGGCCCGCAGACTTCTGTCCCTCTGATTCCCGGCTGAAATAGCTGCGAGTGGCCGCAACCACCTGAGGCGCCAGGATGAGAAGCGCTATCAGGTTCGGGAAAATCTGGAGCCCGTTCATCGTGTCGGCGTAGTCCCAGACGACTCTGACCCCCGTGATGGCGCCCACGAAGATCAATCCGCAGTAAATCCAGGCGTACGCCTTGAGGACGTTGGTTCGGAAAATGTAGCCGAAGCACAACTCGCCGTAGTACGACCAGCCGACGAGATTGGAATAGCCGAAAAGCGTGGAACTAACGGCCACCATCCAGGACCCGATTACGGGAATGCTGGTATTGAATGCCGCGGCGACCAGCGCGGTGCTCATGGCGCCGCTCGACCATTGGCCCGTTATGGTGACCACCAGCGCCGTCATGGTGCACGTGACAAAGGTAATGACGAAAACATCCACCATGGCGATGAGCCCCTGGCGCACGGGGGTGAGGCTGCGGGCGGCGCCGTAGGCCATGCCGGCGGTTCCCAGCCCCGCCTCGTTCGCATACAGGCCGCGGGCGGCGCCGAGCCGCGCGGCAAGTAGCACGGATGCGCCCGCAAATCCCCCGGCCGCCGCCGTAGGTGTAAAGGCGCTCTTGAGAATGAGTGCGACGGTCTGCGGCAGCAGTTGCGCATGGGCGAAAATGACGTAGAGGCATCCGCCCACGTAGAGAATGATCTTGAGCGGCACCAGCTTCTCGGCAAGGCGGGCGATGCTCTTGATGCCGCCAATGATCACCAGCCAGGCAGCAACTGCGATGGCTGCCCCGGAAACCCATTGAGGGATGCCAAACGCCGTGTTCAACGCCAATGCCATGGAGTTGGTCTGTGCCAGGGGGCCGGTCGTCATGGCCGCAATGCCGGCAAGAAACGCAAACAGCCAGGCAAGCAGGGGTGAGCGGACGCCGTTCCGAAGGTAATACATGGGACCGCCGCCCGTGCCGCCGCCCGGAAGCTGTTCGCGATACCGCAGACCCAGTATGGCTTCGCTGTACTTGATCGCCATCGCAAAGAGGCCGCAGGCCCACATCCAGAAGATGGCGCCGGGCCCCCCCACGGCGATGGCTGTGGAAACACCGGCAATGTTGCCGTTGCCGATGGCGCCGCAGAGCATCGTCATCATCGATTGCCAGGGCGAAATCATGCCCGGAAGATCGCTGCCTCCCGTCTGCTTGCCCGCCACCGATCGGAAGGCATATCTGCAGCCCAGATGGAATCTGCGGAGGTGAGTGAACCTGAGGCGCAGGGAGAGATAGATGCCGGTCCCCATGAGAAGCACGACCGTTGCCGGCCCCCAAACCAGGCCGGCTGCCATCGACCAGAATTCACGCATCCGCTGCACCTTTCACAGTGATAAGTGATGAGTCATGAGTGATGAGTCTAAGCAGGGCGGGTATCCGCCGCCGCGATCCACAGTTCCCCTCCCCTGCGGCTCATCCTCCACTCATTACTCATGACTCCATCCGGAAAGCTGAGATCATACTACGACATCCATGCGCGCGTTTAAAAAACAGGAGATTGGAGCAGATTCGCACGAGAGTCAACCAGCTGCTTGCCCGGCCGCACCGCCTTTATGGTATCCTAGGGCGGTTTTTGCAGGCAGTCGACAGCCATTTGATCCGGAGCATTTGCGCTCCCGGGGTCCGCGCATTCCGGGCAAACCATGGAGTTCTGAGCCGATGCTTCACGCCATAGGGTCCTCGCTTCCCGAATACCGGGTGAAAGCGTTCCGAGGCGGCGGGGATGCGGGTAATCTGATCTGCGATGACACGTACGCCCGGCGTTACGGTTACAGGGCCGGGCTGGTGCCGGGTGTGTCGATCTACGCCTATATGTCGCGCAGTCTGGTCGAGTTTCTCGGCAGAGACTGGCTGGATCACGGCTTTACGGAAGTGGCTTTCAATCACCCGGCATACGAAGGAGAGGAACTGCGGGTTGCCGGTCACATGGAGTCGATCACCAAGGAAGGGACTCTCTGCATCGAGTACCGGGCCGAGAATCCGCAGGGCATGGCGTGCGGCAGCGGCACGGCCAGGCTCGCTGCACAACCGCCCCTTCCGGAACCGGTTCCGGACGATTATCCTTCGCGTCCGCGGGAACCTGCGCGCCCCATTTCCCTGGAGACGCTGAAGGCCGGGGAGCGCCTGACCGCGATCACCTCGGAATTCGACCGTAAGACCCACTGGGAGTATTGCGAGAAGGCGGTGCGCGACCATCACGAGATTTATCGGGAGCTGGTGCATCCGGGGTGGCTGCTGTCGCAGGCCAACCTCATTTTCACCAGCAACTACGAACTGCCTCCCTGGATTCACGTCTCCAGTGCGGTACAGAACTATCACTCCCAGGAACAGGAATGCACCGTGACCACGCGTGGCCGGGTCCTGGAGACGTTCGAGCAGCGCGGGAACCACTTCATAGTCCTGGATGTGGCCATTTTTGCCGGCCAGCGTTGCCTGGCCACGGTCCGTCACACCGCCATTTTTCGCATTGCTCCGCGCGTGGCTTGAGTCTCACTCCGGCCCGCGCGCAGTGAGCCGCTAAGGCCATCCGATACTGTTCCGAAAATACCGACCTCAGACCTCCGACTTCAGACTTCCGACCTTTAACCTCGGGGTCGGCATCGGGGTCGGGATCGAAGATGCATTAGCACGATTCCGATTCCAATCCCGATCCCGAAGGTTTTCATGCGTCACCGGGTGCGCCAAAGGCCCATGAGGCGCTGCTCCGAAAAAATCGTTTTGCTTTAGAAACCAGCCACGGATTCCACGGATTTCACTGATTGCTGTCTCTCGCGAATGGGGGCGTCAGTCAAAACTGCGCAATCGGTGGAATCCGTGGCTGTTGTTTCTTTTTCGTGCATCACCGGGTACTCAGGATCGTGGGTTGCAGCAGGTGGTTGCCGTGGGTTAGAATGCCATTTTTAAAACCCGGTTCGGCCGGCCCCCCCTCGCCGGCCGCAGGGCGATGGCAGACGGCAGGACCTTTGGCTATTATCACTATCTCCCACCAATACGGAACGCGCGGCGAAGTGCTCGCAGCCGAAATCGCCGAACGGTTGGGCTTCGCCCTGGTCACGCCCGCGCGAGTTGATGAAATCATACGCGATCGCTATCAGCTCGATTATTCCCTTTCGGGCGAGATCGGCCAGACGCCGCGTGAACAGCAGATGAGCAAGGTTTTTGCCAACCTCATCTCGGCCATTCTGACCGACATGGCGGTGCTGAAGGACCTGGTGGTGCTGGAGTGCGGCGGCCAGTTCATTTTTCGCGCTTTTCCCAACGCGCTGCACGTACGTGTCATCGCGGCGCGCGACATCCGCGCTCACAATATCATGCAGGATACGGGCCTTTCCTTCACGCAGGCCCTGGAAGACATGGACCGGCACTACCGCCGTACCGTGCGTTTCCTGCGCTCCACTTTCCGACGTCCGAGCGAGACTCCGGAGCGTTACGACCTGGTGATCAACGCGGGCGGCTTTGATGTGAACCAGGCTGCGGCGCTGGTCATGTTCGCGGCCCGCGAGCGGAAACTGGCCGATTACGGCATGGTATCTACCGAGGACACTGAACGCGCGCGGCTGCGCAACCAGATCCGGCTGGTCCGTTCTCTCACGGAGCTGTCGATCGAACGCAACCAGTCGCTCATGCAGTTCGCCCATCCGAGCGAAATGGTTTTCGCCCGGCTGCTGGACTTTTACGGCATTCAGTGGCAATACGAGCCGCGAACCTTCCCGCTCAGTCACGACGAGCACGGCAACATCACCGAGGCTTTTTCCCCTGATTTCTACCTCCCCGACAGCGACCTGTACGTGGAGCTGACGACCATGAAGCAGGCGCTGGTGACCAAGAAGAACCGGAAGGTCCGGCGGCTGCGGGAGCTCCATCCCGACATCAAGATCCGGCTCCTCTATCAGAAGGATTTCGAGGACCTGTTGTTCAAATACGCCACCCGCAGCGCGCGGGAATAGGGCAGGACCATGAACGAGGACATTGAAAAGGTACTCTTCACGCACGAGCAGATTCAGCAGCGCATCCGGGAGGTGGCCGCCGAGATTTCACGCGACTACGCCGGGCGGGAACTGATGCTGGTCGCCGTTCTCAAAGGAGCGGTATTCTTCCTGACACACCTGGCTGAGGCGCTGACGGTCCCGGTGCTAGTCGATTTTCTCGGGATCGCGAGCTTTTCGCCGGGCCGGGCGCTGCCGGGCGTCGTGCGTATCTCCAAGGACCTGGATCTGGACATCCTGGAAAAGGATGTGCTGGTGATCGAAGACATCGTCGACACGGGCCTGACCCTGCGCTACCTCCTCAATATCCTCTCGGGACGCCAGCCGAGCAGCCTCGCGGTCTGCACCTTTCTGGACAAGGCCACGCGCAGGCTGGTTGAAATCCCCGTCCGATACCGCTGCTTCGAAATCCCCGACCGCTTTGTGGTGGGCTTCGGCCTGGACTACAATCAGCAGTACCGGTCGCTGCCTTACGTGGGCATCCTCAGGAGCCACATCTACCAGGGGAAATGAACCGGCAAAAGAATACCGACCTCAGACCTCCGACTTCCGACCTGGCGGTCGGGGTCGGGATCGGGATCGAAGCGCGCATCAGCACGATTTCGATACGGACCCCGAAAATCTTCATGCGTCGGGGTGCGCCGTTGGCGCATGGATTACTGTTGCCAGAGGAAAGGCCTGCAAGTGTCCGGGATCCATGCAGAAACATTTCCTCTTGGATCCGAAACATGATAAGAAAGCGCTCGCAGGCGACAGTTGGCTATCATTCGATGGCGCGTCTTTCAGGCGGGCGTGCCCGGGAGTCACGTTTCCATTATGACGACACAGGATCTGGAACAGACAACGAATCCACTGGCATCGCGGCGTTTTCTTCCATGGCTTCTGGTGCTTTTCGTGGGGAGCGGCTGTGCGGCGCTGATATATGAAATCGTATGGCTGCAACTGCTGCAACTGGTGATCGGCTCCTCGGGCATTTCGCTGGGAGTGCTGTTGGGCACCTTCATGGGCGGGATGTGTCTGGGCAGCCTGATTTTGCCCAGAATCATCCCGGACCGGTATCATCCGCTGCGCGTTTACGCCTTTCTGGAGCTGGGAATCGGCATCCTCGGCATCGCGGTGCTTTTCGGGATGCCCCTGGTGGCCGGGCTGTACACGAGCATCCTCTGGCACGGGGTGATCGCCCGCACCCTGGTTGCGGCCCTCTGCCTGCTGCCGCCAACCCTTTTGATGGGAGCCACACTGCCGGCGATCGCCCGCTGGGTCGAAACGACGCCTGAAGGGGTTTCCTGGATGGGCTTTTTTTACGGGGGAAACACCGCGGGTGCGGTTTTCGGCTGTCTGCTGGCCGGTTTTTACCTGCTGCGGCTGTACGACATGCCCACGGCGACCTTTGCAGCGGTGGCCATCAACATTGTCGTGGCGGGCGTCGCCCTGTTGATTGCTGCCAGGACGTCGCGTCGGGTCGCATCCACGGAGACGGAAGCCGCCCCGCAGGTGCGCGCCGCTGGATCCGGCGCCGTGTATCTCACCATTGCCCTGTCCGGATTCTGCGCGTTGGGTGCCGAGGTCATCTGGACGCGTCTCTTATCCCTGGTGCTCGGCGCGACGGTATACACGTTCTCGATCATTCTTGCGGTGTTTCTGGTAGGGCTCGGGCTCGGCAGCAGCGCCGGGGCCTTCCTGGCCGGCAGGATCAGAAAGCCGCGTATCGCGCTCGGCATCTGCCAGATGCTGCTCACCGGAGCCGCCGCCTGGGCGGCTCTGATGATCGCCAGGTCGATCCCATACTGGCCGATCAATCCCAGTCTCTCGACAACCGCCTGGGCGCCCTGGTACACCTTCCAGCTCGACATAGTCCGCGCCTGCTGGGTGGTGTTGCCGGCGGCCATGCTGTGGGGCGCCAGCTTTCCGCTGGCACTGGCGGCGGTCGCCTCCCGCGGGCAGGATCCGGGACGCATGGTCGGCAGCGTCTACGCCGCAAATACGGTGGGCGCCATCCTGGGCTCCCTGCTGTTCAGCATGGCCGTCATACCGCAGGCGGGCACGCAATGGGCCCAGCGCCTGTTGATTCTGTTTTCGGCCGTTTCTGCGCTGGTGGCGCTGGCGCCGGTCTTCCTGCCCCAACCCCGGCAGGAAACGCCCGGCCAGGAACCGGGTGCGCAGCCGGCCTTTTCGATGACCGGGTCTGTATGGACCGTTCTGGCGCTGGCACTGGCAATCCTGCTGGCCACAGGGGTTTCCAAAGTGCCGTGGGAGATGGTTGCATTCGGGCGTTTCTCGGCGACATGGATACCCTGGTCGGTCCCCGGGATTGTCGCCGAAAAAGACGTTCCCGTGAGCTCCAGCAGCAACGTGGTCCGGTATTGCACGTATGTCGGCGAAGGCATGAACGTTTCGGTCGCCGTCACCAAATCGACTTCCGGCTGGTTGTACTTCCACGGAGCCGGAAAAGTGCAGGCCTCCACTGATCCGCAGGACATGCGGCTGCAGCGCATGCTCGGCCATCTCTCCGTCCTGGCCCGCAGGAATCCGGATGAGGTGAAGGACGTGCTGGTGGTCGCCTGCGGCGCCGGCGTGACCGCGGGATCCTTCGTGCCGTATCCCTTCATCCAGCGCATCACCATCTGCGACATCGAGCCGTTGGTCCCGAAGGTGGTAACCCCCATGTTCGGCAGGCAGAATTACCATATTGTCGACGGCATCGACAAAGAGAATCCACGCCGGGTCAACGGCAAGGAGGTCAAGGTCGTCTACGACGACGGCAGGCACTATATCCGCACGCTGCCGGCCGATGAGAAGTTCGACGTGATCACGTCGGATCCGATCGATCCCTGGGTCAAGGGCTGCGCCGCGCTGAACACGGTGGAGTATTACCAGATGTGCCGCGACCACCTGAAGCCGGACGGCGTGATGAGCCTGTGGATACCGCTTTACGAGAGCAATACCGAGACGGCAAAGAGCGTGATCGCCACCTTCTTCCAGGTGTTTCCGAACGGCATCCTCTTCAGCAATGACACGAACGGAGAGGGCTACGACGCGGTCCTGCTGGGCCAGGTCGAGCCGACGGTGATCGATGTGGACTTGCTGCACGCCAAGTTGAACAGCACGGAATATTGGCCCGTGAAGGAATCCCTGATGGAGGTCGGCTTCGCCGGCGTGGGGAACGACGCCAATCCGGATTCACTCAGTCCCGGGATTGCCGTGGCCCTGCTTGCCACCTACGCCGGGAGGGCAGCCGACCTCAAGGAATGGGCGAAGGACGCTCAGATCAACACCGACCGCAATCTGCGCCTGCAGTATCTGGCCGGCATGTGGCTCAATTTTTACATCGGCACGGAAATCCTGAGCAATATCCTCGCGCACTACCGGTTTCCTGACGAGCTGTTTGTCGGTTCGCCGGAACAGGTCCAGGCATTGCAGCGGGCGCTGCAAAACGCCGGACGGACCCGATAAGCTTGGAGATGTCGCGCGGCTATCCTGAGGAAAACCGTAGCTCGCCAAATGCCTCGGGAACATGGAAGTTCGGCTGCGGAGTATGCGTCGGAAGCCAGGCAGAGTAAAACCGTTCCGGTTCCTGCCCCTCCACGCGGAAGAAGTTCACTCTCCAGGATTTCCCCGGCCGGAATTGCTTCGTGAGGCAACGAATCGGCAGCGCCAGTTCGGCAACCCAGACACGGGCATGCACATCGACGGTCACCCTGCTCCCCAGGTCGCAGTGAAGGTCCGATTTGTGCCTCTCTCCGGCACCCGGATCCAGATGGATATCCAGATCCAGCCAGCTGCCGTTGGGACTGATTTCAAATTCCCGGTAGTGCGCAGGATCCCCGGCATCGGGCTGAAGAAAGACCTCGGCGACGTCGCGCAGCCAGAGCTGATCGCGCCTCGTTTGCGCTTCCGGGAAGACATGGATGTTGCGATAACGCGCCCGAAAACGGATGAAGAGAAAATCCGAGGACCAGAGCAGGCGGACTTCGGTCTCACGCAGAGGATCCGGGTGCCGGCCTTGCCAGTCAGCACAGAAGGCCACCGGCACGGCCGTCGCCCATGCTGCGTCCTGAGGAAATCCCTCCCGAAGGGACGGCAGCGCCAGCTTTGCGGCTGCCGCGCGACCGACGCCGTTCTCAAGATCGGAACGTAACTGCATTGACAATCCCCGGCCGCACCAAACACAGGAAATGCGGAGGACGGAACCTGCTCGCGCTCTCCGCCGAGGCGATTAGGATCATACTCCGGCACAGCAGGATGATGGTAGCCCTCAAAAAGCCGGATTCGGGCGTCGCCGGCGCTCTTGGAGTGCGGCGATCATTCGCCGCTTTGGGCTGCGGCGGGGGGCAAGGCGAAGCCCGAAGGCGGCGTATGAACGCCGCACTCCAAAGGCGGCTTCGCCGCCGCTTTCCTGGGGACTGCGCCGTGTCGATGGGGCGAAGCCGCGAGGCCGGTTTGTGAACAAAACATTCCGCCAGGACGCGGGCGTCGCCGGCGCTCTTGGAGTGCGGCGATCATTCGCCGCTTTGGGCTGCGGCGGGGGACAAGGCGAAGCCCGAAGGCGGCGCATGAACGCCGCACTCCAAAGGCGGCTTCGCCGCCGCTTTCCTGGGGACTGCGCCCGAGGTTTTGGGCTGCGGCGTTGGCGAAGGCAAAGTCGCAAGGCAGTGTAGGAACACCGCACTCCCAAGGGCACGACTGGAGCCGCGCTATCGGTTCACATGGACTACCTTTGCCGGCGGGAATCCGTTGAACCAGGTGGACGAAGCGTTGCTGTAGGCTCCGATGTTTTCGGAATAGACCAGATCGTCCATCTCCAGGTCCGGAAGTTCCTCCGACTGGGAGACAGTATCGAGCCCGTCGCAGGTCTGGCCGAAGACCGCGCAGATTTCGGTCTCGCCCTTTTTGAATGCCTTGAGGTGGTACTGGCAGTGGTCAAAGATGATGCCTGAAAAGGTGTGGTACACCCCATCGTTGATGAAGTAGCAGGTCTTGCCGTCCCGCACAGCCTTGCCGATGATTTGAGCAACCAGCACCGCTGCCGTGGCCACGAAAAACCGGCCCGGCTCCGCAATGATCTGGATATCCGGTGCAAACAGCCGATCGAACTCTGCGTTCAGGATCTTTGCCAGCGAGGTGAAGGGCTTGACGTGCCGGTCATAGGGCACCGGGAAACCGCCGCCGATGTCCAGGATCTTGATCTCATGGCCGCGCGCCTGCGCCTCCTTCATCACCGCCGCCGCCATGTTCAGGGCCTGCACAAAGTTCTCGAAATTCGTGCACTGGCTGCCGACATGGAAACTCAGGCCTTCGACCTCCAATCCGATGCGGAATGCCGCGAGGATGAGGTCGACCGCCTCCCCGGGGTCGCAGCCGAACTTCGAGGAGAGTTCGACCATCGAGCCTGTGTTCGGCACCCGCAATCGCAGTACCACGCCGGCATGAGGAGCGTAGCGTCTGATTTTGTGCAGCTCGTTCAGGTTGTCGTAGGTGACCAGCGGCTTGTACTGATCGAGCGCCGTCAGCGTTTCCTTGGTCTTGGTGGTATTGGCGAAAATGATCTTGTCCCAGATGAAATCCTGTCGCTCCTTGGCGGGAAGGTCGTTGATGTTCTCGTGCACCAGCAGGAACTCCGGCAGCGAGGCGGCATCAAAGCTGGCCCCGGCCCGGTACAACGTCCGGACAATCTCAGGGTCGGGATTGGCTTTCACGGCATAGTAAGCCTGTACCTTGGGGAGGTGTTTCCTGAATCTGGCGTAGTTGCGGCGAATGATATCGTGATCGATCACCACAACCGGCGTCCCCTGTTTTCTGGCGATCGCCAGAAGCTGTCTTTTCGTGGGCATGGATGCCTCCTGCGGCTTTTTCACTCAAGCACCGGCTCGCTGCCGTCGATCATCTTCACCCGGTTGTGGAGGAAATACTCCCTGGTCAGGGCTTTTACCATCCGGCCGCGCTGGTCGTAAAGCCGTCGCAGCTTGCGTGGCTTATGCTTCGCCAGGGCGTAATGCGTGAGCACGGGCATGGCGATCGTGGTGTCGGTGTAGCACACGACTGCGTCCGGCAACCGGTCCGGGTCCACCTTTCCCCAGCTGACCGCCTCGCTCGGCGTGGCGCCGCTCAAGCCGCCGGTATCAGGACGCGCGTCCGTCACCTGGAGGAAAAAGTCCTGGCCGTATTCCTTGATGCGCAGCACTTCCTGGATTTGCGGTTCGGTCTGCAGCATGAAATTCTTGGGACTGCCGCCGCCCCAGAGGACGACGGCGCTGCGCCCGCCGGCCCGCTTGGCGGCAAGAACGAATGCCGTGGTTTCGTTGACGTCGATCGAGGGGTTGATGCGCAGTTTGTTGCCGCGCAACTCCACGCCGGCCACGTTCATCCCGATGGTGGAATCGCCGGGCGAGGACGTGTAGCAGGGTACGCCGGCGCGGTACGCCGCCGCCAGCACGGAGACATTCCTGAGGCCCGCCCTGCGCTCCCAGGCGGCTGCATATTTGCCCAGCAGGTAGTGCATTTCGGCCGAGCCCATTTCCTTTTGAAATTCAGGCTGAATGAGGATCCGCCGCAGGATTTCGTCAGTGGCCATCAGGCAGTCGCTGTACCCGAGCAGCACATCGTACACGCGCACGATATCGTTGTTCCGCAGTTCCGTGTCGTCCATGGTGAAGCTGCCGGCGCGCACCGGAAAATTGAGCGCGAAATGGAGGTCGTGATACAGGTTGGCGCCGGTGGCGACAATCCAGTCGACGAAGCCTGCCCTGATGAGCGGCACGATCGAGGAACATCCCAGACCCGCCGGCGTGAGCGCTCCTGATAAGCTCATCCCGATGGTCACGTCCGGAGCCAGCATCCTTTCGACAAACAGCCGGCACCCCTCCTTGAGCCGGGCGGAATTGTAGGCAAGGAACGTCTCATCCACAATCCGGGTCAGCTTTTCCCTGCCCGTGAGGTTTTTGGGAAGGATGCGTTTCCCGGACAGGAAGGCATCCCGTTGCGGGCATTTCTTTTTCTTCAGCCAATCCGGCATCTCGGTGAGGTCTTCGCGATAGCGTCGCTGGGTCTTTTGAGTCTTAGCCATAGTCTTCACCCCGTTCTGCAAGGGCACGCATCCGGTCTCCTGGCCTTCCATGTACAGCCGCCAATGCGGCATAAGCCTACCATAGAGGAACAGAGCGGCAAAGCGGCACCGGCAATGCGGTCGCGCGTTTCGCAGATTTTCCCGGCCCATAGGGCTGTTCCGAAAACACAGACCTCCGACCGCCGACCTCTGACCTCAGACCTCTGACCTCAGACCTCTGACCTCCGACCTCAGACCTCAGACCTCAGACCTAAAACCTAGATACCAACTGAGCTGGTTTTCATGCGTCACCGGGCACGCCCCTTCTTGGGCGACCGTGTTTGCGCGCCACAGGGTTTGCCCATCCGGGGCATCAGGCCGGCATCGAATTTTCTGGCAAGGATTCCGGGTACCGACTATTCTCAGGGTGAGGCGCAAGGCGATGATGCGAAAGGAAACCCGACAAAACCCATCGGCACTCGGATTTTCGATGCCGGCGGAATGGGAGCCTCATGAAGCCACCTGGCTCGGCTGGCCGCACCATGCGACCGATTGGCCGGACAAGCTTGACACGATCCGCTGGGTATACGGCGAGATAGTGCGCAGGATCTCGCCGGGCGAAAAGGTCCGGCTGCTGGTCAATTCCCGGGCCGGCAGGCAGGAAGCCGGCCGCTGTCTGTCGCGCGCCGGCGCGGATGTCGGACGGGTGGAGTTCATCATCCACCCTACCAACCGCGGCTGGATGCGCGACAGCGGTCCGGTCTTCGTCCGCAGGCGTGCCGGCAGCAGGTTGGAGACCGCGATTGTTCATTTCCATTTCAACGCCTGGGCGAAGTATGCCGACTGGCGCAAAGACCGGAGAGTTCCGGAGATCGCGGCACGGCGGCTGGGCAAGAGGCTGTTCCGCGCCCGCGTCGGCGCCCGCGATTTCGTGCTCGAAGGCGGCGGCATCGATGTCAATGGGCGCGGCGCGCTGGTGACGACCGAAGAATGTTATCTGGAGGAGCGCACTCAAGTACGCAACCCGGGCCTGAGCAGGACAGCATTCGAGACCGCGCTCCGGTCGTGGCTGGGAGTGACCCATGTGCTCTGGCTCGGCGGCGGCATCGCCGGGGACGACACTCACGGACACGTGGACGACATTTGCCGCTTTGTCAACCCGAGGACGCTGGTGCTTGTCCGGGAAGAGAATCCGAAGGATGTCAACTACCGCCCGCTGGCAGAGAATTGGGAGCGCGTCATGGATTTCCGTCTCGAAGACGGGACCAGGCCCGAGGTGCTGGCGCTGCCGATGCCGGGACCGGTCTATTTCGACGGTGAGCGCCTGCCGGCCAGCTATGCTAATTTCTATATCGCCAACGCGGCAGTCCTGGTGCCGACCTTCAACGATCCGCAGGACCGCGCGGCACTGGGCGTCCTGGGCGAAGTGTTTCCGGACCGCGAGGTGATCGGGATTCACGCCGTGGATCTGGTGCTCGGGTTCGGCACCCTGCACTGCCTCACACAACAGCAGCCCGCGATCCGCCGGGGCGTCGACGCGCACTGAGCCGCCCGGCGCAGCCTGCTTGCTGCCGCGCAGGACCATCCGTTCCAGGTCCTCCTTGAGGCTCTGCAGATCCTCCTCTGCCGCTATGCGATTATCGGGTGCGGACGAATACCGTGAAAGCTTTGAATTGCACCTTCCCCCAGGCGTTGTCTTTGACGGCAGCAGCGCGGAACCCGCCGCAGGCATCCGGCCACATCTTGTCATAACAAACCACGACGCGGCGCTGAACACCGGTCCCCGCAAGCGAGCCGCGCCCGGGATCAAGGTCGTCGATCAGGAAATATGCCAGCTCCGGGTAGTAATATTCCAGCAGGGGGTACACCTTGGGCGCCGAAACCGCATCCCCCTCACGAAGGCTCTTGCTGAGAAATGCGGCGGTCCCCCGCCAGTCTGCCGGCTCGTTGAGCGCGTGGCTTTGCCCGATATAGACGGACATAAGCACCAGGATGCCGGCGTAGGCGATCGCCGGAGAACTGAGCTGGTACGGCAGGTGGGGCAGGATGGTGAGCCGCTCTCCCACATAAGATAAACCATAGCCGGCGATGAGCAGCAGCGGCGGCGTAACATGCAGGATATGCCGGATGGCAAAAAAGTAACCCGCCCAAACCTCGACCGCCAGCAGAACCGGGATCGGCACGAGCAACCAGGTCAGCAGCCAGAGCAGCGATTGGCGGCGTCCATGGCGCAGCAGGGCCCGAATGCCTGTCGCCAGCCCGAGCAGCAGCAATGCGGCCGCAGGGTAGCTGTTGTCCCCCAATTCCTTGATCAACCGCAGGATCAGCTTCGGATCCAGGATCTCGGCTGCGGGAACAAGCATCGGCCTGGCCCAGACGAATCGGATCCAGGGGAAGAACAGTGCGAATGCAGCCAGTGCAGCCAGCCCGTACCAGGCCACCGCCGACCACTCCAGGGAAACCTGTCCGGCACTTCCCTCCCCGGCTTCTCCCTCGCCCGAAGGTGATTCCGGGGAGGGTCGCAAGAGGACGGAGAGTGCCAGGCAAACCAGCTGGGAGCAAAGGATCAAGGCGCCCAAAAAACTCGTATACAGGAGCAGGGCAAGCACACCGGCGATGAGAATCCATCCGCGCGGGCGCTGATCCTTGCCGAACAGCTGCCGCAACAGCAGGTCATACGAGAGGAGCGTCAGGAACATCAGCAGGGCGTAAGGCCTTGCTTCCTGGCTGTAATGGTAGGCCAGCGGGTAAAAAGCGAACAGGACCGTGGCGTACCGCGCCACACGCTCGGCGAACAGGAACCGCGCCACGCGGTAAAAAATCCAGATGGACAGCGTCCCGAAGACCACCGCATGCAGGCGCAACGCCCACGCGGAGTCGCCCAACAGGACCGTCAGCCCCTTCTGGACGAAGAAATCGAGTGGTGACGCCAGGTCCATGCCTTCCCGCAGGCGGGTCAGGATCTCGGCAGGAGAGGCAAACCGGATGATGCGCGCCTGCATCAATTCGTCCACCCACAGCTGCCGCGTTCCCAACAGGACGAGGCGATGCAGGAATCCTATTCCCAGAATGATGGCGACAAACTTCTTCATGATGAGGCGCCGCACTCCCCTATCTGTTACAGCGCTAGCCCGGATTATTCATGGGAGAGCTCGGCAAACGAGTGCGCGATGGCGCACAATGCCGGTAACGGCCCTCAACGGAAGGCTTTCAGGACACGGAAGAACACGGGCAGGGCTCTTGCCGCCGGCTTTTTCGCATGCGGGCCGGCAAAAGCCCTGCACACGGATCCGGTCCGTGTTCATCCGTGTTTCTCCGTGTCCGCAAACGTTTTGTGATCCTTCCCTCATGAATAATCCGAGCTAGAGCGTAGCCTCTTCCGGAACAGATTTCAAGAACTCCCGGCTGACGAAGCGCAGGCCGGCGCCGTGCGCGCCGCGGCCTGGCGAAGCCGCAGGTTTCAAGGCGGGTAATGGCGACGATGTGCCCGTGCGCAGGCGTCTGCGGAAATGCTAGATGGTAAACAGTTTCGTGCCGGCGAGGTCACCAACCAGGAACATGTGATAGATCAGGATGGCAATGTAAAACCAGAGGCACAATCTGGCCATGTAGCGGGCGAGGGGCCACTCCTTGTGGAGGATGATGATCGCCAGCGGAAAAGCGGTCATCACCGCTTTGAGGCTGAAAAAGGCGTAGACGCCCCCCCATGCAATTGCCATGTTCATGATCGGATTGGCTTCCCGAACATGTCCTCTTTCGATCTGGTAGATCGTAAGGACTGCGTCCAGAAACGACAGGCCCATTACAGCAATCGCAATTCCCCAGTTCTTCCGATCGTAGATATCGACATATGCGCCGCCGTCTGTCTTGCGCCGGCCTTTGTTGTGTCTCCGGCGGTGGCTGCTGAACCTGGGAGGAAAGGTAGAGGGCTGCCGGCGGTCAATGCCGCTGCGCCTTTCGACGAAGATTCCGCTCGGGGGACCACTTGCCGACATATCTATATCCAGGAACAATATATCGGCGGTTGCGCGCCCGGCTTTAGGAGTTCACAGCGCACTGTCCCTAGGCTCCGGCAGCAGAGCCGCCTGGCGGGCTGGGCCAAGCCCGGCAGGGCAGTGCCGAAGGGGGGCGGTTCGACCCCGGGCATCGTCGATGTTTCTTAATTCCAACACTTACCGGCGAAAACCGATCCTCGCGATGAGCAAACAGGTGATCGTCTTGACCGTCACTCCGGGCTAGGACCGCGCCAGTAATTGCCTGAGCACGTAGGGCAGAATGCCGCCGTGGGCATAGTATTCGACTTCCACCGGCGTGTCGATGCGCAGCATCACGGGGATACGTTCGTTGCTGCCGCCGTGCCGGTGGATCACGAGGGTCACCTCCTGGCGGGGTTTGATGCTGTCCTTCAGGCCGAGGAGGTCGAAAGTTTCCGTGCCGTCGAGGCCTAGGCTCTTGGCAGAAACGCCTTCCCTGAACTGGCAGGGGAGCACACCCATGCCGACCAGGTTGCTACGGTGGATACGTTCAAAGCTCTGGGCAATGACGGCGCGCACCCCCAGCAGCGCCGTGCCTTTTGCCGCCCAGTCGCGCGAACTGCCTGTCCCGTACTCCTGGCCGGCGACGATCACCAGGGGCACGCGGGCGTTTTGGTAGCGAAGCGCGGCATCATAGACGCTCAGGATGTCCCCGTCGGGCTGATATGCCGTCACACCTCCTTCAATCCCGGAGACCATCAGGTTTTTGATGCGCACGTTCGCGAAGGTGCCGCGCATCATGACCTGGTGGTTGCCGCGGCGCGCTCCGTAGCTGTTGAAGTCCGCCACGGTCACACCGCGCCCCTGCAGGTAAAGCCCTGCCGGTGAACTGGCCTTGATGGCGCCTGCCGGGCTGATGTGATCGGTGGTGATGGAGTCGCCGAAGATCGCCAGCGGCCGCGCCCCGCGGATCTCCTCGATCCGGCCCGCCTGCATGCTGAAGGGCTGGAAGAAGGGGGGGTCCTGGATGTAGGTCGATTCCTCGTCCCAACGGTACACATCGCCCGTGGGGGCGGGGATTTCGTTCCACATGGGATTCTCTCCGGCGAAATTGCGATAGAGCCTGCGGTAGGTTTCCGGCTCCAGGGCGGTGCGCATCAGGTCTCGTACCTCGCCGAGCGTGGGCCAGATGTCGCGCAAGTGCACGTCCGCGCCGTCCCTGCCCTTGCCGAGCGGCTCGCGCGACAGATCGATGTCCATGCGGCCCGCGATGGCAAAAGCAACCACCAGGGGCGGGCTCATCAGGAAATTCGCCTTGACGGATTGATGAACGCGGGCCTCGAAATTGCGGTTGCCGCTCAAAACGCTGGCTGTGATCACATCGTTTCCCCTCACCACTTCTTCGATGGCGGGGTCCAGCGGCCCGGAATTGCCGATACAGGTCATGCAGCCATAGCCCGCCAGGTTAAAGCCCAGCTGGTCCAGGTACGTCTGGAGCCTGGTTTTCTCGAGATAATCGCTGACGACGCGGGATCCGGGCGCCAGCGAGGCGCGCACATGCGAGGGCGTGGCAAGGCCGCGTTCAACCGCCTTCTTGGCCAACAGGCCGGCCGCCAGCATGACGCTGGGATTGGAGGTGTTGGTGCAGGATGTAATGGATGCGATCACCACGTCGCCGTGCCCTAGGCTCGTGGGCTGGGAATTTCGCGGTTTCTCCGGATTGACCTTGACCGGATAGCGCTTGGCGATTTCCGCGGCGGACTTGCCATAGCCGTTTTCAGCGGCCGGCTTCTGCAGCAGCTCCAGGAATGTCTTCTTGACGTCGGCCAGAATGATCCGGTCCTGGGGCCGTTTGGGTCCGGCAACTGCCGGCACCACGTCCGCCAGGTCAAGTTCCAGCAAAGTGCTATACGCGCACTCGCCCCGGCGGGGAATACCGAACATGCCCTGAGACTTGAAATAGCTGCGCACCAGCTCGACCTGTTCCGCGCTGCGCCCGGTAGCCTGGAGGTACGCGCAGGTTTCCTCGTCGACCGGAAAGAATCCCATGGTCGCGCCGTATTCAGGAGACATGTTGGCGATCGTGGCCCGATCGGTGACCGGCAGCGATGCCGCGCCTTCGCCGTGGTATTCGACGAACTTGCCGACCACTTTGGCTTTGCGCAGCATCTGCGTCACGTGCAACACCAGGTCGGTCGCGGTAACCCCTTCGCGCAGGCGCCCGGTCATGTGCACGCCGACCACATCCGGGGTGAGGAAATAGACCGGCTGCCCCAACATTCCGGCCTCGGCCTCGATGCCGCCCACTCCCCAGGCGACGATGCCGAGTCCATTGATCATCGTGGTGTGCGAATCCGTTCCTACCAGCGTGTCGGGGAAATAGACGTCGTCCTTCTGGATCACCACCCTGGCCAGGTACTCGAGGTTTACCTGATGGCAGATGCCGGTGCCCGGAGGCACCACCTTGAAGCCTTCGAACGCCTGCATACCCCACTTCAGGAACTGGTAACGGGCACGATTGCGCTGGAATTCCAGCTCCATGTTGCGGCGCAGGGCGTCGGCAACGCCCGCGAAATCCACCTGCACCGAATGGTCAATCACCAGGTCCACGGGGACCAGCGGTTCGATCATTTTCGCGTTCCGCCCCAGACGCGCCACGGCTGAACGCATCGCCGCCAGATCCACCAACAGCGGCACCCCGGTGAAATCCTGCAGGAGGATGCGCGCGACGATGAAGGGTATCTCCTGGGTCCGTTCCGCGTTGGCCTCCCAATTGGCCAGGGCCCGTACATCCCGTTCCGTGATCTTCTTGCCGTCGTAGTTGCGCAGGACCGATTCGAGCACGATGCGGATGCTGACGGGCAGGCGGGAAACAGGTCCCACCCCTTCCTTCTCCAGCTGCGGCAGCGAATAAAACTTGCCCGTGCGGTTGCGGCCGACGTTAAGGGTTTGCAGGGAATCGAACAGGTTGTGTGTCATGTCTTTGTCCCCGAAGCTGACGATTCATGGTAATAAGTGAGATGCAGAAAATCGACCTAGTGTAAGGTTCGCGGCAGGAAAGGTCAAGCGTGCCGGCGGCGCGTCCGGCGAAGGCCATGGCAACGGCGGCTTCATCTTCCGATGCCGATCCCGACAGTCCCGGTTGTTGTTCTATTTTGGGAACAGTTCCGCGCGAATGCGAAAGCAGGCCCTGAGGAGGGTTTGCCATGAATCATACAGAATCAAACCCAGATTTGCTCCACGTCGTACTGGTCAAGCCTGAGATACATCCCAACACGGGCAACATCGCACGGCTCTGCGCGGCCAATGCCTTGCCACTGCACCTCGTGGGAGCGCTCGGATTCCGCATCGACGACCGCGCGGTCCGGCGCGCCGGGCTCGACTATTGGCCTTTCGTGGATCTGCGCCGCTCCGATACGATGGAAGAGTTGCAGGCTGCACTCCCCGGCGCGCGCTTCTTCTATTTCAGCGCTCGCGCCGATCGCCTTTACACCGACGTCAGATATCGGCCGGGAGACTGCCTCGTCTTCGGGCCGGAATCCGCCGGTCTGCCGAAGGACTTGCTGAGCACTCACCGGGATTGCGCTCTGAGGATCCCGATGCGCACTGAAAATGTGCGCAGCCTGAACCTGTCGACGGCGGTGGGAATCTCCGTGTACGAAGCGTTGCGGCAGCTGCTCTCCTGAGGGGGGGTGAACGTGATCCGGGGAAAAGGCAGTGCCCGTGTCAGCCTCTCCAGTGTCCGGGCCGCACCCGGTGACAGGATAGTATTCGGGGTCGGGATCGGGGTCGGGAACGAGCTGATGCGCCTTCGATCCCGATCCCGACCCCGACATTGGTGGCTTTGGTTCTATTTTCGAAGCAGTGCGGAGAGACGCAAGACAAAACGCGCCTCTGTCCTTGTTCCTGGGTGTCCCGCCGGGATGTGGAGACCCGGCGGGAACCCGATGGTGCAACTCAGGCAGGAATCTGCTCGGCGCTGGGAAAGCAGCGGCAAGCCTCGTCGTACTCCTGCCACCACCCCTGAAGAACGCTCATGTCGGTTGCGCGCGGCTCGTTGCCGTCGCCCGCAATCCGCAGATACTCGCGCAGGAGCGGTTTGAAGTGGGGGTGGGCGCACTTCTCGATAATGTCCTCCGCGCGGCGCCGGCCGGACCGGATCTCGGTATTGACGGCATAGCCCTGTTCCGTACACAGGCACTTGATGTCGTGCTCGGTATGATCGATGTGGCGCACGTAGGGCATGACGCAGCTCACAGTCCGGCCGTCTCTGAGGCGCCGGATGGAAGGCGTGTGGGCAATGCTGATATAGGCATTCCGGAAGAAATCGCCGCTGCCGCCCAGACCATTGATCACCTTGGAGCCGTCCACGTGAGTCGAGTTCACGTGCCCGTAGATGTCAAACTCCAGCGGCGTGTTCATCGCGATGATGAAGAGCCGGGTGATGATCTCGGCGCTGTTGGAGAGCCACATGGGCCGCAGCACAATCCGGTCGCGGCAGCGCGCGAACAGGCGTTCAAAATCCTTCCTGGCCTGGGCCGAAAAGGAGATGGCGGTCGCTGAGGCGCAATCGAATTTCTCGTCGTCTTCCACGTAGCGCATCATCCCGTCCTGGAAAACCTCGGTCCAGAAGCGGATCTTCTGGAAGGGGGACTTGTACAGCTCGCCGACGATGGCGTTGGCGACATTGCCTACGCCCGACTGGATCGGGGGCAGGCGCTTGTTCCAGTGAAGCCACTTGCGGCAGTCCATCAGGAATCCGACGACATTCTCGGCGATTTTGACCTCGATATCCTGGGTTCCCTTGAATTCCACCGAATAATCCGGCTTGCGGGATTCGACAATCGCCACCACCTTGTTCTTGTCGATCTCGACGTAGGGCGTGCCGACGCGATCGTCGACGTTGATGATCGGGATCGGCCAGCCCACTTTCGGGTGCACGGCCGGCAGCACGATGTCGTGGAATCCCGTATAATCGGGGATGGCGGTATTGACCTCCAGGATGATCTTCTTCGCCATGGCGAGAGCTTCCGCAGAGATGCCGACCGACGAAGAAAGGATGACGCTGCCGTCTGGGCGGATGCGCGACACCTCAACCACGGCCGCGTCCAGGACTCCATAAAAGCCGTAGAGCAGGTTGCGCGCAAACGCGGACAGATGCACGTCCGTGAAGTCCATTTTGCCCGCGTGGATCAGCCTGCGCGACGCCGTCGAGGACATGTAGGGCCCCCGCCTGCCGATAAACGGTGCTATGGGATTCTCCACCTCCTCCGACAGGGAGGCGCCGCTGAACAGCCCGATACGCGCGTGGGGGGCGTGTTCAGCGAAATGCCGGGCCAATGCCGGCATGAAGACTTTCGGCTCACCGGACTTGGTGAAACCACTGATGCCGATCGTGGAGTGCGCGGCGATGTATTTTACCGCCTCTTCGGCGGGAACCACTTTATCCAACAGTTCTTTGCATTCAACTCGATCCTGCAATGAAGTCATATGAAAGAGCCTCCGCCCATCCTGGGAGGACAAACGGGCAAAACCGTAATAATGGTTGAGGAAAGCATCGAAAGCAACCCCAATCTGAATCGGCGCGATCTGGGGGGAACATCAGCGGAAACCAAGGCGGCAGCAGGTAACTGACTTGACCAGGATTATTCATGAGGGAAGGATCACAAAACCTTTGCGGACACGGAAAAATGCGGATGAACACGGACCGGATCCGTGTGCAGGGCCTTTGCCGGCCCGCAGGGCCCAGCGTTGCGCGCCATCGCGCACTCGTTTGCCGAGCGCTCTCATGAATAATCCGGGTTAACCAGAAATGCACGAAATCGATTTCGTGTGTTTCGTGTATTTCGTGGTCATGGTTTTCCGTGCAATGTTCCCGGCACAGCGGTTCCCTGCGTGGCCCGGGCTGCGTCCTTCTTTTCCTGCTTGCGATGGCGTGGCCGAGCCCCTATTCTCAACTCATGCAACTCATGGAACGGCCGGAAAACACTGGACTGATCCGGGCAGTGCTGTTTGACTTCGACGGAACCCTGACGGAGCCCGGCTCCATCGATTTCGAGGTCATCAAGCGGGCCGTCGGCTGTCCCGAGGGAATTCCGGTCCTGGAGTTCATCGCCGGCCTTTCATCGCCGGCCGCGCGCGCAGAATCGCTCCGGATCCTGGACGCCTTTGAAGCGGCGGCTGCGCGGCAATCGCGCCCCAACCGGGGGGCGGAGGAACTCATCGACTGGCTGCACGTGCAGGGCTTGAAGGCCGGCATTATCAGCCGCAACAGCTGCTCTGCCATCACCGCAGCATTGGAGAATTTCCACCACATCTCTCCCCGGGACTTTGCCGTGATCCTATCCCGCGATGACCCTTTCAGCCCCAAGCCGAGCCCGGATGGAATCGTGGCAGCAGCCGGGAGGATGGGAATTCCGGTCGCGCAGATCCTGGTTGTCGGTGATTTCATTTTTGACGTTGAGGCAGGCCGCAGAGCGGGAGCGCTCACCGCGTACCTGACAAATCGGGGCACGCCGCATGCTGATGTCCGGCCGGATTTCTCGGTGGCACACCTCGGCGAACTGAAGGAGATCATCCGGCGCCACGCTCCGCTGCCGGCGGGAAAGCTGCCGAACGACTTGTTGGGGCAGTTCCTCGCGGAAACCGGCGGCACCGGATCCCTCCTGATCGCTCCGGCCGTGGGTGAGGACGTCGCCGCAGTCCCGCTGGCGGGAGAGGAAGTGCTGGTTCTGAAGTCCGACCCGGTCACCTTTGCCACCGAGGCCGGCGGATATTACGCGGTTACCATCAACATCAATGACATCGCCACATCCGGGGCCGAGCCCCGGTGGCTGCTCGCTTCCCTCCTCTTCCCCGTCGGCACGAACGCAGCCCGGATCGGCCTTACGATCCGGGAACTGCACCGGGCGGCCGGGGAGCAGGGATTGGTCCTGTGCGGCGGGCACACGGAAATCACCGATGCGGTCACGCGTCCCGTGGTGGCCGCGCAGGTTGCGGGCACAGTCTCCCGCCGGCAGCTGATCCACAAGCGGAATCTGGCGCCGGGAGACCGGATCCTGATGACGAAGCGGCTGGCCATTGAAGCAACCAGCATTATCGCCCGCGAGTTCCCGCAGCTATTGAAGGGGTCGGGGATGAGCGATGAAGCCATCGACCGCTGCCGGAGGTTTCTTTTCGATCCGGGCATCAGCGTGCTCAGGGAGGCCCGGATCGCGGCACAGTCCGGCGCCGCCTCGGCCATGCACGACATCACGGAAGGAGGCCTGGCTACGGCACTGCGGGAACTCAGCTGCGCCGGCGGCTGCCGCATCCGTGCGTTTCGCCACCTCGTTCCCGTGTACCCGGAGACGCAGACCATTTGCCGGGCGCTCGGGCTCGATCCTCTGGGGATGATCGGCTCCGGCAGCCTGCTGATCGCATGCCGGCCTTCTTCTGTTGACGGGCTGATGGCCGCGTTGGGTGACGCCGGCATCGATGCCGTTTGCGTGGGCGAGGCCCAACCGGGAACGACCGGCGTGGAAGCAGTGGACCAGAACGGGAATCCGGTCGCCTGGCCCGATTTCGAGGTCGACGAAATTACGCGTCTCTTTTCCGACCTCCGACCTCCGACCTCTGACCTCTGACCTCTGACATCAACGCAGGCGGAGGCCGGTGCTTTGCCAAGGCCGTCCTGTGTCACGCTCGGCGGTCAGGGTTGAAGCGGCTCCAGAAAAAGATTGTTGATATGGTTGGGTAGCCCGACAGAAGCATCGTACTTTTCGGCGGATTACTTGCGGCCCTTGGGCTGGGGCGACGGCAATTCCAGCAGATGCGAGGGCGTAAACTGGGATTTGGACCACGTGTAGCCCGGATCAAACTGCACGCCGAGGAAGTAACCCGTCTGCTGGAAAATGCAGTAGCGGGTTCTGCCGTGATACTGTCCGTCCGGATAGAGAATCCGTATCGGCATATCTACCGGGACAGGGTGCTCCAGCTGCAGGCAGGCTCCTTTGGGCGAAATGTCTTCGAGCGCAACCACTTCCTTCTTTTTCGTGCCCGATTCGTCCGTGTAGACGATCTTGATCAGATCGGCGCACAAGCTGCGTTCGCTGTATCGCCTGCCGTCATCTCCTTGCATGGCCTACCTATCGGCACTTTCTCCGCCCGGGATTAACAGGTTGGGTGTGACTGGAATCACGCTTTCGTGGCGGGCATTTGGGTATAGTCGAGTTCTGAACCCAGGACGCTGTGCGGGATCATGTAGACGGCAAACAGGATCACTGAAGCCGCCAGGGCCCAGCCTGTAGCCTTCGGATTCCTGCGCAAGCGCCAGAGGGCAATGATCCACGCCAGAAACGCAACAAACGTCTTGTTGTCGGTCAGGTCCTGGCCGAATGGCCAGCCGGTCCAGTAGGCGCCGAACGCCAGTTTCTGGACGATCGGGCCGAGCATGATCCCGCCGAGGCCAAAGACAATTGTAGTCCACAGAGCCAGGCGTGCCGTGTCGGGTCTCTTCAGCAGGGCCTCGAATCCCGCGCGGGTGGATAACAGCATGGCGAGGAACATCAGGAGGATGTGAGGGATCATGATCGCCGCAGGGACAACCCCCTTGAAACGCAGGACCACCGGATCGGCAGTCAGCCAGACCTGTTGCGTCGCGTCGGCCAGGCAGATCCTGTAGGCCACCTTGCCCGCGGGCGGCTGATGAGGGATGCGGCCCACCAGTTCGTTTCCCTGCCGTTCGAGTTGCTCGCGTGTCCAGGGGTCGTTGCTGCGAAAACGCCGCAGCTCGATGAAACCGCTGATCCTTGCATCCGGGACGGGCAACCGGATCTCCTGGTCCGCCAGACTGTCGGAGGTGCGGAGCAGACGGAAACGAAGCTCGCTGCCGCCGATGGCGACACTGCTGCGTACGGGGTAGGTCGGGCCGGTCATGCGCTGATATATGGCGGCGAACGCCACGAGAAGGAACGAAAGCACCCACAACCACCAGGATCGGATTTTCATGCTGCTCTTGATTCTCCTTGGTCGAATGGCCGGTTTACATGGCGTCTGACGCCTGCCGCGAGGGCGGCATACCCGAAAACAGATATTCAGTATACTTCAGAGAGGCGACCTGCGTAAGGCCCGAACGACCGTCCGCAGGTTGCTGATTGCTGCCTGCTGTCAGCCGTGGTTCCGGATTCTCCGGCACGCACCCTTCAGGTGGCGTATAATGAATGGCTGTCGTGGAGTCAGGCCGCAGAGGCTGTAATGCACGAGTTGTCGATAGCCCAGGGGATCGTGGATATTATCCGGCAGTATGTGCCGGCAGACCAGACGGCGGATGTCAGGCAGGTCAAGGTCCGCGTCGGTCACATGGCGGGAATCGTACCCGATTCCCTGGATTTCTGTTTCGGCGCCATCGTGGACGGCACCCCCTTGGGGGACGCCCGGCTGGACATCGAGGAAACGCCTGTCAGGTCGCAGTGCGCCGGTTGCAGCGAGGTTTTTGTCGTGGAGGGATCCGTGTTTCGGTGCCCTTCCTGCGGCAGCCCGGAGATCAGGATTATCTCCGGGACGGAATTACAGGTTATTGAGATCCAGTTGTCAGACCGGCAGGCGGGAGCGATATGAACATCATTACCATTGAGCGCAAGGTCTTGGAGAGGAACGACGAGATCGCCGACCAAAACCGTGCGCTGCTGAGGCAGCACGGCATCCTGGCATTCAACCTCGTGAGTTCGCCGGGAGCCGGCAAAACCAGCATTGTCGAGCGGACGCTGGAGCACCTGGGTCAGGATGTGCGGGTGGGGGTGATTGAAGGTGACGTCCAGACGGACTTCGATGCGCAGCGTGTCGCCCGCTACCGGGTGCCTGTCATTCAGATCGTGACCAACGGGGGTTGTCACCTGGAGGCTCGGCTCGTGCAGGACGCTTTGGCGCAGATGGATCTGCGTGGCCTGCATATGCTGATCATCGAAAACGTCGGCAACCTGGTCTGCCCGGCGAACTACGATCTCGGCGAGGCCATGAAGGTTGTCGTGCTGAGCACGACGGAGGGGGACGACAAGCCCCTGAAATATCCCGGCATGGTGCGCAATGCGTCGGTGCTGCTGATCAACAAGATTGACCTCATCCCGTATATCCCGTGCGATCTGGCGGCTCTCAGAAAAAACGCGCTGCAGATCAATCCGCATCTGCAGATCTTTGAAACCTCCTGCACGACCAACGCCGGCATCGCGGAATGGTGCCGCTGGCTCAAGGAAAAGGGCGTTCACCGACCGTGATTCAACGAGCTCGCATTGCCATCCGCGGCGCCGTTCAGGGAGTCGGCTTCCGGCCTTTTGTCTATCGCCTGGCTGTCGAACTGCAGTTGACCGGCTGGGTGATGAACTCGACCGAGGGGGTGTTCATCGAAATCCAGGGGGAGCAGGGGCAACTGGAGGCATTCCTCCTGAGGTTGCAGGCCGACAGGCCGCCTCGTTCTTTCATCCAGAGCCTGGAATTCTCCTATCTGGACCCGGCCGAGTTTCACGGCTTCGAGATCCGCGCCAGCAGCGACCAGGGTTCCCGCAATGCGCTGGTGCTCCCCGACATTGCGGTTTGCGGAGACTGCCTCGCCGACATCCTGGACCCCGCCAACCGCCGCTACCGTTACCCCTTCACCAACTGTACGAACTGCGGCCCGCGTTTCACGATCATCGAATCGCTCCCTTATGATCGCGGCAACACATCCATGAAGCTCTTTCCGATGTGTCCTCAATGCCGGCAGGAATATGAGGACCCGCTGGACCGCCGCTTCCACGCGCAGCCGAATGCGTGTCCTGCATGCGGCCCCAGGCTTGCACTGTGGGACGCAGCCGGGGAGTTCCTCGCCGAAACGGACGACGCCCTGCTCGGCGCGGCGGCTGCGGTACGCGCTGGCAGGATCGTGGCGGTGAAGGGACTGGGAGGGTTTCACCTCGTCGTGGACGCGCGCAATCCGGCAGCTGTCGAGCGGCTGCGCGCCCGCAAGCGGCGGGAAGAGAAACCGCTGGCGCTGCTGTTCCCGGGTCTCGATGACGTGCGCCGTCACTGCGAGGTCTCCCGCCTCGAGGAGCGTCTGCTGCTCTCACCCGAGTCGCCGATCGTGCTGCTCCAGCGTGCGCGGCGCTCCGTACCGCCCGCGGATGACATCGCACCAGCCGTGGCTCCCGGCAATCCCTGTCTCGGCGTGATGCTTCCCTACACGCCCCTGCATCACCTCCTGCTGCGCGAGCTGGCTTTCCCGGTGGTTGCTACCAGCGGCAACCTGTCGGACGAACCGATTTGCATCGACGAGCTCGAAGCGCGTTCCAGGCTGCGCGCGATCGCCGATTGTTTTCTGGTGCACAACCGCCCTATCGTGCGCCACATGGATGATTCGATTGTGCGCGTCCTGCTGGGCAGGGAGCTGGTGCTGCGCAGGGCGCGCGGATATGCGCCGCTGCCGATAGCTATCGGACAGAAAGCGCCGGTCATGCTGGCGGTCGGTGCGCATCTGAAAAACACGGTTGCGCTCTCGATCGGCAGCAACATCTTCGTCAGCCAGCATATCGGCGATCTGGAGACCGCCGAGGCATCCGAGGCATTTCGCGGCGTGATCGCCAGTTTCCACGCGCTCTACCAGGCCAAGCCCGAGGTGGTAGTCGCGGACATGCACCCCGACTACCTTTCGACCAGATTCGCCCGCTCCGGCGCACAACCCGTGGTTGCCGTGCAGCATCACTATGCGCACATCGCGGCCTGCATGGCGGAGAACGAGCTTGAGGGACCCGTGCTCGGGGTATCCTGGGACGGCACCGGTTATGGCGTGGACGGCACCATCTGGGGGGGCGAATTTCTGATCGTCGACGCCGTTTCATTCCGACGGGTGGCGACCCTGCGCAGCTTCCGGCTGCCGGGAGGCCCAAGCGCGATCCGTGAGCCGCGGCGCAGTGCCCTCGGGGCGCTCTATGAGATCATGGGGGACGCGCTCTTTGAACGGCACGACCTGGCACCCGTGCAGGCATTCAACCGCGGTGAGAACGCCGTCCTGCGCCGGATGCTGGCGCAGGCCGTGAATGCGCCGGCGACCACCAGCGCCGGCCGGCTTTTCGACGCCGTCGCCGCGATCACGGGCCTGCGCCAGACCAACAGTTACGAGGGCCAGGCGGCCATGGAACTCGAGTTCGCGATTGCGGAGACTGAGGCGGGCGACGGGTATCCCGTCTCCCTGACTGCCGCAGGTGCGTCCGCCGGCGACCTGCTGGTCTTCGATTGGGGACCGATGATGTTCGCGCTCCTGGACGATCTCAGACAGGGATCGGCGCTGGGCACCGTTGCGGCGCGGTTCCACAATACCCTGGCGGAGGCCATTGTTGCGGTCGCCCGACGCGTCGCGCTGGAGCGTGTCGCCCTGTCGGGGGGCTGTTTCCAAAATCGGTATTTAACGGAACGCGCGGTCCGGCGGCTCGAAGCCGAGGGTTTCCGGCCCTACTGGCATCAGCGCATCCCCCCCAACGACGGGGGCATAGCGCTGGGACAGATCGCCGCCGCATTGCGTTCCCGGAGAGGGAGTCCATGAAATGTGCCTTGCAGTCCCGGGTAAAATAGTCAGTATCGAAGGCGATGATCCGGTGCTCCGGTGCGGGCGGGTCGATTTCAGCGGCGTGGTCAAGCAGATCAACCTAGCGTACGTCCCTGAGGCCAAGGTCGGCGATTACGTGCTGGTCCATGTGGGCTTCGCCATCAACACGATTGACGAAGAGGAAGCGCATCAGGTGTTTGCCTACCTGCGCCAGATGGAAGAGCTGGCGGGCGTGGAAGACGACGGGCCCCAATGAAGTTCATAGACGAATACCGCGATCCCGCTGCGGCGCGGCGGTTCGCGCAGGCTATCCGGCGTACTATCACCCGCCCGTGGACCATCATGGAAGTCTGCGGCGGGCAGACGCATGCCATCGTGAGATTCGGCGTCGACGAGCTGTTGCCGGAGGAGGTCACTCTCGTGCACGGGCCCGGCTGCCCCGTGTGCGTCACGCCCGTGGAACTGATCGAGAAGGCCCTCGAAATCGCCGCGCTGCCCGGCGTGGTGTTCTGTTCCTTCGGCGACATGCTGCGCGTGCCGGGCATCGAGCGGGATCTTCTCTCGGTCAAGGCGCAGGGCGGCGATGTCCGCATCGTCTATTCGCCGCTCGACGCGCTCAGGATCGCCCGCGAGACTCCCGAACGCCAGGTCGTCTTCTTTGCCGTGGGTTTCGAGACCACTGCGCCGGCCAACGCCATGGCGGTAGTTCAGGCCAGCCGGCAGGGGGCAGCCAATTTCTCCCTGCTGGTTGCGCACGTGCTGGTGCCGCCAGCCATGGAAGCCATACTGTCCGCGCCGGCCAACCAGGTGCGCGGCTTTCTTGCCGCCGGCCACGTCTGTGCTGTCATGGGCTACACCGAGTACGAGCCGATCGCCCGCAAATACAAGGTCCCCATCGTGGTCACGGGCTTCGAACCGCTGGACATCCTGCAGGGGGTCTACATGACGGTCCGCCAACTCGAGGAAGGGAGGGCGGAGGTTGAGAATCAATACACCCGCGCGGTCACCAGGGCCGGCAACCGTGAGGCGCAGAAACGGATCGGCGAGGTATTCGAAGTAGTGCCGCGCAAGTGGCGCGGTGTCGGCGAGATCCCCGCCAGCGGATTGGGGCTGAGGCCGGAGTACGCCGCTTTTGATGCGGAAAGAAGATTTGGGGTGGCTCAGCGCGTCGTCGAAGAATCCACCGTCTGCATCAGCGGCTCGATCCTGCGGGGCAACCGGAAGCCGCATCAGTGTCCCGCGTTCGGCACCGCATGCACCCCGGAGCACCCTTTGGGAGCAACCATGGTTTCGACCGAGGGCGCATGCGCCGCCTATTACCGGTACCGCAGGGTTCGGCCGCAGGATGCGCCGCCGCCCGGCCTGGAGACAAAACGATGACGCCCGAGGACACCCCTGAGTTTTACTGCCCCGTCCCGATCGATCGTTACCCGAACGTCATGCTGGCGCACGGCGGGGGCGGCAGGCTGACCCACCAGCTGATCGAGGACCTGTTCCTGCCCCTTTTCAGCAATGCCCCGCTCGCCGCGCGTCACGACGGCGCGGTTCTGGAGCTGGGCGCGCGCAAGCTTGCCTTCACGACCGACTCCTATGTGGTCCGTCCGCTGTTCTTCCCCGGAGGCGATATCGGCACCCTGGCCGTCAACGGCACGGTCAACGATCTGGCGATGTGCGGGGCGCAGCCGCTGTACCTCAGCGCAGGATTCATCCTGGAAGAAGGGTTTCCGATGGCAGACCTGCAGCGCGTGGCAAGATCCATGGGTCGTGCGGCCGGCGAGGCCGGCGTGCAGTTGGTGACCGGCGACACCAAGGTCGTGGACCGCGGCAAAGGCGACGGGGTCTACATCAACACCGCCGGCATCGGCATCATCCGGGCAGGCGGTGTCATCGCCCCGGCCAGTATCCGCCCGGGAGACGCCGTCCTGCTGAGCGGCGACGTGGGACGGCACGGCATCGCGATTATGGCGGTGCGCGAGGGCCTTGAATTCGAAAGCGCCATCGACAGCGATTGCGCCTCCCTGGCCGGCCTTGTCCTGGCACTGATCGAGGCAGGCGTCGACATCCACTGCCTGAGGGACCTCACTCGGGGCGGGCTGGCCAGCGCGCTGGTCGAGATCGCCGAGGCTGCCCGGCTTCACATCGGTATTCACGAGCAGGCGATTCCCGTGCGGCAGGACGTAAGGGGTGCCTGTGAAATTCTCGGGTTCGATCCGTTGTACGTGGCAAACGAGGGCCGGTTTGTGGCCTTCGTTCCCTTGCATGACGCGGATCGCGCCCTCGCCTTGATGCGCGCCCATGGGCTGGGCGCGGGCGCAAGCTGCATCGGCGCGGTTACCGAAACCCCTGCAGGTCAGGTCACCATGCGCAGCAGCATCGGCGCCACGCGGATCGTCGACATGCTGAGCGGCGAGCAGCTGCCGCGCATCTGCTGATCCGGAAGTACGGTATCAAAAGCACGGCGGTTGCAGGGGCAGGATGCAGGATCCTGCGATGCGCCCCGCACGTGCCTGGGGCTGCGGCGCTCAGGGGCCTGCCCAGAGCGGCGATGCCGATGCTCTTCCCGGAGCTGCTCCCACGCGCACCCTGCTCCGTCCGGCGGCCTGTCGGTCCGGATCAAGGACCCAGCCGCAAAGCAAAATTCCGCGCGATATCGGCGAAAACGGCGTCGCGACTGAGCAGCGTGGCGTCGACATCCAGAGCACACTGCGCCACATGGGCATCGGGAGTCGAAACGGAGAAACCCTTCTCCCGGCAACGCAGGCGCAGCTCGCCGACACGAACCCAATGATCGCGTGTCGTTTCGCAGAGCGACAGATCCGAAAGGAAATCGATCAAGACAGCACGCTCCCGTGCGCGGTGCGCGCCGCTGATCAGCTCGGCAAGGACGACCGGAGGTAGCAGCACGAAACCATGCCGCAGTGCATCGTCGAGGACCGGATGGTTCTTGCCGGACAGGTAGTCGATCCAGACCGACGTGTCAACGACGATGCCGCTCACGCGACTCCTCCAGGTCAATGTGCAGGGAGATCCTGCCCCGCAAGGCCTGAGCCTTGGCAAAGGCCCGCGCCTGGCGGAGGCGGCGCAGTCCCTCGACGATCGTCTCGGTGATGCCTTTGTCCGTGACCTTCATGGCATCGCGGAGCAGGTCGGCGGGCAGATTCGCAGTTATCCTTTTTATCATGATCAGCATACTAACCTATATCATGATCGATATCAATACAATGGCGCGGCCGTCCGGCGGTCGGCGTGTATCCGGTTGCGTGAAGGGCGTTGTATTTATCGAACATTTTGGTTATACAGGCATGGACGATTCACTTCCGTGGAGGTCAGCATGAAAGAACGTAGCATGCCAATGCGCCAGTCTGGCAGACTGCTCATGGCGGCCTGCCTTTGCGCCGGCTGCTTCCTGAGCGCCGGCCAGGGATCACAACCTTCCCAGGGCCAGCAAAACCAGCAGCAGGTTCCGAGCGCGCCGGGAGGCGCGCAGAGCAATAACCAGGTTCTGGGGCCGGGAGGAGAAGTGTGGGGATTCACCAACCTGGCGGAGATCCCCGGTACGCCCTGGCGCATCCATGATGCGAACCGGCCTCAACCCCGCGTGGTGAGCCCGGGGAACGTGGTGGGTGCTCCGCCGTCGGATACGACCGTGCTTTTTGACGGCAAGGACCTGTCGAAATGGGTGCAACGCTCCCGTGAGGGCGCAGTCTCGCCGGCGCAATGGGCCGTACATGACGGGATTTTCGAAAGCGGCCCCGGAGGAAGTATCTCGACGCGGGACAATTTCGGAGACATTCAGCTCCACATCGAATTTGCCACACCCGTGAAGGTGGTCGGCGCCAGCCAGAACCGCGGCAACAGCGGCGTTATCTTCATGGGCCGCTACGAGATCCAGATCCTCGATTCCTACAACAACCGGACGTACGCGGATGGCATGGCCGCATCGATCTACGGAGAATGGCCACCCTTGGTCAACGCCGCCCGCATGCCCGGCGAATGGCAGACCTATGACATCGTGTTTGAAGCGCCGAAGTTTGACGCCGGCAAACTCGTTTCAGCCGCCTACTTCACGGTGCTCTGGAATGGGGTGCTCGTGCACAACCGGAAACAGGTGAGCGGGCCGACAGCTCTGCTGACGCTCCACCAATACACGCCCCATGATGCGGAACTGCCCCTGACACTGCAAAACCACGGCAATCCGGTGCTTTTCCGCAATATCTGGGTCCGGCGCCTGACAGGATACGACTAGGATCATGGGTCTCATAATTCGAATTCCCAAGTGAAATCAACCGGCTGCCACATTTGCGTGCTCGATCTGTCGCTCCGCACCTGAATCCTGAACGGAAGGGGCAGGACTGCGCCGTGAACGACCGGATCGGAATTGAACCGGTTTGATGAATCACAAAGAGATTTGCAGAAGCGGCCGATCCGGCATCTCAGGGAAGATGTCCGTGCAGGCCACTCGCCCGGAACCCCAAAATACTCCTTGGGACATTCCTTGAAATCTAGCTATAATGTAGCCAGAATGCGTTTCGAGATAATGCTGGCTCCGGAAGCCGTGCAGGATCTGAAGCATCTCAAAGCTCACGATCGTGCTGAGGTTCGTGACGCGATCGAAGTGCTTTTACGACACCAGCCGACCAAGACGAGCAAGAGTCGCGTCAAGCGTCTGCGCGGAATTTCTCGTCCGCAATACCGGCTCCGGGCGGGGGAGATCAGGATTTTATATGACGTGACGAAAAACGCCGTTGAAATCCTGGCCATCGTTCCCAAATCTGCAGCCGCAGAGTGGCTGCAGAAAGCTGGGAGTAAGTAATGAAAAAAGCGCCACTTTCAGAAGTGAAGGATGACCTCTCGAGGTTTCTCAGGGCAGCTGAGAAGGAGGAAGTTGTAATAACGCGGCACGGCAAGCCGGCAGGGATTCTCATCGGTTTCGGTTCCGAGGAGGACTGGTTCGAATATCGCCTTGAACATGATCCGCGATTTCTCCGCCGTGTGGCAGCCGCCCGCGCCAGCCTGCAATCTGGGCTGGGAGTCAGAATCGAAGAACTCGATGATGCCGAGTGATCCACGGATGAAGAACAGACATCTCCGCTGATGGTATGTGCGGGATCGCCATCTTATCCGCAAGTCGGCTATGTACGGGATCGCCACAATCATGCTTGTATGTCACTGACATCATGGAATTTCTTAGATTGTTGAGCATCCAAAAAGCACGAAACGAGGTGCACTTGTTCTTGCAGTTGGCCTGGAGTTTCATGCAATTCGTAACTTTGGAGTCGTCGAACCATGGACAGTCAAAATGACGTCCACGAGGATTCGAGTGCATGGAAACTGTTTAGGGCAGCATTTTCACAGATACAAGCAAGGATACATTGTCGCCTCAATCCAAGCGGAGCGAGTCGATCGGATTGACCTCGCTGGCCCGGAACGCAGGTCCGCAGCAAGCCGCGAGCGCACAGGCAAGCAGCAGCACCGTGGCGATGCTGAATGCCACGTAGTCGATTTTCGGAGCGTCGTTCAACTGCGCCTGCAGCATACGGCCCGCAAAGGAAACACCGACGAGGCCCAAAACCACACCCCGGGCCGCAAGGGTCGCACCCTCCCTGAAGATCATGGCGGCAATGCGGCGCGGAGCCGCCCCGAGCGCAATACGCAAACCGATTTCCTTCGTGCGTTGCGCTACCAGGAACGCCATGACGCCGCAAATGCCTACGCCGGAAAGGACGAGCGCCAATCCGGCAAGCAGGCCGAACAGAACCGCGTAGGCTCGCTCCCGCGCGACCTTGTCGCCGGCCATCTTATCCACGGTCGTCACATTAATCATCTGGACGTCCGGCCATGTGGATCGGAGGACATCGAGTATAGGTTTGCGCAAGCTCATGGGATCCGTCGAGGTGCGGACGGCGATGAAAAAAGTAAAACCGTTTTCCTGGGCAGCCGGAACGATCACCTCCGGGTCGCTCGGGTTACCGGTTCCGGATCTTTTCACGTCCTGATATATGCCCACAATCCGGTGTCGGATGAAGTTGAACCTGGCCGGGGGATCGGGAGCCATTACCCGCACTCCGACATACTCTGAAAACGGGTCCCTGCCGGACAGGTAGCGCCGGACGAATTCCTCATTGACCATGGCTACCAGCTCGGCCCTGCGGTCCCCGGGGTCTTCGCTGTCATGGGAGATGTCACCGCGCCGGACGGCGCTCGCCGTGCGGCAAGGGGAGGAAGGAAGTAACGACGAAGCATGCCATGGGCATCAGCGCGGCAATCCACAAAACGGCTAGCAGGCCAAAGCGGTCGGCGATCCAGCCGAGCAGTGCGGCGGCCAGTCCTCCCGTGCCGATGGCGAAACCGACGATCAGGCCGGAAGCAAGCCCGGCGTTGCCCGGCAGGTAGGATTGCCCGAGCACCACGGTGATTGTAAAGGTCGAAATCAGCACGCCTCCGAAAAGCCCGAGCCACAACAGGGCCAATGGCCCCTTCGAGAGAAGGAACAGAACGGCCAGAGGCCCGGCCACCAGAAAGCTGTAGAGCATAAAACGCCGCGCACCCCATCGGTCGGCCAGCGCCCCCCCAACCACCGTCCCCAGGACACCTGTTGCCAGGAAAACAAACAACGGGATGCCGACAGTGTGAGGGTCCGCCTTCAGATGCTCGATATAGTAGAAAGGCAGGAACGTCATGAAGCCGAGCTGGGTCCAGGACCGCAGCGCCACCACCAGTATCAGCAGCACGACGGCACCCGGCATGCTCTTCTGCTGCCGGCTCGCTGCCTCGTGCGCCTCGATTCTGGCTTGCGGAATCCGCAGACGGGGCAGCAAAAGCAGAAACACTCCCGACATGATCAGCGCGGGGAGCAACATCCCCAGGCTGCCCGACAAACCAAAGGCAGCGATCAAGACAGTAATGAGGGGCGGCCCGAATGAACTGCCGGCATTGCCGCCGACCGAGAACCAGGAAATAGCCGTGGCCCGCCGGTCACCGGCTGCACTGGCCGCAGTCTTGTAGGCCTCAGGGTGAAAGGCGGACACACCAAGCCCCATGACAACCAGCAGCCCGAGAACCGTCCAATAGCTCGGCGCGGTGCCCAGCAGGGCCATTCCCGTGCCTGCCAGCAGCACAGCGAGCGGCAACATCCACGGCCTGGCCTGCCGGTCCGCGAAAAACCCGAAGACGGGCTGGATGACCGAAGATGTGAGGTTGCTGACAAGGACCATGACGCCTACGGCGGTATAGGAGAGGGAGAGGGAATCCCTGATGAAGGGAAGAATTGCGGGCAGAGCGCCCTGGTTGATGTCCACGATAAGGTGGCCCAGGCTCAGGAAAGTGATCACCCGGACATCGGGCCGCAGCCGCAAAGCGGAAGGAACCGCCGAAGCAGCCGGATCCGCCCTCCTTTCCTCTTTCCGAACATCCTGGATCTGCTGCATGTCAGCTTTCTCTGTCGCCCCTCCCGGGGCTCGTTCGTCTTTGTTGCGTACCGGGGGAGGCGCCGCTTCGCTGCTTGCCCCCGGCAAGGGATAAAAATATAAAAGCCCCGCCAGGAACGGCGGAAGATAGTGCCAACAAAATGAATTTGACTGTCGTCTTGGCACTCCCCGTCAGGGCGTCATTCCATCCCCATCATGCAAATCAATCGCCGGTCAGCTTCAGCAGTTCTTCCTCTGTCAGCAGTGAGACCCCGAGTTCTTTGGCTTTGGCGAGCTTGGAGCCGGCGTCTTCGCCGACCACCAGGTAACTGGTTTTCGAGGAAACGGAGGACAGGACCTTTCCGCCCCGTTTTTGAATCAGCTGCCCAGCTTCCTTGCGGCTGAGCGACGGCAGCGTGCCGGTAATCACGAAGGTCTTGCCCGCCAACGGCCCTCCCCGCGGCATGTCCCCGGGAGAAAGTGCGAATTGCAGGCCTGCGGCTTTGAGCCTCCGGATAAGTGCGCGGTTTTCCTCTGCCTCGAAGTAGCTCCGCACGCTGCGCGCGATTTCGGGCCCGATCCCCTGGACGGAGGAGATGGCGTCTTCGGCCGCTGCGATCAAGGCATCCACATTGCCGAAGGCCGCGGCCAGCAGTTCGGCGATGCTTTCCCCGACGTGGCGGATCCCGAGGGCAAAGAGCACGCGGCTGAAGGAGCGGGACTTGCTGCGTTCAATGCTTGCCAGCAGGTTGCCGATCGCCTTTTCCTTGAAGTTCGGCGCCGTCGCGAGCTGCTCGCCGGTCAGGGAATAGAGATCGGCGGCGTCCGAGATGATGCCGAGATCCAGCAGCTTCTCGAGCGTCTGCGGCCCCAGGCCGCGGATGTCCATGGCTCCCTGGCAGACGAAGTGAATCAGGGACTCGAGCCGCTGGGCGGGGCAATGCGGGTTCCTGCAATACACCATCGCCTCACCTTCCTGGCGCACGACCGGCGCGTTGCAGGCGGGGCAGACATCCGGAAAGTGGAACTCGCGCTCCTCACCCGTGCGTTTCTCGCGCACCGGCCCGACGATCTGGGGGATGACGTCGCCCGCCCGCTTGACGATCACCACATCGCCTTCGCGAATGTCTTTGCGGCGGATGTCGCCTTCGTTGTGCAGTGTCGCGGTGCGGATCGTGACCCCGGCCAGCTGGACCGGTTCCAGGACGGCATACGGATTGAGGGCCCCGGTGCGGCCGACATTGATATCGATCTTGAGCAGGCGCGTGATCGCCAGCTTCCCGGGAAATTTGAAGGCGACAGCCCAGCGCGGATCGCGACTGACGACACCCAGACGCTCCTGGTATGCGAAGAGGTTCACCTTCACCACCACGCCGTCGATCTCGTAGTCCAGACTGTCGCGTTTTTCCTGCCACTCGCGGCAGAAGCCGATGACAGCCTCGACGGTGTCCTGGTGGCGATAGTTCGTATTGACGGGAAAGCCCCAGCCGCGGAGCTGTTCGAGCACGTCCTGCTGGCTGCCGAACTGCATCCCTTCGCAGTGGCCGACGGCATAGGCGAAAAATGCCAGCGGCCGGGAGGCCGTAATCCTTGGATCGAGCTGGCGCAGGGCTCCCGCGGCGGCATTGCGCGGGTTGGCGAAGATGTTTTCGCCGGCTGCCTCCCGCTCCTCGTTGATCCGGTTGAATGCGGAGATCGGCAGATAGGCTTCTCCGCGGATTTCCACAAGGCGCGGCACCGGGTGCCCGGGCTGCAGCCGGAGCGGGATGGCGCGGATCGTCTTGAGGTTGGCAGTGACGTCCTCGCCCACGAGACCGTTGCCTCGGGTGGCCCCCCGCACCAGGATGCCGTTCTCATACGTCAAGGCGACCGCATTGCCGTCGATCTTCAGTTCGGTGACGAAATCGACTGCGTCCGCCGCCAGCAGATTGCGGATGCGCTTGTCGAAAGCGCGCAGTTCCTCCTCGTCGAACGCGTTGGCGAGGCTCAGCATGGGCCGCAGGTGCTCGACCTTGCGAAACCGTTCCTGCGGTTCCGCCCCCACGCGCTGGGTTGGGGAATCGGGGGAAGCCAGCTCCGGATGCTCCTGCTCGAGCTCGCGGAGCTCGCGGAACATCCGGTCATATTCCTCGTCGCTGATGACCGGGTCATCCTCGACGTAGTACCGGTAGTTGTGATACTCGATGTCTTGGCGCAGCGCGGCGATCCGGGCGGCGATCTGGTCTATGTTTTGGCTCACGGGTTGAATGTTCTCGATGCGCGACGGCAGGGAGTCACTTTGCCTTCGCTTTCTTCTCAACTTCGCGCCAGACACGCAGCAGGTTGCCACCCCATATCTTGCCGATTTCCTTCTCGGAGTAGCCGCGGCGCACCAGTTCCACCGTCACGTTCAGGGCATCGGAGTGGTCGTTGAAGCCCGGAATGCCGCCGCCCCCGTCGAAGTCGGTGCCGACACCCACGTGATCGATGCCGGCTATCTTCACCGCATGGTCGATATGGTTGACAAAATCGACGATGGTGGCCGGCGTCGGCGGCGGGTATTTGACGTCGACCTCGTTCTTCAGGCGTTCCTGGTACGCCTGGGTGCGCTTCGCATACTCCGCGCGCTGCTGTTCGCTCATGCTCTGCGTCTCTCCCCTGCCGAGACGGCGGTAGCCCATCTCGGCCTGCAGCTTTTGGATCGCCTGCTGCCGTTCCGGGGAATCCCCTTTGAGATAGCTGCCGAGCGCCACCACCTGGATGACACCGCCGTTCCGGGCAAGCGCCTTCAATTGTGCGTCCGTAAGATTCCGGTTGCTGGCGCACAACGCCGTGCAGCCGGAATGAGAAGCGATGATCGGCGCTTTGGTCGCCTGGATCACGTCAAAGAAGGATTTCTCGGCGATGTGCGAGACATCGACCATGATTCCCAGCCGGTTCATCTCCGCGACCACCTGCCTGCCGAAGGCGGAAAGCCCGTTGTGCATCGGCTGGGCCGGACCGGAGGAATCGCAGATCTGGTTGTGGCCGCTGTGGCTCAGCGTGATGTAACGGGCACCGAGGTCATAGTACTTTTTAATCAGCGACAGGTCCGTCCCTATGGGATAACCGTTCTCCATGCCGATTATAAAAACCCGCTTGCCCGTCCTGGCAATACGTTCGACATCATCGGGAGTGGTCGCGATGGCACAACGGTCCGGATAGAGGGTTTCCGCCACGCGGTGGACCGCATCGAACTTGGCCATGGCCTGGTCATACGCCCGTTTGTACCCATCCTCGTTGAGCTGCGGGCTCTGCCCGACGTATACGGCCAGAAAGACTCCCTTCAGCCCCCCTTTCTCCATCTTCGGTATCGTGCACTTTGCCGTCGATTTTTCGCCCGGGTCGTAGTTTGCGCCTGAAATATCGACGTGAGTATCAAGCGAGATGACCCGCTCGTGAATCGCCCTGGCCTTTTTCAGCAACTGCTCATCGGGCGGCGCTTGCGCCTGCCACGAAAATGCAGCAAGGGAGAGCAGCAGGATCGCAGGCAGAACCAGGTAGGGATTCGGCAATTTCATCGTACATTCCTCGCGAGGGTGGGTACCATAGCAGGATCCAATCACAGATCCGGGTTACAGGCCAAGTATAGCACTCAAATCCCGGATCCGATGAGGACGGAACGGAAAGCTTCCTACTTCCCGGGGGACGCGGCCTGCAACCGGCCGGGGTCCGGTGCGCGCGGGCCATAGAGGTAGTAGGGATAGATTGCCTCGCGGCGCTGATAGTTGTTGCGCAGGGCAACCAGGATTTCAGGGCTGAACCGTTCGCGATCCGTGCCGCTCGGTGCAGCAGCCTCGATCGGAAACTCGGTGATCACCCAGGAAAAGGCGTGCTGCTCTATGTCTTTCAACAGGGGGCGCTGGTCCCAGAGCCCGACACGCGCCAGCCCGACGAAGTGAAACAACTGGATATAGATCCCGCCGCGGCTGAACAGCGCGAAGCTCCCTTGTTGCGAGAGAATCGGCCCGGAACCGCCCTCGATCAGCGGATAGATCTTGCCGGCCGCGCGGATGCTGGCCACATCCCACGGGCCTTCCTCCAAAAAGACAAAGGCGGGCGTGTAACTGAGCAATACAAGGAGCTGCGCCGCCACCAGCACCTCCCTGCCTCTGATGTCGGGCAGTCCGGTAGTGCGCAGCAGATACAACAGGATGACTGCCGCCAGTTCCACGACGTACTGCGAGTGCGCTCCCGCCCGGCCCACCGAAAAAACCGTGATCAACAGCAGGCAGGCCAGGTAATAGTCGATCGGCTCCCAGCGCGCCTCACGGAAACGCCACCACAGCGTGCTCGCCGCCACCGCAACAAAGAGGAATATCGGCCCGAGCCAGTGAATGAGGACCGGGGGGATGTCCCAGACGCTGTAGGTGAGTCCGGCCAGGTTCAGGACGTTGAAAAGGAAATATCCGCCGGTCGCCTTTTGCAGCCAGATCAAAGGTATCAGTCCGGCCGCCGCTCCGGTCACCGCATAAGGAAGCAGCCAGCGGCGGCGGCTGAGCGCCAGATAGAGCACCATCGCCAGCGGCAGAGCGACCTGGGTCTGCTTGGTATAAAAGGCCAGCACCGCAAGCAGGGGGCTGATGATCAGGGTCGGGAACCACCGGTCGCGCAAAAAAAACACCAGTGACCATATGGACAGCGCCACGGCCATCATCTGCGTGTGGCAGCGGATCGCGTTGTACAGCACCGCGGGGATAAGGAAAAACAGGAAAGCGGCCCAGACCCCGTTTCTGGCCGGCCTCTGCCATTGGCGGCCCAGGAGTACCATGGCCCATCCGATGGAAAGCGCAAACAGCAGGGTGATCAGCTTGGCGGGGAGATAGCTCAGCCCGGTAATTTTCAACGCCAGGGCAACTACTCCATAGTATAGGGGCGTATAGGCTGCGAAGGAGAATGGCGGTGAATCGATGCTGCGGTAAATGGCCTCGCCGTTTGCCAGGCGCCAGGCAATGTTGAGGACTTCAGGATTGGCGTCATCCCAGTCGAAATCGGGCCGGACGGTGATATAGCACCAGGCCAGGAAACAGATCAGCGACACCGCCGGCACGGCCCGGCACAACCAGGGCCGGGCACGCGCCAACCGTTTCCGGATGAGAGCGCTGATCCCGGAATGATCGACAAAATCGGTCATGATAATCCACGCGCGGCACAACCGTGACGGTGCCCCGGAGGGCGTGAGTCACGGATCAGGTTGCCTGCTGCCGGATTGCTTTGGCGCCCCTCAGCTTGAGCTCCCAGACCCGCCAGAATGCTTCCAGGGCGATGGCCGCTGACATTTTACTTTTGCCGGCCTGGCGCTGATCAAACACGATCGGGAACTCAACGTGCCGGCAGCCGAGCTGATGTGCCCGGTATTTCATTTCGATCTGGAAGCTGTAGCCATCGCTCCGGATGGTGTCCAGGCCTACCCGGCGCAGCACGTCCCTGGCCCAGCCGTTGAAGCCTCCGGTAAAGTCAGAAAACCCGGCCCGGAGGATCAGGCGTGCATACAGGCTGCCGAAGCGTGAGAGCAGGCGCCTCCCGATACCCCAATGGTTCGTGCCGCCGCCGCGCACGTAACGGGATCCGATCACCAAGTCAGCCTCTTGCGCCAATCGCAGCATGGTCTCGAGATACTTGGGATGGTGGCTCCAGTCGGCATCCATCTGGATGAGGAAATCGTACCCGGCGGCCAGGCCCCACTTGAGGCCATGAACATAGGCGCTGCCGAGGCCCATCTTCCGCGGACGTGATTCCAGAAACAACTGCCGGGGAAACCGGCTTTCTTTCATCTCCATCACGGCTCCGGCCGTGCCATCGGGACTGCCGTCGTCCACGACCAGAACGGAGAAACTCCCCTCCATGTTCAGAACCGCCGGAATCAGCTGACGGAGATTGTCGCGCTCGTTGTACGAGGGAATCACAACCAGCGGCTTCAGTGTGGAACTCATGCCGGGCACCATCCCCTGAGGCCCAAAAGGGGACATTCCGCTTTTCCCGGCATTACGGTCCGACGGCGGCAGGGCTCCGGAGAAGCGGAATGTCCCCTTTTCGGCTCCGGCTATTCATAGCGCAAAGACTCGACCGGATTCAAGCGCGAAGCGCGGATCGCGGGGATCATGCCGAAGGTCAGTCCCACCAGCAGGGTCATACCGAATCCCGCGAGCAGAGCCGCGGGCGGGATCTCAATCTGGATGGCGGGCGCGAAATAGTGCACGGAATAAGGCACGGCTATGCCGACAAGAACGCCCACCAGCCCGCCGCCGCAGCTGAGCATCATGGCTTCGGTCAGGAACTCGACAAGCAGCACGCCCCGCATGGCGCCGATGGCTTTCTTGATGCCGATCTCCCGCGTCCGCTCCGTGACGGTAATGAGCATGACGTTCATGATGCCGATCCCGCTGGCCACCAGGGATATGGCCGCAATCACGAGCAGAACCAGGGTCAGCCCCAGGCTTATGCGGTTGGCAGCCTTCAGGATTTCCGTCAGGTTGTCCACCTTGTAGAGCGATTTCCCGCGGTGCCGGCTCACCAGCAGCTCGCGGATCTCATTCGTGACCTGGGGCACCATTTCCATGCTTTCGGCCGTGACATAGATCTGGTCGATGGTTTCCGCGGGCTTGAAGTTGCGCATAACCGAAATCGGCATCACCGCGGCATAGTCGGTGACCTCGGCCTGGCTGTAGGTGCTGACGCGTTCCCGGAAGACGCCGACGACGGAAAAGCGAATGCCGTAAAAGCTGACATAGCCGCGGTACAAAGGATCGCGCGCTAACTTCCCGGCGAGGAGTTCCGTAATCACGCATACCTTGTTGCGGAAGCGTAGGTCGTCCTGATCCAGGAACCGTCCCTGGACAATCACGATGTTGCGCACCGGCTGGTAATCGGGGGTTGTGCCGACGAGGGTGACGACGTAGCTGACACCTTCCATCACCAGCGCGGGATAGCTCAGCACCAGCGGGGCCACTCCCCGGACTCCCGGGGTTCTGGTCAGAATAGCCTGCAGATCGCCGTTGTTCAGCCGGTCCGCCAGCGCATTGGTGCCCATGGTGGCATCGGCCGCCTCGTGATAGACGGAGATCAGGTTGGAGCCGATTCCCCGGATCTGATCGAGCACGTAGTTCCGGCCGCTGATCCCCGCGACGACCACGAGCACCAGGCAGGCGGTTCCCACCACCATGCTCAGCGAGGTCAGGACCGCACGAACCCAATTGCGGCCCAGGGCATCGACCGCGGTTTTGAGGATTTCGCGAATCGGCAGATGGGAAGTACGGATTGCCATCCTGTTGTGCTGCGCTTCCAGGCAGCCGGGACCGCCGGCTGCATTGAGGTTCATCGATTCCTGGCTTCGCCCGGGTTGGTCACGACCTGGCTGCCCTCCTCGATGCCCTGCAGGATTTCGACCTCTTCAGGAGTCATCAGGCCGAGGGTCACAGCTGTCACGGCGGTGCGGATGCCGTCCGACGACAGCAGGACGGCGGGTCTGCCGTCAGCGTTGAAGACCGCGCTCCTCGGCACCACCAGGGCTGCCGTTTTGCTCGCCGTAACCACCTGGACCTTCACGTTAATGTTCGGTATCAGCTCCTCAGGCTCGTCATCAATTCGGCAGATCACGTAGCCGACCGAGCGGTTCCCCAACGCAACCGCCTGTTCCGCGGGCTTGTCGACCACCGCCTGCCAGGTCCGATCCGGCAGCCCGTCCCATTCAATCTGCACCCTCTGCCCCTTGGCGATCCGCCCCAAGTCCGGTTCGTCCACATAAGCCCGCAGCCGGACATTGCCTGGCCGGTACAGTTCTGCGAGCAACTGGCCCCTGTTGACATAGGATCCAAAACGAACGGGAAGAGAATAGAGAAGACCGCCTCTGGGAACGGTGATGCTCCCCATCCCGACCTGCCGTTCCAGCAACTCCACCTGCCGGCTCAATTCGATAACCCTGTTCTGCTCCAGCTGTTTTTCGGCGTCCGGGTAACGGTTCAGAAGAGCCTGTTTTTTATCCTGCAGGCCCTTGACGCGCAAGGCAAGAAGGCTGACTTGCTTGCGAAGGCTATCCACCGCTTCCCGCGTGGTGGCGTCCTTCGGCAGGAGTGCCTCCTCCCTGCGCAGATTATCGCGCTGCTGGTCGAGCTGCAGGGCTGCCTCAGCCAACTCGGCATCCACCGCTGCCAGCTCCTCTTTTGAGGGCCCGGCGGCCATGCGCTGCGCCTCCCTCCTCGCCTGCAGGAGCGCGGCCCTGGCTTCGGCAAGCGATGTCAAGAGCTGGGGTGATTCCAGGCGCATCAACGGCTGCCCCGCGGTGAGTTCGGCCCCTTCCCGGTGGCGGAGATCCGCGATGAACGCGTCGATAGGGGCATAAAGCTCTATGCGATCCACGGGCTCGATGATCCCGTTGGTGCTGATCACGACCTTTAGCTCGCGGCGGGCCGCCCTCGACAGCAGGAGAGGCGGTGGGGCCGGTTCCCTGCTCAGATACAGGTATCCCAATGCTGCAGCCAGTATGACAATGGCAGCCGAAACAACCAGAGTAAGTCTCCTGCGAGCCATGGGCCTCTCCAGGCGTTCGGGACGCCGCCGCAGCCGACCATGGGTCGTCAGATCGGCGGACGTGCCTTAGCGACAAAGTATGAGCCTGCGGCTCACTTGTCAAGGATGAATGGGGAAACTCGCTCGCTGGCGTTTCGGGGAACGGCCGAAGTTCGGAGATTATTGCAGAAAAATCGGGGTCCTGATGAACGCGGCGTCCCGGGCTGCGTTGACAGCCGCCCGGGACGCCATCTGACTCTCACCCTTGAGAGGATTCAGTGATGGAAGCAGGGAACCGATCAGCCCTACTTGCCGGCTGAGCCGGATCCATCCCCATTGGGAACGGCCAGGCCTTTGCTGATCAGGATCTTCACCTCAACCCTGCGGTTCTGCTCCCGCCCGGCACGAGTCTGATTGTCGGCCAAGGGCAGGTTCTCGCCGAATCCGAAGGGAGTGACAATCCGCCGCAAAGGAACCATGTTATCCGCCAGGTACTGCACGACCGCATCAGCCCGGCGACGGCTCAAGTTCCGGTTGAACGCCTCATCGCCGTCTGCGGAGGCGAATCCCGTCACCTCGACCACATAGCCTCGCTGTGCCAGCGCTTCCTTGGCTATCTGGTCAAGCTTCGCCTTGGCCTCAGAGGAAAGCGCGGCGCTGCCCACCTTGAAATTCACTACCGCGTTGCTCTTGACCTCGTAGTCATCGACTGAAGATATGCGCGCGTTGGTCGTGCGGTCCGTGGTCGTGATGCGCTCGTTGGCAGCGCCTACGCCGGCCACCGCGGAATCAGCGGTTTCCTGGGCTGCCTTGGCGCCGCTGCGTGCGGCACTGGAGATCGCATTCACTTCCTGGATCTGCCCGGAAAGATGCCGGGCGTTCTCCTCCGCCTGGCTCAACCGGCCTTCGGTCGTCGTCAGACGCCCTTCCACCGGAGTGACGCGTGTCTCCACCGTGCTGGCCACCAGGTATTGAGTCTGCGTGAACTTGATGTCTCGCGCTGCGAGCGCACCATCCGCGTCCCCAAGACCTTCCACTTCCACATCCAGGCCGCGTACCAGCTGCTCCGATGTGTACTTCTTGGCACCGCGGAACGGATTGCTCTTCTTCTCCTTGATCAGGGTCGCCCCGGTCACCTTCACCAGCACGTCCATCCCCCGACCGTCGCGCAGCACGAAACTGTCTTTATCGCTCTTCAGGATCTGGCCGGTTACCTTTGCTTTCTGCCCTGCCGCCATTTTCATCACGTTCGAGGCAACATTCTCCTGGGCATAGGCTGCCCCTGCCAGGACAAGCACCGCCACCATGATCCAGTAGGTCATTTTTTGAGTGGCTCTTTTCATTTCTACTCCTCCCAGCCGGGTTGTTTCCGGCTTTTTAGTTTCGTCCTATATTAGGCAAGAAACATGCCAATCTTGGCCAATGGAATATGTACTTATTTATCAATATTTTGACAGTCTATGAGCTAAGACCTGTCTATGCCGGTATCAGGGAAATATTCCCCTATCAAGGTAATTTCCGGAGGGAAAACCCTGATGGCATCCGGTCTGGTCCAGCGCAACCTGTACCGTGCATTTCGGGGGGAAGAGCTAAAAGCGGGTGGTCGATTGCCAATCATGGTATCCTGGCTTCCCATAGTGACTTGGCTACTCGCCTTTCACTGTTCCGGCCGATATCCGGGATCTGCAGACGGTAGGGCGCCGGAACGGAGGGGCGGCAATACGGGTGCTCCAATGAATATCCTGGTGACCGGCGCCTCAGGCTTGATCGGTTCGTCTCTCGTCCCGTTCCTGGCAAGGCACGGCCACCAGGTGACGCGCCTCGTCCGCACCCGGCCCGGCAAGGGAGCAGAGGAGATTTGTTGGGATCCGGAAGGCGGCAGGCTTGAGGCGGCTTTGCTGGATGGATTCGATGCGGTTGTGCATCTTGCCGCGGAGAACATTGGCTCGGGAAGGTGGACGGAGCGAAGGAGGAGGCGCATTCTCGAGAGCCGGTCGGCAGGCACGCGCCTGCTGGCGAGTACCCTGGCGGATTTGCAGCGTCCCCCGGAGGTTCTGGTCAGCACCTCGGCCATCGGCTTTTATGGTGACTGCGGAGTTGAAATCCTCAAAGAAGACAGCTGCCCGGGCCAGGGATTCCTCGCCGACGTCTGCCACCAGTGGGAACAGGCTGCCGAAGTTGTGAAAGGAAGAGGCATCCGGCTGGTTACGTTGCGTATCGGGATGGTCCTGGCGGCTGCAGGGGGAGCGCTGCCCCGGATGCTGCGTCCTTTCCGGATGGGTGTGGGTGGCAGGGTAGGCCCCGGCACCCAGTACATGAGTTGGATTGCACTCGACGACTTGGTGGAGGTCATACGCTTCGCCTGTACCCAACCGTCGCTTCAGGGAGCGGTCAATGCTGTGGCTCCCGAGCCGGTGACCAACCTGGCTTTCACACGGACCCTGGGACGCGTGCTGCAGCGTCCCGCGGTGTTTCCTCTTCCTGCTTTCCTCGTTCGCCTGATGTTCGGCGAAATGGGGGAGGAGTTATTGCTCTACAGTGCACGGGTGGAGCCTGCCCGGCTGCTGGCTGCCGGGTTCCAGTTCCGCTTCCCGCGATTGGAAGCAGCACTGCGTCATGTGCTCTCGGCCTGACTGCGGACGGGCAGGCCGGACATTTCACCTTTCCAAGGATTCTACGGGCGGGCGTCGGCGCGGATCAGCGTTTTTCGCATGCGGACGTCGTTCGAATTCGCCGCCGGCATCGCGACACGGCGGGATGGTGATCCAGCTGAGAATGAGTATCCGGTTCAAGCGCGGGGCCGGTGCCGGATGCGGTTATAATGCATGCATGGCCGCACGACTTCCTGATCCGCGGTTCCGGTTTGATCCCGAAGCTCTGGGTTTGATCGAACTTCCCCGTGCCTTTTTCCTTCGCCGAACGGTGACGGTGGCGCGCGCGCTGATCGGCAATTGGTTCGCACGGCGCTCCTTCGGAAGCTGGTACGGCGGGCGCATCGTGGAAACCGAGGCTTATCTGGGCAGCGGGGACCCGGCAGCGCACTCCTGGCGCGGCAGGCGCACGCCGCGTGTGGAGCCCATGTACATGGAGGGCGGTCATCTCTATGTCTTTTTTGTGTACGGGATGCACGCCTGCGCCAATGTCGTGACGCGCCCCGCCGGCATCGCGGAGGCCGTCCTGTTGCGCGCAGCCGAAGGCCCTCCGGGTGCACCCTCCGGCCGTTTGTCCGGACCGGGCCGCCTGTGCTCCGCGCTCGGGATCGACGTCTCGATGAGTGGCGAAGACCTGCTCGCCGGCGGCGATGTGTGCGTCTTCCGGCCCCGGCATGTATCGCGGCCACGGATCGGCATCACACCGCGCATCGGCGTGGACTACGCTGGGGATGCCAGGCTCTGGCCGCTTCGTTTCTTCGAACTGGACTCACCTGCGGTTTCCGGCCCGGCACGTCTGCGTGCCAATCCTTCGAGCCGGCGCAAGTAAAAGATCTCATCGTCCTCTGCTTCCCCTTGTTTTCGGGAGAGGGACTGCTTCCTGGATCACGTCTATCGGACGGCCTGGTAGCCGCGGCGGGCTCGAACGCCAAAATCAGGGCGGGACACTGTCACCTGAATGGCGTGATGCTGCCCGTCCAGTCGCGACGGATCGGGGTAGAATGCCAGCAGGTATTGGTGGCGCAGTTCCTCGGCGATTTGCAGGAACGCCTTCTTGAGGTCCGCCTTTTCGCTTTCATAGAGCGCTCCGGCGGACTCGTCGGCAAAGCGCCGCAGCCCTGCCGCCGCGCTCTTCATTGCTGCTTCCCAGGATGCGCCGCCGCCTTCGGGCGTTCTGGGCAGGGAAATGTCGAAAAGCTTTTTGGCCAGCTCACGCCGGTCGACGCGGTAAAAAATGGGGTATACCACAACGCCCGCATCCGTCACGGTTCGGATCACGTCATCCTCCGTGGCGCGGCTGCCGAAATCCTGACCGTCGCTGAGCAGTATGATTGCGGCCCGCCCGCGCGCGGCGCGCAGGTGCTTGTCCACCACCAGGGCCAACGCGTCGCGCATTTTCGTGCCGACATATGCACCGATGGCGGCGCCGCGGATCGCGCGTTTCAGTTCTTTCTGGTCGGAACTCAGGCGGCACAACACGCGGATATCGGCATCGAAGGAGGCCACCATGGCCTGGTCTTGAGGGCGAAGTTGCGGAATGAATCCGGCGGCGGCTTTGCGGATGCGATCCAGGTCCGCGGTCATGCTCTTGCTGGTGTCGAGCAGCAGAGCGATCCGGATCGGCTCCGTTGCGGCCGCGAAAAATGCCAGCGGCTGGCGGATCCCGTCGTCAAACAGCGCGAAATCTTCCGCCTTCAGGCCGAGCACCGACCCGCCCTGCCGGTCACGCACCAGCACAGGCACGTTAACCAGCGTCGTCTGGACCCGGATCGGTGCCTGCGCTTGCCGGGGCAGAGAAACGGTCGGCAAGGAAGCCGGCAGAACCAGAAGCCAGAAACAAACTCGTTGCCATTTCATGGCCGACCGTTTCGCATCTGAGAGGGATGTGTCAGGGCTGCCGTGTCAGCAGGCGCCCGCGCGTATAGGCGATGAGACCGCCCGCCTTCATGATCGCCTGCCGGGCGGGCGGCAGCGCCCGGACGGCAAACCGCTGCCCGGTGGTCCGGTTGAAAACCGCGCCCGCGCTGATCTCCAGGACATCGCCCGCGGAGGCAGCGATCCCCGGGCAATCCACTATCTGAAGGCCGAGATTCACGGCATTCTGCAGAAAAATACGTGCAAATCCGCGTGCTACAACCACCAGATTGTGGCCCCGCAACGTTGACGCCGCCTGCTCGCGTGAAGAGCCGCAGCCGAAATTGGATCCGGCCACGAGGGCACTGCCGGCAGGCATGGTCCCTTCTTTGAGCAGGGCGCGGAACTCGGGATGGTCTGCGAAAGCGTACTGGGGAGTTTCGTTGGGAAGAACGGTTGCCATAAACCTCCCGGGATAAATGGCGTCCGTCGAAACATCATCGCCCAGGGTCATCACCACTCTGGTAACCACGGGCGCATCGTCGGTCGTGTGAGTAACGCTCATATCGGTTCCCTATCTCGGATCTTGGATCACACCGGTTATGGCACTGGCGGCGGCTACCTCCGGTGAGCACAGATAGACTTCCGCCTTCGGATTTCCCATTCTCCCCTGGAAGTTGCGGTTTGTGGTCGACAGGGCAACCTCACCGTCTGCCAGAACGCCCTGGTGGACACCCAGGCAGCAACCGCAGCCGGGATTCATGACCACGGCGCCGGCCTCTACCAGAGTTGCCAGATACCCTGCCCTTAACGCTTGCGTGTAGATACGCCATGAGGCCGGGAACACCAGCATCCTGACCCCGGCTGCCACCTTCTTGCCACGCATGATACCGGCCACGGCCGCAAGATCATCCAGTCGCCCGTTCGTGCATGATCCGATCACGACCTGATGGATCTTGGTTCCGGCCACAGCATCCACAGGCTTGACGTTGTCCACGGCATGAGGGCAGGCAATCTGGGGCGCCAGCCGGGAGACATCGATTTCCATGGTCTGGTGGTACGAGGCGTCCGCATCCGGAGTTACCGGAACGATCCCTTCTCCGACTCCGGCTTCCTCACGCAGGTACCGTACCGTTTCTTCATCAGCCGGGACAATCCCCGAGGTAGCGCCGGCTTCCACTGCCATGTTGCATAGGACCAGGCGTCCGGAAGTGGACATGTTGCGGATGGCCGGGCCGTGAAACTCGATGGCCATGAAGTTCGCCCCCTGAGCCGAAAGCCTGCCGATCAGGTGCAGGATCAGATCCTTGGGAGACACAAACTCGCCCAGGCGCCCGTTGGCAACCACGCGAATCGTCCCGGGCACTTCAAGGTTCAGCACCGTGCCCAAGGTCCAGACACTGGCCATCTCGGTGGCGCCGATGCCGAAGGCAAATGCGCCCAGAGCTCCGTGCGTGGTCGTGTGGCTGTCGGTGCCGACAATCACCTGCCCGGGGCGTACATAGCCGCCTTCCGGAAGAATCTGGTGGCAAATGCCGCCCTGGTCGCCGCGGACATCATGAAATTTTGCGATGCCGTTGCGGCTGACGAAGTCGCGCACCTTCTTCTGGTTGGTGGCTGTTTTGGCGCTCTCCGCCGGAACACGGTGGTCGAAAATGATGGCCACCCGCGACGGGTCCCAGATTCTGGGCTCCAGCCCGGTTCCCTGATAGATTTCGTGGAACTGATTGATGACCAGGGCGGCATTCTCGTGCGACATCGCGAGGTCCACGGCTGGTTCCACAACCTCGCCGGCCCTGACCCTGGGCTGACCGGCAGCCCGTGCGAGTATTTTCTCAACAACCGTCATTCCCATAGTAACTCCCCTGCCAATGCGTGCCATCCCCCCGGGGAAGGCGTTCCCCCTGCGGCTAAGTACCGCTGTCCATAATTGCGACTACATATTTCTTTGGACACGGAACCGCCTGGCTTTGTCTGTGTTATTCCGCGTTTTTCCGCTTCCCCCAAAGTACCTTGCCGCGTTCATGGAATCCTGTACTAAGCCAGTTGCTGGGCGATGGCAACCGCCATCTCCATGGTGGTGCTGTTGCCTCCCATGTCATAGGTGCGCACTTTGCCTTCGGCGATCACAGCGGCCACGGCCGCCTCCAGCCGGGCGCCGCTTGCCGTTTCTCCCAGCCAGTCCAGCATCATTTTCGCGGCCAGGATAGTTGCAATAGGATTCACCTTCTGCATGCCGGCATATTTCGGCGCCGAGCCGTGGGTGGGCTCGAAAACCGCCAGGCGATCCCCGATATTGCCTGAACACCCGAAACCCAGCCCACCGACCATCTGAGCGCAAAGATCGGAGATAATATCCCCATAGAGATTCGGCGCCACCAGGACGTCGTAGTTAAAGGGATTTTTGATCAGCCACATCGTCATCGCGTCGATATTGGCATCATCCAGAAGAATCTCGGCGTAGTCCTTGGCTACGCTACGGGCGGTTTCGAAGAAGAGGCCGTCGGTGGCACGCACGACATTGGCTTTGTGCACCACCGTGACCTTCTTCCTGCGGAACTTGCGCGCATATTCAAAGGCGGCGCGCACAATCCGTTCGGAGCCATGCCGCGTATTGATTTTGCATGAAATCGCGTACTCGCCGGCCGCCAGGCCCTGGAAAGAGCCAAACGGCTTGGAGATCCGGCCCAGCAACTTGGACAGTTCTTCGGGGACCGGGAAGAACTCGACGCCGGAATACAAGTCCTCGGTGTTTTCCCGAAAGACAACCAGATCGATGCCCTCCTTGAAATTGAGACGGTTTCCCGGATAGGCCTTGCAGGGCCGGAAGCAGTTGTACAGGTCAAAGAGCTGGCGCATGCGGACGATCGGCGAGCGGTACACCAGATTCTTCCCCTGCAGCCCGGGCGCCAATTCCGCCTCCGCGGCTTTGATGGGCTTGGAGGTGATGGCGCCGAACATCGCGGCATCCACATTTCGCAGCAGGTCGATGGTGCGCTGCGGGAACGCGTCGCCTTCCTGCCGCCAGAATTCCCAGCCGATATCGCCGTGAAGATACTCGGCATCCAGCCGTAGCCGGTCCAACACCAGCCGTGCCGCCTGAAGCACCTCGACACCGATGCCGTCACCCGGCAGCCAGGCGATTTTGTATTTGGGCATATGATTCTTCCTCTGCGAATGAGTCCGATCCCACGGCCCCCGGATAGCATCGCCCCGGCGCCGGTGGCACAAGCCATAAGAATACAATGAAGCGCCACCCGTCTCAACACGCGGGATTCAGCTGCGGTCTCACCGGAAGCAACCGCCGGGATTCTTAGGTTCGAAGACTCGAAGAAAGCATCGTGCGAGTCAATTACGGGCTTCACCGCGCCGTGCCGACTGAGCTATGATCAGCCAGGCTGTTACGAGACAGACTAATGGTGTAACCCGACCGGAGATCCCCATGAAAATCAAAGAAAAGCTGATTGTGGAGCCGGGCCGCGAAGCGCGGCTGCGGGATCGCGACCCTGAAGCCACTCCGGGCATCAAGGGCAAAGCGGCTGCCGAAAAGGCCCTGGAAAAGAACATGAAGCGTCTCGAAGAGCTCCAGTTCCTGCTCTACGCCGAGAGCAGACGCGCGGTGCTCATTGTCTTTCAGGCGATGGATGCGGGCGGCAAGGATGGAATCATCCGTCACGTGATGTCGGCGCTGAATCCGCAGGGGTGCAGCGTCACGTCCTTCAAGGTACCTACCCCCGAAGAGGCAAAACACGATTTTCTCTGGCGCATTCATAAGGCCACGCCGCGCCTGGGCGAGTTTGCCATTTTCAACCGCTCGCACTATGAGGATGTGCTGGTCGTGCGGGTGCACGACCTCGTGTCGAAATCCGTCTGGGCCAAACGATACAACCACATCAATGCCTTTGAAAAACTGCTCGCGGAGTCCCAGGTCGCGATTTTCAAGTTTTTCCTCCACATCAGCAAAGACGAGCAGAAGGAGCGATTCCAGACGAGGCTGGAGGACCCGACCCGGCAGTGGAAGCTGTCGGAAGGCGATTTTTCGGAGCGGGACTACTGGGATGATTACCTCAAGGCCTACGAGGACGCGCTGACACGCTGCAGCACGCCCTGGGCGCCGTGGTACGTCATCCCGGCCAACAAGAAGTGGTACCGCAATCTGGCAGTTTCGGAGATCCTCGTGGATGCCTTGGAGGACCTCCGCATGAAATTTCCTCCGCCCAGCCTGGACGTCACCAAGGTCAGGCTCAAGTGACGCAGGTCGACCGGCGGGCACAACCGCAAGGCCGCCAAGCCGAAGGATATGGGACTGCGAGAAGAGATTCGGAGCACTCTGGAGAGCCTGCCGCCGCGGCGGCTGACCCATGGTTTCACGCGGCAGGCTGCCGTGCTCATGGCGATCTACGAGAGGAGCGGGGAGCCTCACTTCCTGCTGACACGCCGCACAAACGAAGTGCGCACCCACAAGGGCCAGATCTCCTTCCCCGGCGGTATGCGGCGTGACCGCGAGAGCCTGAAACAGACGGCGCTGCGCGAGACCTTCGAGGAGGTGGGCATCGAGGAATGCCGGATCGAGATCCTCGGACGCTTCCACGACTACCTCTCGATCAACGGGGACCTGGTCGCACCCTTCGCGGGATTCATGGAAGGCGACTTCACCGTCGTACCTCAGACGAGCGAGGTCGCTGAAGTGGTCCCCGTGCCTTTCAGCGTTTTCATCGAGCCCGGCCGTTTGCGCACCGAGCACAGGCCCCGTGCGGGCGCCATGATCGACGTCTATTTCTTTCGTTATGAGCCTCACGAGATCTGGGGGCTTACCGCCCACATCATCAAAGATTTTATGGAAGCGCTGCGGTGGGGCCAGGGGCAGACATAGGCATTCGCGCCAGGCCGTTTCCGGAGCAGCGCGCACCGGGAATGGTCGGGGGCAACTTGAACTGCAATCAGGGCTGCGGCGCAGTCAGCCGCAACAAGGAGCAGACACTATGGAAGATGCGGTCATTCTATCCGGCTTGCGAACACCTATCGGGGCCTTTCAGGGCTCCCTCTCATCCCTCTCCGCCCCGCAGCTTGGGGCCATCGTCATCCAGGAAGCGGTCAAGAGCGCCGGCATACAGCCGGCGGAGGTGGACGAGGTTATCATGGGGTGCGTGCTGACAGGGGCCATGGGACAGGCCCCGGCACGGCAGGCAGCGCTCCGCGGAGGCCTGCCGAACAGCGTTCCGTGCATGACCATCAACAAGGTCTGCGGTTCCGGCATGAAGGCGGTCATGCTGGCCACCCAATCGGTCCGGCTCGGCGAATCCTGCTTTGTGGTTGCCGGCGGTATGGAGTCGATGAGCAATGCTCCTTATGCGATGGACAAGGCACGCACCGGCTTCCGCATGGGACACGCGACGATACTGGATACCATGATTCACGACGGCCTCTGGGATCCCTACAACAACGTTCATATGGGGAATTGCGGCGATCTCTGCGCCAGGGAATGCCGTTATACACGCGCCCAGGTGGACGAGGTTGCCGCCGAGAGCTACCGCCGGGCGCTTGCCGGACAGAAAGCCGGGCATTTCCGCGCCGAGATGGTGCCGGTGAACGTACCCCAGCGCAAAGGAGAGCCTCTGGTTGTGGATCAGGATGAAGAGCCTGCCAAAGGCAATCCCGAAAAGCTGCCAACCCTGCGGCCCGCTTTCGGCAAGGACGGCGTGACCACGGCCGGCAATGCAAGTTCCATCGACGACGGCGCCGCCGCGCTCGTGGTAGCCAGCCGCTCTGAAGGCGAAAAGCGCGGGCTGAAGCCCCTGGCCCGCATCATCGGCTACACGACGCACGCCCAGGACCCGCAGTGGTTCACGACCGCCCCTGCCGTCGCAGTGCAGAAGCTGCTCGCCATGCATCAGATGGAAGTCGGGGACGTGGACCTGTTTGAAGTCAATGAAGCATTCGCCGTGGTGGCCATGGTCACGGCGGACCGGATCGGCATCCCGCGCGAAAAGCTGAATGTCAACGGCGGAGCGGTCGCTTTGGGACACCCTATCGGCATGACCGGTGCACGCCTGATTATCACCGCCGTCCATGAACTGCGCCGACGCGGCGGAAGGTATGCAGTGGCGACTCCCTGCATAGGCGGCGGTGAGGCCACGGCTATGCTGCTGGAAGCTATTTCTTGATCCGGCGGTTGAATCACTTGTGTCGGCGAGCGGCCCCACGCCCGGCCTCCATGGCGCCGCTCATGGTCTGAGGTTCTGGAATGCGGCGATGAAACTCCGTCTCGGCTGCGGCCTCAAAATACGGCCGGCCTGAAGGATGGTGACTAAGTACTGCAGTTCACCGATACGGCCACATATTCTTTGCAAGCGGAACCTTCCGGCTTTGTCAGCCTTATTCCGCGTCCTCAAAATACGTGGACACATTTATAGAATCCTGTACGTAGCGCCGCAATTCTGAGGCTGCACTGCCGCCTTGCCTCCTGCGGCTGTTCTCCGGCTCTCCGGAACGCGTCAGAAAGGCTCGCGCATGAGGTTCTTGCGCGAGCCGATTCCTGAATGCCAGATTCGCACCGTCCCCTGGCGGCATGTATCTTTTGAATCGGTAGTGACCATAAGCACGGGTTTTGAGGAGGCCCGAAGGGCCGCCAGTGAATAGGCCCGGCCGTCAGGCCGGGATCAGTCCGACCACCGACATGAGCGCCGAAGGCGCAGCACAACTGAGCGGAGTGCCGCACCTTCGGTGCTCGTTCCTCGGACTTTCTCAATCCCGGCCTGACGGCGGGGCTATGCACTGACAGCCCTTTGTGCCTCAGGATGCCGAGGGCGGTGCACTCTCGATTCCACTGTAACAGGCCACTAGGAGGCGTGTCTGAACTTTTCGATCCCATCGCGAACATAGGATCGGCCGGCCTTTGCCGCGTGCGATACGTCGTGCCCCGCTTTTGCCGCCATCTCGAAGCTGCGCTCCGCTCCTTCCTGCAACTTGTCGGCGACGTCGTCGATCAGGTTGTCGACCGATTGCCGCACATCCGTGCCGATTGCAGCCGACCGTTTGAGAACTCTCTTGCCGAAGTAACGCAGATCCCGGCGCGTTCGCTTCCCGGATTGGGGCGCCAGCAGCAGCGCGGCTCCGGCACCGACAATGCCGCAACCCATCATCCAGCCCAACGTTTTCATCCTGCTCCATCCGACGGCCATAGAAACCTCCCTTTCGTCATCCAAGTCAAAACAATAACTTCCACTCCCACCCTTGGTACTATAGGGATGACGATCCCTCGCGATGGTTTCACCGAAACTGCCGATTCCTGAGTAAATGACTGATAATTAAGGATTTATCGATACGGATTTTCTTGCGGAAACTCCGGCTGGAGATTGGAAACCTCCGTATGGCTCAACGGATATCCGGCCCCGGCGCCGGCCGCAAACGCCGGAGAAGCACAATGACTTCCAGAAAACCGATCCCAGGGCCGTTCCATGAGGTGGAGGCGGCCGTCGCAGTTTCCGTTCCTCGCGGGGCTAAAAGCCCAGCTTGATTTCGCCGAAGACTCGCCGCTTGAGGATGTCGCCGAAAATATGTTGTCGGATGTCGTCGTTCAACAGGTTTACAGCCTTGATCGAAGTCACCACCCGGCCCTCCGACCAGCGGACGCCGAAGCTGCAGTTCACCAGGGTGTAGGCGTCCGTGAAGCCATAATAGGTGGCGTCCCGCGTATCGGTCCAGAAGGCCTTCCCCGCATAGTTGATGGAGAAACTGCCGAGGTAGCGTTTGCTGTTCATGTTCAGGCCGGCATTGAACCTGTCGCGGGGAGGCACGGCCAGTGAGCCTGCGGGGTAACGATAGGGATCCGTTGTAGGCGAACGCGTTTCCGGGACTGCCTGGTATGAATAGTTGGCAAACGCCATGAGAATCCGGGACAGCGGTTGGTCAATCGAAGCCTCAAATCCACGGTTGCGGACTTTGCCGTAATTGAGCGTCAGGGTGGTGGCGGGCAGGTAGATCCCCTGCATCTGCAGCTGATCAATGACGGAAGGCGGCAGCGGCCAGCCCGGAGGAGGGTTGTCAGACGTGTAATAAGGCTGAATGCCCGCTGCGATCAGCGCCGGCGCGCTCTGCAGGTTGTTGATGATGTGATTCGAATCGTTGAGATAGAACGAAACTCCCACATTGCCTCTCGTGGGCAGTGCGCCGGTATAACCGAGTTCCCAGCCGGTGAGCGATTCCGCTTTCAGCGCAGTATTGCCGAGACTGTTGGTGACGAGGGGAAACTTCTGGCTGCCGAAAATCGGGTTGATCATGCCCAAGGGAAGAAAACCGCCGATAATCGAGATCTCGGCATAGTTGTCAATCGCGGACGGCGACCTGTGGGCCCGGTTGAAGGAGAATCGGAACGAGTGCTGGCTGAAGGGCCGGAACACCACGGCCGCGCGCGGCGAAAAAATGGGCTCAGAGACATTCGAGAACTTATCCAGCCGGAATCCGAGCGGAAAACGGAACTTGCCGAGCATGATCTCATCCTCGAAATAGCCGCCGATTTCGTTTCGGTCCTTTGCCTTGGGGGTCAGCGAAATGTCGAAGTCGTTGTAGCGGAAATTCAGCCCATAATTGAGCAGGTGGCGGCTCGCGACCAACTGGGTGTAACCGCCGGAAATGTCATAGGTGCCTGACTTGAAGTCGATGGAAAGCATGCTCCCGTCGGCATTGCGCGTCACCAGGCTGGGTGCATCGCCGTTGAACACGTTGGCGAAAACCGCAAGACGAAGCCTGCCGTTTTCATAGTCGACGCGTCCGTAACCCAGACGCGTGCCCGGCGACATGCGGAAGGGACCGACCGGCGTGTGGATGACTCCCTGAGAGCCGGCAAAACCTCCTTCATAGGTAATTCTTCCCGAAGTGCCGATTTCCTGGTCGACGCGCAGGTTGAACTTCGGCTGCCTGGTTCCCGGATTGGTATAGGAAAGTTCGTCGAAGGAACCGCCCCCCACCTCAATGGACGGATCCACCGGGCTCGTCGAAGTCGGGATGGTACCGGTGGGGCGCGGGAACGGATCCGAAAAACTGAAGCCGGTGGATACCCGATAGGACCAGCGGCTGTTGACGGCTTGGGAGAAGGAGATGTCCGCCGATCCGAAGCCGCCTATGCTGGCGCCGGCACTCCGGCCGGCATCCCGGCTGAAACCGCCGCCGGTGAGCGTGAGGCTCAGCCCCGGCGCTTCCCGGGGGGTTTTCGTGATGATGTTGACCGCGCCGGTTGCGGCATTCGGTCCCCACACCGCTGCGACAGGTCCGCGTACGACCTCGACCTGCTTGATGTCATTGCCGCCGACCGGTATCAGGTCCCAGAAGACCACATCATAGAAGTCGGCGAAAATGGTTCTGCCGTCGACAAGGGCGATTTGAGAGTTGGTCAGGGTAGGGCTCGCCTGGCGGCTTGACAGGTTGATCTCCCGCGCCGATGTCTGCACTACGTTGAGCCCCGGCACGCTGCGCAGGAGGTCGCCGAAATTCGCCGCCGGCGTCTCGGCGATCCGCGATGCAGGGATCACGGTTACGGCAGCAGGCGCGCTCTGCAGGTCCGCATCGATCCGCGATGCGGTAACCACCACGATCTCGTTGGGCGCCGATGCCAGCGTGAAGTCGAGCTCCGCGGCAGAATTCGCTTTCACATCGATTCCCGTCTGCCTCTCAGTGACAAATCCCGGCCTGGTAACGGTAATAGCATAGATCCCGGCAGGCAGCCCCGGAATAACGTACTTCCCTTCCTCATTCGACATCTCCGAGCGATTCGCCGGCCCGGATATCGTGACGATCGCCTGTACGACAGGCTCGCCGCCGGCACGCTTGACCGTGCCTTCAATGCGCCCCGTCCCGACCTGAGGGGATGCGAATCCGGGCACTGCCGTAACCAGCGCCAGACAGCAAAGGCCGAGTACGCGCAGGCAGAGCCGCCCGCAGACTGCAGCAAACGACGCGTTGCAGGTGCCGAGAGGCGTTAGCAGACAGGGTGCTCGGGACACGAGGGATTTCATCCGTTACTCCTTTGACATAAAGGCAACGCCACAGATGCAGTGCACCCCGTCATTCAGGGTTGCGATGCATCGAAAGCTGCTCTGCCGGCTGAAAATGGCTGATGCCAATGAGCATCTTATATAGCATTGCCGTGCGGCCATGCAAGCGGATCCGATCGATTTTCGTCGATCCTCCGGGCAACTGAGGCCCACACAGGCAGTTCTTCAGGGCCGCCTCTCTTGTCCTGTTCCGAAAATAGAACAACAACCGGGAACGTCGGGGTCGGGATCGGGATCGGGATCGAAGCGCACATCACGACGATCCCGATCCCGATCCCGAACATTCATGCGTCACCGGGTGCGGGACGGCGCATGAGAGGCTGTTTCGAAAACACAACGAAAGCGTACAGCACGGGCGCATTTAGGTTGCCATTTTTGAGTCATACGAGCTACAAATGACCCGCGGTGCAACGGCCAGTTTCTCGGATTGGCAGCTCTCAGGAGAATCGCCATGAAAAACATCAGGCAGGGCGCTAGATCGCCTCGAGGTTTTGGGCGTCGTGTTTTTGTTCAGGCCGCACTTGGGACGGCGGCCGCCGGAGTCTGCTCGGCCTTTCCAGGCGGGCCCGTCCAAGAGAGGGGCAATGCCACGAGGAGCTATCGCGAAATCCTCGATACGCCGGTCGTGACACGCCATCAGGTGGTTGTCGCCGGAGGCGGCCCGAGCGGTGTCATTGCTGCGTTGGCGGCAGCCCGCAGCGGGGCGGACACGCTCCTTGTGGAGCGGTACGCATTTCTGGGCGGCAATGGCACCGCCGGGCTGATGACCTGCTACAACGGCTTCCGCAACCAGCGGGTGCCGGAGGCTTTGCAGACCGTAAAGGGCATCCCGGCCGAATACATTGCAGAACTTGTCAGGCTGGGTGGTGTTGCCGACAGCGACACTTATGAAAGATCGATCCAGCATGATGTCGCCAAAGGAGATATCCCCTACACGGTCCCGTTCGATGCGGAGGCGGCCAAGATTGCCTGCCTGAACCTGATCAAGAAGGAAGGGGTTAAGCTTCGCCTGCACAGTTGGATTGTCGCGCCCATGCTCGAAGGTTCCCGTGTGACGGGAATCATCGTGCATTCCAAATCCGGAAGGCAGGCGATCGCCGCGGACATCGTGATCGATTGCACGGGGGACGGCGACGTGGCAGCGGCCGCCGGCGCGCCGTTCATGAGTCCTGCCGCCACAGGCGATCGCATGGGAATGAGCCTGATGTATGCTCTCGGCGGCGTGCCCTCCACGATCGAGGGCCCTTTCGGTGGCATGCGCAAAGGCGATCATGTGGTTCGCTGGGGACCTCGCGTGCCAGGTGATGGAACGGATGTGGATATTCTGACAAGAGCAGAAATCGATGCGCGCCTGAGGCTCTGGGATGACGTCCAGGCACTGCGGAAGAAATCGGGTGAGTCGATCTACCTTGCGCAGACGGCCACGACCATAGGCGTGCGAGAAACACGCAGAATCCTCGGCGAGTATACTGTAAGCGAAAAGGATGCCATCGAGGGCACTCGTTTTCCCGATGTCATTGCCATCAGTTCGAATCCGATGCCCGAGTATCATGGCCAGCGCTACTTCTTCAAGCACGAGGGCTTCGATATTCCGTATCGTTCCCTGGTGCCGATGAAGGTCGAGGGACTTATGCTGTCCGGACGCTGCATCTCCTGCGAGCAGGGGCCATTCCAGTCGGCACGCTCGATGGCACCGGCGATGGCGGTGGGCCACGCATCGGGTTGTGCCGCGGCATTGGCAGCCATGAAGGGGATTTCGCCCCGCAAACTGGATGTAAAGGAGCTTCAGAAGCTGCTGAAAAGCCAAAAAGCAGAGTTGCGCATCTGACCGACTGGCAGACACGGGGGCCTGGTGCGCCGATCCTTGCCGCGCTGGGAGGAACTGCCAAGAACGCGTCCGATACGAGGATCGAGCACTCCGGGCATAAGGTGAGGTCCTTTCTGCCGAACCCGGAGCGATGAATTCGGTGGCCGGATCCATGAAGGTCGCTCCCAAGCCGTCCACTGTCGCCGGCGCAGGGCCGAGCTTCACCCATGAATTGCCGCGGCACCCGGTGACGGCGCTCAGGCTCAAGACGAGGTATGTCGGTGACGTTCTGTATCCATGACAGCATCCGCCGGCAGGCGAACCGGAACCCGGGGGCGATTGCCATTCGCGCTCCCGGACGGCCGCCGCTTTCGTATCGCGGCCTCCTCGATCAGATCCGTGCAACTATGCACGCCCTGCGCAATTGCGGGGTCGGGCGCAATATGCGGGTGGCCATCGTACTCCCCAATGGCCCCGAAATGGCCACGTGCTTCCTCGGCGTGGCCACCGGCGCGGTAAGCGCGCCGCTGAATCCGAACTACACGCATCAGGAATTCGCCTATTACCTCAAGGACCTGAAGGCGCGCGCCCTGATCGTGCAAGCCGGCATGGAATCGCCTGCGTGTGCCGCCGCGCACGACTGCGGCATGCCGATTCTCGAACTCTCACCTTCGTTGCAGGCTGAGGCGGGGGTATGCACACTGACGCCGTTGGCGCCCCAAAGCCCGGTGCAGGATGGCATGGCGGAGCCGGACGATGTCGCCCTGGTACTGCACACCTCCGGCACGACCTCGAAACCCAAGATCGTTCCTTTGACACAGCGCGCGCTGGCGGCCTCAGCTCATAACATTCAATCGTCACTGGAGCTTTCACCCGGCGATTCGTGCCTCAATCTCATGCCTCTCTTCCATGTCCACGGGCTGGTCGCGGCACTGATGTCCTCGTTGGCAGCCGGGGCCAGCATCACCTGCACGCCCGGCTTCCTGGCACCAAGTGTCGTCGACTGGATCCAGGAGTACCGCCCCACGTGGTATACCGCCGTGCCCACGATGCACCAAGCGGTTCTGAACCGGGTGTCCGCACAGCAGGAACTGCCGTTGCGCACCACGTTGCGATTCATCCGATCCTGCTCTTCGGCGCTTCCGCCGCAGCTCATGTCCTCTCTCGAAAGCGCATTCGATGTTCCGGTCATTGAAGCCTATGGCATGACCGAGGCAGCCCATCAGATTGCCAGCAACCCGCTGCCGCCGGGCAGGCGCAAGCCCGGCTCCGTGGGCCCGGCGACGGGCCTGGAAGCAGCCGTCATGGACCGGGAGGGCCGGTTGCTGCCGGCGGGTTGCCGTGGCGAGATTGTCATTCGCGGCACGACCGTAACCCGCGGGTACGAGGACAACCCTGAAGCCAATCGCAGCGCATTTTCCGCGGGGTGGTTCCGGACCGGTGACGAGGGTTCTGTGGACGAGGACGGCTACCTGCATCTGACGGGCCGCATCAAGGAGATCATTAATCGCGGCGGCGAAAAGATATCGCCGCGCGAAGTGGATGAGGTGCTGCTCGATCACCCGGCGGTGCTGCAGGCGGTAGCTTTTTCGATTCCTGATCCCCAGCTGGGCGAGGAGATTGGCGCCGCCGTCGTGCTGCGTGCGGAGGCCTCGGTGTCCGAAGGACAGTTGCAGGAATTTGCCGCCGGCCGTCTCGCGGACTTCAAGGTCCCCCGTCTCGTGCTTTTTGTGCCTGAAATTCCCAAGGGCCCCACCGGCAAAATGCAGCGCATCGGCCTGGCAGAGGCATTGGGCGTGAAATCGCCGCTCCGGTCCCGCGTGGAGCGCAAAGCCCCTTTCCGGCCTGCAACCACGCAAACCGAACTCCTCCTGGCGGAAATCTGGAGCGCAGTCCTCAAGCTGAATGCGGTGAGCATCGATGACAGCTTCATCGACCTTGGCGGCGACTCGATACTGGCGGCCCAAATCTCAGCACGTGTGCGCAGCGCGGTTCAGGCGGAACTGTCGCTGCGGGATTTCTTTGCCACGCCCACCATCGCAGGCATGGCGCAGGCGCTGGAAAGCAGGCTCGCGGACGACAGGGCAAATCCGGGTCCCGGGGCGGGCGAGCCGGAACTGCCCGGTTAGTCTCCGAGGCATTCGATGAACGATCGGCAATGGGCTGGCCCGCCGGAACATGCGGGACCACCGCAGGAACAGAGCGAAGACGCACCGCACGCCTCAGCCGGACAAGAACCCCTGGACCGGCGAGTGCCGGAGGGCATGTGCGGTGGTGTGTCCGGACGGACCATCTCGCGAATCAGCGGCGACGAGCCGGCACCCCTGTCGTCTGCCCAGGAACGTCTCTGGTTCCTGAACATGCTGGAACCGGAAAGCCCCGCCTATAATCGGCTGGCCTGCTTTCAAATCACGGGCCGGCTCGACGCCGCCATTTTGGAGCGCAGCTTTTGCGCGATCGTGCGCCGTCATGAAATCCTGCGGACAAATTACCCGGCTCGGGATGGGAAGCCCGTTGCAATCGTTCTGCCGGCGCTGAGCCAGATACTCGACATCCAGGATTATTCGCGCCGGCCGGGAGATACCGGCGAAGCGGCGGCTGCGGATTTCGTGCGTGCGGAAGCCCGCCGTTCTTTTGACTTGAGCCGGGGGCCGCTGCTCAGAACCACCTTGATGAGGTTGACCGATACTGAGTACTGGCTGCTGGTTGCGGCTCACCATATCATCTTCGACAGCTGGTCGGAAAAAGTGATGCTGGACGAACTGGCACAGCTGTACTCCGGGTTTTCCGCCGGCCGCAATGATCCTCTCCCGGATCTGCCCATTCAGTACCGCGATTTTGCACACTGGCAAAGGGAGAGGCTGCAGGGCCCAGTCCTGGCGCCTCACCTGGAGTACTGGAGACGGCAGCTGAGCGGCAGCCCATCCCTGCTCCGGCTGCGAACGGATTATCCGCGGCCCGGAATCAGGACCGCGCGCGGCGAGAGACAGTCCGTCGTGCTGGCCCCCCGGCTATGTGAGGCGCTTCGGCAGGGCAGCCGCGGCATGGGAGTGACGCTGTTTATGCTTCTCGTTGCCGCGTTCAAGGTCCTGTTGTACCGGATCACTGGACAGGACGACATTTTGGTGGGCTTTCCGTCAGCCGGCCGCACATACGCCGAGACCGAACCGTTGATCGGCCTTTTTGTCAACACACTGGTCCTGCGCTCCCGCCTGTCGGGCACAAAATCATTCGACAAGTTCCTCGCGGAAGTCCGGGAGACGGTCCTGGGAGCATTGGAACATCAGGATGCCCCCTTTGAGATGCTGGTCCGTGAGATGAGGACAGAACGGAACCTGGGCTTTTCACCGCTGTTTCAGATCTTCTTCAATTTCAGAAACCTGCCGCGCCCGTCGGCGCTGGCAGAGGGCATCCGGATCGAGAAGCTCGGACTTGATACGGGCATCTCACAATTTGATGTGTCCTTCGAGGTCATGGACTCCGCGGACGGACTATCCTGCACGACTGTTTACAACGCGGACTTGTTCGCCGCAGACACCATCGCCCGCCTGTTGGGCTGGTATGAAACGCTGCTGCAGGGTTTGGTGCAAGATCCCGGGCGCACAATCTCATGGATGCCCTTGGTCCCTGAGGCAGAGCGTCGCCGGCTGCTGGTGGACTGGAACGATACAGGCGCCGATTACCCCAATGATGCCTGCATTCACCAACTCTTCCAAAGAAAGGTGCGGGACCATCCGCATGCGATCGCAGCCTGGTGCGCCGGCAGGGAGTGCACTTATGGGGAACTGAACCAGCAGGCCAACCGGCTGGCACATCATCTCAGGAAACGCCAGGTCGGGCCGGGCGTGATCGTGGGCCTGCTGCTGGATCGTTCCTTTGACCTGCTGGCCGGCATGCTTGGCATACTCAAGGCGGGAGGCGTATGTCTGCCTTTGGACCCGGACTACCCCGAGGCGCGCCTTGCGTCATATCTGCGGGAAGCCAACGCCAGGATGATCCTGACCGAGTCGAAGCGGCTGATCACCATTTCCCCGAGTGCGGTTGAAGGATTGTGCCTGGATCGGGATTCAGAGATCCTGCGTCTGGAACCCGAGACGGATCCGGAGATCTGCATGGATCCTGGTCAACCGGCCTATGTGTTCTTCACTTCGGGTTCCACCGGGGTTCCCAATGGCGTTCTGATGCCTCACCGGGGGATTGTCAACGCTCTTGCCTTCATGGCGCGGGCCTATGGAATCGGAAGTGGGGATACCGTCCTGCAGCTCGCTTCGCCATCCTTTGATGCCTCCATCCGGGAGATGATCGGCCCGCTGACGGCGGGCGCCCGGGTTGTGCTCCTGAAAGACGGCCAAGCCGGGGATCCGGCAGCCATCCTTGAAACCATGGCGTCCCAACAGGTGACCTGCCTGGTCAGCGTTGTCCCTTCCCTGCTGCGCATGTTGTCGGAAACCGCAGCATCACGGCGCCTGCCGGCGCTCCGGCTCATCCTGTCCAGCGGAGAGAACCTGTACTACTCCGACTGCCGCAAAGCGCGAGCAGCGTTTGGCTCTCATGTCCGGCTGGTCAACCAGTATGGTCCTACAGAGACGACCATGATCTGCTGCTACCATCCGGTCGACGTGTTGCCCGAGACCGATGGGGTGGTGCCGATTGGCAGGCCGATCGCGAACTGCCGCCTCTACGTCCTGGATCCTGAAATGAACCCGTCGCCCATGGGAATCCCCGGTGAACTGTACATCGGCGGCGTAGGTGTCACACTGGGTTATCTCAATGATCCCGTGGTGACCGGGAGGAAATTCCTGCGCGATCCGTGGGTCCAGGATCCCGGCGCCCGCATCTACGAGAGCGGTGATCTGGTCCGTTATCGGCCGGATGGCAACCTGGAAATCCTGGGACGGCTTGATTGTCAGGCGAAAATACGCGGCTGCCGGGTGGAAGTGGAGGAGGTGGAGGCAGCCATACGCCGCCATCGCCAGGTGAAGGAAGCGGCCGTGATTGTGTCCGGGGAAGATTCTGCCTCCCCGTACCTGGCCGCATATTTCGTACCCATGCCGGGCTTCCATCCGGCCGCTGCTGAATGGCGCCGGTATTTGGGCGCCAGCCTTCCCGGCTTTATGATCCCATCCGTTTTCGTGGCCCTGGATGCCCTTCCGTTAACGGCCAACGGCAAGGTGGACCGCAACGCGCTGCCGGCACAGCGCACAAGCCTGCGGGAGGAGGCCGTACAGCCGTTGCGGCCGCGAAATCCGCTGGAATCGGAACTGGTGCGCATCTGGGAAGAAGCACTGGGAGTTCACCCGATCGGGATCGGAGACGATTTTTTTGAGTTGGGAGGGCACTCTCTGCTGGCGGCATCCCTGATTGCGCAGATCGAGAGGGCCTGTGGCGTGCGGTTGCCGCTGGCAACGCTTTTTGGCGCTCCCACCATCGAACTCCTGGCAGAGTGTCTGCGGCGCGAGCACCCCGCGTCCGGGCCTTCCCTGGTTGCCATTCGATCCCATGGCACAGGCCATCCTGTCTATTGGGTACATACCTATGGCGGCCACATCCTCCTCTATCAGCGCCTGGCGCGCTACCTGCCCTCGGACCGCCCTATGTATGCGCTGCAGCCGGCCGGCATCGACGACGACAGCCCGCCGCACACAAGCATTGAAGACATGGCGGCGCACTACCTCGGCGAGATCCGGGCCGTCCAGCCCGCCGGACCTTATTGGTTGGGAGGGCAGTCCTTTGGTGGCCTGGTAGCCTACGAGATGGCCTGCCAGCTTCGAACGCTGGGCGAGACGGTGGCACGGCTCTTTATTCTGGACACCTATGCGCCCGGGGGTGATCCGGTCGCAAGCGCCCTGCGCCGCCGCGCCCTTCGATTGTCCCGCTGGTTCGATTATCACCGTGTCAACCTGCGCATGATGCCTGCAAGACGGAAACCGGCTTACTTGATGGAACGGCTGACACTGTTGCTGGTAAACCTGGGTCTCTATCCGTCAAAGAATTTGGACAGAATCATCAAGATCCATCGCGCCCAGAGCCGGGCGCGGATTGCCTATGCGCCGCCGCTCTATCCGGGACGGATCACTCTGTTCCGGGCGAGGAGGCAGCCCCTGGCCGGCACGACGGATCTGCAGTCGGGTTGGGGCAGGCTGGCGGCCCAGGGAGTCGAGGTCCATGAAGTCGCCGGATCGCACAGTTCCATGATCGTTGAACCCCACGTCAGCACCCTGGCCGCAGAGCTGCAGGCTTGTCTGGATTGTGATGCGATAACGGATCCCGATCCGCCGTTTCAGGCGAGAGAACCGGCAGACTGGAGCCGCCAGTTTCCCGCTTGATGAACGGCGCATGCACGTGTGACAATGGGCCCAGGCGGGGGAGTAGACTGTGGACTGCACAGCGACGGTTCGGAGGGTCGGAGATGTTGCCGTGGTCGACCTGGACGGCAGGTTCACCCTTTCGGAATCTCCCGGCTTGATTGGCGGCGCGGTGGCAAGCGCACTCGAATCGGGCACGCGGAAGATCCTGTTGAACCTCGCCCGGGTCACCTACCTGGACAGCGCGGCCGGCCTCGGCGAACTGGTCAGCAGCTATACACGGGCGGTCCGCGGCGGGGCTTGCCTGAAGCTCGTGCACGCTGACAAAAACATCTCCCGGGTCCTGCATCTAACACGCCTGGACAACGTTTTCGAGCTGTTCGAGGACGAAGCATCCGCCATCAGCAGTTTCCGCGGCTGAAGCAGCATCGTCAGAGGAACAGCTGTCACGAAAACAGCCTTGGGGAGCGAAATTCCTATGTTGAAACCAATGGGAATTCAGTTGGTACTCGGAGCATTGCTGCTGCTGATACCGGCCCTGCTGTGCGCGGAAACGCTCAAGTACACGCCGCAGAAAGGGTATCCGACATTTGCCAAACGCGAGCCGGTATTCCGCGTGAAACCCGGCGACACCCTGGTCACCAACACCCTCTGGGGGGAGTGGTACGAAAAGGCCGGCGGCGCATGGCCCGGCGAGGTGGGCCCCATCGAGATTGAGGGCGCCACGCCGCAGGATACGCTGGTCGTCAGGATCCTGAAGCTCGTTCCGAATCACGATACCGCGGTCTCCACTCAGGGGCCCGGGCTGGGAGCGCTAACGGCCGACAGATCGACGCCAATGCTGAATGATCCTTCGCCCTCCCAACGCTTTGTGTGGAGGCTGAACCTGAAAAACATGACCGGGTCCCTGGCCCTCCCCAACAGCCGTACCAAATCAATCACGGTCCCGCTTGTTCCCATGCTCGGACGAGTCGCCACGGCACCGCCGGGAGAGGAAAGCTGGGGGAACATGTGGCCCGGCGAATTTGGCGGCAACATGGACGTCCCGGATATCAGGGAAGGCGCCACGGTGTATCTGCCGGTCTTTCACCCCGGCGCTCTGTTCTATTTTGGCGATGGGCATGCACTGCAGGGCGACGGCGAGATCTGCGGTTCCGGCCTGGAAACCGCAATGGACGTAACATTCCAGTTTGACCTCATAAAGAACAAAAGGATTGAGTGGCCGAGGATCGAAAACGACGAGTACATCATGACAACCGGAAGCGTCCGACCGCTCATGGATGCGTTCCGCATCGCCCACGTGCAACTGGTCCTGTGGCTGAACCAGGATTATGGTTTCAGCAGGTGGGAAGCCTACCAGCTGGTTTCCCAACTCGGCACTGCCCGCGTCGGCAACGTGGTGGACCCGAACTACTGCGTGGTAGCCAGGTTCCCAAAGAAGTATCTGGGCCGATGATCGGCTCACCGGCGCACGGCGCTCCGTGCGCGGAGGCCGGCGATGAGTTTTTCACGACGCGATTTTGTCAGGCAGTCGCTGGCGGCCGCAGCCACTGCCGCTCTCTCCCCGGCCCAGTGCGGCCGCCCGCGGCAACTCATGAATGCACCCGAAACAACGAAGGGCGCCGTCCCGTACGAACCGGCGTATCTGCGGCTGGAGCGTGAGGGGAAACTGCAGGCAGTCGAGTCCGATCTCTGGGAGATCTTCCGGAGCTGCAGTTTTTGCCCGCGCTCCTGCGGGACAGACCGGATCAAGGGTGAAAAGGGTGTTTGCAGTTCTTCAGCAAGGCTGAAGGTCTACGCCGCTCATCCCCACTTTGGTGAAGAAGGGCCGCTGGTGGGGCGCGGCGGTTCCGGCACCATCTTCTTTTCCAACTGCAACCTTCTGTGCTGCTTCTGTCAGAACTGGCAGATCAATCACCGCGGCGACGGCGACTTCATCTCCCACGACGAACTGGCCCGCATGATGCTGGGCCTGCAAGCCCAGGGCTGCCACAACATCAACCTGGTGACTCCCACCCATGTTGTCCCTCATATCGTCAAGGGACTGCGCCTCGCTATCGCAAGGGGGCTCCGCCTGCCGCTCGTTTACAATACGGGCAGCTACGACAATCTCGAGGTGATCCGCAGGCTGGCAGGGATCGTCGACCTGTACCTGCCGGACTTCAAATATCAGGACGGAGCATTGGCCGCAAGGTACTCCAGCGGCGCCGCCGACTATCCCGAAGTGGCTGCGGCCGTCATTAAGGAGATGCACCGGCAGGTGGGTCTGCTGCAGGAGGACGGCAAGGGCGTCGCGCGGAGAGGCCTGATTGTGCGCCACCTGGTCATGCCCGACAACATAGCGGGCACCGACCGTTTCGTGCGCTGGATCGCCCGGGAGCTTTCGCCCCGCACCAGCGTCAACCTCATGGCACAATACCGCCCCATGCATAGAGCATACGACTATCCCGAGATTTCGCGCCGGATCACGGCTGCGGAATGGGAACAGGCTCTTTCCTGGGCCAGGGAGGCCGGCCTCACCGGCCTGATGCACGGCTCGTGATCCGCCTGCCGGCCGCACGATCCCGTGAGAGAGTCGCCGGCGCCCACTTTCCGTGGTATCCTCAAAACGCCGGGATGCTTCGTCATCCGGATTCATCGCGCACCAGAGCGGCCCGGATGCCGCAAACGGGGGTAATGGATGGCCGATGCGATTGTGCTCAAGAACCTGACCAAGACCTTCGGCGAGACGGTTGCCGTCCGCGACCTGGACTTGGTTGTGCCGCAAGGAGCGCTCTACGGTGTGATCGGTCCCAACGGGGCGGGAAAGACGACCACGATCCGGATGATCCTGTCGATCCTGTTCCCCGACCGCGGCGAAATGACCGTCCTCGGCAGACGCACGGCGCTCGAAGCCAAGGACCGAATCGGATATCTGCCTGAGGAGCGCGGCCACTACAAAAAGATGCGCGTCGGCGATTTCCTCGCCTACATTGCCCGCCTCAAGGGCGCGGACGGACCCGATCTGAAGCAGCGGGTGCGGACTTGGCTCGACCGTGTGGATCTTGGCGGGGTGGAGACCAAGCGCTGTGAGGAACTCTCCAAGGGCATGCAGCAGAAGATGCAATTCGTCACCGCTGTCATCCATCAGCCGGACCTCATCATCCTGGATGAGCCTTTCAGCGGCCTGGATCCCATCAACCAGCGGCTGTTGCGCGAGCTGGTGATCGAGGAGCACAGGCGCGGCGCGACGGTGCTTTTTTCCACGCATGTCATGGTTCATGCCGAGCAGCTGTGCGATCACGTGGTGATGATCCACAGAGGGGAGAAGGTGCTGGATGAGACGATCGCGGGAATTCGTGCCCGGTTCGATCCGCGCAGCCTCCTGTTTGAGCCGATGGATCCGGAAGCGGACCTGAGCCCGCTCAAGGCCGTGCCGGGCGTTCAGGGGATCACTCGTGACGGCGGCGCATGGAACCTGTCGCTGCAGGAGCGCGTTGATCCGGCCCAGGTGATCCGCGCCGTTGCGGGCGCCGTGGCGCCCTTGCGCATCGAGCTGCGGCGGCCGACGCTCGAGGACGTGTTTGTGGCGATTGTCGAGAGTAGCGGGCCGCAGGGCGGCGACGAGCACACCCGCCTGCGGGCCTCGCTGCGCGAAAACGGCCACCGGCCGGAGGTGAGGCGATGAAGAAGATTCTGCACATCGCGTACCGCGAGTTCGCGGCAACGGTCATGACCAAAGGATTTATCATCGGCATGCTGGTCTTGCCGGTCACGATCGGCATCATCGTGCTCGTCTTCCCGCGCATGATCAACCAGACCCCGCCCAAGGTGACAGGAGAGATCGCCGTCATCGACCCGACCGGGCAGGTGACGGAGGGATTGCGTGCCTATCTGCGGCCGGAACGCTTCGTCGAGCGCCGCGAGGCATCCAGCCGGCAGGCTGCCGAGGCGGCGCCGGAGGCCGTGAAGAGGGTGGTGGCCAGTTCACCGGGCGGGCAGGAAGCCATACAGCGCCAAGTCGCCGCCACATTCGGCGAGGTTCCGCAGCTGGATGTCGTCGCGCTCGATCCGGGGACGGATGTTGAATTGGCCAAGGTGCCGCTCAAGGCAGCGGGGAGCAGCAATCCCGCGCAGGCACCCAGGCGGCTGGCTCTGATTGTCCTGCACCCGGACGCGGTGGTCCGCACAGCGGGCAAAGAGCGTTTCGGCGGTTACGATCTCTACGTCCGCAGCAGGCTCGATGACCGCGTCGAGGACGATATCCGCGACGGCGTGCGCGAAGCCATCGTTGAAGCCCGCATCCAGGCTTCCGGGCTGAAGCGCAGCGAGATCGAGGCGCTGACACAGGTAGACCGGCCGCAATCCCGCACCGTTACGGAAACGGGCGAGCGGGCCACCAATGAGGTGCTCAACACGCTGGTGCCGGCCGCGTTCATGATCCTGCTGCTGATTTCCGCCATGACCAGCAGCCAGTCGTTGCTGACCACGACGGTCGAAGAAAAAGCCAGCCGCGTTGTTGAGGTGCTGCTCTCCGCGGTGTCTCCGATGGAACTGATGACGGGCAAGATCCTGGGGCAGATGGCGGTGGGATTTGTGGTGCTCGCCCTCTATGGGGGGCTCGGCATCGTGGCGCTGTTTTCATTCGCGATGCTCGGCCTGCTCGATCCGGTGCTCATCCTCTTCCTGTTCGTGTTCTTCGTGCTCGCCTACTTCTCGCTTGCGGCTTTCATGGCCGCCATCGGATCCGCCGTCAACGAGATGCGGGAAGCCCAGACTCTGATGACCCCCGTCATGCTGATCATCATGATCCCGTGGATCCTCTGGCTGCCGATCAGCCGGGAGCCGAACGCGCCACTCGCGGTCATCCTGAGTTTCATCCCGCCCCTGAGCAATTTCGTCGTGCTGCTGCGGATGACCTCCACGGCGCCGCCGCCCATGTGGCAGGTCGGTCTTGCGATTGTCGTCAGTGCCGCGGGCGCCGTAGCCGCCGTCTGGTCCGCTGCCAAGATTTTCCGGATCGGACTCCTGATGTTCGGCAAGCCGCCGACGTTCGGCACTCTCATCCGCTGGATCCGGATGTCCTGAACCTCGCCAGGCGGGTTCCTGAGAACATGCGTTGGTCTTGTCACCGCGGGCATTCTCGGGTGAAAATGCGCGCGCCGCCCGCCCGGAGAGTCGCACAAACCTAACTTTGTTCATCCGGCTCGGATCCGGATTTGGGGGTGACAGAGTGAGCGGAAGCAGTTTTCAGAAGATCAACTTGGCCTGCAGCTGAAGGATTCGCCCGCCGCCCTCTTTGGTTTGGATCAGCCCGAAATCGGATCGCGAGAGATCCATCGTGGGATTGGACAGGTTCGGGTGGTTGAGGAGGTTCGAAGTGTCCACGCGTATCATCAACCTGATCTTCTCCTTGAGAGAGAAGTTCTTGGTGAGCGCCGCACCCAGGTAGAAACGGTTGGGGCCGCGCACGGCGTTTCGCGGCAGATCTCCGAAAGGGTACGGATCATCCGCACTCGGCGCGGGCGGATTGGCGAAGGCAGTGCGGTCGAACCAGGTGACAACCGTCCCCTGCCGCCGCCTCAGGTAGTGGATCGGTCCGACCTGGTTCGGGCGGTCACCCTTGAATCCGTCATAGTTGTAGTCAGAACCGAGAACCACGTTCAGACGGTCCCCATCGTACCAGTTGACGCTGCCTGATACCTGCCAACCGCTCAGGATCGGTTTCATCCATGACTTCCTGGAAATCCTGGGAAGCTGGCAGGTCACAAATCCCCGCACTTGCTGACGCGAAACGACGGACGAGATGTCGCTCCGGATGTCGCGCGGATTGCTGGCCCAGGAACCCGGAGTGTTGTCCGTGGCGACTTCCGAGATTTCGCTGCCCGCAGCCGTCAGATACCGGCGCAGCACATAGGTCATTCGTGCGTAGACACCCGCCTGGACCAGCGTCGCGGAGAGCTCTGCCGCATCATAGCTCTCATTCATATCGGAGGATATCAAATGGATCCCGCGCCATGTCGGATCCGGCCGGCGCGCATCTACATTGCCGGTGCCGGCGTTCGGCGACCACAGGGCAAGGTTGTTGTCCCGGACGGACCAGCTCTTGCGCGCCCGGTTGCCCACGTACCCTGCGAGGATGGCCAGCCCCTTCATCGGCTGCCGCTGAATCCCGGCATTGAATTGCCACTGGTAAGGGATTACGGCGTGCGGATCGAATCCCGGGATATCCATGGGCTGCCACTTGCGGGCGGCAGGATCCGGATCGAAGCTCGGCATGCCGGCCGGGTACTGGAGGCTGGTTGTGCCGGAAGTGGCGTGCGATGAGCCCCAGGGATCCGACAGTCCTGCATGGGCTCCGGCAAGCGTCGGTGCGCCAACCACCGCCGCCAGTCCTTCCAGCATGCCCAGCGGCGGATATGCGTAGTACAGCCCCGTGCCTGCCCGCAGGACTGTCTTGGCCTTGCCGGACGGATCCCACGCCAGCCCCAGCCGCGGGGCAAAGTTGTTGCGGTCGGGCTTGCGCAGGCCCCCGGGAATTCCGTCATCGCCGGAGAAGGCGATGCCGGTCGGGGCATTCGGATACTGGTCCGATCGATGGCCCGCCACGTAGCCGGCCATAATCCTGTTTGAGGTCCCGGCGCCGTACAATTCGTAGCGCACGCCGGCCGAGAGTGCGATCCGAGGTGTCACCTTGAACTGATCCTGCGCGAAGAAAAAATACATTGCGCCGCTGAAGGTGTTGTCCACCGCACCTGTCGCCTGGAAGGTGCGCACGCGCCCCATCAGGAAATCGGCCCATGCCAGCGCAAACTGATTATCTCCTGACGGCGTGGACAGGGCGGGCCAGGGACCGTTCAGGGGAGCGCTCGTGTTGGCGTATGCGCCGGTAAACCGTATCTGGCCGTCATCGTAGTTGACGTAACGGGAATACCGGGAAGATTGCACCTCGGCGCCGAAGCGGAGATTGTGTCTGCCCACGAGCCAGTTTGCCGCACTCAAGAGCTGCGCGTTTTGCTGGATAACACGCGAGATCTGGCCGCCGCGCGCCGCGGGGCCGCCGCTCAGGAACAGTGAGGGGAGGGTTTGGAGCATGCCGGGAGTCGCCATCGGCCATACGCCCCCCAGGGTCTCAAGGTTTTCCTCGGGCCCTGTGCGTCCGCGCCATGAGTCCTGACGCGCGAGCGCCGCACGATTGTCCACCGCCAGCGTACCGGCTGCGGCCCAGGAGTGGCGGATCGAAAAGGTGTGCTGACGAACTCGGGTTTCGGTGTCACCTCCCCACCCCGGCACCTGGTTGGTTGAGCCGGACAGGTTGTCGGGACGGATCTGACTGCCCGCCGTGGTGAGGTACGTCCCGGACAGTTGGTGCCGGGTCAGGAGCTGGTGATCGATCTTGCCGATCCACATGTTATTGTGCGCGGGACGCATGTACTGCCAGTGGAAGCGGCCGAGCATCGGGTCATTGCTGTACTGAGGGATGGCAGGAAATCGCGGGGCCAGCTGCGCTGCGATGGGATGAATCAGGCGTGCGGGGATGATCTTGCCGATTGCTTTTCCTGTCGCCGGGTCGATCCCCTTGATCGTGAAACCGGCAAGCGCACTGAAATCGCCGTGTCGCATCGCTGCAGTGGGCATGCGGATGTTGGTCAGCTGCGACGGCTCATTGTCATAGAAGTGCTGGAACGAGGCAAAGAAGAAGGTGCGCTTCTTGAGAACAGGTCCGCCCAGAGTTCCTGCCAGCCACTTCTGCACGTCTGTGGGCCGTGCCCGGCCATTGAGGTTGGCATTCCATGAATTGGCGTTGAAGACTGTGGCATGGGTCGCAAGGTGCGCTGTTCCATGGAATTCACCGGTTCCCGACCTGGTGACGACATTCATCCTCACGCCGGGTTCTTTGCCGAATTCGGCAGGAGCGCTCGAGGTAATGATCTGAACCTCCTGGATGGCGTCCGGATTGGGCATCTGCAGGGATTGGTGGCGCCATGTCCCCACATTCTCCGCTCCATCGACGTAGAAGAGGCTCTGTCCGCGGCGCGTGCCGTGCCCCAGGGCGAAGGTGCCGCCTACGTCGATGATCTGGGAGCCGACGGTGCCGGCCTGTTCGAGCCGTATGCCCGGCATCAACTCCATCAAGTGGGTGATGTCGTGCGTGAGCGTGGGCAGTTCGGTGATTACCTTGGCTTCGGCGCTGAGGGTCAATGCGGCATGGGTGGCATCGGGCGTCTGGGAGGCGCTTGTGACCACCACCTGGTCCGAACGAGTGCTGATCGTGAGCGTGAAATCGGCCGTGGCGGCTTTGTCGGGTTCAATCATCACATACAGAATGACCGTATGGAAACCTTTGAGCGCCGCCTGCACCTTGTAGTCCCCCGGCGGCACGGCGCGAAAGCTGTAATCGCCCGCTGCCCCGGCAATCTGCGACTGGGTGATGCCGGTTGCCATGTTCCTGAGCTCGACGATCGCACCCGGCAGCAGGCCGCCCGTGCTGTCCTTGATGGTACCTGCCAGCGACCCGAACAGCTGCGGCGCAGCGCCCCCTGCGGCAGCCACGACCAGCAGTGCCAGCCAGGGCAGAATCCACTGCGCAACGCATGCACGATTTCGCATAAGTGCCAAAAGCGGGAGGTTGCGTATCCCCGTTCCTTTTAGGCAGCAGTCCATGGCACGGCATCCGCCTCCATACGCCACCCCTCGATCCTGCCGCCGTGAGGGATCGTCTGGCAGATTCCTTGTGCTCCGAGAGCGCTTATGAACTCATCGTTGCAGGATCGGCGCTTTCCCCCCAGGTGAGATGAACTGGCGCTTTCCACGGATCCTCCTTCGATGAATTGACGAAACTCACCGACGAGTTTGTCCAGGTTCAGGACGCTTTTCAGAACGACATCAATTGCTTCGGCCGGAAACCCCGATTCCAGAGTGATTGTGTAGCCTGCAAAAATGTCATTTTGCCGGTCGGCGCCCCAGTAAAAGAATCCCTGCAGATTCGCTCCCAGCATTCTGCGCATCAAGCCGCCGGTGTCCTTGACCTTATCGAGGTTTATGTATTTCTCCTTATAGATGGGAAAAACCTGGAACCGGATTTCGTCCTGGTCGGTCACCAGAAGATAGACCTCCATCCGGTCAGCATAGATAAGACGGCTGGAAAGAACGCCGACATAGGTCCACTCGGTCTCCTTGTGCTGCCGAAATGTCATATTCACCTTGGGGCCGAGCCCGTCCAGCAATTGGCCGAGCTTGCGTCGCGTCTGATCGCGCGTATCCTGCGCCTGTTCCGCAAACACGGGGATGCTCAGCAGCGTACCTGCAACAGCAATCGCGGCCATCCATCTCGTCACGCTCCCCATACCTGTTCTCCTGGCTGCCTGCAGAAAACCGCTTCGGGAACCATTTCCATTGCGGAATTTCTATGCAGCATCTGTTTGCCGTAGGATAGGGCAGCGAGCCTGCCGGCAGCAAGTCTTATCGACTGCCCGGAGGTTGCGATGGACAGAAATGCCGGCACGATATCAGCAGGCTTCTTGACTCGCCGGAAGCTGTTGGAGACGCTTCGTTCATCTGCGTGCTCTGCCCGGACCGGCTTGAAAAATGCGGGTAGTGCGGGGCAGAATAGTGGCGGAGGCGACTATGAAAAGGCAGCGGCTGGGAAATACGGATCTTGAAATCACCATTATCGGATTGGGAGCCTGGGCCATGGGGGGCGGCGGCTGGGTATACGCGTGGGGCCCCCAGGATGACACGGAGTCCGTTGCCGCCATCCATCATGCGATCGACCTCGGCATCAACTGGATCGACACAGCCGCGGTTTATGGCCTGGGGCATTCCGAAGAGATCGTGGCGCGCTCGTTGAACGACATTCCGCCGTCCGAGAGGCCATGGGTGTTCACGAAATGCAGTCTGGTCTGGGACGACAAGGGCAATGTCACGCACAGTCTGGAACCGGCATCGCTGCGTAAGGAACTGGAAAGCAGCCTGCGGCGCCTGCGGGTCGAGACGATCGACCTTTATCAGATCCACTGGGCCAGCTGGTGGGGCGCCACTACGGACTCCCGACTTGAGGAAGCATGGCTTGCGCTCGCCGGGTTGCAGCGGCAGGGAAAGATCCGCCACCTTGGCGTTTCCAACTTCGACGCTGCGCAGCTGGAGCGCATCCGGCCCATTGCCCCCGTCAGCACCCTCCAGCCCCCGTACTCCCTGCTGTCGCGCGGTATCGAATCCGAAATTCTCCCTTACTGCGCCGCGCACGGCATCGGAGTAATTGTCTATTCCCCGATGAAGTCGGGTTTGCTCAGCGGCACGATGACACGCGCACGCATTGCCGCCTTTCCAGAAGACGACTGGCGGCGCAAGAGTTCCGAGTTTCGAGAGCCGAACCTGACTCGCAACCTGAACCTGGTGGAGAAACTCCGTGCTATCGGCGCCCGTCACGGCCGTTCGCCGGCTGAAGTGGCGATTGCCTGGACCCTCAGGCCGGCGGCGGTCACAGCCGCCATCGTCGGGGCACGCCGGCCCGCACAGATCGACGGCTTCATCGGCGCCGCCGACTTTCGTCTCAGCCCCGAGGAGCTGGAAGAAATCGACCGTGAACAGCGCTCCGTTTAATGATACATTGCCAACTCCGCATGCCGGCGTGAGATGCCATTCACTCCTCACGCGTAGCCTGGCGCCCGTCAGCCTGGGAATTGCGATTCTTGTGGCGACTGCGATGCTCTCCTGTTATCCAGGCCGCGTTCCTGAGATTGAGGAAATCGCCCACTACGATACGGCCGGTTGGGCTCACGACATTTCCCTGCTTGATGATTTCGTGTATGTCTCCGACCGGCAGGGGGGCTTCCTGGTCTTCGATCGTGCGCTGGGCTGGCTGTCACCGGAAGTTTTCAGGCTGGTACAAGACGTGATCTCGCTCGCGCCGAATGCCGGCCGGCCGCTGCTGGCCTCTCGTTTCGAAGGGTTGGTGCTGCTGTCCGATTTGGGCCAGGTCGCGGCGCGCTTCACCAACGGCGACATCGCAAATGCCGTCGTGACCCGGGGCGATCTCGCCTTTGCCGCGTATGGCTCTCACGGCCTGGTTGTCGCCCGGGTGGGAAAAGAGTCCATCAGCATTGTTTCGCAGTTGCCGACGCCGGGGTGGTCGCATGATGTCAAGGTGTGGCGCAACCGCGCCCTGCTCGCGGACTGGAACTACGGCCTGCGCGTTGTGGACATCAGCCGCGAGGAAGCACCGGTCGAAACCGGCGTGCTGCCTTCGCCCGCGACAGCAATCTGCATCGCCCTCGGAGCAGCGCAAGACAGGCTGCTGGCCGCAGTCGCCGAGGGGCACGCGGGTGTATCTCTGCTGGAACTTGATGACGCCGGGCGTCCATCGCTTATTGCCCGCCATGCGCTCGGACTCAATCCGTCGGGTATCCCCCACCCGGAGACCGGCGGCTGGGCTCACGGCGTCGCCTGGCATGGCGATTATCTGTTCGTGGCCAATTGGAAGAGAGGGCTCGCGATTATCGACGTACGCGATCCGCGCCGTCCATTCCTGATCCGGGAACTGCCGACCGGGGGCACCTCGCTTGCGGTGAAAGCCGTCGCTACTTCGGATCGCGCCATCCTGCTGTACCTCGCCGATGGCGAGGATGGTTTGCGCGTCTTTCGTTTCCGGCCGGGCCCAAACGCTGCCGCGAAATAAACGAAAGTGTGTTGGTGCTGTATTACCGTTCCGGAAGTGAGAAGGCCCCGGCCGTCGGACGGGGCTGCTGAAATGCCCTCAGGCAAGATCCCGGCGCCGTCTGGCAGCCGGCGCCCACTCAGGCGGCCGTTTAATGCGTCGTGGTGTGCGCCACGGCGCATGAGCTGATCCGAAAGTTCTATTTTGACTTGCCGGGAGCCGTCATGTCGTAGCCTTTTGGAGTGCGAACCTGATACTCCGGATGCCCTTTCACGGCCAGGCTGATGCTGCGAAATTTTCGCGGGTCCGCGGTCGAAGGCGGGGAGTACACCAGCCGATAGCAGACACGATTGGCATCGAGCATCCTCTGCAGCTGGCCGGCCAGACCATCCAGGTTATAAAAGGCCTCCCCGCCCGTCTGGCCTGCCAGGAGCGCCGTGCCGTGCTGAAGATCCCGCGTAGAGTTCAGTATTTCGCTCGAAAGCGCATAGCTCTCGATGGTGACCGGCTTTGTATTCATCGGATCTTTCACGTCAAACGAGTACATCAACACACCCGAGCGCACCGCGCTGCTGATCGCCGGGCGGACTTCGGAAATCGCAATGTCACCTCCCGTGGCAACCATCGAAAATCCCTCGGTAAACAAAGCAATCAAGTGCTGCCCGGGCAGCCCGGACATTTTGTCAACAGCGGCGCCGATCGTATTCATCAGCGCCCTGCGGCGGGACGCCGTTTCCAGAAGGTACATCCTGCATTTGCTCACGGCATCCGCCTCATCATTTCCGGTACGGGGCATCTGCACACTTCCGGAGGTACGGTTCTCGGAGTCAATGATCAGGCTTGCGAGGCCGACGGCTTGCGGGTCCCGCTGCACGACCTTGCCGCAGAGTACCGGGGTCAGGAACGATTCGAATTGGGCGTACCCCGGGCGGATCTTGTCCATTGCCGCCTTCAATTTGACTCGATCGGTGGTGAACTCGCCTGTCACCCCGGGCTTGCCGGCGCTCGTCATAAAGGTTACCAGGTCCTGATCCGCCTTCTGCTCGTCGATGAAGCGCTTCAGGGCCATGCGCACTCTCTCCAGACCTCCGCCCGAGATGTGTGCCGTGTCCATCAGCAGGACGATGGCCCGGGGAGCGGGCGAACCGGCATGCGCCTCGCCGGCGCCCGGCAGGGTGCGAACTGTCTGGTCCTGCGCCGGCGGCAGAGAACCCGATTGACCTGAGGTTTTCTCCACGAACAAGAATTCCAGCGGTTGTGCAACACCATCCTCCGTCAAGATGAAGTCTTTCGAGGTCAATCCCTCGACAAACCGCCCCGATCTGTCCGTCACCACGGCGAGCAGCTGCAGCTTTTCAGGCACCGCCACAGCCTTCTGCGGTTCCGGCAAGTCCGCCGCAGCAGTCGGATCATTCGAGGCAAAGCCCATGGCATATGCGCAAACCAGGCTCATGAGTGCGATCTTTGCGAAAAGCATCTTGCGATCTCCTGGTTGGGGCCGCCGCTCCGCGTCGTATTCATCCGGCGGAGGCGGCAGGCAGATGATCACCCATATGATAGGGCCACGCACACACAATTGCACATCTTTATTGCCGTAGATCAGGGCTCGGCAGGATTCCGCTTACCTTTCACGGAATCGCGGCAGATCCGGAAAATTCTATCGCAGATGTGCAGATCCGATGCGGGATTCCATCACACCACACCCCGTCCGAGATGTTCCGGCGATCCGCAGGCAAACTATACGCAGGATGTTGGCACGGGGGCCAGGATGGCCCCCTCCTCAAGCTATGTGATTCAGGAAAGTCTTTATTATAGCGGTGGTTGCGGGGGACGGATTTGAACCGCCGACCTTTGGGTTATGAGCCCAACGAGCTACCAGACTGCTCCACCCCGCGATAACCAATTGATCTTACGATCTTGGCATCGCGGTGTCAAGCAGTAGTTCAATGAAATCAAGCAACTAGCGCTTATCATTGAGTTTCCGCCTGCGCTCGAGGAAATAGAAAGCCCGGAGATGGCCTTCCTCTTCCGCCACCCAGAAGTCAGTGGCCACATACCCTTTTTTGAAATAATTCCGGAATACCTGTCTCATCTTCCCCTGCCACTCCAGGGCCACTCCCAGATTGCGCGTCTTGATGTCGGGCAGGTTGTACGGCACTTCGAAGAGCAGGCGATCCTCGGCCATATTGAGCTTGAGCGGGGATGACGCGGTCATGCCCGGCGCCAGATCCACCAGATGATTCACCAGCGCGTATTTCTTGAGTTCTTTGCGCAGATCGTGGCGTGGCGCCCCCGCGGTGACCCGTTCCTCCACGTGCGTGGACTTCAAGTCCCAGCGGGCCAGAAAGCGATCGCTCGGCAGGCCGCGGCTCAGCGTGTTGGAACTCTCCCCGTAGAAGTTTTCGCAATACTGGGAGGAGCAGACGCCGAGCTTCCCCATGTTGAAATACGCGTTCAACGGCATCATCGGATCAAAGGTCCAGGTGATCACCGTCTGCTTGCGGCGCAGGGTCTCCTTTCGCTGGGCAAGCTTCAGCCGATAGCCGACGTCAAAGTTGCGGTATGCGGCGCGGACCCCCAGCATGTGGGAGTGCTGCAGCACCTCGCCGCGTTCACACCCGAGAATGCTCCAGCAAAAACCGATCATCTCACCGAGGCTGTTATAGGCGCCGAGTGCGATTCCTCCCTCCTTTTCTGCTGCCACCAGAAGCGGCGTGGGCACGACATCGATATCCTCGCAGCGCCAGACTTCGCGCTGGATATCCAGGCAGGCCTCATAGTCGGCTAGGCTCCGAAAGGGCGCGATCGTCACCTTGATTTCTTCCCTCTTCCTGCGCTTGGCCGGAGTCATCTTCACCTCCCCTCGGCTTCGAATTCGGAGGGGATTATACAACAGACCTTCGATTGCCAATCAGAATTTGAGCGCTGCAATTCGCTTCACCGGAAGTGCGTGGCCGGAGTCGCATGGTTGCGATTGACGGGGGCGTGCTTCAGCCATACAATCCCGATCCAGTCCGAGGGAACTGTGGCCGAGCCCTTTTGGTACAAAAAAGGAAGAATGTACTGCGAGGATGTTCCGGTGGCGGATATCGTCCGGAAGTTGGGCACTCCTCTCTATCTGTACAGCCAATCGGCCCTGGTGCATCAATACCGGGTTTTTGATGAGGCCTTTGCTCCGGTGCCGCACCTCATCTGCTATGCCGTCAAGGCAAATTCCAACCTGGCGATCCTGTCGCTTTTCCGCGCCCTGGGCTCCGGTTTCGATGTGGTGTCGGGGGGGGAGCTGAGGCGGGCGTTTGCGGCCGGCATGGATCCGAAACGCATCGTTTTTTCAGGTGTCGGCAAGACCGTGGACGAGATCGATCTCGGTTTATGCCGCGGCATCCTCCAATTCAACATCGAATCGGCTGCCGAACTCATGATGGTGGCCGCCCGGGCGCGGGCATTGCACAGGATCGCAAACGTCGCTCTGCGTGTGAATCCGGACGTCGATTCGCACACTCACCCTTACATCAGTACAGGGGCGCGCGAGCATAAGTTCGGCATCGCCTTTGATCAGGCGCTCCCCATCTATCGGCGCGCGCGCCGCTCGCGGCATCTGCGGATCACGGGGGTTGCGTGTCACATCGGCTCGCAGATCACCGTCCTTGAACCCTTCCTGTCCGCGCTCGGGCGGATCAAGGAGATCTTCCGCTGCCTGCGCGCTGAGGGGGTGAGCGTCAGCAACCTTGACCTCGGCGGCGGCCTCGGGATCGTGTACCACGATGAGGTGCCGCCGCGGCCTGCCGAGTATGCCCGGGCCATAATCGCCGCCGTGCGGGATCTTGACTGCAGATTGCTGCTTGAACCGGGCCGGGCGATCGCGGGCAACGCGGGCATTCTGGTGACCCGCGTGCTGGTCACCAAGCAGACCGGCGCCAGGAATTTCGTAGTGGTTGACGCCGGCATGAATGACATGATGCGGCCCAGCTTATATGGCGCCCACCACCGCGTGCAGGCGGTCACACTCACCCGGCGCGCCGAATGGAAAGCGGACCTTGTCGGGCCGATCTGCGAATCGGGAGACTTTCTGGCGCGCGACAGGAACATGACACGGGTGCGGGCCAATGAGCTGCTTGCCATCATGAGTGCGGGGGCTTACGGATTCGTCCTCTCCTCCAACTACAATACTCGTGCCCGGGCCGCCGAAGTCCTGGTGCGCGGCAGCCGGATCAAGGTCATACGGCGGCGCGAGAGCTTTCCGGAACTGGTTCGCGGCGAGGCTCTCCGGCCGCTCTGATCCCGGGCGTCCGTCCGCTCTCAGCAATTTCGTATCGCCACCGTCGCCGTATCATTGCCGCAAAACCGCCGCCCGGTGTTATAATCGACATCAGGTAGAACCAGATCCGGCGCGGGACAAAGCGCATGAAATCCGAGGATTTGACAAGCCGGTTTGCCGGCACGATGGTTGGATTCGCGATCGGTGACGCGTTGGGAATGCCCGCCCAGTTCCTGACCCGCGACCAGATCACGCGGTACTATGGCAGCCCGCTCACGACCTTTGTCCGCGCCCACGACGGGCATGCCAGCCAGTTCCTGCCCAAGGGATCCTATACGGACGACACCCAGATGATGCTGGTGACGGCCGAATGCCTCGTCGAATACGGGCGGATGGATCCGTCACGGCAGGCGGAAGCCCTCCTCGCGTGGTATACCAACACCGCACCGCACCGGACGCCGATGCGCGCCAACGAACTGGCCTGCAGGCGCCTCGCAGCGGGCAAGTCCTGGAGCAAGAGCGGTGTATTCAGCGGCGGGTGCGGCGCTGCCATGAGAATGCCTCCGGTAGGTCTGCGATACTACCGAAATCCCGATGCGCTGGTGAGGGCCGCTCTGGACGATTGTATCATCACGCACACGGACCCTCGTGCCAAGGCGGCAGCCGTCGCGGTGGCCTACCTCGTGGCGCGGCTCGTGCAGGCAAGCGAACACTGCTCGCCCGGAGATCAGGTGCTGGAAATCGCCGATTGCGTGCACAATATCGATTCGGATATGGCTGCCCTGCTGCGCTGGGTGACGCAGATCGTCCACCTGCAGCCTGAGGAAGCCCTGTTTGAAATCGGCACCAGTTCGGATTCCCTCGAAGCGGTTCCCGCGGCCGTCTATTGCTTCCTCAAGCACCCCAGGCAGTTCGCCGGCGCGGTCCTGACAGCCGTGAATGCCGGGGACGCTGCAGACTCCGTCGCCGCGCTCACGGGCAGCTTCGTCGGCGCGCTGGCCGGCCTGGAAGCCCTGCCGGCGGAATGGCGAGACGAAATCGAAGATGGCGACATCCTGGTGGCAGTTGCGGCGCAACTGGCCGCCGTTGCCGTCAGCCAGTAAGGCAATCCGGCTGCACACGGCACCGCTCAATTTGATCGCGCGTTTTTCGGGTGAGCTGCGGCGGGGCTAGGCGTTCTTTACGACGATGGACTCGAGCACGTTGGAGACATCCTCCGCGACATCCGTGGCCCGTTCCAGGCTCTCGATGATCTCCTTGCGTTTGATCACATCGATCGGATCCTTCACCTGGTTGAACAGATTGCCGATGGCAGCCTGGAACAGGCGATCGGCATCGTTTTCGAGCCGGTTGATCTCGATGCACCGTTCCACGACGTGGTCATTGTCCTGCAGGCGTGTGATGGCGGCAGATATCTCTCTCACCTGACTGAGCAGAACTGAGGCAATTGCGGGCACCTCGCCGATCGGCACCCGGATCTGGAACAGGACGATACGTGCGGCGGTGGCATCGATCAGGTCCAGCACATCATCGAGGGCCATTGACAGGTCATGTATATCTTCACGATCAATGGGCGTTATGAAGGTTTTGTTCAACTCGCCGATCACGGTATGCGTCAGATCATCTCCGAGGTGCTCGAGATCTTTGATCCTGCCCGCCAGCTGCTGCAACTCTCCCTCAGGTTCCGAGACCATTTTGTGCAGCAGTTCGGCCGCCTCCAGAATGTACACGGTCATCTGGTTGAAGATGCGATAGAATTTCTCGTCCTTCTTGAAGAGTCTGGCCATGCCTTCACCCGGGGAGAACGTGTAAGTTCTGATAAAGAGCCGGATCCTCACCGGTCCGGTCGACCGGCGCTTGCCGGATCACGCATGCCATCCTGCCGTGATCGATTTCCAATCATTTCTGGAAACCCGATTATACCATTGGTGGTCGCCGTTTCAAGAAGCAGCAGGCAACGTTCTCGTGCGCCGAAAACGATCCCTTCTCAGGCAGGAAAACTCTCGTGCAGGACGGCCGCAGCACGCCGGAAAATTTTCACAAAAAGTGTGGAAAACTGTGTGAAAAACGATTTTTCGACAGGCCTAATTCTTTGAATTCAGGACGGTTCTTACCTGTTTGCTTAAAGGTTGTGCAATGCGCCGCGCCGCCGGATGACGGACTTCGCTTTCCGCAAGCTTGCCGCGCTTGCGTTCATGCTGCAACGTGCGAACAAATGGGATGAAAACCTCCTTCGTCAAAGGAAAAGAACTTATCTGGTCCCGGCTCCACTCCGCTCATTCAACAAAGGAGACGATCGAGCATCGCCCGGACGCCGGGCAGGAGAGCATCCTGCCGCCCGCAGCTCTTTGAGCGCCGGGCGGCGCGGGGCGCCCGCTTAACGGCTCGCGGAGCCCGCCGGACACATGTTGCCCGACAGGGATTGCCCTGTTCCAGGCAAGCCACCGCCCTGCAGGGAAGCGAACAGCCGGAGCCGCTGATCCATGTTCCGCTTTTCGGCGACGGCCCGGGCCAGGAGCTTGCGAAGATCGCGGCTCTCCAGCTTTCGCCCACGGACCGTGACCTGGTACATTCCGTTCATAGTTCCCTCCCCTGTCACTGATATTTCCGCATGACAGCGACAACCACACCTTGGGTCTTGACCCGGGAAGCTTCCAGAACAATGGGAGACATTGCCGGGTTCGCCGGTTGCAGGCGGACTTGAGATCCCTCGCGGTACAGTTTCTTGAGCGTTGCACTCTCATCGTCGACCAACGCCACAACCGTCTTCCCGTTCTCCGCCTGAGCGCCCGAATCAACGACCACGTAATCGCCATCGGCAATGTGCTCGTCGATCATCGACTCCCCCCGAACCCGCAGCACGTAATAAGAGCCGCGACCTGGAAGCAGGTCTTCGGGGACCGCAAGCGTCTCGGAACCGGAGATCGCTTCGATCGGCCGGCCGGCGGCAATAACTCCGAACAGGGGAAGAATGCGCGCCGCCGGCGCTTCGCCATGCTTCAGCTCGATCGAACGTGCCCGGTTGGCGTCGCGATGCAGGTAGCCGCGCGCCTCGATGGCTTCCAGATGTTTAAAGACGGCGTTGAGCGAGGCAAAGTGAAAGTGCGCGGCGATCTCTTCCATGCTTGGTGAATAGCCTTCGCGTTCAATGAATCCAGAAACAAAGTCGAGGATTTCCTTTTGTCGCCTGGTCAGTTTCATCGTATTCACCTTTCTTACACTGTGTGGATTATAGGTGTCAAAAAGGTGAATATCAAGAGGAAATTCGAATCAAGTGAAAAAAATGCCCGGGTTCCGGAATGCCGGGAGGCGGCTACCGGGATGTCGATCGCCTGGACATCGAATGCCCTGGTGCGCGCGGCAGGAAGGCATCACCGCCAGGACGCCAGGAAACAAAGTCAAGAAGCTGGAACCTTCGCGATTTCCGACTTCGCGTCTTCGTGTCCTGGTGGTGTGATTCCAGGATGGCGGCATCGCTGCGCGCCGTGTCCTCTCACGGTCAGGACCGACACGGCTAGATTTTGACTCCGCTCCGGGTGGTTCCCGCCTTGGGGAATTCCACGGAGAGGGCGATCTCCTTCTTGTCCCGGATCACCTTGAGATCGATTTTGGAGCCCGGTGTTTTCCCTGCAACAGCCTGGGAAAGGTCGGAAGGATCGCTTGCCGTCTTGCCGTCGACGGAGATGATCACATCGCCGGCGCGCAACACCGATGCTGCCGGTGAGCCGGCGGTCACCGAGACAATGAGAATGCCCTTCTTGCCCGGGACTCCGAGGAATTCGGCAAGTTGATCCGTGAGAGCCTGTGCGGTGACTCCCAGTTGTGCCCGCGTGAGAACGCGCGGCAGGGTGAGATTCAGGGATCGACCGATTTCAAGCGGAGCCCGGAACTGGAACACGCCGCTGCCCGGCTGGATGATTTCCAGGCGCCGGGTGAAGCGATCTGGCAGTGAAGCACCCGCGCGCTCGCCGACTTTGACGCTGAGTTCGATCTTTTTGCCGTCGCGGCTCAACACGAGATTGACGGTGCGGTTGACCGGGGTCTCCTGCACCAGGCGCGTCAGTCCCGACGAGGAAAAGACCGGAATCCCGGCGTAGTTGAAAATCACGTCGTTTTCAAGAATGCGGGCGGTTTCAGCCGGGCTTCCCTTCTCCACGGAGCGGACAATGACCCCGGCCTCGCTGGTCAGCTTGTATTTCGCCATGTTTTCGGCAGTCACGTCCTCCATCTGGATTCCCAGGTATGCGCCGTCAAGTGTGACCCGCACAATCCGGCTGTCCGATGTCTTCTGTGCGGCCAGCCAGCCGGTGCTCCCGAGGCCGATAAGGAGCAATCCCAGCAGAATCGTGACTCGTTTCCGGGTTACTTTAGGAATTCTCATAATCTTCTCCTGATCATGAATCGCCGGATCAACTTCCGGTGGTTCTGCACTTTACACGGTCAAAGACAGAGCGGGGTTCCAAAATTTGCTGCCGGCCGGCATTTCTCTGTTACACTAGGCTCAGGCTGGCGGCCGGCCGAGGTTTTTCCGTGGCGAGAGCCGTGGCCCGGCTGACCGGCAGCCGGCAGGAGGGAAATTTTCAATTTGGACGAAACTTTCCAGAACCGCTTGGATCATTCTTTGTGAGTTCAGTTTGGACAAGAGAAGCCTGGACCCGGATGGCAACACAGTAGATGCAGCGTCGCTGACTCAATGGATCGGACGAGCCAAAGAAGGAGATGTCGGGGCCTTTCAGAGGCTGTACGATTTGTTCGCGCGCAAAGTGCTGAACTTCATCTATCGCATGGTTGCTTCCGCAGAAGAGGCCGAGGATCTGACACAGGAGACGTTCGCGACTGTATATCAAAAGCTGGCGACGCTGAAGGATGATGCGAGGTTTGAGCCCTGGCTCTTTCGCATAGCGCGCAATTACGTCTATCAGAGGTACAGGCGCCGGACGCCTCCGATGGTTTCCGTGGATGACCAGGATGAAGAAGGGCGGACCACAGCAGAGCTCGTCGACGAAAGAAAAGGCCCTCTGGAGGCATTCGAATCCGAGGAACTTGAGCGGGTGGTGCAGAGGGTCATCTCCGACCTGCAGGAGAAGTACCGGGAGGTTTTTATCCTGTCTGCCATTCACCGTCTCAGTTATCAGGAGATTGCAGAGATCGTCGGCAGGAGCCTCCCCAGCGTCAAGACCGACATCCATCGAGCCCGGCTTCAGGTCAGACAGCGGGTTAAGGATTATCTCAAGGTGTGATGTATGGACTGCCGACTGTGTAGCGATGAGTTAACGGCCTATCTTGATGGCGAACTTTCCGCGGCGGATGCGACGCGGATCCGCCAGCACGTGGAAGCGTGCCCTCCATGCCAGGACGAGCTTCAGGCTTTGCGCGGGGCGGCCGACTTTGTCGAATCGCATGTCCAGGCCGTCGAACCGGTCCCGGAAATCTGGAACAACCTGCGGGCACGCATCGCGGCAATGCCCGCCCCCGCTGACCGGTCCGGGTTTTTTCAATTTCTGGTGGTGAACCGCTGGGCGGCGATGCTGGCCACGCTCGCTTCGACGGCCGTGCTGGCCTTGGGACTTTGGGGCTACCTGGCGCATCAGGCGGCCCAGCAGGCGCTTGAATCCTACATGAATGACTACATCCTGGAGCGCTCGGTGGCCGAGCGGCTTTACGCCGTGCAGATTCGCCAATGGCGGAACTTGACGTCGGTGGCGGGCGTCAACTGGGTACCGGTTTCGGAGAATCCCTTTGTGGATCAGCGCCCCGTTTCCTTGGCCAATCCTTTCGTGTCGGAGGAGAGATGAGTCAGAGGGGGAATCGATGGCGGATGCGGCTCCTGGCTGGCACAATCCTGGCTCTGGCGCTGCCTCCGGCTCAGCCGCGCCTTGGAGCGCAGGAGGTGGATTTGGGCAAGCTCCGCAGCATCGCGGCGGCGCAGCATGAAATTGTCGTGACGCTGCTCAACAAGAAGGAGTTTGCCAAAGCCGCCGAGGAGGCCAACAAGATCTTTCAATTGAAATGGCCCGCAGATCAGGAGCCGGTGCTGCTGGAGGAGTTGCTGCGCTTCTCCGACCAGTTTCGCCGCAATGCCCAGTCCGCTCTGGCCTTGCGTATGCTGCAAAGCAACATGGGCTTTTTCAGGGCCAACAAGAGCCAAGTGGCTATCTGGAAGGACATGGGGTACCTGCACCAGGGCATGGGACAGCCCGACAAGGCCATTGAGTGTTTCAAGGAGGCCATACGCCTGGAGGAGACTCCTCCGATCAAGAAGCTTCCGTAAGGCGGCGGCACGGCCGCCCGTGCCAAATATGCCGCGACAGATCCGTATCCACTCAGTGATATAATTGTGGTCTCATGAAGATCGCGGAGAAACAGGAAAAAGGCGCGGCGGCACGCCGGTTCACCACCATCTCAGGGCACCCGATCCGGGAGCTCTACACCCCGGCGGACCTCCCGGGTTTTGACTGCCAGAGGGAACTGGGCGCACCGGGTGACTTCCCCTTCACACGAGGCGTGTACCGGAACATGTACCGCGGTCGCTTGTGGACCATGCGGCAGTTCGCCGGTTACGGCACCGCCGAGGATACCAACCTGCGCTTTCACTACCTGCTGAAGCACGGCCAGACGGGATTGTCCGTCGCCTTCGACTACCCGACCCTGTTCGGCTACGACTCCGACCATGCCCAATCCTTCGGCGAAGTGGGCCGTTGCGGAGTGGCCATCGACTCCCTGGCCGACATGGAGACACTGTTCGACGGCATACGGCTGGATCAGGTGACCACTTCCATGACCACCAATGCGCCGGCCGCGGTTCTATGGGCCATGTATCTGGTCACTGCCGAAAAGCAGGGCGCCGAGTGGGGCCAGCTCGCCGGCACCATTCAGAACGACATCCTCAAGGAATACATCGCCCAGAAGACCTTCATCTATCCGCCGCGCCCCTCGATGCGCCTGATCACCGACACCATGGAATTCGGCACGCGTCACGTCCCGCGCTGGAATACGATCTCGATCAGCGGCTATCACATCCGCGAGGCCGGTGCAACGGCGATCCAGGAACTGGCCTTTACGCTGCGCGACGGCATCGAGTACGTCGACTACGGCATCCGGGCCGGCTTGAAGGTGGACGATTTCGCGCCGCGGCTCAGCTTCTTCTTCGACGTGCACAACGACTTCTTCGAGGAGATCGCCAAGCTCAGGGCGGCGCGCAGATTCTGGGCGCGAACCATGAAGGAGCGCTTCGGGGCCCGCGATCCGCGTTCCCAGCTGTGCCGCATCCACTGCCAGACGGCGGGCGTGTCGCTCACCGCCCAGCAGCCGTACAACAACGTCGTGCGCGTGACCCTGCAGGCGCTGGCCGCGGTTCTTGGCGGCACCCAGTCGCTGCACACCAATTCTCTGGACGAAACGCTCGCCCTCCCTTCCGAAAAGGCCGTAACCATTGCGCTGCGCACGCAGCAGATCATCGCCTGTGAGAGCGGCGTGCCGAACATCATCGATCCCCTCGGCGGCTCCTATTTTGTCGAGACGCTGACGAACGAAATGGAAGCCGCGGCCGGCGGTTACTGCGAGCGCATCGACGCCATGGGCGGCATGGTGCCGGCCATCGAGCGCGGTTATCCGCAGCGTGAAATCCAGGAGTCCTCCTACCAGTACGTGAAGGCCGTCGAGCGCAAGGAGAAGATCATTGTCGGCGTCAACGACTTCGTCACCGAGGAACACCCGCCGGTGGATCTTCTGCTGATCGACGACGCCGTGCAGCAGCGCCAGTGCGAGAAACTGCGCGGGCTGCGCGCGCAGCGCAACGCGACGCTCGTGGAAAAACAGCTGTCGAAACTGAAGCGCGCCGCCGAGGGGACAGAAAACCTGATGCCGCCGATCCTCGACTGCGTACGTTCCTATGCCACCCTAGGAGAGATCAGCGACGCCCTCCGCGTCGTCTTCGGGGAATATCAGGAGCCGAGCATCTTCTAGATGCCTCGTGCCCGGCGCCGCACCCTATGACTGAGAAAAAGATCCGAGTGCTCGTAGCGAAACCGGGATTGGATGGTCACGACCGGGGCGCGAAGGTGATCGCCCGGGCCCTGCGTGACGCCGGCATGGAAGTGATCTACACCGGCCTGCGCCAGACGCCGGAACAGATCATCAACGCCGCCCTCCAGGAAGATGTGGATGCCATCGGCCTGTCGATCCTGTCCGGCGCCCACATGCATCTCTTCCCGCGTATCGCGGCTCTGAAGCGGGAAAACAGGCTGGACGATGTCCTCCTGTTCGCTGGCGGCATCATACCCGATCACGATATCCCCAAGCTGAAGGAAATCGGGGTCGCAGAGATCTTCCCTCCTGGCAGTTCCCTGGAAGAGATCGTCGAGTTCGTCCGCACCCATGTCAGGAAGCAGCGATGAGTATTGAGTGATGAGTAATGAGTGATGAGTGGCTTTGCTCATCGTTCGTTCCTCAGCACTTAAGGCAAATCCTGCCCCAAGTGTGAATTCGTTATCTATCAATTGTGAAATCGACTATCGATATCTTGACTAAAAATCTGAAGCGTATAGTATGGAGTGGAGCGTTGAAATCAGGGGGGGATTACAGCCCGGTGAATCGCAGATGCTTCACACCGATCAGGAGGCATGGAATGAAAAGGCAGCTATTCGGGGTTTTGGGAGTCTTCATTCTCCTTGGTTGGCTCGGCGGCGTGTCCTTCGCAGCGACTACCAGGGTCAGCGTCAACATCCCTTTCAGCTTCATGGCGGACGGCAAGTCGTATCCGGCCGGAAGCTATGAAATCTTGGAGGAATCCTCACAGCTGAGGATCAGAAGCGTGAACAGCACCGCACAGGGCAACTACCTGAACTACTATACCCGCACGTTCCAGCTGCCCGGATCAGAAACGATGGTCGTGTTCGATAAGGTCGGAGACCAGGCCTACCTGGCTGAGATCCACATAGCCGGACAGGATGGTTTCCACCTGCAGGGAGCGCCGGGGCCGCACAGCCACGTCATGATAAAGGCCTCCAGGTGACCCGGCACCCTAGGAGTGATGAGCCGCCCCACCGGCTCATCACTCCTATCGCGCGCATGTCCGGTGGCGGCCGCCGTCGACGGGCAGGCTGGCACCCGTTATCCAGCCGGCCCTGTCGGATGCCAGAAACACGATGGTGCCGGCGACATCTTCGGGTTGGCCCACGCGACCGAGCGGGTGCGTGGTCTTGCTGTGCTCCAGGAATGCCTGATATTTCTCCTCTCCCATCCCTCCCCTGCGATGCAGGTTGGAAACGACCACCCCGGGGTCGACGGCATTGACGCGGATTCCCTTGGCAGCCAGTTCAAGCGCGGCGCAGTGCGTCAACTGATCGACGCCGGCCTTGCTGACGCAATAGGCCAGCAAATTGGGGAATGCGCGGATCCCCGCCACGCTGCTCACGTTCACGATGCACCCTGCACGCTTTTCCAGATAGGGAACGGCAAGCTGCATCAACGAGAAAACTGCCTCCAGATTGATGCCGAACATCGTGCGCCAGTCTTCCAGCGCGGTGTTCTCGACCGTGCCGCTGGCAATGATCCCGGCCGCATTGACGAGAATGTCCAGCCCGCCGAACCGGGCGGCAGTCTCCGCGATAATCCTGCGGCGCTCTTCATCCTTGCGCAGATCCCCGGCAAAGGCCGCTGCCTCGCCGCCGGTGCCGTTGATCCGTTTCACCACATCCTGCAGAGCCCCAATCTGCCTGCCCGTGACCGCAACCCGGGCCCCCTGGCCTGCCATCATCTCGGCGGTAGCGCGGCCGATGCCGCTGCTGGCGCCGGTTACCAGTGCGATTTTCCCATTTAGCATGAACCTCTCCTTTGCGAAGCACTCCACGGAACCGCGAGTAGTCTGATCCACCGTTACTCTCCTCGCCGGGAAACCAGGAGAAAACCGGGGCCGCACCGTTCCAGCATGTACCCGCGGCCTGGGCCCGATGAATCCGTCTTCCGGAGACTATGTTCAGGTGACATCGGACATGAAGTACCGGTCCTCTCGCCAGTCGAGAGGCGTGCCGCGCCACCACGGGCAGAATGACTGCCCGATGACATCGTAGGCAATGCCATAGGTGCCAAGTATAGACCAATGAGCGCTCTGAGCCTATTTTCGAGTAGAATGGCATCCGGAGTGGATTTGGATCCGGTTTCTGAGTGTCTCCTAATGCAAGACAGGTTGGAGGGTTAGATTCATGAGTCGCATCATCCTGGCGCTTTTCATGGTGCCCCTCGTGGTGCAATCCGGCAACTATTCCGCGCAGCGCATCACAATTGACGGTATCGAAGTGATCCAGCTCAAGGACAGCGCACACGGGATCGAAGTGTCCATTGCGCCAGCGCTCGGCAACAACGCTTACGAAATCAAGGCGAACGGCAGGCAAATCCTCTGGTCGCCGTACCCGAGTCTAAAGGAATTCATGAACAGACCGGTTATGTTGGGCAATCCGCTGCTGGCGCCATGGGCGAATCGGATCGACGGTGACGCGTTCTGGGCCAACGGGAAAAGGTATCTGCTGAATCCGGAACTCAAGAACTTCCGCTACGATTCCAACAAGAAACCCATCCACGGCCTGGTCGTCTTTGCCAAGGAATGGAAGGTGACGCAGGTTCAAGCCGACAGCCGATCCGCCAGCGTGACCTCCCGCCTCGAGTTCTGGCGCCGGCCGGACTGGATGGCGCAGTTCCCTTTTGCGCACAATCTCGAAATGACGTACCGTCTGATGGATGGCGCCCTGGAAGTGGAAACTGCCGTTGAAAACCTTGCCTCGGACCCGATGCCGCTGTCGCTCGGGTACCACACTTACTACCGAATCGACGATACGACGCGTGACGACTGCAGCATCCACGTGCCGGCACGAAGCCAGGTAATGGTCTCGGATGCCTTGATCCCGACCGGAGAGATGAAGCCTGCAGGGCTTTCCGATCCTCAACCGCTGCGCGGCTACCCCCTGGACACCGGGTTTACCGACCTGGTGCGAGACGCCGCAGGCCGAGCGGAGTTCTGGGTGAAAGGAAAACAGCAGAGAATCAAGATTGTCCTCGGTGCGAAATACAATGTCGCGGTCGTGTACTCGCCACCGGGGCGCGATTTTATCTGCTTCGAGCCCATGGTCGGTACGACCAATGTCTTCAATCTCACACATGCCGGGCTGTACAAGGAACTGCAGAGCATTCCGTCGGGGGGCACCTGGAGGGAAAGCTTTTGGATCATCCCCGAAGGCTACTGAGTTAAGGAGCGCAACCATCCCCAAGAAAAAAGCCCTGGGAAGTGCTCACCAGGGCTTTTTAGGGTTTAATCCGGCGACGACCTACTCTCCCACATCGTTGCCAATGCAGTACCATCGGCGCTGGAGGGCTTAACTGCCGTGTTCGGGATGGGAACGGGTGTGACCCCTCCGCTAGAGTCACCGGAAGCTCGAAAAATCACAGGAATTCGGGGACAGTCACCTTAATTCCCCGATGGGATTGCCCCTGTGGATTGCATACCAGCAGGGGAATTAAGGTGACTGCCTCCGAATTTCATCAGGCAACGGGGTGGAAAACCGGGGGAAACAGGTGAGCATCCCCGGTTTTGGAATTTCAAGCAGGGTAAATTTTATGGTCAAGCCTCACGACCGATTAGTACTGGTAAGCTCCACGCGTTACCGCGCTTCCACATCCAGCCTATCACGTGGTAGTCTTCCACGGGTCTTCAGTCCCCCGAAGGGGATGGGATATCTTATCTTGGGGTGGGTTTCACGCTTATATGCTTTCAGCGTTTATCCCGTCCGAACTTAGCTATCCAGCTATGCCGTTGGCACGACAACTGGTGCACTAGAGGTTCGTCCATCCCGGTCCTCTCGTACTAAGGATAG
>Ga0316620_10000007_pt1 | contig 125876 bp, 87 predicted proteins | sample OWC_Aug_M1_C1_D5_FD_207651 | JGI IMG/M metagenome (GOLD analysis project Ga0316620, IMG submission 207651) | Wetland soil microbial communities from Old Woman Creek delta, Ohio, United States - OWC_Aug_M1_C1_D5_B | ecosystem: Environmental > Terrestrial > Soil > Wetlands | place: USA: Ohio...
TCTTGGACGTACTTGCTGCGTGGCAGTGCCATGAGTCACCCCTTTCACTGCTTCTAACTGTCGACTCATGGAAAGTGCCAAGAAAAAATGCGAAAAAAGTGGGTGTCCATGTCTTCGCCAAGGAATAATCCAAAAAAAGTGGGTGTCCAAGTTGTTCATCTGGACGAAGCAGGATGCGGGGGCCGAGTTGCCGGCACACCCCAAAACTATGTCAGGATCGGAAGCCGGTCTTGCGGGGCTGGCTTTTCGCGTTCACTCTGCTATCATTTCACAACACAGAAACTTGAGCGTACAGGTATGCCTCTGTATTCCGACGGCGTGCTTGACGAAGTGCGAAACTCCGTCAACATTGTCTCGTTGATTTCCGAATATGTAGCCCTCAAAAAGCGCGGGCGCAATTACGTGGCGCGCTGCCTATTCCATACAGAAAAGACACCCTCGTTCAACGTCAGCGAAGACAAGCAGATCTTCCATTGCTTCGGGTGCGGCGTAGGGGGCGACATCTTCAAGTTTGTTTCCCTGATCGAACAGCTCTCTTTCCCGGAAGCCGTGCGCTTCGTTGCCGAAAGGTACGGTATCACCCTGCCGCAACCCGCCGTGAAAGAGGAGCCGGCCTCTGGAACCGATGCGGATACTTTGCGCAAGGCCATGCAGGAAGCGTCTGCTTTTTTCCACAGCATGCTGACTGCTTCCGAAGTGGCTAGGTCACCGCTTGAGTATTTGCTGGGCAGGGGGGTCACTCATGAGACGGTGGACCGCTTCCGCCTGGGATTTGCCCCCGGAGGCGGCGCGGACCTGCTGGCCGCACTCCGGAAGAAAGGCTTTTCGCTCAATGTTTTGGAGGAATGCGGCCTAATCAAAGTGTCCGAGGACGGGACACGTCACTATGACGCCTTTCGCGACCGGATCATATTCCCGATCACGGATATCCGCGGACGTGTCATTGCCTTTGGCGGACGCGCTCTGGGGGACCGGCAGCCGAAGTATTTGAATTCCCCCGAGACCAAGCTCTATAATAAGAGTCGCAATCTTTTCGGGCTTAGCTTTGCCCGGGGAGGAATCCAGAAGCTGGATTTTGCCGTGCTGGTGGAAGGATACATGGATTTCATCATTCCTTTCCAGCACGGGGTGGAGAATATTGTAGCCTCATTGGGTACGAGCCTTACTCCGCAGCAGGTGAAACTGCTGGGACGGTACACCCGTGAGGTAGTAGTCAGCTATGACCCTGATTCAGCAGGGCTTGCGGCCACACAAAGATCGCTCGACCTTTTCCTGGAGGAGGATTTCAAGGTTCAGGTATTCCGGTTGCCTGCCGGGCAGGATCCGGACGCCTTTGTCCGGCATGCGGGCGCCGACGAATACCTGAAGCGGCTACGGCAAGCCACATCTTACCTCGATTTCGTGCTGGATACGGCTGTCCAGAGCCAGGGTAGCCTGAGCGATCCAAAGAGCAAAATCAAGGTGCTGAACACGGTACTGCCGTATCTGGCAAAAGTCCCCAACGCCGTTGAGCGATCCGATTATGTGTTTCGTTTCGCCCGCAAATTGCGGATTGAGGATCAGCAGCTGCTCGCAGAAGTGAAGCGCGCGGCACAGCAGAAGAAAGCGCGGATTGCGGAAGCGGCGCTCGCCCCCGGAGGGACGATGAAGTTCGCCGAGAAGCGGCTTCTCCAGCTGCTGCTCAGCCATCCGGCGCTTCAGCCGCACATTCTCCCACGCTGTTCGAACGAGGATTTTGCAGGCCTGGCGTCGGAGAAGCTTTTTGCCGCGCTGCTGGAAGAGGCCAGGAGAGGCGGGGTCGCGACTTTTGAAGGCCTTCATCGGCAGTTTGCCGGCGAGGCGGAACAAGTCATGCTGGCGCAGCTTCAGATGGAGGTGGTGCCCGAGGACCTGTCGCGCGATACGGCGGAAAGTTTCCTCGGCGCGCTGCGGACCATCAAGCTGGCATCCAGGAAGCAGGAGATACTCGTGCGCATCGCTGAGGCGGCCGAACGCAAGGACGAGGATGTGCTGAACCGCCTCATCGAGGAGCGGATCCAGGTCGATCGCGAACTGATCAGCCTGTCCAGGAAATAGCCGGAAAGGAGACGTCGGGCTTGTCTATTGAAGAAAAATACGATGAAGTGAAAGAGCTCATTCTCATGGGCAAGGAACGGGGTTACCTGCTCTACGATGAGGTCAATGACCTGCTGCCGGAAGGGATCTGCTCTTCGGACGAACTCGACAGCATCTTCTCGCTATTCGGTTCCGCCGGAATCGAGGTGATCGACTCGGAGCAGAAGTTCCAGGACGAAGGGAAGAAGGACGACAAGCAGGACGACGCCGGTGAAGAAGGCGAGTTCGATTTCGGCGCGATCACCCTCGACAAAACTAACGATCCGGTGCGCATGTACCTGCGCGAAATGGGTACGGTTCCCCTGTTGAGCCGCGAGGGCGAAGTCGAGATCGCCAAGCGCATCGAACATGGCCAGAAGGTGGTGCTGAAGGCGCTCTCACGCTCGCCGCTCGTGGTTCGTGAGTTGCTGAATGTCGCGGACCGCCTGAAGAAACAGCAGGCGTCGGTGCGCGACATCGTCATGTTCAATGACGATGAGCTGACCGAAGACCGGCTGGAAGAGAAAAAGGCCGAGGTGCTCGAGGTGCTCGAAAGCATCCGCAGGCACGAGCGTTCAGCCAATCGCATGCGGGCAAAGCTGGCGCGCTGCCGCAAGGGATCGCGCCTCTATAAGAAGTACCTCTCTATGCTGGCCCGCTACCGGATTCCCATAGCGTGGAAGGTGCGCGCCCTGGACCTCAGCGGCGCCCAGCACGACCGGCTGGTCTGGGTCATCAAGAAGACCGTGGATGAGGTCGTGGCCCTCGAGCATGAAGTGCACCGGCAGGCCAGATCCCTGGAGTCCCCGCGCCGGCTCGAGGAGGCCAAGGCCATCAAGAAGCTGATCAAGCAGCATGAGGCCAGGATCCGGGCGGTGGAGGAGGAGGCCTTTGCCACCATTCCCGAGCTGAAACGCACGCTGGCCACCATCAAGGCCGGCGAACTCGAAGCCGACATCGCCAAGAAAGAGCTGGTCGAAGCGAACCTGCGCCTAGTGGTCTCCATTGCGAAAAAATACACCAACCGGGGCCTGCAGTTCCTCGACCTGATCCAGGAAGGCAACATCGGCCTGATGAAGGCAGTGGACAAGTTCGAATACCGCCGCGGCTACAAGTTCTCCACGTACGCCACCTGGTGGATCCGCCAGGCGATCACGCGCGCCATCGCCGACCAGGCGCGCACCATCCGCATCCCTGTGCACATGATCGAGACCATCAACAAGCTGATCCGCACCTCGCGCAGCCTGGTGCAGGAATACGGCCGCGAGCCCACCAGCGAGGAGATCGCCAAGAAGATGGACTTCCCGGTGAGCAAGGTGCGCAAGATCCTGAAGATCGCGCAGGAGCCGATCAGTCTCGAAACGCCCATCGGGGAAGAGGAAGACAGCCACCTCGGGGATTTCATCGAGGACCGCGGCGTCGTCTCGCCGGCGGAGGCGGTGATCAACATCAACCTGAAGGAACAGACCGAATCGGTCCTGAAGACGCTGACGCCGCGCGAAGAGCAGGTCATCAAAATGCGCTTCGGTCTCGGGGACGGCAGCGAACATACGCTGGAAGAAGTTGGGCAGCGTTTCTCCGTCACCCGCGAGCGCATCCGCCAGATCGAGGCCAAGGCGCTGCGCAAGCTGCGGCATCCTTCGCGCAGCCGCATGCTGAAAGCCTTCCTCGAAGGCTCCGCCGTCAGAGAGTAGGGGCTGAGGGGACAGGCTACGCGACTCCCGAACTATGAGGCAGGGCAACGGCGCTGCGCCAGCAAGTTCGGGAATCGCATAGCCGATCCCCCCAATTCAGAAGTGCAGCGCCAATCCCGCTGAAAGCCGTGGGTGGCCGCCCGGGTGCAGGTATGGGTTGGCGTCCGGCGCGAACTTTGCACGAAGGTAATCAACCTCGATCGCTCGAATCGACACCAGCCTCACCACTCTGATATCCAGCCCGCCGCCTACCGCCATCGCAAACGCCGTGGCGTTGGTGCCGAGCAGTGTGTTGTGGATCCAGATCGCGATGCTCTTCTCGCTCGTGGATTCATGCGCGACGCCAAACAGGACATGCGCGAAGGGGGAAAGCCTCCGCGGCCTGTGGGCCTCGAAGCCGAAGAGGTACGTGCCAAAGTCCGCTGAACTTCCCGCCAGCGCCGCGCCGCGGTGGCGACTAAAATCAGCCTTCACCCTGAGCCACGACAATACTCTGTACGTGCCCGAAACTTCCCAGCCCCTCAGGCTCGGATGGCTGTTTTCGTCCACCGGCCTGTTGACGACGTGACAATCCTGCCCGGGTGGACACACAAAGGTCCTTGTCTGAATGAGCGAGGGGCGCAAGTAGGAATACCCGCCAAAGAGCGTGAGCGTGTCCTGAGCCTGCAACCTGCTTCCGGCAAAGATCAAGACCAGGACTGCGGGAAATAACAAGGAAAACCTGCGCATCGATCTTCTGCATTCGAGCTTTGGCATCCACCGCCTCTCCGTGTCGGCGATTGCCGAAAGAAGAGTTGCCTGCGGGTGGTACGGGCGAAGGCCGCAAGGTGGAGACGTGCCGGGATGCGTTTTCTTAGATGCTGCGGCTGCCGGTGTCAGCGATTTCCTCATATCACCGCAATTCGCAGGCGCATGTTGACCGTCCCCTGCTTTCATGGCCCACCACCTTGCTACGCCCAGCCTCGCGCATATTTGCCAGGCGCGAACCGCCACCCGCCTGCAGGTCGAGGCCGACGATTTCTGCGGTGCTGACCTCCAGAATCTGAGGCGACAGAAGGTTCCTTATTGTGCGGATCAGGCCGGGAATCTAACCTGGATTGTTCATGGGGGAAGGATCACAGAACGTTTGCGGACACGGATGATCACGGACCGGATCCGTGTGCAGGGCTTTTGCCGGCCCGCAGGGCCCAGCGCTGCGCGCTGGCCGGCTTTTTCACACGCGGACTGTCGAGCGCTGGCAAGATGGTTCCGTGGATCATTTCGGCGTGCCGGAGCGCTCGACAGTCCGCATGTGAAAAAGCCGGCGGCAAAAGTCCCTGCCCGTGTTCTTCCGTGTCCTGAAAGCTTTCTGTTGAGGGCCGTTACCGGCATTGCGCGCCATCGCGCACTCGTTTGCCGAGCGCTCCCATGAATAATCCGGGCTAAAAACTCTCCGAATAAGGAATGCATGGATGGCAATTGCAGCTCGTCTGTGCTACTACATTGAATACTCTGATTACCAACAGGATCGGTCGGTGCGGCACCGACCAGGACTATGCCAAGCGTGGGGGGGACAGATGTCGTCATCTGATGTGAATCGACGTGATTTTTTGGCAGGCGCAGCGACGGCCGCCGCGGCATTCACAATCGTGCCGCGGCATGTGCTGGGCGGTTCCGGATACGTGGCACCCAGCGACAAGATCACGCTGGCCTGCATCGGCTTCGGGACTCAGGCGATACGGGAAATCGGCGGCATCCTTGCGAGCCCGGACGTCCAGGTGGTCGCTGTGTGCGACGTCGACAGGGACGGCGTCAACTACCTGGAGTGGGGCAAGAATCAGATCCGGGACGGTGTCCGGCGGCTCATCGAGAACTCGACCTGGAGAGAAGATATCAACCACGTCCCCGGGGGGCGCAATGTCGGCAAGGAGATCGTCGAAACCTACTATGCAAAGCAGCGCGCCGCGGAGAATTTCAAGGGATGCGCCGCCTACGCCGACTTCCGCGAGCTGCTGGACAAAGAAAAGGATGTCACCGCCGTGAAGGTGATGACGCCGGACCACACGCACGCCGCCATCGCCATCGCGGCCCTGAAAAAGAAAATGAACGTAATCGTGCATAAGCCTCTGGCCAACCGGCTGCTGGAGGCCAGGGCCGTCATTGAAGCCGCGCATGCGCAAAAACTCGCCACGCACTTCCTTCCCGCAAGCGAGGGCACCGGCCAGAAGCAAGCCATCGGCATGATCAAGAACGGCGCTATCGGAACGCTTCGGGAACTCCACAACTGGTCGATGCGGCCGATGTGGCCTCAGTTTGCGGCCCTGCCGGCCGACACTCCTGCCATCCCCGACGGTTTCGACTGGAAGCTCTGGCTCGGCCCCTCGTTGGATCGTCCCTATCACCCCAATTACACGCACACCAATTTCCGCGGCTGGTACGAGTTCGGCGGCGGATCGATCGCCGACATGGGGCATTACAGTCTCTGGCCCATATTTCAAATGCTCGACCTGGATTCCCCGATCAGCGTCGAATCCGCGCCCAGCCACGTCTGCGCGGTTTCCGACGCGATCTGCGTACGGATCAAAAACGACTATTCCTTCCCTGCCGCCTGCACGATTCGCATGCGATTCGCTCCCAAGGGAGACCGGAGGGCGCTGGACATCTTCTGGTACGACGGGGGCATAAAGCCGCCGGTGCCTGAAGAGCTTATGGCGGACAACAAGGAACTTGCGGAAGAAGGCATGATGTTCGTCGGGGACACGGGGAAAATTCTGGGAGGCTTTCGCGGCGATAACCCGATGCTCATTCCCGAGGCAAAGATGAACGCCTACCGGAGGGCGAACAGCCTGCCCGAGCCCGCACCGCGCCAGCCCGGCGCCGGCGACCGGCAGGGTGAGCGCGCAACCGCATCGGCGCGCGATGCCGCCTGGATCGCGGCATTCAAAGGGGGACCGGCAAGCTATGGGGATTTCCAGCTGGCAGGCCCGATCTCAGATGCCATTAACCTGGCAGCTATCTCGCTGCGGCTCGGCGGCCGGAGGCTGCTCTGGGATTCCGTCAATGCAAAGATCACCAACCTTGCCGAGGCGAACAGGTTCCTGACGCGCGAATATCGTGACGGCTGGGCGCTTTGAAAGGAGACACACCCGTGACCTCCATGACGAGACGGGAATTCATGCAGAAGGCGGCCGCGGCTCCTGCCTTTGCCGGATTGCTCCCGGCGGGCGCGGCCGAGCTTGCGGCAGAGCCGCTGGGGCTGCCGATCGGCAGCCAGATCTATCCCCTCCGTTCCATGCTCAAGGACTTTCCGGCTTTCGTCAAGATGATGGCCGGCATAGGCGTGACCCGGCTCGAACTCTGTTCCCCGATCGGCTACGGCGCCGAATTTGCCGTGCTCGCGAACGGCAGGGAAGTCGGCAAAATCCTGGCCGATCAGGGCCTGAGAGCGGAGAGCTCTCACTTCAGCATGAGGGAATTGCGCAACAGCCAGGAAAAGAGCATCGAGTGGGCCAAGGAAGTCGGCATCACACAGATGGTAGCGGCAAGCCTCGGCGACGGGAACGGAGGCAACAATCCGACCGGCGATCAGGTCAAAAGGGCGGCGGATGAATACAACAGGATCGCCGCCGTGGCGGCCAAAGCGGGCATGCAGCAGGACCTGCACAACGAGGGCTTTGAACACGCAATGGTCGACGGCAGGCGGTCGTATGACATTCTGCTCGAGTTGCTGGATCCGCAGCTTGTCAAATTCCAGTTCCAGATGTCGGCCATTACTGCGGGTCTGGTCGGGGCCGACTACTTCATGAAATACCCCGGGCGATTCAACTCGATGCACCTGCAGGACGTCGACATGAACGCCCCGGTTCCGGCTCCGCCCGCCGGCGCCGCGGAGATCGGGCGAGGTGGATCGGGCGGAAGACGCCCGCAGGTTGCGGTCGGCAAGGGCAGCATCGACTGGATAAAGACATTTGCCGCCGCAAAGACGTGCGGCGTCAAGAACTGCTTCGTCGAACAGAACTGGGAACTCACGCAGCAGAGCGTTGCGTACCTCAAGACACTTTAGACCTCGCGTCACACAAACGTCTGAAATTTGGATTCCTTTTTTGGAATTCATCCTGCGCAAGCGGCTTCAGAAAAAGGGATGCTCATGAGATTCCCTGCCTCCTGCAAACGTCGAATCCTCATTATCATCACCGCTTCATTTCTGGCCGGGATCAGTCTGCCTGCCCGGGCGCAGAAGCCGCCGGCAGGAACCAATCCGGGACAGGCCGGACAGGCCATTCGTGTCAAGGTCGGGCTTGTTCAGACGGATGTCACGGTCTTCGACAGGAAGGGGAATTTCGTCCCGGACCTCAGGATGGATCAGTTTGAATTGCGCGTTGACGGCAAGGCACAGCCCATCTCCTTCATGGAACTTGTGTCCGCGGGCAGTCCTCATGATGAGACGCTCTGGGCGAAAACGGAGGAAAAGCGGATCGCGCCCAAGGCGGAGCCTGCGCCGCAGACCTCCCATCCCGGCCGCACGCTCCTGTTTTTCGTCGATGACTGGCATATGGCCGAGGACAATGTCATCAGGTCGCGGAGCGCCCTGCAGACGCTCATCGGTACTTCGGTCGCGCCAAACGATCTGGTCGCGCTGGCTGCAGCCTCCGGCCAGCTCGGGTCGGTCCACGAGCTCTCCAACAACAAAGCTGCCGTGTTGGAGACGCTCCGGAAGCTCAATTACGTAAGCCCGGGAGTCCAGGATCTGGCGCATCCGCCCATGACCGAGGCCCAGGCGGTCGAAATCGAACGAAACGATTGGGACATGATCACCTATTTTGTCCAGGGTATGACCGGGCAACCCTGGGTGCGGACAAACCAGGGTTGGGTGCTGCGGACCGGCGGGGGCTTCGGCTCCGCCAGAGAAGCCAGCGAAGCCGAGAGGACCACACGCAGAAGAGCTACCGAACTGGTGCAATTGTCGACGGGCATCGGGCAGAGAACCGTCTCTGCATTGCGCGGTTTCTTGCAGGCTGCAGAAGGCCTGCCCGGGCGCAAGACGGTCTTCTTCTTGTCTGACGGTTTCGTCCTGCAGCTGCGGCACGGCGACATCGGTCAGAGGCTCCAGGACCTCACCACGGCGGCGGCGCGCGCGGGGATTGTGATCTACACGTTGGATTCGCGGGGCCTGGTGGTGGGCCTTCCCGATGCCAAGACGAAACGCGCCCCGGATATCACCGGCGCGGCTGCGCATGCCGGCCTGAATGAAGCGACCGCCGGCCAGGATGTGTTGAACGCGCTGGCGGCAGATACCGGCGGGCGCTTTCTGAAAAACACGAACGCGCTGGATGCCGCCCTGGCGGCGGCTGTTTCGGAAATGTCCCGCTATTACCTGTTGGGCTGGTATATCGAACCGGAGAAATTGCAGCCGGGAAAATACTGCACAATCAAAGCATCGATCAAGAAGCGATCGGATCTCACCGTGCGCATCCGCCAGGGATCCCTTGACCTCTCCCTGCTTGTCAACAAAGATGCCAAATAGGCAAGGACTGCGGCGATGATCCGCCGCGTTGCCGCCTCGGCCCGAATGGTGAAATCACAAGTCGGCACAGAAGCACCGCCTGGAAGTCTGAGGCCGGCATTTTGGGGGCAGCCTTACCAACGAGACAATTCCGGATGATTTCCTGCCCAGGTGCTGCTATCTTGCTGCTGTTTTCCGCGGAGCAGTATCCATTTGCAGCAGGACAGGCTATGGCGTGGTTGGCGCAGGCACGAAAGGTGGAGGACATCTCATGAAACTGATCAATCTGGGCAGTGCTACTGGGGCGGTGGGCATTGCCGCACTGGCGGCAATACTTTTCGGGCAGGCAGCGCCGCAGCAACCCGCGCGTCCGGTGTTCGTGGACGGCCAGGCGCAGATCGTACCGGCGTTTCAGGATGCCGCGCAATGGATCAAGCAGACGCTCTGGGTTGAGACCGAGTTCGACTCCGATGGCGACGGCAAGCGCGATCGGGTGTTTGTGGATGTCACGCGCCCGCGCCAGACCGAGACCGAGGGATTGAAGGTGCCGGTCATTTACGAGTCGTCGCCCTATTTCGCCGGCACTTCCGGGCCGAGGGAGTATCTCTGGGACGTGAAGCAGGAGGTGGGTGCGCAGCCGCCGCCGCGCAAGTCGCAGCCGGCGATCGCGTTCAAGCCGGCTCGGACCAGTGTCTCCACCTCGCAGGTGAACACCTGGGTGCCGCGCGGATTCGCCGTCGTCCACTCCGAGGCGCCGGGCACGGGATTATCGCAGGGCTGTGTGACGGTGGGCGGTGCGCCGGAGGAGCTGGCGCCCAAGGCGGTTATCGACTGGCTGAACGGCCGCGCGAAGGGCTTCACGATGATTGACGGCACGGAAGAGGTCTCGGCGGTGAGTTGGTGCACCGGCAAGGTCGGCATGACAGGCACCTCGTACAACGGCACGCTGCCGGTGGCCGCGGCGACTACCGGCGTCGAGGGGCTCGAGGCGATCATTCCCATTGCGCCCAATACCTCCTATTACCACTACTACCGCAGCAACGGCCTGGTGCGTCACCCGGGCGGATGGCTCGGCGAGGATATCGACTTTCTCTACGATTTCATAAACAGCGGCGATCCGGCGCGGCGCGACATCTGCAATCAGAAATACCGCGACGGCGAGTTCGCGCGGGGCCGCGACCGCGCCAGCGGCGACTACAACCAGTTCTGGGCGGAACGCGACCTCCTGAGAAAGGTCGGGAAGATCAGGGCTGCAGTGCTCATGGCCCACGCCTTCAACGACTGGAACGTGGTGCCGGAGCACAGTGTGCGGATCGCCCTGGCGCTGAAAGGAAAGGTGCCGCTGCAGATGTACTACCACCAGGGCGGCCACGGCGGGGCGCCGCCGCTGACGATGATGAACAGGTGGTTTACGCGGTACCTGTATGGCGTGCAGAACGGTGTCGAGAAAGAGCCGAGGGCGTGGATCGTCAGGGAGACAGCTCCCGAAGAGGCGGCAAAGACCGATGCCCCCGCTACGCCGCCGTCGGGCGCAGGCCAGGGCCGCGGCAGGCTGCCGGTGGCGCCGCCCACCCCCTACGCGGATTACCCGAATCCCGAGGCTTCCGGGGTGACGTTGCGTCTGCAGTCCGGGGGCGCAGGCCGCGGCGGACTGGTTCTTAATGCGGCGGGCCGTCAGGGTACGGAGACGCTGGTTGACAACGTCGAGTTCGGCGGCGCGGCGCTCGCCAAGGCTGAGCAGTCCCAGAACCGGCTGCTGTACGCCACGCCGGAATTGACGGCGCCGGTGCACATTTCCGGCACAGCCAGGATCACGCTCCGGCTCGCCTTTAGCAAGCCGGCTGCGAATCTCTCGGTATGGCTCGTGGTGCTGCCCTGGACGGACGGCCCGATCAGTCCGGCAAATCTGATCACGCGCGGATGGGCGGACCCTCAGAATCACGCGGCACTGACCGAGGGCGGAGACTACCATTCCTTTGCGGGCGGCGAGCCGCTCACGCCGGGCCGGTTCTACCGGATGACCTTTGACTTGGAGCCCGACGATCAGATCATCCCCGCCGGCAAACGCATCGGCCTGATGGTCTTTTCGAGCGACCGCGACTTCACCCTGTGGCCGAAGCCCGGCACGGAGCTTACTGTCAACCTCGACGACAGCCGGCTGCAGCTGCCGGTGGTAGGTGGCGCCGTCAGGTTCAAAGCGGCAACCGGCCTGCAGTAGGATCGGGCAGGAGATGCCGCGGTGTCCCTGATCGCCGCGATGGAGACCGCCTGTCTGGTTTTGCGGTGCCACGACATCGCCGGCAAGTGCATGCTGAATCCTGACAGCCAGATCCCGCTCTGAACCGTCAACCGGCAAGACGGAGGAGAAATACACAGGGCTGTCAGGCCGGCGCTTCCTCGTGCACACGATCCGGAAAGGACGATTATTTTGCCTGGAGGAGTTTGCGTATTGACGGCCGGCCTCGTGATGCATACAATGTACATATGGACGAACTCCGATTTGCCTGGGACCAAAAGAAGAGCCGGGCCAATCAACGCAGATACGGCGTGTCCTTCCAGGAGGCTCAGACTGCGTTCAATGACGAAAATGCCAAGGTGTATTCCGATCCGGATCATTCCGAGGATGAATCGCGTTTCCTTCTGCTGGGCCTCAGCATTCGACTTCGTATGCTCGTCGTGTGCCATTGCTTTCGCGAGGCTGAATCAGTGATTCGAATCATCTCCGCAAGAAAGGCGAACAAACTCGAGGAAAGGGATTATTGGGGCTGAGCTATGAGAGGACACTATGATTTTTCCAAAATGAAAGGGCGTAAGAATCCTTACGTCAGACGATTGAAGCAGCCGGTCACCATACGCCTTGACCGGGAAACGGTCGCGCACTTCAAGGCCCTGGCAGTAAAAACCGGGATTCCCTATCAGAATCTGATCAACCTGTATCTTCGTGACTGCGCCCAGTACAACAGGCAGCTATCGATGGAGTGGGTAGCCCGGCCGCGACCCGAATAGCCGGCAAGAGCTCACACATATCGCAGATGGCAATCTCCTGTCCGCGAATGCCTCCCGAGGTAATGCAGTCGCCGGCAGAGGCAGTTCATCCACCGGAGCTGACTGCCCCTTCCGCTGTTTACGACACGACCTTTGACCGGATGCGTTCTGACCTCGGATGAGATCGCGGACATGATCCCGGCCCCAAAGCATTCAACGAAGAAGCGAATGCGAAAGTCATCCTGGTGGGCGGACTCATATCGTTTAGCAGACTCGAAGAGGCGCTGACTTCCAAAGCTGCGGACCTGGGCGCACTTTGACGGCGCGTCCCATCAACCGCATTCTCGTGGAAGCTCTGGCACGGCTGAAAAAGACGGCCATGAATGAATAGGTTTTTGTGAACCGGTGCGGCCAGCCCTGCAAGTCGATCCGAACGGCCTTTGAAAACGCCTGCCGGCATGCTAAATTAGCCGACGTCACCCGCATACTCTCCGGCACATGTTCGCGAGCCGGTCGGGGATGCAGGGTGCAGGGGATAGGACGCTTCAGGCGCTTGGACGCTGGGAGGAACCGAAGATGATCAGGGGGTACGTTCATCTCAGCCAGGAGCACTTGAGAGAAGCGGTGGAAAACTCGTGGAAGATTCCCCTGCGAATTTCACTACACCTGCCTGGGAAGCCCGAAGAGGTGTAGCCTCTAAGTCTAGTTCTGCCAGTCAGATGGGCCCATAGCTCAGTTGGTTAGAGCAGCTGACTCATAATCAGCGGGTCGCAGGTTCGAGTCCTGCTGGGCCCACCACAAAAAAAATCTATGGCAGCCAATACGCGTTTTACCGTCGCCGTTCACATCCTGACCCTGCTTGCTAATGAGCAGGATCGACCGCTGACGTCGGATTACATCGCCGGCAGTGTGAACACAAATCCGGTCGTGATTCGGCGGATTCTCGCGCTGCTGGGGAAGGCCGGCCTCGTGTCGGCGATTGAGGGTGCCGGCGGCGGTTCGACCCTGGCGCGATCCGCCGCTTGCATCACGCTGGCCGATGTCCGCGGGGCAGTCGAACCGGGCGGCCTGTATGCCGGGACGCGGAGCGACCCGAATCCCCTATGCCCGGTCGGGCGTCGTCTGCAATCGGTGCTCAAGGAATACATGCAGCAGTTCGAGAAGGCGCTGAAGAAACAGATGACCGCGGTGACCATAGCCGACGTGCTCAAGGGCGTACGATCTCCCGCACGTCAGTGATCTTTTTTTGAAACACGAACTGTAACAAGCGTACTTACAGTAGAAGATCAGGATGAAGCTCATTCATGTTGCAGCGGTCACGGCCCACCTGCTCAAGGAAGTACGATCGGCTGCGCGTCAGTAGTGTTTTTGTGTCATTAACTGTAACATACGTAGTCCCGGAAGGATATCAAGAGGATCTTATCCGTGGCATGTAGGGTGAAGTGACACAAGCAGAAACAAGGAGATGATCGTTATGAATTCCAAAAGTGACCTGTCAATAATGCTGTCGGTGATTCTGCTGGTGATTTGCAGCAGCCTGGCGAGCGCCCAGACACCGGCCCAGACGCCGGCTGAACCACTGGTCAATGAGGTGAAGCAAGCCTACACCCGGGTTGCGAACAACCTGCTGGCCATGGCCGAGAAGATGCCGGAGGAGCACTACGCATTCAAGCCGGTTCCCGAAATCCGCACTTTCGCAGGGACTCTTGGCCACACGATTGACATGCAGATGCGTACCTGCGCTTCCGTGAACGGCACGACGGCACAGGCCACTGCATCGTCCATGACGGCCAAAGCGGATCTGGTCGCTGCCATGAAAGCAGCCATGGCTGAGTGTGACAAGGCCTTCGCCTCGCTCACCGATTCTGCCGCTGTGCAGTTTGCCACTGGCGGACGCGGCGGCCCGAGGTCGAAGCTGGGCTCGCTCTATGGGATGGTGGCCCATGATAATGAGGAGTACGGGTATCTGGCTGTGCACCTGCGCCTGAAGGGGATTGTTCCGCCGTCCAGCGAAGGGGGTGGAATGGGCAGAAGGGGCGGACCTCCGCGCTAGATGCCGTCCCCCAGCAGTCGATGATTTGTACGAACTCAAACCGGCCTTTCCCGGATAATTGGCCCAAGTCGAGTGCCGCGCGCGACTGAGGGATTCGAGGGGTTCGTGTGCTCTGGGGATGGGCCGGTTCCCAAGCCGGGCGCCGGCACTCGGACGGCGCCCGCTTCTCAGGGCCTCCCGGGAGTTCAGTGCAGCGGCATTTTTCGCCAAATTGAGGGTGAACCATGCAATTGACATCGAGCTCGAAATCGTACTGGCGCGTGATTGTGTCCTTCGGTTTGTTGGCCACAACCGTTGCGCTGACCTTCGCCTTTCAGGGAGGAATCCCCGCTGCTGCGCCGGTCATGCCGGCGACAGCCATCGAGCAGCAGCTGGGTGAATTCAACGTATTGGGGAGTGTGCTCTATGTTGCGGCGCACCCGGATGACGAAAACTCCCAGCTCATCACCTCCATGGCGCGCGGCCGCCATTACCGCGCGGCCTACCTGGCACTCACGCGCGGCGACGGAGGGCAGAACGCCATCGGCCCTGAATTCGGCGAGGAGCTCGGTGTCATCCGCACGCAGGAACTGCTGGCCGCCCGGCGTGTCGACGGCGGGAGGCAATTCTTCACCCGCGCGATTGATTTCGGCTATTCCAAGAGCCCCGACGAGACGCTTCGGATCTGGGATCGCCGGCAGGTGCTCTCCGATGTGGTTCGTGTCATTCGCACCTTTCGCCCCGATGTGGTGATCACAGGGTCTTCGCCGGAAACGACGCCCGGTCAGCACGGACATCATACCGCTTCCGCAATTCTTGCCCTCGAGGCCTTCAAACTTGCCGGCGATGCGAAGAGCTTCCCGGAACAGCTGGACTATCTCACCCCATGGCAGCCCAAGCGCATTTTCCTGGGCCGCGGCGGCCGTGGAGGGCCTGGGGAAAGCGCCGGTGCCTTGCGCATCGATGTCGGCGGCGATGACCCGGTGACCGGCGAATCGTTCTCCTCTATTGCCGGCCGCAGCCGCACCCGGCATATGACCCAGTTCGGCGATATCTCCGGCCGGGGCAGGGGCGGAACGGGACCGGTCTATCAGACTTTTGTGCTCGCCGGCGGCCCGGCTGCGACGACAGATCTGATGGATGGGATCGACACGACCTGGGCCAGGATCCCGGGCGGCGCCGAGACCGGCAAGATCGCAGGGCAAGCCATCAAGGAATTCGACCAGAAGAATCCAGCCGCCAGCGTTCCCCTCCTGCTGTCGCTGCGATCCAAAGCGGCAACGCTGTCTGCGGACGCGATTGTGGATGAGAAGCGCCAGTTGCTGGACGGAATTATCCTCGATTGTCTCGGACTCACCGTTGAGTCCGCCGTGACTCAGGCCGAAGTCGTTCCCGGAGAAACCTTCACATTACACAATACAGTTGCCGTTCGGTCTGCGGCGGTGCCGGTCGAATGGAAAGGGGTCCGCGCCGCCGGCATGGCTCAGCCGCTTCAGTTCAGCGAATCGTTGCGTCTGAACCAGCCGGTCAGCCGCGATGCCCAGATCAGGATCCCTTCCGACACTCCGCTAAGCCAACCTTACTGGCTGCGCGAAGAAGCGGCCACAGGCCTGTATCGGGTCGATAATCCAAGGCTGATCGGTCTCCCGGAAAATCCTCCTGCACTTCCTGTCCGCTTTGATCTCGTAATCGGCGGACAGTCATTCACGGTCACCACCGAACCCAGACAGGCTGAAACGCCAGCCCAGAAGGATGTGAGCACCGGCAACGCCTCCAACAGCGCAGGCCGCAGGATTGAAATAATCGCGCCGGTCGCTCTTGCGTTCCCCTTCGAAGTCCGGCTTTTTGCACCTGCCGCCACGCGATCCGTGGCAGTAGAGGTCAGGACTCTCCGTCCCGACATCCGCGGTTCGTTGCGGCTGGAAGTGCCTGCCGGCTGGCAGGTCTCACCCGCGGCTCAGTCCTTCCGGCTTGCGAAAGTCGGTGACAAGACAACACTTTCATTCAATGTCACGGCTCCAGCCAAGCCGGCAGCGGCCTTTCTCGCCGCGCAGGCGGAAGTCAATAACCGGACCTACCGGAACGCGCGCGTGGAAATCCGCTACAATCACATCCCGCCGATTCTGCTCCAGCCGACCGCGCGCATTCATGCCGTGGGCTTCGACATGCAGACACGGGGCAAGCGGGTCGGCTACCTGGCGGGAGCCGGCGACAGCATCGCCGGTGCCCTGGAGCAGATGGGTTACGAAGTGAAGATGCTGACGGGCGCCGATCTGAGTGTCGACGGACTGCGTGGTTTGGATGCCGTCGTGATCGGCGTGCGCGCCTTCAACGTCCGCGACGATCTTGCCTCCCATTTGCCCGGGTTGTTCGATTTCGTCAAGGCAGGCGGCACCGTCGTGGAGCAATACAACAGGCCCAACGGGCTCAAGACGGATCAGTTCGCACCCTATGGCCTACGCATCTCGAATGATCGGATCACGGACGAGAACGCGGTCGTGACTTTCCTGGCGCCGAACCACCCTGTGCTCAATACTCCCAACCGCATCACCGGCGACGATTTCGTGGGGTGGGTCCAGGAGCGGGGCATTTACTATCCGAACCAGTGGGACAACCAATGGACCCCCATCCTTGCGTCGAGCGACCCGGGCGAGGATCCTCTCAAGGGCGGCCTTCTTGTGGCGCAGTATGGCGAAGGATATTTCGTCTACACAGGATTGGTGTTCTTCCGAGAACTTTCTGCGGGCGTGCCCGGAGCCTACCGCCTTTTTGCGAACCTGGTTTCGTTGGGAAGAAAATGAAAATGCTGCCGGGATTCCCGCTGCTGGTGTCCTGGAGTTTGCCATGATACGAAGATTACCGAACCGGCACGCCTGCCATACAGGACTTCAAGGAGCGCCTGAACAGCATCCATCGCATTTCTCCTTAAAGATCCGGCATCACATCCGCAGTCCGGCGGATCTGATCCCGATTGCTGCGCGTCATTAGTGGCCGGATTCGGGCTCTGGCTCAAGGTCGTCGCCTGAGACGGCAACCGCGGGCCCTGCCTCCCGGGGCGCCCCGGGCAGATACTCGAGCAGGTCGCCGGGCTGGCAGCCGAGTTCCCTGCAGAGGGCGTCCAGCGTCGACAAGCGGATGGCGCGGGCCCTGTTCTGCTTCAGCACCGACAGATTCGCCAGCGTGATGTCGACGCGGCCGGCAAGCTCTGTCAGCTTCATCTACCGCTTCACCAGCAGGAGGTCCAAATTCACGACGATGGCCATGGTTGCCCCCTACACCGTCAGTGCCTGGTCTTCTTGTAGATCAGCGCCGGCACGGAAGATCTCGGCGAGGATCACTACGGCCAGGCCGGCCAGGATCGTGCCCAGCGGGAAATCCATCGACCACACCTCCCAAGGAATGACCACGGGCCTGCCGGCAACGGTCGTCGTGGCGCGTATGAAACATAGCCCGACAGCGTCGATGATCAGTTGGACTGCCGCCATGCCGAGGATGGCCAGACCCGTCCTGCGGATGCATCGGATGTTGTCCCGCGGAAACGGGGTGCCGCACGAGAGGTTGCCGAACGCACGTCGCAGGGACAGCAGCATCAGCAAGGCGCATGCCCACCAGGAGAAGCTCACGACCGCCGTCGCGACGACGAACCACCGGCTGGAGGGCTCATACCTGATATACGCCCACTATATGTGCCACAACCTCGCAATCAAGAAAACAAAGTGCTTGAAATCGCTCTTTGGGATTTCGAGGTTATGGCTCCTGTCCCCGGAATCCCAAGGGTGCTAAGATGTTTGAATGGCCCAAGTCCTAAAGTGCTGGATAGCCATTCTGCTGGTGTTCCCGGTGGCGGCGGCCGGCATGGATCTGGATGCCGCGGCCAAGGCGGCGGCCGGGATGCCGCGCCTGCGCAGCCTGCTGGTCAGCCAGCGAGGCACCCTGGTTCTGGAGCGCTATTTCCACGGAACACGGGCGACCACTCTCGCGAACATCAAGTCGGCGTCCAAGAGCTTGATTTCCGCACTTGTGGGCATTGCCATCGAGCGAAAGCTGATCGCCGGGGTGATGACGCCCATCGCCCCCTATTTCCCGGACCAGTTGGGATCTGGCGACGATCCTGCCAAGCGCAAAATCTCCATCGAGGATCTGTTGACCATGCGCTCCGGGCTGGAATCGACCAGCATTCGGAATTACGGCGCGTGGGTGCAAAGCCCGAACTGGGTGAGATACGCTCTCCGGCGGCCCATGGCGAGCGCGCCGGGCGATGCGATGATTTACAGCACGGGCAACTACCATCTCCTCTCCGCCATACTCACCAAAGTGAGTGGCAAGAGCGCGTGGTTCTTCGCAAACGAAGTGCTTGCCAAACCGCTCGGGTTCACGCTGGCCCGGTGGACGCAGGACCCGCAGGGCATCTATTTCGGCGGCAATGAGATGCTCATGACGCCCCGGCAAATGGTCGCCTTCGGCGAGATGTATCTCAACCGGGGGCGTGCAGGCGGCCGCCAGATAGTGTCCGAAGCCTGGGTGGACGCGTCGTTGATGCCGCGGACGCGTTCCGATTGGAGCGGGCAACTGTACGGTTACGGCTGGTGGATCCGTGAGTTGGCCGGCCGGCGGACCTACTATGCCTGGGGCTACGGCGGGCAGTTCATCTTCGTTGTTCCGGATCTGGGCTTGGTCGTGGTGACCACCTCATCCACCGCCCCCGGCGATGAGCGACACGGTCACACGCAGGCTATCTATGCAATGGTGGAGCGGCTGGTTGAAAATTGAGTGCGCTGCCCTAGTCATGCTTGCGACCGGAATGTCAGTCCCGATGGCGAAGCCAATTGGAAAATTGCGGCGGCGACTGACGGCCAGGAACGGGTCCGATTGAGGTTGTTTGAAGATGATGTGAGCAGCGCGGGCATCCCGCCCGAAAGTGAAAACCTGCTACACGGTCGGCTTAATGCAAAGGGCGGATTAACGACGCACTAGGCTCTCTAGGCGCGCGCGGACTTGGGGCGCATTGGCGGCCGTCGGTGAATACTTGAGGTAAGCCCTCAATTGATCCACCTCACCCACGCTGTCAGATCGTTCACGGGAAATATTGGCGCGCAGGATATGCGCTTCCGGATATTTGTGAGTCGGATCCAGGTTTGCCAGCGTGCGCAGGCTGCCTTCCGCCAAATCCAGGCATTTGAGGTTGTAGTTGGACAAGGCGTTCAGATAGTAGGCGTAGGGGAAATCGATCGGATTCAGCTGCAGGGCGCTGGCGGTCAGCGCAGCTGATTCCTGCCAGTTCCGGTCGATGGCGGCGATGCGCGCCAGTTCCACATAGGGGGTGACATAGTTGGCATCGGCCGCCACGGCCTTTTGGAAGGCGATGCGGGCATCCTCCAGATGCAATGCCATCTCCTGCAATTCGCCGAGCAGGCACCAGGCGGCCGCATATTTCGGGTAACCGGCCAGCGCGGTACGCAAATGGGTTTCCGCACTCGCATAGTCCTTGCGCTGGATCGCTTGCCAGGCCGTTTCCAGCGCCTTTTTGGATTTTTTCGGAGCGGCTAGGGAAGTGGCGCTGACACTTGTGCCTTTGACTCTCACTGCCGGGTACAGAACGAGCGACCCTACCTCGTAGTTGCCCATCGTCTGGCTTATAGTCAAATCCAGTGTGCTCGATCGATACCCCGCCAGCTGTGCGCGCAATTTGCAGTCCGCCCACAATGCAGTTTTCAGTGCCATCCCGGCCATCATTGACGCGCTTCCGATCGGGTCCCAAATCCTGCTGCCCATGCCGTCGGTGACATCGGGCAGAACCAGGCTCCTGCCCAGCTGAAAACTGAAACTGCCGTCAGGATTGGTATTGGTTTCCCTGACTGCCTGGCCGCTGCAGACGCGCTCGATGACGACGCCTGCCGGTGGATGGGAGCCGTCGTCCATGACGACGACTCCTGTTATGACAAGAGTAGCCAGTTGACGCTGGTATTCCTGCTGCGTGCTGACATCGATCTTGATACGCGATTGGCCGGTGCCCGGCGAGCCCGATGTACTGCCGCCTGCCGTGGTCGCGCCCGATCCGGCACCGCCGGTCTGAGCCCATGCGGCGAAAGGCGCAAGGCTGGCGGCAGCCATCACGAGAATGAGGCGAATCATTCTGTTGGTTGCCATCGGGCACCTCCCTCACGCCTGGCGGGATCAGCTTGGACCATCCGCAGAGCCTCGCACAATGCCGTGGCAGGATACGCCCTCAACGCGCTTGAATGCTCGCATCGGACTCTTGTGTCAGGAAGCTTGGGACAGCGTATCCTGTCCCCGTATTTTTAGTAGTATATGTCTTCAGGGAACTTTGGGCCAGCCCAAACCGGGTTCCGCCACGGCTTTATTTCTTGACCTCGAGGCGTTTGAGGGCGTCAATCGCAGATGAAAAGTGAGGATCCACCTCCAGCGCCTTGCGATAGAACATGACTGCTTTGTCCCGGTCGCCTTTTTTCAGCCAGCCTTCAGCCAGTGAGTCCAGGCAATTGGCCGACTTCGGAAAGTGTGCGACATTGTATGCGAATAGCGCAATCGCCTCTTCCAGGCGATCGGCGCCGAGGAGGACATATCCCAGGGAGTTGATCACACCTTCCAGTTGCGGTCCTGCCTTGAGGGCCTTGTCTAGCAATCCGGTCATGCCGGCTTGATCTCCCTCGGCGATCTTGATTCCGGCCATCATAACCGTTGCCTGGGGATTGTCCGGGAGGTGCTGCAGGTACAGTTCCACAGCGGCGCGCGCGCCGGCGAAATCACGCTGGCTCAGCGCTGTCCTGGCCAGAGACAAGAAGCGCTGGCCGCCCGTCGCCTCCCAATCAGGCCGGCCCGGCAAGAGCGTCGCCGCCGTTTTTGCCGCCTGCGCCATGCCCCCTGCCTGGAAGACCCGGGTAATTTCCATGGCCGGCGAATCCAACGTCGGGTAACGGAAATAGGGTGCAGCTATCGCTGGTTTCTCCAGGCCCATGACCTCCCGCGTGATCACGGGGGTAAGAGCGTGAGCATTGGCGCCGTTCATGAAAAAGACTACGCCGCGCTTGTTTCCGGGCAGGATTTCGAAATAGGCGTTAAAGTCACCATTGTCTCCCCAGTGCCACAAGGTTGTCCCCTTCTCGGTCTGGTTCACCCCGACTCCCAGGCCCCAATGGAAATTGACATCTCCCTTGCCATCCCTGCCGCGCACCGTGATCTGGGGCCGAATCATCTCCTGCCAGGCCTCCCGGCTGAGTCCCTCACCGCTCCCGAGCGCGACCAGGAATCGGGCGTAATCGGCGGCTGTGCTGTAGAGAGAGGCGCCGGGGAGCGGGACCGTGCTTTTGCCGCGCTGCGTGCGGCGGCCAAGGATATCGTGGCTTGAGGCAAACTGTCGGTCATAGGATTCCCGCCAGACATAGCTGCTGTCCTTCATGCCCAGCGGCTCGAAGACCATATCGCGCATAAAGTCGTTGAACGGCTTGCCGGTGATCGCTTCGACCGTGACGGCCAGGAAAGTGAAGCCCTCTCCCGAATAGCTGAAGCGCTCGCCCGGATCAAAGAGAAAACTCATGGGCCGGCTGCCGAACCAGTTGGGAAACCCGGTGCAATGCGTCAGCACCATGCGCGCAGTGATTTTCTTGTACCGTGGATCGCCACCCTTTGTAGGAGGATACGCCGTGTGCAGGTTTGCCTCGGAGATCAACTCGGCAAGCGGCTTGTCGAGATCAAGCTTCTTCTGGTCCACCAGCTTCATGAGGCCGTAGGCGAAGACCGGCTTGCTCATCGAGGCAGCTTCGAAAACGGTGTCCTCCTTGACCGGCTCTCCGGTATCGGCGTTTTTTGAACCAAAGCAGCCTTGCCATGCCAGACGGCCATCTTCGATGATCGCTATAGAGATACCCGGCACCAGAGCTTTGCGGAGCAAGGGCGGGATCGTTTCCCCCAGCTTCTGAGCCAGGGCGCCGGTTGCCTGTGGACCTGCCGGTAGAGCGGCTACTAGGTTCGTTATGGACATCGTAACAAGAATGAACTGCAGAAGTGCGTTGAGCTGTTGACTGCGTTTCGGTCGGCCTTTCATGGTGCGAGCTGCTTTCTCCAAGCCCTTTTCAAGCGCTCGGGCGATGTGAAGTCCCGTCGTGCACCGGCCCTGTGCAGTAATCTGCCCGGATTCCGGAGATCCCAAGTACTAAGACGAACCAGGCAGGTCGTCGGTTCCGCAGGTTCCGTGCGGGTGGCGTAAAAGAACTGCCAAGAGGCTCCGGCCAAAGCTATCGCAGCTTTGGCAATAGCCACCCAGGCTGGCACGGCGAGCGCCATGCGCGCGGGACTGCAGCGGTCCGAGAGCCTTCCGCCGGGAACTTGCATGGGGCCCCGCATCGGGAATATGGCGGTGGTGGCAGGCGGCGGTCCGGTCGGATCCGACTTCGCCTCGCAACGCGGAAGCCATCGGCGCGTGAATGGTGCAGCTGGCTGAGGAAGCGGAGCCCGCGGCGCAGGCGTGTTCAGCGGCGCTCTGCGCGCCAGGCGAACTCGGCGCTGCGCGCTGCGAGTTGGGGCTGCAAACCTCGCGGCAGGTCATGTCCCATTCCCTCGATCAGGAAGAGTTCCGCGCCGGGAATGGCTTCAGCCGTCGCGCGCCCGCCGCTTGGGTCGCACATGCGGTCAGCGAGCCCGTGGATCACGAGGGTGGGAACCCTGAGTTGCCGCAGCCGTTCCGTCCGATCGCCCGAGGCAACCGTCGCAACCGCCTGTCGCGCCACGCCGGCCGGATCGTGGGAGCGGTCGTAAGCGCGGCCCGCTCGCGCGACGATCTCACTCTCATCCGCCGGATATTTCGGCGAGCCGACGGCGCGGAAGGCCCGGAGCATCTGCTGAATCACTTCGTCGCGGGTGACTGCGCGCGGGCCGGAAAACACTTCGCGGAGCACGTCCGGCGAAGGCTGTCCGACTGACATGTTGCCCGTTGTCGACATCATCGAAGTGAGAGAGCGAACCCGGTCGGGATGCTCGATTGCCATCGTTTGCGCAATCGCGCCCCCCATGGACGCGCCGACGACATGCGCCTTCTCCATGCCGAGGGCGTCCAGCAATCCCACCGCGTCGGCGGCCATATCCGACAGCGTGTAGGACGCTGACGACAGATCGCCGGCGAACGCGGCGGGCAGGTTCGGAAACGGGGCATCCGTCAGGTGTGTGGAGAGCCCGGCATCGCGGTTGTCGAAGCGGATGACTTGCAGGCCGTGGTCGACAAGCGCATGGCAGAACGAATCCGGCCAATGAATGGATTGTGCGGCAATCCCCATGATCAGCAGCACCGTCGGCGCATCGGGTTTCCCGAGGCGCTGATAGGCGATGTCGATCCCGGCCGGCCCGACCTTTGATGCTCTGCCGTCCACGAATGAAGCATCGAACCCATTTACCCGTTCTGCCATGCTGTTCCCCTCCTGGAGTATGGATGTGATGTCTAAAGTCAGACCAAGACAACTTTAATGGGAATGAGGTAAACTTGCGGATCATGCCGACTCAGAATCACATACTTGAATTCCGGGTGTATCTGGAAGACACGGATGCCCAGGGCATCGTCTATCATGCCAACTATCTCCGCTACTTCGAGCGCGGGCGGAGCGAGATTTTCGAATCGCTCGGAATCCCGCTGAATCAGGTTGCGCGCCCGGATTGCCGGCTGGTGGTTCATGAAATCCGCATTAAATTTCGCCGGCCCGCGGTTCTCGGCGACATCATCGAGGTGCTTACTTCCATGCAGCGCACGTCGGACTATCGACTTAACTTCCGGCAAGAGATCCGACGCAAAGGCGAAGAAGCAGCCCTGGTGAGCGGCGAAGTGGATGTCGTCGCCATCGACCAGAACGGCACCCTGAAAGAACTGCCGGCGATCTTCGGCCCAGGATAATCGTCGTAAACCTCGCCGGCTCTGTCCCTTGCAGACAACAAGGAACATTCTGGAACCAATCTGGACACCCACTTAAAAAGCAAGCAACGATGGGTGTCCACGATCTTGTTCTGGACACCCATCAAAGACGCAAAGGACGGTGGGTGTCCACGATCTTATTCTGGACACCCATCAAAGACGCAAAGGACGGTGGGTGTCCACGATTTAACTGCTGAGCCTAGGTCACTTCCGGTATGCCTTGAGGACCTTGATCGGCGGGTCGAGCGTTTCGGTTCCGTAAGCTCCGCTCGCACCCGTATGCCCGGCTTGAATCTTCTTGACGACGTCCATCCCTTCCACGACGCGGCCGAAGGCGGCGAAACCCTGACCGTCAGCGTTCCGCTTGCCGCCGAAATCCATCTCGGGCTGGCCGCCGATTACTATCGAGAACGAGGCTCTCGCAGTATCCGGTCCGCTTCGCGCCATGGACAGGGCGCCGTTCAGGTGCTTCAACCCGGTCACGTTCGTGCGTTCCATAGGGATCGGGGGGAACTGCTCGCGGCTGCGTGCCGGGTTGACCTGGAACTGGATGACCTCGATTTCGACGTCGTGCCGCACCGTGTTGTCCGGCCGAACGGCACGGTTGATGATCCCGTCGTTGTAAAATCCCCCGTCGACATACTTCAGGAAGTTTTGTCCTGTGATGGGCGCGTGGAGGATATCCACTTCCATTGTGATCTTGCCGAGCTCGGTTTCGAAGATCACCGGCACCGGTTTCGCAGCGTTCGGCGTCTGGGCCTCGAGCATGACGGAGAATACTAAGAGTTGGGTCAAGAAAAGGTGCCCATAGCTTCTCATCGTTCTACCTCATCCGGAAAGACGGTCGTCTGACGACACTCTCATCATTCACCAGCCGACAAATTGCCGCGATTATCGGGCGCGCTGATGCATGGAGCAAGGGGAAAAAGGCGGCCCTGCCGCTTTCGCGCCGCCATTGCAGGTCGCGCCCGTCGGTGATTCAGAACCCCGCCTTGACCTGCTCGTGGCTTGTGTCGGAGGGATGCTCCTGATTGGCTGCGGCAACGTAACCGGGCTGGCTCCGGACAAATGGCCCCTTTTGAAAAGCAAAAGCGGCAGCCAGCAAAGCGGCCCGCCTGCGCGCGCAACTCTGTGCGTTCACCAGATCCATTTCAAACCGAACTGGATGCGGCGCGGGCTTCCCGCCGACGAGATCTTGCCAAAGGTCGCGGAGCCCAGGAAATTGTCGGGCAAATCAAAGTTGGTATGGTTCAGCGCATTGAAGAACTCGGCACGGAACTGAACGCTAATGTCGTCGTTGAGCCTGGAGTTCTTGGTCACCGAAAGGCTGACATCCTTGTATCCCGGCCCGTCCAGGATGTTCCTCCCTGAATTCCCGAAGCTCCCGTAAGGTGCGAACACGAATGCGGAAGTATCGAACCACGCCGTTGCCGTGGGATTGGCAAGGGCGCCGGACTGGAGACGGTTCGGGCGGTTGTTGGCACCGAATCCGAGACTGGCCATGCCGGTATTGCTGTTATCGATTTCGCCGAGAAGCGCAACGGTAAAGGGCCTGCCGCTCTGCACCGTGAAGATTCCCTGGGTAGACCACCCCGAAAGCAGCCAGTTCTTGCTTGCGCATGTATATTCGTACGTAAAAGCGGCGGATATGCGGTGGCGCACGTCGAAATCCGACCGGGCTTTTTCGGCTCCCGGATTCGAGCTGTTCTGGGGGAAATTCGCATCCCCTGCGCTCGAGAAAAATGTCGAACCCGTGTCGAGAGACTTGCCCAGGGTGTAGGACATAAGTCCGGTGAGTCCGGCATGCAGCCGCTGCTGATAGCGTGCCTGAAGGCTGTGATAGCTGGAACTGCCCCGCGATTCCAGAACCGTGATATCGGAAAACTGCGGGACCGGCCGCGGATTGGGCTTCAGCGGACTCGGCGCCGGCTGGTTCAGGTCCCGCCCCGCCAGAAACTTGCTCCCCTTTGCGCCCACATAGGCCACTTCCACCAATCGGTCGATGCCTAACTGATGTTCGACTGTGAAATTCCATTGCTGCATATAGGGTGTGCGCAGGTTTCGATCGAAGCTGAGCGCGGATCCTGGAATTGTAACCGGATAATGCGACGGGAACGGATCGCCGATGGTCAAAGGCATGCCCGGCAGAGGAAAGTAGAGCTTGAAATCGTAGTAGGGCTTGTTGAAATAGAGCCCTTCTCCCGGTGCGAGTGAAGACTGATCGTAGTAGATCCCGTAGCCGGCGCGAACTGCGGTATAGGCAAGCGGCGACCACGCCACGCCGACGCGGGGCGCCCAATTGTTCCGGTCGGGGAAATAGCCGCTGCGCGGGATCCCTCCCGTGCCGACCGCAACCAAGGTCCGGGAAGCCGCGTCATACACATTGGCCCGGTCATAGCGATCCACCGGCGGTGAATTGTATTCGTATCGAACTCCGAACAGCAGGGTAAGATCCGGACGCACTCTGAAACTGTCCTGCAGAAAGGCGTTCCAGCTGCGCGCGCGCAGGTACTGCGGATTATTGAGCCGGGCCCCTCCGGAGTAGGTCACGAATCCGAGAAGCATGTCGGCGAGCCCGTTTCCTGTAACCTGACCATAGTCGGAAAACGCAAGAAAGCCACGAGCCTGCACGTCGCGGAAGGCATTCTGCTGAAGATTGCGAAAATCGATCCCCGCCTTGATCAGGTGCCTGCTGCGGCTGTACGTGACCGTTTCGTTCACCTGGAGTACGTTGGTCGTACTGTGTTGGGGATTATTGTACTCATCCCCGATCGGAGAATATCCGGAAATCGTAATCAGGCTCAGACCGTAGTCGCGGGGATTGGGTGACAATTCGGGCAATCCTACGTTCTGATTCAAGCTGCCGGCGCGCATCTCCTGAAGCGATCCGGAGGAAACCCGACTGAAGGCAATCCGCAGCTGGCTTATCAGTGAGGTTCGAAACGTGTGATCCTCGCCCGCCATCGCATTTTGTGCGCGCCGCGGCACGTTGGCCCCGTATCCCGGTATGCGGGCAAAGCTGGGACCGGAGAAGGGTTCGTAGTAATCGCGGTCCGAAAAACTATAGCGGCTCACAAATGAGGAGTTGACGCCCAGCCTGTGGTCCAGCCGCACATCGAACCGGTCGTCGCGGTCGCGAAGCACCGGCGAGGAAACATAGTTTTGCCCGGGCGCAGCACGGTTGGGCAGCGGGAAGAGGTCTGCGATCGCGCTGCCGATTGCGCCGATCCTGTACGCAGGTATAGTGCCGTCCGCAAACGGCTTCTGCGTATAGGGGTCAACCGGCTGTGACAGGCTTTGCGAGAAGTCGCCTGTGCGCTCGAGGGCCGTCGGCACGTTGGTCACCTTTGTGATGCCCTCATTCATGCGCCTTCCTTCGTAATCCGCGAAGAAGAAGGTCCGGTTCCTGCGCACGGGGCCGCCGAGCGAGAATCCGTATTGATTGCGCTGGTAACGAGGCGCAGGATCCGACGGGCTGGCGAAATGATTGCGTGCATCCAAAGCGGCGTTCCGGAAGAACTCGTAAGCCGTGCCATGAAATCCGTTGGTGCCGGATTTCAGAGCTACATTGACCTGAGCGCCGGCGCTGCGGCCAAAGCTGGCGTCATAGGTGCTCGTCAGGATTTCGAACTCCCTGATGGCATCTGCAGGTGGATGGATCGCGAATGAGTTCAGTTTCGGATCGTTGTTGAACACGCCGTCCAAAATAAAATTGTTCGAATCCTCGCGTGCGCCGTTGGCATGAACCGTGAAGTCGCCCCTTATCGAACCCGGCGAGCCCTGGGCCGCCCCGGCTGTGCCGGGCAGCAGCAGGCTCAGTTCCAGGAAGTTGCGGCCATCGAGCGGCAAGTCCAGAATCTGACGGTTGTCTATAACGGACGCGCGGTCCATCGTGCCCTGCCGTATCAAGTCCTGATTCACCGTGACCAGAATCTGATCCGACGGCCCCCCGGGAGTGAGTTCTATGCTGATACGGGCTTCCTGTCCGACCTGCGTGCGGATCCCTTTGCCGACGAATTTGCGGAAACCTGCCAGCTCGGCTTCAATGCGGTACAAACCCGGTGGCAGGGACGAAAGGGTGAAAGTGCCGTCACGGCCGGTCACAGTGCTACGGATTTCTCCCGTGTCCTCATTCACCGCCCTTACCGAGGCGTTCGGGCAACGGGCTCCTGAAGTGTCGAAAATCTGGCCCCGGAGGGATGCATACAATGTCTGTGCTATTCCGGGATTTTGCAGGAAAGGAATACACAGCGCCAAGATCATCCAGATTGCGTATCTCTTCATAACCGCCTCGTCGAATTAGTTGACCGCCTTGACCGCCGAAAAGCTCAAAACAATCGGGCTCCACACCTCTTCCCCACCGGGGATCTGGGCGCTGGCGAGTTCCTTGTATTACCTGGTGTCGGTTTCGGTTCCGCGACCGGCCCATTTGAGAAACCACGCTTTACTCAACAATCTTCTCCATTCCAGCAAGCCGCGCGGATCGCGCAAAGGCATGTAATTATACGGAACCGTTGTGGGGCTGTTCTTGCCTAAACCTCCATATTTCGGACTCGATCCTATCGAGGCACGAATTCGTGAGACTGGTCATGGTCGTCGCTCCCGGCATGGCCGCCGTCACTCCGGTCACATCGCATTTCTGTCGATTGAGCGCCACAAGCCGGGAAATCAGATTCCAGTTCGGCGTTTCAATGTGGGGGATATTTTGGCTTTCCGTGCCCGGCCAAAGCCGGGATTTCCCGGACAGGTCGATAGGATCAAGTCCGAAATATGGAGGTTTAGGCAAGAACAGCCCCACATCGGTTCCGTATAATCCAATGTACCCTTGAGATATCGGCAGCCGCTTGAATGGGGCGTGATTCTTGATTAAAGTATGTTGTCTCAAAGGGATCCAGGACTATGCGGGTCTGTCGAGGTCGATGGACGGCGATTACAACGGGTTCTTGCCGGGAGGCGCATGATTTTGAAATTTACGGACAGCAGCTTACCTGTACCGCGAGCAAAGGCTCTCCCGGAGTCAGGTGAACCAGATGTGACCAGGTTGGCGGGCTTGGTTCGCGCCTGTGCGCCCCGCGACGGTCGCTTTGAGTTGCGAATCCCCGGAGTGTATGCCATTCGCCGTTCACGAATAACCATGGAGTTGGTGCATGCCACGGTGCGGCCGGCCTTATGCATGGTTGCGCAAGGCGCAAAAAGAGTCATGTTGGGACAAGAAGCCTATCACTACGATCCGTCCCACATGCTCATTTTCTCGGTTGATCTGCCGGTCACCGGCGAGGTCGTGCGTGCCAGCCTTGTCGAGCCCTTTCTCGCTTTCATGATGGATCTCAACCCGCAGAAAGTCGCGGAACTCGTTTTGAGGGTGTATCCGCACGGCCTGCCCCGGGAAGTTCACGAGAGCCGCGGCTTGTACGTCTGCCCGGTGAATGTGAGCATCGTCGATGCAGCGGCAAGGCTACTCGAATTGATGGCGCAGCCCCGGGACGCCGAACTGCTCGCTCCGCTTGTGATCGAGGAGATTCTGATCCGTCTGCTACGGAGTCCAGTAGGTGGCCGGGTGGCTCAGGTCGGCCTCGCGGAATCCAGTGTGCATGGAATCGCGAAAGCGGTCGCCTGGCTGCGCGAAAACTTTTCCAAGCCGATGAGAGTCGCACATCTGGCTGAGCTGGCCCACATGAGCGTTTCTTCTTTCCACCAGCACTTCAAGTCCGTCACGTCCATGAGCCCCTTGCAGTACCAGAAGGTGATACGCCTTCAAGAGGCGAGGCGTCTCATGCTCTCCACAACGATGGACGTGAGCAGTGCGAGCTACCAAGTGGGGTATCAAAGCGCCTCCCAGTTCAGCAGGGAATATGCCCGCTTCTTCGGGAGCCCCCCGAACAAGGATATGGCCAGGCTGAAGGAACAGGGCTTCACTCCAGCCGATGCTGTACGGTAGGGACCGCATCTGGGATTGACGCGAAATCCCCGCAGAGGACCGGTGACGGCACGATAATTCCCGGAGTTGGATGATACGGAGCGAACGTATGCGCATCAAAGGCATCATCACATTTCTCATGCTCTCCGGCATAGCCTCGCTGCCGCTGGTCTCTCAAGACTGGCCGATGTGGGGCGGCACACCGCAACGCAACATGACGTCGACGGTGAGGGCCCTCCCTGAGACCTGGGACGCCAAGAACGGGACGAACATCAGGTGGAAGGCGCAGATCGGTTTGAGCTCGAACGGGAACCCGGTCGTGGCCGATGGGAAGGTCTTCCTGGGAACCAACAACGGCAACCCCAGGAATCCCGAGATCACAGGCGACAAGGGCGTGCTCATGTGTTTCCGGGAATCCGACGGCAGGTTCCTCTGGCAGGCCGTGACGGACAAGCTGGACGGGGAAAGCGACTGGCCGGAAGAGGGCGTCTGTTCATCGCCGGCAGTTGAGGCAAAGCGGCTGTACTACGTCAGCAATCGCGGCGAGCTGATCTGCCTGGACACGGAAGGCTTCACGGATGGCACGAACGGCGGTCCGTTCCAGGACGAAGTCTACAAAGGGCCGACGGATGCCGACATCATCTGGAAGCTCGACATGCACAAGGAACTGGGCGTGGCTCAGCTCTACATGGCTGCTTCAGCACCGGTCATCTGGGAGGATCTCGTCTTCGTTGTGACTCCCAACGGCCGCGACAGCAGCGACGAGAAGGTCATAGCCCCGAAGGCCCCCAGCTTCCTGGCCGTCAACAAGAACACCGGTAAGGTCGTATGGCAGGACAACTCTCCCGGCGAAGGCATCCTGCACGGTCAGTGGTCTTCCGCAGTTCTCGGCACGGTCGATGGGATCCAGCAGGCGATTTTCCCGGGAGGCGACGGCTGGCTCTACAGTTTCAACGCCCGAACCGGCGAGAAGCTCTGGAAATTCGACTTGAATCCGAAGGACGCCGTCTGGCCCAAGACGCGCAATTACGGCATTTCCACGCCGGTTCTCAGCGGGGGACAGGTGTTCATGAGCGTCGGCCAGGATCCTGATCATCCCAACGGCATCGGGCACACCTACTGCATCAATCCGGCGCTGCGAGGCGATATCACGGACTCGGGCCGGGTCTGGCAGTATGACAAAATCCGCCGGTCCATTTCGACCGCGGCGGTTGCCGATGGATTGGTGTACGTCGCCGACATGAGCGGGCTCCTGCACTGCCTCGACATTAAGACCGGGAAGCCCAATTGGACGTTCGACATGATGGCTCCGGTCTGGGGCTCGCCGCTGGTGGCCGACGGCAAGGTGTACCTTGGCGACCAGGACGGAGACGTGGCCGTCCTCAAGGCCGGTACGGAGATGAAGAAGATCGCCGAGATCGACATGGGGAACTCCGTCTACAGCACGCCCGTGCCTGCCAATGGGGTGCTGTACATCATGACGCGCTCGGAGCTCTATGCCATCGCCGGGAGTGGGGGTGGTTCTGACAGGTAACGGTACAGACTAGTGCGGACAATTTTTGCCTTAATAGAAAAGGAACCATGACAATGAAAGCCAAGACAAAACTCATAACGGTGATCTTTGCATTATCCGCAGGCTGCACCTTGGCTGCGGATTGGCCTCAATATTATGGCCCCAGAAGAGACAGCACATCCACGGAGAAGGGCATATTGCGAACCTGGCCGAAGGAAGGCCCAAGGGTCCTCTGGACGGCCCCTGTCGGCGCCGGCTTCGGCGGCCCGGTCGTCAGCGGCGGCAGGGTATATCTGCTCGACAGGGATGAAAAAGTCGGGGACACTCTGAGATGTTTCGACTTCTCAAACGGCAAGGAACTTTGGAACTTCGCCTATGATGCCCCGGGAAGTTTTATGTGGCCCGGCTCGCGAACCACTCCAACTGTGGATGGCAATAATATATATACCTGCGGGCCGATGGGAGACCTGTATTGCATCAGCACAAGCACACACAAACCCGTCTGGCACAAAAATATATGGAGAGATTTCGGTGGCGGTGGTGGTGTACCCCCATTGCGTGGTATTCCGCCGGGATTCCGCGGCGTGCCGCCCAGCGTTGCCGGCGGCCGGGGAGATGTACCGGGTCGTCCCGGCGGACCGCCCCCCGGAGGGCAAGCGGGCGCTACCGGCGCCCGGGGAGACGTACCGGGCCGTCCCGGCGGACCGCCCCCCGGCGGGCAAGCGGGCGCTACCGGGGGCCGGGGAGATGTCCCGGGTCGTCCCGGCGGACCGCCCCCCGGCGGGCAACCGGGTGTTGCTGCCGCCAGAGACAGTCAGATGCCCACATGGGCAATCACCCAGAATCCATTAATCTACCGCAATTTACTTATCATGGCGTCACAGACGTCCCAGACGGGTGTGGTTGCCTATGACAAACTCACAGGTGAGCTCAAATGGAAATCGGATCCTCTTTCCGGCGGTGTCGGCTATGTCAGCCCGTCCATGGTTAAGATTGGCGGAGAGGACCACCTGGTGATGATAATGGCCAGTGCGGGTATGGGCCGCAGCGCCAGCGGCGGCAGCGTCAATGGCCTCGACCCGCTCAGCGGAAAAGTTTTGTGGACGTACAGTAACTGGCAATGCAGAATTCCTGTTCCGCATGCGGTCGATGCCGGTGAAGGACGGGTGCTCATCACGGGGGGATACAGCGCGGGCACTGCCATGATCAAGGTCCAAAAGAAAGAAGACGGCAGCTATGGAGTTACAGAACTGTTTAAAAACATGGATTTCGGCTCTCACACACAGCCGCCGATCCTTTATAAAGACCATTTTTACGCCCATTACACGATCAACGAGCGCAGCGATGGAATGGTATGTATGAGTATGGACGGCCAGGTCAGGTGGAAAACCGGCGAGGAGCCTGATTTCGTCAGGGGCGGCGCTATCCTCGTCGACGGTCTGCTGCTGAGCACCAACGGGAACAAAATGCTGTATCTTATCGAGCCCGATCCGTCCGGTTTCAAGCCCCTTGCGAGCGCCGAGCTGCTGGAGGAGGGTACAAACTGGGCACCATTGGCACTTTCGGACGGCAAGCTGCTGATACGGGATCAGAAGAACCTGAAGTGCCTGGTAGTAGCTCAACAAGGCCGGTAAAAGCTTTTCCGGCCGACGGGATGCCTGAGCGGGGAACCCGGTCCATATCACGCCCGTGCCTGCCGACGGGATGCGATGCATCATGCCACGCTCGGATCTCTATGCCATTTCCGGTAGTGCTGACGGATTTGAAAAGTAACGGAAAACGGCGCCAGGATGGTTGTATGCTCATGTGAAGAATTAGTGAGTGCTGACAATATTCTGCTTCGATAGAAGAAAAGGAGCCCTAATGAAGATCAAGGTAAAACTGATAACGGCAATCGTCACAATATCGGCAGCGTGCGCATTTGCTGCGGATTGGCCGCAGTATTATGGGCCCAAAAGAGACAGCACATCTACGGAAAAGGGCTTATTGAGGACCTGGCCCAAGGAAGGCCCAAGGGTTCTCTGGACGGCTCCTGTGGGTATCGGCTTCGGCGGTCCGGTCGTCAGCGGCGGCAGGGTTTACCTGCTCGACAGGGACGACACAGTCGGGGACAATCTGAGATGTTTCGACGTTTCCAGCGGCAAGGAACTCTGGAACTTCGCCTATAACGCCGTGGGTAAGTTTGATCATCCCGGTTCGCGGAGCACACCGGCTGTGGATGGCAATAATGTATACACCTGCGGGCCGCTGGGCGACCTGTATTGCATCAATACAAGCACGCACAAGCCTGTATGGAGCAAAAATATCTGGAAGGATTTCGGCGGCGCTCAGCTGCCCAGATGGGCCATAACTCAGAATCCGTTGATTTACCGCAATTTACTTATCATAGCATCGCAGACATCCGAGGCGGGTGTAGTCGCGTACGACAAACTGACCGGTGAGCTTAAATGGAAGTCGGCTGCCCTGTCCGGCGGTGTCGGATATGTGAGCCCGTCCATAGTGAAAATCGGCGGAGACGACCACCTGGTTATGGTCATGGCCGCCAAAGGATCCGGCCGTAGCGCCGGCGGCGGCAGCGTCAACGGCCTCGACCCGCTCAGCGGAAAAGTCCTGTGGACGTACGGCAACTGGAATTGCGGCATTCCCGTTCCACATGCGGTAGATGCCGGTGAAGGACGGGTGCTCATCACGGGCGGATACAGTGCGGGCGCCGCCATGATAAAGGTGGAAAAGAAGGCAGACGGCAGCTTCGGAGTTACAGAGCTGTTCAAAAACATCAATTTCGGCGCGCACACACAGCCGCCGATTCTGTATAGAGATCATTTTTATGCCCAGTACACGATCAACGAACGAAGCGATGGGCTGGTATGCATGACCATGGACGGCCAGATCAAATGGAAAACAGGCGAGAATCCGCTTTTCAACAAGGGTGGTGCAATTCTCGTCGACGGCCTGCTGCTGAGCACTGACGGCAACAGGATGCTGTATCTTATCGAGCCTGATCCGTCCGGTTTCAAGCCGGTGGCCAGCGCCGAGCTGCTGGAATCGGGTGAAAACTGGGCTCCGATAGCGCTTTCTGACGGCAGGCTGCTGATACGCGACCAGAAGAATTTGAAGTGCGTTGCGGTAGCTCAACAAGGTCGGTAGAAATCGAGAATTCTAGGACGTTCCACTCGTTGACCGGTTTCATCCCCGTCCTACTTGCTTTTTGAAAGCAGGTCAACCTGTGGGACTTCCCCGATTTCCCGGGATGGAAGATGCAGAAACGCAAATTGGGAAGGAGCAACCTGGAGGTTTCGGCCCTGGGATTCGGCTGCATGGGGATGAGCTTTTCTTACGGTCCATCCGGAGACAAGCGGGAGCTGATTTCCCTTCTTCGGTCAGCCGTTGCAGTCGAACTTACGTCCGACCATCTTCATGAAATCGATAGCGCCGCCTCAAAGATCACGGTGGTAGGATCTCGCTACCCCGAAAAGATAGAGCGAATGACCGGTCGCTGACCGGCGCAACCGGGTGACGCTCTCAAGAGGGGACGCAACTCGGTGCGAACTTGTTGCAGTCCGCTGAACCGCGTTCAGCTTACAGAAACAAATATAGAAATCCGATTCTATAAAGGAGATTCGCGATGAAAAGCAATTGCTCACGCCGGGACTTCCTCGCCGCCGGCCTGGTCGCTCCTGTTACCGCCATACGGAATCGGGTTCATGTGCCTCAGGCACCAAAGCTCACCTACCGCACGCTGGGGAAAACCGGTCTGAAGGTGACCACTTTGTCCTTCGGATGCATGACAACCTCCGATCCGTCGGTGATCGTCCGCGCGGCCGACCTGGGCATCAATCATTTCGATACCGCCCGCGGATACCAGAACGGCAACAACGAACGCATGGTCGGGCTTGCCCTGAAGGAGAAGCGGAAGCAAGTCATCATCTCAAGCAAAAGCCAGGCCAGAGATAAAGCATCCGCTTTGGCAGATCTGGAAACCAGCCTGCGTGAATTAGGCACCGATTACCTGGATATTTGGTATCTCCACATGAAAAATGAGCCCGCTGAGGTGACCAGCGACCTGCTGGAAGCCCAACGTGCGGCCAAGAAGGATGGGAAGATCCGCTTCTCGGGTGTCAGCACGCATTTCAACATGGATCGCATGCTGCCTTACCTTGCCAAGCTCGGACAGGTTGACGTGGTGCTGACCACCTACAATTTCTCAATGAGATCCGTGGCGAGCGACCGCAATACCGACACTCAAGCGCCGAGGACGGATATGACGGGTACCATACGGAGCGCGCGCCAGTCGGGGCTGGGCACCATAGCCATGAAGACGCTGGCAGGCGGTGTTGCCCGGGTCGGGCGCGGTGACCGGCTATACGGCGCAGATCCTCAGTTGCTGCGTACACAGCTATCCCGCGAGGGCGTGCCTGTGGCGGCAATCAAATGGGCGCTGAAGAATGAATCCGTGGATGCGGCCATCGTCTGCATGACCGATCACGACCAGGTCGATCAGAATCTGCGCGCAATGTCCGAACCTTTCACGCCGAAAGACGAGGAACTTTTGAGGATCCAATTGGCCGCCATCAGCCCGACCTATTGTCGAATGTGCGGTTCGTGCGGAGGGGTTTGCGAAAAGGGATTGCCCGTACCGGATGTTTTGCGCTACCTCACCTATGCGGAGGGTTACGCTCAATTCGCCATGGCGAGGCAGCAGTACCTGGCGCTGCCCCAAAGGGTCCGTGCCGTCCGCTGCGATGAATGCGAAACATGTTCCGTCCGCTGTCCCAGCGGGGTACAAGTGCAGCAGCGGATCAGCTTTGCGCAGGAGATGTTTGCCTAAAGCCGGGCGCAATTTCAGCAGCTTCCGGCAGTACCGGAGGGAGCCCGGGAAACGCTCGGAAGCCGTGCCATAGCAGGTTGCAGCAGTTCGTGACCCTCGGTGACTTTGCGCCAAAAAGGGAGATTCCGCCACCCATGATCAGCGGGTCATAGGTTCGAGCCCTGCCTGACCCGCCAAGGAAATCCACAACCTGCAGTCCCTCTTCCACCAGCAGCGCTAAAATGCAGAGTGCAGACTGGTGCTGGTGGATATCGCACGGAAATCGTATTATCCTACCTGCGCCACGATCCTTAGAGGATGTCGGCTTTGATCGGGCGGTTCCCGGATCTTCTGACAGGCCGTGGATAAGCGCTCGGGTTGCAGCACCATTACAACAGACACTCTCGTCGATAGGAACCACGCTCATGACGGATACCAAAATCACGCTTTCTGAAAGGGACATTCCCACACACTTTTACAACATCGTGCCGGACTTGCCCACGCCGCCGGCGCCGCCGTTGCATCCGGCGACCAAAGAACCGATCGGCCCGGAACTGCTGGCGCCGATTTTCCCGATGGGGCTGATCCGGCAGGAAGTCTCCGTGGAGCCGATGATAGAAATCCCCGCCGAGGTGCGCGACATCTACCGCCTGTACCGGCCCAGCCCGATCTTTCGAGCGCGCGCTCTCGAGGAATTCCTCGATACTCCCGCGCACATCTACTACAAGTCCGAACACGTGAGCCCGGTCGGCAGCCACAAGCTGAATACCGCTCTGATGCAGGCCTACATGAACAAGCAGGAGGGAGTCAGGCGGCTCGCCACCGAGACCGGCGCCGGGCAATGGGGTTGCGCCCTTGCCTGTGCCTGCAAACTCATGGGCCTCGAGTGCATGGTCTACATGGTGCGTGCGAGCTACGACCAGAAGCCCTATCGCCGGATCATGATGAAGACTTACGGCGCCGAGGTAGTCGCGAGCCCTTCCAGCCTGACCGAAGCCGGGCGGAGCATTCTGGCGGAGGATCCGGACTCGCCCGGCAGCCTGGGAGTCGCCATTTCCGAGGCCGTCGAGGATGCCATGAAACGCGATGACAGCAAATACGCCCTCGGCAGCGTGCTCAATCACGTCCTGCTGCACCAAACCGTGATCGGGCAGGAGGCCCGCAAACAGATGGAAATCGCCGGCGAATACCCCGACATTCTCATCGCCTGCCACGGCGGCGGCAGCAACTTTGGCGGGCTGGCATTTCCTTTTCTCAGGGACAAGCTGAAGGGGGAACGTAAAAACCTGCGGGTGATCGCGGTGGAACCGAAAGCCTGCCCCAGCCTGACGGAAGGCGTGCGTGAATACGATTTCGGGGACGTCGCCGGGAACACGCCGCTGATGCTCATGCACACACTGGGACACCGGTTCATCCCGCCGCCGGTGCACGCCGGCGGATTGCGCTACCACGGCTCGGCGCCACTCGTGAGCCAGCTCCTCGGGGAGGGATGGATCGAAGCCGAAGCCTATGTTCAGGGGGATGTTTTCCGGAGCGCCGTTCAGTTCGCGCAATGCGAGGGAACCATACCCGCGCCGGAATCCGCCCACGCGGTGCACAGCACGATGCTGCATGCGCGGCAGGCGCGCGCAGCCGGAGAGCGCAAGGTCATTCTGTTCAATCTCTCCGGTCACGGCCATTTCGACCTGTCGGCGTATGAGGCTTTCCTGGACGGCACGATGAATCTCCAGTCCTGATGCACGACCGGGGGTGCTGTCCGGAATGTTCCGCTCCCCGGGGTGCCCCCCAAATGACAGTCAAGTTCGGACCATGAACGCTGACGGGAGGCTTCGATGATGCTCAAAGGCTTGATTGGCAAAATGCTCTTGGCGATGGGATGTCTGATGGCGCTGACGCTCGCGTTTGCGGCGGGTCAGACCGCGAACAAGGTTGCCGCCGGCAGCGGCATCTATCGCGATGGCTGGGTCGATCACAACAAGAACGGCACGATGGATCCGTACGAGAATCCCAAGCTGGACGTGGAAAAGCGCATCAGCGACCTTCTGGTGCGCATGACCGTCGAAGAAAAGACCATGCAGCTGGTCACCCTGTACGGCTTCAACAACGTCCTGAAGGACCCGCTCCCGACACCGGCGTGGCAGAACAGCCCCTGGAAGGACGGCGTAGCCAATATCGATGAGCAATGCAACGGAACGCGCGACCCGACCGACGCCTATGCCCGTCCGCCGTCACGGCACGCCGAGGTCATCAACACCATTCAGCGCTGGTTCGTCGAGGAAACCCGCCTGGGCATCCCGGTCGATTTCACCAATGAGGGAATTCGCGGGCTCGCTCATTGGGGAGCCACGAGTTTTCCGAACCAGGTCGGCGTGGCGAGCACCTGGGACCGCGATCTCGTCTCCCAGGTCGGCCGCACCACGGGCCGCGAAGCCCGCGCCCTCGGATACACCAACGTCTATTCGCCCATTCTGGACCTGGCCCGCGACCCGCGCTGGGGCCGCGTGGTAGAAACCTACGGCGAGGATCCCTACCTTGCCGCCGCGCTCGGTGTCGAGCAGGTCAAGGGGATCCAATCGGAACGCGTCGTCTCGACGCCCAAGCATTTCGCGGTGTATAGCATTCCCAAGGGGGGGCGGGACGGCGCGGTGCGCACCGATCCGCAGGCATCCCTGCGCGAAGTCGAGGTCACGCTCCTGGCTCCTTTCCGCGCTGCCTTCATGAAGGGCGGCGCGCTCGGCACGATGGCCTCCTACAACGACTACAACGGCATCCCGGTCATCGCGGACCCGGATTTCCTGACGCGCCGCCTGCGCGGCGACTATGGGTTTAAAGGCTACGTGGTCTCCGACAGCGGCGCCGTGGAGATGCTCGACAACAAGCACTTTGTTTCCCCCGACCGCAAGCACTCGGCCGCCATGGTTCTGAATGCCGGACTCAACGTGCGGACGAATTTCACGGATCCCATGCAGTACGTTCAGCCGCTCCGGGATGCGATCCGGGAAGGCCTCGTGACCGGCCGCATCGTTGACAGCCGCGTCCGCGACGTGCTGCGCGTCAAGTACTGGCTCGGCCTGTTCGAACACCCTTTCGTCGATCAGCCGGCACGGGCCGATTCCGTGGTGCGCGCGCCGGAACACCTGGAAGCGGCCCGCCGCGCGGCGCGCGAGTCGCTGGTTCTGTTGAAAAACGATAAAGGCCTGCTGCCGTTGAGCAGGCAAATGAAATCCATGCTCGTAACCGGGCCCTTTGCCGACGACACCGGTTTTGCCGACAACCGCTACGGCCCGCACAGACCGGAAGCCATATCCATCCTGACCGCCATCCGGAATCTGGTGGGGAACAGGATCGAGGTCAAGCACGTGAAGGGATGCGGATTTGTCCAGGCCAACTGGCCCGCGACCGAGGTGCTGCCCGAGCCGCTCAGCAGCGAAGAGCAGGCCGGGATTCAGGAGGCCGTGGAAATCGCCAGGACCGTGGACTCGGTCGTCGTCTGCGTCGGCGAAAATGACCGCATGGTCGGCGAGAGCCGGTCGCGTTCCAGCCTCGATCTCCCGTCACCGCAGCTTGACCTGGTCAAGGCTCTGGTTGCCGCCGGCAAACCGGTGGTCGTCGTCCTGATGAACGGCCGGGCCCTGACCATCAACTGGATCGACGCCAATGTCCCCGCGATTCTCGAATCCTGGAATCCCGGGGAGTTCGGCCCGCCGGCCATCGCCGAAGTCCTGTTCGGCGACTACAATCCCGGCGGCAAGCTGCCGGTCACTTTTCCGCGCACCGTAGGTGAAATTCCGTGGAATTTTCCGGCGATGCCTTCCTCGCAACAGCAGCAAAACTCCAAAAGCTGGAAGGGAAGCACCGAAGTGGACGGCGTGATTTACCCGTTCGGCTACGGATTGAGCTACACGACGTTCGAATACCGGAACCTGGATGTCTCCCCGCAACAGCAGAAGGCGGGCGGCAACGTCACGGTGACTTTGGAGGTCGTGAATACGGGCAGGCAAGCAGGCACGGCGGTGGTTCAGCTCTATCTGCGGGATGAGGTGAGCAGCGTTATTACGTACGAGAAGGTGCTGCGCGGATTCGAACGCGTCACGCTTGAACCCGGGCAATCGAAAAAGGTCAGCTTCACGCTGGCTGCGGCGGACATGCAGCTTCTGGACGCGGGCATGCGCTGGGTGGTTGAACCCGGCTGGTTTACCGTGACCGCGGGTGATTCCTCCGCCAGCACGCCATTGAAGGGGAGATTTGAGATCGTTCGATAGTATTTGAGCAACGCATAATGGAGGGGCTATGTCCACTTCCGGCTCAGCGCTCCCTTATGACTTGACAGGGCATGCGGCCATCGTTACCGGTGCAAACCATGGCATTGGAGCCGCAACCGCAGCGGCTCTTGCCGGCTGCGGCGCGCGTGTATTGGTCTCCTACCTGTGTCTGTCCGACCCTGCGGATTTGGGTTTTCCCGAGCCATATCGCAGGAACCGGTCCAAGGATGCCGGAGAGGTTCTGGCCCTGATCCGCTCCCGCGGGGGTACGGCGGAATCGCTGGAGGCCGACCTCGGGGATGCGGGAACGCCCGTACGGCTCTTTGATTTTGCGGAGAGCCGGCTTGGGCCTGTCGACATCCTGGTGAACAACGCGACGGGCTGGGTCGCCGACACGTTTGCGGATCGTGAGACCCACAACGCCGGCTTCAAGATGGCCAGGGTATCGGCTGCCACGCACGACCAGCAGTTCGCGGTGGACGCACGTGGCGGCGCCCTCATGATCGCCGAGTTCGCCCGGCGGCACATGGACCGGCATGCCGAATGGGGGCGGATCATCGGCCTGACTTCCGGCGGGCCGACGGGATTCCCCGGCGAGGTCTCCTATGGGGCTGCCAAGGCAGCCCTGGAGAACTATACGATGTCCGCAGCCTTCGAGCTGGCGCCCTTCGGCGTCACCGCGAACATCGTCTATCCGCCGGTCACGGACACGGGCTGGGTCACGGACCAGGTGCGGGAAATTGTGCGGCAACGCCCGGAACTGCTCCACATCGTGGGGCCGGAGGAGGTAGCGGCTGTGATCGCTTTTCTATGCTCCGATCACGCCCGACTCGTCACTGCGAACATATTGCATTTGCGCTAGAAAGCCGAACCCGGCGCAAGTGGAGAATCCGGGATAGAAGGATAGGCACTGCCCGCGGCCGAAGTGGCCGGCAGCGGTCGCCAGGTTTCTCAGAACGTCTCCTATGGGACCTCGCGGAGGTCAGATACGCCCCGCTGCCATCTGAAGAGAAGAGATGGCAGCGGGGCGCCTTCACAGCATCCGTTTGAAACTGCCAGCCGGAACTGCTTCCTCCTTTTGGCAAGTGAACTGGGGCTCATCCCCGATTTTGGCGTACGTCAGGGACGACTCACCCTTGCTCACTTAACGGTACCAGCGCAAGATGGACCAAACCAGATCTTGATGATAGTCCCATTCTCGTCCTGCAGTACAAGATCCGGAGGGCCTTCCTCCGCGACCTGTGACTCAGCAGCCGGAGAACTCTTGCTGGCGTTCCAGTTACTGCCGAAACTTCCTGTGCAGCAAGGATTTCCTATAGGGGCATTCAGCGTACCACTAAAGGTACCGGAACTTTGTGTGTTTGAAGAGAATGTTCCCGAGAAGTTGAAACTGACACCCCCGGGCGACGACGAAGTGGAGGCGATCGTGAACGAGTTACCCGTAATTGCCGCTCCGACCGATGAACTCGCGCTGACCCTCGTGATCAAGCAGCAGCCGACAACATACTGCTGGTTTGCGAATTCGAAAGACATCACTTTATTGTCGCTGCTTACCGTAAACGTCATTGTTCCGCCGGTGGATGGGGTACCTACCCAAGTGCCTGCGTAACCGGTTCCACCACCAGAAATGGCGAAGGTGAGCGCATTTGAAGTACCGCCGGGCGTTGTAACGGTTACACTACGGTTTCCGGCTGGAGCGTCGGAAGCAATGGTCAGCTGGGCCGTCACTTGGGTGGCCGTGGACTGGATGCTCGTCACATTGATACCGGTTGATGGATTGAACGTTACCGCCGAGGCGCCGGTTAAGTTAATCCCGGAAATGATCAGAGTCGTGCTGCTTCCCGGCGCGGCGCTGGTCGGATTCAAGGAACTGATGGAAGGACCCGTTCCTACAGGCACCAGGACATGCAGCTGGTATCCGTAGTTTGCCCCACCCGAACTGAAATAATCCGACACCTTGACGTAGTATCTGCCGTTCTCCGGCAGGACGACATGAACCAGCGAGTCATCCTGCCCGTACAGACCATTCTGGTCGCTGGTCGCATACTGGGTGCCATCATTCTTGTAGAGCGTCAGGACCGAGTCCAGCGATGACCCCATGCCTTGTGTGCTTACCATGAACGACACGACATCGTTCATCCTGCCGTCGAAACTGAAGTAGTCCAGATCTCCGGCGCTGGAGATGGCGCCATTGATTATGCAGCTGGCCGTCAGGTACTGAGCCGAGGCAGTGGAGTTGTTGGATTCCGCTTCCCCGAGCGTAGGCGATGGCACCACAAACGGCGTGAGCGCTGCGCCGTAATCAACAGCTACGGCTCCGAAGGCCTGCCTGTCCTGGCGCAGCCCGAGAACGCCGAAGTTTCTTGCTCCGGACACGCTGGCAACACCGGTGAAGTTGTCCAGTCCGGGAAACAGGCCGGCCTCGTTCAGATATTTCGCCATGTGTGCGCCGAGTCCGAGCGGGACCAGCGCTCTGCCGAAGAACGTGCCGTTGCTGTTGGTCAGGTTCACGATCAGTGTCTGGGCGAAGGCCGCCGTGGAATCGTACGTCGGATTTGCGAGAGCCACGCCGGTATTAATTCCCTGTGCAGTGTTGATCTCCACGGGGAATGAATAGTGGTGGTGGCGCCCCAGCTGGGGTACGCCGAGTTCTGCCACGACGGTTCCCGCCTGTATGTAACGGAAGACTTCCGTGACGATAATCGAGCCGGGAGTCGGGGCCTTGACCACGACGTATCCGACCTTCAGCGAGCCCGTAGAGGCGATTCGTATGATCTGACTTGCGCCGGGATTCAGGTTGAGGGTGAAGGATGAAGCCGTTCCGATATTTGCCTCGACGGTCATCGGAAGTCCATCGTTCCCATAAAAGGAGACCACGATGCCCGTGGCGGCCTGCGCCGCCTGGTTGGTGAGAAAAACATCGCTGCTCCAGCCATCGCCGGAGGCATATTGTGTAAGCGTTGTATACCTCTGGGCCAAAGCCGGCGAAGCTGATACGAGGGTCGCGAGGGCTACAAGGCCCAAAAACCAAAACCATTCAATACGTTTGGATTTCATACCATCCTCCATGGGACCGGCGTCGCGCAGCAGTTCCGAAAGTGCCTCCTCAGGGATTTTCCGGAAGGGAAGCGATCCCGGTCCTTAAGAACGGCGCTACACCATTAAAGCAAGGATTGACTGCTGAAAGCTTTTCCAAGACCGCATTCTACACCGGCTGATCCGGGACAAGCGAAGAAAAACGAGAAATGGGTGAGATTCACCGGCATTGGCGAGTCATTGCGCACGGTGCGAGATGCGAGATGGAGACAGGTTGTCGAGCAGCTGATTAAGGAAGTGCAAAAATCGGGCGAGGCATCATCTGGCCGGCGGCGGATTAGGTCTGGGGAACCTTCCGCCGTTTGTGTTATGATATTTTTGAAATATCAGTGGCGGCACGGGTTGACATGCCGGGCATGCAACAGAAGCCGGAAGGCAGGCGCGCCTGAAGGAAACCGGTCTCGAAGGACTTCTCATTTTTCCCTACCCTTTTTTGAGTATTTCGGAGTTACTTCCACAGATCCACGCCGTTTTGTGGATCAGCGGTCTTCGGCATATGGCGGGATCGCGAATGTCCATGCACCTATGAGTTGATGGGCGTTATGGAAAGCAGGACTGAGAGATGAACATCACGGAACTTTTCATCCGGCGCCCGGTGATGACTACGCTGGTGATGCTGGCCATTCTGATATTCGGCGTGGTCGGGTATCGCACCCTGCCCGTCAGCGACCTCCCCAACGTCGACTTCCCGACGATTCAGGTGAACGCCGGCCTTCCCGGCGGCAGCCCGGAGATGATGGCGGCATCGGTGGCGACGCCGCTCGAGCGTCAATTCTCGACGATTCCGGGAGTCGATTCGATGTCGTCGTCGAGTTCGCTCGGATCGACCAGCATCACGATTCAGTTCTCGCTGGACCGCGATATCGACGGCGCGGCTCAGGATGTGCAGACTGCCATCGCCACGGCCCAGCGGATGTTGCCGTCGGGGATGCCGAATCCGCCGACCTTCCGCAAGGTCAATCCGGCAGACATGCCCATTCTGATGCTTTCGCTCAACTCGCCGACCTTGCCGCTTTCGGAGGTGGACAATTACGCCGAAAACATCATCGCGCAGCGGATTTCCATGGTTACGGGGGTTGCGCAGGTGAATGTCTTCGGCAGCGCGAAGTACGCCGTGCGCGCACAGCTGGACCCGACTATCCTGGCCAGCCGCGGCATCTCGATCAACGAGGTCAGCGCCGCCATCAGCGCGCACAACGTCAACATGCCGAGCGGCACGCTCTGGGGGCCCAGGCAGGCGTACACGGTGCAGGCAACGGGACAGCTCACCAGCGCCGAAGCCTATCGGCCGCTCGTCGTTGCCTACCGCAATGGCGCACCCGTGCGCCTGCAGGAACTCGGCCGGGTGATCGACAGCGTGCAGAACGACAAGGCGGCCGCCTGGTACAACGACAAGCGCTCCGTCACTCTGGCGATCCAGCGGCAGCCGGGCACGAACACCGTGGTGGTCGTCGACTCGATCAAAGCGTTATTCCCCACATTTCAATCCTTCCTGCCTCCTTCCGTAAACATGGACATCCTGATCGACCGTTCGGAGTCGATCCGCGAATCGGTCAATGATGTGAAGTTCACCCTCCTGCTTACCGTCATTCTGGTCGTTCTGGTTATCTTCCTTTTCCTGCGCAACGTCACGGCGACCCTGATCCCCAGCCTGGCGCTGCCGATGTCGATCATCGGCACCTTCGCCGCCATGGCACTGCTGGGCTATACGCTCGACAACCTGTCTCTCATGGCCTTGACGCTGTCGGTGGCATTCGTCGCCGACGATGCGATCGTCATGCTGGAGAACATCTTCCGGCACCTCGAAATGGGCAAGTCGCGCTGGCAGGCGGCGCTTGACGGGGCCAGGCAGGTCGGTTTCACGATCCTTTCGATGACGCTGTCGCTGGCGGCCGTGTTCATACCGGTCCTGTTCATGAGCGGGATCATGGGGAAGCTGTTCCACGAGTTCGCCGTCGTCATCATCGTGGCAATCCTGATCTCGGGTTTCGTCGCCCTGAGCCTTACCCCCATGCTTTCCAGCCGGATGATCAAATCAGAACACGGACGGCAACATAACTGGCTCTATCGCACCACGGAGCGCGGCTTCGAAGCCAGCCGCAACGCGTACGGCTGGAGCTTGCGGGCCCTCATGCGCCACCGCTTCCTGACCTTGCTGGTTGCTGTGGGCACGCTGGTGGCGACAATTTACCTGTATGGATTCGTTCCCAAGGGCTTCATTCCCAGCCAGGACATCGGGACGCTTCAGGGATCCACGGAGGCGCCCCAAGACATTTCGTTCGAAGGCATGGCCAAGGTGCAGCGGCAGGTTGCCGCGGTCATCGGTGCCGATCCCAACGTGGCTGCGTACTCCTCCAATGTTGGATCGGGCATGGGCGGCAGCGGCAACGCCGGCCGCCTCAACATCCGGCTGAAGCCCCGCGAGGAGCGCAATCTGACGCCGGAACAGGTGATCGAAGGCTTGCGGCCGAAGCTGAACGCGATTCCGGGAATCCGGACATATCTGCAGAATCCGCCCCTGGTGCGTATCGGCGGCATGATGAGCCGCAGCCTGTACCAATTCACCTTGCAAGGTCCGGAGATCGCCGAGTTGTACCGGGTTGGGGCGGATTTCGAGGGTCGGATGCGCACTTTGCCGATGCTGGTGGATGTCACCAGCGACCTGCAGCTCAAAAACCCGCAGGTTACCGTCAAGATCGACCGCGAGATGGCCTCGCGCCTGAACGTTACCGCGGAGGCGATCGAATCGGCGCTCTACAACGCCTACGGTTCACGCCAGGTTTCCACCATTTATACGGCGGCCGATGCCTATTATGTCATTCTTGAACTGCTCCCCGAATACCAGAGGGATCCGAATGCACTGGGCCTCCTCTACGTGAAGTCGTCCGCCGGCAAGCTGGTGCCGTTGAACCAAGTCGCCAGCCTTACATCAGGGGTCGGCCCGCTCAGCGTCGCGCACTATGGACTGCTGCCTGCCGTCACCCTCTCGTTCAACCTGCAGCCCGGTGTATCTCTGGGTCAGGCAGTGGATGCCATCCAGCAGGCCGCTGGCGAATCCGTGCCTGCAGGCATCAATACGACGTTCCTGGGAACCGCCGCGGCATACCAGTCGTCGCTGCAGGGGATGGGCGTGCTGCTGGTTCTGGCCATCTTCGTGATCTACATGGTGCTCGGCATTCTGTACGAAAGCTTCATTCATCCCGTGACGATTCTTTCGGGGCTGCCGTCGGCCGGATTGGGCGCGCTGGCCACCCTCCTTCTTTTCAAACAGGAACTGAATATCTACTCGTTTGTCGGCATTATCATGCTGATCGGCATCGTCAAGAAAAACGCGATCATGATGATTGACTTCGCACTCGAAGCGCAACGGCAGCAGGGGAGTTCGCCCGGGGAAGCCATTTACCAGGCCTGCCTCGTGAGGTTCCGTCCCATCATGATGACCACGATGGCCGCGATGATGGGAACATTGCCTATCGCGTTGGGCATGGGTGCCGGCTCGGAGGCCAGACGTCCCCTCGGGCTTGCCGTGGTGGGAGGCCTGGTAGTCTCCCAGCTGTTGACGCTGTACATTACTCCGGTCATCTATGTCTGGCTTGAAAAAGCGCGGGAAAAGGTGCACAACGCGCGGACGGCAGTAGTGGCCGTCGCACAAGAATCGGGGGCCGGCAAATGACGGCCGCTTGCCGGGCCGCAATCTATCGGCCCAGGGAGGTTCCTGCTGGTATGCTGCTGGATATTCGTGGTAAATCTCAGCCGGCGAGCGCCCTGATGGTCTGCGCGGGCGCTGTCGTTTTTCTCTCCTCTTTGTGGATCACGGCGTGCGGGAGCAACGGTGCTGCCGAGCGTGCCGCGAAAAAAGGTCCGGGCGGCGGTGCTGTTCCCGTGACGGCGGTTGCAGCTTCCCGGAAGGAAGTGCCCGTCGAAATCGACGCTGTCGGCAACGTGGAGTCCTATCTGACGGTTGCGGTCAAGTCTCAGGTGAGCGGCGAAATCACCCAGGTCTACTTCCGCGAAGGCGATTCCGTCAAGAAAGATGACCAGCTCTTTTCCATAGATTCGCGCACCTACCAGGGCCAGGTGAACCAGATCCAGGCGAACCTGGCGCGGGATCAGGCCGTGCTGGCTCAAGGCGAATCGAACCTTGCCCGGGACCAGGCACAGCAAAAATATGCCGAGGCTACGGACGCGCGATACGCCAGCCTGTTCGCAAAAAACCTCGTCACGAAGGAAGAGACGGAGCAGGCGCGCACCAACGCCGATGCGCTTGCGGCGGCGGTACGCGCCGACACAGCGGCCATCCAAAGCGCACGCGCCACCATCGAAGCGACCAAAGCGGCCCTGGAAAATGCGAAGGTGATGCTGGGGTACACCGTCATCCGCTCGCCGCTCAACGGCCGCACCGGCAGCCTCGATGCCAAGCAGGGCAATGTGGTGAGTCCGAACACAACTCTGATGACGATCAACCAGATCGAACCCATTTATGTCACCTTCTCGATTCCCGAGGCTCGATTGAAAGCGGTAAAGGAGTCCCAGACAGTGTCGGCGACTACCCAGGACAGTCCGCTTTCACCCCAAACAGGTCGGGTGACCTTCATCGACAACGCCGTCGATCCCACCACCGGAACCATCCGGATCAAGGCAACGTTCTCCAATTCCAACCACAGCCTGTGGCCCGGCCAGTTCGTGCGCGTAACCCTCAGACTCGCGACCCTGCCCGACGCCCTGGTCGTGCCGAAACAGGCAGTCCAAACCGGGCAGGATGGCCAGTATGTTTTTGTCGTGAAGGCGGACCAAACGGTGGAATCGCGCCCGGTGGTGACCGGCCAGCAGCTCAAGGAAGAAGTGGTCATTCAGAACGGGCTTGCCGATGGCGAAATTGTGGTCGTCGAAGGCCAGCTCCGTCTGGCCCCCGGCAGCCGCGTTCAGCTGACCGGGCCCGCCGGCGAAATTCGCCGCGGCGCCGCAGAAGCACAGAGAGCCAAGGGAGACACGGTTTCCAAATAACCTCAAACGGGATCCGCAACCCGCGCATCGGAATCGTGGCGGCTGGGGCAGATGTATCCAGCCTGAAGCCGGCGTACGCTTCCGCGAAACTGAGGACGTTGAATCCGATCATCGGGCTGACACCGATGATGGCCGCGCCGGTACGGTTGACACGGAAACCGGGCAAACCGCCGATGGTGATCGCCAGGTACGTTCTTTGGAAGATACTGACGGCCGCGAGCACTCACTTCCCCCTGGATCCTTTGACTGATTGGGCCGGAATCCAGCGTTCCTTGCCCCACGACACTTCGTGATAGTAGGCGCCGCGGCCCGTCACAATGCATTCGGCGATCCGCTTCAATTCCTTCTTCGAGCACTGCCTCTTGCCGGTCAGATGCACATATTCCCCACGGTCTCTGAGCAGCCATTCGTACTTTCGCATTTCGTGATCGAGGCGGTACCAGATGCCTTCAATCTTTTCGAACCAGTGAAGTTCATCGATCATGATGCGCGTGATCTCGGGTTTGGGGCGGTGGTACACGCGACGCAGCGGACGGCACAGGAGCCCGCTTTTGGGATGAACATAAAAGCCCGATGGCGGATAAGGTCCCCATCCCCCTCCCGGACACAACACGTGTTTGTTCTCCAGGAAGCAGTCCGTGGCCACCAGGCGCTTGATGCGGTGGAGGACGCGGATCCCGATGCTCCGCCGGCTGTCCGGGTTACTGCAGATCTCGCTGTACACTTTGTCCCAGGGCCGGCCGGCCTGAGAATTGAGGAAACGCTCCAGCAGGCGGGGATTTTCGCAGAACTCCTTGAAACGGTATACGCCACCCCGTTTCTCCCTGTCCCTGTGCAATGGATTCAAGCCTCCGATAACGGCAAATAGACAGTCTGTCCCCGTCAGCATGCCCGCCTGGCCTGGGAGGTCATCATACCATGCCCTGTCCCGACCAGCAGTTCCCTGTGCACCAGAGGGAGACCTTCGATGCACAGGAACAGCATCTTCTTTGAGTCTTTGAGCTTTCGCGTCTTGGCGGTTTCATCGGAAATGACCGCCAGGACGCAAAGGCGCAAAACACAAAAGTGGCTGCAGAGAGTATTTACAGTCCCGCGGTATTCCCGCAAATAACTGCAAAATAATTGATTGTCCTGTCCGGCAGCGCATCATTCGGGTAGCAAATGTCGGCATGTTTGACAAGCGGGACAGACGTTGCCGCCCGCCCGACTGCCTGCCTCCGATGAAACTGCAGATGATAATCCTCTGAACGCAAAGGAATTACCTCTCGGCTTGGAGGATAGACCTGCAATTCAGGGCACGCTGGCTCGTTTTTTGCTCTATATAGGCTGCCCTCATCCTTTTCTCATCATTCCCCCTTCGAGCGCAGTCCGTAGGCCGCCTGAAAGGACGCATCTGCGTTGATTGTCCGACAGGAAGGAGAGGTATCCGTGATGAGAAAAATCCACGCATTGCACGCTGCATTCAGCCAACCAGCTCAATGGAGGCCCGTCGGGATCCGTTGGATTCGTCCCATTGCCTGCGCGTTTCGGACTGGGGATCGTCCCTGCATTTCAAAAATGCGGGCAGCCGGTCGCACCGGGAAGAAGCCGGCGAAGCCTTGCGCCGCGATTCTGGTCGTGCTTTTTGCGGTGGGAAGCATCAGCGCCTCTGCCTCACTCCCCGCCTGGGCCCGGACTTCCCTTCAGCAGCGGGTTCTGGTCCTTCATGCGGAAGTCGGCATAGCGAGCTGGTATGGCCATCCCTATCATGGGAGGCGAGCAGCCGGAGGCCAGATCTATGATATGAACAAGCTGACGGCCGCCCACCGGACTCTGCCATTCGGCACCCGCGTCCGCGTTCAGAATCTCGAGAACGAGGAAAGCGTCGAGGTCGTCATCAATGACCGCGGACCGTTCATCGAGGGAAGGACCATTGACCTATCGCTTGCCGCGGCGCGCGCTCTCAAATTTGAAAAAGCCGGGATAGCCCTTGTGCGGCTTGAATTGTTGTCGGCTCCGCTCGCCGTTGCCCCGATCGAATGAGGCTCTCTCGAGACGAATCCGAGGGCTCGCGAGTAGATCCAACGAATGACCCTGCAGAAAGCCGCGGTTGGATCGCGGCCCAGGAAGCAACCATTGGACACCCTCTTGCGCTCCGGGCTTTCCCGACCGGATCCTTTCCGGGACCCGTTTGGGCAGTTCCCCTTTTCGCAATCCCCGCTAGCCCGGATTGTCCATGGGAGAGCTAGGCAAACGAGTGCGCGATGACGCGCAATGCCGGTAACGGCCATCCACAGAAAGCTTTCAGGACACGGAAGAACACGGGTGGGGCTTTTGCCGCCCTTCGGACCGGCAAAAGCCCTGCACACGGATCCGGTCCGTGTTCATCTGTGTTTTTCCGCGTCCGCAAACGTTTTGTGATCCTTCCCTGATGAATAATCCGGGCTAGGACGCTCCGTGTGGCAGGGTGTAAGATGGCGCCCGCCATGCTTTTATCCATGCGCCACATCGGCAAGAGCTTCTCGGGGATCCCGGTGCTGCAGGATGTCAGCCTCGACTTGAATCCGGGAGAGGTGCATGTCCTGGCGGGCGAAAACGGTGCCGGCAAGACCACGCTCATCAAGATCCTGGCAGGTGTGCACCGCGACTACCAGGGGATCATGGAACTGGAGGGCAGGGAATTGCGCCTCCATTCTCCGCACGACGCGGCCAAAGAAGGGATCTCGGCGATTCATCAGGAGATGTCCCTGGTTGGATCCCTATCGGCGATCGACAATATTTTCCTCGGCAGGGAACTGACCACCCGCTTTTCGGCGGGCCTGCTGATCGATTGCGCCCGGCAGCGGCGCAGGGCTGCGGAATTGTGTTCCATGCTCGGTCTCGACATCGATCTCAGGCGTCCGGTGGACGAGCACGCCATATCCGTCAGATACCGCATCGAGATTGCCAAAGCGCTGGCCTGCAGCGCGCGCATTCTCATCATGGACGAGCCGACAGGCGCGCTCAGCGGCCCGGAGGTTGACATGCTGTTCGAGGTCATCTCCCAGCTGAAGCAGCGCGGATGCGCCATGGTTTACATCACCCACCGGATGGAGGAAATCTACCGGATCGGCGACCGCATCACGGTCCTGCGGGACGGACGCCGGATCGGCACTGCGCTGGCCTCGGGGCTTCCGGAGGCCGAGCTGATCCGATGGATGATCGGACGGGAGATCGCGACGCGCTTCCCGACCCGCCGGATTGAAACCGGCCGGGAGCGCCTACGGGTGGAGAATTTCTCCGTGGCGCGGCCCGGTGCTGCGCCGGCCCAGGGGGCACGCTGGCTGGTGCAGGACGTCTCGTTCTCGGTTCGCGCCGGGGAAGTGCTCGGGCTTGCCGGGCTGCAGGGCTCGGGAAACAGCGCGCTGTTGGCCGGGCTGTTCGGCGCCTGCCCGAATGCCGTGACGGGGAAGGCCTTTCTGGATGGCCGGCCTTTTCAGGTGCGCGGTCCCCGGAATTCCATTCAGCACCGCCTCGCTTATCTGACCAATGATCGCAAGGCCAGCGGCCTGATTCACGGCATGAGTATCGCCCGGAATATTTCTCTGGCCTCACTTCAGGCTGTGTCACCCTGGGGTGTTCTGCGGGAACAAGCCGAAATGGAGATGGCCGACCGGCAAATGCAATCGCTGGCTGTCCGGGGAGCCGCTCCGACGCAGGAAGTCCGGATCCTCTCGGGGGGCAACCAGCAGAAAGTGCTCCTTGCCAAGTGGATCGAGACAAGGCCGGCCGTACTTCTGCTTGACGAGCCGACCCGGGGCATTGATGTCGGCGCCAAACAGGAGATCTATGGGCTCATGCAAAAGTGGGTTGCCGCGGGGATGGCCATCGTGCTCATCGCGTCGGAGTTGCAGGAGCTCATCGGGCTTGCTGATCGCATTCTGGTCATGCACCGCGGGCGCGTCAGCGCCGTATTCTCCCGCGAAGAGGCCACCCGTGAGAAGATCCTGCGCGCTGCGATGGGGGATTCATGGTCAAACTGAATGAGCCGGTCGCACGCCCCGGGCCGGTGGCTCGTGACAACCTCTTGCGCACACCTTGGATCCGGGCGCTTTCGGCTCTCCTCTTTGTGTTTCTGCTGGGCCTGATCTTCAATGCCGACGGGGCGTTTTTCCAGTGGGGCACTCATCGGGACATGCTGCGTCAGATCTCGGTGATCGGCATACTGGCTTGCGGCATGACCCTGGTCATTATCACTGCCGGCATCGACCTCGGCGTCGGCAGCGTTCTCGGCCTGAATGCCGTGCTGTTTGCCCTGCTTTGCCTGCGCCTGGGCTGGCCGCCTCTCCTTGCCGCGGGCGCCTGCCTGCTGGTGGGAGTCTCGTGCGGGGCCCTCGCGGGATCGGTGATCGCCCGTTTCAACATGCAGCCCTTCATCGCCACCCTGGCCACGATGGTGTTTGCCCGCGGCCTTGCCAAGTCGATATCGGGAGGCGAAAAGGTGTCCCGTGCCGTGCTGCAGCCGGACGGTTCCTACGGATACGTTGACCTGCCGCAATTCTTCCAGAGGATCGACTATCGGGTTTTTGGGGGCAATCTGGCCGTTGTGACCCTGATCTTTCTGGCCTGCATTGTCATCTGCTGGGTTTTGCTGGCGAAGCTGCGCTGGGGCCGCTACCTGTATGCGGTCGGCGCCAACGAGGAAGCCGCGCGGCTCTCCGGAGTGCCCACCCGGCTGGTGAAGCTGCTCGCCTACGGGCTGTCGGGCGCCTTCGCGGCGGTTGCCGGCATCTGCCAGGCGGTGCAGGAACAGCAGGGTGATCCGGAGGCCGGAGCGACCTACGAATTGAGCGCCATTGCCATGGTGGTCATCGGCGGCACATCCCTGACGGGCGGGCGCGGGCAGATCGGGTTCACGCTGCTCGGCACGCTGACCATCGGCTACCTGGAGAAGATCCTGAGCATCAACGCGGTGAGCGAGGCCGGCAGGCTGATTCTGACCGGGATCATCATCGTCGTCGCCGTCCTGCTGCAGAGAAAAAATGAATAGAAAGGAAATGTCCCATGACTGCGCTTTCCAGAATGCTCCTGCTTGCTGCCATGTCCTTTCCCGGTGTTTTCTCGCTGGCCGGACAACAGAAGTGGGTCGTCGGCATGAGCCAGTGCAACCTGGGAGAGCCCTGGCGGGTTCAGATGAATGCCGATATCCGCAAAGCTGCTGCGGAACATCCTGAACTGACGGTCATCTTCAAGGACGCGCAGAATGACACTCTCAAGCAGCGGGCGCACGTGGAGGAATTTGTCAACTCCAGGGTTAACCTCCTGATTATCTCGCCGAAGGAAGCCGTTCCTTTGACGGCTCCCGTGGCCGAAGCATTCCGCCGTGGCATTCCGGTTATCGTCCTGGACCGCCGGGTGCTCGGCGCCGAGTACACCACGTTCATCGGTGCGGACAACAAGATGATCGGCCGGGCGGCGGGCAGGTGGGCTGCCGCCCGGCTGGGCGGCAAGGGGAAAATCGTCGAGCTGAAAGGCCTGATGACCTCGACGCCGGGGCAGGACAGACACAGCGGCTTTCTCGAGGGCATCCAAGGAACGGGTCTCGAGGTGGTGTTTGAAGCGGATATGAAGTGGCTCGAACCCGATGCCCGGAAGGAGATGGAATCAGCGCTGGCCGTGCACAGGCAGGTCAGTCTGGTCTATGCGCACAACGATCCCGGAGCGCACGGCGCCTACCTTGCGGCCAGGGCCGTCGGGCGCGAAAAGGAAATGCTGTTTGTCGGAATTGACGGCCTGCCCCAGGAAGGGCAGGTCTATGTCCGCCAGGGCATCCTCGCAGCCAGCTTTGAGTATCCCACAGGAGGGAAGGAAGCCGTCGAAACCACACTGCGGATCCTGAAGGGCGAAAAAGTGCCCAAAGAGATCACCCTGCGCTCCCGTGTCTTTACTCCGGAGAACATCAAGAAAGGCGGGGAATGGCTGGATCAGGGCACGACCCCGACAACCACGAAATACACGAAAGCTTCCCAGTGATATAAAAATGCCCATAGTCGGGTATGCCGGGCCACGTCCCTTCGGGAGTCATCTCTGAACCCTTGGCTCATCCTGCATTCCATGCGGGCACAGGTTTGGACATTTCGTGTGTTTCGTGGTTTGCATGAGTGATTCAATCCTACCTTTAGCCTAACCGCTGGGCTGGACACCGCCGGGTCCGGGCATCGCGCGCAACACGGGGATCCTGTCCGCAACGGCCGGCAGCGGCGGCAGATCCGTGTAGGGCTCCGTCTGATACCAGTAACAGCAGGAGTAGAAATTGTCGCCGCGGTTGTTTGCGTGTCCGTGCTCCATGGTGTGCTTCAGGTAACGGGTGAACGTCACCGGATTGTCGCCGTGCCAGCGATAGCACAGGTAGCGTCCGCCGGTACGTTCCGGGAGCTGGATGTACTGCGCACCATACATGTGGTGGGCAAACGCGCGCGCCCCGTCTCGGCCCCCGAAGTTCCAGCTGCCGAGCAGGTAGTCTTCCGAGCCGGTGCCGATGATCAGCGGCTTCGATTCGTCGTCGACAAAGATCATGTCGTCGCCCTCGCCCATCCAGTTCTCGTTGTTCTGCAGGACGCCCAGCGTGATGCCCATCAGGTGGCCCCGGCCGCGGGTCTCGCCGTAGATGTAGTTGTTCCGTCCATCGGGATTCAGCACATCCTTGCCGTCCGGACCGGTAACCGGTCTGTTCGGCGCGGCCTGGCGGTAGCCGGCGTGGAAATACAGCGCGTCCTCCGGCAGCGACGGCAGGTCCATGTAATCGATGTTGGAATAGAAGGCGCCGATATTTTGTTTGCCTTCATTGGTGACGGTGATCCGGGCATCGGTCCGGTACGGCATCGCAAAGTAGCAATTCAGCGATTTGCCCGGAGAACAGGCAAGATACTCCGACTCATAGATGACATACTCGCCGAGGTTGAGGCCGAAGAAGTCGCCGATCGGGCTTTCGACGCTGGGCCTGGTCCTGCCGTCCCAGTACATGCGGAGCACAATTTCCTTCAGGTGATTCTGGGGTGCGCTGATCGTGAACCAGATGTGCGAGATCATCCCCGGGCCTTTTGCCTGGAACACCTCCTGCATTGCGCCCGGCTGAATGACCCAGCGGTCGGCATTGCCCCCGGTCCTGTCATGGCTGGACTGCTTCAGCGATTTGTAATTCTGTGCGCGCACATAGTCCGGCAGCATGCCCGGGCCGCTGTCCCTGCGGGCCTGCTGCTGTGCTTCCGCTCCCGCAGGCACGGCCGCGAGGCCGCTCAAGAACACCAATTTCTGCAAAAAAGGCCTTCGTCCTCCCTGCTTTCCCTGCAGTGACATATAGATCCCTCCTTTGGCGGTTGGTGCGCCGATTCTATCACCTCGACCGCAACAGCAAAAACGGTAACCACGAAATACACGAAACACACGAAAGCGTGCCAGCACGGTTTTCCTCAAAGGACACGGAGATCTCGACAGCGTCTGAGTTTTGGTATGGGTTCTCGTGTATTTCGTGGTTTCTTGAAATGGCGTTTGCAGATCATGGGTCGATTTGCCGATAATAGGTCCCCAAGCAGTATTTCGAATGGAGGGGAATTCGATGAAAACCGTCTATCTCGTCGCCAGCGGCGATCTGCGGCTGTCAGCCAACCGGAACTGCTGGCCCGCGCAGGAAGCCATGGAAAAGCAGGTGATCGCAGCCGTCGCACGGCAGGGATGGCAGGTGCAGCGCGCTCATCCGTATGATCCGGTGCGGCAGCACGGTTTTCTGGACAGCCAGAAACACGGCATGGAGGTTTTCCGGTCGATCCCGCCAAAGGTGCCGCTGATTGTGGCGGAGGCCGTGTGGCAATACACGCATCATGTCCTGCCGGGACTCATGACCCACCAGGGACCGATTCTGACAGTGGCCAATTGGAGCGGCACCTGGCCCGGCCTGGTCGGCATGCTGAATCTCAACGGCTCACTCACCAAGGCCGGGATCCGGTACAGCACTCTCTGGAGCGAGGATTTCACCGACGAGTTTTTTGTCCGGGGCTTGCAGAAGTGGCTAAAGACCGGCAAGGTGATCCACCCCACCCCGCATGTCCGGGCATTTGACCGCGAACGGGTGCCGGTGGGCGCTGCCAGGGACGGGATCAGGTTTGCCCGCGAGTTTCGCAAGAACAAGGCCATCATGGGGATTTTCGACGAAGGATGCATGGGGATGTACAACGCGATCATCCCTGATGAACTGCTGGCCCCCATGGGCATATACAAAGAGCGGCTGAGCCAGTCCGCGCTCTTCGCCAGGATGGCTACGGTCTCCGGTCAGGATGCCCGCGCGGTCTATGACTGGCTGCTGGCGAGAGGAATGAAGTTCCAGCTGGGACTGGACGAAAAGACCGATCTGACGGAATCCCAGGTGCTGGCCCAGTGCAAGATGTACATCGCCGCCGTGCGCATGGCCGCGGAATTCGGCTGCGCCACCATCGGCATCCAGTATCAGCAGGGCCTCAAGGACCTCGCCCCGGCATCCGACCTGGTCGAAGGGCTGCTCAACAACGTGGATCGCCCGCCGGTGGTTGATGAAGTTACCGGCGAGGAACTGTACGCGGGTGAGGCTCTCCCGCACTTCAACGAAGTCGACGAGTGTGCCGGTGTGGACGGGTTGATCACCAATCGTGTCTGGAAGCAGCTGGGATTCGCGCCCGAAACCACGCTGCATGACGTCCGCTGGGGACGCCACATCAAGGCCGACGGCCTCGATGATTTTGTCTGGATTCTTGAGATTTCCGGCGCCGTACCCCCTGCTCACCTCGTGGGCGGGATTGCCGGCGCCGTGAGCGAACGCCAGCCCTCCATGTATTTTCCGCTTGGCGGCGGCACGATAAAGGGTTTGAGCCGGCCGGGTGAAGTGGTCTGGAGCCGCATCTTTGTGGAGCACAACCGCTTGAATTGCGACCTGGGACTGGGCACAGCCGTAACGGTGCCCGACGAGGTTGCGCAGGAGAACTGGCGTCTCACGACCTCACAGTGGCCGATGATGCACATGGTGATGCACGGCATTACGCGGGACCAGTTCATGGCGCGCCACAAGGCCAATCACATCCAGGTCGCCTACGCGCCCGACAGGGCGGGCGCGCGCCGCGCCCTGTACTTCAAGGCCGCGGCCATGAAGGAACTGGGCATCCGCGTCTCGTTCTGCGGTGAGATCTGAGGATCGGGACCGCCCGGGTGCCACCGGGGTCGAGGGGAACAATTCCTTTTGGCCGATGGGGCGAATTCCTTCTGGTGCTCATACCGCCATTGGAGCCGCATTGCTATAATCGTTGGTGGAGCGAAAGCCATGGGCGGCCTGATTCAGGACCTGCGATTCGGCGCACGCGTGCTCATGAGAGCGCCCGGCACAACCGCGGTTGCGGCGCTGGCACTGGCGCTCGGCATCGGCGCCAACACCGCGACCTTCAGCGGCGTCCGCGCCCTCGTGTTGAATCCTCTGCCCTTCGACGATCTTGACCGGATCGTGCGCGTCTGGGACTCGGATCCCAAGCGCGGCGCGGTCCAGAACATGGTATCGGCGGGCGATTTCCACGACTGGCGCGAACGCAGCCGCTCCTTTGCCTATCTCGCTGCATTCAATGTCTGGAACGGCAACCTCACCGGTGTCGCCGATCCCGAGCGGCTTCAGGGAGCGTTCGTGTCCCCCGACCTGTTCCCGCTGCTGGGGATGCATCCCCTGCTGGGCCGGACCTTCGATCGAGCCGCGGAGTCGCCCGGCGCCGGCGATGTCGTGATGCTCAGCCATGGATTGTGGCAGCGCCGTTTCGCATCCGACCGGACCATTGTCGGCCGGACGATCGAACTGAACGAACGCCCGTTCACGGTGACAGGGATCATGCCGCGCGATTTCGACTTCCCCATCGGCACCGAGCTCTGGGTGCCGTTCGTGCTGACGCCTGAAAGCCTTACGGCGCGAGACGGCCGCTACCTGTTCGTCGTCGGCCGCCTCGCCGACGGCGTCTCCCTGGATCAGGCCGGTTCCGAGATGAATGCGATCGCAGGCGAGTTGGGACGTGTTCACGTGGCGGATCGTGACCATCGCGTCCTGATACGCCGTATTCGCGAAGTTACCAACGAGGTAACCAACCGGTTCGTACTCGTAAGCTTCGCCGCCGCGGCATTCGTTCTCCTGCTGGGGTGTGCGAACGTGGCCAACCTCCAGCTCGCGCGCGTGAACGCCCGCATGCGCGAAGCAGCCATTCGGGCCGCTATCGGCGCCAGCCGGTGGCGGATTGCGCGTCTGCTTCTGATTGAAAACATGCTGCTGGCGGTCGTGGGCGGGACCCTGGGAGCCCTCCTCGGCTGGTGGGCCGTCGTCCTCCAGCGATCGAGCATCCCGCCGCAAGCCTACAAGTGGGTCGCCGGCCTGCGGGCTTTGGATGTGAATCCCGGCGTACTGCTGTTTTCTGCCCTGGCGGCCATTGTCGCGGGAGTCCTTTGCGGCATCGCCCCGGCGTGGCGTGCCGCACGGCAGCACGGGCTGGCGGAGGCGCTCAAGGAGGGCGGCAGCGCGGGTGAGGGACCCGGACGCGGACGCCTGCGGACGGCCCTGGTTATCGCGGAAGTCTCACTTGCCACGGTTCTCCTGATCGCGGCGGGCCTGCTTGTGGGGGCGTTCCGCCACATGGCTCAGCTCAACGTAGGATTCAATCCGGCCAACATGCTTACCATGCGGATGAGCGTGCCGAAAACCCTCCGCGAGCCGGAGGCGACACGCCACTATTATGAAGGGATGCTCGCCCGCGTCCGGGCGCTTCCGCAGGTGCGCGCGGCTGCCGCCGGCAACAGCGGCGGTGTCGGGATCCGAGCCTTTCAAATCACGGGCCAGGCGCCGGCCCGGCCCGGAGATTCCCCTCCCGATCTCCGGCTCGTCACGGCCGGCTTTTTCGAAGCGATGGGGCTGCCGGTGATCAAAGGCCGGACATTTACACAGCAGGATGCTGAATCCCTGCCGCGCTCCTCTCTCGTCATCAGTGAAAGCGTGGCAAAGCGCCGCTGGCAGTCGTCCGGCGACCCTGTCGGCGCGAACGCCACCATCGAACCATACAGTTTTCCCCGGTTCACTATCATCGGCATTGTGGGCGACACCAGGGACTGGTTCACGGGCGAGCCGGAACCGATGGTCTATGTGTTGAACGACCAGATGCCTCAATGGGATTTCCAGCTTGTGGTCCGCACGACCGTTGATCCGGCCAAGGCCCTCGCGGCAGTGCAGGCGCAGGCGCAGGGCCTGGATCCCACCCAGCCGGTCTATGATGCCAAGACCATGGATCAGCTATTTGACGAGCAGTTGTCGGGTGTCCGCCTCTCCGCATGGATGATGGGCGTTTTTGCGATGGTCGCTCTTGTCCTGGCAGCCTCCGGCGTGTACGGCGTAGTTTCCTATTCGATCGCGCGCCGCACGCACGAGATTGGCATTCGAATGGCGCTCGGCGGCGCCGCCGCGGATATCCGCCGCCAGGTGGTGAAAGAGGCGCTGCTGCCAGCATTCACGGGAATCGCGCTCGGGACCGCCGCCGCGCTCGCCCTTACGCGGGTCATGTCGAGTGTTCTCTATGGAGTGGTCGCTCTGCAGCCGGGCACCTTCGCCGGTGTCGGCCTGCTGCTCGCGGCGTCGGCTCTTGTTGCAGGATACCTGCCGGCCCGGCGCGCTTCTTCGATCGATCCGACCGTCGCGCTGCGCGCCGAGTGATCCGCGAAACCTGCCCGAATGACGCCACCCAGCCGTATTCCTGGCATGCAAATCATGTGCGTTTTCCCTTCTGCGGGTGTATCGTACAGTCCGTCTTGAAGATCTGCTGCCCGACAAGTGGATTACGGCCCGCCAGATCATTCTCGGTATTGAACATAGCTCCTATCCAGTCCGAGGGCCACACGGTGGCCTTCCTGGTACATCACGGCCAGCTCAATACCAACATCAAGGCCAGCAATTTCACACCACCGAAAAGCCTGCTCTGGCAATTCACCGGCAATGACAATAACGGCAATGTCGGGTTGGCCTGGAGCGGGACCATCCTATTGGTGCAATGATATCGGGGATTGGGGTCGACCTGTCCACAGCAGCGTTTCTTCCCTCCGCGATGCGTCCACGCGGGAGCATGCTGCAGCTGCAGAATCAGGAAGAAAAGGTCGTCCCGCTTTGTTCCGCCAGCGCCTTCTGATAGGCCTTCCACCCGGGGCACCAGCCGGTGTGCCATTTCCACAGTTTTGCCAGAATTGTGTTAGGCTTCCGTTCCGCATACCTCCGCCACGAGCAGTTTTCGCAATGGTATTTGGAGAGCTTGTCGGCCATCGAATCCCTCCTTTTCGCTTCTGCAGCTCTGATGCGCAGGAATGGTTTCACACCATTCTGCCACATATGAAACAGGTCTCTCAAGCATTCACGAAACAAGCTGGCTGCATTCCGGTTTGCTGCGAATGATGGTAGACTTTCCCCAGCGTGTTGCATCCGTGCAGCGAATCAGAGAGGAGCACAAGGCCGTGAAACATCAAAATCCGATGCTCGGGAAATCAAGATGAATCCAAGTCAGCATCTAATATTCGTTTACAGACTCATCGCTCCGTGTGCACTGCTGCTCGGCCTCGCAGCCGCACCGCAGGCTTCTCAGGACTGGCCCATGTGGGGAGGTACGCCGCAAAGAAACATGGTCTCGTCCATGAAGAATCTGCCGTCGTCCTGGGACATCAAGTCGGGGAAGAACATCAAATGGAAGGCGGATCTGGGATCCACATCCTATGGGAATCCCGTGGTGGCCGACGGCAAGGTGTTTGCGGGCACGAACAACGACAATCCCAGAAATCCTGATGTCCAGGGAGACCGGGGCATCCTCATGTGCTTCCGCGAGACGGACGGCAAGTTCCTCTGGCAGGCCGTTTCCGACAAGCTCAAATCCGGCATGCAGAATGACTGGCCCGACCAGGGAGTCTGTTCCTCACCGCTGGTCGAAGGGAAACGGCTCTATTACGTAAGCAACCGGGGCGAGCTGGTCTGTCTGGATACCGAGGGATTTTCGGACGGCAGGAACGACGGCCCTTTCCAGGAAGAAATCTACAAGGGTCTCACGGATGCCGACATTGTCTGGAAGCTCGACATGATGAAAGAGCTGGGAGTCTACCAGCACAACATGGCGAACTCCTCGCCGACGGTCTGGGGCGAACTCCTCTTTCTGGGGACATCGAACGGCCGGGACGAAAGCCATGAGAACATCCCTGCGCCCCGCGCTCCCAGCTTCCTCGCGGTCAACAAGAACACCGGCAAAGTGGCCTGGCAGGACAATTCCCCGGGAAGGGACATTCTTCATGGCCAGTGGTCCTCGCCCGCCCTCGGCGAGATCAACGGCTTGATGCAGGTGTTTTTCTCGGGAGGGAACGGGTGGCTCTACGGGTTCAACGCGCGTACCGGCGAGCAGCTCTGGAAATTCGACCTCAATCCCAAGGACGCCGTCTGGCCGAAAACGCGCAATGACGGGATTGCCACGCCTGTCTTCCATGAAGGCAGGATTTTCATGTCTGTCGGGCAGGATCCTGAAAGCGGCGAAGGGATCGGACACATGTATTGCATCGATCCGGGCAAGGCGGGAGACATCACGGAAACCGGCCGGGTCTGGCAATATGACAAGATACGGCGTTCCATCTCCACGGCTGCCGTCGCAGACGGACTGGTCTACATCTCGGACTTCAGCGGCTTCCTGCACTGCCTGGATGCACAAACGGGCAAACCCTACTGGACCTTCGACGTTCTGGCCGCCGTCTGGGGATCCCCTCTTGTTGCGGACGGCAGGGTCTACCTCGGAGACGAGGATGGCGATGTCGTCGTGCTGCAGGCAGGCAAAGAGGCCAAGAAGATCGCTGAGATGAACATGGGCAGTTCGGTGTACGGCGTGCCCGTGCCGGCGAACGGAGTGCTCTACATCATGAACCGCTCGGCAATCTACGCCATCGCCAACAGCGCCGGCGATCCCGGCAAATGAGACTCGTAGCCTCCTGGCTCATTGCTCATCACTCATCACCCAATCCGGGCTTGGCCAGGCGGCAAAATCTGGTAAGCTTTTCCGTATTGCTATGAACAGAATTCAGATCCTGGGGCTGGCGTTTTTGGGCATGGGGGCAGGCGGACTGCTGGCGGCGGGAGGGCAGGTTTCGGTACCGGCGGATGCCTGGCCGATGTTCCGCGGATCCCCCGGGCTCTCGGGAATTGCGCAAACCCTTCTTCCTGCGCCGCTCAAATTGCGGTGGAGCTACCAGGCAAAGGATGCCATCGATTCCTCCGCAGCCATCGTGGACGGCACCGTGTATGTCGGATCCGCGGACGGCAGTCTTCATGCCGTTGATCTGGCTACCGGCAAGTTGCGCTGGCAGTATCAGACGGCCGGGCCGGTGGGCGAATCCTCCCCATGCGTCCACGGCGGGCTTGTCTTCGTGGGAGATTTGAACGGGGTCCTCCATGCCGTGGAGGCGGCCACCGGCAAGGTCCGATGGACTTTCCAGACCGACGGCGAAATCAAATCCTCGCCCAACGTGCTGGGCAACCGAGTTTATTTCGGGTCCTACGATCAAAGCCTGTACTGCCTGTCCATCGCCGCCGGAACGCTGGTGTGGAAATATGAGACCGGAGGCCCGGTTCACTGCACGCCCGCGATCGATAAAGGCAGGGTTTACATTTCAGGGTGTGATGAGCATCTCCGCGCCATCGACGCGGCAACCGGGAAGCAACTCTTTGCTCTGCCGCTGGGCGCATATACGGGAGCATCGGCGGCGGTACGGGACGACCAGGCCTTCGTCGGGACCTTCGGCAACGAAGTGTTGGGCATCGACCTCAAGAAGCAAGCCATCCGGTGGACCTACAAGCACCCGACGCGCAACTTTCCTTTTTACTCGTCGGCGGCGCTTGCCGGCGGTCGCGTGATCCTGGGCGGGCGCGACAAGGTTGTGCACTGCCTGGACCGTTCCACCGGCAAGACGATATGGGACTTCACGACCCGCGCCCGCGTGGAGTCGTCGCCGCTGGTCGCGGGGACGCGGGTGTTTGTCGGGTCCAATGACGGGGTCCTGTACGAGCTGGACCTGGCAACCGGTAAAAAGGCCTGGGAGTTCACGGCGGGCGCGCCGCTGGCCGCTTCGCCGGCCGCCGCGCAGGGGGCACTCGTCATCGGCTCCCAGGACGGCGTGCTGTACTGCTTCGGCAAGTGACGCGGAACCATGAAAATCGCCTACATTACTGCGGGCGCGGGCAACATGTACTGCGGCAGCTGCCTGCGCGACAACACGCTGGCGGCGGCGTTGCTGGACGCCGGACACGAAGTCCTGCTGATTCCCACCTACACCCCCACGCGCACGGATGAGCCGAGCCGCAGCCTCAACCGCGTGTTTCTCGGCGGCATCAACGTCTATCTCCAGCAGCATTTCAGATTCTTCCGCAGGACGCCGTGGGTTTTGGACCGGCTGCTGGATTATGCGCCGCTGCTGCGCCTGACGACGCGCTGGGGCGTCCGCGTGGATCCCGCGCATCTGGGCGCATTGACCGTGTCGATGCTGCAAGGTACGGCCGGCTTCCAACGCAAAGAAATCCTGAAGCTCGTCCGCTTTCTCGCCGCCGAGGCTGCTCCCGAAATCATCAACCTGCCGAACTCCCTGCTCATTGCTCTGGCCCCCGCCATCAAGGCCGAGATGGACGTGCCGGTCTGCTGCACGCTTCAAGGGGAAGAGCTTTTTCTCGATGGGCTGGGAGAGCCGTACCGAAGCGAGGCGCTGCGCCTGATACGGGCGCATGCGGCGCACGTCGACGCATTCGTGGCGGTAAGCCGTTTCGGCGCCCGCAAGATGGCAGAATACATCGGAATAGGGCAGGACCGGATCCGTGTCGTGCCGCTCGGGATCAATCTCGACGGCTACCATCAACGGCAGGGTCCGGAACCGGAGATCTTCACCATAGGCTACCTGGCGCGAATCGCTCCCGAGAAAGGCCTGCATGCTCTGTGCGCGGCCTATCGCTGCCTCCGAACACGCCCGGGAATTCCCCCGAGCCGGCTGCAGGCTGCCGGCTACCTGGCGCCGGAACACCGGTCTTATCTCACCGGTATCCGGCAGGAGATGGAAGCCCGGGGATTGTCCGGGCATCTGCAGTATGAGGGCGAGTTGGATAGGGAGGGCAAACAGTCCTTTCTGAGGAATCTGCATGTGCTTTCGGTGCCCGGACCCTATCCGGATCCGAAAGGGATGTTTCTCCTGGAAGCCATGGCGTCCGGGATCCCCGTCGTCCAGCCGAGGATCGGGGCTTTCACCGAGATCGTGGAAACTGCCGGAGGCGGCATCCTGGTCGAACCGGACAACCCTGAAAGCCTGGCGGAGGGGATCTGGGAACTCTGGCGGAACCCGGCGCTGCGCAGGGAATTGGGTTCCCGAGGATATGAGGGTGTGCGGACGCATTACAGTTCCGCCGGGATGAAAGCCAGAGCCCTGGAGGTCTATGAATCCCTGATTCGTTCTGGAGACGGACACCGTGCTTGAAATTCACAACCTCTCAAAAGAATACCCGACGCCGGCAGGGCCGCTCCGTGTGCTGTCGGAAGTCAATCTTGCTCTGAAGCCTGGAGATGCCGTTTCCATCGTCGGCCCCTCGGGCAGCGGTAAGAGCACGCTCCTCTACCTGCTCGGGGCGCTCGAACCGCCGACATCAGGAGAGGTCCTTTTGGACGGCCTGAATCCATGCGAATTGGATGAGGAAAATCTTGCCCGTTTTCGCAACGAACAGATCGGGTTTGTATTCCAGGACCACCACTTGCTGCCCCAATGCACTGTCCTGGAAAATGTCCTGATCCCGACCCTGGTCGTCCGCGATGCGGATGCTGACGTGCAGCGCCGGGCGATGGGTTTGATCGATCAGGTCGGCCTCGGCTCCAGGCTGCATCACCGTCCTCATGAGCTGTCCGGCGGCGAGAAACAACGGGTTGCCCTGGCCCGGGCTCTGGTACGCCAGCCGCAACTCATTCTGTGTGACGAACCGACGGGCAATCTCGATCACGAGTCGACCGAAGCGGTAGCCGCACTGCTGCTGGAGCTGCACAGGAGGCAGCAGACCATCCTGATCATGGTCACGCACAATCTGGAGCTGGCGCGGAGGTTCGCCAGAAAATACCGGCTCAGCAACGGATTCCTGGAGCCGGTGCCATGATGCTCGGCGGGCAGACGGGCACTCCTTCAGTCTCAATAAAGAATATGACGCTTGGCCGGTTCCTGATCGGCAACCTGCTTTACTATTGGCGCACGAACCTCGCGGTTATAGCCGGTGTGGCAACGGCAGTTGCCGTTCTTTCGGGCGCACTGCTCGTGGGCCACTCCGTGCGCGACAGCCTGCGCGACCTCATCTTTCAAAGGCTTGGATCCGCGGAGTATGTGATCTCATCCGACCGGTTTTTCCGCGCCGATCTCGCGCCCGAAATCACTTCCTCAGCAGGAACGCAGGGTATGCCGGAAAGCTGCCCGATGATCTACCTTCAGGGAGTGCTGGTTCATGAGGAATCGGGCAGGCGGGCGCACGATGTTCATGTATATGGCATCGACGAGCGATTCTGGAGGTTTCACGGCGCTGAAGGCCAAAAAGCTCCGGAAGGGCGCGCCGCTGCCGTTGGATCCGCGCTGGCCCGGCATCTCGGGATCCGGTCCGGAGACGGATTGCTGCTGCGCGTCGAAACGCAGCGCGGCATCCCGCGCGAATCTCTCTTCGGACGCCGCGAGGATGTCGGCCGGACCGTACGGCTGGTCTGCGGCGAAATCCTGCCTGCAGAAAGACTGGGCGAGTTTGCGCTCCGGCCGAACCAGGGGGAGATCTTTTCCATGTTCGTTCCTCTGCAGCGGCTCCAGCGCGACCTGGCTCAGCCTGGTCGCGCCAACGCCATGCTTCTCGCCTCCGGACCAAAGGAATGGGATCTCCAGGAGGTCCGTCGTCAGCTCAAGCAGAGATTCACCCTCGATGATATTGGCGTGGGATTGCGGCTGCTGCCATCGGAATCCGGGATTTCCGTGGAGAGTGCCCGGATCCTGCTCGATGCAGAGATCGCCCGGGCGGCATCGGCAGCTGCTGCCGATGCCGGTCTGCCGTCCTCCGGAGTGTTTACCTACCTGGCAAATTCCCTGCGCGCCGGCGGGCATGAAATACCCTACTCCGTCATTACGGCTGTGGACCTTGGCCGGGGAGCCATGCGCTCAGTCCGCGGGGCGGACGGTCTGCCATTGCAGTCTGCAGCTTCTGCTGAGCGTGATGCAATCTGGCTCAACGAGTGGGCCGGGCGCAACCTGGGGGCTTCTGCCGGCGATGCCGTGGAAGTGGATTATTACCTCTGGCAGGATGACGGGGGACTGGTGACACGCACAGCGCGTTTCCGCCTGGCAGGCATTGTCGGCATCGGCGGGGATGTCGACGCATCCCTGGCGCCCGATTTCCCGGGCATCACCGAGGCCAGGGACATCCGTGACTGGGACCCTCCCTTTCCTCTGGATCTGCGGCGCATCCGCGCGGTCGACGAGGAGTACTGGCACCGGTTTCGTGCCACACCCAAGGCTTTTGTCACCTTGGCCAGGGGACAGGAGCTCTGGCAGAGCCGTTTCGGGAAACTCTCTGCCGTGCGCATCGCGCTGGCGCAGGAAATGGACCCGGTGGCCGCACGGGAGAGCCTGGCGGCGAGCCTGCGCAATCGGATCGATCCGGAGCTCGCCGGTTTTGCCGTAACGGATGTGCGGCGGCGCGGACTTGAGGCGTCGCAGGGATCGACGGACTTCGGGGAGTATTTCCTGTACTTCAGTTTCTTCCTCATTGCCGCGGCGATTCTGCTGGCAGCCCTGTTTTTCAGATTAGGGATTGAGCAGCGCGTGCGTGAAATCGGCACCCTCAAGGCGTTGGGTTTCTCGAGGAACTTCCTGCTGCGCATCTTTTTGCTGGAAGGGGCGGCGCTGTCGGTGGCCGGAAGCTTTCTCGGCCTGGCGGGCGCCATCGGCTATGGCGGCCTGATGGTTATCGGCCTGCGCACCTGGTGGGCAGGCGCCACGGGCATGAGCCGTCTGTACCTGCACGTTACCCCGGGGCTGCTCGCTCTGGGAGCGGCCGGCGGAGTTCTGACCGCCGTGGCGGCCATCGCGTGGACGCTCCGCGGTTTGTGCCGCAGTTCGCCGCGCACCCTGCTGGCGGGTGTTCTGGAGTCGCACGCGCCGCGCGGCCGCCGCACGCTTGTCACAAAAACCGTCGCTCCCGTCGCGTTTCTCGCCGCCCTCCTAACGCTTCTCGGTTCGGCCTACGGCAGGATCCCGGATGTGCTGGGCTTCTTTGTCGCAGGCTTGCTGCTGCTTGTATCTCTCCTGAGCGTGATGTCCCTGTTGCTCCGGCGACCGCATCCCAGCCCCATTTCCGGGCATGGCTGGCCGGCCTTTTTCAGGCTCGGGGCCAGGAATGCCACCCACCGCCCGGGACGGAGCCTGCTGTGCATCGCCTTGATTGCCTCCGCCACATTCATCATCGTTTCCGTGGAAGCCTTCCGCAAGGACCCGCACGACATTTCGCCGGATCCTCAGTCCGGCACCGGCGGCTATGCCCTGCTGGCGACTTCCGCGCTGCCGGTCGTCCACGATCCCAACAGCGCCGCGGGGCGCGAAGCCTTGGGAATCCCGGCCTCGGAGGTCCCGGAACTCGCGCACGCGGCATTCGTCCCCTTTCGTGAACGCCCCGGTGATGATGCCAGCTGCCTGAATCTCTACGCCCCCCAGGAGCCGAGAATCCTGGGCGCCCCGCAGTCATTTCTGGCGGGCGGGCGCTTTTCATTCCAGAATTCGCTGGCTGCAACCCCGGAAGAAAAAAGGAATCCGTGGCTGCTTCTCGATGCGGAGCTCCCGGAAAGTGTCATTCCCGCCATCGGTGACGCAAACACGATTCAATATGTCCTGCACCTTGCAGTCGGACAGGAGCTCACGGTGCGCGGGGATGAAGGCAGGCCGGTGCGGTTGCGCCTGGTTGCGGCTCTGCGCGACACCGTCCTGCAGGGGGAACTGATAATCTCCGAGGCGAATTTCTTGCGCACCTTTCCGGGCAGGGAAGGCTACCGCTTCTTTCTGCTGGAAGTCCCCCCTGACGCAGCGCCCGCTCTGGCACAGTTGCTGATGGAGCGCCTGTCACAATGGGGTTTTGAGGCCGTCACCGCCGCGGAGCGGCTGGCCGCGTACCACCGCGTGGAAAATACCTACTTATCCACGTTCCAGGGACTGGGAGCCCTGGGTTTGGTGCTGGGAACGGCCGGCCTGGCAACCGTCCTCCTCCGCAACGTGCTCGAGAGACGCCGGGAACTGGCCCTGCTGCGCGCCGTGGGCTACCGGAGAGGCATCCTGTCGGTGATCATTGTTGCGGAGAACCTTGCGCTGATGGTTGCCGGGTTGGCCTGCGGGACCGCCTGCGCGCTGATTGCCATCGTACCGGCCGTCCGCGCGCGCGGCGTGCCTTTTCCTTTTGCCATGGTCAGTCTGGTCCTGAGCGCAGTGCTGGTCGTCGGGCTTGCAGCTTCGTTGCTCGCTGTCGTCGCTGCCTTTCGTTCGCCGCTGCTCGCCTCTCTCCAGTCCGAATGAGTGGGAAGAGAGTAATGAGTGATGAGTGATGAGGGATCCGCTGATGAGTATACGCAACCGCCTTTGCCTGTATCTGCTTGCTCCGTTGTTGTTCGCATTGCACATGAGCCGCTTGGCTGCCGCCCAGGATTGGGCACGTTTCCGAGGGCCGAACGGCACAGGGGTGTCGCGGGCCGCCAATCTCCCCGTCGAGTTCGGGCCGGATAAGGGGGTTGTCTGGAAAACCCCCCTGCCTCCCGGGCACTCCTCTCCGGTGCTGACCGCGACGCGCATTTTCCTCACGGCGCACACCCAGGAGAAGGAGACCTACAAACTGTACGTCCTCTGCCTTGACCGGAAATCAGGGAAGGTGCTCTGGCAACGCGAGGTCCCGCGCGTGCAGAAAGGGCGAATGCAGAACGTCAATGGCCCGGCTTCCCCCAGCACGGTCACCGACGGCACGAACGTGTATGCGTTTTTCCAGGAATTCGGCATGATGGCATTCGATGCAGACGGCAGAGAACTTTGGCGGCTGCCGCTGGGGCTGTTCAATATTTTCTATGGCTTCGGCGCGTCCCCGATTCTGGTGGACGGCTCGCTGATCCTGTCCGTCGACCAGGACCTGAATTCCTATCTGATCGCCATAGATAAAAACACCGGCAAGGTGCGCTGGAAGGTGGACCGGCCCGGGGTGATATCCGGCTATTCGACGCCGACCGTGTACGAGCCGAAAAGCGGCCCGAAGCAGATACTGATTCCCGAATCCTTCCAGCTTTCGGCTTATTCGGCGGCGGACGGCAAGCGCCTCTGGTGGGTGCGCGGCCTGGCGTGTGAGATGAAATCCGTGGCGAGCCTGGACAGCGAGCGCTTGTACATCAACGGCTGGGGTTTCGCGCAGAACCAGCCGGGCCGGCAGGTGGCGACCGTGCCGTTCGAGGAGGGGCTGAAGCGCTACGACAAAAACGGCGACGGGTTCATTGCCAGGGAAGAGATCTCGGGCGCCGACCCGATGGACAGGATGCTGGCACCGAACTATGGATTCGAAGCTTTCGATCTCAATCGCGACGGCAAGCTGACCGCTCCGGAGTGGGAGGCCTTCCGCATGATGATGGCGTCTGAGAACGGGCTGCTGGCGATCAACCTGGGCGGCCAGGGCGACATGACCGGCACGGCCATCCGCTGGCGTTATCAGAAGCCTGTGCCCCAGGTGCCGTCTACATTGCTCTATCAGGGTGTGCTCTTTATGGTGAACGACAGCGGCATTCTGACCTCCTTCGATCCGGCAACGGGTGCCGTTTTGAAACAGGAGCGCCTGAAGGGAGCGATCGATAAATACTTCGCATCGCCGGTCGGCGCCGACGGCAAGGTGTGGCTGATCAGCCAGGACGGCACAGTCTCCGTGGTTACGGCTGAAGGCGATTGGAAAATGCTCGCCGTGAATGCCCTCGGCGATGAAGTCTTCGCGACGCCCGCGATTGCTGAAGGCAGGCTGTATGTCCGGACACGGAGCACTTTGTATTGCTTCGGGAAATAATCCGGTCTGAGGTATGATTAACAGCATCTCGGAGGTGGGATTCCATGCCTAGAAGATTTCTGTTTTTGTGCGCGCTCCTGTGTGTGCAGGCTGTGTGTTTCGGCGGCAACTGGCCTCACTGGCGCGGCCCTAACATGACGGGTGTGGCGGACGAGAAAGATCTGCCGGTGCGCTGGAGCGCAACCGAAAACATCACCTGGAAGCTGGCGATGCCCGACTTCTCGGGTTCAACCCCCATCGTCTGGGACGACCGCGTCTTCCTGAATATCGGCGACGCGGTCGAGCTGTACCTGTGGTGCGTCGACCGCAACAAGGGAACGGTCATGTGGAAAAAACACCTAGGGACGGGCAACGCCAAAGTGCGCAAGCAGAACATGTCCTCGCCATCGCCTGTGACGGACGGCAAAAACGTGTGGGTGATGACAGGGACCGGAGTTTTCAAGGCGTTTGACTTCGACGGCAACGAACTCTGGCAGCGGGACATTCAGAAGGATTACGGCAAATTCGGCCTCAATTGGGGATTTGCCTCCTCGCCGTTGCTGGTCAAGGATCTGCTGTACGTTGAGGTCCTGCACGGGATGAAAACGGACGATCCGTCCTATCTGCTTGCCATTGAGAAGCAGACGGGAAAGACGCGCTGGCGAGTTGAGCGGCCGACGGACGCTGTCGCAGAATCCCCCGATGCATATACGACCCCGGCGCTGCTGCGCTATGGGGACAAGGAGGAGATCGTTGTCAGCGGCGGGGACTATGTGACCGGGCACGACCCGGCTACCGGGGCGGAGCTCTGGCGCGCCGGAGGCCTCAATCCCGCCAAGGACAGGAGCTACCGCATCGTGGCCTCTCCGGTTGTCGCCGACGGTATGATCTATGTGCCTTCGCGAGTCCGGCCGCTGCTTGCGTTCAAAGCAGGCGGGCGGGGAGATGTCAGCCAGTCGCATCTGGCCTGGACAGCCGATCAGGGGCCGGACGTGCCGACGCCCGCCGCCGATGGGAAATACATCTATATTCTTAATGACCGCGGCATTCTGTGGTGCAGGGATGCAAAGACCGGTGTGGAAATCTGGGGCAGTCAGAGAGTCCGGCCGGGTACGTACAGTGCTTCTCCGGTGATCGGCGACGGCAAGCTCTACGTCAGCAGCGAGGAGGGCGTTACGAGCGTGCTGGCGGCCGGCCCTGAGTTCAAGGTGCTTGCGGAGAATGAAATCGTCGAGAACGAGAATCCGGTGTACATGCTGTCATCGATAGCACTATCCGACGGCCAGATTTTCATGCGCACGCAGGGCAACCTCTACTGCATCGGCAAGCGCACCCGTAACTGAGAGGAGGCAGGCCATTCTGTTGCCCGGCGCTACAAAATCAGCTTCAGCCCAAACTGGATCCGCCGCGGATTTTCCGCAGAGGATATCCGGCCGAACGATTGCGAGCCGAGGAAGATGTCCGGCAAATGGAAGTTGGTGTGGTTGAACAGGTTGAAGAACTCGGCGCGGAACTGCAGGTTGAATCTCTCCCGGATCCGGGAATCCTTGAGGAGCGATAGTCCGACATCACGGTAGCCGGGCCCGTCCAGGATGTTACGGCCCGAATTGCCGAAGCTTCCATAAGGGGCAAACACAAAGGCGCCGGTGTCAAACCATTTCCCGGGCCCGGGATTCTGCAGCGCTCCCGAAGCAATCCGGTCGGGGCGGTTGTTGGCGCCGAAGCCCAGGCTGGCCCGGCCGGTGTTGCTGTTGTCGATTTCCGGGAGCAGCGCCACTGTGAATGGCATGCCGCTTTGCAGGGTCACGATCCCGTGAGCGGACCATCCGGCCACCAGGCCGGCGACCAACGGGTTATCAGCGGGGAAACGCCTCCCGGGGCCGAAGGGAAGGTCGTAGGAAAAGCCGGCAGAAAGCCGGTGCCGGACATCGAAGTTGGACCGCCCCTTCTCCGCCCCAAGATTCCCGCTGTTCTGCGGGAAGTTCGCATCCCCGGAGCTTGAGAAGAAACTCGAGCCTTCATCCAGGGACTTGCCGAACGTATACGAGACGGTTGCAGCCAATCCCTTGTAAGCACGCTGTTGAAAACGGGTTTGCAGGCTGTGGTAGGACGAACCGCCCCGGGACTCGAGGAATACGATGTCGGCAAACTGAGGCACGGGCCTGGGATTGGAGCTGAGAGGACTGGCATTCGGCTGATTGATGTCCCGACCTGAGATAATCCTGTTTCCCTTCGAGCCCACATAGCCGACTTCCACCAGACTCCGGGTGCCGAACTGATGTTCCAGGGCCAGGTTCCACTGCTGCATGTAGGGTGTCCGCAGACGGCGGTCGAATCCCAACGCAGATGCGGGAACCGCCAGGGGATAGTTGGCGGGGAAGGGATCGTTCAGCGAGAGCGGCAGTCCCCGCAACGGGAAATATTGCCTGAAGTCGTAGTAGGGCCTGTTGAAATAAAGCCCCTCCCCGGGTGCCAGGGAGGACTGGTCGTAAAAAATGCCGTAGCCGGCGTGCAGTACACTCCTGCTGGATCCACCTGGAGACCAGGCGATGCCGATTCGAGGCGCCCAGTTGTTCTTGTCGGGCTCATAAACACCCCGGGGAGTGTCGCCTTGCCCGACAGGCACCAGTGCCTTCGTCAGAGGATCATAGGTATTTGCCCGGTTGTAGCGGTCCACCGGCGGAGTGTTGTATTCGTAGCGCAATCCAAGCAGCAGTGTAAGATCGCTCCGCAGCCGGTAGCTGTCCTGCATGAAGAAGTTCCAACTCCGGGCGCGCAGGTGCTGAGGGTTGTCGATCCGTGCCCCTCCTGAGTAGGTCAGCAGCCCAAGCAACAGATCGGCCAGCCCGTTGCCCGTCATCTGTCCGAAGTCGGAGAAGATGAGGAAACCGCGCGACTGAACATCACGAAACGCGTTCTGCTGCAACACTCGGAGTTCCGCGCCCGTTTCAATCAAGTGCTTTCCTCTTGACCACGCAAGCGTGTCGATGGCCTGGAAAACGTTGGTCACGCTGTGCTGCGGATTGTTGTATTCGTCACCGATCGGCGAGAATCCCGAAATCGTGATGGAGCTCAGCCCGAAATCGCGCGGATTCGACGACAGTTCCGGCAGACCGACGGCGCGGTTCAGACTGCCCGTCCTGGTTTCCTGCTCGGAACCGCCGGCTACCCGGTTGAAGGCAAATCGCGCCTGGTTGATGAGATTCGCGGAGAAGGTCTGATTCTCGCCGAGCATCAGGTTTTGCGCCCGTCGGGGGACGCGGGCGCCGAAGCCGGGAACCAACGCGAAACCGGGTCCCGAGAAGGGCTCGTAATAATCCCGGTCGGAAAAGCTGTATCGGCCCACCAGGCTGGACTGATTCGCCAGGGAATGATCGAGGCGGATATCAAAACGGTCATCGCGGTCGCGGAGGATCGGAGAGGAGACATAATTCTGCCCGGGCACAGACCGGTTGGGGAGCGGATAGAGGGCTGCGATGTCAAAGCCGATGTCGTTGATTCTCTCCGCCGGGATCCGGCGGTTCGGAAACGGGAGCTGCGTATACGGGTCCAGCGGTGCAGCTGAAGCGCTTTGCGAGAAATCCCCGGACCGCTCGAGTGCGGTGGGAACATTGGTGGCCTGCGTAATTCCTTCCCGAACCCTGCGTCCCTCGTAGTCGGCGAAGAAAAAGGTGCGGTTCTTGCTGACCGGCCCGCCAAGCGAAAACCCGAACTGGTTGCGCTGGTACCGCGGCGCCGGTTCTGCTGGGAGCGCGAAGAAATTGCGCGCGTCCAGCGCCGCGTTGCGGAAGAACTCATAGGCGGTGCCGTGAAGGCTGTTGGTCCCGGACTTCAACGCCACATTCACCTGGGCGCCGCCGCTGCGCCCCAGGGATGCGTCATAGGTGCTGGTGAGAATCTCGAATTCTCGGATGGCATCCACCGGCGGGTTGATGGCAAACGTGTTGAGTTTGGGATCGTTGTTGAAGACGCCGTCCAGAACGAAGTTGTTGGAATCCGCCCGGGCGCCGCTGATGTTTACCGAGAATTCCCCCCGGATGGATGCTGCCGATCCCTGCGCGGCCGGAGTTGTTCCCGGCAGCAGGAGAGCCAGTTGGAGAAAATTCCGGCCGTCCAATGGGAAGTTCACAATCTGCCGGTTTTCGATCACGGCCCCCCTGTTCATGGCATCCGGCTTTACCAGGTCCTGCGCGACGGTGACAATGATCTCCTCGACCGGCCCGCCCGGCTGGAGCGATGCGTTCACGCGCAGATCCTGTCCGACCTGCAGACTGATACCCCTGCCGGTGAATTTCCGGAATCCTGGCAACTCCGCTTCGATGCGGTAGGTGCCCGGCGGGAGCACCAGGAGCGTGAACTCGCCGTCCGGGCCGCTGAGCGTCCTGCGCGTTTCGCCGGTGTCTTCATTCACGGCGGTCACCTGAACGCCTGCGAGCGAGGATCCCGTGATGTCCAGCGCCTGACCGCGGATGGTGCCGTAAAGCGCTTGCGCGTTCCCGGTTGCCGGGATGAGGAGAATCAGGAATGAGAGCCATGGGCCGAGTCGATTGAGCTTCATAATCCGGTCGGTCTCCCAGGAGAGGTGAACACCGCGTCGAAATAAACCAAGCCACGATGTACGCCAAATGTAAAAGTATGCCACAGCATCCGATGCCGCGCCAGATCACGGGCTTTGTCCGCAGAGCCGGCAGAGGTTTGCCCTTTCGCGGTCTTACGGGGGTGCGATTTGCCTTGACCGCGGCACTGATATCGAACAAAGTATAGCGCAATTCGAGGAGGCATCATGAAATTGGTTGTAAATTTCCGAATCTTGTTGGCGGTGATCGGCGCAGGATTGCTCTCTGCTACCCTGGCGGTCGGCCTTGCACCTGAAGATGCTTACTGGCCGTACTGGCGAGGACCGGCGGCGAACGGCATGGCCGCGGGCGATGCACCGTTGCACTGGAGCGCGACGCAGAACGTCCGCTGGAAGACCGACATTCCGGGCCTGGGCAACTCCAGCCCCGTTGTATGGGGCGATCAAATCTTCCTGACTACTGCCATCAAGACCGGCGCACCGGCCGTTACCGAGACGGCAGCGGCACCCCAGGCCGGCGCGCGAGGGAGGGCTCCTTCAGGACCGCAGGCGGAACACAAATTCGAGGTCCTTTGCCTCGACAGGAAGACCGGCAAGGTTCTGTGGCAGCGCACCGCCACGACCGCGATTCCGCATGAGGGATTCCACCAGACCTATGGCAGCTTTGCCTCGAATTCCCCGGTCACAGACGGCAAAAACGTTTACGCATTCTTCGGCTCGCGCGGCATGTACTGCTATGACCTGAAGGGCAACCTGGTCTGGAAGAAAGATTTCGGCGTCCAGATGCGCATGAGGATGGCCTTCGGCGAGGGAATGGCCCCGGTACTGTCCGGCGATCGTCTCATCCTGGTCTTCGATCACGAGGGGGATTCCTTCATGGTTGTGCTCGACAAGACGACCGGCAAGGAAATCTGGCGCACCGCACGGGATGAAAAGAGCGGCTGGGCCGCACCCCTGGTTGTGGACGTAGCCGGCAGGAAACAGGTTGTGGTCAGTGCGACCAAGAGAGTGCGCAGTTACGACCTGGAAAACGGCAAGCAGATCTGGGAATGCGGCGGTCTCGGCGGCAACACGATTCCCCAGCCTGTGCGCCAGGATGACCTCATCTTTGTCATGAGCGGATACCAGAACCCTAACCTCATGGCGATCCGTCTCGGCCGCGAAGGCGACCTGACCGGCACGGATGCCGTTGTGTGGAGCCAACCCAAGGGGAATTCATACACCCCTTCTCCGGTGATCTTCGACAACAAGCTGTACGTGTTGACCGATACCGGCATGATCAGCTGCTACCACGCGCGCACCGGCGAGCCCTACTATCATCAGGTCAGGCTGCCGAAGACCTACAGCTTCAAGTCCTCTCCCGTCGGCGCCAACGGCAGGCTTTACCTGGCGAGTGAGAACGAGGACGTCATCGTGCTGCGCATGGGGGAGAAGTATGAAGTCCTGGCGACGAACACCATGCCGGATCAGATGTTCATCGCCACGCCGGCCATCACGGGCGGTGAGATCTTCCTGCGCAGCAGGACGAGTCTCTATTGTATTCGCGAGCAGTGACGGGCAGGCCGCTAGATCTGCCTCTTCTTCTGGGCGAGCATGCCGACGAGGAAGTAGAAACCGATCATGGCGAGGGTCAGCTGCGTGTTGCCTAGTCCGGCGAGGAACTGCTGCAACAACCGGGTCGCTAACACGGTCAGCGCACCGTAGCCGAACGCGCACACAATCATAAAAACCAGGACCCTGACCATGACAGGCCAGGTCTTGAACGCCTGCTTGACCAGGTCGTTGATAGCCTTGCCGTAGAGCACGAGGACGCTCGCCACCACCGCCAAAGCCACCTCGTCGATATAAGGCCTGATCCAGTTTGCGCCGATTTTCGCCAACAGGTTTGCCATAACGTCCATAGGATTCTTCTTATACAACCTCGATGGCGTCTTCGGGGCAGGCGGGGAGGCACATATCGCAGCGTGTGCAGAGGTCGTCCGCGATCTTATGGATCTGATACGGCCGTGCCGGAATGGCGCTGACGGGGCAGACCTGGGCGCACAGCGTGCAACCGGTGCAGTTGTTCAGAATCCGGTAGTGTATCAGCGGTTTGCACACCGCTGCCGGGCAGTGGCCGTCGCGGATATGCGCTTCGTACTCCTCGCGGAAGTGCCGGAGCGTCGTCAAAACCGGATTGGGCGCGGACTGGGCCAGCCGGCAGCTGCATCCTTTTCTGATCCTGTCGCTGATGTCTTCCAGAGCTTTCAGGTCCCCGGCCTTTCCCTTGCCGTCGCAGATATGCTCCACCACTTCCAGCAACCGCCTGACGCCTTGCTGACATAACGGGCAGCAAAAACCGGCTTCGGATTGCGCGAGGTGCAACGAGAAATGCAGGAAGTAACGGGCAATGTCCGCCGCGCAACTGTGATCGTCCAGGACCAGCAGTCCTCCCGATCCCAGCGAGGCGCCGGCGGCCGCCAGTTCCTCGTAATCCATGCGCGTGCCGGCCAGGGACGCCGGCAGGCAGCCGCCCTCGGGGCCTCCGATAAAGGCCGCCTTGAATCTCCTGCCACCCTTCACGCCGCCGCCGATCTCTTCGACGATCTCGCGAAGCGTGATGCCCATGGGCACTTCGATCAGACCGCCGCGGCCTACCTTTCCGGTGAGGGAAAACAGCTTGGTCCCCTTCGATTTTTCCGTCCCCATGGCGGCAAAAGCCTCGGGCCCCGCGCGCAGGATCCATGGCAGGCAGGCGAGCGTCTCGATTCCTCCTGCGGGCACGGACAGCCGGCCGTCCTCATAGCCGTCCTGCTGCGCGCGCAGTGCGAAGCTGAAGCTGCTGCCCAGGATGCGATCTCCCAGGAATCCCTGTTTTTCCGCTGTGGCGATTGCCGCGCGCACGGTGTGCAGGGCAAACGCGTGTTCGGCGCGAACCAGGATGGCTCCTTCATGGATTCCGGCAGCATACCCGGCGATGGTCAAGCCTTCAATGATGCGGAAAGGATCGGATTCCAGCAGCATCCTGTCGATGAAGGAACCCGGATCGGCTTCATTGCCTTCGCAGATGATGCTCTGGGGGCGCGGGCTTGCGCTCCGGGCCTTGTCCCACGGATCTGCTGTCGGGAGTCCTGCCCGGTCGCGGTTCCTGAGTCCGGAGGCGCGCACTCTGGCGATCACTTCTTCAGGCGATAGGCGCCGCAGGCACTCCTCAAGCGCGACGAAGCCCTTCCGCCGGCGGTATTCCTCGATGGACAGCGGCTCGATCTCGCCGCAGTTCTCCAGCACGAGTCGCGCCTGCTTCTTCGAGTCCGGGGCGGCAGCGAGGTCCGGCTCCGGCAGAGGCGCCCAGGCATCATCCTCGAGCAGCCGCGCCTTGAAGCTCCGGATCTGTTCACCGATCCTGCGGGCGAGCCCGTGCGGTTTCAGGTGCCTGCGGACGATCTTCCGGACGTCCCCGGGCCTGACTTGTCCGTACAAGGTGCTGTGCCCGTCTGCAACGACCTCGATCAGCGGCTCGCTGTGACAGGAGCCATTGCAGCCGACCGATTTCACCGTCGCACCACCGCCCAGGGATGTGACTGCCTCCTCCAGGGCAGCCCGCACCTGCTGAGCCCCGGCGGCGATGCCGCAGGAGGCTAGCCCGATGCGGATTTCGACCTGCCCGCTTTCCGGGGAAACAGCTTCCGGGAGGCCATACCGGCCGTTGCCGTCGCCTCCTGCGTGACTGCCGCCGGCAGGCCCTTTGCCCGCAGCCAGGGCGCTCAACCGCCCGTAGATCTTTTCGTCGAGCGGCTGGAACACATAGGGCATGGCCACAGCGCCCTTGCCCGCCTTCTTTCGCTCCGCAACCGCAATGGGACACTCAGGCAGGTCGCATGGGCCCTTGCGGACGTACCTCTTGCATTCCCTTTGGCCCAGCTGGCAGTACTCTTCATCGGGGGCGGGGGCCTCGACCACCGGCGGGGCCGCCGCGCTCCTGTCCGTATATTTCAGCAGCCACGCGGGCAGACCTCTCCACTCCCCCGGACCGGGGCGGAGCCATTTGAACCAGGCCAGAAAAATCCCGGCCGTGATCAGCAAAAGCAGGCTGCTGCGATTGTAGATACTGCGTCTGCGAACGGCGGCTTCGTGCTGGCGGTCCAGTTCCGGCTGCAGGATTTTCTGGATTTCCGTGTCGGTTCTGGCTTTCTCTTTGAGCTCGTCCACGTAGGCTTTTTCAACCGGGGCAACGAGGCGGGCGTGGATGTGTGCCGAAAGCAGCCAGACGGCAGCAACCAGGGCGGCACATGCCGCTGCTATGCCCACCCAGGACTTGGCGATGGATTTCCAGCCGGTGCTTTTCATCACGACACCTGAATCAGCGAATCGCCGCCGCCCGGCGCGGCCTGTGGCTGCCGATGACGCGGGCACGATTCATAGCAGCGGGCACAGGCGACGCACGAAGCCCGGTCGGCCCGCAGATTGCGAATGGCTCCGTACGGGCAGGCTTCGGCGCACAGCCCGCAGTCCAGTTCCTTGTCGGGCGTGATCTGCACGTTTTTCCAGGCGACCCGCGACAAAAGAGCCAAAATGGCCCCGTAGGGGCAGAGCCAGCGGCAGTAGGGGCGCCCAAAAAACATGCCGAGCAGCAGGAGACCGGCGCCGATTGCCAGCATGTGGAAAGAACCGGATACACGGAACAGCCCGACAAAGGGGTCCCACTCGCAGATGAGGAATCGCCGCTGCTGATACAATCCCCAGCCCGCGAACAGAACGGCAAGCCCCAGATATGCGTAAGGGAGGAAGCGCAATGCACGGTCGAGCCTTTCCGGGACTTTTGTCGGGCGCAGGAGGACCAGGTCCTGGATCGCTCCGTGCGGGCAGACGCTCCCGCAGAAAACGCGTCCGAACAGGAGGGCGGCTGCCAGGGGCAGGAAGAAGAAAGCGATCACCCCGATGGAAATCAGGTAGCGGGAGTCGACGAGAGCCAGGGTTACGTTTTGAATGGAGCCGATCGGGCAGATGCAACCTCTGCGGAAAAAACCGAAATAGGCGAGGGCGCCGATGCTGAGCAGCAGCACGCCGTTGCGGCTGCGGCGCTTCAGGATCAGCCATGAACCCGTTCCGAGGGCGGCCGCCAGGGCGGCGATGTCGAGGATGCGGATCCAGTCGGCGCGCGGTTCCGGGTGCTCCGGCGTCGGAAAGCCGTAGGCTCCGCCAAAGTCAGGCGGCTTTCTCTGGTACTGGGCGAAAAGCACGCTCGATGTCAGCAGTGCAAGAACGATGAGCACCAGCCAGGCGGGCTTTGGCGCGTGGCGGCCTCCCGCATCGGTTGTATACGTCGGCTCGCCTGTGCAGAACAGCCGGCGTTCCCGGCGGCTTCCATTCGAACGCCGGGACGGGCATCGATGTTCAGGCATGCTTACCTTCCTCAGCGCTCCGTGCAGGGGAAATGCCGGGGACCGGAACCCTCAGGATGGCTAGAGCCGGGCAGGCGATCATAATGGCGCATTCGTTGCACTCGACGCAGCGGGCGTAGCGGATTTCAAGCCGCAAGGATCCGTTGCCCATGGGGGGCTTGCAGGCCTTCACGCATTTGCCGCAGCCGTCGCACCGGGTTTCGTCGATGGTGTACTCGTAATAATTGTTGTTGGGATCCTCTTCGTCGACCTTGCCCACCACGCGCCGCTTGAGAGCGTCCTGAGGGCAGACCTTGCCGGAAGGTATGCCCCTTTCGTTGGGCGCACTGTTCACGTCGAAGTAGGCGGGGCAGAGCATGCAATAGCCGCACTTGTCGAATTGGTTCACCGCCTTGACCGCCGAAAAGCTCAGCACACAGGAAGTACGGCACAAGTCGCAGGCGGTGCACTTGGCAGGATCGACCTGATATACGGCGTTGCCCGAAACCCTGTGCGTGAGCAGACCGGCGGCGCCGCCGATGGCGGCAAAGCCGATAATGCGGCAGGACCGGTCGATGAATTGGCGGCGGGTGCTTTTTTCGCTCATCCGCGTGTCACCTCATAAAGTTGCCCATCTGCCGGCGGGTGAAGTCCGCCGGGTGATTCGTTTCCTGTCTTGGCCGCCAACGAGAATATCTTTATCTCGCGGCGGACGGGGTCGGCCGCAAGGATGCGTCCCTTCGAGTCCAAAGCCAGGTGTATGTGTATGCATTCGGGATCGAAGTTTTCCGGGCCGATGACCGCCAGCAGCTTGCCGTCGGGCTCATACACCTTGACCCTGGAGATCATCTTCTCCGCGGTGACGATCCTGCCGTCCGGCGCGATCGCCAGGTTTACGGGATTGCAGCAGCCCACGAAGTCCTCGGGGTTGGCCATGCCGAATTTGCCGAACCTGCCGAGCGGCGCTCCGTCGATAGTCCATGCGGTGACCTGGTGCCGTCCCGTATCGGTTGCACGGACCACACCCTTGGCATCGACGTCGAAATCGAGGCTTTTATTCGGCAGGATGAAGCTGCCGGTCTTGCTTTGGGTGCCGATCACGCCAAGCTGCCGGCCGCTCCGGTCATAGCGCCGAATGATGCGCGCGTCGGCGTCGGCCACGAGAATTTCCTTGCCATATGTCTTGATGGCGGTAATGCGGGCCGGAGCCTTGGCATCACCCGCCGCAAAGCCGCCCAGGCGGGCGCCACCGGCGTCATAGATCTCCACGAAATTACCGGCTCCGACACAGACGCTCCCGCCGGGACCTGCGGTGAGGCATCCGGCCTTAGCCGGTGCCTGCCACCTGCCGACGACCTTGCCGCCGGCGCCGTAAATCCGCACCTCTTCATCACCCAGGGCAAAGATCCTGTCATCAGTGCCGACATCGATTCCAACCAGCGAACGGCGGAATGGGTCTGCCGACGAGGTCCCGCCCAGGACTGCGGTCAATGCATACTTGCGTTCGAGCTTCCCGGGAGATTGTGCCGGTTTGCCGGATTGACTCCCGAGACGGCCTGCAGCGGCTCCCGGTTCCCGCGGAGCAGGTCGGGCGCCAGGGGGGGTGCGAAAGGCAGCTGTGACAAAAGCAGAGAAAGCGCCCGCAATCCCCACCGGCCAAAACCATGATTTGTCGAGGCGGTCGCGCAAACTGAACTGTCTGGGTTCAACGTTCTTCGGATTCATGAAACTCCCGTCGGAACCGCGCGACACCGGACGATTGCCGCAGCTTCAGCAGTTGCGGCAATGCCCCTGTGGTCACAGCGGTTGGATTCTGTCGCGATTACTTCCCGCTCCCCGACTGGCCCACCTGGAGGCAGACCATATGGGAACTGTCGCGGATGATCAGCTTGCCGTTGGAGAGGGCCAATGGGCCCCACACCTCTTCCCCACCGAGGATCTGGGCGCTGGCGAGTTCCTTGTATTGCCTGGTGTTGGCCTCAATGAGGCGCAGCATGCCCGTGTCGCCGTCGAGGACGAAGAACATGCCGTCGGCGAGCATGAATCCTCCGAGGCCGAATGTCCGGGTTGCGGCAGTATCTCCTGAAACGGCCGGACTTTGCCAGACCACCTTGCCGTCCAGTCCGACGCAGGAGAACCTGCCCTTGGTTTTGCTGCTCACGGCGAAGAGATGATTCTGATACAGGATCGGCGTGTGGACTTCGGAGTTGAATTGCGCGCTGGTCAGCCCATAGAGTTTCTGCACGGTAAATCCGGAAGCGCCTTTCTGGATCTGGATCATCATACTGCCCGCCTCATACCCGCTGGTGATGAAGATCCTGCCGTCGCCGATCGAGACCGGTGAGGGACAAGCCGCCATCTTCGTCATGAACGGGATGCTCCAGAGGATCTGCCCATCCGCCGCGGCAATGCCGACCACCTTGTTGGGTGTCATGTAAAGATATTGCTTGACGCCGCCTATGGTCGCGGGCATGAGCGAGGAATGCGACATCAGGTCCTTGCCGGGATTGGGCGAGCGCCAGATCTCCTTGCCGGTTGCCTGGTCGAAGGCGACCGCCAGGGCATCGCCTCCGGTCGCCAGCACCACCCGGTCGCCGTCGAGGAGAGGATTCTGGCCGGCATACCAATTCGGGATGGTGGCTTTGTAGTCCTGGACGAGGTTTTTCTGCCACACCAGCTTGCCCGTTTTGATGTCCAGGGCATGGAAGCGGCACTTGGGATCCAAAGAAAAGACCAGTCTCGTGCCGATCGCAGGCACCGTGCGGGTGATCGCGTGGTTGGGACGGATCTCGACCGCGTAGCTCCATTGCCAGATGTCCTTCCCGTCGGCGATGGAAATACAGCGCACCAAGTGCTCTTTTTTCTCCGCGTTATAGTCGTTCAGGTAGACTCTGGCGTCCTTGATTGCAGCCCCGGCGTAGCCTTCGCAGACCGGGATCTTCCAGAGCACCTTCGGGCCGCCGGCAGGCCAAGTTCTCAAAAGACCGGTTTCAGTGGAGATATTGTCCCGATTGGGACCTCGAAACTGAGGCCAGTCCGCTCCCAAAACCGTGACAGCAGTTATGATGACAATAGCAGACGCGCGATAAAACATAAGTGTGGGCTCCTGTCAACGTGCGGCCTAAAATCCCCAAGGCTTACCTATAATCTTTTCATTTATGAAATCCGGGTTCAAGTGAAAACATGGCGAAAAGCCCTATTGGTTCAGGAGGTTCGATGTGATGCGCAGGATCGGGAATCTTTCGGCTTGCTTCCTCCACACGGCGGGGATAAGAATAACCCGAAAGTCCGGTCATGAGAGCATGTATGGACTTATGCGCGGAGGGATGGTCCGCGATCGGCAGCGGCCACAAAATCTCAAATGCACGGAGGATCGGCAATGAAATGCGTTCGATGCGGAAACGAGAACGCAAGCGCGGCGCGTTTTTGCGCAAAGTGCGGGGCCTCCCTGAGCTCCGGATCTATCTTGAATCAACTGACTCCTGATATGGAGAGCACGCGCCGGCAGGTGCGTGAGCACCTGGCGTCAACCAAGGCATCCATCGACGCTCACATCGCCCAGTACTCCTCTCCGCTGCGTGCTGCGGCAGAACCGGCCACCCCTGCGCCGGAGCCGGCTCCGGCTCCAGAGCAGGCACAGGCACGCGCACCCATGCATCCCGTGGAAATGTTGGGCCTGTTGTTGCCATCGGCCGACGATATCGAGCAGTCAAAAATCATCGTCTTCTCGAGCTCTTTCATCAAGCTCAACGCTCTGTATGCCAGCCGTCTTGCCGGCGTCAATTTTACTTGTGAGATGCAAGACGAAACGGTAAACGCCTTCGCCACGGACCACGCCGTCGAGCTTGCGAGCGGCCAAAAGCTGGAACCGCCGGCGATCGTCTTTTTGGGTGGGCTGGCCTTCGTTATCCGTTTGACCGCGGCGGCGATATCCGTAACCATCCGGTCCAGGGAAGGGATGCCGGGCAACAAGGAGACAGCCCTGGATGCTACGTTCCGTGCGGCCGGCAGTTGCCTGGCACAATCCGGGGGCAAATTCGATCTTGGTATGCTGGGGGAGATATTTGAAAAAACCATAGGCTATGAGATTCTCGAAGGCGACAACCGTTTTGCAGCGCTGGCCCGCTCGATGTCGGCATCCATGGAGATGGCTGTCATTGCCCATGAAGCCGGGCACCTCGCATTGGGTCACACGCTGGGCTTGGCTGCCAACTTCGATGTGGCGCGCAACCAGGAGCGAGAAGCGGACAGCTTTGCTTCGTCAGTGCTCTCGGCGAGCCCCTTCCGCGAGTACCTGTTTCTCGGTCAGGTCTTTATCACGCTTCTGTTTTCGTGGATGGATCATGTCGCACGCCGCAAGGACCCGACCTCACACCCGCTGGGGCGGGAGCGGTTTTTCAACATCATGACCAACAACACAACTGCAGCCGGCGAGGCTGCAGACTACTTCGGCCTCACGCGTGAACGCCTGATTGCGCTCCTGCCTCCCGAGGATGCCCAGGCCGTGACAATGCGCTTCCTGCAGGGTTCGGGCTAGGCTTTGTTAACCACGAAACACACGAAAACGGAGGGCGCATTCTTTCGTGTACTTTGTGTGTTTCGTGGTTTTCTTGTTGCGTTCTCGGCCTCAGCGGATGATGGGGCCTGAGGCGACTGCCTCGAAGGCACTTCCCGGGACTGTCTTGAGCTGGTTCAAGTCCGTATCGTTCCAGCGCGCATCGGTGGCTCCGGTAAAAAACCAGTCGGAACCGTTGTCGGCAAGGATCATGCCGTATTTTTTCATCGCCGTCAGGATCACTCTTGACGCACCGGTAAACCGGGTGATGTCGTAGCCTGCTCTGAGACGCACCCTCAATCCCATGGGGGGTGCGTTGGGATCGGTATTGCTGCTGGCATAGTGCGTGGCCGGATGGATGAAGGCCCGCTGTGTCGACTGGACGGTGAAGCGGATCGCGTGGTTGATCTGCCCTGCCGCAACCTCATCATAGCGGACCAGGCCCGGCAGGATAGGAAGGCCTGCGGCGTCCGCCGACGTCCAATAGTCGGGACGCAGACGGTTGGAACGGAGGTCAAACACCGCTCCGGAACCGCAACTCCAGCCGGGCCCCACGTAATGGGAATCATAGGTCTCGTAGAGCAGGCCGTTGTCTTTATCCAACACCAGAATGTGCCGGTCACCAGTGGAAGACGGGCCGCCTTCGATAGGGGCATCGGGTGGAATGGGGTATGGGCCAGGGTCGCTTTCGTCCGCATAGTAAAAAACCACGGGCACCTTGGGCTGTGATCCGGACACCACCACGAAGGGAATGCCGTACGTGGGGTTGGATCCGAAATCCGGGTGGAGTAACTTCGTGCTGCCGTTCATGTGGCTGATGTAGTTGGCGGAGTTCGGATCCACAGGATCGCTGGAAATGTCCCGGTTCCAGGGATTGTCGGCAGGAAAGATCTGACATCCGGCGATCTGGGGAGGGCCGGATGGTGAATCGGGGACACCCAGAATGCGATTCACGAGCAGCTGCAGATCCATGACGTTTACTGCACCGTCGCCGTTGAAATCCGCTCCTCCTCCGCCGGCTCCCGACAGGATGGCATTCACCAGGACCTGCAAGTCCAGGACGTTGACCGCGCCATCGCGGTTCAAGTCGAAGTCCGGCTGCTGGGGTTGAGCCGGCAGGGTGATGGAGCAATAGACGAGTGCGCCTGCCGCAAGAGCTGAGGCGAATCCATGGCAAAGCCTTTTCGCACGGCATTGCAGCATGACATCTCCTGAACCGACAGATGCAGCTTATCCGAAGTACCCCGACCGGAATGTGACGGCTCTCACCGGGACGGGGGACAGTCACCAGTGTCCCCCGGAATATTGCAGGGAAGAAGCTGGTTGCGGCGTGCACCTCAGAACATGCCGTGCTCATTCACTACGTGTTCCGGTTGGAACTGCCCGATGTCCCACAATTCCATGATTCGGAGGCCCTCGAAGCGGAACACATGGACAACGGCCATGTCCTGCTTCTGAGCGCGCAGGCGCAGGCGGGAATGCACCATAACCAGATTGCCTTCATGCAGGGCGTGCTGCACTTCAAGAACCTTGTCCGGGTTTGCGCGAGCATCCTGATCCATGGCAACCCTCAACGACTCGGCATCGCCGTGAAAATGGGGATTATGGTGGCGGAAACCCTCGCCCACGAACCGATTGTACGCCTCCTGCACATTGCCCGAAACGACGAGTTGCAGAAATGCGGTTGCAGCATCTTTGATGGGTGGGATCTCGTTCATAGTGTCTATTCCTATCCGGCGTTCTTATCTTCCTGCATCATGCCGAAGATATTCCCCTCGGTGTCTTTGCAGTATGCAAGCCAGCCGACGCTCTTGATTGGCATCGGTGACAGTATAGCCAGGCCTGCCTTTCTTTCAGCGTCGTCGCTCGATGCCGAGGAGACGATAGGCGGCTCTCCTCAGTTCGTCGAAATCGGGTTTGACCACGAAGTCGTCCGCGCCGGCCTTCAACACCTTGGCCTTAAAGTCGGATGAGTCGCCGAAAACGGCGATCTTGACCGCGGCCAGTTCACTTGAGGACCGGATTCGTCCGAGGATTTCCCGGCCCAGGCCAGGGGCCTTGAGGTCGAGGATGATCAGATCAGGCCGGACACTGCGACACGCGGTCACGATATCTTCGGCCGTGTGGGTGACGCGGGTGGCGCAGCCAATCCGGGCGTCCACGGCGAGATTTGCCTTCAGCTTCCGGAGCATGCCCTCCTCGTCGCCGACAACCAGAACGTGTTTTCTTTTCTCGTCGAACGGATCCAGGACGGTGGTAGGGATGCCGCGTTCGTCCATGAATTCAATGAGACTTTCGCGCGGGACGCGCAGTGCTCCCTTGTTGCCGTGGAGCCTGTAGCCTTTGAGCTCGCCCTCTCTATACAGTCTGAGGACCGTGGGAACAGACATCCCGCAAATGCGGGCGACATCAGCTGAGGTAAAGAACATCTTCATGGTTTGAACCCCCGGAACGCGGAGCAAGACCGAGCCTGCAATGCCAGAATGCTGCCTGATGCTAAATTGCTAATCTGTGAAAGTCAATAAAACCATAAAAATGATAAAGCGCGCCAGCGAACTCTGAGTCTCCGGCGCATCTCCATCTTGCCGTTCTTCAACCTCAAAAGATCAACAGGACATGGAAAGCCATCAAAGACGGGAAAAACTGCGGGTGTCCACAGTTCCATTTGAAAAAGGCTCGCCTCTCGACCGGCGTAGGATGCCGTGACTGCAGGCGGGACTGTGGGGACAGTCACGAACGGCACGAAGTTAAGCAATATCTCCTGCAGAACGTGGACGTGGATCTGGACGTAGTCCTCGACCTGGACAAGGATTGAACATTGATTGCTGGATATCAGGCCCGTCTCGGACAGGACCATCCCCGTCCACGTCCAGGTCTACGTCCAGGTCCATGTCCAAGTCGAGGTTTTGCATAAATATTCCCTTAACTTCGTGCCATTGGTGCCTGTCACCGAATTTCAACGCGGCCGGACACCCTGGGTTCGAGCCATGCGCCTTGTGCGCCAAAGCCGCCGCGCCCCTGACCCGGGCCTTGCGGCTGCGCTGCAGGTGCTTCACCCGACTGAGCCGCCCGCAGCACGAGACGCCTGATGCCGGAAATATTCACCTGAACCGGGTGGACGGTTCCCGACTTTTTTAGCGGATCGCTGCTCCAGAGTTCCTTGCCGTCGCCCACTACGGAAAAAACGAGCGCTCCGTTGTAGTTGTCATCGACGCCCACGGTAGCCGTAAGATTGGCGAAAATGCCGGCGACGTCATACTCGATCTCTGAGCCGGCCCGTGCGCTGATGCCGCCTTCGTAGCGCTTGCCGCCGACCGTGAGGCCGCCGGCCGGACCTCCGCGCCCGCCGCCGCGCCCACCGCCCGTGGAGGTACGCACGGGCTCGAGCGTCGTCAAGAGAACATCGTTCGGCAACAGGGATTGCAGCGTGAACTTCAACTCCGCCTTCTGATGGCGCGGGCCGACGGATCCGTCGTACCAGATCGCTTTGACCTCCGCCGTGTAGGTGCGCGTGGGATTAAGGCCGCGCAAAGGGAAAGTGGTGTTGCCGGAGTAGCCGAGCAGTGTGCCGTCAAGATAGACCTGGTATCCGGCATTCAGATAGTACTGAGCACCCCAGCTGAAATTGCCGCCGTCGAGCCCCACCGGTTCGACGCGCAGACCGCTGGGCGCCTGGGTGGGATAGGAATACGCATCTGCGGGTTCAAAGACAACGTTCCAGCTCACTTCGGCGGTTGCTGGCGAATCGATTCGTACGGAAGCCCAGCCCTGGTGATTGACCGGTTTCACTGAGAGCGCTCCTGCGGCTGTACGTGCGTTCGTGGATTTGATGGCGAAGTTCCTGTTGCGCGGGAACGCGAAAAACAGTTCGTAGGGATCGTTCTTGATCACCTTGCTTCGGCCGGTGAAGGAATTGCCGGGGCCTGAACTCAGGCTTTGCAGATCCACCCAGCCCTGAGTCATGTGACGGTTCGTGGACACCAGCTGGATACTCCCGTTGCTGGGCATGAGTGTCAGAACGCGGCAACTGGTGGTGGGCACGGTAAGGGCCATGCCGGCTTCCCAAGCCCCCAGATACTCTTTGTTCCAGAAGTCGAAAACGTGCACCGGGCCGCTGCCGGCAATCCCCAGTTCCTTCCAGTTCAGGTAGATGTGCTCCGGTCTGGCCTCGCTGAAATTGAATACGCCGACAACGTCGTAGCTGCGTCCCAAGTGATTGACCTTCAGATCCCAGATGCGCTTGTTCTGGCGGGAGGGAAACAGGTCGAGCGGCCGGATGTCGACCGCCGGATATACGCGGCGCAGGAGTTCCACACGGTCCCCGGACAAATCCATGAGCCGGTCGCTCGACATGAGCGCCTGGCCGGTCAGGCCTTGCAACGTGGCCCAAACGCGCGCCTGGTCGAGAGTCAGCGGCGGCCGCACCAGCATCGTGTCGGGATCGGTGTACCAGACAATGTTGTGCAGATAATAGGACTGCATCGTGGGTCCGAGCGCTGTGAAAAATCCGCTCCAGCTCAAGACCACGTCGCCGCCGGTGCGCGAGCCGTTCATGAGCCCCACACCCTCCAGCGGCAATCCCCAGCAACCGAGCAGGTAGCGGCTGGGGCCGATCGCAGAGCGGATCGAATCCAGCGTGTTGCGATAGAGGAGATCGATTTCCCCGGGATTCTTGATGAACGCCTTCGCCCGGTTGAACTCGGTAACCACCGTCGGCTGGCCGTCGATCTTGAAGTAGTCGTAGCCCCACTTCACCATCATGGCAAAAAGGTCCTTCAGGTACTTCTGCGTCTCAGGTACGGATGGATCCACGAGCCATTTGCCCTCCCAGGACTCTGATGCGGAGGTGCCGTCCGGTTTGAACATGAAGACGCCCGGATTCTTTTTGACGACGTCCTCGTTGGACTGCCCGTGCGGCGCGATCCAGATTCCCGGTGTCAGTCCCAGGGACTTGATGTGCGCCGCCAGGCCCGCCATCCCGTCGGAAAAAGCCTTGTCGACGCCGGTCCAATCGCGCGAGCCGTGGCGCCCTTCCTTGGTTTCAGCCTGCCAGCCGTCGTCGACCTGGACGTATTTGGCGCCGTAGTCCTTCAGGTTTTTCGCAATCCATTCCGCATTGCGCTTGACCTCGACCTGATTGATGTCCTGGTAGTAGTAATACCAGGTGCACAAACCCGACGGGGGGAGGGGAAATATCGACTTGTCGATCGGCTTGTAGAACTTGACCCTCAAGGTGTCCCGGTAATAGTTCTTCATGACCGTGCCGTCCTTAAGCGTAAGGTCGTCTTTGGCCGGGTCGAAAGTGCCGTCGGCAAGGTCGGTCTGCACGTCGCCGAGCGTCATGACAAACAGGTCTCTGTTGCTTCCGTCGCGGACGCGCGCCGGAATCGGGTGCGGCCAGGCCTGACGGGAACCGGTCTTGGCTGCCGGCAGAGTCGGCGCGGGTTTTGCCGCCGGAGTCTGTGCCAGCAGAATCCCGCATGCCAGGAGCAGAGTTGCCAGAAAGCAGATCGATCGTCGCATTTCCCACTTCTCCTTCATATCAAGACACGTAAATTTAATTATCTTAACTATTTATCGCCAATGTAATGCAGAAGGCTGCTGCGAGTCAAGTGAGACGCAATCGGACGTGTCCCTCAGGGCAGACCACCTAAAGCCGTGGGCTACCAGTATTCCGCTATCGCATTCATGGACACCCACAGTTCTCTGCATCTTTGGTGGGTGTCCATGTTCTTTCCTTGAAGAAAACAATGAAATTCCAGAGTCTTCCTTTTGGCAGGGCCTTAAATGCTGATATAATGAAAGATATGAGGTTTCGTTGATCTGTCCCTGATCCCTACGGACAGGAGCGTGCAATGAGTTACTGTGCCATTTGTGGAAGAGAACACGACCAGGACCTGCCCTGCGCCTGCTTTAGCGGCACAAGCCAGGTGTTGCGCGCTGCAGGGATGAAGGATGGCCGCCAGAGGCCCGATACCGACTATAGGAGGCTTGCGAGACTGGCCGACAGATGGTTCATGAGACTGCTGCTTGCGTTTCTTGCCGTGGTGGCTACCGTATATATCCTCTCAGTAATCCTCAGAAGGACCTCTTGGTAGAGGGGGACAGTCACCAGTATCCCTCGACATCTGAGTCAAGGGACACTGGTGACTGTCCCTCCCTACGGCCACAGGGCGTCGCGGAGGCCGGAAGTGCGTTCGGTGCGGCGGACGGCGGCTTCGACGAAGACGGGGCGGCTGCCCCAGATTCCCACCCTGCGACTCGCGCGGGTGATGCCGGTGTAAATCAGTTCGCGGGTCAGCACAGGCGACGGGACGGGCGGAAGGATCAGGAGGACGCGGTCGAATTCCGAGCCCTGGCTCTTGTGGACCGTCATAGCGTAGACGATCTCATGCTCCGGGAGACGCATCGGCAGGAGCTTGCGGAATCCGCCTCCTTCGGCAGGGAAATAGACCCTCCTTGGCGCGTCCGCCGCCGGATCCCGGGCGGCGGCCAGGACGATACCGACATCGCCGTTGAACAGCTTCTGCTGATAGTCGTTGACGGTGATCAGCACCGGCTGGCCATGGAACCAGCGCTCGCGCGGCTCGATCAGGCCGGCGCGTTCCAGAATGTTCATGACCGCCTGGTTGACGGCCAGCACGCCGAAGGGCCCGCGGCGCACGGCGCACAGGATGCGGAACCGGTTGAACGATTCGAAGACAGCCTCCGGCGCAGAAGTCTCGAGATACGGGCTGTAGCATTCGAGGATCACAGCCTCCAGCGCCTGCTCGAGTTGTGCGGGCGGCGGCAGATCCAACCAAGCGATGTCCGTGTACCTGCCGCCGGAAGCCGCCTCCAGGGCATTTTCACCCTCCCCCGCATTCACCAGGCGGCTGACGGCGGCGATGCCGCTCCCCTCGCCGAAACGGTAGTTTTTCTGCAGGGTCACAATGGAATTCTGCAATCCGGCGGTGCTGCCGGGCGCAGGGCCGCACATCAGGTGCTCTCCTGAGCCCTTCTCCACGAGCCGGGCGAAATCCATCGACCATCCGGGCAATTCGCCTGCCCCGCAGATATCGCCGAAAACGGCGCCAGGCTGCACGGATGCCAGCTGATCACGGTCGCCAAGCAGTATGAGCCGGCATTGCGCAGGCAACGCCCGGGCGAGCTTTGCCATGAGCGGCAGGTCAATCATGGAAGCCTCATCCACAACCACGGCCTCGAACGGCAGGGGATTGGACTGGTCAAACCGGAAGCGCGTCGAGTGAGGGATCCAGCCCAGCAGGCGATGCAGCGTCGAGACCTCTTCGGGAATGAGATCAAGAATGCCCGCCGGACACGGCATCTCCCGTTTTGCTTTCTTGACCGACTCGCGCAGGCGTGCCGCCGCCTTGCCCGTCGGCGCCGCGAGCGCAATCCTGAGGCGTAAGTCCCGGGCCTGCTCGAGCAACAGGGCAAGAATCTTAACCACGGTCGAGGTCTTGCCGGTGCCCGGCCCGCCGGCAATCACAGCAAGTGTCTTGCAGACCGCCGCGAGCGCGGCGACTCTCTGATAATCGGGCTGCTCGCCGCCGTAACCGGGAAACAAGCGGTCGAGCCCGCTGCGCAGCAACGCAAGATCGACTTCGGGATCCGGTGCCCGGATGCGTGACCGGAAAAACTCCACCAGAATCCTCTCGTAACGCCAGTAGCGATGCAGATAAAGCCGTCCGGAACCATCCAGGATCAGAGGCTTGAATTCCCCAGGCCTTCCGACCGGTTTCGTGCCTTGCAGGGAGGCAAGCCAAACGTCGCACGGCGGGCAGATGAGGGTTGCGGCGGAGTCTTCTTCCTGCCAGGGCTTACCTGCGGCGGATTTCAGGTCCAGGCAGACGTTTCCCTTCTGCACGACATGGCTTGCCAGTGCCGCGGCCAGCCACAACTCAGGAGAGCTGCCGCCATCGAGCTGCAGCATCAGGTCCGCGAACTGCCGGTCTATGGCGTTCAAAACGCCTTCGGCTTTCCATTCATCCTGAAGCACTGTGCCCGCGCCTTTCACCTCCGCCACCCCATAGCATCCGCGGACAACAAGATATTCATGGCCGCGATCCTGCCCGCAGGAGGCAGGTCATAATAGATGCCGGTCCGGGAACCGCGCGCCGGATCGACGCCGCGCAGAAAAACATAAAAGACACCGCCGAAATTCCGTTCGTAACTGTAGCCGGCAAGCCGCTGCTGGAGGAAGCGGTGCAAAGCCACCGTGTATAAATGATACTGAAGGACATAGAAACTGCTTTCCATCGGGTCCCGCAACGCTTCCGGCCTGTAATCGTCGAGCGCCGGGCCCAAATAGTTGGACTTCCAGTCGAGCAGGTAATGGCGTCCGCGCCATTCGAACACGAGGTCGATGAATCCCTTCATCATGCCGCGCAGCGGGGTGAAGCCCAGTTTGCCGAGCCGCTGTGCAAAGCCGCCTGAGACTGGCGCCGCGGGATGGCCGGCGAACACCTTTTGGAGCTGTGGCGGTGTTACGCGGTCCAAGGGAAGGCTGAACTCCATCTCCGTGAGGCGATGGTCGCCGTCCAGTCGCCCCAGTGTGACAGGGCCGTCCGCGCCTTCCAGAGGTACCGCGAGGACATCGCGAACCATACGGCAGACCGGCTCCTGCCAGGCAGGATCGAATCCGAACCTGTCGAGGATTTTCCGCACCGTCTCATCCAGACTGCCAGAGGCCGCAAAATCCAGCTCTTCAAAGACAGCGTGCAGGCAGGACCCGGCCCTCGTTCCCCTGGGGAAATCGAGGATGGATTTGCCGGGCGATACGGAAGACGGAGGTTCCTCCATCGCGAGCGCCGGCGCGGCTGCATCGTGGTCAGGGATTTCGACGGCGTGAGGACCGCCCGCGGTCCAGCCCGAAAAACTGGCCATGCCCCAACCGTGTGAAATCCGGCCGGAGAACTCCCGCGCGGATAGGGAAGGCACCTGAGTGACGGTCTGCAACCAGGCCTCGTCGGAGACATCGGGCACATCGGCGATCTCGATGGTTCCATGGGACCTGCGCGCCAAATCTTCGAGATCTCTCTGGCATTCCCTGTCCGTGAGGTTTTCAAAATGCTGTCGCACGGATTCCGCCAGCCCGCCGGCGCCTTCACTTCCCGGGTAGTGGAACAGGTAGGCCGGAGCGGTCAGGCCGGCATCCCTGACTGCTCCCCAGCAGACGTAGCACCGGTATTTGGCGCGCGTAAGCGCGACGTAGAACAGGCGGCACTGCTCGGCCAACGTCTCGCGCATCTCGACCGACCGGTGATTCGCGAGATCTTCCGAGCCCAGGTCCTTGATCAGGACGGTCCTGTCTTCGGGATCGTGATAGGTGGCCTGAAGCGACGACTTGCCCAGGGCGCTCCACGCGAAAGGGCAGAAGACCACCGGGAATTCCAGCCCTTTGCTCTTGTGGACCGTGATGACCTTCAGCGCCTCATCATCGGTCTCCAGGCGGATCTGCTGCGCGTCCGCATCCTCGGTTGCGCCGGCCTGCTGGGCGGCGAACCATTTGAGCAATCCCTCGATGCCGAGTTTTTGCTGGACGGCGGCATTCTGCAGCAGTTCGATGCAATGAAGCAGGTTCGTGAGCTTTCGCTCCCCATCCGCAAAGGCGAGCAGCCTCGGGCGCACGCCTTCCCGGATCAACAGGGTGCGCGCCATGGTCACGAATCCGCCCGAGGCCCACATTTCACGGTACTCGGCGAATGCCCGCAGGCGCACATCCCATGCGGCGGCATCCTCGGCGAAACGCGCCAACTCGTCGCCGTTCACGCCAAGGGTGGAGGTGGCAAGCGCGGCCTTCACCTTGCCCTCATGGCCAGGATCGGCGAGCGCGGCAAGCAGCCGGGCGATTTCATCCGCCTCATCCGTCTGGAAGACGCTGCCCGTGCCGTAAATCACGCTCGGGACCATCCTTTGACTCAGTTCCTGCTGCATCTGCCGCGCCTGGGCGTTGGTGCGCACCAGCACAGCGATGTCGCGGGGACAGACCGGCCGGCCATCCACTCGCGCACGGCCGTCGATGCCCGCGCGCAGCAGATTCACGATTTCGCCGGCAACAGCGCCGGCCGCGGCATCGCCGGCCGGGCCCTTGTTTATGGGAGCGGTTGCGTTCTCATCCTCGCGGCGCATGAACCGGATCTTCAGTGGCGCGGGGCAGTCCTCGCCGTCAAGTTCAAAACCGGTCTTGCCGGCGGCCAGCGCTGATTCCGCCTCCGGGTAGCGGATTTCCGGAAAGACAAAAGGGCGACTCCGCCGCTGAAAGATGGTGTTAATGGCCGCAACCAGTGCGTGGGTGGATCGCCAGTTCCGGGTCAGCGTGTACTGGTCCTGCACATCCTCGGCCGCCTTCATGTATGCGAAGATGTCGGCGCCGCGGAAGCCGTAAATCGCCTGCTTGGGATCGCCGATCAGGAACAGGGAAGACCGGTCGGTGAAGATGGTGCGGAAAATTTCGTATTGGACCGGGTCGGTGTCCTGAAACTCGTCGATCAGCGCCGCATGGAAACGGTTTCGCATGCTTGCCGCCAGACCCCTGCCTTGCGGTCCGGCGAGCGCTGCCCGCATGTCGAGCAGCAGATCATCGAAGGAGCGCACGTTGCGCTGCTGTTTCCGCCTTGGCAGCTCATGGCGCGCGTAACCGACAAAATCGGCTTTGAGGGCAAGGAGATGGCGGTCGATGGCAGCTTCGAGATCCTCCAGACACTGCGCCAGCGATCCGGTGGCGGTGAAGAACGCGTGGGCAGGCGGCGAGCCGCCTTTCTTCGTGCCCTTCTTTAATCCCGCCGGGCTCAGCTTCTCCAGCCAGTCCGGCTTTGCGGAAAGGATACCGGTGGTGAAATACATGTCCATTTCCCGCAGCCACCGGTCAATGCTCTTGGTCCCGTAGGAACTGCGGTTCAAGCTCGCGTCCGTGCGCAGGATGGCCTCGATCTGCGCTGCATCCTCCCCCCAGATTTTCGCGAGCGCGAGTGCGGCCTGGGAGACAATTGCTTCGAGGTCCCGCACTCCCTCGATGCCGGACCGCAATCCCTCGGGGATGATTTTCAGCAGGGGATTGGCAACGGCTGCGCGCACGAGTTCGAAAAGCTCGGTGCGCAGCTTCTGCACCAGCGCTTTCCTGGCCAGGGCGGCGGATGTCCGATAGAAGTTGATCCGCCAGGCGTCCTCGACGATCTGCTGCCACAGGGAGCTCTGATCCGCCATCAGCTCCGTATCGAACGGAGACGCGCTCTCGAAGGCATTCTCCTGCAGCGCCTTTTGACAGAATCCGTGGATAGTGAAAATGGCCGCCCGGTCGAAGCTGTAGAGCGCTTCCGCCAATGCGATGCGGGCGCCGGCAGGGTTGGCGGTCCGTGTTACGAGAGTCTTCAGAAAGTCGTCGTCTTCCGGCGGACCGCTTTCGAATGCCTGAAGCGCGGTGCGGATCTTGCGGCGAATCCGGTTCTGCAGTTCGGCGGTGGCGGCCTCGGTGAATGTGACCACCAGGATCCTATGCACGGGCATTTGGCGTTCGATCAGGAGCCGCACGTACAGCGAGGCGATGGCATAGGTCTTGCCCGTGCCCGCGCTGGACTCGATCAGCTTGCGCCCGTCGAGATTTGTATCCAGGTGGTCAAACGACTTCATGGCTACCGGTCTTCCCTGTATGACAGCAGCGGTTCCAGAATGGTCATGGCCAATTCCTCAAAGACGGCGTCCAGCGGCAGCACGTTGCCGAATGCCAGCCTGTTGCATGGCTCGTCCGCTTCACCCGGCCATTGCTCGGAGCGCGTGATCCAGGCGGTTTTCGCTGCATCCATGGCTCTGCCCGGCGCCTCATCGCCGAGAACCGCTTCGGCATACGCGAAGGAGGACAAGGGGAAGAAGTGCAAAGGCTTCTTGAGGCCCGACCAGAAAGCCTCGAGAAGCGCAGACAGGTATTCCCTGCTTTCCGGCGCGGGGGAGAACTTGAAGCAGCGATCCTTGCCTGCGAGGACGGTTATGGTGGCGCCCGTTCCTCCGGCTGCGACATTCCAGGCAAGGTGGTCGATCCACGCCGCCAGCTGGTCCTTCGGTTTGATTTTGGCGCACCGGTGATGCAGCATCAGGGCGCCGCGGAAATCACGAATGGTTCCCGACAGGCGAAAGCCGCCGCATTCGAGGTCGATATCCCGCACCGCCGGCGGCATCCCGCCGAGGAAGGGCTGAATGTTGCGGACGAATTCCGAGGCCTGCTGCAGGCTTTCGCCGTACAGCACCTCCCCGACAGTGCCCGGCGGCAGGATCCCGCGGCTCAGGATGACACGTCTGAAACTTGAGACATCTTCGCCTGAGAGCAGTCGCCGGCTGATTTCCTGTTCAATCTCATAACGATCCAACGCGTCCGCGGAAAGCGGCTCGCAATCCTCAGCCGGTGCCGCGGGCTTGTCCAGCAGTATGCCCAGCCGTTCGCGCAGGAAGAATTCCACCGGCTGCCTGAAAAACCTCTTCAGGACGCAAAGGTCCAGTGAGCGCCATTCCTGCGGCGGGTCGGCGGCGGGGAATTTCATGAACGGCGGACGCTCCACGATTTTCTGCCCGCAGGCGCGCAGGGCGTTCAGATTGTCCTGCGAATAGCTGAACAGCCGGCTGCCCGCAGTGAAATATTGGCGGCTGAATGCCTGAAGCGGGTGGCGCACCACCAGTTGCTCCTGCACGGTGCGCGCCGGGGGAGCCGGCACAAATCCCTGATCAATATAGTCGAGCAGCTCGTTAACCAGCGGGGAGGGCGGGATCTCGCTGTTGTCCTGGATGCTCTGGCCCACATGGCTGATGTACAGCCGCTCCCTGGCCGAAAGCAGGGCCTCGAGAAACAGGTAGCGATCCTCGTCGCGCAGGGACCGGTCTCCCGGCATGGGATCGCGCGCGACCAGGTCGAAGCCCGGCGGGCGACCCTGCCGGGGAAATGCATTGCTGTCCATGCCAACGAGCGCGACCACGCGGAAGGGAATGCTGCGCATGGGGAGCATTTCGCAGAAGGTCAGGCCGCCGGTGAGGAAACCCTGGCTCAGGCTTTCCGACTGCAGGTGCTCCTCCAGCCAATGCTGCACCGCCTCGATGCCGAGCGGCTCCGTGAAAGCCGCGAATGCCGCGCCGGATGCGATATCGTGAAGCGCGGAACGGATCAGCTGCGCGTCACGCTCCGAATCTTCGTCGGCAAGCATGAAACGGTCGAGCAGTTCGAGCAGGGCGGATTGCCATTCCTGCGCAGTCCGCGGAGATTCGAGATCCCGGACGTGCCGGAACAAAGCCAGGGAGAAGTCGACGAACCTGCCCAGCACCATGCTCTCGCTTCCCTCGACGTCGTCGTAAGGAAGAATGTTTTCGAAAAACCGGTCCTTTTCCTGCGGCAGCGCATAGCCGAGCAACAGGCGCCTGATGCCCTCCTGCCAGCTGTTTTCATCGAAATGCGGGACCCCGAAGCGGGTGCGGTCCGCTCCGTCAATCCCCCAGCGGATGCGGGTAGTGTCAATCCAGTTCTGGAGGAGATCCAGATCCGCCGGCGTAAGTCCAAACCGGGCACGGATCGGCGGCGATTCCAGGAGGTCCGACACCTCCGTGGCGCCGAAGCGTCCCCGGCACAAACGAAGGATTTTGAGGAATGCCTGGATGACCGTGCTTTCGGACCTGGGAGTGCGGTCCGCGATGGCGAAGGGCATGCGCGTGCGCTCGTTCTCCGGCGTGCCAAAAACCGCGGAGATGTATGGCGCGTAGGTTTCGATTTGCGGCGTCATGACGACGATGTCGCGCGGCTCCAGTCCGGGATCGGCGTCGAAGAGGGACAGGAGGTAATCGTACAGTGCCTCCATCTCGCGCATCGGGCTGTGCACGGAATGGACCCGGACGGATCCATCATCCGCCGCCAGCGGAGTTCTGTTGCCGTCGCGGCCGCGATCGTGCAGTGTGAGAATGTCCGATTGGATGCAAGTCAGGAGACTGCCGGCACCCGGATCGTGATACCTGCCGGACGCCTGGATCTCGTCCTTGTCGAGCAGCAGATTCAAAAACTCCCGGCCCTGCACGCCCATCGATGCAAGCAGCGCGTTGCCTACTTCGACGTGACTTTCCTCCGCCGGCCTGCCGGCCAGGGCTGCTCTGGATTTCTCCCTGTACTCTTGCCGGCGGGTTGCCAGATCCCCCCAATATTCACGGCACGGACTGAGCAGAAACAGGCAGACGCGGGTGTGACGGGACAGGGCGTACAGGATGTCCAGATGAAATGGAGGCAGCACCGGGATGCCGAAGATTGAGATCCGGGCGGGGAGCGCGAAGGCGCCCGCCGCTTCGCTTTCCAGCTTGTCCAGGACCTCACGCCTTTGCGCGGCGCGGTGCCGGTCGGGACAGTCTCTTGTGAGCTCGCGCCACAGTTGCGCTTGCCAGCCGTCCGGTTCCCCGGCCTCCCAGCCGAGAATCATCCCGGGACGGTAGAGCGTATACTGGTCGAAAATGTCGGCGATCTTCCGGCTGAGCTGCATGGCCTTAAGCCCGCCATGGTCGCCGCTCAAATAGTCAGCAAGGCTTTCAAAGCCGGGCCTGATGGTACAGGCAGGCAAGAGGCCCAGAATGCGCCATGCCATTACCTCGGGAGAAAAAAGCGAAACCTCAGGCTGCGGGCCGAGGATCACGGAGAAAATCTGCCTCATCATGGCGTTCGGGAACGGAAAGGAGCCGTTGGCCCAGATGCCTCTGCTGTACGCCAACTGCTGAACCAGCCAGCGTTCGAGGCCTTTGCTCTGAACGAGGATAACCTCGCTGGCGAACGGGGAAGGGAGAGGCTCGGCAACGATCTCCGCCAGGCATTCCAGCAAGACCTCCATCCTGTTGCTGGTATAGACCTCAAATCGCCGTGGCACGCTTCCCTGACTGATCGTCATGATCAGCGAATCTAACCCATCGAACTCCGGGATACATCCGAAATCTGCGAAGCATCGCAAACCGGACATTTCGTTCACTTCGTGCATTTCATGGTATAAAAATTGTGGAGTATCGAATTATGGAAGTAATCGCATTGGATGAAAGCAACCGCCTGTTTCTCTCGCCGGCCATTGACGACTGGTCGACGATCGCGGATCACGGCATAACCGCGATCATTGACCTGGATGGTGATCTCGACCTCGGCATCTCCACTGTTCCCAATCACATGCTCTATGTGTATTTCCCCATTTATGACGAAGGGCTGCCGGACCTGAACAAAATGCATGCCGTGGCGGGATTCGGCGCGCGCCTGGTTGCCCAGGGCAATAAGGTGCTCGTGCACTGCGGCATGGGATTGAACCGCTCGGCCCTTGTCGCCGGGCTCATTCTCACGTACCAGGGCATGAAGGGGACGGATGCCGTGGAGTTGTTACGCCGCAAGCGTCCGGGTGCGCTCTATAACGAGAACTTCGCCAACTATCTAAAAGGGGTACCTGGTTATTGTGCCCCTGCTGAGGGGACACAATAACCAGGTACCCCTTTTTGCTGTTGCGGGGAGCGCCGCTCACGTGGAGAATAGCACGATAGCAACCGGCGACGATCGGCGAGGTTCTGTCAGCCGGGAAGAGTGAGCATGGGGAGGATCCTGTGGGCCGCGCGGGGCGGTGAGGGGAACATGGCCACCGTTTTGAGGAATGGGGGAAAACCAAAAGGAATTGCAGCACAGCGTTTGGGGGATTCGGATGCCTTTTCTCCTCTGATGCTAGCGTAAGTCAAGCCTTGCCCGAACAGTTCCGATAACCGTCTTCATTCAATCATCCGCAGTCGGGCATGTTTTCCGGGAAGCGCCGGAGCCGCCCTCTGCAGGCTATGGAGAGGAAAAATGCAGAAAGGAAAACACGTCATTTTATGTATTGACGACGATCCGGACGTACTGGCGCCCCTGAAGATTATCCTGGAAGGCGGGGGATACACGGTGGCCACGGCGCCCGATGCCAAACAGGGGATCCGGGCTTTCAGGGATTCACGGCCGGACGCCGTCATCCTGGATCTGATGATGGAGGAAATCGACGCGGGCATCAGGCTTGTGAAGGAGATCCAGGCCTTGGACAGCAAAGTGCCTATTTACATGCTGAGTTCGACGGGCGACTATTTTCATGGGGCGACTGATATCAGTTCGCTCGGGCTGGCCGGGGTTTTTCAAAAGCCGATCAGTTCCAAGATCCTGCTCTCGCTGCTGCGAACGAAACTGGGGGCTCCAGAACCGGCTCCCTGAAGGTGAAAGCCGGCCCGGCGCCGCGGCGGACTCCCCTATCGCCGCATGGAGGCTGATACAGGGGGTGAACCGGACATGGCAGAGGTGAACGGAGGATCCAGGCTCCTGCCGCTTGACAGGGAACTGTGGGAACGGCTGGATTGGTTCATCCGGCTGCGCTGGCTGGCGGCAGCGGGCATCCTTGGCGGATGCATCCTGGGCCCGCGTTTCCTGTCGATCTCGCTGCCAATCCTGCCGCTTGTGCTGGTCGCGTGCGCGGTCCTCCTTTACAACCTGATCTTTTACCTCAGTCGCAGCCGGATCGCGTCGAAGGAAGGAAGCCTGGGGAGCGCGATCCACCTGCAGATCGGGCTGGACTGGGCGGCTCTGGTTTGCACCATCTATCTTACAGGCGGTATCGGCAGCCCGGTAAGCTTCAGCTTTGTCTTTCACCTGATCATCGGTTCGATCCTGCTCACTCGCCGCGCCTGTTACCTGCTGGCCGCAAGCGCCAGCCTCCTGCTGGGCTTCCTGGCACTGATGACGGTTTTCCATCCCGCGCTGATTCAAGGAAGCTTTTTCGTCGCGGTGACGGAGCACCCCGCTTTGGCCCTGCAGATCTGGGCCGGCCTCACGGTTTTCTTCCTGGTAACGACGTATCTGGCCACCTCGATAACCGCCCGCCTGCGGGAGAAGGAAGCAGCCCTGTTTCAATCCGAAAAAGCGTTGGGCCTCGCCTGCCGCGAGATGGAGTCGCTCTACGAGGTGGGGCAATTGGTGAATTCAACGCTGGATGTCAACGAGGTGCTCACCCTCATTGCCGAAAACACCGCGCGCCTGCTCAACGGCAAGGCCTGCGCCATCCGGCTCCTGGACAAGAGCGGCAGAAAGCTCTACATCGGAGGCTGGCATGGCCTGAGTCAGGCCTACCTGAACAAGGGCCCGGTGGAGGTCGAGAAGAGCCTGATCGACGCCGAGGCGCTTGCCGGAGCAACCATCCAGATCCTCGATGTGGCAGAAGACGTCCGGTTCCAGTACCCGGAGGAAGCGCGCCGCGAGGGACTGCGGTCGATACTCTCCTGCCCGATGCGGGCGAAGAACCGGACCCTGGGTGTCATCCGGGTGTACACCGGGGAACCACATGTCTTCGGCGAGCAGGAGCAGAAGCTGCTTATGAACGTAGCCAATCTGGGCGCCATAGCAATCCAGAACGCCCGTTCTTACGGCGAACTGCTGGCACTGGACCAGGAGAGAGTCTGGTTCGCCCGGACAACCCACCATGAACTCCGCGCGCCGCTGGCTGCGGCACAGGGCGCTCTGGAGGCGCTCGGCTTTGCGGGTCCGCTGACCGAAATGCAGCTCGATCTGGTCGCCCGGGCGCAGCGCCGCATCGAGGAATCCTTCACCATGATCCGTGATCTCCTCGACCTCGCCGCCTCCCAGCGGCTCGAAGACCAGGCGGCGTTGCCCCTGCTCAACTTGGGCGAAGCGCTCAAGCCGGTGATCGAGTCGGCTCGAGAACAAGCCCTCGCCAAGGGTCTGACCTTCGAGGAGAAACTCGACCTTCAGGGATGCCTTATGCGGGCCGGCGCGCCGGACGTCGCCCGGATATTTGCCAATTTGCTCAACAACGCCGTCAAGTATACGGCTTCCGGTGCCGTGATTTTCGGCGCTCACCCTTCAGACGGCTGGGTCGAGGTATGGGTGCAGGACACCGGAATGGGAATCGACGAGCACGACCTCGACCGGATCTTCAAGGCGTTTTACCGGACATCAGCTGCCAAGGCCTCAGGAATCACCGGAACCGGTCTCGGGCTCTCCATCGTCCGACAGGTTATCGAAAGGCTCGGGGGGACAATCTCAGTCGTGAGCCGGCCGGGGCAGGGAACGCGTTTTGACGTCCGCCTGCCTCTCGCACCGGCATGATCGCCGCGGCCCAGGATCAGGATGGTATCTGCGCTGGTGCAGAGCCGGCGCACCCGCAACCGGAGCTTGGGACGCCGGCGACAAACTTCAGAAGGTACGCAAGGGCTGCTTCCAGTGCCTGCCGCGCCGCGGGACTCAACCCCTCTTCGAAACGATCGAGATTCCGGGCCTGCATGCCGAGCAGGAATCCCTGTGGAGATGCCTTGAAACAGGAACGGGCCAGGAACAGCACCTCGGCGGGAGTTACGCTGTGCGATCCCAGCGTTCCGGCAGGGGCGGGAGCCACCGGGCGGAAATAGAAAAGCCCTTCCGCGTCCCGGGCGGCGTCGGCGAACACGACGATGTCGTGCTCGGCGGCCAGCGCCGCATGCTCGATCGAAAGCTGGTAGTCGCTTTCGACCGACAGCGACGGCATCCGCAGTTCCTCGAGGCGGGCAGCGATGGCCGGGCCGAGACCATCGTCCCCCCGACCGGGATTGCCGTAGCCGATGACCAGGATCCTCTTGTTCCCCATGGCGATCCCAGGGCAGCCTAGCCTGCCGGGCGTTCGCGCCGGTCGACGACCCTCCCGGCGGCGTCGACCACCTCGACAACGAGCGGCATATTCCCCATGGCGTGCGTTGCGCAGGAGAGGCAGGGATCGTAGGCCCGAATCGCCACCTCGATGTGATTGAGCAGCCCCTCGGTGATCTCGCTCCGGCCGGTGAAGTGATCCCTGGCTACCCTGGTGATGGCGCGGTTCATCGGCTCATTGTTGTTCGTCGTCGAGACGATCAGGTTGCACATGGTCACGGCATCATTGCGGTCCACGCGATAGTGGTGAAAGAGCGTGCCGCGCGGGGCTTCAATGAGGCCGACCGCTTCCTCCCGACGCGGTCCGGAGACGACCAGGTCGTTCCCCTGCAGGTCGGGATCGTGCAGCAGGTCCCGGATGATCTCGATCGAGTGCAACAGTTCGATCATGCGCGCCCAGTGGTAGCACATGGTGACGTTGTTGGTCTTGCCGCCGGTGAGGGAGACGTATTCCTTCCGCGCCGCTTCGGCTTCCGGCGTAGGTACGAAACTGCACGTGTTGAGCCGCGCCAGTGGCCCGACGCGGTACCAGCCGTTCTCAGGCCCCAGGGCCTTCAGAAAGGGGAACTTCATGTAGGACCAGGGCCGGACCTCCTCGCTCACGATGTCAAGGTAACGCTGGTAATCCACGTCGCTGACGATCCGGCGGCCGTCCTTGTCCACCGCGCGCAGCACGCCGTGATAGAGATCCAGCGCCCCATCCCGCTGGCGGACGAGGGAGAGATGGTTGGAATCGAAAGAGCCGAACGGGGCGAGTTCGGCGAGGTGCGCAACCGTGAAATCACGGGCGATCACTACAGCGCTGCGCGCCCATTCCAGCATCTTCTCCACCTCGCCCAGGAGCGCATCACGCTCGGCGACGGAGAGGTTCTTGTTCACTCCGCCCGGGACAGCTCCGGTGCCGTGGATTTTCTTGCCGGCGGTCGCCCGTATGACCTCCTGGCCATAGCGGCGCATCATGACCCCCTGGACGGCGAGCTGGGGATACTTGGCCACCACCTCGAACACGTGGCGCTGTTGTACAGGGGCGCCGAAGGCGCTGGCCGCGGTGCCGTCGGTGCCGAAAAGCAGGTCGGGGCTGGCAAGGAGGAAAAAGTGCAGCGCATGACTCTGGAACATCTGGCCGTAGTGCATGAGGCGGCGCATTTTCTCCGCAGTGGGGGTGAGCTGCTCACCCCCCACGATGCGGTCCATTGCCTTGGCCGCCGCCAGGTGATGGCTCACGGGGCAGATGCCGCAGAGCCGCTGGACGATGACCGGGACCTCCCAGTACGGCCTTCCCAGGATAAAACGTTCGAATCCCCGGAACTCCACAATGTGCAGCCTGGTCTGCTCGACTTCGTTAGCCTCGTTCATGTGGATGGTGACCTTGCCGTGCCCCTCGACGCGGGTAAGCGGCAGGATCGTGTATTTGCGCGTCTTGCTCTTGGTCGGCATCATCGGTTTGTTCCCTTCAGTCGTATTTCAGGGTCTTGTACTCCAGCGCTGCCGGTTTGCCCGTCAGCAGCGCGACCAGGGCATCCCAGATGGCATCTGCCGGCGGCGGGCAGCCCGGGAGGAAAAGGTCGATCTTGACGACCTCGTGGCACGGGTACACCCGGTTGAGCAGGAGCGGGATCTCCGGATCGTCGGGGATTTTCCCGCCCGGATTGTATACCCCGGGGGATTTCAGATAGGCCTCCTCGAGGCATTCGCGGAGCGAGAGGTTGTTGCGCATCGCCGGAATGCCGCCGTTGATGGCGCAGTCGCCGAGCGAGATGAGCAGGTCGCAGTGCTTGCGGAAATCCTCGAGCACATGGACGTTCTCCTCGTTGCAGCAGCCGCCCTCCACGATGCCGACCGCGCAGCGGCCTGTGAACTCCTTGTAGTCGTTGATGGGAGACCGGTCGAATTCCACCAGTTCAGCCAGCTTCAGGATACGCTCATCGATGTCCAGCATGGACATGTGGCATCCGAAACAGCCTGCCAGGCTGACCGTTGCGATGCGAGGTTTCGCCGCCATGCTATTTCCCCCCCTTCATTTCGACTTCCGCGCCGATGGGGCGGACGTCGTAGAGCCGCTGTCCCACGGGCACGGCATAGCCCACACGCTTCTTCATCAGGGCCCCGACCGGGCAGGACGCCACCACTGCGTCCGTCACGCGCAGGTCGGTTCTGGCCAACTGCTCGCCGTTGACCTGCAGCCGTTTCCGCCACCCCCTCTCGACGAATTGGAACACGTTCTTCTGGTCGAGCTCCTGGGAAACCCGGACACAGCGCCCGCAAAGAATGCAGCGGTTGTGGTCCAGGTACACGTCCGGGTGCGACAGGTCGATGTCACGCTTCGGGTTGAGATAGGCATAGCGCGGGGCGGTGATCCCGAAGCGGTAGGCGAGCGCCTGCAGTTCGCAGAGCCCGCTTTTTTCGCAGAACATGCAGAAATGGTTTCCCTCGACAAAGAGGAGGTCGATCAGGTTGCGCCGGAATTCGTTGATTTCGGGCGTGTCGCTCTCAACCACCGATCCCTCGGTGACCGTCTGCACGCACGCCGCCTGGATGCGGCCATTGACGCGTACCGAGCAAACCCGGCAGCTGCCGTAGGGGATAAGGTCCTTGTATGCGCAGAGCCGCGGTATGTAGATGCCCGCGTCCTCGGCCGCCTTGAGGATGGTCTGGTCAGGCCGGGCCTTGACCGTCCTGCCGTCCAACATGAACGTAATCGTGCTCATCGGGATCCTCCTGAGATCAGACGTACTCCGACTGCCGTCCCACGCGCATTTCAGCGTCAACGACCGCCTCGGACAAATTGAAGGTCGGCAGCAGCCCCGGCTTGCGTTCCGCCACCAGGCCGGAATACAGCTCGGTGAAGTTCTCCAGAGCGCCCAACACGGGATTGGGCGCCGCCTGGCCGAGCCCGCACCGGCTGGTTTCGATGATGAACTTGGAGAGATCGCGCATCTCATCCAGGTCCCGCGGCTCGCCTGCCCCGCCGACCACCTTATGCACGGCCTTCTTCAGCAGGATCAGGCCGACGCGGCAGGGAGTGCAGTAGCCGCAGCTTTCCTCGATGAAGAAATCGAGGTAGTGTTCGGCGATCTCCAGCTGGTTGCGGGCCCGGTTGAAGATGATGATGGCCCCGCCGGTAGCCAGGTCGTCATAGCAGATCCGGCCGTCGAACCGGCTCGATCCGATCATCTGGCGGGAAGGACCGCCGATCAGCATAGCGCCCGGGTTTTCCGCTCCGGTCATCTCGAGCAGCTCGTGTGCGCTGATGCCGAACGGCACCTCATAGACTCCCGGCCGGCGGCAGTCTCCCGCGATGCTCAGCAGCTTCGTGCCCGTGGTCCGGGGGGAACCCATCGCGGCAAACCAGGAGGCGCCCTCGATCATGATGCGCGGCGCGCAGCAGAAGGTCTCGACATTGTTCACAATCGTCGGCTGGTCGAGATACCCCTTCTGCGGCGGGAATGGCGGCCGGTTCTTGGGATCGCCGCGCAACCCCTCGCACGAGCTGATGAGCGCGGTTTCTTCCCCGCAGATATAGGCGCCGGCGCCGAGCTGGAAACGGATGTCGAAGTTGAATCCCTTCTTCCCCAGGATGTCGTGGCCCAGCAATCCCTGATGCCGCCGCTCCTCGGCAACGCTTTCGAGGAAAGCGAGCAGGTAGCGGTACTCACCCCGCAGGTAGACGATGCCGGTCTCGCTGCCCACCGCATATCCGGCGATGGCCATCCCCTCCAGCATGAGGTCGGGGCACTCGGTGAGGAGAACGCGGTCCTTGAAGGTTCCCGGTTCGCCCTCGTCCGCGTTGCACAAGATGTAGCGCCTCTTGCCCGGCGCCTTGCGTGCAAATTCCCACTTCAGGCCGGCCGGAAAACCCGCACCGCCGCGGCCGCGGAGTCGCGAGGCCTTGATCTCATCGATCACGGCCTGCGGCTCGAGCGCCAGCGTGCGGCGGAGAGCGCTTCCCGGCTCGAAGTCGGCGAAGAGCACAGGCCCGCGCATCCGGATGTTGTTGCGCACCATGGCGTGAACCAGGGGATGGGCGTTATTCCCGTCGCCGATCATCGTGATCAGTTGTTGGGGGTCCAGGTGGCGCTTCAGGTCGCGAACCAACTGGCGCCCGCGCTCGGGAGTCAGGTGAGTCACTACAACGTCGTTCACGAGCGCCGCCGGAGCCTGGTCGCTCATCCCGATACAAGGCGTGCTGGTCAGCGTGATCGCGCCGTCCGCCGTCGTCTCCCCCATGGTGACGCCGAGTTCCTTGGCCATGGACTCGGCTACCGTCTCGTATCCTTTCATCCAGTCCACGATGTCGTTGCAGAGCCGGATGACCACCTTCCCTTGCGGCCGGATCGAGAGGAAAGAGTAGAAAGAAACCACGCTTTCGACTTCGACCCGCTGCGAGCCCAATGCACGGGCAATCGCATCCATCGCTTCACGGGAGACGCAACCGAACCTGTCCTGAACCGCAATAACGATGTCCATCATGCGCGTCCGTTCGTTGCCGAACCGGCGGCATATTTCTTCGACCGCACTTTCCGTTACCTGTTTCACTTCAGCCTCCCAGGGAGTCTTGCATCACTGAGCGGAATCCGGAGGTAGACACACAGAAGCACCTTCCTGATCGGAAATCCCCGGATCTGTTGCGGGAACCCTCGGCCGTGGCAGGTGGCAAATAAGTATGAAGCCTTGATTTTCTCCGCACGGCCTCCGCGCGGCTGCGTTCCGGTAAGTCTGCCTTGCCCGGCTGTCCATGCAACATTGCCGGCAGGGCTTTCCTGAAGCCCGGGGTATGCGACCGCTGTCCGATGAGGACGGCGCCTTCTGCCACTTCCGACATCATGAAAAGCCGCTGGCGACGGGACGTATCTTAGCACAGGTGCTGGGCGTTTGTATCCCGCGGTTTGCCTCAAATCTGCGATTTGTCCGGTAGGGGGAGATAGCGGGCGCAGGCGGCTGCCGAACGCCCATCAGGCCGTCGGCGCCTGCTCATCGGGGATCGGAATCCGGGCGTATGGCGGTTCCGCTTTCAGCGGAGCGGTATATTGCCTCGACCACCTGCAGCGCTCGCAGTCCGTCCGTGCCTGCGATGGTCGGCGCACGCCCCTGCCGGATCGCGCCAATGAAGTCCGTGAGGAATGCCCTGCCGCACCAGCCGGCGTACCCAGGTTGCAGAGGATAAGGATACTCCGTTTCCTGCAGGCCGGCCTGTGGCCCTTCCGCACCGCTGCAAACATACAGGCTCTGCTTTCGCTCCGTGAGCGACGGGCGCCAGGATGCGAAGCCCTTGCGGCCGCGCAGCGCAAGGTAAAGTTCGCGGCCGCCGGGGCAGATATCCGGCACACTGTAGCTGACGTCCAGAGTCAGCACGGCTCCCCCGGCAAATGCGATAATGGCAAGGGCGGCATCTTCCACGTCGTTTCCGCCGCCGAAATGTATGCTGCGGCCCGTGACTTCAACGACCTCGTCCTGGAGCAGCCAGCGGAAGAGGTCGATCCAGTGGACGCCCAGGTTGTGCATGGCCCCGCCGCCGCTGCGGGCTCTGTGCAGCATCCAGCCCGCTCCACCCTGAACATAGCGATGCGCTCCTCGGGCGGCAAACAGACCCTGGCCGCCGAATATCCCCCCGAGCGTGCCGGCACGCACCAGATCCCTCAGGGCGATGCTGACAGGGTGATAGCGCCAGACGTAGGGCGTGGACAGGACAACGCCGCTCCGGCGCGCAGCGTCCATCATGAGGCGGACACCTGCGGAATCGGCCGCCATTGGCTTTTCCGCCAGGATGTGGATGCGGTGTTCGGCGCAAGCAACGGCCGCCTCGGGGCGATCGGCATGCGGCAGGAACAAGACCGCCAGATCGATCGCTTCCCGGTCGAGCAGGGTGCGCCAGTCCGAATAGCCGCGCAGGTCGTAAGCTCGCGTGAAGGCATCCAGAAGAGTTCCATCAACCTCCGCCGCCGCCACCACGTGTACCGCAGGCAGGTAGCCGAAGAGCAACTTGTAGCCGTAAGCGTGGAGATGCGCCAGCCCCAAAAAGGCGACACGAATCGGCTTCAGTCCGGAAGCTTCCATATCAGGCATCCAAGTCCTCCAACCAAATAAGCGCACCCCAAGGTGCTTTCCGTACGGGAGCTGCCAGTGGAGCCCGCGGAACCCTCTCAATCCCATTCGTGCCGGCCGGCTCTCCACCGCTTGAATTCTAATCCCAAAGCAAATTGCCCAATACTGGATTTTTGTGCAATGATGGATTCCGTGATCCTGTTGACTGGTGCTTCAGGCTATGTCGGCGGGCGGCTCCTCAAGACGTTGGAGGCCGAAGAGTATCCTGTGCGCTGCCTGGCACGCAGGCCGGAATTTCTGCGCGGCCGTGTCGCCCGCGGCACGGAAGTTGTAGCGGGCGATGTGCTGGATGCCGACTCCTTGAATATCGCGATGGACGGGGTGCGCGCCGCCTATTACCTGGTTCACTCCATGGGAGCGGCGCATGGCTTTGAGGCGACAGACCGTCTGGCGGCCGAGCGGTTTGGCGCCGCCGCCCGCAGCCGTGGCGTGCAGCGAATCATCTACCTCGGCGGACTGGGCGACGCATCGGTCGGTCTCTCGCCGCATTTGCGCAGCCGCCATGAGGTCGGCGGAATCCTGCGGCAATCAGGTGTGTCCGTGATCGAGTTCCGGGCGTCGATCATCATCGGATCAGGAAGCCTCTCGTTTGAGATGATCCGCGCCCTCGTGGAACGCCTCCCGATTATGATCACGCCGCGCTGGGTAGCCGTGCGCGCCCAACCCATCGCCGTCGGTGACGTGCTCCAATACCTGCGTGCGGCATTGGATGTGCCAATTCAAGGAAATCCCGTTTTTGAGATCGGCGGTCCTGATCAGTTGTCGTATGGCGAGCTGATGCGCGAATACGCCCGCCAGCGCGGTCTGCGCCGTCTCATGATTCCCGTGCCGGTCCTCACGCCGAGGCTGTCAAGTCTGTGGCTGGGCCTGGTCACGCCCCTGTATGCCCGCATCGGCCGAAAACTGATCGATAGCATCTGCCATGCCACGGTGGTCCAGGATGATTCTGCGTCGCGCGCCTTTGCCGTTCGCCCGGTCGGCGTACAGGAAGCCATCGCCGCGGCCTTGCGTCATGAAGACCGGCAATACGCGGAGACCCGGTGGTCCGATGCGCTATCGTCGTCCGGCCTAACCCGCCAGTGGGGAGGCGTGCGCTTCGGTAACCGGCTGATCGATTCACGGACCGCCCGGGTGGCGGCACCGCCGTCCGCCGCCTTTTTGCCCATCCGGCGCATCGGCGGCACGACCGGCTGGTATTACGCCAATCTGCTCTGGAGGATGCGCGGTTGGCTGGATGTGCTCAGCGGCGGTGTCGGCATGCGACGGGGCAGGCGCGATGCGGATGAGCTGCAGACAGGCGACCCCGTGGATTGCTGGCGCGTGGAAATATATGAACCCGGCCATCTCCTCCGCCTGGCTGCGGAAATGAAGATGCCGGGCCGGGCCTGGCTGGAGTTCGAAGTGACGGGAGATGACGGCGGCTCCCTCATACGGCAAACCGCCGTCTTCGATCCTGTCGGTTTTGCGGGGCTGATATACTGGTATGCAGTTTACCCCTTGCACCAACTGGTCTTTGCCGGCACGTTGCGCGCTATCGCTCACGCCGCGGAACACGCGAGGAGGAAGTCGTGAAAAATGCCGGATCGCTATGGATGCTGCTGCTGTTTCTTGCACTCTGCTTCGCGGTGTCAGGCATGGGCGCCATTTTCACCAGCCGGTCGGTAAGCGAGTGGTATCCTGTGCTTCAGAAGCCTTCATGGAACCCGCCCGCCTGGGTGTTCGGACCGGTCTGGACTGTCCTCTACCTGATGATGGCGATTGCAGCCTGGATGGTCTGGCGGCGCCGGGGATTTCGAGAAGGCGCTGCCGCCCTGTTGATCTTCGCCTTTCAACTCGCGCTGAATGCCGCATGGTCACCCCTCTTCTTCGGACTGCGGAATCCGCTGGCGGGGCTGCTGGATATCATCCCCCTGTGGGCAGCCATTCTGGCAACCATCGCAGCCTTCCGGAAGATCTCGCCGCTTGCGGCGGCGCTCCTGATTCCTTACTGGCTGTGGGTGAGTTTTGCCACCGCGCTCAACTTCATGATCTGGAGATTGAATCCCTGAGTGTTACCCGGGATGCGCAGGCTTTGGCTGCCGATTTTCGCCTGGGCAGGAAGGATGGCCTGTTTACGGTAGAAACGCAGTTGTTGCTGCCTCGACCCCTGGAGTTGGTGTTCCCTTTCTTCGCCGACGCGGGCAACCTCGAGACCATCACTGCGCCGTGGCTGCGGTTTGAGATTCTCACACCGCGGCCGATCACCACAAAGGCCGGAACCCTCATCGAATACCGCCTGCGCCTGCACGGTATTCCGCTGCGCTGGCAAACGGAAATCACTACCAGAAACCAAAGACTCGTATACAGCGTGCCCACCGCGGCCTGAATGATTATGAGATCAAGCACGCGAATCTCCAGCCTGCCGGCCGGCGCTACACGTGGTTCAGGAGAGCGAGCTCCTTGGGATGGGGATTCAGATAGACCTGCCCCGCGAGATAGCCGACGCCGAACTGGCGGACGTAGTGCTTGATCAGGATCACGGGCACGATCAGCGGCAGATAGCCCTTCCGATAGTCGTTGATGTGATCCTGCAGTTCCTGCCGGGATTCGCCGTCCAGCTGCCTTTTGAAGTAGCCCGCCATATGCTGCAGTACGTTGGCGTTCCTGCCCCTGGTTGCCAGGATCTTCAGTGCCGCCATGAAACCGGTCTGGTACTGCTGACGCAGTTCCTGCCGGGGAAGCTTTTTCGCCCCGGCTACAAGCCTGCCGAGCTCCGTGAAGGCCTTGGGCGAATGGGCCAGCAGGACCAGCTTGTGCGCCGTATGAAACTCAACCAGGTCGCCGGCCGTCCATTTTGATTCCCAGAGAATCCGCAACCGGTGATAGGCGAAGACACGCTGGATCCAGTTTTCGCGCAGGCGCGGATCGGAGAGGCGGCCCTCCTCCTCAATCGGCAGGTCGGGAAAATGACTGAGCAATTCGCGGGCAAAAAACCCGACACCGTTGCGGGTGGGCATGCCGCTGGGCGCGTAGACACGGACCCGTTCCATGCCGCAGCTGGGGGAATCGCTCTTGAGGATATACCCGGTCAGGTCCTCACCGGCCAATCGGGCCACCCGGTTCCTGGCGTACTCTTGCATCTGCCGGGTCCAGTCCCTGCCGCTCTTCGGCATCACCATTCCGATTCCTTCCCCGAGCTGGATCAACCGCAAGGTCTCGCGCGGAGTTCCGAGGCCGAGCTCGACTTCAGGGCAGACCGACACCCACTCGAAGTACTGTCCGAGCGTGTTCGTGATGAACCGGTCCAGCTTGTGGCCGCCGTCGAAGCGCACCTGCTCGCCGAGCAGGCACTGGGAGATGCCGATGCGAATCGGCCGGTCTTTTTCGTTGGATGCCATAGCTCCACCTTTCCCATTACCGGGAGAACGATTGTCGCAGCACTTGGTTTTGCTAATGGGAGCCGTTCTTCGTTTCCGGTTTTTGCATGTGCGTTCGCTTGGTGATCCAGTAAGCGGCGGTGACGGCCAGGATAATCAGGGCGATACCCACCAGTTGCAGGCCCTGGTACTGTTTTATGTCGAGCACGATAACTTTGCGCGCCACGGCGATGAGGGCCGCGCCGAGGATGACCTCCTCGTGGACGACGTGCTCCTTCAGGTAGGCGCGGATGGTATCGAGCAGTTCCACTCCGATCAGCACCAGCAGGAACAAGCTGAACAGGTCCAGCAGGTCTTCCACCTCGATAAGCAACGTTGGCGGTTTGAGGATATCCAGCACGACCGCCCGTGCCAGATCGATGATGGAGAATGCTACGACGACAGACATCAAAAGAATCAGAAAGCAGGTGACCCATTTCTCAAAGCGCTCGAGAAGTCGTACCACCGTTTATGCTCCTTTGGGGTTTAAGTGATCCGCACCACATTGCCAGGCTGGGCCGTATGCCGCCGGCGGCTGGCATGGTGCATTTCTATCTTTGTATCGGCTGCAACGCAAGCCGAAATCTCATGCGGCGTGCCGGCCAACGTGCTTCAGGAATATTCCGGGCTAAAACAGCCCGCTGCGATGTAGAATCCGGGCCATGATCTTCCAGAGAACCGGGTGGTGGCGGCCGGGCCTGACGGCACAGATCCTGATTGCCCTGGCGGCCGGAGCGCTCGTGGGCTGGCGCTGGCCGGCATTGGGGCAGTCGCTGCAGGTGCTGGCGACGATTTTCATCCGCCTGGTTCTGGTCATCATCGCGCCGCTGATTTTCTCCACTCTGGTGACCGGCATCGCCGGACAGGGTGATCTGCGCAAGCTGGCAGGGCTGGCGCTCCGCTCTTTCGGGCTCTTCGTCGGCATCACCACGGTGGCGCTCGGCCTCGCCTTCGCTCTTGCGAATCTGCTTCAGCCCGGGCAGGGTGTGACGCCGGATGCGAACGTCGCCGTCGATCTCGGTGCGGCACCGCCGGAATCCTTCTGGGTCCGGCTATTTCCCCAGAGCATTGCCGACGCCATGGCGCGTGGCGACGTGCTGCAGATCGTTGTGTTCTCGATCCTGTTGGCGATCGCCGTTTCTCTTGCAGGGGACGCCGGCCGGCCTGTCCTTGACCTGTGCCGCTCGTTGACTCGGGTCATGTACAAGTTCACCGACATGGTCATGGCGGCCGCGCCTGTGGGGGTATTCGGCGCTGCCGCCGCCCTCGTCGGCCGGCATGGGCCGGGAGTCGGCATCGGTCTCCTGCGCCTGATCGTGGCCGTCTACCTCGGGCTGGCGCTGCTGCTCCTGGTCCTGTATCCGCTGCTGGCGGTCGTTTTTCAGATCCCTCTCAGGAGGCTGTGGCAGGCGGTGAAGGAGCCGTTCGCCGTGGCGTTCGCCACCGCTTCCGCCTCTGCCGCCCTGCCCAAATCGATGGAGAGCATGGAAGCCATGGGCCTGCCGCGCTCCGTGGTTGCCTTCACCTTGGGAACCGGCCTGAACTTCAACCCTTCGGGCAGCACAGTGTTTATCGGGGTAGCGTCGGTGTTCATTCTGCAGGCATTCCGGTTGCCGCTCGCGTGGCATGACCAAGTCCTGCTGTTCGGCACGCTTTTCGTCGCAAGCAAGGGCATCGGCGGTGTGCCGCGCTCGTCCCTGGTGGTCATTGCCGCCGCGCTGCCTGCTGTCGGCGCATCGCCCGAGGCGGTGGGAGCTGGTATCGGCCTGCTGCTCGGGATCGATCCGTTGCTGGACATGCCGCGCACCGCCGTCAACACCGCCGGCAACTGCCTGGCCACGGCCCTGGTGGCCCGCTGGCAGGGGATCCTGCCGGAACCCTATAAATAGCGCTCCTCCAGCACCTTCAAATGGTGCCTCTCGTGGCCCGCAATGATGAAGCCGAGCGCGAGCACGGTCAGGATATTTTGATTCGCCTCGCCGCTGCGGGCGAGCATTTCCGGGGTGAAGCTCTTGAACAGGTCGACGGTGCTGGCCCGGAGGCGAAGCATCTCGTCGGCAAGGCGCTCCAGGGTGCGCGCCGCCGCGTTCGCCTGGGGCGCATAGAGATCCTGATCATAGCCGGGCAGGGGAGTGCGGTCGCCGCGAGCGAAGCGCAGCGCCCGGCAGGCAAAGACGCGTTCGCCGTCCATCAGGTGGCACAACACCTCCCGGATGCTCCATTTTCCTTCCGCGTATCGGTGCCCGGCCTTGTCCTCGGGCAGGCGTCGCACCAGGGCCTGGATGCGTTCCATGGACGCCCGCATGGCTTCGACCGGGTCGCCTTCAGGAACAAGCGCGACATAGTTTCTGTAATACGGCGGAATGGTGTCGAGTTCAGGACGCATGATCTTGCAGCTCCCCCCGGCAGGGCGCCTGATTCCGGGCGGTCAGGGCAATGAGTCCCGCCAGAACAGGCTGATTTTCAATCCCAACTGCTCCTTCATCTCGAGCAGGGCTTCCGCGTTGCCGCGCGCGTCATCCACGGGATTGTGTGTCAAGTCATTCGGATCACTCACCACAGCACGCGGCGGTGCCTGGCATCGAAATACATGCGATAACGTTCCAGTTCGACGAAGCGGTAGAATGGCTTGAAAGCGTTGCGCTGCTGCACCACAGGCTCGTTGTCGATCTGGAAGATGGCCGGATCGTTGGCCAGGGGCTTCATCAGCCGGTTGAGTTCCACGTCGCCCGCCGGGATGTCCGACAGCCACTTGTGCGGATCCTCCTGCGCGTAGACCGCCGGCCCGCGCACGATGGCGATGCGATTAGGATGTTGCTCGTCGATCGGCACGCGGCGGAAGTGCAGCGGGATCGTGATCTCCACAGTGTCGCCCGACCGCCATTCGCGGCTGACGACGGCCCACTGGCCCGGCTTGATGTCCGCTGTTTGCGCCTGCCCGTTGACCTTGATGGCCACCCCCTTCGACCAGCCGGGCACCCGCAGCCGGAGCGCGAACACCGCCGGCTGCTCTATGGTCAGCCTGAGCGTGCTGGTATCGGCCTCGGGATATGTCGTCGTCTGCAATACCCTGACGGCGCCCGCCGGACTCTGCCACTCCACCTCCGAAGGGAGGTACAGGTTGACGCAGAGCCCCTTGGCGTCCTTGAAATACACCAGGTTCGAATACTCGGTGATGTTCTGGAAATAAGTGCCCGAGCAGCAGGTGAATGCGTTGCGCGAATAATATTTCAAAGCCGAGCCGAGGTGGTAGTCCATGTAATACATGTGCGTGCCGCGATCCTTAATCGGCAGCGCCGCGCCGATGCCGTTGTACAGCAGCCGCTCGATCCAGTCGCCGTAGCGGGCCTCGCCGGTGTACATCATCAGGTATTTCGAGGCCTTGATCGCTGCCCACGAACAGCAGGGGCATTCGAAGCTGGCCGAGTAGATTTCCAGCGAATCTCCCAGCGCGCCGTCGGAGAAAACGAAACGCTCGTCCGGGCCGTAGCCGCCGGTGGCATAGGTCTGGCGCTTCTGCATCCAATCGTAGAAGTTTTTCATGGCGCGCAGATATTTCTCGTCGCCGGTCACGTCGTAAGCCAGCGCGGCGCTCGAGAAGCTGTTGCAGTGGCTGTAAGCGTGCACTCCCTGGGTGTCCCTGGGATCGGCCGTCCCGGCGAACTTGTCCCAGTAGGCCGGATAGAGCCAGACGTCCGCAAACTCTCTGTACATCGGATTGCCGGTAAGCTGGTAGGCGCGGTAGAGGTTCTCCGCCATCGTGTACCACTCGAGCGGCCGGCCGGAGTGCAATTCCCAGGGCTCGCGATTGGCCGGCACGCGATCGCGATTGAAAGCCGGCATGGCGGCCTCCGTGATCCGGTCGCACAGTGCCAGAGCCTCGGGGTGGTCGCCATAGTGGTGCATGTCGAGCAGGCCCCCGACCAGCTTCTCGTAGGGATAATGGCTCAGGCCGCCCGTCGTGCCTCCGCGCGCGGAGCTGCCGGACATGCGCGGCCAGCATCTGGCATATTCGCTGACCAGGATGCCGGCTTTTTCCAGCATGTCCTTGTCGCCGTAAGCCCGCTGCATCCGCGCCATGGACTGGAGCCACTGGCCGAAAACGGTGTTGGAATTGGGGCTGGCCCAGCCGCCAAGGGCACGGCCGGAGGCGTTGGCCGTGCCGGCGGCCACGCGATAGCCGTGCAGGATGTCGTCATTGGAGAGACCCAGGTAGAAATCGCGGCCGGATGAGGCCTGGCGCTGCCAGTAACTCTGGCGCAGGGCGACTCCGGCATAATCAAACGGCTCGAGCACCACCTTCCTGTAGGGAGTCGTTTTGTTTAAGGCCGCCGACACTCGTTTGTCCTGCACCGCCGGCATGCCCTGAGCGAGCGGCGTCATCGCCATCGAGGCCGCTGCTGCCGAACCCATGGTCCCCAAGAAATCGCGCCTGCTCAGCTTCTCGTCCATTCCGCCATCTCCCTTCTCAGGGCTCGCATCAGCCCCAAGGCATGCTAGCGTTAGACAGGGCTTTTCTCAAGCCCGATACCCGGCTCCACAGAAGCGTGCGAAGAAGACATTTGACATCTTCCTTAATAGATCATACTATGACCTACTATGAAAACTATTGATGATGAGGTGCAGTCACAGCTGCCGCTGCCGCCGCCGATCTTTCATATGCTGCTCACGCTGTGCCATGGCGAGCGTCACGGCTATGCTCTCAAACGCGAAATCCTGCGGCGCACTGACGGAAAACTGAATCTCGGTGCGGGGGCGCTCTACGGGTCCATCGCCCGCATGGTCGAGCGCGGGCTGATCGAGGAGTCCGAAACGCGGCCCGATCTTCACCTGGACGACGAGCGCCGCCGTTATTACCGCATCACGCCGCTGGGCCGCCGGGTAGCGCAAGCGGAGGCGGTGCGCATGCGCGACCTGGTGCAACTGGCCGAAGACTGCCTGGGGCTGCCGGAGACCCTATGAAACACCTCTATCGCTTCCTGCTGAGAATCTATCCGGCAGGCTTCCGCGAAGAGTACGCCTCGGAGATGGAGCGCCAGTTCTCAGACGAGTACCGGGAGGCAGCAGGCCGCCGCGAACGGATTCGTCTGGGTTTGAGGACACTGGCGGACCTGGCGGTCACGGCGCCTGGAGAAATCGCCCGTGAGCTGCGCCAGGACCTGCGCTACGCTGCGCGAATCTACCGCCGGCGCTCCGTTGCCACGGCTCTGGCGCTCGTCGCGCTGGCGCTGGCTATCGGCGCAACGACGGGCATTTTCAGTGTTCTGAACGCTCTGCTGATCCGCTCCCTCCCGTTCCGCGAGCCGGAGCGGCTCGTGGAGCTGTCGGTAGCGCCCGTCGGTCTTGGGTCGATTCCGGGAGGGGGGCGCTATGAAGTCAGTGCTTGGCGAAACGGCAGCCAATACGTCGAGGATGCGGCGTTTTACTTCCAGCATCCGATGAACCTCACCTTTGGGCGCGAGTCGTTGCGGGTGACTGTCTGCGAAACGACCGCCAATTTCCTGCGGCTGCTTGGGACTGATCCTGAACTCGGACGTGATTTTTCGGGAGATGAGGACATCCATGGCCGGAACCGTGTGGCCATGATCGGGTATGATCTCTGGCGGCAGGCATTCGGAGGCGATCCCGGCGCGATCGGATCGACCATCCGGCTGAACGACGAACCCTTGACCGTGATCGGTGTGGCGCCGCGCAGCTTCGATTTTCCGGAGAAGACCGCTGTTTGGGCGCCCACTGCCTACGGCCCTTGGCTTCCGGGAACGTTCTGGGGCTTTGACCTCGTGGGCAGGCTCAAGCCGGGCATAAGCCTCGATCAGGCTTCCACAATGTACCAGGCCGAGATCAAGCGTCTTTACGGCGAAAAGCCCTCCTTCCAGAGCATCAAGAATGGGGCACACTTGGTCCGTCTGCAGGACCGGCTGGCCGGTCCCGTTCGTCCCGCTTCACTGGTGCTTATGGGGATGATGGTGTTCGTGCTGCTGGTCGCGTGCGCCAACCTTGCACACCTGCTGCTCTCCCGTGCGACGGAGCGGCGTCACGAATTGGCGATTCGTGCGGCGCTGGGCGCCAGCCGTGCCCGGATTACACGGCAACTCATCACGGAAGCCACCGTGCTGACTGCCGCGGCGGCCATCGCCGGCCTGATGGTGGCGCAGTGGACGGCGCGTCTGGCCGCGATCGTGCAGCCGTCACAGCTTGCCTCGCAGCAGTACTCGGTGCTGGACTGGCGGGTAGTGGCGTTTGCGCTGGGTCTGGCGGCTGTTACGGGGATTGTCTTCGGTGTTCTGCCCGCCTCGCTGATCGGCCGCATGCAGCCGGCCCGGGTTTTGATGCGGGCACGGCCTGGATCCCGCAGTTCAGCCGCGCGCCGGATGCGCGGCATCCTGATTGCCGTTCAGGCGGCATTGACCGTTATCCTGGCTGCCGGATCTTTCAGCATGGGCCGCAGCTTCCTGAGACTTCTGGGAGTTGATTTGGGCTACCGCACAAACCGTGTAGTCACGATGCGGGTCGAACTCCCGCGCACCACGAACCGCACCGCTCCCTTGGTACGCCAGGCGCTCGATCGGTTGCGGGCGGTCCCGGGCGTGGAGTCCGCCGGCGCCGCTTCCTATCTGCCTCTGGTCGCTTTCCATGCGCTGGAAGGCACTTATTTCAAGCTGGACCCGGGCGATCCGATGCGCAGTGCCCGCCTGATGCTCGTGAGTCCTGATTACTTCCGCACCATGGGAACTCCATTACTTGACGGGCGCGACTTCGTCGATGGCGACCGGCAGGGAGCGGAGCCGGTTGTGGTTGTCACCGCAGAGTTCGCCCGAAGCTACTCGAATCAGAGACTGGTCGGCAGAAGAATCGACCTGAACCCTCAGGGCAGGTCCCGTTACGCCACGATCGTCGGAGTGGTCCGCTCGCAGCGGCACTGGGGTCCTGAATCCGATCCTTGGGAGGTGATCTATCGCCCCATGGATCAATGGGAACAGTGGACCGCGACCTTCGTGGCCAGGGTTCGCGGCAATCCGGAGCGGTATCTTTCGGTTTGCCGGGAAGCCGTTCAGGGGACCGATCGCGGTGTCCCCGTCTTTGACGTGAAAACCCTCGACCAGCGTCTCGCCGATACGCTGGCCAAGCCGCGCTTCTACACCATCGCCATTACTTTCCTGGCCGGTTTTGCACTGCTTGTGGCGGCGATCGGAGCGTATGGGGCGGCGAGCCATTCCATCTCGCAGCGGAGGCATGAAATCGGGATTCGCATCGCTGTGGGCGGGCCTCCGGGGCGCGTACGCGGCATGATCTTCTGCCAAAGCGTGGCACCGGTCTGCATCGGTGTCATCGTAGGACTGTTCGGCGCGGCAGGTTTGGGCCGTTTCCTGAAGCATCTGTTCGCATCTGCCGAGCCGGCGGGCCTGTGGATGTGCGGCAGCGCCGCAATCTCGATCGGCATCGCCACGGCCTGCGCCATCTGGACCGCCACCAGCCAGGTTGTACGCGCAGACCCTACGGCGGCATTGCGCGTCGAGTGAGCCGGACCAGGACTGACGGGAATGGCGTCTCATCAAGAGTGGCTGCCATCACGTGCCAGTGCCGCTGATCACCGGAAGCGGTAACCCTCCTACTTCAGGGTCACGTTCAAATACACCGAATGCCGCCCGTAGGTTTCGTAGAACGGCTTGAAGGTGACGCCGTTGATGCTGAAACGCAGTGTGCCGGGATCGCCCGTGATGGATTTGCCGATGTCGCCGGCGCTGAGCGTGACGGGCCGCCAGTCGGTCCGCGGGCCGGTCTCTTCTGCTGCCAGCAGAACCGGGCCGTAGAAGATGCTGGCGACGTTGGGCTGATCCATGACCGGGTCCAGATAGAAGTGAAACGGCATCCGCAGCTCAATGGTATCGTTGTCCCGCCAGGTCCTGTGGAGGGTCAGATAGGTGCCCGGCACGGCCTTGACCGGTTGCTGCCGGCCGTTAATCCTGACGAAGAAGCCGCGCGTCGCCCAGTGCGGCACGCGCACCTTGATGTCGAAGACACCGCTCCCCGTGAGGACGATCTGGGTCGTATCGGCGTAAGGGAAATCGGTGCGCTGCTTCACGACCAGCTTGCGCTCCGCCCAGTTCAGCGTGGACGGAACAAAGAGATTTACGTAAAGCGTCTTGTTATCGGAGCCCTTGAAGTAAATGGAGTCCTGGAGCTTGGTGTTGCTTTCGAGCGCGGTGCCGTTGCAGCAGCTGAAGCCGGTCATGTTGGCATTGCCGAACTGTTTCTGTGCACCGGGATTGAGCGGCACATGGTAGGTGTTGCCCGGATTGTTCTCGGCAACGGACGCGAGGATGTGGTTGTAAAGCCCCTGTTCGTAGTGGTCCATGTACTTGGCGGTCTGGTCGTACATGAAGAGCTGGCGGTCCAGCTTCAGGAGATTGTAGGTGCAACACGTCTCGTTCTGCCCGCCGTTGGCGAATCCGTTTTCCCACAGCGAATCGGGTTCGGCGGTGAAGCACTCTGCATTGTTCGGTGTGCGCGCGCCGGCGACGCCGCCGATGCTGTACATGTAGCTGTTGGTTACTATGTTCCAGAAATTGTCGGCGATCTGGTAGTAGGGAAATTCCAGAGAGTTCCGGAAGGTTTCCAGCGCCCCCGTGATCTGAGGGATGTGCTGGTTGGCGTGTTTGCCGCGAATCGTGTCGACGTTCTTGGCCAGACCCTGCGTGTGTTCGGCATTGCCGAAAAAGAAGCTGATGTTGTCGAACAGCCTGGCGCATTCGAGGAATTGCCCGTCGCGGGTGAGACGGTAGAGGCGCGCCATGACTTCATTCATACCGCCGTATTCGCCGGCGATGTAACGGTTCCACATGTTGATGCGCGTCTGTGTCGGGAGCACTTTGAGCCGGGCATACGCCCAGCCGCCCATCCCCTTGGCGATCTCCAGGGCTTTCTGGTTGCCGCCGACCTCATAGCAATCGAGCAGGCCGGCGAGGATCTTGTGCAGGGTGTAGTAGGGCGCCCAAATCTGAGTGTCCTGGCCGCCGTAGGTAGCGCCTTGCTCGAGCATGATGAACTGGTCGGGAGGATAGGCGCTGATGAATCCCTTGCCCCAGTTCCAGTAATCGGTCCGGATGGCATCGGCCCGGAGGTTGGAGTCATAGCCGGTGCGGCCGGGACCGGGAGGAACGGCGGTCGGATCGGCATTGAAAGGGCCGCCTTCCCGGGCCGGCTTGCCCGATGTCTGGGAGAGATCATACAGCGTGTCGATGAGGTAGTTCATCTTCTTGAGGAAATTCGCGCGCAGCGCCTCATCGTAGGTCGTGCCCGCGTAAGCCTGGGCGATGGCTGACATGTAATGACCGGTAGCATGGCCACGCAACCGGGTTGTCTGGGTGTCCCAGCCCCCGAGCGGTTTGACGCCTTCGGGCTGCTTCTGGCCGAACGCGTCCCGGAAATTGTAGAGGAAGCTGTCGGGATTGGTCGCCGCCAGGCCGCGGAGGAATTTGTCGCGGTTTTTGATGAACTGCGTGTCACGCCCCTTGGTGTCCTGATCCAAAACGACTAGGCCGAGAGGAAACGGCTCGACCGTGCGGCTGGGAATGGGCAGGGCGCGGGAGGCCGCTTTCACGGTTACCACGGCCTTGGGTTGGAATGGCGTGCCGGGCACCTTGCCGGTCACGGTATACGTGCCCGGCTCACGCACCTGGCTGTTGTCCTGGGGCGATGGCCAGATTACGCGCACATCAGGACTCCTGGCTTTGTTGCGGTACACCGCGGGGATGGTGTACGGCAGCCTGGGGAGTTGGCCTGCGATCGTCTCTGCCTTGATGTCAGGAACGCGCTCCAATTGAGATGCCAGCGGCGAATCCTTCGGAATCGCGGCGGTCGATATGACCGGGGCGGCCTGCGCGCCCCGGCCGCCGCCTGCCTGCCGGCCCGACAGGGCATTCTTGCGGATCGTGGCCACCTGCTGCTCGGTCAACGCGACGCGATAGATCCGGACATCGTACACCCTGGCGTTGAGGGTGGCATCGGCGTCGCGCTGCGAGCGGCCGATGAAGAGGCGGTTCGCGTCTCCGGAGGCCTGGTTGAGCACCTGCGCAATATTCACGGTAACGTTTGTGGCCTGGCCGGCCCTGGCGCCGTTGACATAGCTGATCAGAGTACGATTGGCCGGGTCGAGCACGACGGCGAGGTGCACCCACTGATTCACAGGAACCTGCGCGCCGGTGGTTTCGCTGGCTGCCGCTGCGCCGGAGGCAACGGCAGAGCGGAAAAGCGCCTCGGAGCCGGCGCCGCTCACTGCGGCGAAAAGGCTGTTGGCGGGATTCTGTCCGAAATCGAAGAAGCTGCCGGGAGCATTGGAATTGAGGAAAAGCCAGCCCGTGACGCTGATCGTGTCTTCACCGGCCAAGGCGTTGCCGGGGATCTGGACGTGGCTGCCGTTGCCCGGGAGACTGAGGACCCTGCCGAACCGGCTGTCCTCGATAAAGGCGGCCCCGGATCCCCGCAGCGTTGCGTGGAGGTTGTTCCTGGACCTGTCTTCCGTGTTGGCGTTGAGCGGGTAACGGGCAACGAGGGCGGTTTCGCCGATCCCGTCGAGCAACTGGTCGCCGCCGCCGGCGACTTGCGCCATCTCGCGCACGGTGAAAGCGGGCGAAACCGTGAAGACCGTCATGACCAATGTAAGAAGGACTTGCATGCTTCTCATTTCGGTTGACCTCATGATCGACAGAAGATCGAAACGGCGGATTCCCCTTCCCAACAAAGCGGCCGGTGCCGGTCCCAAATACCGCTTCGACGCATCATCGGTCAAAGGTGTTAGCACATTGAGAAAGCAATTGCCAGTGGCGAAAAATCCAGCCACTACGATTTTGAGCTGCGCCGGGGGACACCATGCGCGATTGGGTCCAACAGACAACCAGAGCGGAAAGCAGGACCCATTTTTCGGTGAGCCATTGTATCTGCTTCTCTATGTGCCGGTCAGGATCTTGTGGGCCTCCTTGAGCCTTTCGGTGATGGCGATTTCCTGCGGGCACTTGGGCTCGCATTCGCCGCATTCCGTGCATTGGTCGGCGCCGGTCCCGTCTTTCACAAAGAAAGCATCGTAGACAAATGCGGGGACGTGTACGGACTCGAACATGACGGCATCGTTGTACAACGACAACACATTGGGTATGGATACCCCGCTCGGGCACGGCATGCAGTAACCGCAGGTGGTGCAAGGTACCTTCATTCTGGCGCGATAGAACTCCCTGACCTCCTCAACAACGCCGAGGTCGTGAGCCGTCAGGGGCACCGGCGTGCAGGCCGCGTTCAGGTTCTCCCGCAGTTGCTCCACGTGGTTCATCCCGCTCAGAACAGTGACGGGCTCGGGATGGCGATAGATCCATCTCAGCGCCCACTCGGCCGGAGACCACGGCCGGCCGGAGCGGCGCCAGATTTCCTGAACCGGCTGCGGGACCTTCGCGAGAGCGCCGCCGCGCATCGGCTCCATAACCACAACGCCGACGTCGCGGGCGGTGGCGTATTTCAGGCCTTCCAGGCCGGCCTGGAATTGTTCGTCGAGGAAATTGAACTGGATCTGACACAAATCCCAGTCGAAACCGTCCACGATCATCTTGAATTCGCCCGGCGAACCGTGGAAGGAAAAACCGATGTGACCGATCCGTCCGTCAGCCTTGGCTTTTTCCAGGGCCTTCATGCCGTTCAGCCGGCGGATGAATTCCCAGCGCTCGGCCTGGATGGAATGCATCAGGTAGAAATCGATCCGGCCGGTGTCGAGCTTCTTCAACTGGCTGTCCAGGAATCGTTCCCAATCGCTCTCGGCCTCTACCAGCCACACCGGCAGCTTGGTGGCCACGAGTACCCGATCGCGCAGGCCGCCCGTGAGGGCGCGCCCGAGAAACGGCTCGCTTTGCTCCGCATGGTATGTCCAGGCGGTATCGACATAGTTGACGCCCGCATCGATCGCCTCAAGGAGCAGGCTCGTGGCGGCCTCCTCGTCGATGCGTCCGAAATTGCCATCGATGATCGGCAGCCGCATGCAGCCGAATCCAAGGATGGAAATCTTCACTTCCGGGAACCTGGGGAAAAAACGATACAGCATCGGGACTCCTGATCGTACATGTTCAACAGAACAGGCCTGGGAAAGCGGATCCTCATTTCCGCAGGAGAGGATAGAAGAGAATCATGGAAATGGCAACTGCAAGAAGCGGTGCCTCGCCGTCCTGTTCCGTGCAGGGACAGCAAAACCATGCGGCGGGTTCCCCCGAAGCTAGCCCAACTTCCGCAGTTAAATTGCTAAGTCTTTTGTT